>Ga0183095_10222_pt1 | contig 286346 bp, 260 predicted proteins | sample BioMet4_FD_130346 | JGI IMG/M metagenome (GOLD analysis project Ga0183095, IMG submission 130346) | Microbial communities from bioreactor (seeded with sewage sludge) at LBNL, California, USA - Biofuel metagenome 4 (v2) (version 3) | ecosystem: Engineered > Bioreactor > Anaerobic > Unclassified ...
CAGCTCCTTCTTTTTTGGGGAGGGGGAAGGGGGAGGGGAAAAATGAAAATCCCTCAAAATGTCGCCCCTGCCGCCCCCAGGTGAAAAAATCTAATATTTCTGGGCATTTTTTGGTGGAGGCATTTTGATGGGATGCCTCCCCATTGCCGCCCCTGCCGCCACCGGGCCCTTTGAGATCACCAGCAGATGTCGAGGACTCCAGTCAGGACGACCAGGATCACTATCTTCAATGACAAAAAATACAGCAGTTTCCCACTTCACCCCAATTTCCCAAGCCCCAGTGCCGAAAATCCCAGGGTAAGACTTTTCAGTTTACCACCTTCCTGGCTATTCTGACCAGGTTCTTGTCGTCACGCGCCACATCTCTTCGAAACGAAACGCAGCTTATTCATCGTAAAACCGTATGAAATTACTGCGTTTCATCCCGAACCAATTCGGCGCTCGGGGGCGTCCTTTTCGTCGTCAAATTTAAGGGAAGGAAGTCTGTGTTGTCGTATTATCTCAATGAATTGCTGGGCTATTTGCTTGGAATGCGATGGAGCAAGTAACAAAAACCATGTGCCCAGGATCCTGGGCAGCCAGTTTGAGGTGCCAAATCCAGGGTCGACAGCCCTATCCCATCGAGAAATCCTCCTTACTCGAATCGAAACGCAGCTAATTCATCTCATTCCCGTATGAAATCGCTGCGTGAAAGAAAAAGCCCAAGCTGCTCATGCTCGGGCTTTCCTTCGAAGTACGGCAACTTCTCGGCTACTTCGGACTACGCAACCGACTCGGCTTGGGATGGATGGTCAGCAGTTGCGCTCCGACGACAACGACGATGGTCCCCAACGCGACACCCAACAGAAACGAAAACATACCTTTCTCCTGGTTATCTGGTTAAAATCCCTAATCATCCTCTGGAAGCATGATGGTCAGAACCGGCTCTCCATGATCACCGGGGCCGATATGGGCGATGACCTCGACAGTTTCTTTCCGTCCTGGAGCCCTCAGGAAGTCGACCTTGAAGGTAACCCGATCCGTGTTCACGGCTCTCCTGGCAGCGAACAGCGCCAAAACCATCAGGTCATGGAGGCGGCCGGTGACAGATTGGCCTTCACCTTCCAATCCAGAGGGCACTTCGACATAACCGTGGAACAGGTGATCGGTGACGACGGTGTTGGGCCTGAATCCAATCTCCTTCGCAGTTTCGGTGACGTCGACCAGAACCCCGTCAAGAATGGCCTGTGCCCTGGAATAACAATAAACGACGTTCCAGCAGTCATCCTTCGGCATTTTCAGAACCTTCCTGCTTTCGTCCAAGCAACTTTTCGATCCGCTCACGGAAGTTCCCCGTAAGCTCCAAACCGATTTCGGCGTAGCACCGGATAATCGTTCCATCGACATCGAGTCCTGAAGTGTCCATGATCTTGAAAAGCTGCTCAATGGGCCGGAATGCGTTGATGATCTCATCTTTCAAAGTGAGATTATCGAGGTGTTGTGGTGGCATAGACTGTCCTTTGCTTCCTGGTGGAGAAGGAATTTTGGGAAGAAGGATACCCTGGGCCGGGGAGTCGGTCACGGGAGCTTGATGGAATTTGGGAATAGTCTTATTAAAAAAGGTCATTGGGCCGGAGGGCAAAAGTCCTTGAGTTCGGCCTAATGTTGTTTGGAAGAAAATTTTCTCGGATAGGTGAGAGCTAAATAGTAGTACATTTTTGATTCCTATATTTTTCTGACGACTATGCTAAAAGTTGCTGAGAGGTGCTTGCTTGAAATTGCCCACAAATACTTTTCTGAAGAATAACATCGTAGCGATTGCAACAGCATTTGCCGCAGCTTTTTTGCTCTGGTACTTTTTTCAACGTGACGTAAAAGAGTTGTCTGTTAAAATATTGAAATCTTCATCCGTTATTTCATTAGATCAAAATTTCTCTGAAGGTATTGATATTTTGTACAAGTCTATTCCAATAAAATCTTTATATATATTTGATGTCCTTGTGCAAAACACTGGGAATAGACCAATCGAAACAAATAACTTTGACAGACCGTTGACTTTGACATTTGTCGGCCAAGTCGCACAGCAACCATTTATAATAAGCAAAAAGCCAGACCAACTTGACCCAAAAGTTAATATCATTTCCAATAATGTTGTTGAAGTAAATCCGCTTTTGATGAATTCTGGTGACAACTTTATCTTTAGAGTAACTGTTCTTAATTTGCGCGGAGATGTGTCGCCCGTAGCCGTTGATGGAAGAGTCGTCGGTGTAAAGAGCATCAGTGTCCAAAATGAAACGCAGCAAAATGGTGTTTGGGCTTTGCTACGAGAATATTGGGTGACTATTTTGTCTTTGTTTCTTGCCGTATTTATCATTGTGCCTATCTCGATTATTGCCTACAGATATATTGATTTTGTTAGATTTAGGATTTCGATGGAGCAGGTCAGGTCAAACTATGATGATTTAGCGAATAACCCAAATATAAAGTCACAGATTAGTAGTCTCGGTAAAAGATTGAATATTGACGGATATGATTACAAAAATAATTTGCTGATGCTTAGGGTAAAAATAGAAGATATGCTCAATGAGCTTTCAAGAAAACACTTAGTCATAACCAATAAAGGGTCGTTAATTTCTATGGCTAGGCAGTTGTCCGAAAAGCATGTCATCCCGCCAAGTGTTACATCAGCATTAAGAGACATTTTGCCAGCGATAAATAAAGAGCTGCACAGTAGTATAACATATCTAAATGATGATGACTACTCCAAAATTCAAAAAATAGCTCTTGGCATTACAGCCGAACTTGAAAATTTAAATTTTACAGGTGGGTCGCCATGTCAAATGTCAGGTCAAGTTTGTCCTGGTTGTAAGCAAGGCATAATGGATGTTGCTGAAGGCCAAGAAGGGGTAGAATGCAATCGGTGTGGTTTATATATTCCAGCCATGCCTCCTAAGTGAATCGTTCGGATACCCTGGACCGGGGGTGTGGTTACGAGGACAGGGAAAATGTTGTAACTGGGCTGAGCATTTCGTTCTTTGGGCCGGAGGGGAGTTTTCCTGGAAGTTCGGGGTTGGGGGAGCCCAATGGGGGAGGCCAGGGGGAAACGCCCAGGAGAGGGCAGGAGGGAGAGAATCCGAGGGGTGTCCGGGAAGATGGGGGAACTCAGGCCCGGGGCCGGGGGCTAGGACAAGTTCAAAGAGAAAATACCGTTATTTTAGCATGTTGAAAATGCAGGCGCCTGCACTATTTTATTTTCAGCGGCAAAATCGGAAAAGCGATGCTTTTGAAGGAGATTTGATGACATCTGGCGGCTTTCCTCGGCAACAAACTTGAATCAAAAACTGCCAATGTTTTTTAGCTTAATCCAAAAAATGAACTGCTTTTAACGAAACAAGCTCCACTCCAAGTTGACAGCAAAGAAATTTAAGCTATCTTCCTCAAGAAAATCCGAAGAACAAACACAAGGAGATTTACCCATGCCTATCGCATCGAAATTTGACGCGATGAAACTTCGCACCATGATCACCGAAGGAAAAACCGCTCAGCAAATTATGGATGCCTTCGATATCCCCAAAACCACCCTGAAAAATCACCTCACGAAGCTGATGACGCTGGATGAGAAGTTCTACAAGATCGAAGGGATGGATGCTCGTGTGGCATCTGGCAGTGTGAAGTTCTCCAGCACGGGCCTCCGCCTGTCCCCGACGCTCCTGGCCAACTACGGCTTCAAGCAGGGCGACGAGTTCAAGGTGTCCTGTCTGGAAGAGGGGAAGATCGTGCTGGAGAAGAAGTAGCTAGGATTTCGGATAGTTCTGGGAAAAGGCCCACGTCGTCCAGGAAAATTGGTTGGCGTGGGTCTTTATTTGTTTGTGGGAAGATGCTATTGAATCCAAAGTGGTGATCCACACAATATGGCTATAAAGTCATATTTTTGTCTCTTTAATAACCCTGAAGATAAATTCGATGGAATGATGATGGAGAAAAAAAACTGTTTTGTAATTATGCCAGTTAGCGGCACTACAATCGAGCATACAGAGGAGTACTGGCGTGATTTTTATGACAACAATATAAAATCAATTGTTGAGAATCATTCGAACGCTGGAATTTCATACACTTGTGACAGACTTGAAGGCTCCTACGGCAACATTATTGGTGATTTAGTTAAAAAAATAATCGAATCAGATGTTGTTATCGCTGTTCTTACCGATTATAATAAAAACGTATTGTACGAACTTGGCATGCGACATATTGTCAAAGAAGGGACATTGATGCTTTTAGAGGCAAAACAAAATCAACGTATTAAAGACATTTTGCCTTCAGATCTCCAGAGTTATTGGGTTGCTCGTTATCAAGGAAACAACATAGGAGACCTAAAAAAGAAAATTAGTAACTTTTTAAAGAATTGCGGCAATGATACGCATAAAAGTTTTATGCCATATCAAATTTTATATGAGTATACTATCCCAGCCGATGCATATATTAAATCTGGTTTTAAAGGAATTACAATCCCTCAACACCTGGTAAGTAAAAAGACAAAGTGTAATCTTCTTGTTATAAATTTACATGATGAAATGTTTTCTGCAAGCATTGACAGTTTTTTTGAAGAAACTGATGGCGAAATAAATATTTTATACACCACTAATGGCTATACACAATTAACCAGAGCTCTCTCAATTGGGCGGACTGTAGACGAATACCTTAAAAAAAGTGGCCCAGAATCAAAAGATTTTATTGAAAACTTTTTAAATGTTGAAAGTGCAAAACGAAGAAAAAGGAACGTTAAAATTTACGACACTTACCCGTTTGGACTTTATTTACAGGTGGATAAAATAATTTGGTTTATTCCTCTCTGGAATAAGTCAAAAGATAAAACAAAAAGTGCATATGCTAATTCTTGCATTCAAATAAGTAGCGAGTCTACGTTCGGGAAAATGCTTGAAAACAATTTTTATTTTTTGTGGAATGAGGCGAAACCGTATGAAAGCAAACCCGATAATAAATAAGCGACAGCGCATTACAGCTCTGCATGAAAACTAAACCTTCAACTGATTTGTTTTTTATTGCAGGTCCATGTGTCATTGAAAGCAGCATGTTTTTAGACGAATGTTGTGCTTTTTTATCTGAAGAATTTAAAAAAATAAATTATAAATTTATCTTAAAATCATCATATTACAAGGCCAACAGAACGTCCTATTCAAGCTTCAGAGGTCCTGGAATCGATAAGGGCCTTAAAATTCTCAATGATGTTAAGGAAAAATACTCATTAACAATAACCAGTGATATACATGAATCCTGGCAAGCGGCATTAGCTGGACAGGTCGTTGACATCATTCAAATTCCTGCAAGGCTTTGTCAGCAAACAGATATCATTGAAGCTGCGGCCTATGCTGGAAAGCCTCTTAATTTTAAAAAAGGGCAGTTCTTGTCCCCACGAGACATGAAATATGTTGTCGATAAAGCACGAAATATTTCTCTTAAATATCAGCTAGACAATAATTATTACTATGTCACAGAAAGAGGAACCTTTTACGGTGAAAATAAATTAGTCGTCGACATGCGCAGTTTTCAAGTTATGGAGTCAGCTACAAATTGCCCAGTTATTTATGATGCCAGCCACTCTATCCAATTGCCAGGATTTAATGGAGAAACCAGTGGAGGAGAAATAGCCTATTTAACTGATCTTGCATGTGCTGCTGTTGCCACTGGACATGTCTCTGGAATTTTTTTCGAAACACATCCAAATCCAAAGGCAGCATTATGCGATGGGCCCATCCAACTTCCATTTAATCAAATTGCATCCTTTCTACAACGCATAATATCTATATACAAGTGCGTCCATAAGTAGCAATTTTGACATGTCAGCTTTAAAAGCTGTATTTCCTTATGCTAAAAATGATAAGCTCGCATGCTATAAATATCCGCTCCTACTAAACTCTTCCGCTATTTGCCAATCTCCAATAGTACCTACCTGTTGGCGTGAGCCGACACGATAAGGATTGCATTGCAGCATCGTACATATGCTCTGCTCCAATTGGTGTTACTAAATGGACTCGGTTTAATGCCTGTAATTGGCAAAATATTGCGCATTTTAAAGCATTTGGACAAGTAGAGGTCTTTTCAAAGCCTGGATCAAGCGAAATATCTTCGGCAGGGACAGGGAAAAGCATTGGTATATTTTGGATAATTGATCTTTCAATCGGAGGAGTGCATTGTCTTAAGGATGTAAGACGGGATACATGGGATTTAAATAAAGGGCGTTGGTCCCATGCTCCAAGAGCTGCTTCTACAAACGCATATATTGCTGGGGCTGTCACTTCACCCAATAAGTCAGCTGCCCCACCGTCGAGTGCATCACAAACGAGAGATGTAAATATCCCCCCTCCATTCTCCTCAACAGACGGTTGGTCTCCTCGACTCGCTGTCAATATAGAAACTCCCTCACGAAGTTGGGCCTTGGAATTGTCAACAACGGGTATGTTTCCCAAGTTTCCAGAGAAGCAACAATCTAATAAAATGATAATTTCGGTCGCCTTAGAGTCATTTGCTTGTTTCAATATGTCAGACATCGCGACGCCCTCGTCGTACGAAGTGGCGTCTTGGGTCACTACAAAACCATCTAGATTATTTACTGTACCGTGCCCTGAAAAATGGAGTAATACCAGATCGGCAGGTTCTTTAAATAAAAGTTCAAGACTTTCGCGTAAGCTTCGTCGAGTTACAATATCATCTTTACAGCCAAGGGGAGCTAAAAGTAGCTTGCAGTCAAAGTTTGGGGTGTTGTTTTGATGACGCTGCAAAATGCTGCGCATTTTTTTCGCATCATTTACGCATCCAGCGAGGGAGCCAAATTTATAATTATCAATGCCAACACAAAGAGCTCGTCTCATGGTGGCCACCCATTTTCCTAAAATAAGATTAACGGCTTCCGCTGATGAGGGCTTTTAAATTGTCCCAGGTCCATTTATATATTTTGTCGGTTTCATTCGCAGATATTGGTTTTACACATGTTTTATTACTTCTTCCCCAAAGCAAGAAATACGGCTTGCCAAGTTCTTGCGCTATTTTAAGTTCTGCACTAACTCCTGTCGCTGTATTTGTGTACTCACCACAAATAACTATGACTATTCCAACAAGTTTGATTTTGTCTTTAACCTTTTGCTTCCAATCTCCTGCCATAGGTTCTTTGACTGAATAATCCGCAATTTCAAAAGGTGAATCGGTGTTTTTCGCCTGTCCGACCAGTAAGGTCTTCAGATCGCTGTCGTGATCATAGTCAAAACTTATAAACGCTTTGGTCGCCATGGTTCCCCTCCTGGCGGGAGATGTTAAACTGATCAAAGGTGATGTTCATTTTAACGACCGCTAGCAGCAAATGCAATAAATATTGGCTTCTCTGTTGTGCATGATTTTCAAAAGCGCAGTTTCCTGCATCACCTGTAACCCCTTGGCCTCTCAACCTAACATACTTAAATAATTAACTATTCACCTTCTCCCGTCCTCCCCAATGTCCGTTTCTCCTCCCTCCGTGAAAAAATCCCAACAAACCCCTTGACCTGCCCACCCCAAATCCGTACTTACCCCGAGCCAACGACGCGCCAACGAAGCCAACGGTTTTGGCCCCCAACTTTTTCTTGGGAACGAAAGATTTGGGGTTGACTTCGGGACGAGTTTGGGGCATTTAGCCTGTTCCCTGATTCTGTTTATAGGACCGTAGCTCAGGGGGAGAGCGCTTGCTTGACACACCACAAGCGTGATTTAACCCCCTAAAATCCTTACAAAAGTCCCTGTCACAAAGTGATCTCGTTGGCGGAGAGCCAACGGGGTCTTCTTATTTTTATTGGTTTGAGAATCGGACTTTGGTCAGACGGTGGTCTGCCGTTGGCGTGACTGTGGCGGCTGCTGTCAACTCGGAAGGCTCTCCTGCTCTTTCTGCTGATTTCATTTATTTTTTTCTTCATACTGAGATGGTCTGACATTCCCAATGGGAATACGCGGGGAATCGCGTTTTTTGATGGATTTGGTTGCGTCCAGGGGCAGGAAGCTGCCCATTTCCTCGACCGAATTTGCTGGAAATATCAATCTCCTGTATGTCGCCCCTTGTTAGAGTCAGGTATGCCCCCGGAAGTTGGATGTCAGGGCAGGAACTATGGGTAATGATTACACCTCTCTGTCCAGCGAAGATCTCATGTTGCGCATCGCGGCTGGAGATAAACGATCTTTCTCGTGTCTTGCTGATCGCCATAAGGAACAGATTTTCAGGTTGATCTATCGATTTGTCGAGTCGAAAGATGAGGCAAATGATCTTGCACAAGAAGTGTTCTTGCGGGTATGGCGATTTTCAAAACAATATCAGCGTACTGCAAAATTTTCCACCTGGCTCTACACGATCACGGTAAATGTTTGCAAAACAGAAGTGCAGTCTTCATGGCGACGCCATATCAGGTTGATTGGGGCCCTCTGGTCTGCCGACAATGACGACGATCCAAAGAGTCAAGAACCAGTTGCCCCGAACCTTTCTCCAGAAGACGCGATGCTCCGAGCCGAACAGCACACCGTGGTTCGGTCAGCCATCCGCTCGCTACCCAGCAAACAACGCCTCGCCTTGGTCCTCAGCCGTTATGAAGGGCTCCCCTACCAGGAGATCGCAACAGTTTTGGACTGCTCGGTCCCGGCGGTGGAATCCCTTCTGGTTCGGGCCAAGGACACCCTTCGAAAAAAATTGTCTTCCCTTCGAAAATAAACCGCAGGTTTTTTCTCCGTCGCCAGTCTCACTGGGTAGGAAGATGGGAAGACCTGCAAATGTCATGGAGCACAGGTGATGCAGAAACGAGCATCCTCAGGGAAGGGGTGTGTGCCCTTCCGCCAAAAGCTTTCGGCGTTTGCGGACGGTGAAGTGTCCGCCGACTGGCGCGAGAAGATTGAAGCGCACTTGGCGATATGCCCGGATTGCCGGCAAGCGTTGTCCGAATTGCGAAGCCTCTGGCAAGCACTCGAAGACCCCATCTCCGCCCAGACGCGACAAGGTTTCACACAGGATGTCGTGCGGAAGATAAACGGAGGGACCCAGTCTCACCGGCATGATTGGTCCCACTTCTGGGGCAGGATGTTCCCAGCTCCTGCCGGCATCGCCTTGGTCGCCATGCTGGGGTTGGTGCTCGGTGGATGGCTGGGACACTCCTTGGTGGCCCTCGAAGGGCAACCGAGAGGAGGAACCATGTCCGAACAGTCCATGACGCTTGAAGCTTTGGACGCTTTTTCACCGATGCCGAAGGGGTCACTCGCACACGGGTATCTGTCGTTGGCGGGAGATGTGGCACAATGAAGAATAAACTATTGCTTTCAGTACTTACAGCTTCCTTGGCAATGAATATCGGAATCGCGGCCATGTTCGGACAAAAGTTTTTTCAAACGAAGGCTGCGCCAAGCGAACGGTATTGTCCGTTTTCCTCGAATGACAACCCCCTGTATAGCTTATTAAATTTGAAGCCAGAGCAGCTAGATTCTATAAAACCGATCGCGGGGGACTTTCATCAAGCTATTAGGCGATTGTCTCATGAGGTGCAGGAGAAAAGGAGTGTCATGATGGCATTACTGGAGCGAGACGATGTCGACTTAAATAAAATTGAAATTGTCCGACATGATATTGGGTCTTTGCAGTCACAGATACAACAGATTGTTTTTGAGCACATCCTTCAAATGAAGAAAATATTAACTCCAGAGCAACGGAAGGTCTTTTTTCAGGCGATGCGCCAAAGTTTTCCCTGGCAAAGCCAGAACTGTAGCCAGTAACCGGCTTGGAGGCTGCAACCATGCGATTTTCCTATGTCTGGCGAGAGATTTCCCTGCGCAAAAGACGCCATCTCACCGCTATTTTCGGACTTAGTATTGGGGTAGCGCTGCTCGTCGTCCTTCAAGTCCTGTCGCGGGCATACAAGGACGCGGCCCGGATGCCCCTTCAGGAGATAGGGGCTGACATCAGCATCCAGCGCTCCGGCGATGTTCCGCAAGAACTCCAAGGTGCTGTTTTCCCCTGCTCGGCGGTGACCATTCACCATCAGGAACTGGCGCAAATTGGCCGGATGCCCGGTGTCCGGGCTGTCGGTCAGGCTGTTCTCATGTGGGTCTTCGATAAGGATCAGTTCACCATGGTGCTGGGGCTTGATCCGACGAACCCCGTGGGACCGGGGAAACTGCGCAATTTCGTGACCAAAGGGCGCTTTCTGGAAGGTGATGCGCCGCAAGCGCTGGTTGATGTGACCTCTGCCCGGGATCGGCATATCGATGTCGGCGGCATGGTGACGATTCTGGGCAGAGCGTATCCCGTCGTCGGGCTTGTCGATGCGTCCCGTGCCTCCAAGATCGCCGTGGCCAACGTCTATCTGCCGCTGCATGAGGCACAATCCCTGGCAAAAGCTTCACCGCAGGTTCAGGCGGTCTCTCCGTTTGACGCCGATGATATGAACCTGGTTTTTGTCTCGGCTGACCAGGAAGCCATACCGGCACTCTCCACCGCACTGAGACGCCTCCTTGGGGACAAGACCTCGATTGCCAGCCCGGATTCGTTTTTGCGCCAACTGGGCAACCTTTTCGCCCTGTCCGATAAGTTCGCCGCGGCAACCTCGCTTATCGTCATGGTCGTGGCCTTTCTGATGGTCTTCAAAACGATTGCCGGAAGCATCCAGGAACGGGCACGGGAAATCGGCGTGCTTAAATGCCTGGGCTGGACGAATGGGAATGTCATTGGGCAACTGCTTGCGGAATCGCTGACAGAGTGTTTCCTGTCCGGTCTCCTGGGGCTGGGCCTCGCCTGGGCAGTCTGCTTTCTCCTGGGGTTCCAGCAGGTCAAAATTCCCATCCCTTGGGAGATGAGTCCGACGCCGCACTTCCTTCCCGGAGGCGGGGAGCCGGTGTTTAAGGTCGTGGCCCTTCCGGCGCATCTTTCTTGGTCAATTTCGCTTTTTGCCATGAGCCTTTCCCTGCTCGTGGGAGGCATCACCAGTATCCTTTGCATCGGGCGCATCACCCGGATCAAACCCTCAGAGGTACTCCGTCATGAATGACCCCATCTTGTCCGCCACTGATGTCAAGAAGACGTTCGGCACCGTCGAGGTGGTAAGGGGCGTATCCGTTGCCTTGCAGTCCGGCGAGTTCGTCAGTCTGGTCGGGAAATCCGGCTGCGGCAAGACGACGCTGCTGTCCGTGCTTTCCAGCTTGGATCGCCCGACCTCAGGGCAGGTGAGCCTTTGTGGCAAGGAGATCGTCTCCGCCTCGGAAAACGAGCTGGCGCTTTTCCGGCGGGCCAATATCGGCTTCATCTTCCAGTCGTTTCAACTGATTCCGACGCTGACCGCCTGGGAAAACGTCGCTTTGCCGCTGTTCCCGGAAAAAATGCCGGAAGAGGAGCGACGGGAACGGGCGGTGTCGCTGCTTGGGCAAATGCAACTGGAGCATCGCCTGGATCATCTGCCCGGCACTATGTCGGGAGGCGAAAAACAGCGTGTGGCCATTGCCCGGGCCCTTATCAACCAGCCCAAGATCATCTTCGCCGATGAACCGACCGGGAATCTGGACTCGCAAACCGGGCAAGCCATCATGGAGATCTTGGAATCGCTGCATAGGGAACACGGCATGTCCATCCTGATGGTCACGCATGACCTGGAATTGTCCAAAACCGCTGACCGCGTGCTTCGCATGCAGGATGGGGAGCTTGTCGCATGAACAGACTCGTTGTCATTCTGGTTGTCGTGTTGTCCCTGGTACTGCCGGGGCTCGCCAAAGCCGCTGACCCGGTCGCGGTTGACGTCCTTTTCATGAACCATGGCCCGCTGCGCCCAACACTCGATCAACTCAGAGAGGTCTTTGCCAAATACGGCGATAAACTTTCCGTCCGCTGGCATGACTTTGAGAGTCAGGAAGGGGAGAAGTTCATGGCGAAGATGGGGATTACGAGCCATGTCCCACTTGTCATCTGGATCAACGGCAAAAATTCCGCAGAGGTCGATGGTGTTTCCTGTACGTTTACCGGTTTCCCCAGCGGAGCGGGACCGGCGATGTTTCAAGGAAAATGGACGGTTGAGCAGGTAGGAAAGGCTCTTGACGCGCTAATGAAGTAGCTCCCCATGGGAATCCGGCTATGCGATATTCGTATATCGTTCATGAATTGCGGCATAGGGCGCATCGGACGTTGATCAACATCCTGGGCATCACGGTCGGTGTCGGGCTGTTCGTGTCCATCAATGCGGTGTCCGCCGGCTACCAGAAGGCGGTCCAACTCCCGTTTGCCAACCTCGGTGCCGACCTCGTGGTGCAGCGTGCGGAGAAAGACCGCCCCCTTGGTCAGGGGAACCTGTCCATGCGCGGCATCAAGCTGCCTTTTTCCAACCAGCTCCTATCCTCTGAGGAGGTTGGCGCATTACGCGCGCTGGATGGCGTTGCCGCTGCTTCGGGTTCGCTGTTGCTGTGGGAGTTTCTTCCAGGTGGTTTCCGAACCGTCATGGGGCTGGACCCTGCCCAGCCTGATCTTGGTCCTGTGCGCCTGACGCAATGGCTCACCGAGGGCCACGTCCCGCAACAGCCAGGTGAGGCTTTGGTGGAAAAGCACTTCGCCAAGTTTCGACACATCCATGTGGACGATCCCCTGGAGATTGGCGGGAAGCCTTTTACCGTGGTCGGCCTGTTGGAGATACGCGAAGGAGCACAGGTGGCTGCCGCGAATATCTATCTGCGGCTTGCCGATGCCCAATCCTTGCTTCCAGACAGCGGCAACCCCATCAATGTCGTGTACCTGCGGCTCCGCGATCCTGCCCTGCAGGGAGCCCTCCAGCAACAAATCCTTGAGCGTTTTCACGGGTTGTCCGCCAGCAGCTCGGATAGTTTCCTGGAACTTATGGGCGGTGTTTCGGTCATTACGGGCAAGTTTTCTCTGGTGGCTTCCCTGATCGCATTGGTGGGAGCTGTCCTGCTCATCTGTAAATCCATGCTGGCCAGCCTGGGAGAACGTCTGCCTGAAATCGGTGTGCTCAAAGCGGTGGGATGGACAGGGCGGGATGTCCAGGGGCAACTGCTTGGCGAGGCGATGATCCAGTGCCTGTTGGGGGGGCTTCTCGGTATCGTGCTCGGTTATGCGGGTGCGTACCTCATCGGCACGCTCTCCATTCCGATCAATATGACCTGGGAACTCAATCCGTTGCCTGCATCGGCGAAAATTGGCGAACTGGCTGCCCAGTCAATTCAACTCCCGATTCAGGTTTCCTGGGCGCTTTTGGTGATAGCCCTGGGTTGTTCGATCCTGACCGGCTTCTTTGCAACCTATCTGATGAGCAAACTGGCCAACAAAATGCGTCCATCCGATATCCTGGGCAGGTTGTAGGTTGTTCGAGGAACGATAATCCCACCTAAGTAAAAAAAGTAGTAAGAGCGGGGTGATATATGCATACCGCCCCGCCCAAGTGTGAAAGCAGCGCCCTAGCTGAATCACGATTTTTTAGTATGCCGTGACTGTTGGCGAGTCAAGCCCATCGGGCACCTTCACCACTTACACAGCTGCTGTCTCCTTCAGCTTCAGCCAAGCATCGGTCCCAACGACGCTTCTAAAACCGCCGCTCACCCTCGGCTTTTCCGCCAACTTCTTCTTGAAGTTATCCCGAAGCATTTAGTGGTTTTGCCCTGGTCCATGTGTAGGGTGTGGGCGGTTCCACCAGTTGGATGACGAAAGTCGCGCCTCAAATTTTGGTATATTTATAATATATTCATTCAGTTAGAAAAAAATACGATGCTTCCCTGGGCGTAAATCACTGAGCCATGTATACAGTTAAACTTGACAGTTTGTCTGTACACATCTACTAACCCTTTATGAGTAAGGGTTCGAACGTCTTAAAGGCTTCACGGCTGCCAACTTTGGCAGGGGAACTCCGTGTTTCGGTCGGCAAACTAGTTCGACGGGTCCGGGCGGAGGTGCGCCCGGGGGATTTTACCTCTGCCCAGAAATCCGTTCTCCATCGGCTGGAACAAGGCGGCCCGGCAACGGTGTCAATGCTCGCGAGAGCCGAGAGTGTGCGTCCACAGTCCATGCGAGTCACGGTTGCCAGCTTGGAGAAGATGGGGCTGGTCAGCGGTGAGCAGGACCCGACCGATGGCAGGCAAACGTTAATATCCCTGACAGTTGCCTGTCGCGAGACTCTTAAATGCAATCGGGCGGCGCGAGAGGACTGGCTTGTGCGCGCTCTAGAGGCGCAACTCACGCCGCGCGAGCAAGACCAACTCGCCGTCGCGGTGAAGTTACTTAACCGACTTGCGGATTTCTAGCAGATATTCCCCTCATTTTAGCGAGAACTGAATGTTAATAACCGTCCTTGACCTGAGAGGATAGTGCTGATTATTCCCCACTTTTGAACAGGAAGGTAGGATTTGCGATGGAATGGCTGCATTATGTCTCTTATTTTTTTGGTGGTGCGTTTTTTTCTAATGCTATTCCCCACCTTGTCAGCGGGATGATGGGTCACCCCTTTCAAAGCCCTTTCGCCAAACCGCCCGGACAAGGACTTTCTTCTTCGACTGTCAACGTGGTGTGGGGATTTTTTAACCTCGTCATCGCTTACGTTTTGGTCGGCCACGTCGGAGATTTCGATCCGCGTTCCTCGAGCCAAATGGCCGTCCTGGGGGTTGGTTTTCTTCTTATGGGCTTGATGGGGGCACGCCACTTTGGCCGCTTCCATGGCGGCAACTCCCGCGAGGAATCAAATGCCAGGCCCCATTCAAACCCAGCGTGACTCCGATCGACTAGATCCATCCATTTGGAAGATCACATCGGTTGCGGTCTTGGGGTCTTTTCTTGCTCAGCTCGACGCGACCATCGTTAATGTGTCTCTTTCGAGTCTCTCCACCGAGCTGCATAGCAGCCTTTCGACGATTCAGTGGGTGACGAGCGGTTATCTTTTGGCCCTTACCCTCATTCTCCCGCTTAATGGCTGGCTGGTGGACTGTATTGGAGCCAAGGCCCTTTATCTATGGTGTTTCTCCTCCTTCGCGCTCTCCTCGGCCTTATGTGGACTGGCCTGGTCCGCCAACTCCCTGATTGCGTTTCGCGTCCTTCAGGGCATGTCCGGCGGTCTACTGGCACCCATGGCGCAGATGATGGTAGCGCGCGTCGCAGGCAGGCACATGGCGCGCATCATCGGTTATGCCGCTGTGCCGATCCTGTTGGCCCCGATTCTTGGCCCAGTAATCGCTGGTGCTATTCTGCAATATGCTTCCTGGCGCTGGTTGTTCCTGGTCAACCTGCCGGTTGGGGCATTGGCGCTCGGGCTGGCGGCTGTCTTCCTGCCCAACGACCACAATGAGAGGCGGCGGCGCAATCTGGATGTGGTCGGATTGGTCTTGTTGTCACCTGGATTGGTGCTTTTCCTCTACGCATCGGATCATATCGGTGAACGGTCCAGCTTTGGGATATTTGTCGCTGCCGCCGTTTTGCTCGCAATGTTCTTTTGGACGGCGCGTCGGAAAGGAGATCAGGCGCTCATCGATCTACGTCTATTCAAGGACAAGGTCTTCTCGGCCTCCGCCGTTACGCAGTTTTTGTCGAACGGAGTCATGTTCTCCGGCCAAATGCTGATTCCTATCTATCTGATCCGCGGCTGCGGCCGTTCGCCAGGGGAGATGGGCTGGTTGCTGGCTCCCCTAGGCCTTGGAATGATGTGCACATATCCTCAGATGGGCGCTCTGACGAAACGGTTCGGCATACGTTGGGTGTCCGCCGGAGGCGCACTTTTGGCGCTGGCCGGAACTCTGCCGTTTTTTTATCTGGCAAACCACTCGCTCAATCTCGTTGTGCTGGTTCTCGCGCTCTTCATCCGGGGGGCGGGGCAGAGTGCCGTCGGTCTCCCTTCGATAGCGGCTGCCTATGCTTCCGTCAGGCGGCAGGACCTGCCAATGGCAACGACTTCTCTCAATATCGTTCAGCGTCTTGGGGGGCCAACTCTTACCACGCTCTGCGCAACCTTTTTGGGCTGGGGATTGAGTTCGGAACATATCCATCAGGGTGCGCCAACCCCGTATGCGCAAGCATTTCTTCTCCTATGCACCTTACACGCCGTCTTGTTCGCTGCTGCCCTGAGACTTCCTCTTCGGTTAAACGTAGCGGCGGAACAACATTCTGAAAACCACCAGTAGTTCGCCGAGGCGCTGTCAAGGCATCCACCAGCAAGCCCATCGCGCCTCCTCCCAACCGAGCAAATCCTGTCCCGAGCTTGTCCTCGGGTGAAATGCGCGACCGGCCGCGTTTTTGATCGCCCCCAACAGGCCGGTGGGCAGTTAACTGCCCTTGGAAAGGGTAAAAGGGTGAACCTCCGTCTCCAGAGGTCCACCTTCCCCACCTACAGCGCCGCTGTCTCCTTCAGCTTCTGCCACCCGGCAGTCCCAACGACGCTTCTGAACCCCTCGTGCACCTTCGACGCCTCTCCCTGCTTTCCCAAAAAACGATCCCGAAGCATTTCAATATCATCGAGAAGAATGGCGAGAATGCGATGATTTGTAACACGCTTCTGGATAGGGTAGGAGCTGTCATCGGCATTGACCGGGGCAATCCTGGGTCAACCGAAGGAAAACGCGTTTTTGAAGCCTCCCCTGGACCAGGAGCGCAGAGTGCTGCCATCGGCAAGGTCATTTTTCGCTCCAGATCGACAATGTCCTTTAAAGGTGGCGTGAACGGTCATTTCTGGCATGACGAATCAATATGCTATTCCTCGATTTAAAGGAATCATTACTTATTGGTGGCTAATATTCACATGAAAAAGATAGATATCACCCGATGGGGCCGCAAAGAACATTTTGATTTTTTTCAAAACAGGGCAAGGCCTTGTGTTTGTGTCTCCTCAATTGTTAATGTTGAAAATTTAATTCGCTATAGAAAAGCAACCAAAACAAGATTTTCTGATTGTCTCTATTATTCTGCAATGTATGCATCTAACTTGATTAGGGAATTTCGGTATCGTTTAGTTGATCGCTGCCCGGTTGAATTCCAGGTTGTTGATGCTGCTTTTACATATATTCCGAAGGGGAAGGAGTTGCACTCAAATTGTGTTGCTGTATATGATGATAAATTTTCTATATTTAGCGAAAATATAGAACTTGTCAGAAACGAAGCAGATAAAATATCAACGTTAAATCCTGTTGGCGGTGAAAGCCAGGGACTGATTTATTTAAGTTGTTTGAGTAGTATTTTTTTTACATCAGTGACTAATCCGTGGGGCGACCCCTGGATTGATACCGTTCCTAGGATTATTTTCGGAAAAGTTGTTGATAATATTATGCCAATATCTGTTGAATTACTTCATAGCTTTGCAGATGGAAGGCATATCGCTAGTTTTTTGGATTGCGTACAAGATATTCTTGCAAACCCCGGTAGCTATTTAGAGTGAAAGGTGAACCCCTGTCTCCAGAGGTCCACCTTCCCCACCTACACCGACGCTGTCTCCTTCAACTTCTGCCAAGCACCGGTCCCGACGACACTTCTGAACCCGCCGCTCGCCTTCGGCTTGTCCATCAACTTCTTCTTGAAGTTATCTCGAAGCATTTCAATATCATCGAGAAGAATGGCGAGTTCGATGAGTTGCAACGCGCTTTGGAAAGAATGGTTCCTTCGGAGTGGGATATAGAATTCCTGGGTATGGGTAGGACAGAGGAACTTCCAGGCTTGATTCCGCCTTACTGAAAACTCCTTGTTGCACATCAGGCATTTCTTTTTGATCGTGTCGTTCATATGTTTTATCCTTATCTTTTAAGCATCAAGTCCAACACTGCGGAGAATCTCAAGACGCTCATCGTCTTTCTTTTTCTTAAGCTTTCTCTTGTACTCATTAGGGTGTGAAGCAAAATACTCGATACCAACTCCTTCCTCTTCCTCGAATTTGAGAAAGATGTTGCGATAGACGTCGTCGCTGACGTATTCACTGATGCTGCCATCGGTATCGAAAAGCTCTTCAGAATATGGACACATTCTAATACTCATCGTTTTATCCTCTTTGGTCGAATTGTTTGCTTTAATAACGGAGAAGGCGAGACTCCTCGGCGATAGGAATTTCGCCTGTGCTCAATGACTGGACCTAATGTTTCTACTTTGATCTGATTTTTTCTGCGAGCGCTTCCCGTAAAATGTTTATGTCGTAATTGATATTAAACCAGCATTCGTTGAAATCACTGGCGTTAGTGATGATTTTATCTAGCATGGCGAGAATCTTTATATCGTCTTTGGCTATTCTCTTTGATTTTGTGTAATCACATTTGAAGAAGTTCTTTTTTATATGATCTTCCATGTTATGAATCGTTCCCATAATCTGACCTTTCTTAAATAATAGTTGATGTTTTCAATCAAAGAAGGCGGAAAACCTCTGCTCAGGAATCCCGCCTTCGCCTCTTACGCAACCGCTGGATCGGCATAGGGTTTTCTTGGACACCAACTTGGGCGACTATGGAGGTCGTCGAGGAGGTGTCCGATGGGTATCGATGGAGGTACGCCCAAACGTTTTTGGGCGAAGCACAAGGTCCAAGCGGTTCTGAGGCTTCTTCGCGGAGAGGACATTGACCTGGTGAGCCGGGAACTGGGCGTGACGGCAGCCACGCTCTCGCAGTGGCGTGATGCCTTCCTGGAAGCTGGGGAGTCAGGCCTCAAGCCGCATCCGGTCAAGGAATCCATCGAAGTCGGCCGTCTGCGGGAAAAGATCGGCGAACAGGCCATGGAAAACGAACTGCTTCGGGAGAAGATCGCCCGTATGGAGCAGAATCTCCCTTTGGCACTCCGGAGGTCGAGGAAGTGAGCCGGGTCACCTCGATCTCCACCGGAAAAACCTACGGCCTAGCCCGTGTCTGCCATGTCTGGGGACTGCCGCGCTCCACCGTGTATTGGCAACGGCAGCAGCCGAAGGGGGCAGGCCGGCGTCGTGGACCTCAAGGATTTCACAGTGATGCCGCACTGGCCGGACAGATCAAGGCCGAGATAGCGTCCCGTCCGTTTCCCGGCGAAGGCTACCGGAAGATCTGGGCCGGCCTGCGGGGCAAGGGCATCCGGACGTCCCCGACCCGGACGTTGCGCCTGATGCGCGAAAACAACTGCCTCGCCCCCACACGCATCGGCCATCCGCACGGTCCAAAGGCCCATGACGGGACGATCAAGACCTCCCGAGTGGACGAGATGTGGGGCACGGACATGACCACGACGCTGACGACCAGGGAAGGCAATGCAGCGATATTTTTCGCTATCGATCACTGCTCCCTGGAGGTGGTCGGCATCCACGCCGCCAAGCGGGGCACGCGTTTCGAGGCATTGGAACCGATCCGCCAGGGCGTCCGCCACAGTTTCGGAGCGTTCGGCAAGGATGTCGCCAAGGGACTGACCTTGCGGCATGATCACGGTAGCCAGTTCATCGCGGACGATTTTCAGAATGAAATCAAGTTTCTGGGGATAAAGGATTCGGCGTCGTACGTGAGGGAGCCGCAAGGCAACGGCATCGCCGAGCGCTTTGTCCGCATCCTCAAGGAAAATCTTCTCTGGGTTCGCAGCTTCGATACAGTCGAGGAGCTTCAGTTAGCGCTCCTGACATTTAAGGAAATCTACAACCGCCAGTGGCGCATCGGCCGGCATGGCTATCGCTCACCGGCGCAGGTCAGGGAAAGGCAGAAGCTGGAGGTCGCCAACGCGGCCTAACTTTGGTCGCGAAACTGTCCAAGAAACCCTAGACCGCTACAAGCCTGGCTACTTTTGGCGCCCTACAGCACCTGAGAAAAGAGTGCCTGGAACGCTATTTATATCTTATGGTGGATCAATAAGACTTGAACTGTTTGGGTCATTTGATGATTTTATAACAGAAATTACAACTGGAATTGGAATAGAAAATGAACCAGTTAATATTATAGGATTTGTGGAAGATTTACAGTTTGTTAAGCTTGAAAAATGTTACTACAAAAATAAAAGCATCAAAATTGGTAATATTTCGAAATTTGAACTTATCGTTAACAGAGCAATGACTGGATTTCTAGAAGCTCCAGGGGGTGATTGCCTGTTTAATTCCTGCAAATTTTCTATAGAAGGTATTGATGAGTGGGTTGGTCTTAGTGGAATTACTGTCGTTTCTAACATAGAAAAAAAATCTTCTATTGTGCATTATAATCCGATGGAAGACATAGATATCGTTACGATTGAAAATATGCGTATTTCTATAACATTCAGCTGGAAAATTCCTTTTTTCCCTACGATAAAAAATGCATCAGTATCACAAAAAACTTATTTTAATCTTGCGTCTGACAAACAACAGCCATTAGAAGAATTTATTCACGTAGCCGCTAAAATAACGAATCTGCTGTGTTTTGCAATTAACAAGACTGTTTCAATAGATAGCTTTCAAGCTAAATCTGATTTATTTAAGATGCGCATCAAGGATGATGTATTTGTAAGTGTGCCAATTTCTATATACTACAAAAGTATACCTTATTCGGCTACTATTGCTGAAATAAATGATCTGACGATGCTATTCCGATATAAGAATATAGAACCTAACTTGAGCAAAGCTTTTCAAAATTGGATAAATGCATATGACACGTACAGCCCAGTCTTTTATTTATACTTTTATGCAATATCAGATAGGCAAAATTCACTTGAAGGGCATTTTTTAGATTTAGCGCATGCTATTGAAACATATCATCGTCGTTTATCAACTGAAAAATTGATGAATGACTCAGAATTTTCTGAATTATGCCGTATTGTAATTGAAAATTGTCCTGAAGACCATAAAGAATGGTTAAAAAAAGATTAACATATGGAAACGAATTAAGTTTAGGGCAGAGAATAGTCGCTATGGTAAGACCAATTCAATCATTTTTTGGGAATTGTGACATCAGAAAAAAAATGATTAGGGATATAGTGAACACAAGAAACTATTTAACACATTATGATGATTCATTGAAAAGTAAAGCTGCTCATGGGATTGAACTCTACATGATTTGTCGTAAAATGGAAATGATTATTCGTCTTCACTTTTTAAAATTACTTGAATTCAAAGAAGAAGAAATTAAAACTTTAATTGACAATTTTAATAGAATGAGTGGATAAGTCCCCATTTCGACTGAACACAGCTGCCAGCCGAAGCAGCCGTGCTGGAAGTATGGCCAGGCAAAGTGCTAATAAGCTTACTGCGGTCGAGGTTGTGAACATGGTCCAGCGTCAGCGCCTGCCGCACACATAGATGTTCGGTTGGGGCTTTCAGTTACTGGGCAGGTCACAGCGCCCAGCACCACCCCGCCTACTGGAGTGACACAGGAGCCGAAATAGGCCCGTAGAACGTGTCTTCGACCACAAGATGGCCTTGACTGCCAGTCGGGATTTCCGATTGCCGGACATGGGGGCTACGTCCCCGAGTTTCGCCAAGGAATGCGTGTCTTGCCCTTTGCCGGGCAGCCTCCCGCGCTTCCTTAGTGATGTTGGGATTCTTGCCCAGGCGGTAGGCGTAGAGCGCACAGGGGCCGTCCTGCTCCTCCAGGCCGGTGCAATTCTGCACGTCCAGCCAGGATGTTGTCAGGCGACAGGGTAACCTGACCCTCTGGCGACACGTAGAATTGACCCACCTGGAAGGCAGCCAGGAGGAGTCATGTCCCTTGAAATCGTGCAGCATCCGCACCTGCGAGACAGCAGGAGGGATTGGATGCTGGAGCCGGAAGAGGTCAGTCGGATCATGGAGCTGCACCGACTCGGTCTTGGCAGCAGGCAAATCGCGGGTAAGCTTGGCCTGGCCCGCAACACGATCAAACGCTACCTGAAAGCTGGCGGCTACGCCCCTTACCAGACACCGCGACGGCCTTGCCTCCTCGATGGCCTTGAGGTGTGGCTGCGTGCGACGTTTTTCCAACATCGCGGCAATTGCGACGTCGTGCGCCAACAACTCCTTGCCCAGCATGGTCTGGTCGCCAGCCTTCGCACGGTACAACGGAATTGTCAGGGCTTGCGGGCCGAACTCAGGGCCAGGGCCAAGGCCACGGTCCGTTTCGAGACGCCTCCCGGCAAGCAACTGCAAATCGACTTCGGCGAGGCGACCGTGGAAATCGGGGGGCACAAGACCAGAGTGCATCTGTTCGTGGCCACGCTGGGGTATTCCCGACGCGGCTACGTGGTCGCTTTCCGCCATGAGCGGCAATCGGCCTGGTTCGCCGGCATGGAAGGGGCGTTCGTTCACTTCGGCGGCATTCCCCAGGAAGTCTTGCTGGATAACGCCAAGGCCCTGGTCGTGTCGCACAATCCGGAGACGCGGGAAGTCGTCTTCAACGAACGCTTCCATGCCTTTGCCCGTCATTGGGGTTTTGTGCCCAAGGCCTGCGCTCCGTATCGGGCGCGCACCAAGGGCAAGGACGAAAACGGCGTGGGCTACGTGAAGAAAAATGCCCTGGCGGGACATCGGTTCCCGAACTGGGAAGCGTTCGAAGCCCATCTTGACCGCTGGCAGCGGGAGATCAGCGACGAACGTGTTCATGGCACCACGAAGGAAGCCCCGCGCCTGCGTTTCGACCGCGATGAACGGATGGCGCTTGCACCGCTTGGCGGGCGTCCGCCGTACTCCCCGGCACGGGAACTGAGCCGCGTGGTCAACGTGGAAGCCTGCGTCGAGGTGGACACCAACCGTTACAGCGTCCCCTGGCGGTTTATCGGTGAGACCGTCACGGTTCTGTCGGACGCGACATCCGTCACGGTCAGTCATGCCGGGCGGCCTATCGCCCGCCACGCCTTGCTCGCCGGCACGCGACAACGCTCCATCGATCCTGCCCATTTCGATGGCCTGGTGGGGCGTACGGGGAAACCGGGCAAGAGGGAGGAAAGCCTTGCGCAGCCTCAAACCGACTTGGCTCGTCCGCTGTCCGAGTACGAGGCGCTTGCCGGGGGAGGCTTCTGATGGTCGACCACGAACGCCTCCTGGCCATGCTGTCCCGTCTCCAACTGACGGCCATCCGGGATCAGCTCGACAACCTGCTCGATGAAGCCGCCAAGCTGGAGCTGACCCTGCGCGAAACCCTGGCTTTTTTGTGCGAACGGGAGATCGCCCGCAAGGATGAGCGGCGCATCCAGATGGCCATGTCCATCGCCCGGTTCCCCAAGGTGGCCACGCTTTCGGGGTTCGACTTCGCCGCGCAACCCAGCATCGACGAGCGGCAGGTCCGGGAACTATCCGCCAGCCGCTGGATCGCCCACGGTGAAAACCTGCTCCTGCTCGGACCTCCCGGAGTGGGCAAGACCCACTTGGCCATCGCCCTGGGCAGGGAAGCGATCACCTGCGGCTACAGCGCGCTCTTCGTCGCCGCCCCCACCTTGGTGGCGCACCTGGCCCGGGCACATGGCGAGGGCAAGCTCGATGAAAAGCTCACCCATTACGCCAAGCCCAAGGTGCTGATCATCGACGAACTGGGCTACCTGCCCTTCGCCTCGGACGCCGCCCACCTGTTCTTTCAACTGGTTTCAAGGCGTTACGAGAGGGGAAGCCTGTGCATCACCAGTAACCGGACGGTCAGCGAATGGGATGTGGTCTTCGGCGACACGGTGACCGCTTCGGCCATCCTGGATCGCCTGCTGCACCATAGCCACGTCATCACCGTTCGGGGGGAAAGCTATCGCCTCAAGGAGAAACGGCGTGCCGGCATCCTGGTACACCAGCGGGTCGGCTTAGCTGAAACCACCAACCAGCCCTGACGGAGGGTCAGTTCTCGATGGCGTCAGTGGGTCAGTTCCTGATGTCGTTTGACAGATGTCCCGGAGCAGCCCAGGCACTTGGCCCGAATGGCCTTGATAGGCGTCAGATTGGCCGTCTCGGGACGATGGCCGAGCCGGTATTCATGGAGCGGGCAGCCCACGGCAGGACAAAGGCGCACTTCCTGGGCGGAACCAGCACAGCACCACATGCACTTCGCCCTGATGGCGCGGATCGGAGTCAAAATCGTGGACATATCGTGTTTCCCCCCCCCGCAGGAGGCCGAGTCTCCCCGGCCCCTGGATTTCATTCCTTGCATCGAAATTGTCGCTCACAGATCAGCCGGCAACGGGTCCGGCTCGGGCACACTTGAGATGAAGTAATTGATTTTGCCTGGATGCTCCCCGGGATGAGATGCAAGCCACTCAGCCTTCGCTTCTTCCAGGGTGGAACTCATGGGGACAAATACCAACGGGGTTTCCCCTGTTCTCGCCTGTTCCAGTCTGGTGATTCGCCTTCTAAGCTCATGCATGGTCTTTCTCCTTGAACATCTTCACAAACACAAAGGGGGACAATCCAGAATAGTTGCGCATGTCGGGATGTTCGGTGAAATACTCTTCCATCGCTTCATCCTTGGATTGTCCTGGATAGACCGACACAAGCATAATGGTTTCCTCTTTACCGGTAGCCTCAAGTCACTGCACTCGGGATGCAAGATTACGCATACCACCTCCTATAGCAACAGGAATGGAAGACCTGTCTTATCGTTCCTCACTTCTGGATGTTTGGCGTAGAACTCTTCAATACATTCATCTTCAGTCTGTCCAGGACGCGGCTCAAAGCAGAGGCAATATGTGCGTGCCACTTCATATTCCAAACATTTCACTCTTGCTTCCAGGTTCTTGACGGTCATATACCTTTGAACTCCTCAAGTTTTGCAACGCGCTCCGCGAGATCGGCGGTCTCCAGGGCTTTCCTGTGGCCTTCTACCAGGGCAGCGAGAGCGGCGGCTTCACAGGGGGTGATTCGCCCTTTAGCGGCGGCCCGCATGATGGCGCCAGTGATCTTGGGCAAATCCGCCGGGGTCTCCATGCTCGGCAGGGAGATGGAAACGGGGGCATCCTTCCGGGGCGGGCACAGCCGGTCGAGGATAGCCCGAAGAACCGGACCATCGCCAGACAGGGCCAATTCAAGGGCCTTGTTGACGACTTCCTCCGCCTTGCCGTCGATCAACGCTTGTGCGGCCATGACGGCCCGGGAGCGACAGCCCTTGGGCTTACCTGCCGGGTTCCCCGACTTGCCGGACTCGAACCGCTTTCCCGGGCCTCGCTGCTTTGACTGCTTTTTCAGAGGACTTTCAGCCATAGCATCCCTCACGCCGCCTTGCCCTTTGCCGGGGCCTGGGCTTTGTTCAGCTTCTTCATGCGCTCCTCGATTTCGCGGGCATACTTCGCCAAGAGCCAGAAGGTGGTGTATTCCGCGCCCGCCCGATCACCGCAAAAAAGGAACGGGACGGCGTAGCGAACCTGGAAGGCGAAGACCGATTGGAGAACCGCGTGCGGCTTCATCTCCGACCGGTAGAGCCCATCGGCCACATCCCGCATGGATGCCTCGACCACCACGGCCTTCAGCTCATAGGCGGACAGCCGGCGCAACTCCCGCTCGAAGCGTTCCCGATTCGCCCCCATGAGGCAGCCAATCAGGTCACCAAGCTCCTTGCGCTCAATGCCCACGCGATCCTCGAAGCCGGGCAGCGAGTAATCGGCAGTCGGCAGGGCGGCGCGCTCCACCTCGGCCTCATATCGGGCGAAGGGGAAAACGCGCTGCTCCCTGGTGTCAGCGATGATCCGCATATTTCCTCCGACGATGGGGTGCGTTCTTGCTTTTCTTGCGATCAAGAGCCCGGCTCATGCGCTCAAGTTCCGCGATGGCCTGGGCCTCAAGCTCGACATCGGACTGCGGCGGCATGTGAACCGGGCGGCCTTGCTGCATGGTGGAATTACGCGGCGTCATCTTCGAATCTCCCGCACAGAGCTTTTATGGTGGCCATGCCGTTGTGGCAGGCGCTTTGAACCCGCTGAGACTCTTCGGGGCCCAAGGGCCGACCGTTCAGGCTGGCGTGCCAAACGGTCGTCATGGCCTCGGCCAGGGCAAAATAGGCTTCTTGGCCCATCTCCAGGTTGTCCATGGTGGAGAGAAAGAGCTTGCGAGCGGTCAGGGTATCACTATCCACGCAGCACCTCCGGCATGGGCAATTTGCCTTTGTGTTGTTCAAGGAAAGGAAGGGCCTCCGCGAAAAGTCTTTCCGCGTAGCTCATAAGATCGGGGTGGGAATTGGCCGGGTAGATGAGACGCGGCCGGCCAGCAGCCAGGGCCACGCGCAAACCGTGGATTTTGGCGAGGTCGGTTAGGTCGAAGCAGGCCCACCATGCCGGGTGGTCGGGATGATCAAACCCAGGGGAGCACGGCAACCAGGAAAGGCCTGTTGGGTCAGCCTGGGGGAGCCCGGCCAAAATCCATTCCCGGACCATGCCCGGCTCGGCCATGAGGTCGCCCACGTCCTTCCCTGACGGCACCGGCCAGCGTTTGGCATTGGTGTAGTGCCCGTGCCACCAGGGCCAGCCACCGGCGCCGGCTTCATCGAAGTCCAGGGCCACCAGGACCACAGGCGCGGCCAGAAACAGCACGTGGGCCGCGGCGTCAGGCTTTCCCCTTGCCGTGCCCAAAGCAACGCAGGAAACCACGTCACGGGCCTCCTGTGCGGCCAGGATGGCATCAAGCTCGGACTCCACTATGACGCAGGACTTGCCCTTGCCGGGGGCCAGGACCATGGGGAGCTTCCCACCACCCGAGACGGCCGCATACTTCGGAAGCTCATCCTCGGGCGTCCACGCGGCGCGGCGGATTTTGATGGCCACCACTTGGCCGTCGCGCAGGGTCGGAATGACCAAGCCGGCGGGCAGCCAAACCTTGCGCGGTTTGCCGGTCCGGGGATTGATCTCTTCGGGCATCCCCCAAGCGGCACGATCCTCGAAGCGATCCGAGGGGTTCCAGCCGATTTTGAGCGCGGCGCAGGTCTTAAGCGTCAAGCCCCGGCTTTGGGCGTAATCCAGGCCAGGACCGCCAGTAGCCAAGGCGGCGGCGCAGAGGTCTACAAACTGGCCAGCGCGGGCAATCCAGGCTTCCCCTGGCAGGACGGAAGGCTTGGGCTCCCAGATGGCGGGCTTGTGGGCGAGTGGGCCCCCGTTTGCCCTGGGTGTCGTTCCGAGTCGCTTGCAGGCTTCGATGTAGGACAGGCCATCCATATCCCGGACAAACTGGATGCCGTCGCCCTGACGGCCACAGCCGCGGCACATGAACTTACCGCCGGTCGCACCGCTCGGATGGTCGGGCCAGACGCGGAAACGATCCTCGCCGCCGCACCAGGGGCATGGGCCGGCATACTCGCCGCCCGAAGTCCCAGAGACGTATTTCAACCCGGCAGGAAGAAGGTCTAGGAGATTCATGACCGCACCTCTTCTTGGGTTCGAGCGTTTAAAGAGTCTATGAGGGGAAATGCCGGACAGGCATTTTCCCCCTCTTTAGAGGGAGAGGCTGTCCGGCTGTCCGGTACCGTGATTTCAATAGGTTGCGTGCCGGACGGGGCTTCTGTCCGGCATTTTTGCTGTCCGGCATTTTTCTTTTGTAATGACGGCGTGTTAATGCCGGACGGTGTTTTTTGTCCGGTGCTGTCCGGCATTTCCTGTCCGGCATTCTGTCCGGCATTCTCAACCATTCTCAATTGGGCGGGGGCGCTCTGTCCGGCATTCATACTCGTGCACAGGTAGCCGTGGATGCTTCCATTCCCACCTCTGCGCCTCACTTCAAACAATCCCCCGTCTAAGATCGCGGCGGACGCCGCAGCTCGGACAGCTGCCTTCGTTGCTCCGGGGATGTCTTCTTTCCATCTTGCCGGGAATACGTCCCCCAGGGTCTTGATGGTCAAGGCCGGCTCCCCTTCCGCCTCACGACGTCGAACTTCGGCCACAATCCGCTCTACAAGCTGTGCCTCCAGGGCCTTGTCCTCTTCGGAGCGCTCGGGCTCGATATGGCGCAGGGTCCCATCGTGGTCGCGACGCAGGTAGAAGGTCTCGCCCATAGGGGCGTCATTGGCCTTACAAACCTTCCCGGCGAGGTACTGGCCATCGCCCGCCTTGCTGTCCACGCCCTCGGCCCTGGCCGTCTTGCCGGGCAAGGAAACCAGGTTGAGTTGCCACCGGGCCGCAGCGGAAAAGCCGGAAGCCCCGCGCATGGCGTCTTGATGGAGGGCGGCTTGAAGATCCATGGAGCCGTCCTTCTTCTTGGCGCCGCCTTTGGTGGTATGGGCACAGCACAAGACAGCCGCCCCCGTTTCCTGGGCTAGGCGTTCAAGCAGCGCGCAAAACGTGGTGGCGGCCGAGTTGTCGTTCTCGTTTTGCCCAAAAAGACGGGATTGTGGATCCAAGATAATCAAGGCCAAGTCCGGGATGGACTTCGCCAAGTTCAAAAGCTCGAAGAAGTTTCGGGACGGCTGGGCATCGCTCCTTGCCACCTCGATAAGGCGCAGGTCCTGGCCGGCGGCCGGGATGGCAATGAAATTGGCCCGGAAGTCGGCTTCTGCAGGATGCGGGAGCAGGACAACCCGATTTCCATCCGATTCGGCCTGCCTAGGGCAGAAAGCCCGGAACATCCGACGGATGCGGCGCCAAAGGACGCGGCGGTCTTCCTCACAGAAGACGGCAAGCACCTTGCCCCTCCTGGCCGGGCGCAAAGCCTCGCCAAGGAAGGCTTCATCCCCTGTGGCGACGGCCGCGCCTATCTGGAGCAGGAAGCGGCTTTTCCCGGTCCCCTGAGCTCCTGCGACGTAACCGACCACTCCGGCAAGGAGAGAGTCGGCCAGGACCCAATTCAGGGGCGGCGGCTCTTCGTCCAGGAAGCGGCCAGTGTCGAACTGGGACAGGTCCAGGCGAGCGAAGAAGCCATGATACTTCTCCTCGTCCTGGTCTGTGCCCTGCCGGGCGGCTTCTTCCTGGGCGACACGGGCTTCGACTTGGCGCCGGATTCCCTCGCGGTCAGGGGATGTGGTCATACCCGAGCCCCCGCCTGACCGCGCAAGGTTTCCGCCCGAGCTTCAAGCCGATCAACGGCCTTGGATGCCCAACGCCATTGGGGCCAGCCCAGAAAGGCAACAAGGCCGATCAACGCATCACAAGTCCAAAGGATTACGGCCAAGCATAGGGTGTTCATGAGGCCACTCCCTGAATCTGCCGCAGGCGTTCCAAGAGGGCTTCGTTCTCAGCCACGAGCCGGGCGATACGACGATAATTCCGGGCGTAACGGTGAAAAACAGACCAAAGGCGTGGGCTGTCACTATTGACGACGGGGACGGGGAAGGGCAGAAAGAACGTGCTGCTGGATTCACTTTTTGCGCCGTCGCCCTGGCCGGGGTGGCGGCGCACTCTTTTGGTACTCATGCCGCACCTCCGACCCGACACTTAGAGAGGCGCGTCACGGGCAGAGCATTCAAGAATTTCACCAAGGATTCACGCCGGTAGGCGACCTTCCCAGCGACCACGACCGCCTCAGGGCCGCGACCTTCACTGTCCAAGTTCTGAAGTGTTCCCTTCGCAAAGGGGAGGCCGTAGCGAGACGAGTACTCGGGCCAGCGATAGCGGAAGAAAAGACCGGTTTCTTTGGGAAGAAGTTCATCCCAGTCGAGAGTGGGAGCGGATTCCATAGGGCATCACCTCGTTTCAGGTTGATGCCCTCAATTTAGGTGGGATATTTCGGTCTGAAAATTTCTAACTTTTCGATTTGACTAGTAAATTTAGAATTTAGTGGTTCGTTGCCTGGAGTTTGCCTTTGCTTGCCAGGGATGTCAGAATTTTTGGGAGCATGGACTCATCTGGTCGAAAGGGCTTAACCGTCTCGAGGGTAAGCGGCGGGAGGTACCCTTCCGGTGGGGTCCAACATATGCCAGGAGAAAGAGCCGGCTTTTTGGTTTTGCTGTCTATATGATTTTCTCCAAGCACACGATATCGCTCTGATTCGGTGAGTAGTTCTCTATATAAAATTCCGTTGGCACCTTGTTTTTTTGCTTTAAAATTAAGAGATAACCATGCACCCCAAAGATGTGAAACAGATTTATATTTTTCCCAATATTGCCAATATCTGGCACAAGTCAAGCGTCTAGCTTTAGACCTAATATGTCCTGCATTCGCATCTCCATATAAATTTTGGACTAATCCAATCGCGTTGTTCAAGCTTGCTCTTTGAGGCAATGAAGCATCTAAACATAACAAATAGTGGAGCATAGATCCGACCTGAAAGCACCCTCTAATGATTATACTATCAATCTCATTTGACATATCGTCTAGGCTTTGTGTGTGTAATAATTTTAATATATCTTCATTGTTTAGTAACATTCTATTTTTTTGACAATCTGCTTCGCATACTTTTCTAAAAATGAAAATAAATTCCTCGCGCTTTGTTTGGTCATTTGGATAATACATGTAAGAAAAAACCGTTATGACATCTTTTTCTTCATCGTTGAGCAATTTCATTATGGGCATTCTCAAGCCTCCCGTGCTTGTTCTCCCAAAAATCCCCCGGCAGGGTGGTAGGAGTGCCACCTTTTCGGCCCGGTTCATGACGCCGTGCCTAGCCGGGGAAATAATCTATTCAAGTGCCTTTAGTTTTTTCAATGCTTGTATATACTTATCCAGTCGCTTGCAGTCCTTCTCTGTGATGTTAGCGAGCCGAGTAATATTCAAATTGTCTTCAAGATCGATAATCTTGACGGCAATGGCGTCTTTATTTCCACTTACTCTTTCAATGAACGCATCATACGATTCGTCTTCTCTCCGTGACAGACAATCAATTGTTTTAAGCTCAGCGTCAGAAAAGCCTTCAGTCCGCAAGGCTCCTATCGTCCAGTCTGTGTCCTCGACGACGTCATGAAGGACGGCGGAAATCCGCTGAATGTCCGTTTCAGCTTTGAGCATGCAGCGCAGAGGATGCAATATGTACGGCTGCCCAGCCTTATCGACTTGGCCGGCATGGGCCTCCACTGCGATCTTAATAGCCTTTTCAAGCATAGGAAACTCCATTGTGCTGTAACAGGTATCCCCACTAGGATGTAAGATTCTGCCAGACTACACTGCCAGCAACCGCCGCGGGTCAATCTCTAGGGTCTCGAGCGTTAGCCAGACAAAGCCTTGGCCAGGGACGAGGTGCCAAGCACCTCTTCGCGTGGATATCCCTTCTCCATTTTATCCTCCCGGCTACAGAAACACCCTGTACCCAACACCCAGCGCCTCGCCCAACCGCTTGGCCATGGCCTTGCCAATGGGGCGCTTGCGGGAATGCCGGTCCTCTCGGAAAGCTGCTTCTGCGTCAGCCCTTCCCTGGCCCTGGCGCCGCGCAGGCATACCCCCGGCAACGTCTGGTCCGTGATCTCGGGGAAGACTTCCCGCCAGGGGATGGAATCAGGTCCCATGGCGCTATCTGGCCTCCCGATGATTTCCTTCCGCCTTGCCCGGCTCGATGCTAATTTTGAGCTTACCCCCGGTCGCCTTGGCATAGCGTCGCAGGGTTTCCAGGGAGACGTTTTTCCCTGATTCAATGCGCGCCACCCGAGGTTGACTGACCCCCATGGCCTTGGCCACGTCCGCTTGAGTCATGTTCGCCTGGGTACGGGCCTCGACCATCGCCTCGATGAGGGCAAATTCATCTCCCAGCGCGTCATATTCTTTCCGAAACTCAGGATCGGCCATCATCCGTTCACGAACCTTGCTGAAAGGAACGGTCGCCATATCAATCCACCTCGCCAAGCCGCTTGACGGCTATTTCAATTTCCGTTCTTGGGGTCTTCTGTGTCTTCTTGATGAATGACCGCAGGATTAAGAGACGCTTGCCCGAAGCGGCCACGTAAAGGCTTCGCCCGATCCCATCACGTCCGGTCGCTCGAAGTTCCCAAATCTTTCCCTCCACGTGTCGGACCAAAGGCATGGCCAGTGCCGCGATTCCCTTGGCCCTGAGCAAGTCCAGAGCGCGGGTCATCTTCGCCCGGATATCAACGGGGAGGGCCACGAACTCGGCTTCAGCCATTTCATTGACAAAATCCGCATCCCATCCGTCCATGACACCCTTCATATAATATTTATGTTATAGGGAGGCAAGGGAACTAGGCCTCCATCCTGGTGGCAAAGACGTGATCCCCACAGCCGTGGCCGTCCTCGACCTGGGGCCAGACGGCCAAAGGCCCGGCTTCACCGTTGAGGAGTCCACAAACGATGGTAGGCGCGTGTCGGCGGCAAGTGCCGTTGATCCGCCAGCAGCAGGTGGAACGGGTGGGGAGGCGCGTGCCGGTCGGCTTCTCTGTCGCAATATTGGGATGCAGCATGACGATTCCTCCTCCCGGGTTGACCTACCGATCACCGAGACGAACCAGCTTCTTGTCTTTGGCCTTTTCCATGCCCGCTTCCAGGGTTGTCACTGCCCGGCGCAGCGTGTCCGGGGAAAGATGCGCGTACCTCTGGACCATGGCGAAACTCTGATGCCCCATGAGTTGCTGAATCTGATACAGGTCGGTCCCCGCCTCGGCCAGCCAGCTTGCAAAGGTATGGCGTAGCGTATGGAAAACCACCTTTTGCCGGGTGTCGGTCACGCCGTCGTTGAGGCCGAGCGCATTGACGGTCTTGATAAAGGATTGGGAAATCTGGCCGATCTTGTGCCCCTTCTCGGAAGGAAAAACCAAGTCCGCCTGACAGCCGTGCCCCCTGCCCTCAAGCATGGCCTTCACGGCCTTGGTCATAAGAGCAGCCCGGGTCTTCCCGCTCTTGGTATCCCTCAACGTCAGAATGCCGCGCTCCATGTCCACGTCGGCCCAGGTCAAGGCGAAAATTTCACCGGCCCGAAGTCCGCAATGCAGAGACAAAAGCGCCATGTCATGCACCTGGGGGCTTTTCTCTGCCAGGGCATCAAGCAGCCGCTCGGCCTCCCCATGGGTCAGAAAGCGAACCCGGCGATTGTCGGCGTTCGGCTTCTTGATCTTGGTCACCGGGTTGAGGCCGACGAACAGGTCATGATCCCGGGCGAAGTTGAAGACTTGGCGAACCACGGCCAGGGTGTAGGTGATGGACCGCGGCGCCCGGTTGGCGTCGGCCATGTTCTTCTTGATGCGCTCAAGGTGAATCGGCGCGATATCCTTCAAAGGTTTACCGGCCAAGACCGGGGCAATCCACAGTCGATAGCATTGGTCTTCCTTCTGCCAGGACCGCTTGGCCTTGTTCTTTTGGGCGATGGGAAAATAGAAATCGAGGAAGATATGGCCGAAGGTGATCTTGTCGCGTTCGGCCTGGGTGCGGGCTTCAGCCTCGGCTTGACGCTTCTCTTCGGCCTTCTGGCGTTTCTCGGCAAGGGAGGTGGCCCCCTCGCCGGTCCTGGCGGCCTCCTGGAGCTTGGCCAGGGTCTGTGCCGCCTTTGCCGCCGTCCAGCCCTGGGACGCCCACCCAAGGGCCTCTTCATGGCGTTTGCCATCGACCCGGTAGCGGATCACAAAATACTGGTCGAGCTTTACGCCATGCTTACGAGTCGGGTGCTCCCGATACCTGACACCCTCGTGCTTCGACTGCTTCCAGGTGTAGCCCATCGCTGTCCCCCGAAAAGTTGTCCCCCACCTGTCCCCCAAAAATAGAGGAAACGGGGTGAAATCGAGTGAAACGCTATGAGCGACAAATAGGCATTAACCCTTGTTACGTCAATACTTTTGTGAAGTAGAATGGACCCGAGTGAAGGCTATCTCAAAGAACTCTTAATCCGTTGGTTCAAGGTTCGAGTCCTTGATGGCCCACCAGAAATTTCAAGGGGTTACGGTAAAAATCGTAACCTCTTTTTTTTTGTCCGATCTTGCCCCGCACCGGCCTCGCCTTTTTCGGCATCATCCCCATCAGGCTTGGCACGCATGCTTTTCTGTTCGGTCCGCGCCCCCCGAAAAATCGGCACGTGCATCCGGCCCGCCACGGTCCGGAACAAACGCGCCACACCGGCCCACAACCGACGTTTCCCCGCCTTCCGCCCGCCCTCGCCGGAGGCTCCCTTGTTCCGGACCTTCTCTTCCGTCAGTCGCCTGCAGACCTTGCCGCTGCTCTCGGCCCGCTCTTCCTTGTCGGGAGGGGATGGACGGGCATAGCCAAACGCTCCGCATTTGCCCGGCGCGCCTATCCTAGACCGCTGCCCCATTGCGTCATGGGGAATGCCCCGGCGGCCAAAGGGCGCTGCCCTTTGGAAACCCAATAGGATCGTAGCGATGCAGTTCCCGAATTGGAGGCATCCGCATGCCGCCATGGGATTGCGCCGCGGTCTCCTCCTTGCGCCTCCCGCACTGCTTTGCCCCTGAACCTCGCTGCAAGCGTGCATCGCTTGGGCCTCGAAAAGGCTCCCCCCGATCGAGGACGTTGGCTTACCCGCCTGTCCAATTTCCCGCGGCGACCCCACGCCTCCCCCTGGCGCGGTCTTCGTGCCGCCTCGGGGAGGGGGCCTGCGTGTCTAGACATGCTTGAACATGACTGGCCAAATCCTGTGCCGATAGAACAAAAATACTTCTTTTATTTCAACAAGATATGATATTCCACTCCTGGCACGCCCCTTGCTTTTCCGAAAGGAAAACTTCGGGAGTAAACACCGTGGAACTTTTGGAAAGAAAAACACTCATTGTAAATGGTGTGGAACGGACAGTTCTTTTTACAAAAAAAGCCACATTGGCAGAAGTACTCCGTGAACAGCTCCATCTTATTGGAACAAAAATCGGATGTGCGCAGGGACAGTGCGGGGCATGCTCTGTCATTGTCGATGGAAAGGTCGTTCGTTCATGCATCACAAAAATGGATCGCCTTCTCGACAAGGCCACTGTTACAACCATTGAGGGCATCGGCCAGCCCGGAAACCTTGCCCCGCTCCAGCGGTCCTGGGTGAAGCATGGCGCCGCCCAATGCGGGTTCTGCACGCCTGGCTTCATCATTTCCGCTACGGGGCTGCTGGCAGCAAATCCCACGCCCACCCGGCAGAACGTGCGGGAGTGGTTCCAGAAGCATCATAACGCCTGCCGCTGCACCGGCTACAAGCCCCTGGTCGACGCGGTCATGGAGGCGGCCAGCGTCATGCGCGGCGAGGCCACGCCGGAAAGCCTCGACTTCGTCATGCCCGCCGACAAGCGCATCTGGGGCAGCACTTACCCCCGCCCCACCGCTTGGGCCAAAGTCACCGGGACCCTGGAGTACGGCGCGGATCTCGGATTGCGGCTGCCGCAAAACACCCTGCAGCTGGCCCTGGTCCAGGCCAAGGTCAATCACGCCCTGATTCGGGGCATCGATACCTCGGAAGCGGAAAAGATGCCCGGCGTCTGCCGCGTGCTCACGGCCAAGGACGTCAAGGGCAAGAACCGCATCTTCGGCCTGGTCTCCAACCCCAACAGCAAGGGTGACGGCTGGGAACGCCCGATCCTGTGCGACACCAAGGTCTTCCAGTACGGCGACGCCGTGGCCATCGTCTGCGCCGACACGTACGCACAGGCCCAGGCCGCGGCCGAAAAGGTGCGTATCGACCTGGAGGAGCTGCCCGCCTACATGAACGCCCAGGCGGCCATGGCCGATGACGCCATCGAGATCCATCCCGGCACGCCCAACATCTATTTCACCCAGCCCCTGATCAAGGGCGACGACCCCAAGCCCATCTTCGCGCGTGACGACGTGGCCGTGGTCTCGGGCGAGTTTCATACCAGCCGTCAGCCCCACATGCCCATCGAGCCCGACGTGGGCTTCGCCTACCAGGGCGATGACGGCTTGTTGCACATCCACACCAAGTCGATCGCCGTGCATGTGCATGCCATCATGATCGCCGCCGGCATCGGCCTGGCGCCTGACAAGATCGCCCTGGTGGCCAACCCCATGGGCGGCACCTTCGGCTACAAGCTGAGCCCCACCATGGAGGCCCTGCTCGGCGTGGCCGTACTGGCCACGGGGCGTCCGGCCTTTTTGCGCTATTCCTACTACCAGCAGATGACCTACACCGGCAAACGCTCGCCCTTCCATATCAAGGCCCGCTTGGCCGCCGACAAGAAGACCGGCCGCATCCTGGCCCTGGAACACGACTACAGCGTGGATCACGGCCCCTACTGCGAATTCGCCGACGGGCTGTCCGTCCGCGGCATCCAGTTCATCGGCGCCGGCTACGACATCCCGAACATCCGCGGCATGGGCCGGGCCGTGGCCACCAACCACGCCTGGGGCGCGGCGTTCCGCGGTTTCGGCGGTCCCCAGTGCTTTTTCGCCGGCGAATCCCTGATGGACGAGCTGGCCCTGAAGCTGGGCATGGATCCCTTGGAACTCCGCTATATCAACTGCTACCGGCCCGGCGCCACCACGCCGACCGGCCAGGAGCCGGACGTCTACCCCCTGCCGGCCATGTTCGAGTTCCTGCGGCCGCGCTACCAGGCCGCCAAGGAGCGGGCCAAGCAGGCATCCACCCCGGCTCGGCGCAAAGGCGTGGGCATCGCCCTGGGTATCTACGGTTCGGGGCTGGATGGCCCGGACACCGCTGCGGTTTGGGTCCGGTACGACGCCGACGACGGCATCACCGTCGGCGCGGCCTGGGAGGACCACGGCCAGGGCGCGGACATCGGCGCCGTGGGCACGGCCCACGAGGCCTTGCGGCCCATGGGTATCCCGCCGGAAAAGATCCGATTCAGCTGGCCCGACACTTCCAAGCAGCCGCCTGCGGGCCCGGCCGGTGGCTCGCGTTCGCAGGTGCTGGTGGGCGGGGCCATCCGGACGGCCTGCGAGGCGCTCCTGGCTACGGCCAAAAAGCCCGATGGCACCTTCATGACCCAGGCGGCGATGGTGGCCGCCGGCAAGCCCACCCGGTTCGACGGCGTCTACACCGTCCCCGGCGTGCCCTGCTCCGCGGAAACGGGCCTGGGCCGGCCGTTCATGGTCTACATGTACACCATCTACATGGCCGAGGTCACCGTCGAGACCGCATCCGGCAAGGTCACGGTGGACCATCTGACCTGCCTGGCCGACATCGGCAAGATCAACAACAAGTTGGCCACCGACGGCCAGATCTACGGCTGCATGCTCCAGGGCATCGGCTACGCCCTGTCCGAAGACTACGAGGACATCAAGAAACACTCCACGCTGGCCGGCGCGGGCTTCCCCTTCATCGAATCCGTCCCCGACGACCTGGAAATCATCTATTTCCAGGATAATCCCAGGAAATTCGGTCCCTTCGGTGCGGCAGGAACGGGCGAAGGCCCCATGGCCAGCCCCCACGCCTCCATTCTCAATGCCATCCGCAACGCTTGCGGCGCCCGGGTGACCAGCCTGCCGGCCCGGCCGGAAAAAGTGCTGGCCGCCATGCGGGCCAACGCGAGCTGACCGGTCTGTTCGCCCGGCGAAGCGGCGGCGGAGCCCCCCGCCTCGCCGGGCGCAATCAAGCCCTGGCCCCGGACACTGCGTCCGGGCCGGGCGAGGTTTTGACGCCAATGTGTCGTGGCGAACAACGTCTCAGCCCTCAAGGAGGTTTTCCATGCCCAGTGTCACCGCGTTTCAGATGGCCGACATCCTCTTTACCGGAGCGGGTTCCCTGGCCAAGCTGCCTGACTGCATCACGGGAAACGGAGTGAAAAAGCCCCTGATCGTCACGGACAAGGGCCTCGTCAAGGCGGGGATCGCCAAGCAGGTGCAGGATGTGCTGGAAAAGGCCGGCATCCCCTATGCCGTCTATGACGAGACGGTGCCGAATCCCACCGTCGGCAACGTCCATGCCGCGCTGGCCCTTTACCGCAAGGAAGGCTGCGACGGCCTGATCGGCCTGGGTGGCGGCAGCGCCATGGATACGGCCAAGGGCTGCGGCGTCCTGGCCACCAGCGGCGGCGAGGACATCGTGGCCTATGCCGCTCCGGCTCCGGTGAAAGAGCCCTTGCCCTGCTACATCGCCCTTCCCACCACCGCCGGCACCGGCTCGGAATCGACCTGCATCGCGGTCATCACCAACGACACGGGCAAGCACCACGTCAAATTCGGCGTGGCCGATCCGAAGCTTCTGCCCAAGGTGGCCATCATCGACCCGCAGCTGATGACCGGGCTGCCGCCCTCCATCACGGCGGCCACGGGCATGGACGCCATGACCCACGCCGTGGAGGCCTACATTTCCCTGGGCGCCTCGGAATACACCGACGCCCTGGCCATCGGCGCGGTGAAGCTCATCTTCAGGTACTTGCGCCGGGCCGTGGGCAACGGCAACGACATCGTGGCCCGGGAAAAGATGGCCTATGCGCAGACCATGGCCGGTATGGCCTTCAGCAACGGCGGCCTGGGCATCGTCCACTCCATGGCCCATCCGCTGGGCGCGTTCTATGGCATCGCCCACGGCGACGCCAATGCCCTGATCCTGCCGTATGTCCTCGACTTCAACAAGATGGCCTGCCGGGAAAAGCTGGCGGACATCGCTTCCGCCGCCGGCCTGACCGACCTGGGGGAGTACCCCGAGGACACGGCCGTGGCCGCCATCCGTCGCCTCAACGCCGACGTGCGCATTGCCGCCACCATCAGCGAGGCGGCCACCCGGCGCGGGGTCACCATCAACCGCGCCGACATCCCCACGCTGGCTAACGATGCGCTGCATGATCCTTGTACGTTCACCAATCCTCGGGTGCCAACCTCGGTGGACATTGAGGAGTTGTACAACCAGTGCTGGTAGCTCCCCAGCACGTGTCGTGAGCGCCTCTGCCGGTCGTCGCCCCTCTCCTTTTCCATTTTTGGGGAGGGGCGACCCTTGCCTACGCCGCTAAACACGGTGGCTGGTGCGTGGGGTTGCCCTGAAAGACACGAGAGCAAATTCATGAAAGCCTCTGATATTACCGTCTGGTTGTGCATCGCCCTGATCCTTGGCCTGTTCGGCTTCGTGCCGGGTGTCTTCGACGTCTTTAATGACTTTTCACGCGACCATGATTTCCTCATGAGCTTCGTCAAGTTCGGCGTTCTGTGCACCTTTGGTGAAAGTGTCGCCCTGCATATCACCGCAACATGCTACAATCGTCCCGGTTTTGGCATCCTGGTACGATTTTTTCTCTGGGGATCGATCGGGATCATCATCAATGCCTCCTTCATCATCTACGCCATGGGCGTGCCCCATCTCGTGGCGGCCCTGGGCCTGCCCCTGCCGGTGGACGCCCTGGCCGGCAGTTCTCTGCCGCACAGGATAGGCATGGCCTTTTGCATCAGCGTGGCCAACAATTTTCTGTTCGCACCCCTGTTCATGACGGCCCAAACCGTCGCTTCCATCCGTATCACCGAAACAGGTGGTACGCTCACGGGCTTTTTTTCGCCTTTAAACGTCAGCCAGACCCTGCACAAGATCGACTGGAACATGCTGTGGGGCTTCGTGTTCAAGAAGACCCTGCCGTTTTTCTGGGTTCCCTGCCATACCATCACCTTCGTCCTGCCCACGGAACTCCGGGTGCTGTTTGCCGCGGCCTTGGGTGTGGTCCTCGGCAGCATTCTGGCCATCGCCAGCCCCAAAACGAGCGCGCGGCCATGGCCTGAGTCCGGTTTGCCGGGGCAGCCCGGCGAGTCGGGACGATTTTCACGCAACAGCTAAGCATCATTACAATAAAGGGGGGAGAGCATGCGAAACCGTATCACGTGTATCGCCTTGATGCTGCTTCTGCTGCCCGTGGCCCAGGCCAGGGCCGCCAACACCAATGCCCGGGATTACGTGCCGTTGCCGCCAGGCGCTACCATCATTAACCTCTATTATTCCCATGGGTTTGGGAACGAACTCTATGTCCATGGCAAAAAAAACAGCGATGCTTATAACCTAACAACAAATATGGGTATCTTTCGCCCGATTCATTACATGCAACTCGGTCAGTTCACCATTGATCCTCAGGTGGTGGTTCCTTTCGGCGAGGTGGAGCTCAATGGCAAGCGCTCCTCCGGCGTCGGCGACATCACCTTTCTTTCCACCATCTGGCTCATCAACAACCAGGAAAAGCATTTTTTCTTCGCCTACACTCCCTACGTCACCATCCCGTCTGGCCCTTACCAGCGGACAAGCGCGATCAATCTTGGGGCCAACCGTTGGTCCTTCAAGCAGGAGCTGGCCGTGGGCAAGGGTTTTGCCGACAAGTTCTGGCTCGAACTGGCCGTCAACGCCGAATTTTTCACGAACAACACCGATGCGCCTGACGCGGACAACCGGCCGGTGACCTCGTCGAAGGAGCCGCTGTACGGCCTTGATTTCCATGCCAGCTACAACCTGACAAAAGATTTTTTTGTGTCTGGGGATTACTACTTCGCCTATGGCGGGGAAAATACCCTGGACGGCGTGCACCAAAACGATCGGACCTGTACCCATACCGTGGGACTGAGCTTTTTTTACATGCTCACCAAACAGTTGCAGTTTATGGCCGACTATAAACTCCCCGTGGCGGTGCAAAACGGCATCAAGACCAACAGCATCACCGTGCGGCTGGCTTACGTGTTTTAATCAGGTCAGGCTCGAGCGCCATCCGCAGGCTCGTCCCCGGATGGCGGTCAGCCTTTGGGGGGCATCCGGAAGTGTCACGATACGCCTTGCCCGCGTGTCGTTCCCATGGTACAGGGAACCCAAAGTCTCTGTCGGGCAGCCTTGATCGCCGGGCCGCCTTTGGCTTGGCAACGGGAGGGATGCAGTATGTCGCTGGTCGCCGTGTCCGATTCTCCTCCCGGCCTGAACGAAGAAATCATGGCCGAATACAACGTGCCCTTCATGAGCAGCGTCAGCGGCCCGTACTTCATGCTCAACGGGCTCAATTCCCCGTTTTGGGAAAAAATCCGCCGGGCCCGGGCCCTGTTCCAAAACGGCAAGGGCACCAATTTTCCGCATATCCGGCCGTATATCCTGCGTTCCTGGCAACGCTCCCGGGCGGCCAACGTCTCGGTGGTGGGCGCACCCGTGGCCAAGATCAGCGCGGAAACCTTCCAGGCCGTGCTCGAGCGCCATGCCCTTCTGGTCGAGACCTCCATCCGGATCATGGAGGAACTGCTCGAAAATATTCTGCCCTCCAAAAGCTGTATTATCCTGACCGACGCCGATGGCGTGTTTCTCCACACCGTGGGCGAAGGCGAATGTTACGGCAGCGGCGCCTGCTGTCCGATGCGCGGGATCATCTGCCGGGAATCCGTGGACGGCACCACGTCCATGGGCCTGTGCCTCGAGGAGAAAGCGGCCGTCTGCGTCCTCGGCTGCGAACACTACAATCCCTACTATGACGGCTGGTCCTGCGCCTCCGCCCCGATTCTCGACCAGGAGGGCAGGCTGACCGGCACCCTGACCCTGAGCCTGGAACGCGACAAGTTCCATCAGCACACCTTCGGTCTGGTCATTGCGGCGGCCAAGGCCATTACCGAACAGATGCGCCTGCGCCGGCTGCTGCAGGAGCAACAGACCGTCATGGAGCTTTTGGGCGAGGCCGTGGTCGTGCTCGACGCCAACGGCTGTCTGCGGCTCATGAACCGTTACGCCAAGCGCCTTTTTCACGTGCAGGGAGCGGTCCTCGGCCGGAACTTTGCGACTATCGCCACGGATGCCGGCGGCCGGGGAACCAGCCCCCTCGACAAGAAGGCCAGGGACAGCGAATGCTCCATGGTGCTGGCCAACGGCGCCCAGCTGCACTGCCTATGTTCCTCGTCCCCGCTGCCGGGCGGGGGCATTTGCGTCACCCTGCGCGAAAGCCGGCGCGTCCACGCCCTGACCAACCGGCTGACCGGGGCCAAGGCCGTCTATGATTTCAGCGACATCATCGGCGACAGCCCGGCCATGCGCCAGGCCCTGGATCTGGCCCGCCGGGCCAGCACCACCACGATGACCACCTTGCTGCTCGGAGAATCGGGCGTGGGCAAGGAACTCTTCGCCCAGGCCATCCACAACGGCGGCGAGCGACGCCAAGAACCGTTTGTCGTGGTGAACTGCGGCGCCATCCCCCGGGACCTGGTCCAAAGCGAGCTGTTCGGCTACGAGGCCGGCGCCTTTACCGGCGCCGCCAACCAGGGCGCGCCGGGCAAGTTCGAGCTGGCCGACGGCGGCACCCTGTTTCTGGACGAGATCGGCGACATGCCGTTGCTCGCCCAGACCAGCCTCTTGCGCGTGATCCAGGAAGGCGAGGTGACCAGGATCGGCGGCAAACGTCCCGTCCGGGTGGACGTGCGCCTGGTGGCCGCCACCAACCGCGACCTGGCCCAGGCCGTGGAAAACGGCACCTTTCGCCGGGATCTCTATTACCGGCTCAACGTTCTCGTCATCACGGTGCCGCCCCTGCGCAAGCGCCATGGCGACGTTCCCGGGCTGGTCCGGTTCTTCCTCGACCGGATCGCGACCACCCTGCGCAAGTCCCTGACCGGCTTCACCCCCGAGGCGCTGGCGTGTCTGGAGGCCTATGCCTGGCCCGGCAACGTGCGCGAGCTGGAAAACCTCATCGAACGCACGGCGGTCATGGCCGAGGGACCGGTCATCGGCATGGGCGATCTTCCTCCGGAGCTTTCCGGTCCGGGGCAGCCGGGCCAGCGCTCCCACGCCGACGACCGGCCGGCCAGGGATATCCCTGGTCCGGTCGTTTCTCCCGGGGCGCGCGACCAAGAGGCTCGGAGCCTCGTCGCCATCCTGCGGCGCACGAACGGAAACGTGCGGGCGGCGGCCAAGGAACTGGGCGTTACCCGATCAACGCTGTATGCCCGCCTCCTGCGTCACGGTCTTGATCTCGACGCGTTTCGCGCCCGGGGCTTCCCCGACGTTTTTCCCGGGCACGAAACCAAGACCGCCTGACCCGCTGGGACGCCTCCGACCTGCGGCTCTCCACCGTTCGACAGCGCCGATCCGGCCGAGACCTTCGTTTCCATGCGGGGCGCACCCCGGACCTGACGCGAGCCCGCTTCGCTCCAAGCCCTGCAGCATCTTTCCTTGTTGCGGCCGCTGCACAAGTGATCAGGGGGGAGATGCCTCCGGCGGCCAAAGGGTTTCACCCTTTGGCATCCTAGAACGATTCAATTTTGAGGCCGCTGCACCATTCCCTGACAGCCGGTCAAGGCGCTCCCGTTACCTTAAACGGGCTCATGGCATGACGGGATTCCAAAGGGCGCGCCCTTTGGCCGCCGGAGGCATCCTCTCCTGCGCAATTGTGCGACGGCCGCGTGTTGCGTTGCGGGGACCGCAGGCCCCCAGGCTCAGACCTTGATGACGATGCGCCCGGCGTAAAGCGCCCAGGCTCCGGCAAAAAGCAGCAGCAAAAATGCCAGCGGCCAGGCCAGGGAGGCCGGCGTGGCCGGCAGCCAGCCGGAAAAAAGTATTTTGAACAAATACGTCTGCAGGGGGATTTGCCCGCCCGCCGCATCCGTCAGCGTGATGTGCCGCATCGTCGCGGCCAGAAAGGATGCCACCACATAGAGGGTAAGGGGATTGGTGCCCATGATCACGAGCGGCTTGGCCCACCGCAGCAGACCGCGCACGTCCATGAGCCAATAACTGCCGGCCAGCAGCATGAGGCCTGCCCCCCCGACGAAAAGGACAAAGGAACTGGTGCACAGCGACTTGTTGATGGGGAACCAGCCATTCCAGACAAAGCCCAGCAGATGGAGCCCCAGCCCCCAGACAAACACCCGCCCCGGCCGGAGACCGCCCGCGCGCAGCCAGCGGCCGGCCAGAACACCGATCAGCCCGAGGACAATGGCCGGGAAGGTGGACAGGACGCCTTCCGGGTCCCAGGTGGTGCCGTTCTTCCAGATATGACCGCCGAGGAGGAGCTGATCGAGCCAGCCTTCCAGATTGACCGCGGCATCCAGGCTCGGTCGCCCCAGCCCGGGCACGGGCGTGACGGCCAGAAGCAGCCAATAACCAAGCAGCACCACCGCAATGAGCGTCGTCATCCCCCGATTGCCCAGGCGCACGTGCAGCCAGACCGCCGCCAGATACACGACGGCGATGCGTTGCAACACGCCGGGGATGCGCAGATTCTGCAGGCTCAAAGAAAGATACGCGTTTTCCAGCAGGCCCAGCAAAAAAAGAACGAGCGTCCGCTTCACCACCTTTCCCCAAAAGCGCTCCGTCCCTCCGGTCAGGGCGGCATCCCGTGACACGGCCAGGGGAACACACACGCCCACCAAAAACAGGAACATGGGGAAAACAAAATCCGTGGCCGTCCAGCCGTTCCAGGCTGCATGGCGCAGTTGGGCGTAGACGTACCGCCCATCGCCGGGATTGTTGGCCAATATCATCCAGGTTATGGCCAGGCCGCGCATGAAATCCACGGAACGCAACCTGGGTTTTCGCACTGCCGACACGGGAACCTCACAGTGGGCGCCATTTTCGGCCGGGGCTCGCCTCGACGCGCTCCGGCCATCGCCCGGGCAAGGGATTGTAGAAGCCCCCCCGGCGGACGCAAGCGACAGACTTGACAGATGGCTGGTGACGAATTATTAAAAACATCACTTTCGAGCAGGACACGCGCCATGGATCGCACCGAAACCTACGAATTGATCATCCAAAAGGCCGACAGCCTCTTCCGGCGTTTCGGGATGAAGACGTCCGTGGCGGCCATCGCCGGGGAGCTCAGTATGTCCCCGGCCAATATCTACAAGTTCTTCCCCTCGAAACGCGCCATCATCGAAGCCGTAAGCGAACGGCGCATGCTGGTCCTGCGCAAGCAGCTGCTGGCGGTGACCAAATCGCGCAAGCCCGCCTTCGAGCGCATCAAGGACCTCATGCGCTGCGTGGTCGCCTATTTCGAGGAGTTGATCGAAAAGGAATCCGACCTGCTCTACCTCGACCTCATCAAGGACATGCTGCAATTCGAATTGGCCCTGCGGGAAAAAAGCTGGTCCTTTACCAAGGAATTTCACGCCCTTTTGCGCGAGCAACTGGCCCGGCTCATCCGGGACGGCGTGCGGACCGGCGAAATGCACGTCCCGGACCCCGAGGAGGCCTCCCTGGCCTTGCTGGACTGCCTGTGCCGGGTGGTCGAACCGCTTCTGCTTCTGGAAGATCCCCAACCCGCGCGAAACGAACGCCTGGAACGGCAGCTTCGCTTCCTGGCCCGGGCCCTGACCTGACGGCGCGCCGCCCGCGGTGGCGAAAGGAGGCTTCGCCGGCCGTTTTTTGACGTTTCCTTCCTTTCGTAACCGAACAAAGGTTGAAAGCGACGACAATGACACAAGGTCCTTTGTAGCACACCGTCAAGAATACCACTTTTTTACAAAGTAACATAGCGTCATATCTGGAATAATTTTTATACTGGCTCCTGTTCCAGGGATGATTTTTTGGGGAGGCTTGGTGATAAATGTTAGAAATCGTCACTAGCTATTATCCGATACGAAGACTGGCACCGGTCGCGGCCGGACTGCTCCTCCTGGCGCTCCTGACCTCGGGCTGCAATCAGTCCCAGGCCAACGCCTCGGGCCCCACCACCTCGGCCCCACCCCAGGTCGGCGTCCTCACCGTCCATCCCCAGGCCACCATGCGCACCACGGAACTGCCCGGCCGGACCACGGCGGTGCTCACTTCCGAAGTCCGGCCCCAGGTGAGCGGCGTCATCCTCAAGCGCCTGTTCGCCGAAGGCAGCGAAGTGAAGGAAGGACAGGCCCTCTACCAGATCGACCCGGCCACCTACCAGGCGACGTATGCCAGCGCCGTGGCCAAGCAGGAACGCAGCCAGGCGGCGCTGGCCACGGCCCAGGCCAAGGCCGCCCGCTACAAGTCCCTGATGGCGGTCCAGGCCGTCAGCCGCCAGGATTATGACGATATCGTCGCCACCGCCAAGGAAGCGCAGGCGGATATCGGCACCGCCAAGGCCGAGGTCGACCAGGCCCGCATCAACCTGCAATATACCAAGGTGCTCGCCCCCATTTCCGGACGGATCGGCCGGTCCACCGTCACCCCCGGCGCGCTGGTCACGGCCAATCAGACCGCCTCCCTGGCCACCGTCACCCAGCTCGATCCGATCTACGTGGACGTGAACCAGTCGGCCGCCACCATGCTGCGTCTCAAGCACGAAATGGACAGCGGCGAGATCGAACGGGCGGACAACGACAGCGTCAAGGTCACCTTGAAGCTGGAGGACGGCAGCGCCTACCCGGTTTCGGGCAAGCTCCAATTCGCCGAGGTCACCGTGGACCAGGGCACGGGCACGGTGCTGTTGCGCGCCGCCTTCCCGAATCCCCGGCATGTGCTCCTGCCCGGCATGTACGTGCACGCCGTCATCCAGGAAGGCGTGGATCGCAACGGCATCATGGTTCCCCAAAAGGCCGTCGCCCGCAATTCCCACGGCGAACCCACCGTCCTGGTCGTGGGCCCGGACAACAAGGTGGCCCTGCGGACCATCCGGACCGGCCAGGCCCTGGGCGACCAGTGGCTCGTGAACGACGGACTCGCGGCCGGCGACCGCGTACTGGTGGACGGGCTGCAAAATGTCCGACCCGGAACCGTCGTCCGCCCCGTCGAAGCAGGAACCGCCGGCGCGGCCGGCGCGGCCGACGAAACCAAAGCGTCCTGATTCACCCGGGCGAAGGGATTTTTCATGTCACGTTTTTTTATCGAACGCCCGGTCTTTGCCTGGGTGTTGAGCCTGGTGGCCATCCTGGTCGGGGCCATCGAGATCTTCCTCCTGCCGGTGGCCCAGTATCCGAGCATCGCCGCACCCCAGATCTCCATCAGCGTCATGTACCCCGGCGCCTCGGCCCAGACCGTGGCCGACACCGTGGTCCGTCCCATCCTCCAGCAGATGTCCGGGTTGGACGGGCTGGAATACATTTCCTCCAGCACCCAATCCAACGGCAACATGGAGATCGATCTGACCTTCATCCAGGGCACAGACCCCAACATCGCCCAGATGCAGGTGCAAAACAAACTCTCCCTGGCCGAGGCCAGCCTGCCCCCGGACGTCACCGCCCAGGGCATCAAGGTCAACAAGTCCGTCAAGAACTTCATGTTGATCCTCACCCTGATCGCCGAGGACGGCAGCATGTCCGCGGCGGACATCAGCGATTACGTGGCCTCGCACATCCAGGACCCCCTGACCCGGATCTCCGGCGTCGGCGAGGCCACCCTGTTCGGCTCCGAATACGCCATGCGCATCTGGCTCAATCCCGACAAGCTCTTTCAGTATTCGCTGACCGTGGGGGATGTGGAAAACGCCATCGCCAGCCAGAACGTGCAGGTGTCATCCGGCGAGCTGGGCGGACTGCCGGCCGTTACCGGCCAGCGCCTGGACGCCACCATCATCGGGCCGAGCCGCATGCAGACGCCCGAGGAGTTCGAGCAGATCCTCCTCAAGGTGAACCAGAACGGCTCCCAGGTCCGCTTGCGCGACGTGGCCAAGGTGGAGCTGGCCGCCAAGTCCTTTGCCATCACGGCCCGCTACAACGGCAAGCCGTCCAGCGGCCTGGCCCTGAAGCTGTCTCCGGGCGCCAACCAGCTGGCCACCGAGGCCGCCATCAAGGCGGAACTCGCCCATTTGCAAAAGACCTTCCCCCCCGGCCTCAAAATCGTCTATTCCCTGGACACCGAACCCTACATCCGGCTGTCCATCGAGGAAGTCGTCAAGACGCTGCTGGAAGCCATTGTCCTGGTCTTCGCGGTGATGCTGCTCTTTTTACAAAACTTCCGGGCCACGCTCATTCCAACCATCGCCGTGCCGGTGGTCCTGCTCGGCACCTTCGCCGTCATGGCGGCCTGCGGCTACTCCATCAACACCCTGACCATGCTGGCCATGGTCCTGGCCGTCGGCCTGCTGGTCGACGACGCCATCGTGGTGGTGGAAAACGTCGAACGGCTCATGCAGGAACGCCGTCTCGACCCCAAGGAAGCCACCATCGTCTCCATGAAGGAGATCTCCGGAGCCCTGGTCGGCATCGCCCTGGTGCTGTCGGCCGTGTTTTTGCCCATGGCCTTTTTCAGCGGCTCCACCGGCGTCATCTACCGCCAGTTTTCCATCACCATCATCGCCGCCATGATCCTGTCGGTCCTGGTGGCCCTCATCCTGACCCCGGCCCTGTGCGCCACCCTGCTCAAACCCATCGAATCCGGCCAAACGTCCGGCCAGGGCTTTTTCGGCCGGTTCAACCGGGGGTTCGACTGGACCAGACGCCGCTATTCCCTGGGCGTCGGCCGCGCCATCGCCCGTTCGGGCTGGACCATGCTGGCCTTCGTCGGCCTGACGGCCCTGACCGGCTGGCTGTTCGCCCGCATGCCCACGGGCTTTCTCCCGGACGAAGACCAGGGCCAAATCTTCGGCCAGGTCAGCGCGCCGGCCGGCGCCACGGCGGAACAGACCGCGGCCATCGGCCAGCAGGTGGTGGACTACCTGCTCACGGCGGAAAAGAACTGCGTGGACTCGGTCACGGCGGTCACCGGCTTCAACTTCGCCGGCCAGGCCCAGAGCGCAGGTTTTCTGTCCGTCAAACTCAAGGACTGGGACGCCCGACCGAAGGCCGCCCAATCGCCGGGCGCGGTGGCGGCTCGGGCCATGCGCCATTTCGCCGGCAACCGCGATGCCAAGATCATTCTCTTCGCGCCGCCGGCCGTCATGGAACTCGGCAACGCCACCGGCTTCGACCTTGTCCTCAAGGACACCGGCCAACTCGGCCGGCCGGCCCTCCTGGACGCCCGCAACCAGCTCCTGGCCATGGCGGCGGCCGAGCCCCGGCTGATCGCCGTTCGGCCGAACGGCCTGGACGACGCGCCGCAATACCGGCTTCATATCGATCGGGAAAAGGCCCGGGCCCTGGGCGTGGCCATCAGCGACGTCAACACAACCATCCAGGGCGCCTTCGCCTCGGCCTACGTGAACCAGTTCACCCGGTCCGGCCGGGTCAAGCAGGTCTACGTCCAAGGCGAACCCGACGCCCGGATGCTGCCGACGGACCTGGCCAAGTGGTACGTGCGCAACGCCTCGGGCAGCATGGTGCCGTTCGACGCCTTCTTGAGCGGGGATTGGACCGTCGGGGCGCAGAAAGTGGAGGGCTACAACGGCCTCACCTCCTGCGAAATCCTCGGCGCGCCGGCGCCCGGCGTCAGCACCGGCCAGGCCATGGCCATCATGCAAGACCTCGTGGCCAAGCTGCCCCACGGCATCACGTCCGAGTGGACGGGGCTCTCCTACGAAGAGGAAAAGGCCGGGGCCCAGACCGGTCCCCTGTACGCCATCTCCCTGATGCTCATTCTGCTGTGCCTGGCGGCGCTCTACGAGAGCTGGCCGATTCCCGTCGCGGTGCTGCTGGTGGTGCCGCTCGGTGTCATCGGGGCCATCGCCGGCACCCTGCTGCGCGGGCTCGACAACGGCGTCTACTTCCAGGTGGGACTCTTGACCACGGTGGGCCTGGCCGTCAAAAACGCCATTTTGATCGTGGAATTCGCCAAGGCCTTCTACGACGCCGGCCTGCCCCTGGCCCAGGCCGCCATCAAGGCGGCCGGGGAACGGCTGCGGCCCATCCTCATGACCTCCATCGCCTTCATCCTCGGCACCCTGCCCCTGGCCGTGGCCACCGGCGCCGGTGCCGGCAGCCGGATCGCCATCGGCATGGCCGTGGTCGGCGGCATGGTAAGCGCCACGGTGCTGGCCGTCTTTTTCGTGCCGGTCTTTTTCGTGGTGGTGCTGCGGCTTTTCCGGGTGAAACCCCGGCCACGGGAAATGACCCCGGGCCAGTAGAAGACTGCGGGGAAAAAACGTTACTTGCCGGGGGAGACATCCCAAGGCGGTCCCTGCGTCGCATCCAGGCCGGCCCAGTTGGCCTCGCAGGGAGGGAAGTCCTCCAGGTGGGTGGAAAAAGCCCCTTCCAGAAAGGCATTGACCCACCAGTAGATGTCGTACCGCCTGAGGATCGTTCGGATGGCCCGCATCCGGTGACGGCGCTCGCGCACGTCCATGCGCACCCCGTCCCGGATGGCCGCGGCCATCCCGTCCACATCAAAGGGATTGACCATGAGCGCGTGGCGGTGCAGCTCCATGGCCGCGCCGGCGAATTCGCTCAGGCACAGGATGCCGGTTTCGCGGGTGTTGCAGGCGGCGTATTCCTTGGCCACCAGGTTCATGCCGTCCCGCAGCGGCGTGACCAGGGCCATGTCGGCCGCCACATAGGAGGCAATCAGATTCTCCCGGGACAGGTTGCGGTAGGCGAAGTGAACCGGAACCCAGCCCAGCATGGAATACCGGCCGTTGATTTCCCCGACCAGCTGCTCGATTTCCTTTTTCATGGCCAGGTACTGGGGCACCTCCTCGCGGCTGGGGACCAGGACCTGGACCAGGCAGATCTTCCCGCGCAACTCGGGGTAGCGTTCGAACGCCGCCCGCAGGGCCTCCAGACGCTGGGGCACGCCCTTGGTGTAATCCAGGCGGTCCGCCCCAAACAAGAGGAACCGGTCTCCGAGGGCGGACCGGATGTCCCGGGCCGCTTCCTGGAGCTTGGGCTGGGCGGCCTCCCTGGCAAAGGCCCGGAAATCGATGCCGATGGGAAACGCCCCCAGCCGGGGGGAACGTCCGTTGGCCAGCAGGGTCGTCACCTGGCCCCGGCCCTTGCGCGTGGCCGCAGGATAGACCCGCTTGACCGACTCGGAAAAATTGCGCCGGTCGCGGACGGTCTGGAAGCCGATCAGGTCGTACTCCAACAGCGCGTCCAGCAGCTCCTTCCGCCAAGGGATTTTGAGGAAGATATCCGCCGGGGGAAAGGGAATATGCAAAAAAAAGCCCGTGCGCGACGTGCGTCCCAGCTCTTTGAGCATCCCGGCCACCAGCATGAGATGGTAGTCGTGCACCCAGATGAAATCCTCGTCAGTGGTGACGGCGGCGGTCGCCTCCATGAACTTGCGGTTGGCGCTCCGGTAGGCCTCCCAATACGCGGGGAAAAAATTGCACGGCATCTGGAATTCGTGAAACAGCGGCCAGAGGATCTCGTTGGAAAACCCCCGGTAAAATCCCGCGACTTCGGCGTCCGTCAGGGCCACCGGATGCAGCAAATAGCCCGCCTCGCGCGAAAAGGTCCGGCACATGGCCAACGCCCCTTCCTCGGAAGTGCCCGGCCAGCCGATCCACATGCCTCCACGGTTTTTGAGGGCCGGCGCCAGGGCCGTCACCAGCCCGCCCGCCCCCTGGCTGGCGGTCAATTCGCCGTTCTCGCCGCGTTTGATGCTGAGGGGGAGCCGATTGGACACCACGATGAAACGCCGCTTCGTATCCCTAGGATTCATGCATCCTCCCTGGCTGGGGTTGGCCGGCCCCCAGGGCGTCCGCCCAGACCGACAGAAACCGCAGCAGCTCCGCCGGCGGCGTGATCCGGTAGCGCGCCGCGCTCGGGCGTCCGTCCGCCCGGACCAACACGCCAAGACCGGCAGGGCCAAGGGCCCGGAAGGCATCCTCGTCCGTGCGATCATCCCCAAGATAAAGGATGCCCGCGCCGGCATTGTCCCGCCGAAAAAAACGCATGACCCGGCCCTTGTCCCATCCGGGAAGACGGAGTTCCAAGCCGCCGTCAAAGGCTTCTACCACCAATCCGGCCTGCCGGGCCAGGGGTGTCCAGGCCCGCCGGATACGCCGGGCCAGGTTGCGACGTTCGGGTTCCTCCAGGCCGCGCCAATGCACGGCCACACTGACGGACTTCCGTTCGAGGGCATCCGGCGGGGCCGTCCGGACCGCCCGGTCGAAAGCCTGTCCCAGGGCCTGCGCCATGCCGGGCGGCAGGACCGGCGCAGACTGCGTTCCGTCGGGCAACCGGCGCTCGGCGCCGTGGCACCCCCATATTTCCGTCGGCACCGCCGGAGCAAGAAAGCCCACGATATCCACGGCCTCGCGGCCGGTGACCACCGCAAACCGCCCCGACCCCCGCCCCGGCAGCCGGCAAAGCGTCTCCACCACCCCGGGATAGGGTCGGGCCTGCTCGCGCCGGGCCTGAAACGGAGCCAATGTCCCATCGTAGTCCAGAACCAGGAAGCCGTCCCGCCGGCGGTTGAGGATGTCCGTCAGGAGCGGATCGGCCAACAGCCGTTCCAATCCCGGCAAGGCGGTCATGAGGCCAGACCCTTGAGACTCCCCAGGGCCGCCAAAAACAACGGCACGTCCGCGGGCCGGCCCTCGTCAACGGCCCGCAACACGCTCCGCAGCCCCTGCTCCATGGCGAAGACTTCCAGCAAAATCCGTTGCGTCTTGGTCTCCTCCGGCAAGAAGGCCGCCTTGCCCGCCGTCTCGCCATAGCCGGTAAGAAAACTGTCGCACACGGCCCCGATCCAGGTTTCGAGCCAGGCGGCAAGGAGCGGCGCTTCGATCACGGCCTGCAGCACCCGCCGGGCATAGTTGCGTCTGGCCGCCACCGCCACCGACAACAGCAGGCTGGCCACATCGCGCAGGGGGGACCGTTTGATGCGGCGTTCCCCCAGGGGCAGCCGGACATCGCCGTCGAAATCGGTCAAGACCAGATCCTGGCCCACGCGGAGAATGTTTTCCAACTGCAGATCCCCGTGGATGCGGATGCGCGCCCCGCCCGGGGCCAGGGACAGCAGGGCGGCAAAGCGCTCCAGCAACGTGCGCTTGGGCAGCGGTTTGATGCCGTTCTCCTCCCGGCGCACGGCATCCACGGCCAGGGCGGCCCGGTGCAGCTGGTTGCGCATGGACTGGTAAATGGAGCGCAAATAGAGCTTGGTCACCGGCTCCGGCACGAAATCCGGCCCCGGCACTGCGGCCAGCGCCAGATGCAGCCGGGCCGTCCGCTGGCCAAGCAGCCGGAAGAATTCAAGCAGATATTCCCCGATCCGCTCCCGGTGGCTTTCCGGTCCCGGCGGCTCCCTATGCGCCAAAACCTCCCCGGAAAACCGATCCAGGGCCTCCAGGACAAAAACCTCGCCGGAAACCGCCCCGGCCGTATAGACGGAAGCCACGGCCAGGGTCATGGCTTGGGCATGGGCGCGGCGATACTGCAGGGCGGCCAGCACCTGCGGCGCGTCCGTGAACCCCTGGCCGGCCAGGGCCAACGGGAGTTCCAACTCCGGGTTGATCCCTTCCTCCGGACGGCGGAACACCTTCAGAAAAACCCGGTTGTCCAGGGAAAACGTGATGGTTTGCGGGCTTTCGGAAAGCACCCGCACCGTTCCCGGATGCTCCATGGCCAGCCGGCCGGCCCTGTGGGCGTAGGTCTCGCAGGAAAACACCCCGTCATTGCCCCGCCGGCGCGTCCCCAGGGCCATCAGGCCGAGCAGGACGGAAACGGAGGCCGGATCGGCAAGCCCCCGCAACAAAACCATGGTCCCGGCCTGGCTTCCCAGACGGGCGAGAACCGCCTCGGGATGGGGGTCCGGCCGGTCCGGTTCGGGGGCCTTGGCCCTGGACACGAGCAGGAAGAGATTGGCCGTATCGCCCTGCGGCTGGCGACTTTCGGCCAGGATCAGGCTCACGGTCCGGCCGGCGGCGTGTACCACCAGTTCGTCGAGTTGCCGGGCCTCGGCCCCCGCTCCGACCAGTCGCGGCACAAGGCCGGACAACACGGGCGGCAACAGCTCCCCGCCGGGCTGGGACAGGGGTTCCTGGCCGCAAATCTCCCGGGCCTGCCAGTTGGTGAGGGTCACGCTCTCGGGGAGCGACGCCTCCGGACGGGCGGCGTGGCCGTTTTCCAGGCGGAACCAGAAATAGTCGTAGGGCCCCATGGTCAGGACGTAAGGCGCCTGGCCGATGGTCGGAAACCGCGCCTGGCCGAAGACATCCACCGGCGTAAAACCGGCCAGGTCCGCCAGGTCGAGTTCGGTCACCTGGGCGTGCCGGGACAGGTTGATGACGGCCAGCAGACGATTTTCCCCGTCCGTCCGCACCAAGGCCAGAACCTTGGTATTTTCCCCCCGGACAAAGCGCAAATCCCCCCGGCCGAGGGCCGGCTGGCCCTTGTAAGCGACAAGGAGCCGGCGCATCCACCACAAAAACGAGGACTGGTTGCGTTCCAGGGTTTCCACGTTGACCAGCTCATAGTGGTATTCCGGATCGATGATGACCGGCAGGAACAGGGATTGGGGATTGGCCCGGGAAAAGCCGGCGTTGCGGTCCGGGCTCCATTGCATGGGGGTGCGCACGCCGTTGCGGTCGCCCAGATGGTAGTTGTCGCCCATGCCCAGCTCGTCGCCGTAGTAGAGGATGGGCGTGCCGGGAAAGGACAGCAGCAGGACGTTGATGAGCTCCATCTTGCGCCGGTTGTTTTGCATAAGCGGGGCCAGCCGGCGGCGGATGCCCAGGTTGATGCGGGCCCTGGCATCCCTGGCGTAGGCCCGGTACATGGAATCGCGCTCCTCGTCGCTGACCATTTCCAGGGTCAGTTCGTCGTGGTTGCGCAAAAAAAGCGCCCACTGGCAGCTGGCCGGAATGGCCGGGGTCTGCTCCAGAATATCGACGATGGGGTAGCGGTCCTCGGCTAAAAGCGACATGAAGATGCGGGGCATGATGGGAAAATGGAAGGCCATGTGGCACTCGTCGCCCTGGCCGAAATAGGCCACCGCGTCCTCGGGCCACTGGTTGGCCTCGGCCAAAAGCATCCGGTCCGGGAAGCACGCGTCCACATGGGCGCGCAATTCCTTGAGAAAGGCGTGGGTCTCGGGAAGGTTTTCGCAGTTGGTGCCCCGGCGCTCGAACAGATAGGGCACGGCGTCCAGACGCAGCCCGTCCACGCCCAGGCCGAGCCAGAAATCCACCACCTTGAGCATGGCCCGCCGCACGGCCGGATTGTCGAAATTGAGATCCGGCTGGTTGGCGTAGAACCGATGCCAGTAATAGGCCTTGGCCACCGGGTCCCAGGCCCAGTTGGACTGCTCGAAATCCTTGAAGATGATGCGGGCCTGCCGGTATTTGTCCGGCTTGTCGTTCCAGACGTAGAAGTCGCGGTGCGGCGTGCCCGGATCGGCCCGCCTGGCCCGCTGAAACCAGGGATGCTGGTCGGAGGTGTGGTTCAAGACCAGCTCGGTGATGACGCGCAGCCCCCGCTTGTGGGCCTCGCGCAAAAATCGCCTGAAATCCGCCAGGGAGCCATAGATCGGATTGATGCCGCAATACTCGGCGATGTCGTAGCCGTCATCGCGCAGGGGCGAGGGGTAAAACGGCTGGAGCCACAGCGCCCCGACGCCCAATCGTTCCAGATAGTCCAGCCGCTCGATCAATCCCTTGAAATCGCCCACGCCGTCCCCATCCCCGTCGGCGAAGGAGCGGACGTGCAATTCGTAGATGATGGTTTCTTTATACCACATGGAAGCTCTTGGTTGTCGGCCGGGGCCGCAGCCGTAACGCCTCCGACCCGTGCGGCCGCCGGGCCCTCGGCCGGGAGAGGTTGTCCGAAATCGAAAATCGGGCAATAGTCATGCTACGGGCAAGGCGAACAAGCGGCGCCAGGGAGCGGCCTGGGATCATTTTTCCTTATAGCCCATCGGCTTCGAGGAGGCTATGATATTTTGGAGGGAGTTTTCTCATGCAAAACAGCATCGTGGCGGTCATCCGCGAGATGGTTCGGACATCCGACAAGCCCGCCAAGGCGCTGGCCAAGGAACTCGGCAAGCCCTACTCCACGTTCATGCGGGAATTAAGCCAGGGGGATAACGGAGCAAAATTCGGCGTGGAGATGCTCTTGCCGCTGATGCGGGCCTGCGCCTCCATCATGCCCCTGCGCTTTCTGGCCGCCCGAATGGGCTGCCGGGTGGTATCGCTTCAGGATGTCCGGCCGGACAAGCCCTCGCTCCACGAAGAACTCCTCGATTCCTACGACGCGATGGCCAATTACCACCGGGCCATCCGCGAAAAGGAACCCCTGGAAACGGTGGCCGAACTGCGCGAACGGGTGATCCGCCAAGTGCAGGAGGATTTCGTGGCCTATGCCCAGAAAGGAGCCAAATGAGCCGGCGTCCAGGGAGGGGCGACGCCCCCCCGACGCCACCTGACCAGGGCGCTGCCCTGGACCCGCCGGGGGGAATCATTCCCCCCGGACCCCCTGTCCCGGGGGAGCGTCGTGCGCAGGCAGCCCGTCCCCTACGCGGGAACCTTTGTTACAAACCTCGGTGCGAGGGGTCCGGGGGCAGCATGCCTGCCAGCCGGGCGTCCGGCCCCGGCCGCCGGAGGCATCATCGCGAGCTGTCCGGGGACGGATTCACCGGCCGGAAATCGGCCGTGCGCTCCACCGGCACCATGCCGGCGGCCTCGATGGCCTGGCGCAGGGCGTCCAGGGTGAGCCCGCTCGGGCTGTCCGCCCCGGCGGCATGGCCGATGCGCTCCTTGACGATGGTGCCGTCGAAATCGTCGGCCCCCGCCCACAGGGCCATCTGGGCCGCCTTGACGCCGAGCATGGCCCAATAGGCCTTGAGATGCGGCACGTTATCCAGGAACAGCCGGGAAACGGCCATCAGCCGCAGCACGGTCAGACCGTCCGGGCCCTTGGCCCCCAGGCTGTTGTTGGCCGGCTGGTAGGCCAGGGGAATAAAGCAGACGAAGCCGCCGGTTTTGTCCTGGAGATCGCGCAGGGCGGCCAAATGTTCCACCCGGTCGGCCCAGGACTCGATATGCCCGAACAGCAGGGTGGCGTTGGTGGGGATGCCGAGGCCGTGGGCCGTGGCATGGATCGCCAGCCAGCGCTCGCCGGAGATCTTTTCCGGGCACAGCCGCTGCCGTAAGGCCGGCGAAAAGACCTCGGCCCCGCCGCCGGGCAGCATGAGCAGGCCGGCTTCCTTGAGGGCCGAAAGGATGGCCGCGTCGGATTCGCCCCGGACATCGGCCAGATGGGCCACTTCCACGGCGGTGAAGGCCTTGATGCCGGATTCCGGACGTTCCCGGGCGATGGCCCGCAGCAATTCCAGATAGTACTCCAGCGGCAGTTCGGGATTGAGTCCCCCCACCACATGGATTTCCCGGATGGTCTCGTCCCGACGGCGGGTCAGCTCGGCCACGACGTCGGCCACGCTGGCCGTGTAGGCCCCGGGCTCTCCGCGACGTTTGCTGAAGGCGCAAAACCGGCAGGCATTGACGCAGACGTTGGTGAAATTGATGTGAATGTTGCGGACGAAATAGGCGTTGTGGCCGTGCCGGGCGATCCGGGCCGTCATGGCGGCCGCGCACAGCTCGTGGATCGGGGCATCCTCGGCCAGGATCAAGGCTTCCTGGGGAGTGAGCCGCCGGCCCGAGCGGGCCTTGGCCAAAATGGCGGCCGTCCGGCCGTCAGGGGATACTGTCATTGCATTCATGGCTTTGGCGGGGTAAAAAGTAGGAGTTGGCAGTTTTCCTACCCCTTTTTTCCGTCGTCCGCCAGCGCGGCAGACCAAGGAGGCCGGTCATGCCCTTTTTTTCCCGGTGTACCCGCTTGGCCGCCCGGCCGAAGCTGCTGTCCTGCCTGCTGCTGGCGGCCCTGATCGCCTCCCCGGCCCTGGCCGAGACCGACGAATCGCCCCAGGCCCTGGCCCGCTTCTTCCAGAGCCAGACCAAGTCCCTTCCCTCGGCCGGCATCGATTTCCAGGTCACGGCGGGCTTCGCCGTCCTGGCCACCGGCAACCCCGACAGCAGCGGCCGCTATGCCATGACGGCCATCAACGTCACCCGCATCGCCCAGGACATCTACCGGCTGGACCTCAGTCTGGAAAAGCCCCAGCCCCGGGACGTTCCCGTCTTCGAACAGCCCTATTTCTTCACGGAAAAGCGCAGCTACTACTTCTGGTATCAAAACGGCAGCCAGATCATCTTCAAGGTGGGCAACCGGAAAGTGACCATCCCCACCGGTCGCAAGGACGTGTTGCGGGTGGATATCCATTCGCCCGACACCTACAGCATCGACCGGGAAACCATGCTGAAAAATTTCACCTTCAACGACGGCCCCGACACCATCGTCTTGCAGATACGCTTCCAATAGCAGGATAGCCCGTACGTTCCTGCCCCCGTGCGCGGGGTCCGGGGGCGTCATGCCTGCCAGCCGGGCGTCCGACCCCGGCCGCCGGAGGCATCTTCCTCTTCGCCCGGCCACCAAAGCCCTCTCCCGCCTCCATCGCCACAGGCATCGGGTATTGCATCCGGGCCGGAGCTGCCGTAGTCTCCGCCCGTTGTGATTTGACTTCGGAGGCTTTTCCATGAAAGGCAGTCTGCTTCTTGCTTGCGTGTTGTGCCTGGCCCTTTGCGGCGTCTTGTTCGCCGTTTCCCGCACGGCCGCTCAATCTTCCTTTGCCGCGTACGCCGATGCGGCCTCCAGCAGCACCTGTTGCGAGATAGGATCGTGCGGCTGTCTGGGGATGAAGTGCGCCTGCGGCGATTGCGGCGGCAAATAGTCCCGCGCCTCCGTACTTCCATAGTATGGGCGGCTTTTTCGCCTTTCTCCTTTCCCGCGCCACGGGCATCAGCGCCTTCGCCATCCTTGAAGCCGGCTATCTGCTGTTCGGGCTTGTCGGATTGTCCGTAGTGGCCGGCGGCACGGCACGGGAGCTGGCCGGTCGGCCGGAGCGCCGCCGCTACCTGATCGTGCTTGTGGCCGGCCTGCCCCTGGGGCTGGTCGGGGCGAGGCTCATCCCCGTCATTCAGGACGCGGTGGCCGCAGGCCGGCTGACCTGGGGGCTCGTGACGTCGGGGGGCTTGGTCTTTTACGGCGGCGCCTTGGTCTGGCTTGCGGCCATGGCCCTTGGCTGCCGGCTGTGGCGGCTTTCCCCCTGGCCGCTGCTGGATGCGGTCTGCCACTTCGGCCCGCTGGGACACGCGTTCGGCCGGTTGGGCTGTTTTTTCGGCGGCTGTTGTTTCGGAGCCCCCACCGACGGCCCGTTGGGCGTCCGGTTCCCGGCCGGCTCACCGGCCTTCCTGCAGCACAAGGCGCAGGGGCTTCTGCCCGACGGCGCCACAACCTCCCTGCCGGTGCATCCGACCCAGCTCTACGAGGCCGTGGGAAACCTGCTGCTTTTCGTCCTGCTCGACAGGACGACCCGGCACCGGCCGGCCAAACCGGGGCGCATCACCGGTTTGTATCTGACGGGGTATGCCGTCCTGCGTTTTAGTCTGGAATTCTGGCGTGGTGATACCATCCGGGGTATCTACCTGGGCTTTTCCACCTCGCAGTATCTGGCCGTGGCCGTGGCACTCTGCGGCCTGTTCCTTCTTTTGCATCCGGAAAAACGCGTGTAACACCCTTTTTCTCCATGGCAGGAGACCTTTTGTACGGCCCTTCCACACAAAAAATGTCGCACGAAGGCCTTGGTCACTAGGCAACGGCTTCCAAAAACTGTAAAAGGGAACGTGGCCCAGAACACCATGCCGCTTTCTCATGCCCTGACCGGCTTCGCCGCCATGCTGGCCGGTGTGCTTCTGGCGACGACGGTCCTGGCCGCCCCGCTCAAACAGGCGGCCCTCATCCCGCAATGGGAACCGCAGGCCCAGTTCGCCGGTTATTATGTGGCCCTGGCCAAAGGATTTTATGCCGCCTTTGGCGTGGACATGCGCATCCTGCGCGGCGGCCCCCTGTCGCCGCCGTCAGTCCTGTTGCGCGAGGGACGGGCGCAGTTCGGGACGTTTTTTCTGGCCACGGCCCTGCGCGAACGGCGCCACGGCCTGCCCCTCGTCAATCTGGCCCAGTTCGTCCCCGCCTCCACCCAACTGCTCATCGCCCGCAAGAAAAGCGGCATCGAGAAACCGGCCGATCTGGCCGGCAAACGGGTGAGCCTGTGGGGACCGGAATTCAAGGTCCTGCCCGAGGCGTTCTTCCGACGACACGGCCTCACCGTAACCGAGGTGCCCCAGGGCTACACCGTCAACCTCTTCCTGCGCGGCGGCGTGGATGCCTGCTCGGCCATGCGGTACAACGAATACCACACCCTCCTGGCCGCCGGCCTGGACCCCGACGATCTGACCGTCTTCGCCCTGGCCGACGGCGGCCTGGGCCTGCCCGAGGACGGCCTGTACTGCCTGGACGACACGTGGCGCCGGGATCCGGACCTGTGCCGCGCCGTGGCCAGGGCCTCCGTGGAAGGCTGGCTGTACGCCTTCGCCCATCCGGACGAAGCGCTCGACATCGTCATGAGCCACGTCTCCGCCGCCAACCTGCCCACCAACCGCATGCATCAGAAATGGATGCTCGAACACCTCCGCCAGGCCATGCTGGCCGGCGGCGCCACACCGGGCCCCCTGACCGCGGTCCAATACGCCCAAGCCACCAAGGCCCTGGTCGAGGCCGGCATCCTGTCCTCACCGCCGGCCTTCGAGGATTTCCATGCCGACTGCCGTTGAGCCGACCCCCGGCACCACCCCGGGGGGGGGACCCCAACGCCGCCGGCCCGCCATCGCCCCGGCCCGGAGCCTGGCCTTCAAGCTGGCCCTGTTCATTCTGACCAGCACGACCTGCATCTTCATCCTGGCCTTCGCCTCCTCCTATCGGTCCTCCAAGGACCTGCTGCTCAAAAACGTCCGGGAAAATGCCCGCAACCTGCTCCAGGCCGCAGCGGCCCGCATCGAGATCCATCTGGCCGCCGTGGAGCAGATTCCCCGCTACCTGGCCAGGGGCCTGGGGGAACAGACCCCGTCGCAGGAGGTCCTGGAGCGCCGGCTGCACGACATGCTCGCCGCGAGCCCCGACATCTACGGCACGCTGGCCGCCTACGCCCCGGGGGCCTTTTCCCCGGACCTGCAACGGTTCGCCCCGTACTTCTGCCGCAAAAACGGCCGGATCGAACGCATGTCCCTCGGCTACGAAGAAAACTACGGCATTCTGGACTGGTATCTCGTGCCGGCCGAACTGGGGCGCCCGGTCTGGAGCGAACCCTATTTCGGCGAATCCGGCGGCGATATCGTCATGACCACCTTCAGCGTGCCGATCTTCCGGGACCAGGGTTCGCGGCGCACCTTCCTCGGCGTGGTCACGGCCGATGTCTCCCTGGACTGGCTGCGCCGGCAGGTGGCGAAAATCGCCATGTACCACTCGGGCTACGCCTTTCTGGTCAGTGCCAACGGCATGTTCGTCTCCCATCCGGACAACCGGATGGTCATGCGGGAAAGTCTGTTCAGTCTGGCCGAAGCCCACGGCAGCCCGGAACTGCGGGCCATCGGCCAGGCCATGGTCCAGGGCAAGGAAGGCTTTTCCCGGCTGCCCGATTTCCTCCTGGGCAAGCCCGCCTGGCTGGCCTTCACGCCCATGCCCACCACGGGCTGGTCCATGGGCGTGATCGTGCCCGAGGACGAACTGTTCGCCGATCTGGGCAGCATGAGCCGGCAGCTGGCCGTCATCGGCGGCGGGGGCTTTCTCCTGCTGCTGTTGGTCATTGCCGCCATCGCCGCCTCCATCACCCGGCCCCTGGGGAAACTCGCCGCCACGGCCTCGGAAATCGCCCGGGGCAATCTCGACGTGCCGGCGCCGGCCACCGGCGGCCATGACGAGGTGAGCGTCCTGGCCCGGTCCTTCGACCAGATGCGGCTCGCCCTGAAGGACTACATCGCCAACCTGACGGCCACCACCAAGGCCAAGGAACGGCTGGAGTCCGAACTCAAGATCGCCCGCAATATCCAGATGAGCTTTTTACCCAAGCGGTTCCCCCCCTTCCCCGACATCACCGCCTTCGACCTGCACGCCACGCTGGAGCCGGCCTGGGAAGTGGGCGGCGACCTCTACGACTTCTTCCTGATGGGAGACGGACGACTGCTCTTTTTGGTGGGCGACGTGTCGGGCAAGGGCGTGCCGGCGGCCCTTTTCATGGCCGTGACCAAGACGCTCATCAAGGGCATCGCCGAACAGGAAACCGATCCGGGGCAGATCCTGACCAAGGTCAACAAGGAACTGTGCGTGGACAACGAGTCCCTGCTGTTCGTCACCCTGTTTTTGGCCATCCTGGACTGCGCCACCGGCGAACTGACGTTTTCCAATGCCGGGCACAACCCGCCGGCCCGGCTCGCCACGGACGGGACAGCCTCCTGGCTGCCGCTGCCGCGCGGCGTGTTCCTCGGCATCATGGAGGAGGCCGTTTACCAGACGGCCGGCACCAGCCTGACCCCGGGCGAAACCCTCGTCGCCTACACCGACGGCGTCACCGAAGCCATGAACCCGGCCCAACAACTTTTCGGCTCCACCCGTCTGCTGGCGCTTCTCGCGGCACAGGCCGGACGCAATCCCGAAGCCCTGGACGAAGCCGTGATGCAGGCCGTGCGCGACTTCGCCGGGGAAGCCCCCCAGGCCGACGATATCACAGTCCTGTCCCTGCTCTTTCGTGGCAGCGAGCCCGGTTGACCGCGCAAACGTCTTACAGCGGTATGACAGCGTTACGCTTCATTAATGCCGTCATAAAACCCATATATCTTCCGTTCGAACCCAGTTGCGTTTATACGTCGAAAGCACTATACATGGCGAAAGACCTCACGAGGAGACACCATGGAAGATTATTTGAAGGCAGCTTTGGAAATTGTGAAGGCCCAGGCTTCAGTCCGGACCATGACCGATGAAGAAATCACGTCCATGCTGAAAAACGTGGCCGCCGGAATCCAGGCCGCCGCCGATGCGGAAGCCGTTCCGGCCGAAGCTGCGACCCCGGCGACGGATCCCGCCAAGGCCGTCAAGGAAAACAGCGTGATTTGTCTTGAATGCGGCAAGGCTTTCAAGGTGCTCACCAAAAAACATCTGGCCGCCCATGGACTCACTCCCGAGGAATATCGGGCCAAGTACGGTTACAAGAAAGGCGCGCCACTGGCAGCAAAATCCCTGCAGCGGGAACGTCGCAAAAAGATGAAGGACATGCGTCTTTGGGAGCGGCGGCGCAAGGTCACTGCTTAGCCCACGCCCGCGCGGTGCCCGGATGGGCATTGCCGCGCCCCGGAGTTTTCCCTTCGGGACGTCGGTGCTTGCGACGAGGTGTCGGCCCCGGGAGGGGGGCCGCCCCTCCCGCTCCCCCCCTTCCCGGCCTCAGTTCCCTGTCGGCACAATGACCTTGAGCGGCTCGCTGACCGCATCGTAGCGAGCCAGCTTGTAGATGTGCTCCAGGGCCACGCTTGAAAGTTCGTACCCCTTGGGCAGGACCTTGACCTGCTTGCCGCCCCGCGACACGTACATGTCTTCGGCCAGAATCATCTTTTCCCGCAGGGCCCGCAGGCTGACTTGCTGGACGATATACTTGCGCTCGTCGCCGAGCACCTCGCCCAGCGCCAACACCACATCCGGGTCGTACAACCCCTGTGACTGGCTCAGGGCCGCGTAGGCGTCAGGCTTGGTCTGCCCCGACGAGGTCAGCCGGTCGAATTCCAGAACCACCCGCAAAATACGCGCGCCAAGCGGAATATCCTTGCCGCGCACGGCGTCGACCGGAAAACCGCCGCCGTCGAAATTCTTCTCCTGGTAGGCGATGATCCGGGCCACCCCGCTCATGCGCGGAATGTTGGCCACGAGCTTGGCCGCCACCTCGGCATGCTGCTGGTAAAGGGCCGCATCGTCCGGAGACAGCGCCCGGCCGCGCTCGACCCGGGCGATAAGACCGTCCGGCAGCATGATAAATCCCATCAGGCACAGCATGGTGGCCGCATCGGTCTGCCACGGGCTGGGATCCCCGGCCAGCCGGGAGATGCGGCGTACGTAGGGGGCGATGCGCGAGACCCGGCCGTACACCTCGGGACGCAGCAGGGAGAGCACTTCCGAGAGCATCTTGAGGCTGCCGCGTAGCGTCCCCTCCAGCAACTCCCGCTCGGCCATGACCAGCCGGTATTGCTCGACGGCCGCGTCAAGGGCCGCTTGGAGGGCGGACGTCTCGCAGGGCTTGGTCAGAAACCGGAAGATGTTGCCCTCGTTGACCGCGGCAATGGCCGCCGTCAAATCGGCAAATCCCGTCAGCATGACCCGCACGGTGTCCGGCTTGCACTCCCGGACTTTGGACAACACGGTAATGCCGTCCATGCCCGGCATCCGCAGATCCGACACCACCACCGCGTACGGGGGGTTGTCCTTGACCATGGCCAGCCCGACTTCCGGGCCCACCGCCGTCTCCACCTCGAAGGCCCCATGCAGGTTGCGGCGAAATCCGGCCAGAATCCGCTCGTCATCGTCGATGAAAAGCACCCGATTATTCACTCGGCCTCTCCTCGCAGCAGGTTCCGACAGACCTCGCGCCAGACCGGAATCCGCTCCGCCAGGCCCCGAGCCGCCAAGACGTCCACATGCAGCGGATGCGGCGCGTAGTGCGGATTGAGGACCACGATCTCATGCTCCAGGGCGTTGGCCGCGTGGGCCAACAGCACGGCCAGGGACGGCGACGCACCCGCCCGCTCGGGCTCGTGGTGCCGGGCCACGGCCAGGACCACCACCTCCTCGAAGCCCCACAGCCCGAGGAGATAGCCTCCGATCTCGGCATGGGAGACGCCGAGCACGTCCATCTCCGCGTCCCGGATGGGGATGTTGCGCGCCCCTGCCTCGGCCAGGACCCGGGCATAGTCGTCCCGGAACAGCTCGGACAGCACGAGCTTGCCCATGTCATGCACCAGGCCGACCATGAAACAGACGTCCTTGTCGACCTTGTCGGCCCCCTCCAGCGTGGCCATGGCCCTGGCGCAACGAGCCACGCCCAGGCTGTGGTTCCACAGATGCTCCAGGCCGAACCCCGGATAGCGCCGAGTATCGAAGCGGGAAAAGAGATAATGGGACAGCACCAGGGCCCGCAGGGTCTCGATGCCGAGCAGGGTCACGGCCTGCTCGGTGGAGGACACCCGGTGGGGCAACCCGAAAAACGATGAATTGACGAGCTTGAGAATGCCCGTGGCCAGCCCGATGTCCCGGGAAATGATCTCGCCCATGGTCTTGACCGAGGCATTGGGGGAACGCAGTTCGTCGGTCAGTTCGGCAAACACGGAGGGCAGGACCGGCAGGTTGTCGATGCGCGTCACGGCCCGGCGCAACCGCTCGTCCGTAAAAATCTCCCCCAGGCGCAGCACCCGGGTGAGGGTGGACTTGAGTTCTTCCGGGGCGCAGGGCTTGGACAGGAACTGGTGGGCCGGCCGCACCGACCGCAGCACGTATTCCCGATCCGAGTGCCCGGACAGGATGATGCGCACCGTGCCCGGCCAGCGGTGCCGCACCGCCTCCAGAAACTCCGGGCCGTCCATCCCCGGCATCCGGACGTCGGAAACCACCACGTCCACCGGCACCTCTTCGAGCAGGTCCAGGGCCTCGGGGCCGCTTCCGGCGAAAAACATCTCCCAGATTTCGCGTTTGTCCCAGAGCATGCGGCGCAGGCCGTTTAACAGCTGCGGTTCATCGTCCACAAACAGGATTCGCTGTCGCATCGAGGAATCCTCCCCGGGAGAAGGCGTCTTCGCCGTGCCAGCCACGCGTCATGGGCGGTACGACCATGCAGGTAATTCCATCGTAGCCTATCCGGAGAAAAAAGAAAGGACCAGCCGACCGCGCACGCCTTGCCAATATCCCGCCCGGACGGGTATCCCCCAAAAGGGAGCCCGATCCGGCGCCCCGTTTCCAAGGGAGCACTTGTCCATGACAGCCGCACAGCGGACCCGTTTCGACGTCATCATCGTGGGCGGCGGCCCGGCCGGGCTTTTCGCCGCCTACCATTTGCGCACCCATTCGGACCTGAGCGTCCTGCTCGTGGAAAAGGGACAGCCGGCGGGAAAACGGCGGTGCCCCCTCCAGGGACAGGGCGGCTGTCTCCACTGCAACCCCTGCAACATCCTGTCCGGCATGGGCGGGGCCGGCCTTTTTTCCGACGGCAAGCTCAATTTCATCCCCAAGCTCGGCAAGACCGACCTGACCCAGTTCATGCCCCTGCCCGAGGCCCTGGCCCTGATCGACGAAACCGAAGCCATTTTTTCCGCCCACGGCATGGATGGCCCCGTCTACCCGACGGACATGGACCGGGCCCGCACCATCCGCAAGGAGGCCCGCAAACTCGGCATCGATCTTTTGCTCATCCGGCAAAAACACCTGGGCAGCGAACGGCTGCCCGAATACATCGCCGCCATGAGCGAAGGGCTGCGCCAGGCCGGCGTGGTCATCCACACCGGCGAGGAAGTGCTCGACGTGACGGTCGCCGCCGGCCGGGTGACCGGCGTGACCACCCGCCAAGGCGCCTACGAGGCCCCGGCCGTGATCCTGGCGCCTGGCCGGGTGGGCGCGGAATGGGTGGGAGGGCTGGCCCGCCGGCACGGCCTCACCTGCAGCCAGCGCGGCATCGAGGTGGGCGTACGGGTGGAGGTCCACAACGACATCCTCCAGGACGTCACCGACGTGATCTACGATCCCACCTTTTTCGTGCGCACCCGCAAATACGACGACCAGACCCGCACCTTCTGCACCAATCAGGGCGGCTTTGTGGCCTTGGAAAACTACCAGGATTTCGTGTGCGTCAACGGTCACGCCTACATGGAGGCCAAGTCGGAAAGCGCCAACTTCGCCTTCCTGTCCAAGGTGGTGCTGACCGACCCGGTCTCGGACAACCAGGCGTACGGCGAAGCCATCGGCCGGCTGGCCACCATGATCGGCGGCGGCAAGCCCATTTTGCAGCGATTCGGGGATTTGAAGCGCGGAAGGCGCAGCACCTGGAGCCGCATCCGCCGGGGGTCGATCCTGCCGACGCTCCCCTCGGTCACCTGCGGCGACATTGCCATGGCCCTGCCCGAACGCATCGTGGCCAATCTGGCGGACGGACTCGAACAGCTAAACGCCGTGGTGCCCGGCGTGGCCAACGATGAAACCCTGCTCTACGCCCCGGAAATCAAATTTTTCGCCACCCAGATCGACACCACCCCCCAGCTGGAGACGGCGGTGGCCGGCATGTACGTGGCCGGCGACGGTCCGGGCGTGGCCGGCAACATCGTTTCGGCCGCGGCCACCGGCCTTATTCCGGCCAAGGCCATCCTGGCCAGGTTGGCCGGCGACCGGGCGAAGACCGCGCCCCCTACCGGAGGCGATGATAGCGTTCCTGGCCGCCGGTGACCGCCATGACCCAGGAGGCCGTGGTCCAGCCCCACAGCGCGTTGACGAGCAGTACGTAGACAGGGGTCCACCCCCCGAAGCCCAACCCCCAGACGCCCCCCCGGGGATCAAGAGGAAAAACGACCAGCAATTGGACCAGCGTGGGGACGAGGCTCAGGACAAGCCCGCGCCAAAAAAGCGAATTGGAGAGGGTGGACGGCAGGAACAACAATCCCCACAGCCCGCCCACGACCAGACGCGGATACAGCCACGCCCCCTCCCACTGCGGGGCGATGGCCACGCCCATGGCGGCGGTCCAGCCGTACTGACCGGCCATCCACGCCCCCAGGCTGCCAATCAACGCTCCGAAAACGCCGCCGGCAAAACAGGTGCTCACGCGCGTAAGCAACCCCTGCATGATAACATCCTCCTGCGCCTCGACCGGCCGGGCCAACCCGCCTCCCGCCCACGACACTCCCGCCGAGGCACTCGCCGTATGATCCGCTCGGAAAGACGCCGTTGCGTGTGGCTGCGTCAGGGCTGCCCCTCCCGAGCCATACGCTTTTCGGGTTCAACGCCTTTTGCACTGTGCAGAAGTTTTCATAGAGCTTTTTCGGCCAAGAGCAACACCCCGTCGTGTCGCGCCTGCCGGCCAAGCCAGCGGTCCACTCCTTACGGCCGGGCGAGAATGGTCATGGCCCGCACCCGGTTGATCAGGAGGTGCTGCGGCCCGACCGCCGGCACCTCTTCCCCGGGCCGCAGCGACGTCACCACCACCCGGCCGAGGACCAGCCGGCCGTCCCGGCCCCCGTCGCCGAAGGTATGCAGTCCCCAGGGCGCGTGAAAAACCAGCGGACGTCCCTTCCACTGCCCGATATAGACCATGATGTGGCCCTTCATCCAGATCAGGGTGGCGAACGGAATGCCCTGGGAGACGATGGCGGATTCCTTCTGCTCGTTGGGCAGGTCCCCGAGCGGAATTTCGGCGCCGGCCGCGGCCTGGCTGCCGGAGTTTCGCGGCAGGTAGATGCCGAACGGCACAAAAAGATCATGCGTCAGGGCCGAACAGTCGCGTTTTCCGTCCAGCCCGCCCCAGCCGTACGGCTGGCCCATGAACTGGTTGCCCACGGCGGCCACGTTGCGCGGCGTCATGGGCATGGGCATGACCACCGCCGTACCGGGGGCGGGATGGGCCGGCACCAGCCGGGCGGCGCCGGACGCCTCCCGGACGGGCACCAGCACCGTCAACCCGCCGCCCGACTGGGCGTCCAGGGGCAGGATCGTCCCCACGCCGGCCGTGATGCCGGCCTCGGGCAGGGAGACGTGTTCCCGGATCAGGGCGGCCAAGCGGCCGGAAAAAAACGCCCCGGCCACGCCCTCGTCCACGAAGGCCACGTCCGTGGCGGGCAGCCAGCCGAAGGTCAGGGCGGATTCCGCCAGGAACCAGGAGCCGTCACGGCTGGCATGGGTGACGAGCAGCGGCGTCCCCGGCGGCAGGGCCGTGTGCTGGAGATAGTCGAAGGGATAGCCCTCCCCGGGCAGGCTGGGATTGGCGAAACGCGGCTCGGGGGTAGGCATGCCCCGCAGGCTGGTGTTCTTGACCGTCACGGCCTTGCGCAAAAAATTGGGGTAGCCGCGCAAATCGGCGGCGGCGTGCAGGCCGGCGGCCGAGTCCGGGCCGTAGCGCATTCCCTGGGCCCCGTAGGCCGGGGATTTTTCATAGCGCGTAAAAATCGTCTCCACCTGGTGGCGGGTATAGGTCGGCCGGCCCTGGGCCCAGGGGGCAAGCCAGGCGCGCCGGAAATCCTCCATGCGCATATCGCGCTGCTCCGCCGGAATCAGCGGCCGATCGGCCATGCCCGGGCGCAGGTAGGCATTCAAGTCCTGCGGCAACACGCGCAAATCCTCGACTTCGCCCGGCCCTTTGGGCGGCGGCGGCGCGGGCGCGGGCGCTGGCGGGAGCGGTTTGGCGCAGCCGGTGGCCAAAAGGAGAAGAAGAACCGGAAGAAAACGGCGTGCTCGCAATAGGCACTCATGCATGGTGAACGCTCCAGCGGACGGCTTGACCACCAGACGGTTGGCGGGCTAACCCGGAGGAGGGAGGGTAGACGTTGGCGCCATCGAAGACAAGTCCCGACATCGTCCTCGGTCCTGGCGCCGCCATGGACGACCAGGAAATCGCCCGAGCCATCGCGGCCTTTCTGCCGCGCCCGGTGCCGGTCGTGGTCCGAACGAGCCGCCGCGTTCGGGGCGTTTCCCTGCGTTTTTTACCCGAAAAAGGGCTTGAAGTGGTGACGGCGCCGGGCATCCCGGCCGTGACCCTCATCCGGGCCGTGAGCCAACGCCGGGACTGGCTGGTCCGCGTCTGCGAACGGCTGGCCGCCGAAGGAGCGCTTCCCGGCAGCCGCCCCGAAGCCAACCCCGACCGGCTGGTGCTGACGGCCTTCGCCCGGGAATGGCGGGTCGGCTACGTGGCCAGGGACCGGCCGGACTGCCTGCTCACCGTGCGGGGGCCGGACGCGGTGGTGGTTTCGGGGGCGGTGGCCGACACCGAAGCCGTCACCGACGCGCTGATCGCCTTTTGCCGCGACCGGGCCGGCCTCCTGCTGCGGCAGGCCCTGGCGGCCGTCAGCCGGGAATCCGGCCTGGCCTACACCGGCGTGACCATCCGGGCCCAGCGCACCCGCTGGGGAAGCTGCACGGCCAAGGCGCGGATCAACCTGAATTTCACCCTGGCCTTTTTGCCCTGGGAACTCTGCCGGCTGGTGTTGCTCCACGAGCTGTGCCATACGAAGGAACTCAACCATTCCGGCAGATTCTGGGCCCTTCTGGAAAGCCATGTGCCGGGCTGCCGGAGCATCGACGCCAGACTCGCCGCCGGCCGGCACTATCTGCCCCTGTGGCTGCGCCGGGGCTTCACGGCTGCTCCACGGTGACCTCGTCAATCGTTTCGCCGGAAAAATACACCACCGAAATCGGCTCCTGCGCCTCACGAACAACGATCAACCGCCCGAGCGGTCCGTCGTCCATGAGGGGAAGCAATGCCGCGCAGAGTGCGGCAGCCGCCTCGGCATCGCAGGCCTCGCACCAGCCCTCGAACCGCAACGAATCCGGTCCGGGCGCCACTTCAAGATGCGACACGGCCAGACCGGCCAGGGCCTCTTCCAGTATCGGCCCGGCCTCGCTCTCTATGGCAACGACCCGCGCAAAGGGATAGTCTTCGGGATAACGCAATTCGCCAAGAAAACGACAGGGTGCCTCGTGCATACTGCCTCCGCATGCTGGCCTCACGGCCGCCTACCACACCGCAAAAACGCCGGCAACCGGCCATCGGGCTTGTGTCGCGCCGGGCGGAGATATACAGAAGGGACCTATGACAAAACGCAAACGTGGACAATCGAACAAAAGCCATGGCCCCGGCCTGGACGTGACGGCCGTACTGCGGGTCTTCCGGGACGGCGGTAAGCCCCTGGCCGAAAAGGAAGTCCTGCAGGCCCTGGGAGTCCCTTCGGCCAAGAAACAGGAGCTGCACAACGTCTTTAGGGCCCTGGAGGACACCGGCAAGCTCATCCGGGTCCAGAAAGGCTGGGGCCTGGTCGAAAGCATGCGCCTGGTCTCGGGCACCCTGGAAATCAGCCGCTCGGGCGTGGGCTACGTGCTGCCCGACGACAAGCGCCGCAAGGACATTTTCATCCACCCCAAGGACTTGGGCGATGCCTGGCACGGCGACCGGGTGGTGGCCGCCGTCACCCGGGAACGCAAGGACAAAAACCACGAAGGCCGCATCGCCCGCATCATCGAACGCGGCATAAAGACCCTGCCCTGCCGGGTGGTCAAGCGCATGGCCACCGACCTGTTCCTGTGCCGCCCGACCGATACCCGCCACGGCATGAGCTTCATGGTGGACTATCTGCCGCCGGCCAAGGGCGATCCCGAACCGCGGGTGGACGACATCGTCAACGTCGCCGTGGGGGAGAAGCTCGAATACAAGCTCTATTCCGGCAAAGGCCTGGAACTCCTCGGCGCCCAGGGCGAAGTGAGCGTCCAGGAACGGCTGGTCAAGCTCAACCACGGCATCCCCGGCCCGTTCCCGCCCAAGACCCTGGCCGAGGCCGAAGCCCTGCCCGAAGCCCCCGGCGAGGCCGATTTCGCGGGCCGCCGCGATCTGCGGGACATGGACTTCGTCACCATCGACGGGGCCCGGGCCCGGGACTTCGACGACGCCATTCTCGTCAAAAAACACGGCCGGGGCTACACCCTGTGGGTGGCCATCGCCGACGTGTCCCACTACGTGCCCGAAGGCAGCGCCCTGGACAAGGAAGCCCTGGAACGCGGCAATTCCTACTATTTCCCCCAGTCCGTGGAACCCATGCTGCCGGAGCGCCTGTCCAACGGCCTGTGCAGCTTGAATCCCGACGTGCCCCGCCTGGCCATGGTGGCGGAAATCGATTTTTCGGCCGGCGGCCAACCCGGACGCACGGATTTCTATGCGGCGGTCATCCAGAGCAAGGCCCGCCTCACTTACGGCCAGGTCCAGCGCGCCCTGCTGCTTGGCGACGAGGCCGAACGAAAAAATATCGCCCACGTCCTTCCCATGCTGGAAACGGCCGAAACGCTCGCCCGGGCCATCGGGGCCGTACGCTCGGAACGGGGGAGCCTGGACTTCGACCTGCCGGAACCGGAAATCCTCTTCAACCTCCAGGGGGAGGCCGAGGATATCCGGCCCAAGGCCCGCCATTTCGGCCACCAGATCGTGGAAGAGTTCATGATCGCCGCCAACGAGGCCGTGGCCCGGTTCCTGACCGCAAAAGAGGCGCCGGTGCTCTACCGCGTCCACCCCGAACCCGACCCGGCCAAGCTGGAAGCCCTGTTCGCCCTCCTCGCCCGCACCGACATGGCCACCAAACTGCCGGCCCACCCCGGCGCCGCCGATCTGGCCAAGGTGCTGCGCGAGGCCTCGGGCTCGGACCTGGACTTTCTGGTCAGCCGGCTGGCCCTGCGCACCATGATGCAGGCCTCCTACTCCCCCAAAAACGACTGCCACTTCGGCCTGGCCTCCACCTGCTACTGCCATTTCACCTCGCCCATCCGCCGCTACGCCGACTTGGTGGTGCATCGCTCCCTGAAACGCGCCATCGCCGGCAAGCCGGCCGCGACCAAAGGCGCCGCCCACCTGGCCAAGGTGGCCGAATACATCAGCCGCCGGGAACGCGTGGCCATGGAAGCCGAACGCGAGATATTAAAACGCGTGACCGTGCTTTTCCTCTCCGACAAGGTGGGACGCCGGTTCACCGGCATCATCGGCTCCCTGGCCGACTTCGGCTTCTGGGTGGAACTGAAGGAAGTCATGGCCGAGGGCATGGTGCGCCTGTCGTCGCTGTCCGACGACTACTACACCTTCATCCCTGATCGCCATGAATTGCTCGGCGAGCGCACCGGCCGGCGGTTTAAGCTGGGACAGCCCGTGACCGTGGAACTGAGCGGCGTGGACATGGGCCGGCTGGCCGTGGACCTGAGCCTGGTCGAGGACGGCGAAGCCAAACCGGCCGCCGCCCCCCAAAAGACCAAAAGCAAGAACGCAAGACGCCGCAGGCGGTAGTGCATGCCTCCGGCAGGAGAAGAATGCCTCCGGCGGCCAGGGCGCTGCCCTGGACCTGCCGGGGGCATGATGCCCCCGGACCCCTCGCCCCGAAAGGGTCTCATAAAATTCCCCGCGCGGCAGGCCGGAAGCAAAATGGAAAAATGCCCCCGGGACAGGGGGACTGGGGGGAATGATTCCCCCCAGCAGGTCCAGGGCAGCGCCCTGGTCAGGAAGGTCCAGGGAGGGGCGACGCCCCTCCCTGGCCGCCGGAGGCCTCTTCGGCTTTGCTTATTTCGACGCCCCGTTGCTGAGGAACAGCTCCTTGGCCGTGCCTGGCTCGAACTGGTAGCGGGCGGCTTTTTCCCAATAATACTTGTCATCCTCGTACTTGAGCACCCAGAAGTCGAAATCCCAGTCCTCGCGGCGGTCGCCGTGTTCGTTTAAGGCCAGCCAGCCCGTCACGCCGTACATGCGTTCGCAGACCTGGGGCAGCATCTGCTTGAACCGGGCGAAATCCCCGGAGCCGCCCGCGGCCTGGGCCGTGAAAAACACCGCCCAGGCCGCGTCGTAGGCCGCGAGGCTCTCGGTGTCGGGAAAGATGTCGGTCTTGTCCTGGATGCGCTTTTCCGTCAGGGCGTAGACGTTGGCGCCGCCCTCGCCGAAGCGCGGGCTGGCCAGCCTGGTCTTCATGGCGAATTTGGCGCTTTCCGGGTCCTTGGCGATGGGATCGTACATGGCCGTGGCGTCGCAGCCGTACCAGGGGAGCGAGGCCAGTTCCGGGTGCTTGGCCGCCTCCTTGAGGAGGGGCACGATCTCCGCGCCGCCGGCAAAGTAGATGGCCACCTTGCCTTTCGACGAGGCCCGGACGGCCTGGCCGGCCTGCCGGAACAGCTCGTCGATGATGGGGCCGAAATCCTTGCGATCAGGGGCATAGCGGGTGCCGGGCAGGGCTTCGCCCCCGAGTTGCTTGAACCGGGCCTTGACATGCACCACCATGTCGTCGCCGTAGCGGTCGCCGTTCCACAGGGGAATGACGGTGGTCACGCCTTCCTGGTGCATGAGGCTGGTGACTGCCTCGGCCTGATAGGTGTCCGAGGGGGCGAGACGGAACAGGTTATCCCCCTTTTTCGACAGGAACGGGCCGGCGCTGCCCTGGCTTAAAAGCAGCAGATTGTTCTTGTCGGCGTATTCCAGGCAGGCCTCGGCCGCATCGTCGGAAAAGGGACCGATCACCACCCGAATGCCCCGTCCGGCCAAGGATTTGAGCTTCTCCACGGCCTGGGCCGGATTGCCGGCGGTATTTTCCACGGTAATGGAGAACTGGCCCGACGCGCCGCTGGCGGCGAGATAGGCATTGATATCGGCCTGGGCCAGTTCCAAGGCGACCTTGGAGGTCTTGCCCCGGTCGGCCAGCGGGCCGGACAGGGGCAGCAGCGCCCCGAAGGACAGGGAACCGCCCCTCTGGGCCAGAGCCTGCCCCGCCAGGGCCAGGATCAAGGCCAGGGCCCAGACCGTGGCCAGGCGCAGACATGGACAGCCGAAACGCCCCGTGAGGCGTACGAATCGCGCGTTCATCCCTCGCTCCTTGCCCCGGTCGTGCCGCCCGGGGGCCGTGCGTGCCGCACGTCGGTCAAATACCCTCAAAAAAGGCAAAAGGGAATCGGCCTCCCTGCGGTTGCGTCCTCCCCCCTTCCTACCGTACAACCCTGAGGCCGGACGTCCACGGCCGACCCGGCAAGGAGCCTCATGAATCTGGCCACGCGTCTCGGTTTCTCCCAAAGCCCCATCTTTCTCATTGACGGCAGCGCCTTTTTTTACCGGGGCTACCATGCCTACCGCGACATTTCCCGCTCGGACGGTTTCCCCACCAATGCGCTTTTCATGGTGCTGCGGCTGCTCCTGCGGCTCTTGCGGGAAGAGGCGCCCGAATACGCGGTCTTTTTCATGGACGGGCCCGGCCCCAATTTCCGCCATGGCATTTACGCGGACTACAAGGCCAACCGGGAGGCCATGCCCGAACCCCTGGCCGTGCAGGTCGATCCCCTGCTGACCGGAGTGGGACTGCTCGGCTTTCCGGTCGTCGTGCCCAAGGGAGCCGAGGCCGACGACGGCATCGCCAGCCTGGCCGGCCGGTTCCGGGGAACGCGGCCGGTGGTCATCGTCGGTGCGGACAAGGATCTGAAGCAATGCCTGGACGCCGCAGTCGTCCTCTACGATCCCTCGGGCAAGGCCGAACGGCTCACCACTCGGGCCGATCTGGAGGCGGACTGCGGCATCGCCCCGTCCGTCTGGCCCGATCTGCAAGCCCTGATCGGGGATACCAGCGACAACATTCCGGGCGTGGCGGGAATCGGCCCCAAGACCGCGTTGGGGCTTTTGCGCGAGCATCCCAGCCTGGAGGCGCTGCGCGAACACCTGAACGCCGTCAAGCCGTCGGTGCGGGACAAGATCGCCCCCCACATGGACGACGTGTTCCGGTACCGGGAGCTCACCCGGCTGCGCACGGACCTTTTGCCCGAGCTGCGGCTGGCCGACATCGCCGTCAAAAAACCCGATACCGCCGCCCTGCGCACCTTTCTCGAAGCCTACGAATTCCGGTCGCTTCTCCGGGAAATCGACGGCCTGCCGGCCGCCCCGACCGCCAAGCCCGCCGCCGACCGCCAACTTTCCCTGTTCGAGACGGCCGCCCCGACCGGCGACCGGCCCGAAACGCCGCCCCTCGCCGCCCTGGACACCCTGCCCGACCTGACGGGCCGACAGGTGGGGCTGGTGCCCCAGGACGGCGGCTATCGTCTGGCCGTCGGGTCCCGGGAATGGGCCGTGACCGCCCGGCCGGACGAGCTGGCCCCGCGACTGGCCACGGCCGCCCGGGTGGCCGCGCCCTCGGTCAAGACGCTTTTGGCCGCCGATCCGGCCTTTGCCGCCGTACCGCTTCCCGTCTGGTTCGACCTCGGGCTGGCCGCCTACCTGCTCAGTCCCGAACAACGCGTCTACGACTGGCGGCGGCTGCGCGACAGCCTTTTTGCCGATCCGTCCGTGGACAGCGCCAGTCTCGGCCCAGGCGACCAAGCCGTGGCCGCCGCCCGGCTGGCCGACATCCTGGCCGGACGGTTGGCCAACGCCGGGTTGGCCGATCTGGTACGCGACCTGGAAATGCCGCTGGTACCGGTGCTCGTCCGTATGGAGCGTCGCGGCATCGGCGTGGATCTCCCCGCCCTGGCCACCTTCGGGGCCGAGGTCGCCAGTGCGCTTGTCCGCCTGGAAAAAGCCATCCAGGACGCGGCGGGCAAGCCGTTTAACCCGCGCTCCAGCCGCCAGCTCGGGGAAATCCTTTACGGCGAGCTGGGGCTTACGCCCCTGGGCAAGACCCCGGGCGGCGCGGCCAGCACTTCCCAGGAGGTTCTGGAACGGCTGGCCGGCACCCATCCGCTGGTGGACCGCATCCTGGAGTACCGCAAGCTCGAAAAGCTCCGTTCCACCTATCTCGAACCGCTGCCGCACCTGGCCGACGCGGAGGGACGCATCCACACCACCTTCAACAACCTGGCCACGGCCACCGGGCGGCTCTCCAGCTCCAACCCCAATCTGCAAAACATTCCCATTCGGGGCGATCTCGGCCGGCGGATGCGGGAATGCTTCGTGGCCGCCCCCGGCCATCTGCTCGTGGCGGCGGACTATTCGCAGATCGAGCTGCGGGTGCTGGCCCATCTGTCGGGCGAGGAGGCCCTGCGCACCGCGTTTGCCGGCAAGGCGGACATCCACGCCCGCACGGCGGCGCTTTTGTTCGACAAACCCGAATCCGCCATCACCCATGACGAGCGCCGGCAGGCCAAGACCATCAATTTCGGCCTGCTCTACGGCATGGGACCGCAGAAGCTCTCCCGGGAACTCCACATCAAGCTCGACGTGGCCAAGGCCTTCATCGAAAAATATTTCGAGCGACTGCCCGGCCTGTCCGCCTTCTACGATTCCATCGTGGCCACGGCCAAACGCCAGGGCTCTGTCGTCACCCTGGCCGGCCGGCGGCGGCTTCTGCCCGACCTCGGCTCGGCCAACAGCCAGCTCGCGGCCCAGGCCCGCCGGCAGGCCATCAATACCGTGGTCCAGGGCGGCGCCGCCGACATCATCAAAATGGCCATGCTGGCCGCCGACGCCGACGCCACCCTGGCCAGACTGGACGGTCGGCTGGTGCTCCAGATCCACGACGAACTGCTCCTGGAAGTTCCCGAGGCCGGCGCCGCAGCCGCCGCCGACCGGCTGGCCGCCATCATGTCCGGTATCATGCCGCTGGCCGTGCCCCTCGACGTGGACAAGGGCGTCGGCCGCACCTGGGGCCAGGCCCACTAGGCCGCCCCGGGGACTTGCATTGTCCCGACGCTGCTGTATCGTGGAAAGACTCCCTGTGGCATCAGGCGTCACCGACGCCACACACCCGGCGCGCCCGACGCGCGTCCGGTTTCGAAGGAAACGGCATGCCGCCCAGTGCGAAAACCATTCGTGAGGACTTGGCCAGAGCCAAGGCCGCTTATGCCAGAAACGAGGATCTGCGGACCCTGCAACTGACCGTTTCGGCGCTGCACGGCTTCTTGACCATCCATCTGGCCGGGCCGGACCGCACCATGGTGGAGGGGCTTCTCCGTGAATGCTTTTCCAACTTAAGCAAGCTCGACCGGGTAAAAAAGCGCCTGCCCCACGGCATTCCCTACCTCAAGGGGCAGGAGAAAAAACTCTACGAGCACCTCGTGCCGCTGACCAAGCTCATCGAGGACGAGATCAACCGCGAGACCCTCGATTCCATGCGCGAGCGCAAGCTGCGCATCGACCACGCCATCATCAAGGGCACCAAGCTCCTGGGCGAGGGAAACCTCGTGGAGGCCCAACGCCAATTCCGGGCGGCCGTGGACGATTACGTGGACGAAAAGGGACTTTTCCCGCTGATCGCCTCCCGCTTGATCGACGCCGGCCATTTCAAGGCCGCCCTGGAGTACGTCAAGCGGGCCATCGAGGAAGCGCCGGATAATCCGCGTGCCTACGACTTTCTGATGGCCGTGGCGGAAAAAGCCGACGAATGGGAGAGCGCCGAAAAAAGCATCATCGAGGCCCAGCACCGGCACGGCCCGCATCCGTTGCTGCTCCAATGCCTCGCCAAGATCAAGGCCCGGCTCGGCAACTGGGAACAGGCCCTGGAGGCGGCCAAACAGGCCTTGGAGGGGAACCCCCACCTGGAAGAGGCCCGCAAAATCCTCATCGAGGCCGGAAAAAGGCTGGCCCACCCGGCCGCCTAGCGCCTGACCAGGGCGCTGCCCTGGACCCGCCGGGGGGAATCATTCCCCCCGGGCCCCCTGTCTTCGGTGCGAGGGGTCCGGGGGCATCATGCCCCCGGCCGCCGGAGGCATCTTCTCTTCTTCCCCCCGGAAACGCCTGGCTGCGGCCACGAATCGGCCGGCCCAGTGCGGCGCGCCGGCGGCATGGATATGGGTGTAGGCGGCAAAGGTGTTGCCGCGAAGCAGGCCGTCACGGCCGCCGGCCATGCCCACGCCCCGTTCCATGGTCAGGCAGAAGGCCTCCGGAGAAGGCACTTCGCCGCCGAGACAGCGGGAATAGTGGAATTCGTGGCCGGACAACAGCGTCCCCACCGGATGGAAGGGATTGGGCGCGGTGACCCGGGCCAGGGAATAGCCCAACCCCTGGGGGCGGGAACATAAGGTCGTGGTCAGGGGAAAGACGCCGGCCATGGGGAAGGTCGTCTCTCCATGGACCAAGGCCTGGCACAGGTACATGAAGCCGCCGCATTCGGCGTAGATGGGGAGCCCCGCCGCAGCCAGGGCCCGGACGCGCTCCCGGACGGCGGTATTGGCCGAAAGCCGGCCGGCCTGGGTTTCCGGAAAGCCGCCGCCGAGGTACAGACCGTCGAGGGCCGGCCAGGGAGCGTCGGCCAGCAGGCTCACGAAGGCCAGCGTGGCCCCGGCCCGGGAAAGCGCTTCGAGATTTTCGGGATAATAGAACCACAGCGCCGCATCGCGCACCACGCCGATGACCGGCCGCTTGCCCTCGGGAACCGCCGGCTCGACCGGGGCGGCGGGCGGTTCGGCCAGGGGCGGCGCCGCTCGGGCGATGGCCAGCAGGCGGTCCACATCGACGTTTTCCCGCACGAGCGCGGCCAGACGGTCGAGAATGGCCGCCACGTCCCCGTGCTCGCGGTCGGAGACGAGCCCCATGTGGCGCTCGGGAATGGGATTTTCGGCCAGACGCGGCAGGCTGCCGAGCACAGGCCAGCCCGCCTGTTCGATGCAGGCGCGGACCAAGGTCCGGTGACGCTCCCCGCCCGTGCGGTTGAGGATGACCCCGGCCAGGGCGAGCCCGGGCTCGAAGGCGGCCACCCCGGCCACGATGGCGGCGGCCGTGCGGGTCATCTTGGTGACGTCCAGGCACAGGACAACCGGCGCGGCGAGGTGCCGGGCCAAGGCGGCGGTGGAACAGGAGCCGGCCGCGTCCAGGCCGTCGAAAAGTCCCCGGTTGCCTTCGATGACGGCAATGTCGGCATGCCTGGTCTTTTCCAGGAACAGCGGCAGGACATGGGCCTGCGGAAATAAAAAGGGGTCCAGATTGGTGGCGTCGCGCCCGGCGGCCAGGCCGAGCCACGCGGCGTCGATGTAATCCGGCCCCTTCTTCACGGCGTGGACGCGCAGGCCCGACAGGGCCAGGGCCCGACACAGCCCGAGCGTCACCAGCGTCTTGCCGGCACCGCCGGAGAGTCCGGCCAGGACAAGGCGCGGCATCTCAATCACAACGCATGTTCCGCATCGCAAACGCCGGCGCGGCCGCCCGGAAGATTTCCAGGCAGCCCGTTTCCCCCGGGACCGGCCGGCCGGGGGAAACGGGCTGCAGCGGGCGTTCCTCTCGCCTGGCCAGGCCGGATCGTACGACGCCCCCGCATATGGACAGACTTATGCTTCCTCGGCCTGCTGCTTGCCGGTGCCGGTCATCCCGTACATGGTGGTGGAGCCGCTCGACCAGAATTCGAGCTTCCCCTCGTTGACCAGTTCGGTCAGGATTTTTTTCACTTCACGCTGTTTCTTGTCCGGGAAGATCTTGCAGAAATCGCTGAAATAGAACTTGGTCTTGCCCGTCTTTCCCTGAAGGAACTCGAGAACCTGCTCTTTCTCGGAAGGCATAGCGTTCCTCGCTGGTTCTCCGGGCGGGGGATCGCCCCCGCCCGGACGTTACGCACCCCTATTCGACGTGCTTGGTGAACTTGAACTGCGAACTCTGACGCCACGTATAGTACGCCGGATCGCGGAAGTCATCGATGCAGTGATGGGAGAATTCCAGATCGCAGATCTCGAAGAACTTCTCCCAGCCGATCCGCTCGGCCCAATCGCCCAGGCGCTCGTACTTCCGGGCGTTTTTGGCGTAGACCTCGACGATGTGCTTGACCATCTTGGTGAGCGTCGGCCAGCGCGGCGGCTCGTTGGGGATGTAGGCCACCACCACCTTGGAGAACTTGGGCATGGAGATGCGGTTGGAGACCTTGCCGCCAACCATCAGCACGATGCCGTCGCCCTCGCCGGAAGCCAGCGGCATGGCCGGGCACATGGTGTAGCAGTTGCCGCAGTACATGCAGCGTTCGGCATTGACGGCCACGGAATTGACCTTCTTGCCGTCCACCTCGGCCTTGATCGGCTTGATGGCGCCGGTAGGACAGGCGGCCACGGCCAGGGGCACTTCGCAGATGTTGTCCAGGCGGTCGTGCTCGATGATCGGGGGTTTGCGGTGGATGCCGACGATGCCGATGTCGGAGCAGTGGACCGCGCCGCACATGTTGAGGCAGCAGGCCAGCGAAATCCGGACCATGGCCGGCAGGTCCATGGTCTGGAAGTGGGCGAACATCTCGTCCATGACGGCCTTGACCGGGCCGGACGCGTCGGTGGCCGGGGTGTGGCAATGCACGTAGCCCTGGGTGTGGACGATGTTGGAGATGCTGGCGCCCGTGCCGCCGACCGGGAATTTCTGGCTGCCGCCGGAGAATTTGCGGCCGGCCAGATCGGCCAGCAGCGCATCCACGGTCTCCATGGTATCGACCATGAATTCCACGTTGTTGCGGGTGGTGAACCGCAGATGGCCGCCGCAGTACTTGTCGGCGATGGCGCAGATTTCGCGGATATGGGTGACGCTCATGAGCCGGGCGCCCCCGACGCGGACGGTGTAGACCACATCGCCGGACAGGGCCACGTGTTTGAGGACGCCGGGTTTCACGATCTCGTGATAATCCCACTGTCCCTTGTTTTTCTTGATGACCGGCGGATAGAACTCCTCGAAATGCCGAGGACCGATATCCGTGATCCGGTCTTCCATGGGTTTGTTGGGATTGTATCCGGAAGAGATGAATGCCATGGTAGTATCCCTCCGCTTATCTCATGTGTCTTTGGCGAAACGCCTTTTCATCGTGGGCAAAGCCGCCGGGAACCTCATCTTCCTTGAAGAATATGTAGGGGTTGGAACGCGGCGCCACAACATGCTGCGGCATGGCCTTGATGTTGGTGACTTCCAGAAGCTTCTGGAAGGACAGGCGCTTTATGGTTTCACCCACCCGCTCGCGGTTCTTGCCTTCTTCCATCCACCAATCCCAGATGTTCTCGATGACTTCCTTGATCTCCGTGTAGGGCTTCTGCACGGGGACAAAGGGCACGAGCAGGGAGGCCATCTGGGCGCCGTCCAGAATGGGGGCTTTGGCCCCGACCAAAAGGGAGGCGCCGGTTTCCTTGCCGATCTTCACGGCCGCCGGCATGGTGTTGATGCAGTGCATGCAGCGGGTACAGTTGGAATTGTCGATGGAAAGCTTGGAGCCGTCGTAGCTCATGCAGCCGGTGGGGCAGCGGTCCACGACTTCCTTGACGATGTCGAAGGGACCCCAGTCGCGGCCGGAATGGGAGCCGCCGCCCGGCTTGAACTCGCCGGCCACGTAGGCTTTGACCCGTTCCTGGTCGATGCGGATGTCGTCCTTCCAGGTGCCGATGACGGACAGGTCGGACCGGGCGATGGAAGCCACGCAGCAGTTGGGGCAGCCGTCGAACTTGAACTTGAACTTGTAGGGGAAGGCCGGACGATGCAGTTCGTCCTGGTAGTCGTTGGTCAGGGTGTGACAGAGATCCTGGGTGTCGTAGCAGGCGTATTCGCAGCGGGACTGGCCCAGGCAGGCGGCCGGGGTGCGCAGGTTGCCGCCCGAACCACCGAGGTCGGTGTGCATCGTGTGGGTGAGGTCGTGAAAGATCTCTTCCAACTGGGGCGTGGTCGTGCCGAGGAACACGATGTCGCCGGTGGAACCGTGCATGTTGGTCAGGCCCGAACCGCGCAGATCCCAGATGTCCATCAGCCCCCGGAGATAATCGGAAGTGTAGTATTTTCCGGAGGGTTGGGCCACGCGCAGCGTATGGAAGTGCGCCACGCCGGGGAACTTTTCGGGCTGGTCGCAGTAGCGGCCGATGACGCCGCCGCCGTAGCCGAACACGCCCACGATACCGCCATGCTTCCAGTGGGTTTCCTTGTCCTTGTAGGAAAGCTCCAGCACGCCGAGGAGGTCCTCCGGACAGTCCGCGGCGACCTGGTAGTCCAGGCCGTCGGGATTGGCGGCCCGGTGTGCGGCCTCCTGTTTGATGTCGGACACGAAGCTGGGCCAAGGCCCGCTTTCAAGCTGGTCCAACAGAGGGGTTTGGTGTTTCGCCATTTGCTTCCTCCAGTGTTTATTAAAAAATTACCGCCTTCTTATCAGCCGGCACGCGTCCCGGGCGAGTCTCCGCCCCGGGCACCTCTCCGTCGGCCATTCCGTTCGTCGGCGGCGGGGAGGGCACCCAAAGAACCTGGATGGAAAGTGAACTTTTGCACAATCATTCCCGTCCTAAAATGACCGCCGCCGCCTGTCAATGGGAAAACGCGATATGCCTCGCTTCTTCTCCCTTTTCCCATAGCACGGTCCGCCCGCCGGGCAAAGCCCGGCTGTCGAAAAATCCCCCTCCAACCGCTCCGCCCGCCCGGAGCGAAGGCCCGTCCGGAGCCGCACTCGCCGTCTTTACAACCACGCCGACTTCAGCCTAAAAACGCCCTGGCGTCCTTCTGGGAGCCCTGTGGAGGTTTCATGAAACACTTCCTTCCAGTCACCTGCCTTTTGCTCGCCGTCTTCGCGTCTCCCGTCCGGGCCATGGATCTGCACCAGGGCTTCGGCGATTTCCGCTGGGGGCAATCCTGCACGTCCATGGTTTCCGGCCCGTCCTGGGTCGTCGAACGCGCCAGACCGATCTGGGATGCCCAGGTCCAGCTCTTCGACCTCCAATACGAGCCGGTCGGCAAGGATACCGGGCAGTTCATCCTGCATTACAACAAGGATGCCACGCCGAACTTCGAGGGCGTGCCCCTGGGCCGGGCCTTCTACGGCTGCAACCGGCAAACCGGACGGTTCTCCCTGATGGTGCTGTCCCACGACCTGCTGGCCGTGCCGCAACTGATCCAGAAGACCACGGCCCTGCTCGGTCCCCCGACCAAGACCACCATGATCCAGACCATCTGGACCCTGCCCGATCTCTACGTGCAGATCGATCAGGTCTATATGATCATTTACGACAAGCGGGCCGGCAAGCTCTAGGCCGGACTATTCTCGCCGCGCAAACTTCCCGTCCCGAACCGCCCCCGCCGGAGGGCGGCGCAGGACCGTCGTCGCCGAATTTCGCGCCCGGCCCTGGTTGCGGGAATCGTTCCCCGTGGTTATTTTGATGCGTGCCAGGGTCAACCCGGCCCGAAGCGTCCGACAACGGCACTCCGGGCCCTGGCCGAGCACAGGCGGCCTCATTTTGTTTCTTGCCATTTGACGGCTCCACGCCTAGATTGTGAAATAAACTACAAGTGAGGCCATCGCCTGCATGAAGCATGAAATCACCATTTGTATGGGCAGCTCGTGTTTCGCCAGAGGCAATAAAAATTATCTGACGATGATTGAGCAGTACTTGGCCGATCATGGGCTGACCGAAACCGTGGAACTCAGTGGCAGCCGTTGTGAGGATCGCTGTACCAGCGGTCCCAATATCCGTATCGACGGCCAACTTTATGGTGGGCTGACCTCCGAACGGCTGCTCGAACTCTTGAACCGACACCTGTCGGACTGAAGGGAGGCGGGGCATGCCCGTCCAGTATCCCATCTTCACCGTCGAGACCCAATGCCAGGACTGCTACCGCTGTCTGCGCCAATGTCCGGTGAAGGCCATCCAGGTGGAGAACGGCCGGGCGACGGTCGTCCCTGAACTGTGCATCGCCTGCGGCCAATGCGTCGCCGCCTGCCCGGCCCACGCCAAGCAGGTCCGCAACGACCTGTTTGCCGTTTACAAACTCTTGCGCTCCGACCGGCCGGTCTACGTCTCCCTGGCCCCATCCTATGTTGGCGAATTCGCCGGCACGCCCCCGCCGGCCCTGATCGCCGCCCTGCGCAAGCTGGGCTTCGCCGGGGTTTCGGAAACGGCCCTGGGTGCCCAGGAGGTGTCCGCGGCCGTGGCGCGCAACCTGGCCAAGGGGGGTTCCAAACTCACCCTGTCCACGGCCTGCCCGGCCGCCGTGGACTTCATCCGGGGCTACCTGCCCGAGTTCGTGCCCAACCTGACGCCCCTGCTCTCCCCCCTGCTCTCCCACTGCCGGCTGCTGCGCCAAGCCTATGGCAGAACGATCGGCGTGGTCTTCTTCGGCCCGTGCATAGCCAAGAAAACCGAGGCCGATCATCACCCCGGCCTGCTCGACGTGGCCCTGACCTTCGACGATCTGCGCACCATGCTGTCCGAAGCGGCGATCGATCCGGCCGCGCTCACCCCCGGACCGGACGACGTCTTCGTCCCCCACCCGGCCAAGGAAGGGGTCATCTACCCCGTGGAAGGGGGCATGTCCGATACCGTCAAGGCCTATGCCGGCAACGACGCCGTCTGCTTCGTCACCCTGGCCGGCATTCCCACCATCGAGTCCTCCCTGCGGGGAATCGACGTCAAGGCCCTGTCGGGACCGATCTTCGTCGAAATGCTCGCCTGTGTGGGCGGCTGCGTACGCGGGCCGTGCATCTCCAGCCAGCGCCCGCGCCTTCTCGACCAATTCGAGGTGTTCGCCCGGGCGGCCAAGCCGGAAGCGGGCACGCCCCAACGGGAGGCGGTCGTCCCCATCGGGGAACACCGGAGTGCCGCCCCGGTGGATCTGCCCGTCTACAGCGAGGACCAGTATCTGAAGGTCCTGAGCCTGATCGGCAAGTTCAGTCCCGAAGACGAACTCAACTGCGGCGGCTGCGGCCACGAAACCTGCCGCGGCCTGGCCCGGGCCATGCTCGAAGGTCTGGCCGAGCCGTCCATGTGCGTGCATTTCATGCGCAAGCGGGCCATGCGCAAGGCCAACGCCCTGCTGCGCTGCATGCCGGCCGGCGTGGTCATCGCCGACGCGAACCTTCACGTCATCGAGTGCAACGAACACTTCGCCCGGCTCTTCGGCGAGGACACCCTCACGGCCTTCCAGGCCTCACCGGGCATGGAAGGGGCCGCGCTGGAAAAGATCGTCCCCTTCATCAAGCTGTTCCGCCAGGCCTTGGAAACAGGCACCGACATCCACCGCGACGCCCTGCGCGAGGAAGACCGGGTCTACAGCGTCACCATCTTCACCATTGAGCCGAACAGCGTCATCGGGGGCGTCATTTTCGACGTCACCGGCTCCGAACTCCACCGCGACGAGATCGCCAACCGGGCCAGGGAAATCATTCACAAAAATCTGGAAACCGTCCAGGAAATCGCCTGCCGGCTGGGCGAAAATATGGCCGACACGGAAATCCTCCTGCGCTCCCTGTCCGAAGGCTTTTCCAGCGAGACGCCCCACGCCATCACCGAAAAGGAACTGCGGGGACGCCATCTATGAACGATGATCTGTTCGTCGAGGTGGAGGTCAGCCAGCGCAACCGGTTCGGGGAGGACATCTGCGGCGACGCCTTCAAGACCCTGCGCATGGTCGACGAGGGCCGGATCATCGCCGTGCTCTCCGACGGGCTGGGGCACGGGGTCAAGGCGAGCATCCTGTCGCTCATGACCGCCACGATGGCCCTCAGGTATACCGCCAACGACACGGACATCGTGCGGGCGGCCGAGGTCATCATGGACGCCCTGCCCGTGTGCCAGGTGCGCAAGATCAGCTATGCCACCTTCACCGTGGTGGACGTGCGGGCCGGCGGCGCCGCCCGCGTGGTGGAAATGGACAACCCGCCGATCATTTTCCTGCGCGGCGGGCGGGTCGTGGAGCTGGAATGCCAGGAGATGGCCTCCCCGCGCTACAACGACCGGGTCATCAAGGTCTACGACCTGAATATGCGCCACGGCGACCGTCTGATCTGCACCTCGGACGGCATCACCCAGGCCGGACTCGGCTCCGAACGCCTGCGGCTCGGCTGGCGCCCCAAGGGCTGCCGGGAATTCGTGGTCGAGCAGGTCAACGCCGACCCCACCATCTCGGCCCGGACACTTTCCCAAAAGATCCTGTACCAGGCCCTGCGGCAGGAACCCTACCAGCAGGCCTACGACGACATGACGGCGGCGGTCATCTATTTCCGGTATCCGCGCCGGACGATCATCCTGACGGGACCGCCCTATGCCGCCGGCCGGGACCGGGAATTCGCCGAGCGGCTGGCCGAATTTCCGGGCACCAAGGTCATTTGCGGCGGCACCACGGCCAACATCGTCAGCCGGGAACTCGACCGGACCATCCATGACTGCCTGCGCGGCGGCGACGGCAGCATTCCCCCGCCTTCCCTGATGGAAGGCGTGGATCTCGTCACCGAGGGCATCCTGACGCTGACCCGCACGGCCCAACTGCTGGAGGGCGATGAAACGCCCCGGGAGCAAAATCCGGCCGCGCAGCTCTACACGATTCTGGTCGATAGCGATTCCATCGAATTCGTCGTCGGCGCCCGCATCAACGAGGCCCACCAGGACCCAACCTTGCCCGTCGACCTGGAGATCCGCCGCAACATCATCAAACGCCTGAGTACGGTTCTTGAAAAAAAATATCTAAAAAAGGTAAAGATCCAGTATTTCTAACGCCCCAATCTGGTAGGGCCACGCCCGCGTGGCCCCCTTTCAGCGACGAACCTCATTGCCGGAGGCCGGCCGAAGCCCGTTCGGGCAAGACCTCCCGGTAGTGGTCGAGAATCTTCCGATACAGCTTGCTGTCACTGCCGCCCCGGTCTCTGACCAGGGCGAGCGCCCGCTCGAATTCCCCGGCCGCCTCCTCGGGCCGGCCGGCCTCATGCAACACCAGTCCCAGCCGATAGACCGAATGCGCCTTGGCGGTGTCCACGGCCTGATCCCGCTCGCCCAGATCCACGGCCAGACGCAGCAGTGCTTCGGCCTGCCCCACGCGTCCTTCCCGCAGGGCTTCCATACCCGCCTCGCGGTAGTACCGGATACGCCCGGCCACCGCGCACTTTCCACCTGAACATGCCATGACAACCTCCGACGGCTGCGGGATGCGGCCTTCTTTGGCGGCCGTGCAACCCATTTTCTCCCATTTCGCGATCGCTGCACACTGAACCGTAGTGGATGCCTCCGGCGGCCAAAGGGCGCTGCCCTTTGGAATCCCATGATAATTCAACGTCCAACTCTTGTCTCACACCACAATCGCTGTGGCTGGGAGTGTGCCGTGGTCTCCAATCGCTTTTTCACACGCCGTTGCCTGACTATATATTGATTTTGAGAATCATTGTCAATAACGATCTCCCTTTTTTCCCTCTCCCCACGCGAGAAGCCCCCCCTTCCAGGGGGCCCGGGGGAAAGGCTTCCCCCCGGCGGGTCCAGGGCAGAGCCCTGGCCGCCGGAGGCAAAAAGAGGCTTCCCTCTCCCCTATCTTTTTGCGTAATAGGCCCGGGCGAAAAGCGCCCCGGCCTCAGTGATGAGCGGACCAAGGTCGTGCGTTTCCAGCACGTCCCAGCCGATAAAGCGGATGGAAGCGCCCTCGGGCAAGCCGCCCGACGCCTCGGGACTGGTGGGCGGGATCAAGGCGCCGCCGGCGATGGCGGCCGTTTCCGGGCCCAGGAAGAAATCCACCAGCGGAGCCAGACGCCCCCGGGCCATGCGCTTGACCATGACGAAAAGCGGCGAGGCCAGGGCGCCCCCCTCGGGCCAGATGATTCTCACGTCGCTTTGGCGCGGGGCGGCGCTGGCAAAAAAGTACGGCATGACGCCGATGGGCGGCGGATTGGCCCCGGGGGCCGGCCGGAAGATCTGGGACGGGTGGGTGTCGCAGATCATGGCCCGGGCCAGGGCTTCCACGGCCGCCGGACCGTGTTTCAGGCGGATATACAGCAGCAGCGTCGAATCTCCGGCCGTTTCCGGCGGCCCGCACAGGCCGATTTTTCCGGCATAGGCCGGATCGAGCAGATCGTCGAAGGAGTGCGGCACGGGGAGGCCCGCCAGCCGCGACGGGACGGCCACCATGACCAACGGGTTGACGCCGTAGATGCGGCACACCCCGCGCGGATCGGCCAGGCCGGCCGCGGCCAGGGCCGGGGGCATGGCCTGGGGGAGCTGGTCCAGCAGGTCGCCGCCGGCGAAGCGGTCCCGGAAACTTTTGGAAAGAAAGCCGTTGAGGCCGGCGGATACGACCAGATCCGGCACCTCGTCGGGGCGGGTCAGGCCCGACGCCAAGTCGTTCAAGGAGTGCTTGCCGCAACTGTCCATGAAGATGCGCGGCCAGGGCGCGTCCGGGCCGAGCCGCTCCTTCAGGCCTTCCATGGCCAGGCCGATGGGGGCCTTGAGCGGACAGGGCAGGCTCAAAAACATGCGCGCTCCGCTCCCGTCCGTGGACCAGCCGTCGCAAAAAAGCGGCCGCATTCCCGTGGGAGGCGCCGCCGTGGCCAGGGCGTCCAGGAACAGCCCGCCGTCCAGGCCGTGCATGGCAAGCAGCGTGTCCATGGCCAGAAACGGCGCGGCCGAGGCCAAAAATTCCGCGTCGTCCACCGCCGCCACCCCCAGGCCGGACAAAACGCCCCCGGCGGACGGATGGTCGGCCAGAAAGCGCGTGACGGGGAGACGGAGGGAAGCGGAAGCGCCTCCGGCGGCCGGGGGGCATGACGCCTCACGCACTCCCGCGACGGGAGGAGCGGAGGGGGAAAGAGGGGGCTTGGACATGAGTATTACTCCGTGAGGGTCACGGGCCGCCCCTGGCGCAGGGCGTCCCGGGCCCGGGTCAGCCGGACGTCCATGGCCGTCAGTTCGGCCAGGGCGGACGCCTCGGCCGGGCTTGTTTCAAGGACGGCCGCCACGCCGCCCCCGGCAAAGACCAGCCGCCGCCGCGCCAGCAGACCCAGCATCGGATCGTGGGTGGCCAGCAGCACGATCTTGCCGCTGCCGGTCAAAAGCGACACGGCCCGCCGCCGGTCCACCCCGGCGTTTTCGATCTCGTCCACCAGCACCACCGGCGAGGCGCACAGTCTGGCCACATCGGCGATCATCAAGGCCCGGCTCTGCCCGCCGGACAAGGCCGTCAGCGGCGTCTGCGGCGAAAAGGGCTCGCCGGCCAGCTCGTTGGCGAGCCGCACCACCTGCTCGGCCGCCAGGGTGGCGTCGGGCAGCAGCCGGCTGGCGGCATGGGCCCGCAAAAACTCGTCCACCGGCAGGTCCATGACGAAATTCATGTTCTGGGAAAGCTGGGCCACCAGCCGGCCCGAAGCGGCCAACCGTCTGGCCGGGTCGGCCGCCTGGCCGTCCAGGAGCACGGTCCGGCCCGTCGGGGTGTCGCCGCAGGCCAGCCATTCGATATCGGCCAGAAACCGGCTCTTGCCCGAGCCCGTGGGGCCGACCAGGGCCACCACGTCGCCCGGCACCAGGGTCAAATCCAGGGTCTCGGCCCGGCCGGCCTTGTCGTGACCGCCCCGGACGGTCAGGGAGACGATCCCGGACGCGGTGGCGGCATAGCGGCCGATGGTTTCGAAAAATCGCGCGAACTGCCCGATAATGGCCTCGCGGGTGGTGCCGACATCCTCCAGGACATTCGGGGCCAGGCCGGCGAAATAGTCGGCGGGCGTCTGCCCGGCCGTCGGAGCCGGCAGGCCCTGCACGGTAAAAAAATCGCGGCCCGGCGGCATCTCCCGCCACAAGTCCCCGAACGTCCGGTCCATCAAGGCAGCCGGCTCCGTCATCCCTGCCCCTCCCCGAAATCCATCTTGCGCACGTTGCCCATCTGGTTGTCCTCGCCCACCCGGCGCTGGCCCAGGCAGTACGAGCAGACCGCCGCCGGCATGGTGAAGCGAAGCTGCGCCCCGTCGAGGTCGGCCGTCTCGGGAGCCGCCTGGATGCAAAGGGCCAGGGCGTCGGCCCCCTGGCCGGTCAGGCCGCTGACGAAGAGCACCGTGGCCCGGGGATTGACCTGTCTGACCCGGAAGGCAAACACCTCGCGTTCGGCCTGGGACACCACGTCGCCCTTGGTGATGACCACCACGTCGGCCAGCCGCAGCATGGGCCCGATCTTGGCCGGGGTGTCGATGCCGGACAGGTTGTCCACGACGCACACGGCCAGCACCCCCTCGATGTGCGGCGCGCAACGGTTGCACAGCCCGGCGCTTTCGATGGCCAAAACGGAAAGCTCCTGCCGCCGGCCCCAGGCCGCGGCGTCGGCCGCGTTGCACACGAAGAAGTGATCCGGGCACAGCGCCCCGGACAGCCCGACCACGGCCGGAATGCCGGCCTGTTCGAAGGTCTCCCGGTCGCGGCTGGACAGGCAGTCGAACTTGACGACGCCGAGCCGCTCGCCTCGGCCGGCCAGAATCCCGGACACCCGGAGCAGCACCGACGTCTTGCCCGACGACGGCGGCCCGGCCACGGTAATGCACTGCATAAGGAAGATGCGCCTCCGGCGGCCAGGGAGCCGCCCTGGCCCGGCCGGGGGGCTTGGCCTCCCGGACCCCGTCTCCGTAAGTGAGCAAACCAACACGCTCGCACGCCCGGCAGGAAGCGTAGCGGACGGACTCGCCGGAAACCTTGCAAAGGAAAGGAACCGGCCGTCTCCCTGCCAGCAGGGGACAAAATGCGACACATGGGAGAGAATGTCGAGCCCGGGGGCCTCCGGGGAGGGGAAGGATCAGACGCGCACCGAGGAGGCCGGGCGCAAGGACATCTGGTCGGCGTGCAACACCATGTCCCGGGCCATTTCCTTGGCCCGCAGCAAGGCCATGTCGGCCAGCTGCATGAAGTCCGCCCCATCGTCGTTCTGGCCGCCCAGGTGGCTGGCCAGGCCGATGGTCACGGTCAAAGGCTTGGCCAGACCGAGGACCCTCCAGTCGTGGTCGGCCACGGACCGACGCAGACGTTCGGCCACGCCGGCCGCCCGCGCCTGATCCGTATGGGGCAGCAGGATGCAGAACTCGTCGCCGCCGATGCGGGCCACGCTGTCGCCGGCCCGCAACTGGCAACTGATGATCCGGGCCAGGGACGCCAGGGCCTTGTCGCCCACGGCATGGCCATGCCGGTCATTGACGGTCTTGAAAAAATCGATGTCCAGCAGGGCCAGGCTGGTCCAGGTGCCGGATTTGGCCGCCTCGCGCAGTTCCCTGGCGAAAAGCGACTCGAACCCCCGCCGGTTTTGCAGGCCGGTCAGATAGTCGATGTTGGCCAGGGTGCGAACCTCGCCCTCCATGCGCTCCCGGTGCAGCAGCACGAAGCCCAGGGTGCAGGCGAAAAGGCTCGGAATGACCAGCAGCATGGACAGGCTGTTGCTCAGGCCCGGAACGAAGGGATCGGGCACCGGCCCGGGAGCGAAGGCCACGGGGACAATCCGGACCAGAAAGGACAGGCCGGCCAGGATATAGCCCGCCGCCAGCATGAAAATGATCCGGCAACGAAATTCCCTGGATCTGGTCAGGATCGTGCCGGCGATCAGCCAGGCCTGGATGGTGACGAGACTGGTGCCCAGGATGACCCGCAGCCGGACATCGTGCAGGAATCCCGTGTAGATGCCTGCCGCCAGGAGCAGCGGCAGGCCGTAGACCCAGTGGGACCGGCGGTTCCCGAAAAAAACGTCGAAAGAAGCCAGGAAGATGGACCAGGACAGGACGAACAGCCCGTTGGCCAACAGGATGGACAACGCCTCGGGAAGCATGCCGCGCAGGCCGTACAAGGGCACGGCCAGCGTCTGGGTGACGAGGCCGACGATCCACAGCCGGGCCCCCCTGGCCCGCTTGTCGGCAAAAGCCATGGCCAGCAGTGCGGCAATGCAGATATTGCTTCCCGTATAGATAATGCAGGCGGTATGGAAATCCAAATTTTCCATTTGCGGGTCGATATCCCGAATTGGGGCGCGAAGCAAACAAATCTTTTATACCGCGCAAGAAAGCACAAGAACCGCACGTTGCAGCCAGCTCCCCTCGCGGGAAATTGACCTTGCCGCGCCACGAACGCGCCGCCCGGACCTGCCGGCGTGCGTTCCGGAGCGCTCGCGTCCCGTAGCGCCCCATTCCCCTTCCCGCCTCCTGCCCGCAAACACGGCCGCTTGGCACTGTCGGAAAGATACTCCGGGCTGCACAGCAGGGTACGCGATACGCGTCAAAAAAACAAAACGTGAATGCCGTGAACCGATTGCCGGAACGACGCCCGGGAAAGGACGGGAATAAAGCGTCGTTTGGAACGGGGACGCCCGAACAACACAGGCTCAAGGCGTCCCCGTCCGTTCACGGACGCACTGCCGGAGTTAGTAGCGGTAGAACTCGGGCTTGAAGGGGCCTTCCACCGGAATGCCCAGGTAGGCCGCCTGGGCCGGCGTCAGCGTCGAGAGCTTGGCGCCCAACCGGCCAAGGTGCAGTCGGGCCACTTCCTCGTCCAAAAGCTTCGGCAAGGTGTACACGCCGACGGCGTAATCCTTGGTGGCCAGCTCGATCTGGGCCAGGGCCTGGTTGGTGAACGAGTTGGACATGACGAAGCTCGGATGGCCGGTGGCGCAGCCGAGGTTGACCAGCCGGCCCTCGGCCAGGACCAGAATGGCGTTGCCCGAGGCCATGGTCCACTTGTCCACCAGGGGCTTGATCTGCTGCTTTGTGCAGGTCGCGGTGGCCTCCAGGTAGGCCACGGTGATTTCGGAATCGAAGTGGCCGATATTGCAGACGATGGCCCCGTCCTTCATGCGCTCCATGTGGGCGCCGGTGATGACGTCGCAGCAGCCCGTGGCCGTGACGAAGATATCGCCCTGGGAGCAGGCCGCGTCCATGGTGGTGACCTCATAGCCTTCCATGGCCGCCTGCAGCGCGCAGATGGGGTCGATCTCGGTAATAAGCACCCGGGCGCCGAAGCCGCGCATGGACTGGGCGCAGCCCTTGCCCACGTCACCGTAACCGGCCACGACCACCACCTTGCCGGCCACCATCACGTCCGTGGCCCGTTTGATGCCGTCGGCCAGGGATTCCCGGCAGCCGTAGAGGTTGTCGAACTTGGACTTGGTCACGGAATCGTTGACGTTGATCGCCGGGAACAAGAGCTCGCCGGCCTGCATCATCTGATAGAGGCGATGGACGCCGGTGGTGGTCTCCTCGGACACGCCGCGAATCTTTTTGGCCATGCGCGCGAAACGGCCGGCGTCGGCGGTGAGGATCGCCTTGATCCGCGCCAGGATGACCGCCATTTCCTTGTTGTCGCAGGGCGCATCGCACAGCGCCGGATTCTTGGCGCATTTGACGCCCTGGTGGACGAACAGCGTGGCGTCGCCGCCGTCATCGACGATAAGGTCCGGCCCGGCCCCGTCCGGCCAGGTCAGCGCCATTTCCGTGCACCACCAGTAGTCCTCAAGCGTCTCGCCCTTCCAGGCGAAGACGGCGGCCAGGCCGTCCTCGGCCACGGCGGCCGCGGCATGGTCCTGGGTCGAATAGATGTTGCAGGAGGCCCAGCGCAGGTCGGCGCCCAAGGCATGCAGCGCCTTGATCAGCATGGCCGTCTGAATGGTCATGTGGAGCGATCCGGTAATCCGCATTCCGGCCAGCGGTTTTTTCGGGCCGTATTTTTTGATGACGGCCATCAGCCCCGGCATCTCGTTTTCGGAAAGCTGCATTTCCTTGCGGCCCCAGTCGGCCTGGGACAGATCCGCCACCTTGTAGGGCAGGGTCAACTCCAACGGTTTGGCACTCATGGCGCTCTCCTCCAGAAGGGTTAACGGGCCTTAGCGACCGTCCGGGCCGCCATCAGTCCTTTGTTGACGGGATACGCCGCCCAGTCCGTCAGGGCAAAGCCGGACTGGACGAGCCAACCAGCAAGTTGTCCCCGGGCAAAGCCCAGCCAGCGATCGCCGAAGCGGCGGCGCATGGTCTCGTCCTGATGCGGCGCGAAATCGATGACGACCAGCGTGCCGGACGGGGACAGCACCCGCCGGGCCTCGGCCAGGGCGGCGGCGGGATCGGGCAGATGATGCAGGGAAAGACACATGACCGCGAAATCCACCTCCCCGTCGGCCATGGGCAGATGTTCGAGCTCGCCCATACGGACGCTGACGGCAAGCCCGGCCGAATGGCGCTCGGCCAGCCCCAACATGGACGGCGCGCTGTCCACGCCGATGACCGCGCCGGCCCGCTCGGCCAGCACCGGCAGCAGGTCGCCCGGCCCGCAGCCGAGATCGACGGCCGTCCCCACCCGGGGCATGACCTCCCGCACCAGTTCCGCCGGATCGAGCTCGCCCAGCACCTCCCGCCGCAAGGCCGCCCAATCCGGGGCGATGGCGTTGAAAAACCGGCGCGTCTCCAGCCGGCGCTCCTTGAGCACCGCCGCCATGGCCGTCAGATCCGCCTCGGGACCGGCCGTGTCGAGACAGTCGGCCAGCTTCGCCAAAAACGCGGCCGCCGGTCCGTCGGGCGCGGTCTTGTAAAAAGACCACGAACCGTCCCGGCGGCCGACCAGCAGCCCGCAGCCGACCAAAATGCCCAGATGCCGCGACACCCGGGACTGGCCCAGGCCGAGCACGGCCACGATCTCGCCCACGGAAAGCTCCTGGCGCGACAAAATCCGCACCAGCCGCAGCCGGGTCTCGTCGGCCAGGGCCTTGAACCAGGCCAGAGGCGTCGTCACTGTTCCCTGCATATCAAGATATCCTGATATCCAATTTAATTGATATTCAAGTATCCCGTCAAGCCCCGGCGACGAGCTATTCGCTTGCCGTGTTTCGCCTTGGCATCCTTGACAATCTTGTTTAAAATCAGGCAAAGTCGTCTTGTTTCTTGCCCTGGTCAGACCGCCGGTTCTCCGGCAGCCGGCCTCCTTTTTTTCACATCCGTGCCCGAAAGCGGCCTCCGCCGCACACATCATACACGTTGCAGCAAAAGGACACGCCCCATGGAAAACGAAGAGCGCGACCGCCTGCTGACCGAACTAAGCGGCCCAGCCTACGACCCGGGCCTCGACCGCGACGAACTGCTCCACGAGCTTTTCGAGGCCGTGGTGGACGCCGGACCGGACCGGCCGGCCATCCAGCTCGAAGGCCGGATCCTTTCCTACCGCCAGCTGGACGCACAGGCCAACCGGCTGGCCCACGCATTGCGGCAGCGCGACATCGGCCCCGACGACATGGTGGCCATCCAGCTCGAAAAGACGGAATTTCTTTACGTGGCCATGCTCGGCGTCCTGAAGGCCGGCGCCGCCTACGTGCCCCTCGATCCCGGCTATCCGGGCGACCGGGTGAGCTATATCCTCGAGGACTGCCAGGCCAAGCTGCTGCTCACCCAGATTTCCATTGCCGACCGGCTGGGCGCGGAGCTGACCGCCGCCGGCACGCCGCTTTTCCTGGCCGACCGGGACGCCGCCGCCCTGGCCGACCAGCCGGCCACGCGCATCGCCCGGGCCGAGACCGGCCAGACCCGGGACAGCCTCGCCTACAGCATCTATACCTCCGGCACCACCGGCCGGCCCAAGGGCTGCCTCATCGAGCACCGCAACATCTGCAATCTGGTGCGCTCCGAATCGACCGTCTACGGCATCGGCCCGGACGACCGGGTCTTCCAGTGCGCCTCGCCGGCCTTCGACGCCTCGCTGGAAGAAATCTGGATGGCCTTTTACCACGGCGCGCTCCTGCTGCCGGCCACCAAGGCGGTCATGCGCTCCGGCCCGGACATGGCCGGCCTCATGACCGAACTCGGCGTCACGGTGCTCTCGTGCGTACCGACGCTGCTCTCCATGATCGAAGGCGACATCGAGACACTGCGGGTGCTGATCGTCGGCGGCGAGGCCTGTCCGCGCGATCTGGCCGCCCGCTGGCACCGGCCCGGCCGGGTCATCTTCAATTCCTACGGTCCGACCGAGGCCACGGTGGCCGCCACCTACGCCGTGCTCGAACCGAACGGCCCGGTGACCATCGGCAAGGCGCTCCCCAACTACCGGACCTTCATCCTGGACGACCAGCTCGACCTCGTGCCCATCGGGGCCGAGGGCGAACTCTACCTCGGCGGCGAAGGCATCGCCCGGGGCTATCTCCACCGCGACGACCTGACCCGCGAGCGCTTCGTGGTGACCGAACGGCCGGGCGGCGGGCCGGTGCGCCTCTACCGCACCGGGGATCTGGCCCGGTTCACCGAGACCGGCGACATCGAGTACCTGGGCCGGGCCGACGCCCAGGTGAAGCTGCGGGGCTTTCGCATCGAACTGACCGAAATCGAATCCGTGCTCATGCAGTGTCCGGGCGTGCTGGCGGCGGCCGTGGCCGTCGATATTCCCCGGCAGGCCCTGGCCGCCTACGTGGTGCCCCGGGCCGGCGAGACGATCAACCGGGGACTTTTGCGGGAAACCCTCACCGCCCGGCTGCCCCCCTACATGATGCCGGCCAGCCTGGACGAACTTGACGCCCTGCCCATGCTGACCAGCGGCAAGGTCGACCGCAAGTCCCTGCCCGAGGCCAAGACGCCCTTCATCGACGAATCCCGGACCGTGGTCGCCCCGCGCACCGAAACGGAAAAACGGTTGGCCGCCGTCTATGCCGCCGTGTTCGGCCGAAAGGACGTCTCCGTCGTCGACGACTTTTTCCTGGACCTCGGCGGCCATTCCCTGCTGGCGGCCACCGTGGCCTCCAAGCTGCGGCGGGAGCCCGGCCTGGAAGGCGCGTCCATCGGCGACATCTACCAGTATCCGACCATCGAAAAGCTGGCCGTGGAACTGGAAAAACGGGCGGGGGACCAGCAGAAGGCCCCGGCCGAACCCCGGACGGCCTACCTGCCCCCGTCCAACGCGCGCTACCGGCTGTGCGCCCTGGGCCAAGGGATCGGCTTGCTCGTCCTGGCCGGCATCTACGCCTGGCAATGGCTGGGGCCCTTTTTCACCTCGGCCTACCTGATCCTCGACGGCTGGACCCTGCTGGCCTCCATCATCCCGGCGCTTTTGGTCTACAGCATCTCCCTGCCGATACTCCTGGTCATGGTCATCGTGGCCAAATGGGTGTTGCTCGGGCGCATGCAACCCGGCAAGCATCCGCTGTGGGGCTGGTACTACCTGCGCTTCTGGTTCGTCCGCCAGCTCACCCGGGCCGTGGCCATCAAATACCTGGCCGGCACGCCGCTGCTCTCCCTGTATTACCGGCTGCTCGGCGCCCGCATCGGCCGCGACGTGTTCCTGGGCGGCGCCGGCCTGGCCACGCCGGACCTCCTCGACGTGGGCGACGGCACGAGCGTGGGCTTCGACTCCAGCATCGACGGTTCCTGGGTGGAGGACGGCTGGCTGCAGCTGGCCCCCATCGTCATCGGCCGGGGCTGCGTGGTGGGCAACCGCTCGGTCCTGGGCGGCCATACGGTCATGGAGGACGGATCGGCCCTGGGCGACCTGTCCTATCTGGCCGAAAAGGGGCGCATTCCGGCCGGGGAACGCTACGAAGGTTCGCCGGCGGTGTCCGTGGGCCAGGCCAAACCCCTCCAGGCCCAGCCCATGTGGTCCTTCGGCTACGGCCTGCTCTTCGCCATCGGCGTTTTTCTCTACCCGCTCCTGATCGAGGGCGCGGTGTTTCCGGGCATGCTCCTCATGGAACAGCTGGACTACATCGACTCCTACTACTGGTGGCTGCTCTACGCGCCGGTGGTGGGCATCGGCATCGTGCTCGGCATCTGCATCGAGGTGGCGTTTTTCAAATGGCTGCTGCTGCCGCGCATCCATGAGGGCTCGTTCCCGGTGCACAGCTGGTTTTATTACCGCAAATGGTTTCTGGGACACATGATGGAAGTGAGCCTGGAAGTCCTCGGCACCCTCTACTCCACCCTCTACCTCAAACCCTGGTTCCGGCTGCTGGGGGCGCATATCGGCCGGGGCTCGGAAATCTCCACCGTGCGCCACGTGGAGCCGGAGATGCTGGTGGCCGGCGACGCCTGCTTTCTGGCCGACGACGTCATGATCGGCACCCCGCGCGTGGAAGGCGGCGAAATCGCCATCGGCTACGTCCACGTGGGCGACAAGACCTTCGTCGGCAACAGCGCCCTGGTGCCCCAGGGCAAGGTGCTGGGGAACGGCGTGCTGATCGGCTGCCTGTCCACCACGCCCCAGACCAATCCCATCCAGGACGGCACCTCCTGGTTCGGCTCGCCGTCCCTGCTTCTGCCCAGACGCCAGCAGGCCGAGCATTTCGCCGAGAGCCGCACGTATGCCCCGCCCCGCCATCTGATCCTGATCCGCTACTGCATCGAGTTCTTCCGGGTCACCCTGCCCTGCACCCTGTTCGTGGCCACCGCCACCATGCTGATGAACATCACGGACATGATCCAGGACACCACGCCGCTATGGTTTCAGGTGGCCATGCTGCCGCCGCTCTACCTGGGATTCGGCGCCCTGGGCTTTCTGGCGGTGATCGGCTGCAAGTGGCTGCTGGTCGGGCGCTACGCGGCCAGCAACCATCCGCTGTGGTGCAATTTCGTCTGGCGCACGGAACTGGTCACCGGCATCTACGAGAACTTCGGGGTGTATTTCTTCCTCGACCTGTTGCGGGGAACGCCGTTTATCGCCTGGCCGCTTAAGCTGCTCGGCATGAAGATCGGCCGGCGCTGCTACATCGATTCGTCCTGGTACACGGAATTCGACTGCATCCGGTTGGGCGACGAGGCGGCCCTCAACGAGGACGCCAACCTGCAAACCCATCTGTTCGAGGACCGGGTGATGAAGGTGGACGGCGTGACGGTAGGCAAGCGCTGCACGGTCGGGCTCAAGACCACCGTGCTCTACGGCACCGCGCTGGGGGACGACGCAGCCCTGGGCGACCTGTCCCTGCTCATGAAGGGTGAAAGCCTGCCGGCCGGGACGCGCTGGCAGGGAACGCCGGCCCGGCGTCTGGCCTGACAACGCGCCTCCGCCTTGCCGGGGCGCGGGTCGGCGCCCTGGATTTCCCGGTGCCGGGGGCGTACAGCCGGCCTTGCACCCGTTCGGGAAAGGACGGGAAGGGAGGAAGCGCGATCATGTCCCCTGAGGCAACGACACAGCCCGGCGGCGGCCGGGTCTACTCGGCCCGCCACGCCAAATGGCTGCTGCGCCCCTGGCGCCGGCTGCTGCAACGCCCCAAACGCATCCTGGGCGATCTGGTCCGCGAAGGGGCGACCGTGGCCGACATCGGCTGCGGTCCGGGCTATTTCACGCTGCCGCTGGCGCGGATGGTGGGGCCGACCGGCCAGGTGGTGGCCCTGGACCTGCAGCCGGAAATGCTGGAGCGGGTACGGCAGCGGGCCGAACGCGCCGGTCTGCTCGACCGCATCCGCTTCCACCAATGCCGCCCCGACGCCATCGACTGTCCCGCCCCCGTGGACGGCATCCTGGCCTGCTACATCGTCCACGAGGTCCCGGACGTCAGCCGCTTCATGGCGGAAGCTTACGGTCTGCTCCGGGCCGGCGGCCGGCTGCTGCTCATGGAACCGAGTTCGCACGTGACGGCGCAAAACTACGCCAAAACGCTGGAAATCGCCCTGGCGGCCGGATTTAACGCCGTGGGCACCCCCCGCATTTTCCGCAGCCGGACCACGCTGCTGGAACGCCCCTAGGCGGCCTCAGGCGGCCGAATCCTCGCGCATCTCCTCGATCAGGCGCATGAGTTCGCCGGCCTGCCCGGCCAGATCGGCCACGGCCGCGGCCGCCGTATCCATGCCCTGGGAGGTTTCGCCGGCCACCTCGCCGATGGCGGTGACGGCCCGGCTGATGGCGTCGTGGACCGAGGCCTGGGTCTTGGCCGAGGAGGCGATGGCCCTGACGGCCCCGGCCGCGTCCTCGCAACGCGAGACGATGACGGCCAGACTCTCGCCCGACCGGGCCACCAGCCCGTCGACCTCGCCCACGGCGGCGGTCGCCTCCACGGCCTTGCCGGCGCTCTCCTCCACGGCCTCCAGCACGGCATGGACCGTTTTCGAGACCTCCCGGGTGGCGGTCATGGTCTTTTCGGCCAGCTTTCTGACCTCGTCGGCCACCACGGCAAACCCGCGACCGGCTTCGCCGGCCCGGGCCGCCTCGATGGCGGCGTTCAAGGCCAAGAGGTTCGTCTGGTCGGCAATGTCGGCAATGACGGCGACGATCCCGCCGATGGAAGCGGCCCGGCTGCCCAGGGCGTCCATGCTCCGGCGCAGGGAGTCCGAAAGCACGCGCACCCGGGCGATGGCCTTTGCCGTATGGTGCCCGGCCTCATGGCCGGCCCGGGCCTCGGCCATGGCCGCCTCGGCTCCGCCGGCCGCACCTTCGGCCCCCGTGGCCACGGCGTCGAGGGACGTGTTGAGATGTTCGATGGCTCCGGCCGTTTCCTGAAGCTTGGCCGTCTGGCTCATGGCCCCGTCGGACACGGCGGCCACCCGGCCGGACAACGCCCCGGCCCGGTCGGCCACATGGCGGGCGATGGCCTCGGCCTGGCCGGCCACACGGAGGAGCGTCCCGTTTCGCGAGGCGAGCAGGGCCTCCCGGGCTTTGCTCGCCGTGAGGTCGACCACCAGGGCAAAGGCGCCGATACAGACCTCGTCGAGATCATAGAGCGGCGCCGTGTCCAGTCGCACGTGCCGGACCTGGCCGGCCCCGTCGTCCAGAAGCTCCTCCGCGCCGAGCCGGGGCGTCCGGTCGGCCAGGCAGGCGCCCAGGAGCCCGGTCACGGCGCTTCCGCTCCCGAAAATCGCCGCCACGTCCTTTCCGACCAACCCGTCCCCGCCGTCCCGCTTCCCGAGCAGGGCCGCCAACGGCCCATTGGCGAACAAAACCCGGTCTTCGGTGTCGACGACCAGGCACGGGAGCGTCACCGCCTTGAGGATACTGGCGGAAAATCCGAGCTTGTTCCTGATTTCCGCCACCATGGCGGTCACGCCCAGGCGCACGTCCTCCAGTTCCCCACGCAGGCGGGGCGGGGGGGCAGTAAAATCGCCGCCGGTCACGGCGGTCAGATAGGCGAGCAACCGGGACAGGGGGCGGGCCACCGCCCGGCGCACGAAAACCGCCACGGCCAAAAACACGGCCAACACCGTCAGTCCGGCCACGATCAGGGTCACCCGCCGCAGCCCGGTGGCGGCGGCGAAGGCCGCAGCCGCCGGGGCCCGGGCGATCAGGGCATAGGCAGTTTGCCCCAGGCGCACCGGCGCGAAGGCGACCAGATGCTGCGTCCCGTTGCCGTCGCTTTCCAGCAGCCGGCCGGTTTCCCCGGCCAAGCCGCGCGCCACGGCCGGATGCTTTCCCAAGGCGGCCGGTATCGCCTGGCCCGCCACGGCAGCTTGACCGCCGCTGGCCAGACGGATGCCGCCGTCGCTGCCCACCAGCATATATTCCCGAGCCGGGCCCTTTTCTCCCCCGCCCTCCATGATGGCCGCCAGCGGCTCCCGGGGCACCCGCAAAATGGCCGCCGCCTCGATCATGGTGCCGGTATGGTTTTTCACCGGCGCGGCCACGAAGGCCACCGGCTCCCCGCCCAAGGGCGGATACGGAGCGAAATCCACGAATACGGTCCGGCCGGCCATGGCCTGCCGCCAGGCTGCGGCCAGGCTGGTGCCGGCCAGGGGACCGGCCTTCACGTCCTCGCCCACCTCGCGTCCCTGTCCGAAGCCGAAGAGCACCCGGCCGTCGTCGGCCACGAGCAAGGCGTCCTTAAACCCCAACACCTCGGTAAAGGGCGCGAAGGCCGGGGCCAAATAGTCGTGCATGTCCTTGTATTCGGCCGTCCCCACCGGGACGGGCCGCCCCGGCTTGGCGCCCATGAAAAAATCCCTGGTCATGGGGACGGCATTATAGACTTCCTTGACCCGGGACATGATGGCCGCTTCCCGCATAAAGGCGTCCACGGCGCTGGCAAGGGCCGCCGCCCGGCTGTCCCGGGCGGCGGCCAGATCACTGAAGGCCTGTTCGGACAGGACGTCCGAGGCCTCGCGGACGCTGACCAGGCCGGTGACGGCCAGGGGAACGATGCCGATGGCCAGACAGAAAAAAAGAAGCGCGTGTTTGAGGCGCATGCTGTCTTGATGGCGCAAGAAAACTTGCGTTTCCTCCTGCTTGATGTGGGAGGCAGACTATGCCGGCATTGCCGCGACGCGGTGAAATTCTTGTGACGCTCCGGCGACAAGACGCCGGGCGAAGGCCGTGCTTTCCGCGTCGTTCGGCTGGCGCCACCGCCCCATGGGAAAAGAACCGGCCGCCCACGACGCAATGGGGGCCCCCGCTCCACCCGGCCGGCGACCTCGCCACCCTTGTCTTCCCGGGAGCGCCTGGGTACATGCCCCTACCGGGCGCGCCGCTACGCCTCTCACGATCATGATTCCCGGAGAGGCAGGCGCCCAGGCCGCCCCTGCTCCGGCCGGCGGGAGAAACGGACCGTCTGGCGGGAGACGGGCAGACGGCGCCGGCCTCCCTGCGGGGCGATTCCGGACGGCAGCCGCAGGAGGGACCATGCAGACCGATGTGACCATTCTCGGGGCCGGAGCCGCCGGGCTGGCCTGCGCCCTGGCCTGCGCCAGACGCGGACGCCGCGTCACGGTCCTCGACCATGCCCCCCAGGCGGCCCGCAAGGTGCTGGCCTCGGGCGGCGGACGTTGCAACTGCACCAATACGACGGTCGACGCCGCGGATTACCGCGGGGCCAATCTCCATTTCACGAAATCCGTCCTGGCCCGGTTCGGGCCGGCCGATCTTTTGGCCTGGCTCCATGACGGCGGTCTGGCCACGGTGACCGAAGCCGGGGGCAAGGTGTTTTGCCGGGACGGAAGCCGGGCCATGGTCCGTTTTCTGGAGGCCGAGGTTCGGCGGTCCGGTGCCCGTTGCCTTCTTGGCGCCACGATCCGACAGGCGCGTAAGGACGGGGCCGCTTTCCTCGTCGACACAGCGGCCGGCCCGGTGCGGTCCGCGGCCTTGGTCCTGGCCCTGGGCGGCAAATCCTGGCCGAGTCTTGGAGCGACCGGATTGGGCTACGCCCTGGCCAAGGGGTTCGGCCTCGGATTGACGGAACTGCGACCCGGCCTGGTTCCGCTGACGGCCGGACCGGAGCTGGCCGGATTCTGCCGCGAGCTGGCCGGCGTGTCCCTGCCGGTGCGTCTGGCCGCCGCTCCGGAAACCGTGGCCGGCGACCTGCTTTTCACCCACCGGGGCGTCTCCGGGCCGGCGGTGCTCGACGCCTCGCTCGCCTGGACTCCGGGGCAGACCCTCTCCATCGACCTGCTGCCGGACCTGGACCTGGAGGAACGCCTGGCCGAGGCCGGACGGCTGGAAATCCAAAACGCCCTGGCCAGGGTCCTGCCCAAGCGGCTGGCCGTTGCCCTGTGCCGGCTGCTCGACGTCTCCGGGCCGGTGGCCGGGCTGTCCCCGAAACGCCGCCGCGCGCTGGCCGGACGACTGGCCGCCTTCCCCTTCGCGCCGGCCGGAACCGAAGGCTGGGCCAAGGCCGAAGTGACCAGGGGCGGTGTGGCGACCGGGGAAATATCCTCAAAAACCCTGGAGGCAACGGGCGTGCCCGGCCTCTACGTGATCGGCGAGCTGCTCGACGTGACCGGTCGGCTGGGGGGATTCAACCTGCACTGGGCGTTCGCCTCGGGATTCGCGGCCGGCGCCCGGGCCTGAGCGGGACGTTGCGGGCCCGGCCAAAATCCGGCGTCAAAAAGCCCCCCGGAAGTTTTCCCTCCGAGGGGCTCTGAAAGAGCTTTGGACTCCGCCACAACGACTCCCCCCAAAAGGGGGCGCCCCAGGGGAAAAACACCATCCCCGGCGGAATCCAGCCGATGCAAGGCCCTTACTTGGCCGAATCAGCCGGCGCCGGGGCCGGAGCCGGAGTCGCGGCCGGAGCCGGGGCTGCAGCCGGGGCCGGAGCCTGAGTCGCGGCCGGGGCCGGAGCGGTTTGCTTTTGCTGTTGCGACTGCGTCTGGGCCGGTTTCTCTTCGGTCCCCTTGCAGCCGGTAATCAGGGCCAGGGCCATAAGCAACGGAAAAATAAGAGCTTTCATTTTCTGTCTTCCTCCTATCCTTTTTGTAATGTTATACCAAAATTCGGCCCCCCACAAGGGGGTGCCTCTTTTCCCTTCCGATTTGCGTATTCTAGCTTGAATGTTCGTGCCCCACAATGGGCAACCCGCCGCTCAAACCCGTACCGCCATCCAGCTGTCCAGGAGGTCCAAAAGCTTGCCCTTGGGCACGGGCTTGATCTGAAAATCGTCGCAGCCGGCGGCCAGACTGCGCTGCCGGTGTTCGTCAAAGGCATGGGCGGTCAGGGCGATGATCGGCGTGTGGGCGCGGCCGAGTTTCGTCTCCAGCGCGCGCAAGGCCTCCGTGGTCGCGTAGCCGTCCATGCCGGGCATCTCCACATCCAGCAGCATGACATCGAAGGGCTGCCCGCGAAAGGCTTCCAGGGCGGCCTGACCACTCGGCGCCCAGGTCAGGTCGAACGAAGTCCCCTCGAGCATAAGGCGCATGACTTCGGCATTGGTGGCGCTGTCCTCGACCAGAAGCACCGTTCCGGGACGCGAGGCAGTGCGGCGCGGGACGGTGCCGGCAGCCGCCGGATCGGCGGGAGGGGCCAGGCGCAGGGGCAGGCTGACGGTAAAGGTCGCCCCCGCCCCCGCCCGGCTGTCCACACTGATGCGACCGCCCATCATCTCCGTCAGCCGCTTGCAGATGGCGAGCCCCAATCCCACGCCGCCGTACTGGCGGCTTGCGGAGGGAATGGCCTGGGTAAACCGATCGAAGATGACCGCCTGCCTGTCGGCAGGAATGCCGATGCCCGTGTCCCGGACGGCAAAACGCAACCGGGGGTTTTCTCCGTCCGCCTGTTCGCGGCCGACTTCCACCACGACTTCCCCTTGGGCGGTAAACTTGACCGCGTTGCCCACCAAATTGACCAGAATCTGGCGAATGCGGTCCGGGCAGCAATACACCAGACCGGGGGGATCCCCCACCACTTCCAGCCGCAACGCCAACGCCTTGCGCCCGGCATCCGGCTGGAGCATGGCGACGACCTTCCCGGCCAATTCCACCGGGTCGCAGACTTTCTCCTCCATGATAAGTCCGCCGGCCTCGATGTGCGACAGATCAAGAATGTTATTGAGCAATTCGAGGAGACTGCCGCCGGCGATCTTGATGGAACGCAGGGCCTGGGCCTGGCGGTCGGTCAGCGGGGTGTCGGCCAGGACGTCCACCATGCCCAAAACGGTGTTCATGGGGGTGCGTATTTCATGGCTCATGGTGGAGAGGAATTCGCTTTTGGCCCGATTGGCCGTCTCGGCGGACTCCTTGGACCGCACGAGCGCCTGCTCCATGGCCTTGCGCTCGGTAATGTCCACCAGAACGACCAGGATGCAGGGCTCGCCGAACGCCTGGTTGTACACGGCGGACAACAGCACCACCAGGGTGGCGCCGTTGGCATGGCGCATCTCCACTTCCCGGCCCATCACACTGCCGTCCCGGGCCAAGGCGGTCGTGATCGCCTCCCAGTCCTCGAGCTGTCGCCAGACGCCGAGTTCCTGGGCCATGTGCCCCAGGATGCTGTTTTTGGCCAGCCCGAACATGGAGGAGCAGGCCTCGTTGACGTCCAGGATCCGCCCTTCACGCCGGGCGACCAGGGCCAGCCCGACCGGGGTCAGACGAAAAATCTTGGCAAGTTGATCCTGGCTCTCGCGCAAGGCGGCCTCGTCCCTGCGCCGCCGGGTGATGTCGGCATGGGTACCGGCCATGCGGACGACCCGACCGGTGGCATCCCGGAGCGAAACGCCCCGGCTGAGAATCCAGCGATAGGAGCCGTCCTTGTGCCGCAAGCGGTATTCGATGGCGAACGTGTCCGCCTCGCCGTCGGCGCACCGCTTGTTCGCCCGAAGGACAAAGGCCATGTCCTCGGGATGGATGCGCTTGGCCCAGTCATCCGGGTCCTTGGACAGCTCCCCCGGTCCGTAGCCGAGGATTTCCGTATAGCGCGGGGAATAATAGACCGTGTCGGTCCGCAGGTCCCAATCCCAGATGCCGTCGTTGGCCCCCCGGGCGACCAGGGCGTAGCGTTCCTCGCTCTCGCGCAGGGCCTCCTCGGCCTTCCGGCGTTCGGTGACATCGTTGCCGACGCAGAGGATCTCGACCACAGCCCCGGCCGCGTCGTGCAGGGCCCGGATGGCCCAGGCGATCCAGACCGGCTCGCCCGTATGGCGGAGGCCCTCCCTGGTCAGGGCCAGGCCGGCAGCCGGGGCGGCGGCGAGATCGCGCAGCAGGTCTTCCAGCGCCTTGGACCGAGCCTCCGCCTTCGGCTCGATAAGATCCGTCAGCGGCCGGCCCGGCAGATCCCCCGCGGCGGGACCGAAGACCTGCTGGGCGTATTCGTTGCAAAACGTGATGACGCCATGGGGATCGAGCCGCAAGATCACGCTGCCGACGCCCTGCACCAGTTCGCGGTACCGTTCCTCGCTCCGGACCATGGCCGCCAGCAGGCCATTTAAGCGGGAGGTCTGCCGCCGCACCGTGCGCCGCAGCACGGCGTTGAACGTGACCAGCACCAGGACGGCCAGTCCGATCCCGGCCAGAACCCACGGAGCATAGCGGCGAAGCGACGCAAAAGGCAGCTCGGCGCCGAGCCATTTCCGGGTAATGGCCTGGCGCTCCTGCGGCGGGATCCGGGAAAAACCGTCCTCCACGAAATGGAGCAGCGCCGCGTCTCCCTTGCGGACGGCCCGGTGAAACTGCCCGGTGTACAGGGTGAAGGCCAGCCGGAAATCGTTTTCCAGACCGAATTTATACAAATAATACAGGCCCGGCGACATATCGACGCAAAAGGCCTTGATCGCATTGTCCCTGGCCGCCTTGACCACGTCCTCGTAGCCGTCGAAGGTCGCCAGGGAGGACACGCCGCGCTGGCGCAGATAGTCGACGCTGGCGTCGCCGTGCTTCACGCCGACCCGCAATCCACGCAGATCGTCGACGGCCTGAATGCCGGCAATGTCCTTGTGCACGAAGACCGGGACCGGGATGTCGGCGTAGGGTTTGGAAAAAAGGAAATTTTTCTCCCTGGCCGCGTTAAAGAACAGCATGTCGATGACGTCGGCCTTGCCCTGAAGCAAAAAATCCTGGGCCGCACCCCAATCCATGGGCACCAGGGTCACGGGCACACCGATGGTGCGCTCCCACGACTTCCACATATCGACCAGGATGCCCTGAAATTTTCCGTCCGAAGCCGGGAAGACATACGGCGGATAGGCGTTGTCCAAAACGACGGTCAGGTGGGTGGGGCGGGCCTGGGCCGGAGGATCGGCCAAGGCCGGCGACAGGAGCGCCACCATGAGCCAAAAAAGCAGGCAGGCGACCACACGCGGCAGCGCCGGACGCCGGACCAGACCGGCCCTCAAATGGCAGGCAGGCGCCACCCGGGGCGGGCGCTTGCGCCGGGACGCCGGCAAGACTAGAGTGCCGCTCCCGAGGAGTTGCCCATGGATGCCCTGACCGACCTGGCAAAAGAGCTGGCCAGCCCCCTTTTGGCCGGTGGATTTCTCAACGATAGCCAACAGGACCGACTCCTTTCCGTCCTTCCCGGGGCTGCGGGTCCGTCCCTCGACGCCCTGTCCCGGTCCGCCGACGCGATCCGCCGGGCCCGGGTCGGTCGCGAGGCCTCGCTGTGTGCCATCGTCAACGCCAAATCCGGGCGTTGCGGGGAAAATTGCGCCTTCTGCGCCCAGTCCGGCCACTATGCCACCAACACGTCCGCCTATCCGTTTCTTGCACCCGAGCGCATCGTCGCGGCGGCCGCCGCCATGTACCGGGCCGGGGCCTCCCGCTTCGGCGTGGTGGCCTCGGGCAAGGCCCTGCCGGACGCGGAACTGGAACTGGCGGCCACGGCCCTGGCCGGCATCCGGGCCCTCGGCATGGCCGCCGACGCCTCGTTCGGCATCCTCTCCGGGGATGCCCTGGGACGGCTCAAGGCCGCCGGACTGTCCGCCTACCACCACAACCTGGAAACCTCCCGGGCCTTCTATCCGAAAATCTGCACCACCCGCAGCTTCGACGATAATCTGGCCGTCCTGGCCGCCTGCCGGGCGCAGGGCATCGCCGTCTGCTCGGGCGGCCTGTTCGGCCTCGGCGAAAGCTGGCAGGATCGGGCCGATCTGGCCCGCACCCTGCTTGAGGCAGGCGTCTTCTCCATTCCCGTCAATTTTCTCTCCCCCATCCCGGGAACGCCTTGCGGCAGCCGCCCCGTCCTCTCCCCCGACGAAGCCCGCCGCATCGTCATTTTGCTGCGCTTTCTCCTGCCCGACCGCCATATCCGCCTGTGCGGCGGCCGGCCGACCGTCTTCGGCGCGAGCGATCCGCTCGCCCCCATGGCCGTCGGCGCCGACGGTCTGATGGTGGGGGACTACCTGACCACCTCCGGGGCATCCCTGGAGGCGGACCGGCAAGGCCTGGCCGACCTGGGCTTCGTCGTGCCCGGCGCCGACCGATGACGCGCCCACGGCGCCTGCCCGGCCTTTGAAACCGGGCATTTTCCCGGATTCCCTTTTTTCAGTTCTATACGATTCAACCGAGCCGGCAACTGAAATCTGGCGGCCCGCCTACGGGTTTGCCATGGCCACCGCCATCGGGTACAGCAGGTCATATCCCCTTTTCCAAGGAGCCGGCCATGGCCTCATCCGAACCCGAAACGGCGCAAGCCGCCCAGACCCCGCCCCGCCTCATCCCCACGGACAGCCTGCCCGAACTGACAAAATTCTTCACAGGGATGCGCGATCCGGTGGAGCTTTTCCTCTTCACCGATCCGGCGACGCACGTCCCCTATAACGACTTCCTGGAGCGACTGTGCCGCGAATTGGCGGAGATCGCTCCCAAGCTCGCCATCACGGCCCATCCCGTGGACAGCGAACAAGCCCGGGCCCGAGGCGTGGATTTCTCCCCCACCCTGCTCGTCGCGCCGGACCGCTACGACATCCGCTACCTGGGCGCGCCGGTCGGCGAGGAATCCCGCACCCTGGTCGAAATCATCATGCGGGCCTCCACCGGCCAAAGCGGCCTTGGCGAAGCTTCCCGCCAACGGCTCAAAGACCTGGAGGAAAAACGGCAGGTCAAGATTTTCGTCAGCCCGACCTGCCCCTACTGCCCCGGCCAGGTCGGCAACGCCTTCCGGTGCGCCATCGAGCGCCCGGACCTGGTGGCGGCGGTCTGCGTGGATTCCACCCAGCACGCGGCCCTGGCCGAACAGTACCGGGTCGGTTCGGTGCCGCAAACCGTCATCAACGACACCCTGACCGACCTCGGCTTCATGGCCGAAGAGCGCTTCGTCACCGAACTGGTCACCCTGGAAAAACCGGCGGAAGCGGCCCCGGCCGAACAGCCGGGCGGCGGACTGGCCGTCCGCGAGGTCGATCTCGTGGTGGCCGGCGCCGGCCCGGCCGGGTTGACCGCCGCCATCTACGCCGCCCGAAGCGGCCTTTCCGCCGTGGTCCTGGAAAAAAGCACCATCGGCGGCCAGGTGGCCCTGACCCCGGTGGTGGAAAACTATCCGGGATTCGCCAACGTGCCGGGCAAGCGGCTGATGGAGATCATCGCCGATCAGGCCCGCCATTACGCCGACATCCACGAAGGCGAAGGCATCGACGAGGTGAAGCTCGGCCGCAACGTGGAGGTCTACACCGCCAAGACCGTCTACGTGGCCAAGGCGCTCATCCTCTCCACCGGCGCCACCTGGAAAAAGCTCGGCGCCCCGGGCGAGGACCGCTATTTCGGCTTCGGCGTCAGCTACTGCTCCACCTGCGACGGCTACCTCTACCGGGGGAAGAAGGCCGTGGTGGTCGGCGGCGGCAACACCGCCCTGACCGACGCCCTGCACCTCAAGAACCTCGGCGTGGACGTCACCCTCATCCACCGTCGCAGCGAATTTCGGGCCGAAAAATATCTCCAGGATGCCGTGGCCAAGGAAGCCGTCGCCGCCGTCATGAACGCCGAAATCACGGAAATTCTCGGCGATGCGGCCAAGGTCACGGCCGTGCGCGTGACGGACAAGGCCGACGGCTCCGAACGCGAAATCCCCACCGACGCCGTGTTCGTGGCCATCGGCCTGCGCCCCAATACCGAAATCGCCACCCAGCTGGGACTCACCCTGGATGCCCGCGGTTTCATCCAGATCGACCGGGGCAACCGCACCTCGATCCCGCGCATCTACGCCGCCGGCGACGTGACCGGCGGCAGTCAGCAGATCGTCAACGCCGTGGGCGAAGGCTCCACCGCCGCCCTGTCCGCCTTCGAGGATCTGACCCACCCCTACTGGAAGAAGTAGGATGCCTCCGGCGGCCGGGCGCGGCCCTGGACCCGCTTGGGGGGAATCATTCCCCCCAGCCCCCCTGTCCTGGTGTGAGGGAGTCCGGGGGGCATCATGCCCCCCGGCCGCCGGAGGCCTCTTTTCTTTATAACGATGCGTAGAAATCGGGCGGGGCGAGTTCGGTGGATTCGAACCAGCCGCGTTCGGACAGGTGGCGGCGCATGTCCTGGCACAGTTCGCACTTGTTGACGTAGCCTTCGGGACGGGCGGCGTAGTCTTCGAGACCGACGGCGTACTCGTAGAAGCCCCGGATGCCGGTTTCGGCCAGGGTGGACAGGATGGGGTAGCGTTCCGGATCAAGAGGCGCGCCCAGGTCACTGACCCGCAGGGCCAGACCGGAGCACAGGCCCGGCACGTAGTCGCCGTAGAGGTCCATGTGGAAGTGGCTGGCGTCGGTCAGTTCGGGCCGGCAGTCCGGGGAGGCCGCGGCCAGGATATCCTCGGCCGACCGGCGGCCGAGGACCGGGGCGAACAGGTCGAAAGCCCGACCGCCCAGATGAATCCAGGTCCGCTCCAGGATGCTGGCCGGATAGCCCGGTCCGAAATGTTCCAGGTATTCCGCGAAGCTGTGGGTCGTCTCCGGGTCGAAGGCCTGGAGATCGGGCAGAAAGTGTTCCTGCCAGGGCAGGACGGCGATGCCGGCGGCCCGGGCCGCCTCGATGACGCCGAGCGTCTTGCAAAGCGGAATGCAGGCGTTGTGCATGGGGCTGATGGAGACCAGCAGCGAGGCGAGCCCCATGCCGCGCAGTTCGAGCAGCAGCTCCCTGGCCTCGTCGGGGGTATCATACCAGGAACCGCTCGTCTCCACGTATGCGATGGGCATGCCCGTTTCGGCCGCCGCCGCCAGCACGCCTGCCAGCCCCAGCGGATCGGCCAGCGGTTCGCCGCCGCCCACATGCATGGAGGTAGCGCCGCATTCCAGGGCCTTGGCAAAGCAGGCCCGCGCCATTTCCTGGTCGATGTAATCCGGCTCCCGGCCGGCCGCGCCCCGGTACAGGCAGTGCGGACAGGCGCTCTGGCACTGGTAGGTGGTGATGAGCCCCCCCGAGCCCAGGCGGGTGACGGCCAAGGTCATGGGTCAGCCTCCGGCGCGAAGCTGGGTGAGGGCGGCCAGCACGGCCTGGGCATGGCCGGCGGCCTTGGCCACCTTGGGCCAGGCCCGGCGCACCACGCCCTGGGGATCGATCAGAAACGTGGAGCGCACCGCGCCGACGGATTCCTTGCCGTAGGCCTTTTTCAGGCGCCAGGCCCCATAGGCCGCGTGGACCCCATGCTCGGCATCGGCAAGCAGCGACACGGTCAAGGCGTTCTTGTCGATGAATTTCGTATGGGTCGCCGGCGTATCCCGGCTCACGCCGACCACGGCCGCGTCCAGGGCGGCGAATTGCGGCACCAGGGCGGTAAACTCCAGCGCCTCGACCGTGCAGCCGCTGGTCAGGTCCTTGGGGTAGAAATAGAGCACCAGCCAACGACCGGCAAAATCGGACAGGCGGGCAAGCCGTCCCTCGGCGTCGGGCAGGGCGAAATCCGGGGCAGCGATTCCGGCCTCGGGCCAAGGGGTGTCGCTCATGGCTTCTCCGAAGCGGCTCCGGGCGACCCTTCGCCCCGGGCCAATTTCTTGTGGATGGCGCCGATGCCTTCGGCGGGATATTTGAGGCGCAGGAAGAAATAGCGGTCGACGACCTTCAGCACATAGTCCTTGGTCTCGTCGAAGGGCGGAATGCCGCCGTGCTTGGCCACGGCTCCCGGCCCGGCGTTATAGGCGGCCAGGGCCATGACCTCGGTCTGGAACTTGTCGAGCATGGCCCGCAGATAGCGCGTGCCGGCGGCGATATTGCGCTCGGGATCGAAGGGCTCGGTCAGGCCGAGCAGATGCTGGGTGTCAGGCATGATCTGCATGAGTCCCTGCGCCCCCTTGGGCGAAACGGCGCACGAATTGAACCGGGATTCCTGCTCGATCAGGGCATAGACCAACCGGGGGTCCAACCGATTTTTTTTGCTGTACTGATTGACCCAGCCGAGCAGCCGGGCATCCGCGATGACCGCCGGATAGCGGCACCCCACGGCCTTTTTCGCCCCGAACCCGTAGCCCGCCTCGTGCAACGACTTGTCCCGCTTCCCGGCGGCCACGGGATCGGGCAGGGTAATGCCGTGGATTTCCGTCGTCGCCGTCGGCACGGTGGCGATTCTGGGACCGCCGGCCAAGGCGTCCCCCCAAAGCAAGCCGACCAGCAAAACGGCCAGGGTCGGCAGACGAAACCACATGGGGCACTACTCCATACAAGACTTCCTGTCTCCCTTCTACCCTCTTCAGCCGGCTTTTACAAGGAAGCCGGCGAGCGGATCTGCCGCCGCCAGCGATCGATGGTGGCCCGGATAAAGCCCATATCGTGGCGTTCGGCGCTCCAGACCTCGGAAAAAGGCGCCGTGTCGCTGCGCGGCCGCTCGTCGGGGCCGAGGTCGCGCAGACGCAGGCGCATGGGCACGGTCACGCCCTCGCCCACGGCCACGGCCTCCTGGGCCCGCAAGGCCGGAAGCGCCGCCAGAAGCCCTGCCGCGTTTTCCGGCATGGCCCGGCGCACGAAGAGTTGGTCCTGTTCGTTGCTCATGCGCAGGGCAAAAAGCGTGTTGACCTGGGACAGCACGGTTTCGGAAATCTCCGACGGGCGCTGGGTGACCAAGCCCAGGGACACGCCGTACTTGCGGCCCTCCTTGGCGATGCGGGCCAGGGCCCGGCGGGTGGGGGCGAAGGCCTGGGTCGTATCCCGAGGCACGTAGCGGTGGGCTTCCTCGCAGACCAGAAGCACCGGCACGCCCTTGCCCCGTTCGCTCCACAGGGCGAAATCGAAAATGAGCCGGCACAGCACGGAAACCACCACGTCGACGATTTCCGCCGGCACGCCGGCCAGATTGAAGATGGTCATCGGCTTCCCCTGCCCGGGCAGGCGCAGATAGCGGGAAAGGAGCTGGGCCATGGTGTCCTCGACCGTGAGCTGGCCGAACATGAAGGCGAACCGCCTGTCCCGGCGCAAGGTGTCGATCCGGGTGGACAGCCGCAGGTAGGGAATGGAGCTTTCGGGCTTGTCGAGCTTGCCCATGCCCACCTTGAGCAGCTCCGCCACCCGGGCCAGACGGTAGGGCACCGGGGTGTCGATGGTGAGCCCGGCCTCGTCGCCGCCGCCCGTGCCCTGCAGGTATTCCCGCTTGGCCGTCAGCACGCAGTCCTTCAGGATATTGGCCTCCACCTCCCGAAACGGCCGGTCGGCACTGCAAAACACCTGCACCAGCTCCTCGTAGTCGAGCAGCCAGTAGGCCAGGGCCAGATCGTCCGGGGCCACGGACTCGGCCAAATCGCCAAACGCGGCGGCATACTCGTCGTGCGGATCGAGCAGCACGATGTGGCCGCAGGCATGGGCGGCCAGCACCGACCTGAGCAGCACGGCCACGGTGCAGGACTTGCCCGAACCCGTGGTGCCGAGCACGGCGAAATGCTTGCCGAGCAGATCGTCCACCACCACGTAGGCCGGCACGGACGGATCCTGTTGCAGCGAGCCCACCACCACGCTCGATTTGGTCGGTTTGGCGTAAATGCGCGCCAGATCGTCCGAAGTGGCGAGCGACACCCCGGCCCCGAGCCGAGGACTGACCGAGACGCCGCGCTGAAACAAAAAATCCTGATCGTCCGGTCCCAGGCTCTCGCCGAGCAGGGCCAGCTTGGCCAGCCGACGGTCGTCCGGCGAGGGTGCGGCCGACGGCGACGACGTGGCCAGGGCCCGCACCAGCCCGAACACCTGGGAGGCCGGCGTGGCCACCACCAGCATGTCCCCCAGCCCGACCCGGGTGGAAGCGACGGCGGTGAGCACCACCGTCGCCTCGGCCCCTTCCACGTCCGCGATATAGCCAACCGCTTCGCGCGTTACCGGCATGGGAACTCCTTTCGGGCGCCTGCGGCGCGTCCTGACCAGGGCGCTGCCCTGGACCTGCCGGGGGGAATCATTCCCCCCGGTCCCCCTGTCCCGGAGCGGGGACCCTTATTTAAACCCTCGGTGCGAGGGGTCCGGGGGCATCATGCCCCCGGCCGCCGGAGGCACATCTTCTCTTCTCCCAACGCCGTCTCAATGGCCGCGGCCAGGTCCCGGCGCAACACAGGCTTGAGCAGAAACTCCCGGATGCCGAGCGCCTTGGCCCGTTCCCGGCTGATGGTCTCGGAAAACCCCGTCAGCATGAGGACCGGCAGGTCCGGCCGCACGGCCAGGACCTCCCGGGCCAGGTCGGCCCCGGTCAGACCGGGCATGTTCTGGTCGGTAATCAAGAGATCGACACCCTGGGGATCGTCCCGGAACCGGGACAAGGCCTGCCTGGGATCGGTCTCGACCCTGACCTCGTAGCCCAGGGATTCGATCAGCTCCTGCCCGATTTCGGCCAGGGCCGCCTCGTCGTCCACGAACAGCACCCGGCCCCGGCCCATGGCCGGATGCGGCGCCTCTTCCTGGGGCGGATGCGGGACCTCGCTGGCCAGGGGCAGAAAGATCTCGAAGGTCGCGCCCCGGCCGGGCGCACTTTGGAGTTTGATGGCGCCATGGTACTTGCGCACGATGCCATGGACCATGGCCAACCCCATGCCGGTCCCCTCGCCGGGCTTTTTCGTGGTGAAAAAGGGATCGAAGACGCGTTCGGCGATTTCCGGAGCGATCCCCGGCCCCGTATCCGAAACCCACAGCCGCAGGCACTCCCCGGCCGGCATGTCGCCGGACACGGGACAGGCTCCGTCGGCCACGGGTTCCAGGCCCACGGTCAGTTCGCCGCCCGTTTCACGCATGGCGTGGGAGGCGTTGGCGCACAGGTTCATGATGATCTGCTGCATCTGGGACGGCTCGGCCTGGACGGTGTCCCGGCCCGGCCGGATGACTTCATGGAGCGCGATGGAATTGGGCACCGTGGCCCGCAGCAGTTTGAGCGTCTCCTTGACCAGGGGTCCCAGGCGCAGGGACGCGGCCTCCTCGTCGTTTTGCCGGCTGAACGTCAGGATTTGCAGCACCAGGTCCCTGGCCCGGCGGCAGGCCGACAGGATATGCTCCACCCGCCGGGCCAGGTTTCCCCCGGCCGGAGCGTCGGCCTGGATCATTTCGGTAAAACCCATGATGATGCCGAGAATATTGTTGAAATCATGGGCGATACCACCGGCCAAGGTGCCGATGGCTTCCATCTTCTGGCTCTGGCGCAGCCGCAATTCCAGGTTCTTGCGTTCGGTGATGTCGTGGGCCACGAACACGGTGCCGAGCGGGGCTCCGTCGGCCTGGGACAGCGGCGAGGCCGTGATGAGGAATGCGCCGCGCAGCCTCGGGATGGACAGTTCCCGGGAGTGGTAGCTGCCGTCGGTCATGGCCAGCACCGCCCGGGATCGGGCGTCGCCCTGGTCCGGCAGATCGAACACGAAGCCGCACTCCCGGCCCACCACCTCCTTGGGCGAAAGCCCCAGCCGGTGGGCCATGGCCAGGTTAAGCCGCCGCACCCGGCGCTGCCGGTCGACCAGCAGCACGAGATCCTGGACGGAATCGAACGTCCCCTCCCATTCCCGTTTGGCCGAAATGATCAGCCGGGTGACGCGTTCGCGCTCCTCCATCTCCCTTGTCAGCTTGCGGTTGGCGTTGGCCAGGGCGGCGGTACGCTCCTCGACCAGGGCCTCCAGCTGGTTTTTCAAGGCCTGAAAATCCCGTTCGGCCCGCCATTTGGCGCACAGCGACGAGGCGAATTGATAAATTTCCTGGGGATGGAAGGGCTTTTGGATGTAGAGGAGCTTGTCGGCCGGGGGCACCCGAGCCGCGATGGCCGCCGGATCGAGATCGGAAAAGGCGGTGACCATGACGATCTGTATCCAGGGATCGATGGCGCGGATGGCCTCGGCCGCGGCCAGCCCCCCCCGGCCCGGCGGCATCCGGACATCCAGAAAGGCCACGGCGTACGGCCGGCCTTCCCGCAGGGCCTCGGACACGGCGGCGACGGCTTCCTCCCCCTGGTGGCACAGCGTCAGGAGAAATTGCGGCTCCGGTTCCGGCGGCAAGGGAGAAAGCCCGTCCAACCCGGCCAGAAGATCCTCCTCTTCCGGGGCCAGAATCTCGACGAACAGATCGAGAATGCGCGGCTCGTCATCGGCCACCAGCACGCGCACAAGCCCGGTGGAATCGGCGTTGGCCGGCATGAAACCTCCCTCTCCCTGGTCTGTTCTCCGTCCCGTCGCCCCCTGCTGTCAGGGCATTTCGCTCCGATCGACCTTTTCGGCAGCCGCGGCGTTCCTGTCTGGCCGGGCCGGGGGCGTCGCGGCCCTGGCCGCCTTGTTGTCTCCGGCCGGCCGGGCTTCGGGCGGGACCGGCGTAAAAGGCCGCGCCTGGCCGACGGCCGCAGCCGGGACCGGCGGCGCGGGCGGAGCCTTGGCCGCAGAAGACGCCGGAGGCTGGGCGGCCGACGGCTGGATGGCCGGCGCAGAGGGCAGGTTGACCTCCTCGGCGGCGGAAAGGCGGCTCAGATTCGTCTGGGCCTTTTCGTAATAGGACGGATTGGTGGCGATGGCCCGCTCGAAATACTGTTGGGCCCGGGCCTTGTCGCCGGCCTCCATGAAACAGACGCCGACGTTGTTGAGGGCCGCCGATTCCGATCCGACGGACGCGAACGTGGCGTAGGCCTCGTCGAAACGGCCGAGCCGGCACAGGGCCAAGCCCAGGTTGTTGGCGATCTTGGCGGTCTTTTTGGCGGCCAGGGCCTTGCGGAAGGCGGCCACGGCATCCTCGGACCGGCCAAGCAGCATCAGGGAAAGGCCGCGGTTGTTTTCCACGTCCGGATCAAAGGCCACGGCCAGGGATTTGTCGAAAATCGCCAAGGCGGCGTCGGGATGGCCTTGCCTGTTTTCGATGGTGCCGAGCAGGGCGGCGGCCCGGGACAGGCCGGGGTCGCGTTCCAGGGCTTTTTGCAGCATGGCGGCGGCCTGGGTCTGGGCGCCGCCGAGATACAGGGCGAAGCCGAGGCCCTGCATGGCCGGAGCGAACTTGGCATTGGCCCGCAAGGCCGTCTCGTATTCGGAACGGGCCTTGTCCACCGCCACGCCGCTCCCCAGATAGAGGTCCCCCAGCCGGGTATGGACCGTGGCGGCGTCGGCGCCATTTTTCAGGGCGGTCAGATAGAGCCGGCCGGCCTCATTCCTGTCGCCCCGGGCCAGGGCCGCGTCACCGGCGGCCAGGGCGTCCGCGCTGTTTTTCGTCTCCGGAAGCCTTTTGCCCTTGACGGCGCCGCAGCCCGAAAGTCCGATCCCGACAATCAGGCAAACAACCACCACTGTCACGGCCAGGGCCGTTCGTCCCACGCCTTTCACGCGCCTTCCCCCTTGCCCACCTGTCCGAGCATACCAAAGCCGCCCGGGAGGGTAAATACACCGCCGGTTCCCGTCGGTTCCACAACCCGTGGACTCCCGTTTCCCCAAAGGAGGATCCGTTCCACATCGGGTGGATCAGCCCCGGTTCGCCACCCCTGCGTCCCGCCCCGGAAATCGGGCCGGCAATGCCGGCCGGCAGCGGCTTTCCCGGTCCGATGGACGGCGGCCGCCCGGACGGCGCGCATGATTATTGCAAAACCCGAAGCACCCGCCGCCTGGCCGTGAAGGACCGTTGGCGAACCGGCTGCGCGGGGAAGGATGGCAGTATGCGGCAGCGCGGCAAGACAGACGGCCAGAAGGGCGTTGCGGCCATGGAAATGGCGCTCGGCCTGCTCATCCTGATCCCCGTGCTTCTGGTCCTCCTGGAGGGCTCCAGGGCGCTGCTCCAATACGCGAAGCTGCAAAACGCAGCCATGGAAGGAGCACGGATGCTGGTCCGGGACGGCGGGGACACCACCGGCGTCGCGGCCGCCATCAAGAACATCGTTTCCCCCGACGACACCGACGCGACCAGCGTGGCCATCTCCGCACGCGATGCCAACAACAACGTAACAGTGAAGGTGGACCATGTCTTCACGGCTTTTTTCCAATCCAAGTCCGACGACCAGGACCAGAGCAGTCCTTTCAGCCTGCTGGGCACGGATCCGCTCACGCTTTCGGCCAGCGTCACCGTGGCCCTGCCCGAGGCGAACTAGCGCCCGCGACCAGCGCGGGGCCTCGAGCGTGCTCATTGCCGCGAGTCTGGTCGCCGTCATCGCGGCCTCGGGCGTGGCCCTGGACCTCGGGAGGATCTACGTGGCCAGAAACAAGCTGCAAAACGCCGTGGACGCCGCCGCCCTGGCCGGCAGCCTGCAACTCCCCGACGATCCCGACGTGACCACCGGGCAGGTCTCCACGGCGGTTACGGCCAACCTGCTCGCCAACGACGCCGCCGCCACGGACATCGGCATTTCCTCGGGCGGCGCCACCCGAAGCGTGTGCGTCCAGGCCTCGGTGCCGGTCGGCATGACCCTGACCAACGTCTTCGGGGCCGGAGCCACGACGGTCACCGCCGAGGCCTGCGCCGGGTACAACGATATCGAACTGGTCTTCGTGCTCGACGCCACCGGCAGCATGCGCGGCACCCCCATCGCCAACGTCAAGGAGGCGGCGGCCAGCCTGGTGGACCTCATCATGCCCTCCGCAACCACCACCTCCACCCGGTCCAAGATCGGCCTTGTCCCCTTCCAGGGCAAGATCCGCATCGACGGCAGCGACCCGGTCACGGCCGAACAGAACCCGGACGGCGTGGGCGTCGGCTGCCGCAACGCCGACGGCAGTCTCAACAACGGCAAGCTCAAGGCCGAATACGCCACCACGTCGAGCCGAAGCTCCATCTTTTACGGCTATACCATAAGCGGCGTCAGCACCACCTCGGACAAGACCTGCTCCGGCATGTCGCCCATCCGGGCCCTGTCCTCGGACAAGGAAGCCATTTTAAACAACATCTCGAACATCAACGCCGGCGTCGTCACCTCGGGCACCGTCATTTCCGAAGGCCTCAAGTGGGGGCACCGCGTCCTTTCGCCCACCACCCCCTATGTCGAAGGCAGTACGGACAAGAAGGTCCGCAAGATCATGATCCTTTTGACCGACGGCGACACCGAGGACGGCCGGTGCGGCGGTTCCTTCGCCTCGGCCTACAAGACCATCAATTCCTACTGGACCAACGCCTACTTCGGCATGGGCCTGACCCCGACCACCTCGACCTCGCCGTACGCCACCCTGTCCACGGCCACCGCCACCCTGGCCCAGATCCCAAGCTGCGTCGACGGCGGCAAGCTCAACCAGGCCGCCCTGGACGCAGCCACGAGCGCCAAGAACGACACCTACCCCATCGAAATCTTCACCATCCGGTTCGGGGATTCCGACTCCACGGACGTGAGTCTCATGAAGCAGATCGCCTCGTCCAAGACCGGCACCGACGATCACTACTACGATGCGCCCAACGAATCGGACATCCAGGAAATGTTCAAGAAGATCGGCCAGCAGCTCGGCCAGCGTCTGATGACCACGAAGGAAGCCACTACGGGGACACCGTAGGGCCGGCGGGGAGAAGAGCCATGGCACTGCAGGTCGCCGACAACCGACAACGAGGCATGACCACCGTGGAACTCGCCCTGGTGCTGCCGGTGCTGCTCCTGATCCTGTGCGGCATCATCGAAACCGCCAACATGATGCGGATGCAGATGACGCTCAACAGCGCCGTCTCCGCCCTGGCCCGCCGGGTCGCCGTGGACCCGACGGTCAGGACGCAAGCCGCCGCCGCGGCCGCCATGACAAGCAGCAATCTCGTGCCCATGGTCCAGCAAACCCTGGACAACAACACGACCGCCGACGCGCCGGTGCTCAGCCTGGATCCGGAAAATCCGACCTGCACCTCGGCCTCCTGCGATCCGTTCGTGGTGACCATCACCTACGGCTATCACGCCATCACGCCGCTTATGACGGCGTTTTTCGACGGCATCACCCTCTCGGCCTCGGCCACCAAGACGGCCGAGCCGGGCTCCACCGGCTCGAGTGCGAGCGAATAAGCCGCCCGGCCCAGGGAAAGACCGCTCCCGGAGGACACCATCATGAAGACACGCATCCTGCTCCTTACCGCCTGGACCGTGCTGACGCTGTCCGGCCTGGCCCTGGCCACGGACAAGTCCAGCCTGGTCCAGTTCTACCAGAACTATCTGTCCCTGGTCAGCGCCAGCGACTACGTCACCACTTCCAGGGACAGCCCCGAGGTCTGGGGGGAAAAGTTCGACGGCATCGCCCGGGACGCGGGTTTTGAAGATGCCGCGGCCGCCCTGGCCGCCGGCGAGGGCCTAAGCGCCGACAGCGACATCGCCGCCCTGCGCCAAGCCGTGGCCAGCGAGATCATCCAGCAATACCAGCCCTACCGCGAATAGCCGGATAGCCGGTACCGGCCGCGGCCGCTGCGCCATTTCCTGGAGGCCTTTTTTGCCTCAAGCCTGAAAGGGCACCCTCCGCACATCCTCTCGGGCGGCCAAAGGGCGCGAGCCCCATGGCCGCCCGAAGCGCCGCCTTCGACGCCTTGGGCAGCGGTCTCCGACCGGGAAAAATGCCGCCGGGAGGGTCCGCTGGCGGGCCGTGCTTTTTTCGGGGGACCGCGCAACCACCCCGCCGGGGGGCCAACGCCCGCATCCTCCGGCCGCCCCGGGGCCTTCCCCGGCCCCCATGGCGCCCCCGCCTCAGCGGTTCATGCCGCCGAACATCTGGGCGATGCTTAAGCCGGCCGGCCCCAGGATGACGATCAAAAGCGTGGGGAAAATAAAAAACACCAGGGGGAAAAGCAGCTTGACCGGCAGCTTGGCGGCCAGCTCCTCGGCCAGCTGAAACCTTTTCACCCGCATGGCGTCGGCGTAGACCCGAAGCGTCTGGGCGATGGAGGTGCCGAACATGTCGGCCTGGATGAGCATGGCCACCAGACTTCCCATCTCCTCCAACCCGACCCGGGCGGACAGGTTTTTGAGCGCCTCGCGCCGGGACTTGCCGGCCCGCAGCTCCAGGGTCAAAAGCCGCAGCTCGCCGCCGACGGCCGGCTCCCGGGGGCTCAGTTCCACGCACACCCGGTGCATGGCCGCATCCAGGCCCATGCCCGCCTCCACGCACACCACCAGCAGATCGAGGGCGTCGGGCAAGCCGTGCAGCACGGCCTTCTGCCGTTTCTTCACCCGACCGTCGAGCAGGATGCCCGGCAGGTAGAACCCCACCGCCACGCAGCACAGCATCGCCAGAAGGCTGAACCGGCCCGGCAACCGTCCGGTCATGACCGCAAGCCCGCCGACAAGCAGGCCGACCAGCGCCCCGCCGGCCTTGATGCCCCAGTAGATCTCCAGGGCCTTGGGCTGACGGTAGCCGGCATGCACCAGGGCGGCCCGGGTCTTGGTCAGCTCCTTGGCTTCCTTGGGTTTGACCGCTTCACCGAAACGGGCCGCCACCCCCTTGGCCAGGCCGACCAACCAACGGCGCATCCCCGGCCGTTCCCGCGCGGTGGCGACGCCGACCGAGGCCACCACGGCCAGGGCCCGGTCGAGCATCTCCCGGCGACGTTGCCGTTCGTTGCGCCAAAGCACGCCGGCGTAGACGAAAATCCCGCAAACGATGCCGACCAGAAGGGCGATAACGAGCATTTCCATAGAAACCGCCTAGACCTCGATGCGGACCATCTTGCGGATGACCGCGATGCCCATGCCCATCATGACGATCACGAGATAGAGCAGCTTTTGCCCGATGGGATGGGTGACGAGCAGGGACATGTAGTCCGGATTGAGGGCCTGGATGGCCGCCGCCACGCCAAAAGGCAGCGCCGTCAGCACCCAGGCCGCCATGCGCCCCTCGGCCGACAGCACCCGGACCCGCCCCTTGAGCTTGAACCGCTCCCGAATGAGAAAGGCGATGTTCTCCACGATCTCGGCCAGATTGCCGCCGGTTTCATTCTGGATTTTGACCGACACCACGAAAAAGTTCAGGTCCGGGCAATCCACCCGGTCCATGAGGTTATCCAGGGCCACGGTGACGCCGACCCCGAGATTGATCTCCTCCATGGTCTTCTGGAACTCGACCCGGATGGGATCGGAAAATTCGCTCACCACCATGCCCATGCCGCTGCCGAAGGTGTGTCCGGCTTTCAGCGCCCGGCCCACCAGCTCCAGGGCGTCGGGCAACTGGCGCTCGAAAGCCTCCATGCGTTTCCTCTTCCGCCGGAATATCCAGCGGAAGGGCAGGATGCCGGGGAGCATCGCCGCCCCCAGCCGGACGAGAAGATGTTCGCTGTACACGGAGGCGATCAGATAGCCGCAGGCCACGCAGACCAGCGAGAGCAGCACGAAGATGCCGAGCGGCGCCTGGATGTCGGCCTGATCCAGGGTCTTGTTCATCCGCTGGCTCCAGGCCTGCCGGGAGAGCAGCACGTTGAGCCAGTGCAAGCCGCTCATTTCGTGCCGCTTGACGATGTCGGCCACCTCGTCCGCATCGGCCGCGCCCTGGCCCCGGGTCACGGCGGCAATGCGCCGGGCCAGGGCCTTGCTTTCCGTATCGGAAAGACGCCGCAGGGACATGACCACGGCCACGGCCACGGAGACCAGGGCCGCCAGCACGACCAGGACCAGGGAGACGGGCACGTTGTCGAGCATGGGACCTCCCGTTAGACCTCGGCCACGTTGCGCGGATCGAACAGTCCATCGGACAGGCGGATGCCCTTGGCCTCGAACTTGGCGGCGAACTTCGGCCGGATGCCCCGGGGCAGAAAGACGCCCTTGACCTTGCCGTCGGGCGTGACGCCCCGCTGCTCGAAGGCGAAGATCTCCTGCATGGTGATGACCTCACCCTCCATGCCGGTCAGCTCCTGGAAGCTGACGACCTTGCGGCTGCCGTCGGAAAAGCGGGCGATCTGGATGATGGCGTCCACGGCCGAGGCGATGTAGCGCTTGAGCGACAGGGGGGAGATGGCCAATCCGGCCATGGCCACCAGGGTTTCCAGACGCATCAGGGCGTCGCGGGGGGTGTTGGCGTGGATGGTGGCCAGCGACCCGTCGTGGCCGGTGTTCATGGCCTGGAGCATGTCCAGGGCCTCGGCGCCGCGCACCTCGCCGACGATGATGCGGTCCGGACGCATACGCAGGCAGTTGCGCACGAGATCGCGCTGGGTGACCTCGCCCCGGCCCTCGATGTTGGGCGGCCGGGATTCCAGGCGCACCACATGGTCCTGCTTGAGCTGCAGTTCGGCCGCGTCCTCCACGGTGACGATGCGCTCGTCGTGGGGAATAAACCCCGAGAGGCAGTTGAGCATGGTGGTTTTGCCGGTGCCGGTGCCGCCGGAGATGAGGATGTTGAGCCGGGCCAGGACAATGCCCTGCAGCACGTCGGCGATGTCCCGGGTCATGGCCTTGAAGCGGATCAGATCCTCGATGGAGAGCTTTTCCTTGGCGAACTTGCGGATGGACAGCGCCGGGCCGTCGATGGCCAGCGGCGGGATGATGGCGTTGACGCGGGAGCCGTCGGCCAGCCGGGCGTCCACCATGGGCGAGGATTCGTCCACCCGTCGTCCCACCCGGGAGACGATGCGGTCGATGATCTTTTTGAGATGGTTGTTGTCCTTGAAGCGCGACCCGGTCAAAACGAGCTTGCCGGCCCGTTCCACGTAGATCTGGCGGTAGGAATTGACCAGGATGTCGTTGACGGAGGGGTCCTTCAAAAAGGGCTCCAGGGGCCCGAGCCCGAGCATTTCGTCCCTGACCTCGACGACCAGCCGCTCCCGCTCGGACTGGTTGAGCGGCGTCTGGATCTCGTCCCTGAGCAGGCGCTCCACCAGCTTGCCGATCTCCGCCCCCAGGGCGTCGCTGTCCAGGGTATCGAGCAGGGTCAGGTCGATCAGGTCGATCAGCCGGTCGTGAATGCGGGTTTTGATCTCGTAATAGTCGTCCACCCCGGGCCCGGTCTCCTTGGACTCGGACGGCTTGGCCTCCACGCGGGGCGGCATGGGGCGCATCATCGGACGGCCGCGTTCCATGGCATACTCCTTAAACGTCCGTAACGGGAGCGTCCCGGGGGCGAAACGCTTCGGGCCCGGGAAATCCGGCGCCGGGCAGAGACCGGCCACCGGCCGCCGGGCCGGCTCACCCCTTGTGACCGCCAAGGAATTTCAGGCCAAACAGATGCTTGGGTTCCTTGGCTTCCTCGAACGGGACCAGGGCCCGGGCCAGGTCGCGCAGGGACTTGGTGACGGGGGCTTTGGGAGCGGTTTCCAGCAGGGTCTTGCCCTGGTTGATGGCCGTGAGCGTGGTTTTGTAATCGTTGGGCACCCGCCAGAACACGGATCGCTCCAGAGCCTTTTCCATGTCCTCCACCACCAGATCGCTTTCCGCCAGGTGGCGGTTGACCACGAGCCTGAGCTTTTCCTCCAGCCCGAGTTCCGACTGGCGGATATTGTCCAGAAAACGCCGGACATTGGCCAGACAGGCCAGATTCTGCACGCACACGAGCACGATGGCGTCGGAAATGTCCATGACCTTCAGCGTGATCTCGTCCAAGTACATGCCGAGATCGATGACCACGGTGTCGAAGAGCTGGCGCATGAGTTCGAGCAGCTTGCTGATGTTGTCCGGGGTGGCCATCTGCAGATCGTCCAGGCGGCTCGGCGGGGGCAGCAGATAGAGTCCCGAGGCGTGCCGGGACATGACGCTCATGAGGTAGGTGGAATCGAGGCGGCCGATGTTGGTCAGGACCTCGCCCCAGTGATACTTGGGGGAGAGATCCAAAAAAAGCTGGGCCTCGCCGAAAGGCAGGTTCATGTCCACCAGGGCCACCGACGCCCCAGCCTTGTGCTCCAGAAAGGCGGCGGCCAGGTTGACGGCGATGGAGGTGGTGCCCACACCGCCCTTGGCCCCGAAAACATTGATAATATTACCCTGACGGACCGGCCGTTCGCCCTCCCGGCCGCGCCGGCGTTCCTTGAAACGCCACAGGGCCATGCGCACGTCCTCCGGGGAGACGGGCATGGGGAAAAATTCGCGCACGCCCTGGCGCATGAGATGCATCAGGACCGCGGCGTCATAGGTGTCGGCCGCCAGGAAGACTTCCAGATCCTCGCGCCGGTTCACCAACTCGGCCACGGCCGCAAATTCCGGCTCGCCGCGCTCGGGGTGCAGCTGGCGCACGAGCAGATCGGCGTAGTCCTCCCCGGCGCCCAGCACCTCGAAATCCCCATCCTCGGACAGGCATTCCTCGAAGGCCCGACGCGCCGCCGCGTCGTCGACCTCAAGGATAGCGGTGTGCTTGTCCTGCATGGCTCCCCCGCGGCGCCCTTCGTCCTACTGGCCCTTCTGGAACTGCAGGATGGTGGGCGACGGCTTGTCCTTGGATTCCGGCTTGGCTTCCTTATAGCGCGTATACGCCGCAGCCGCCACCGTGCCGTCCATGCCCAGCATCGGCTTGTCGTCGGCGACGGTCGGCGCGATTTTCTGGCTTTCAAAAACCGTATGAAAGGACCGGCCGTAATCCCAGGCGTATTGGTCATCCGTCCGGCAGCCGACGACAAGCCCGGCCAAAACGGCCGCCGTGATCCAGACGCAACGTCGCATGCGCACCTCCAGGGCCTATTCGCCGGAGCTTGTCCAGCGGGTAGTGGCCGCCACCGGCACGACATGGCCGAAATCGCCATCCAGGGTCGGACCGCCGGCCGCCACCCCGGTCTGGGTATTCCCGCCTTTGCCGTAGTTTAAGTAAAATTCCACTTCGTCCGGCTCGTGACCGAGATCCGTGGGCAGGATCATATGCTTCTTGTCCAGGGGCTTGACCAGATGGGCCGTGATGATGATGACCAGTTCCGACTGGTCCTTTTGGTACTCGGAACTTTTAAAGAGGTTGCCGAGCACCGGGATGTCCCCGAGCATCGGATACTTGTCCACGGCGTTGCGGGAATTCTCCGAAAGCATGCCGGCCACGGCGAAGCTCTGGCCGTTGCGCAGCTCCACGGTGGTGGAGGTCCGCCGGGAGCTGATGGCCGGGACGGTGGTGCCCGCTATGGTGATGGACTTGGTGTAGTCGAGCTGGGACACCTCGGGATGGACCTGCAGGTTGATGCGGTCATCGCCCACGATGGTCGGCGTGAATTTGAGGCCCACGCCGAAATCCTTCCATTCGATGGTGGTGGTGCCGAGCCCGGCGGACACGGGCACGGGGATCTGGCCGCCGGCCAGAAAATCGGCCGACTGCCCGTTGAGACAGACCAGATTGGGCTCGGCCAGAATCCGGACCAGCCCGTTTTCCTTGAGGGCATCGAGGACGCCGGTCACGGTGGTGGTGGTCTTGCCCGACTGGAAGTTCCAGCGGCCGACGGCCGTGCCCTGGTTCAGGCTGGAGGTCGCGGTGTGGATCGAATTGATGTTGAGCATGCCCGACGACATGGAGGTCAGGTCGCCGATCAGGGTGTAGGCGAAATTGCCGTCGCTGCTGATGGCGTTGAGGTTGATGCCCATGCGGTTGAGCACGGATTTGGTCATCTCGGCCACCCGGACTTCCAGCATGATCTGCTGCACGCCGCCCACGGACAAGAGGTTGAGCACCTTTTTCGGGGCATAGGCCTCGGCCAGGGACAGCACCTTCTGCATGTTGCCCGCATCCCTGACCGTGCCCGACAGCGCGATGGAATCCTGGTTGGCCATGACCTTGATGGTGGCCGCCTCCTCGGGCAGAAGGTCATGAATCATCTGCTTCAGGCGGGTGATGTCCGGGGTCACGTCCAGATCATACACCCGGATGACCCGGTTGCCAGCCCCCCACAGCATGAGGTTGGTCAGCCCCGGGGCGATGCCGGTGACATAGACCTCCCTGGGGGAAAGCAGCACGAAATCAGCGACTTCCTTGGCCCCCACGGAAACCCGGGTAATATTCTCCGAGCTTTCGATCCGAATGGACTTGCCCACGGTCAGCGGCTGCCGGGGAACGGCGTCATAGGTTCTGACCGCTCCAGCGCCGGAACGCGGCCCGTAGGGAGCACAGCAAGCCGCCCCCGCGGTCAGCAGCACGATCAGGACCGCCAGACCGGGTATGCAATAACGCATCATGCTTCCCTTCCTCCTACCGTGGCGGACACGTCGGGCATTCGATGGAGACATCGTAAATCGTGATCTGTCCGGAGCCCTGGGACAGCTTCCTGGCACCGGGGCCGGCCTGGGCCGTACCGGCGGCCGCCGGCGCCGCGGGGGAAGTCGCCGCCCCGGGAGCTGCCGGAGACCCGGCCTGCCCGCCGCCGGCCTCTCCCGCGTCGCCTGCGGCCACACCCGACGCGCCGCCCCGTTTCGCCGCCAAAGGCGCCGAGGCCCGGACGGCCTGATAGCCGTACGGCTGGGGAACCGGCGGGCCGGACGGCACGGCCGATGCGGCGGGAGCCGCCTCCCCGGCCGGCCCCGGACCGGCCAGACGTTGAAAATCCGTCCCGGCGGTCGGGATGGAAGCACCATCGCCGTCCCGGCGCAGCGCGAAATGCAGGGAGCCGTGATCCGCAGCCAGGGCCAGACCTTCGGCCTGGGCCGGCGTGACCATCAGGGTGAACAGGTCCGTACTGGCCAGCTCTTCCTTGCCGTCCTTGCCGACGCGCGTTTCCATTTGGGTGCCCGTGGCCAGCACCGGGATGTCCTGCAAAAGGACCTTGCTCATCTTGGCCTCCCCCTTGCCTGGCACCTGGAAGGTGGCCACCACGTCCACCCGGCTGCCGGGAGTGATGAGGCCGCCCGCGCCCATGGCCTTGGTGCCCTTGACGGTCACGGCCCGCTTGCCCGGTTCCACGAGGGAGGGAAGCCCGGAGGCGGTAACGCCCCGAGGCAGCAGCTTGTCGCCGGTAATGGGATCGTCCTGGGAAATATCCCGGGCCGCGATCCGGCCGGTGACATCGGCCAGGACGTGTTCGGCCGAAGCGGGAGCGAGATTGGCCTCGAAGGCTTTGACCCGCACCATGTCCCCGTCCAGACGGGTGCCCTTGGCGATGGCCCGGGCGGCCACCACCACCTCGATCTTTTTCACCTCGACCTTGGGCCGACGCTCGGCGGTCGTGCGCATGGAGCCCAGCCAGCGAATGGTCATCACGCCGGCCACCAGGGCCAGGACCACGGCCAGGATGATGTGCGGCAGCGCCTTGGATTTCATGAATGGCCTCCGCCCGCGCGCGGTCCGGCCGCCCCGGCGCGGATCGGCAATCGTTTCATTTTATGAAACAGTATGCCTGCGTCATGCGCGCGGACGTCCGCCCCTCCCCATGGGGAGAGACCGCCTCGCACCGGCCCGAGCCGCCGCTGTCGCAGGATCTTCATGCCGCCTCCGGGGTTGCGTCCGCGGGAAGGCTCCTGGAGCCTGTTCCCGGACACATTGCAGTAAGCAAGAAACCTGCCAGGATGCGCCCGCTGCAGCCTTCCCTGGAGGTCTTTCCTTGCCTCACGCCTGAAACGGCAACCTCCAAAAATCCTCTCGGGATTCCAAAGGGCGCGCGCCCTTTGGCCGCCGGAGGCGCCTCCGGCGACGCCTTGGGCCGTGGTCTCAGGATGCATAGGCCGCCGCCCGGGCCACCGTCGGGCGATCCCGGCAGGCAACGGACAGGGAAAGAGACGGCCGCGAAACGGCATCGGGGGGGGCGACTCCGGCGGTCGGCCAGGAGGCAAAGGCGCCTCGACGGGCCGGGATCAGGAGACGGAGGAAGCGGTGGAATAGTCCGTGACGGCGATGCGGTGTTTCTGAATCTTATTCCAGAGGTTTTTCGGGCTGACCCCCAGCAGCCGGGCCGCGTCCTTCTGGATGCCGCCGGCCTTTTTGAGCGCCGCCACGATCATGGTGCGTTCCATGTCCTGGAGGGTTTCGCGCAGATTGCCGGTATCGTCCGGCGGACGGTCGTCCGGGGCGGTCTCGGCGGCGTTGCCCGGACGGGCCGGCTCCCGGCCATGAAGGGCCCGGGCGATATCGTCCCCGGTCAGCACATCGCCGGAGCTGACGATGGCGGCCCGTTCCAGAACATTGGCCAACTGGCGGACGTTGCCCGGCCAGTCGTACGCAAACAGCAGCCGCATCCCCTCCCGGGACACCCCGCGCAGGTTCACCCCCACCCGGGGGTTGATCCGCTCCAGGAAATGCGCGGCCAAAAGCGGCAAGTCCTCCTTGCGCTCCCGAAGCGGCGGCAGATGGATGGTGGCCACGCCCAGGCGGTAAAAAAGATCGGCCCGGAACTGTTTTTGGGCGACCAGGGCTTCGAGGTCCTGGTTGGTGGCGGCCACGATGCGGATGTCGATGTCGATGGGCCGCGAACCGCCCACCCGTTCGATCTGCTTCTGCTCCACGGCCCGCAGGAGTTTGGGTTGGAGAAACAAGGGCATGTCGCCGATTTCGTCGAGCATGACGGTGCCGTGCTGGGCCAGCTCGAACTTGCCTTTTTTCTGGGCGACCGCCCCGGTAAACGCTCCCCGCTCATGGCCGAACAGTTCCGATTCCAGGAGATTTTCCGGAATGGCCGCGCAGTTGACCTTGACGCACAGCGCCTCCGCCCGAGGGGACAGGGCATGGATGGCGTCGGCGATCACTTCCTTGCCGGCGCCGGATTCCCCGGTGATCAGCACCGTGGAGTCGAGGGGCGCCACCCGGCGCACCATGTCCACCACGTCGCGCATGCCCTGGGACTGTCCCACGATGGCCGGACACCGCGTATCGGCCAGGGCGGATTTGAGCCGACGCAGTTCCCGCGTCAGGGCCCGGCGTTCCAGCACCCGGCGGATGACCACCTCCATCTCGGCCAGGGAGAAGGGCTTGGAGAAGAAATCGCAGGCTCCCAGGCGCACGGCCTCCAGGGCCTTTTCCTTGGTGGCGTAGCCGGTCATGACGATGACATCGGCTTCCGGCCGGGCGTCTTTCAACCGGGAGAGCCCTTCCAGGCCGTCCATACCCGGCAGCATGACGTCGGTGAGAACCAGATCGAAGACTTCGGCCTTGGCCCGGGCCACGCCCTCCTCGGCCGACCCCACGCCGTAAGCGTCATGTCCCTGGCTGGCCAGGGCCTCGCACAGCATCTCCCGAAAGCCCTCGTCGTCGTCGATGACCAGTATCCGGGCCGGCATCAGCGGCCTCCTCGGCATGGAAAGGCCCGTTTCATGTCCGCCCTCCGTCTTCGGGGAAAAAACCGATCATGGTTTCGCCAAGGCTCGCCTCCATGCCCGGAAGCAGCGCCGACAGGGCGCCGGCGGCCAGGCCCAGCCGGTCCCAGGCCCCGAGGTCCAGGGGCGGCGCATACCGGCTGCCGCTGCCCCCCCAGGCCATGGCGTTGGCGACGATGTCCGCCAGATGGATCACGGCGGCAGCATCGCGCTCGGCCCCGTCCCGGAGGGCATGATGCTCGCAGACCATGGTTTCCAGGTTGGCCGGGAATTCCCATTTGTGGAGTAAGGCCCCCCCCAGGGCGGCATGGTCGAAGCCGAGGATCTGCCGCTCGACCACGGCCAGGGGTTGCCGGTCGTCCAGGGCCTGGCGCATGGCCGCCGCCATGTGATGCGGCGCCTGTTTGAAAAGGATGATCCGGCCGATGTCGTGCATGAGGCCGCCCACGAAAGCCGCCTCGGGATTGCCGCGGCCGGTGGCCCCGGAAATGGCCTGGGCCGCCACGGCGCAGCCTACGCTGTGTTCCCAGAAAAGGCGCATGTTCACCCACCCCTGGGGGATGTCCTGAAAAAGGGGCAGGACCGACACGCCCAGGGCCAGGGTGGAGAGCTGCCGGCCGCCCACCACCAGCACCGCCCGGGACAGGCTGTCCACCTTGGCCGGAAAGCGGCCGTGCACGGCCCGCATGGTGCGGGAATAGAAGGAGCTGTTGACCAGCCGCAGCAGCTTGGCCGCCAGGCTCTGGTCGTGGCGGATGGCCTCGGCCGCGTCCTCCACCGTGCTTTTGGGGTCGCGCAACACCCGGCTGATGCGTCCGTAGACTTCCGGAGGGGAGACGAGCTGCGGTTCGTTGTGCAGCATCCCCTCGACCGTGACGGGCGGCAGGGTCCGATCCGCCGGAGCGGGCTGCCGGAAGTCCGCCTCGGGCGACGGCGCCGGGTCCCGGCGGGCCAGCCGCTCGGCCTCCCGGTTCACGGCCAGATGCCAAAGCATCAGGCCGGCCTCGTGGTCGAGGTCGAGCCGGCACAACCGCTCCCGGACCACGGTCTCGGCCGCCTCCGTGGTCGCCGCAACCTCCCCGGCATCCGCCGGGGCGTCCTGGCCAAGCCGCGAAACGGCGCCGTCCACCGCGGCCTCGGGGACGTTCCAGGCCAACAGGGACTTCAAATGGCCCGCGTCCAGCGTGGTGCCGCGCGGCATGAGAAAGCGACCGCCGGGAGTCACCACATCCTCGGACAGCACCATGCCCGCCACCAGTTCGCTCACCCTGCGTCTGGCCATTGCCTCCCCGTCGCGCGCCGCTGGGCACACGCTTCCCTTACCGAAGGATCATAAATGAGACCCAAAGCCTGTCAAGGAAGAGGCGTCGCCGGCAAGGCCTCCCCGATCACCACCACCAGCCGGGACGGCTGCCCGTTGCCGGCGGCCTCGAAGCGCAGGCTTCCATTGTTCTCGTTTAAAAAATTGATGCAGGCGGAGACCGCCGGCCCGGAAACCCCTTCCGCTGCGGCGCCCTCCACGACGATCGTCCCCCCCAGATCGACGTCCTGGCGCAAGCGCACCGCCACCGGCCCCGAGACATGGTCCAGGGTCTGGCGCAGAAGACCGGCCAAGCCCGTTAAAAAGGCGTGCTTGCGGGTCCGGACGGTGACCGGGACCTCGATATCGCGGACGACCGGATCGCTGCCGGCCGATCGGGGCAACCGGTCAAGCATGGCCGCGAGTTCGAGGTCCAGACGAAAGGTCTGGACATAGTGCCGGGGCCCTCCGTCCAGAGCAAAGGCATCCCGCCGCCGCTCCAGATCGTCGGCCATGCGGCCCTTGATCTCGCTCAGGGCGGTCTGCGCGGCGAGCACCCGGGGAAAGGCCCGTCCCAGGACGGCCTCGCGCAGGGACCCCAGCAACCGGCCGGCTTCGTCGCGACGGCCGGCATCGATGTCGCCGGCCAGGTTCGCGAAGGCAGCCTGCAACCGATCCGCCCCCTCGGTGGCCTTGCCCAGACGCAACAGCTCCAGGTCCAGGGCAGACAAGGCATTGCCCACGTCATGGAGATAGTGGCCGGCGGCCTCCACCAGGCCGGCCTGAAAGGCCACTTCGGCTTCCTTTTCCCGCAGGGTTTCCCGCAATTGCGATTCGCGCAGGGCCGCCGTTCTGGTCCGCAAGGCCTCCGTGCGCCGCTCGACCCGGGAGGCCAGTGCGGCATTGAGGCGTTTGAGCGCGGCTTCGGCGTTCCGCCGCCCCGTGGCGTCGCGCACGGCCAACCAGCCCAGCCCCAGGCCCCCCACGCTCAAAAAGGCCATCATCAGGCGCAGGCTCCAGACGCGTTCGAGCAGGGCCGGGGCATGCGGCGCCAGCTCCAGGGCGGTCCGTTCGTAGTCCAGGATCACGTACCAGCCGAGGACCACGCAGAGGGCCACGGCCAGAGGCAGCAGGACGTCACCCCCTGCGGGGCCTTTGGGGGCGACGTTCTCCGGCCGGGAAGCCTCTTCCCGACGGGAAGGCGGGCTCGCGTGCATAGCCACCTCGCCGGCGATGGAAGCGGCTCCGGGCGGGGGGACCGAGCCGACCCGGAGCCGTCAGGGATTATTCGGGCAGGGAAATGCCGAAGTCCATACGCCCGAAGGAATCCAGGCCGTCCTCGTCACCGGAGGCGGCGGCGTTTTCTTCCATGACGCGCGGCGCGGCCGCCTTGGACTTGCGGTGCCGGCGAGCCAGGATCTCCTTTAAGAGTTCGTCGCGCCCCATGTAGCAGTCCATGCACATATCGTCGCGGGGGCTGAACTCGGAAACGCGCTTGCGCAGGTTGCACACCTTGCACAGCCGGACATCCGCCGTGGACACCACGTCGTCGTCATCCTCTTCCAGCGGCGCGTCCCCATCGGCATCGGCGAGCATTTCCTCCGGTTCCACCCGTTCGCGCCGGGCGGGACGTTCCTTCCGCGGTCGCGGCGACGCCGCCCGGGCCGGCTGGGCGGCCTCCCGGGGCTCCGCCTCGATCCGCAAGGCAAACGGTCCCTTTCGGGTTCGGACCTGCACCTCGCCCCCCAGCAACTCGGGGAAGAGTTCCGCGAAGATGCGGACCAACTGGTACTTCTTGTCCACACCCTTGCGGCGCAGCCGGATATAGGCCCGGTTTCCCTGCACCGTCGGCCAGATGGCCTTTTCCAGGTTGGGTGAATCGTTTTGTAAAAAACGCCCCTCTATGACGAACCCTTCTTCGCAGACGTAATATTCCGATCCTGATTCGCAGTGGAAATACTCCGCCTCGGTGGGTATCTTCTTCCAGGTCAACGCCGCTCTCCCGTCTTTCCGGCCTGACGGCCGCTTTACAGTCCCAAATCCTGATTTATACAAATGACCGTCACCCGTCCTCTGGGATAGGACTTTTCCGTGATGGTCCAGACATTGCAGATCCGTTCCGGGCTGCCGCAATCCTCGCAGCGACCGGACACGGCGCAGGGCGTTTTTTTCCCGAGCCGCATGGCGTTGACCGGCGCGGCGAATTCCTTGATCCGGCGGATGGCCGCCCCCAGATCCGGCACGATCTTGTTGCGTCCGACCAAGACCACCACCCGCCGCGGACCAAAGGCAATGGCGCAGGCGCGATTGCCGATCATGTCCAGGTTGACCAGGACGCCGTCCTCGGTGACGGCATTGGTTCCGGTGAGGAACAGGTCGGCCAGGAGGGCCTGGCGGCGGCGCTCGTAGGCCGCCTCGGGCGTCGGAAGTTTTTCCAGGGTGTCGATGACCGACACCCCGGGCACGGCGCAAAGCGCCTCGGGCAATCCCGTGGCCGCCAGGGTCACGGAACCGCCGAAAGACACGGTCCCCGGTGCGATCTCGGGGACGATCCGGTCAAGGACCAAGGCCTTGGCCGCCGCCGTGTCCGCCACCACGTGGACATCGAAATGGTTGCCGCGAAGGGCCTCGGCCACAGCGTCCAACCGCTTGGCATAATACGTCTCGATGGGAGCCTGCATGCCGCCTCCTTGCGCATTTGGCGCGCGGCGCATGACCATGAGTCGGGTCCCCCGAAAAATCAAGCCGTCCGTGACCGTCCGCTTTTTCGGCCGAGGACCGGCAAAGGACGCGACAGCACCGACACGCCGTTTGGGTGCCTACGTCAGGGATAGAGTTTCCGCAACTCCTGGATGAACTGGGTCGCCGTCTGGTCGCCCCGCCCCTGGCGGACCACCACCCATACGCCCCAAGACACAGGGATATTTCTGTTCTTTTTCTCGAGATAAAAGGCATCCAGCCCGGAAACGATGCGCCCCGCCGACATGCCGGAAAAATACGCATCGGATTGGCGCATGACCTGCTCCATGATATCGGAACAGATCGTGTACTCGTTTTTAAGCGTGATGCCGAGGATGCTTTCACTTAAATTGAAGCCGTCAAAGATGCCGAGGACCAGATCGGTCTTCTGGTCCCGGTTCAGTCCGGCCCAGTAGGCGCCGGCCCGTTTCGTCGCCTGGGCTTGGGCCGGCCGGGAGAGAGCCCCTCCCACGACCAACGCCAGGATCAGGACCAAGCCGGGCAGCCGCCAGCGCCAAACGCCCCACCCACGCGCCATGTCCCCTCCTTGTCCCCGATCCGGCCGGCACCTGCCGGCTGGTGCCGGGACGCCTTTCTTCTTGTACTGAACGGGAAATGGCATTTCAACAGGTTATCCGCACGATGTGCATCTTTTCACGTCGTCAGCCAGTCGTGCGGCAGATGCCCGGTACTGACCGGACTCAGCCGATCCCCCCGATGGGACAGCAACAGGGTGAACATGGCCGCGTTGGGCAGGGGGATGGCCTGGCGAAAGGCTCGAAACCGGCACATGGCCGCGTCGACGGGCATGGGACCGCAGAGCAGCCGCAGCATGACCCCGCGCAAAAACTGCCCGTGGGACACCACGGCGACCAAGCCCTGCAAGGACCGGCAGCGGTCAAGAAAGGTCTTCACCCGCTCCCAATATTCCTGAAAGGTTTCGGCTCCCGCGCCATCGCGAAATTCCGGATCCAGGCGACGCCAGTAGCCGATCACGGCCGGAGTCCGGTCTTCCCGGCGCGTGCCGCTATACCGGGTCGGGGCCAGATAGGAAAATTCCTGCACCGGCCACACGGCCACCGGGACATCCGGGAAACGCCGGCACAACGGCATGGCTGTTTCGGCGGCCCGGTCGAAAGCGGAAAAAACCACCAGCGACGGCGCGCAGCCAAAGCTCGCGGCCACGCAGTCGGCCTGTCGGCGCCCCAAGCCGGTCAGCGGAATGGTACCCGGGTATTCGGTCACTTCTCCGGCGTTGGAGGCGCTTTGCCCGTGGCGGATGCAGCGGATGGTGGACATGCCCGAATGCCGCGCTACGCAAGAAGGAACTGCAGGAAGAGCACACGCACCACCTGGGGAGAGCCGATGGCGCGATTGAGGGCCGCGACCAGCTCGTCCTTGAGCCGGTTCTTGCCTTGCGGCGTGGACACATCGGCCACGGTCTTGCCGCGCAAAAGCAGGATCACCGCCTCCCGGGCCTCGGGCGAGACCGCCCTTTCCGCACCCTGGACGTCCCGGCACTGGGCCTCGAAGGACAGATACAGATGGCGCGGGGCATCCGTGGTGCCGACCATGACGGTAAGGCCGGTATAGATGGCCGAGCCGTTGCGGGCAACGGCCTGGGACTGGGCCGCTCCCACCGTCGGCAGCGAAAGCAGCAGCAAAAAAATGGCCAGGGCGAATCGTCGCACGGGAACGCTCCATGGCAAAAGATACGCACGGACTCCGGCTGGTCAAGGCCGCCACGGGCAACGGACGTTTCCGGCTTCGAGCCCGGCTGTGGACTATGGGATGGATACAGCCCGTTGACAAGCCCCTTGTACGCGGACCGCCCGGCCGCTGCCCGGCGTGGTTCGCCTCAGCCCGAACCCGAAACGCGACTTCCCGGCTGGCAATTTCCCCCAGCCGGCCGCCAATCGGGTCCCCGGCGCCGCGGGAGTGGAAACGGTGCCGGGGACCCGCGAACGCCCGAGAGGAAGCGGCAACCGGGCAACGCGCGGCAGGGGGAGGGCCGCTGTCGTCCCGGTGCCGCCCCGGGCGCCGCCATCAGGACAAGCGGTCGATGTCCAGGGCTTCGCCGCAATGCGGGCAACGGGAGAGCCGGGCCCTCACGAGCGGCCAGGGCCGGAAAAACAATGCCCGCCACGTCGGACCGGCCGGTCGGTATTCCACCCAGATGGATTTGCCGCAGCGGCAATAACGACGTTGCATGATCCGCCTCCTTGTTGCAAAAGCTGACAACAAAGTTTATTTAAATAAACGTACCGGCTAAAAAAATTTCCCCTACAACTCCCGCCCCAGCCACAGCACCCGGCCGATGATCCGTAAGGCGTCCAAGGCATCGCCGGCCAGGACGATGGGGGCATAGTCATGGTTGTCGCTCAAAAGCGCCAACGACCCCGGCCGTTTTTCCAGCCGCTTGATGAGCACCGTGTCCTCGACGCCCACGGCATAGATGGCATAGGCCACCACGCCGGTCTGGGACTGGTCGATCAGGGCCATGTCGCCGTGCCGGATCTCCGGCTCCATGCTGTTGCCCACCACGTCCATCAGCACCATGCTGCCGGGCTGCCCCTTGCGCCGCAGCCAGTCCCGACGGAAGGAGTAATATTCCTCCACCTCGCCGCCGGTCTCGAAGGAGCCGCCGCCGGCCGAAAGCCGGGCGCGCACCTTGGGCACGGCCAGATAGGCCGAGGCCTCGGGCTGCCCGCCGCCCCGGGACGCTCCCGTCCCGAATTCCAGCCAATCCGGATCGACGCCGGCCCGCCGGGAGACGGCCAGCACCCAGGCCTTGGGCACGGCGTCCTTCTTCTTGGCCTGGGTCACGGCCGAACGATGCACGCCGAGCATGGCGGCCAGTTCGGCCTGGGAAGCCAGTCCCGCCGCCCGGCTGGCCCGGGTGAAAAAGCCTTCGAAGCCGGCCTGATCCCTCTCGTCCGGATTGTGTCCATGCATGTTGCGTCTTATAAACAACATTCCACCGGCCCGCAACATTTTTTTGTCCTTTCGCGACGCGTCCCGAAACGAGCCCCCTGCACACTGCGTGGAAGGAGGCGCCTCCGGCGGCCAACGGGCTCGCGCCCTTTGGAATTCGAGAGGATTTGAGGAAGTTGCAATTCCAGGATTGGGCATCGCTATGCCATCCTGGAATCGTGCGGCAGTCTCGAAACGAACGAAAGGCTCCCGGGCCGGCGGCCGCGCACCGCCAGGCGTCGGGGAAAAGGCGCTTAAAAGTGTTAATTATTAATAAGTCTAAGCGTAAAAGACTTTTCCCGCCATCGCTAAAGATCGCCGGCGGACTTACCGATAAGACAAGCGAAGAAGAAGATTTCTTCGGAACCAGGCAACGTAACAGCAAGGAAGCTGACCATGACCGTGCCCGACAAGTATCCACCGCCCACCGGCCTTGCCGCCGGACAGGAATCCCCCGAAGACCGGGCGTGCCGGATCGCCGAGCTCAAGCGACAGGTCCAGGCCGGCACCTACCTCATCCAGCGCTACGAAATCATCGAGGGCCTCCTCGACGCGCTCTCCCAGGACGCCGGCTGAGTCCGGCGCGTTCCTCCCTCACCCCTTCTCCGCCACCGCCGCCGCATCCTCCAGGCTCCATGGGGGGGGGCAGGCCACGGCCAGCGCCGGGCAATCCAGGGCGGCGCAGTGCAGGAAAAGCCGATCGCCCTCGCCCCGGCCGTAGCGCGGGTCGCCCACAATCGGATAGCCGGCGGCAGCCAGATGCGCCCGAATTTGATGTCGCGCCCCCTTGGCGATGCGGCAGCGGATCAAGGTCAGGCCGGCGAGCGTCCGCACCGGCGCGACGGCCGTGCGGCGCAAGGGATCGGCCGCTTCCCGGGCAAGCACCCGGGTGGTGGCCCGGTCGGCCACGTCGAGTTCCCGGGCCGTCGCAAACGGCGCCCCGACCCGGCCGTGGACCACGGCCAAATAGGTCTTGGCCACCTGTCCGGCATCCTCCAGCCGTCGATAGGCTGCAGCCGCTTCCGAGGAAAAGGCCACCGGCACCAGCCCCGAGGTCAGGTCGTCCAGGCGGGAAAGAAGCAGCGCCGGTCGGTCGGGAAAAAGCGCCGGCAGCAGGTCTTCCAGACTGTGGCCGCCGGTCGGGCCGAGGCTGGCGCTGAAAAGCCCCCCGGGCTTGACCAGGGCGGCATAGTCCGGCCCGGCCGCCAGGATCGGGATGTCCGCCGGCGAAAAAAACGCTGTCGGCCCGGCCAGGGGAGCGACTGCGATCACGTCCCCCGCCCGGACCTTGTGGGCCGGCCCCCGCCGCCGGCCGTTGACCGTCGCGCCGCCCGCCGCGATACGCCGCCGCCGGCCGCGAAGCCCCAGCTCCGGCCATAAAAGCGCCGTCACCCGGTCCAGCCGCCAGCCGTCTTCCTGCGTCCCGACCGTCGCCCGGCCGGCCGTTTCCCCGGCCGCCATGTCCCGCTCGCCGTCCATGCCCGGGTCATAGCCGAGCCGGTTCGGAATGAAAACCGTCCGCCCGTTGCCGGCCGTCGGCTTGGAGGGTAGTCTCTTCTCGGTCATCTCGCGAAGGAGCGTCGCATGCTGATCCAGGTCAAGGCCTCGGCCGGTTCGGGCAAGACCCACGCCCTGACCCAACGTTTTCTCTCCCTGGCCCTGCGGGCCTCCCGGGAGCTGCCGCCGGCCTGCGCCGCCGCCCTGGAATCGGGCTATTCGGTGCCGGAGATCCTGGCCGTGACCTTCACCAACAAGGCCGCCGCCGAGATGCGGGACCGGGTGATCGGCGCGCTCAAGGCCCTGGCCCTGGGGCGGGAAGGGGCCGACGCCGCGTCCCGGGGCCGGGCCCGGGAAGAGCTGGAAAAGCTCCTCATCCACGCCCAGCGCCTCAACATCCGCACCATTGACAGCCTGCTGTTCATGCTGACCCGGATCTTCGCCCTGGAGCTCGGGTTGCGGCCGGATTTCGAACCGGCCTTCGACGACACGGCCATCCTGTCCGACATCTACGACCGGCTGGCCGCCAGCCTGCCCGAGGATCCGGGACTGGCCCGGCTGTTCGGCGACGCGGCCGGCGCCTGCATCCGGACAACGCCCGGATTTCTCCCCTACGACAGCTTCCGCGAGCGGCTGCTCACCGTGGCCGCCAAGCTGCTCACCACGCCGCTGGAAGCGCCGGCCGAACCCGAGGTCTGGCGGCTGGCCCTGCTGCGCCGATTGGGAAGCCTTCGCAACGCGGCCGAAGCCTTGCTGACCGCCCTCGATGCGGCCAACGTCCCGGGCAGGGCCCAATTCCTCGACTTCCTGCGTCATTGCCGCGACGCGAACGGTTCCGGCGCGCTGCCCCGCTCGGCCTTCGCCTTCAAAGCCAGCCTGGCCGAATGCGTGCTGAAGGCCGGCCAGGACCGGATCACCCCGGACCTCGAAGGCCTTTTCCAGGCGCTGACGGCCGCCCATGGCGCCTGCAACCGGGATCTGCCCGTCCTGTCCGGGGCGCTCGGGCTGGCCCCGTTTGCGGTCCTGGCCCGGCGGCTTCTCGCGGATTTCCCGGCCTATCTGACCCAGATGCGGGTCCTGCCCCATTCCCAATGGCCCGGGCTGGTCGGCGCCCGGCTGGCCGGAAACGGCGGCGTGCCCGACGCCTGGTGCCGGTTGGGGGCCGGGCTGGCCCATATGCTGATCGACGAATTTCAGGATACGGCCGCGGACCAATGGCAGGTGCTGCGGCTTCTGGCCCTGGAATGCCTGTCCCGGGGCGGAAGCCTGTTCCTGGTCGGCGACGTCAAGCAGGCCATCTACGGCTGGCGCGGCGGCGAGGCGGCGCTCTTCGACCAGGCCCCGGCCGATCCGGAGCTGACGCAAGTGTCCGACGTCGTCCGCCAGAGCCTGCCGGTCAACTGGCGGAGCGCCCCGGCCATCGTCGCGCTAAACAACCGCTTTTTCCGGCCGCTGGGCGATCCCCGAACCGCCCGCGACGTGGCCGAGGCCCTGCTCGGTCCGGAGATGGGCACCGCCGTGCCCGACTTGGCCGCATCCCTGACCATGGCCTTTGCCGACGCCAGCCAGAACCCCTCCCGGGATTGGACCGGTCCCCAGGGCCACGTCCGCATCACGGCCCTGACTGCGGAATCCGCCACCGCCTATGCCGAGGCCGCCCGGGACACCCTGACCCGCCTCGTCACCGAGGAACTCATCCCCCGCCACGGCGAACGCGGCGTGGCCGTGCTGACCCGCACCAATCCCCAGGCCGCCCAGGTCGCAAGCTGGCTCATCGCCGCCGGCGTGCCCGTGGTCACCGAAAACAGCCTGCGGCTGGCCGCGCATCCGCTCATCCGGCAGCTCGTGGCCATGCTGGCCTTCCTGGACTATCCGCCGGACGGCCTGTCGTTTTGGGCCTTCGTCTCGGGGCAGGAGCTGTTCGGGGACATGGCCGGAATTTCCCGCGAGGCGCTCTGCCAATGGCTGGCCGGACTCCCCGGCCACGTCTCGCCGTCCCTGGCCTTTCGGGATCGGTGGCCCGACGTCTGGCAGCGGTTCATCCAGCCCTACCTGCGCCAGACCGGCCTGGCCGGGCCCTACGACCTGACCCGGGAGATCATGACCGGCTACCGGCTCCTGGCGCGCCATCCCGGCGACGAGGCCTTCCTGCGCCGCTTCCTGGAAATCGTGCATCTGGCCGAGAACCAGGGCCGGACCTCGGTTTCGGCTTTTCTGGACTTCTGGCGGGAGCTTGGCGACGACGAGAAGGTGCCCCAGCCGGAAAACGTGGCCGCCGTCCGGGTCATGACCATCCACAAGGCCAAGGGGTTGCAGTTCCCGGCCGTGGTGGTGCCCTTCCACCATTTTTCCGCCCGGTCCGGTCCCGGGGAGCTGGTCACGGCCCGGCTCGACGAGGGCGAGGCCCTGGTACCGGACCAGCCCGGTCTCGGTCCGGACTACGCCGCCCGCCGGGCCCGGGAACTGGCCGAACAGCTCCATCTGCTCTACGTGGCCTGGACCCGGCCGGAGCTGGAGCTCCACGCCTTCGTGCCGGGCTGCGGCAAGCTGCGCGACGACGCCCGCTACCCCCTGCCCAAGGCCATGGCCCTTCTTTTTAAGGCCCTGGGGCACGATCCGGCCACGGCCGGCCCCCTGCTCCTGGGCCCGGTGCCGGAAACGGCGCCGGCCCCGGCGCCGGTCTGTCCGGCCGTGGCGCCGCCGCAGCCGGCCCCGGACGCGGTGCCCCCGCCCATGGCCTGGCTGCCGCGCCTCATGGTCTACCGCAACGCCGTGACCGACATCCGCGACGCCTTGCATTTCACGGAAAAGCGGCGCGGCGAGATCGTCCACGCCGCTGTCGAGCGTTTCGTACGGGCCGGCTTCGATCCGGCCGATCCGACTCCGGCCGCCCGTCTGGCCACGGCCCTGACCCTGGGCGGCGAACGACTGGATGCGGCCGCACGGGGCCGGCTGACCGAGGAAATCCCGGCCATGCTCGTCTGGCTGGCCGGCCTGCCCCAGTGCCGGGAAGCGCTGGCCACGGGGTTTTGCGAACGCGAACTGCTCGACGCGGACGGTGCCCGCCACCGCCCGGATCTGCTGGCCCTTGGCCCCGAGGCCACCATCGTGCTCGATTTCAAGACCGGCCAGCCGGCCCCGGCCCATGCCGGCCAGGTGGCCCGCTACCTGACGTTGGCCCGCCAGTTGCCCGGCCGCCGGGGCCTCCCGGTCCAGGGCTATCTCGTCTATTTCGACCTGTCCGACTGCCGGCCCGTGGAGGCCCCCGCATGAAGCCCTTTGGCGTCATTCCCTGGACCGAGGATTTCTTTTCCGGTGTGGCCAACCGGCTTGTCGCGGCCACAAGCGGCGATTTCCGCGACGTGCTGGTGATTTTTCCCCTGCGCCGGGCCGCCCGGCAGTTGATCGACCGGCTGGCCGCCCGGCCCGATCTGCCCAAACCGCTTCTCCTGCCGGAAATCGCGGCCGTCACCGACTGGGTGCCCGACCTGGGCCTGGCCTTCGCCCCCAAGCCCCCCGAAAACCTGGCCGTGCTCGACCGGGTGGCCATCCTCTACGACATCGTGCGCGAGCTGGCCCCGGACGACATCACGGGCGAGGCCTTCCCCACGGACATGGCCCGCTTTTTCCCCTGGGGGCTGGAGCTGGCCGAGCTGATGGAGGAACTGTTCCGCCACGGCCTGGCCGGGAAGAATCTGGACTATCTGGAAGGCCAGGTGTTGCCCACGGCCGCCGCCTTGCTCTCCCGGCTGGGGGCCATCCACGCCCGCTACCGGGAGCGACTTCTGGCCGAGGGGCTCGCCACGCCGGGCCTGGCCACGGCCCTGGCCGCCGAGAACGCTTCCGCCGTGGCCGAGCATCTGGCCGGCAAGCGGATATTCGCCTGCGGCTTTGCGGTGCTGTCCGGCGCGGAAAAAATCGTGTTCAAGACCCTGTGGCGTCAGGGCCTGGCCGAATTCCTCTGGCACGGCGACCCGGCCCTGGCCGATCCCTCCGGCCGGGTCCATTTCGCCTGCCTGGAGCAGAAGCGTTGGCTCGGGGAATGGAACGCCCGGGCCGTCCTTTTGGCGGACGGCCAAACCCGCCGCCGACGTCCGGCCGCCCAACCCGACCGGCCGACCCTGATCCTGGACGCCCGCGACGCCAACCTGTCGTCCAAGCATCTGCGTTTTTTCGAGGGCCACGACCTGCACGCCCAGCTCAAGGCCCTGGAGGACTCCCTGGCCGGCCTGCCCGATCTCGACGGCACGGCCATCGTGTTGCCCGACACCGGCCTCCTCGGCCCGGTGCTTCACATCCTGCCCAAAAAAGACGTCAACATTTCCATGGGCTATCCGCTGGCCCGCTCCTCCCTGGCCCGGCTGCTCGAAACCATCATGACCCTCCAGGAAACGCGGCTGGCCGCCGGGCGCTACCACTGGCGGGAGCTGGTGGCGCTTCTGCGCCATCCCTACTGCAAGATGCCGCGGATCGGGGACGTCCAGCCCCTGCGCGCCGCCTTCCACGGCCTGGAAGCGGCCATCCGCCAGGGCGGGGCCTATGTCGACCCCTTGCGCCTGCCCGTCCCGGTGCCCGAGGACGGACCGCCGGCCGAGGCCGTAACGGCCCTGTGCCGCCGCCTGCTCGACTGCTGCCTGACCGCCTTCGAGAACGTGACCACCCCGCGCCAGCTGGCCCATGCCCTGGCCGGACTGGCCGAGCTGCTGCTCGACCCGGACCATGCCGGCGACACCTGGGAACGCTTTTTGATCGACGCCGAATGTCTCTTCCGCCTGGTTGCGGCCGTGATTCCGGCCCTGAGTTCCGGCCGGCTGGCCGACGCGGTGCTGCCCCGGGATACGTTGTTCGCCCTGCTGCGCCGGATGCTGGCCGACGAACGGGCGGCCTTCGAAGCCGATCCGGTGACCGGGCTCCAGGTCATGGGCGTGCTGGAGACGCGGCTCCTCACCTTCCGCCGGGTGTTCGTGCTGGACGCCGTGGAGGACAAGCTGCCGGGATCGCGCCCCTACGAGCCGCTGTTGCCCGATCCGCTGCGCCGGCTGCTGGGACTCCCCGACGCCCGGGAACGCGACTACGTGTCCGCCTACAACATCTACCGCCTCTTTTTCGGGGCCGAGGACATCACGGTCCTCTACCGCACCGGTGCCACGGGCACGGGCCTTTTCGACGACAACCCGAGCCGCAGCCGCTATGTGGAACAACTCGTGTGGGAAGAGGAAAAACGGCTGGGCCGGCCGCTGGCCCCGGACGAACCGCCGGTCGCCCTGGTGCGCCTGCCGCTGTGTCCCATCCCGCCGCATGATCCGGCCGTGCCCAAAACGCCGGCCGTGGAGGCCCGGCTGGCCGCCCGGCTGGCCGAAAAGCCCGTGTCGGCCACCTTCCTCGACACGTATCTGGATTGTCCGCTGCGCTTTTTCTACCGCTACCTCTCGCCGCTTTCCCCGCTTACGGAAGTGGCCGAGGAGGGCGACCGGGCAGCCGTGGGCGAGGTGGTCCACGCGGTCCTGCGCGAATTCTTCGAGCCGTTTATCGGCCGCGACATCGACGGTGTGGACGTGAACGCCGCCGCCCTCATGGACCTCTACGAGACGCGGCTTCGGGCCAGCGACGCCTACAAGGCCCTGCCCCCGGACGGCCAGCTGCTGCTCGCCCGCTCCGGCCGGGCCAGACTCGCCGCCATGGTCGCCGCCATGCCCCGGACCACCCCCCTGGCCCTGGAAAAGGACATGCGCTCCAGCCTCGACGTGGGGAAACGCCCCTACCTGTTCACGGGCCGGGCCGACCGCCTGGACCGGCGCGGCGAGGGCGTGATCATCCTGGACTACAAGACCGGCTCCCTGGCCGGACGCAAGTCCCTGCCCTGGGACGACGAGGCGTTCTTCGGCCGACTTGGCGACTGGAAGGGCGAAGACGACGGCCTGGCCCTGCTGCAGGCCGTGGGCAGACGGTGCGGCAGCGTGCAATTGCCGCTCTATTGCTGGTTATACGCCGCCACGGCCGGCGAAGTGCCGGCGGATGCGGCCTATGTCGAACTGCGGGAATCCGGAGCGGAACGACCGCTTTTCGGGGCGCGCTCCGATTCCCTGGCCCGGGAGGACGCCGTCCTGCGCCGCACCCCGGCCATCCTGGGCTTCCTGTTGCGGCACATCACCGCCACGGCTGCGTTCGCCCCCCGCCCCGACGCCCGCCGCTGCGCCTTCTGCGACTTCCGCCCGGCCTGCGGCGCCGTGTAAAAAAAGCGTGCCTCCGGCGGCCAGGGAGGGGCGCTGCCCCGCCCTGGACCTGCCCTACCGGGGGCAGGATGCCCCCGGACCCCTCGCACCAAAGACAACGTGCTCAATAGGGTCCCCGAACCAGGGGGGCCGGGGGGAAGGCTTCCCCCCAGCAGGTCCAGGGCGACGTTCTGGCGGTGAGGGTCCGGGAGAGGCGGCGCCGCGCCCGGTTCTCCGGATCAGGCGACGCAGGGACGGGACGGTCCGCCGGCCAGGGCTTCGAGCATCAGGCGGAGATTCCTGGTCCGGGTCTCGGGCCGGGTAAGCCGCAGCCGCACCAGCCCCACCAAGACGTTGACGAACCGATTGGCCACATCCTCGGCCGCGTCTGGCCGTACCGAGCCATCGCACGAGCCAAGGCGCAACAACGTCTCGAATTGCTTGATGATACGGGTTTTGATGCGCCGCAATTCTCCCCGGCTCTGCGGGCCGAGGCCGGAAAGCGGATCGTCGTCGCCGCGCATGAGTCCCAGATACGGCTCCGGGCTTTGTTCCAGGAATCGGGAATAGGCCTCGGCCAGCCGCACGGCCATGGCCAGGCCGGATTCGCCCGACACCATCGAACACGAGGCCTCGATATGGGCGAAAAGCCCTTCCTGCACCCGGCCGAGCACCGCCACGAAGAGTTCGTCGCGCGTCTTGAATTCCTTGAAAATAGTCCCCGGCGAGACGCCCAGCCGTCGGGCCAAGTCCTTCAGGGCAAGCCCTTTGCCGCCACAGGCGCCAAACCGTTCCTCGGCCGTTTCGATCATGAGCCGCCGTGACGCGTCCATGCCCATCCCCCGGTTCCGATTGCCTGTCCGGCCACACGGTTTTTTCTATTTTTCGTGTCTATCGGAAAAAGAGGTGCTTGGCAAGAAAAAAACAGTTGACAACCGCAAAACGGCTGGCGGCCCCTTGACGGCCGGACCCGGCCCGTGTAGGAGAAAGTCATATCCCGGAGGATTTCCCGCCATGCCGACGATCCGTTTTTTCCTAGCTCCCGCCATTGCGACTGGCACGGTCGTCGTAGGAGGCGTCATAACGGCGCCATAGGGGAACCTTTTTTTTCTTTGGAATTTAGCCCCCGTCGGCGCACCGGCGGGGGCTTTTTGCGTCCGCCGGGCGTCCCGGGGCCGATCCAGGAGGTCGCCATGCCCCAAGCCACCGGAGCGCGCATCATCGCCCACTTGCTCGCGCGTCAGGGCATCACCACCGTCACCGGCATTCCCGGCGGCGCCAATCTGCCCCTGTTCGACGCCTTGGCCGCCGAACCCATCCGGATCATCCTGGCCCGCCACGAGCAGGGTGCTGGGTTCATCAGCCAGGGCATGGCCCGGATCTCGGGCCGGCCGGAGGTGTGCGTGGCCACGTCCGGTCCCGGCGCCATGAATCTGCTGACCGCCATCGCCGACGCCAAGGCCGATTCCGTGCCCCTGGTCTGCCTGACCGGCCAGGTGGCCCGGGGACTCATCGGCACTGACGCCTTTCAGGAGGTGGACGTCTACGGGCTGACCATTCCCATCGCCAAGCACAATTATCTGGTGCGCCGGACGGCCGATCTGCTGCGGGTCATCCCCGAGGCCTTCCGCATCGCCGCCTCGGGCCGGCCCGGCCCGGTGGTGGTGGATCTGCCCCGGGACGTGCAGACCGAGGAGGTCGCGTTCGAGGCCTGGCCCGAGCCCGGCCGGCCGGATCTGCCGATAACCCCGGAGCCGGCGGATCTGACCCGGGCGGCCGCCCTGATCGCCCGCTCCGAACGGCCGCTCCTCTACTGCGGCGGCGGCGCGGCCCGCTCCGCCGCCCAGGAGGACGTGGCCGCCCTGGCCGCGGCCCTGGACGCCCCGGTGGTGACGACGCTGATGGCCCTGGGGCTTTTGCCGCCGGACCATCCCCGCAATCTCGGCATGCTCGGCATGCACGGCACCCCGGCCGCCAACCACGCCCTGGCCTCCTGCGACCTGCTGTTGGCCCTGGGCGCCCGTTTCGACGACCGGGCCACCGGCGACGCCAAACGGTTCTGCCCGAACGCCGCCGTGGTGCACATCGACATCGATCCCACCGAACACCACAAAAACCGCCGGGCCCACGTCGCCCTGGCCGGGGATGCCGGCCGGGTGCTCCAGGCCCTGTTGCCCCTGATCCCGACCCGGCCCCGACCCGACTGGGCCGCCCACATTGCCCGGTTGCGCCGGGAGCATACGGCGACGCCGCCCGGCCGGGACGACGTCAAAAGTCCCTACGGCATATTGACCGCCACCGCCCGGGCCGCCGGTCCCGAAGCCATCGTGACCACGGACGTGGGCCAGGGCCAGATGCGGGCCGCCCAGGTCTGGCCGTGCCGGCAGCCGGGCCGGTTTCTCACCTCCGGCGGACTCGGCACCATGGGTTTCGGCCTGCCGGCCGCCATCGGCGCGGCCTTGGCCGAGCCCGGCACGCCGGTCGTGGCCGTGGTCGGCGACGGCGGACTGCTCATGAACGTCCAGGAGCTGGCCACCTTGGCCGAACTCGATTTGCCGGTCAAAGTGATCGTCCTGGACAACGGCTGCCTGGGGCTGGTGCGCCAACAGCAGGCCTTTTTCTGCGGCGGCCGATTTCCCGCCTCGACCTTCGCCTCCCGGCCGGATTTCCCGGCCCTGGCCGAGGCTTTCGGCCTGGCCGCCCTGGATCTGGAGCGGGCCCGCGATCCCCGGGCCGCCCTGGAGGCGGCCCTGGCCGCGCCCGGTCCGGCCCTGATCCGTCTGGTGGTGGACCCCGACGCCTACGTCTACCCCATGGTGCCGCCCGGAGCCGCCAACAGTGAAATGATCCTGGAGGAAGATCATGTGCCTGCCAACTGATGCGACGCCGCAACGGCCCGGCCGGGCCGTGCTGGAACTGGCTGCCCGCGATGCCATGGCGGCCATGCGCCATGTGGCCGCCCTGCTGGTGCGGCGGGCCTATCCCCTGCTGGCCCTGGCCTGTCTGCCGGCGGCCGGAGGCAGCGGCCGGCTGATCGTGGCCGTGGCCGACGACGGCCGGGTGAAACGGCTGGCCGTCGAGCTGGCCCACCTGCCGGAAGTGTCCTCGGCCCGGCTGGAGGAATACCCCGTGCCGGACCTGGCCGCCCTGCTCGGGGAAGCGCCGGCGACCTGAAAGCCGGGGGATGGACGAGCCGGACCGACCTGCGCTATGGCCCTGACGGCGGTGTTTACCGTCCAGGGGGTCGTCTCGGTGAAAGAGCTGCACGTTCCGTTGTCGTTGGTCCGGAGATTTCCCAGGGAGGAAGTGGCCCGACAGGCCGAGGCCTTTGCCGCCGGCCCGGCGGCGGCCATTCTCGACCATCTGCCCGAGAGCGTGGCGGTCTTCAATGCCGCCCGCCAGATCATTTATGCCAACGAACCGTTCCGGGAGCTGCTCCCCGAGGGGCACAAAAGCGGCCGGGACCTCTTGGGGCAACGGCTGGGCGAGGCCCTGGCCTGTCTGGGCGCGGGGCTCACGCCCGACGGCTGCGGCACGGCGGAACTCTGTCGTCATTGCGGCGCCGGCATCACCCTGTCCGCCCTGGAAGCCGGCCAGGCCGCGGCCGACGGCGAGTGCCGCCTCAACCAGTGCGAAGGCCGGCATCTCGGCAGCCTGGATTTCCGGCTGCACGTCTGGACCGTGCCCCAGGACGGCGAAATGCTCCACGCCGCCGTCCTGACCGATACCCGCGCCGAAAAGCGCCTGGCCCTGATGGAGCGTATTTTCTACCACGACACCTTAAATCTCGTGTCCGGCATGAAAGGTCTCTGCGAACTTTTGCGCCAGACCAAGGGCTCGCCGCAAAAAGGCGAGCTCGACCTGCTCGCCTTCGCCGTGGACCGGATCACGGACATCATTCTCTCCCAGCGGGAATTCAGCCAGGCCGAACGGGGCGAATACGAGGTGACGAGCGTCCGCTTGCGCACCCGCCCACTGCTGGAGGAGATCGTGAACCTGATGCACCAGGAGCCGGCCGGTCGGGACAAGGCCTTCACCATGGATGCGGGGTGCGCCGATACGTTTTTTATCTCCGACCGCAAACTGCTCACCCGGATTCTGGTCAACATGGTGAAAAACGCCCTGGAGGCCACCCCCTGTGGGGGGACGGTCACGGCGGGCTGCGACGCCGAGGCCGACACCATCCGCTTCTGGGTCCGCAACCCCGGCCTGATGTCCCAGACGGCCAGGGAACAGGTTTTCCGCCGGACCTTTTCCACCAAGGGACGCGGCCGGGGGCTTGGCACCTACAGCATGAAGCTTTTCGCCGAAAACTACCTGGAGGGCCAAGTCGGCTTCACTTCGGACGCAGCGACCGGAACCGAATTTTTCGTTTCCCTGCCGTATGCGCTGGGCTGCCGGGAATAAGCGGGGGGGGCACCGCCCAACCTTTGAAGGCGGCGTCAAAAAATCCCGGTCTTCCGGAAGGAACGGAAGACCGGGATACCGCGAAGGCGGAGCCGGAGGGAAATTTTAGAAGCCGGGCAGTTCCGAAAAAAGCTTCACGGCCATGGGCGCGGCCAGAAGCTCGGGGCCCTTGGCCGTAAGCCCCTTCAAATGGGGCGTTTCCAGATGCCGGGCCAGAAGCTCCCGACTGGTCCACCCCTCGACCAGAACGAATTCCCCCGGGCGTTGGGTGGATTCGTAGAGGTCATAGGCCAAGTAGCCCGGATCTTTCTGGGTCGGGGCGATACAGGCGGTCAGGGCGGCCTTGAGCGCGGCCTCCTGGCCTTTCTTGGCCACGAATTTGGCCACGACGGTGACGGTATCCTCGGCCATGTGCTGCTCCTCCTTTGGAGAACATTCGACACTTCCAAGGGCTAGATGGTTTTGCCTCCCCGGTCAATGCCGCCTTTCTCCTTTCGCCGCTTCTGCGCCGGACCGGCCGAAAAAATTCCTTCCCAGAGGACCTAACCGTGCGAAACCTTTATTGGGCGGCGGGGGCGAGGAATTTACAAATGTCTAGGATTTGCGTAGTCAATTCCAGGCGTGTATCAATTTCCTTAAAAACAAACGATTTTTTGATTTTCGTAGGGTGAGGCCCCTGTGTACTGGCCCGCGCCGCGACCCTTGTGGAAGTATTGCTCGGGTTCAAGCCTGGCAGGGAAGGAGGGACCATGTTGGAGTTTGTCGTCACCCCCCCCGGACATGAAAAACTGCATGTCGTCATCTACCCGGAAGAGCAGCGAGTAGAGACCAATATCCCGACGGATGCCACCACGTTGCGGGATCCGAAGATCTGCAACAAATGCAACAAGAGCAAGATAACCCATACCTGTAATCTGCTCCAGGCACTGGTGCCGATCCTGGTCTATTTTTCGGATTTCCTTTCCTATGAAAAAGTCGTCCTCGAATTCAGGGAGGAAAATTGCGCGGCGCGCTATACCGTCCCGGCGCAACGGGCCGGCTTTATTCTTTGTCTCTACGCGATGTTTTATTCATCCTGCGATTATTTCAGTCAGTATAGTTTTATTCTGAAATATTACAGGATTAATATCACCTATGAAATTTTCATGCACTTCGTGCTGACGACGGCCCTGCTCAAACGCCAAGTGGATTTGGACTCGGTCCACGAAAAAATCGACGTGTTCGAGGAAGTGAGGGCCATGGCCCGCGAGTTTCGCAACCGCTTGATCTATATACTTGAAGACGCCCGGGCCATCGAAAAAAAGGACGCCGCCGTCAACGCCCTCAACATCATCTTCAGCCTCAATGCCATGAGCGCGGAGTATCTGCGGGAATATTACCGGGAATTCCTGGAAAATATCAGCCGGATCCAGTTCGGGCACGACGAACGCCTCCCGCCTGCGGCCGCTTCCTAAAGCGCCTGCGCACGCTCAAAAGGCCGGCCCGGAGACATTGGCCAAACCGGCCAGCAGCCCGGTCAGGGCCAGAACCGACCCCAGGAAGGCCAGCACCAGCACAAACTTCTGCGGCAGGGCATTCTCCCGGGTGGCCACGAAGCCTTCGCCGCCCAGGGCCAGGAGCATCCCCGTGCCGTAAGCGGCCAGGGCCGCCGTCAGGCGCGGCGTCAGTTCCCCGACTGCGGGCATGAGTCCCAGGCAGACCCAGATCACCAGCGCCAGGGCCGTCAGGCCGAAGGCAAACCCCGCCCCGGCCGAGAGCCGCATGGTGAAGTTGTAGTAATCCCGGCCGAAATCATCCTTGCCCCGCCGCCAGACCAGCCAGGCTCCGGTGAAGGTTCCGGCCAGATGCAGCGACAGGACCAGACTCAAGGCCAAAATCCGCCAGAACACCGTCGGCCCCGTGGGCAACAACTGTTCGCCCCAGCCCGAGACCGGCAGGCCGGTGGCCAGGGGCCGCAACGTGGCCAGACTGGCGTAGAGCGCCAGCCAAAAAAGGACGGTGGCGGCAATGCCCAGCAGGGTGTGCAGGGATTTCCTGGCCTTCAGCGACTGCCAAAGCCCCCGATAGGCCAAAAAAACGGCCGCCCCGAGCAGAAGCGGCACGATCACGGCCGCCAGCGGCCGGGGAAAGCCGAACGCGGCCCGGGCTTCGGCCGGCGACAGGAAAAAGACGACGGTGCCGCCGCCAAGCAGGACCAAAAACGCCCACAGCCCGCCAAGCAGGGCAAAGGTGGCGGCCTGCTGGCCGAATTTGTCGATGAAGATTTTCAGCTGCTTGGTGGTGCGCAGACCGACCAGGGCCGTCAGACAGGGAATGCCGGCGGCGGCCAGGGCCAAGCCCACATGAACGGCGACCAGGGCCAGGGCCATCCAGAACACGGCAGCACGGAGCGCCTCGGACATGGGGCACGTTCTCCTTGGAGCCTCCGGAAATACGCAGAGGGTAGCGGGTGCGGGGAGGCTCTCGCGCTTCCCGCCTTGCAGTCGGCTTGTGCCCTACTTTCCCGGTTTCCGCAACAAATCCCGGTCATCGCCCGGCTTCGATCAAGAATCGGCTTGCGCAACGAGCCCGGGTCACGTAGTTTTTTAGCGAAAGAGGAAAGGATCGGCGGCCTTGCGTCGCAGTCAACCCCCATGAGCGGAAAACGAATCCTCACCGCAATCCTGGTCTTGGCGCTCCCCGGTTTGCTCGGTGCCTGCGGGCCGGGCAATACCCTTGTCAGCCGCCATACCCCAAGCGACGGCGAGGACGCCCAGCTCAAGACCGTGGAAGCCTCCCTGCAACAGATTCGGGAGCAGATCAAGGCCCTGGAACACAAACAGGCCCAAAGCGAATCCCGTATTGCCGAACTGCAAAAAAAACTCGGCCTGCCCGTAGGCCATACCGAGGCGCCGGCCCCGGCCGTGCCCCAGGGCAGCGCCCTGGGCGCGGGCTTCTCCCGCCCGGCGGCCGAAGCCGCCGCTCCGGCTGCATCCGGCCTGACGCCCCCGGCGAAAGAGCCTGCCCCCGGCCCGGCGACGGTCCCTCCCGCCTGGAACCCGATGCTCCCGGCCGCCGCGCAGCCGGGCCCGGAACCGACCGCCATGGCCGCTTCCCCCTCGCCTTTTGCCGCCGGCCAGCCGCCGGCGACGCCGCCCCCCGGCGGCAAGGGAGCCCATGTCGGCTCCGCTCCCATCGTCGAGCCCCGATCCATGGCCGAGGCCAAAAAGCACCACGCCCCGGGACGGGTGGGGCCGACCGGGCCCGCCGCGCCGGCCACGCCGGCCACGCCCGAGGCGGCCATCGCCGCCGACCGCTCGGAGCGTCAGGCCGCGGCCACGCCGCCCGCCGCAACCGAACCCCAAGCCGAAGCCGCGCCGAAGCCGCCGGTCGCCCAGCCGACCCAGCCGACCCAGCCGGCCCAGTCGGCGCCCCCCGTGGCCAAGGCGCCGTCCTCGCCGCTTCCGGGCAACGCCGAAACCGCCAGCCCCGCCGAAAAAAACGCCTACAACCAGGCGCTGCAACTGGCCATCAACGGCCACCAGCCCGAAGCCAAGGCCGCTTTCGATCAGTTTCTGACCGACCACCCCAAAAGTCCGCTTGTGCCCAACGCCCTGTATTGGGTCGGGGAAGGCGCCTATCAAAGCGGCGATTACCAGGGAGCCATGGCCGATTTCGAAAAGGTGGCCAAGGGTTGGCCCGGGCATCACAAGGCGGCGGATTCCCTGTATAAGATGGCCATGGCCCAGGAGAAGTCCGGCAATATCCCGGCAGCCAGGGCCACCCTGGAACGGTTTCTCAAGGAATATCCCAACGCGGAGCTGGCCGGCGCGGCCCGCCAGAAACTCCAAGCCCTGCCCCAATGACCGCCTCCGACGCGATCGCCGCCGGCCCGCAGGCGTGGACGGACGACCCCCTTTTCGTCACGGAAGTCGAGGCCTGCCTGTGTCTGCGCCACTGCCCGGGACTCGGTCCCCGCACCTGGAAGCGCATCCTGGGCCGCTATCCTTCGGCCACGGCGGCCCTGGCCGACGCCCGTTCCCTGCGCTCGCAAGGCCTGTGCGACGATGCCGTGGCCGGGGCCCTTCTCCGAGGCGACTCGAAGGCGCCGGCCCGTCGGGAAATGGAAACGGCGGCGGCCAGGGGCATCATCCCCCTGCCTTTTTTCCACCCGGCCTATCCGGCCCGGCTGCGGGAGATTCCCGACCCGCCGATTCTTTTGTACGTGCTCGGTGATCCGACCCTGCTGGGACGCCCCGCCGTGGCCCTGGTCGGGGCCAGGCAGTGTTCCCGCTACGGCTTTGAGACGGCCTGGCGCATCGCGGCGGACCTCTCCGCCGCCGGAGTCACGGTCGTGTCCGGTCTGGCCTTCGGCATCGACCGCCAGGCCCATCTGGGCGGACTGGCCGGCCCCGGCTCCTCGGTGGCGGTGCTCGGGACCGGACTCGATCTGGTCTACCCCGACGCCAACCTGGACGTCTGGCGGGAACTGGCGGCCCGGGGCGCGCTGGTCAGCGAATTCGCCCCGGGCACACCGCCCCAGGCCCAGAATTTCCCCATCCGCAACCGGGTGATCGCCGGCCTGGCCCTCGGGGTGATGGTGGTGGAGGCGGCAGCCCGGTCGGGCAGCCTCATCACGGCCCGTCTGGCCCTGGACCAAGGCCGCGAGGTCTTCGCCCTGCCCGGTCCGGTCAGCCTGCCCACCTTTGCCGGCTGCCATTCCCTGCTCGCCTCGGGAGCCACCCTGGTCCAGTCGGCCGAGGACATCCTGACCAATCTGGCCCGGGAGCTGGCCGCCGCCCTGGCGGCGCCGGTCCCGACCGTCCCCCTGCAGGCGCCGGGCGCCCGCCCGATCCCGACCGCCCGCCCGGCCTCCGGACAAACCGCCTGCCTCCCTCCCCCCAGCGCCCGGCCCAGGGCCGTCCCCGAAAAACTGGAGGGCCTGGAAGCCGCCGTGGCCGCGCTGCTGTCCGACGAAGGCAAACTCCATATCGACGCCGTGGCCCGTCATCTGGGGGCCGCCTCGGCAGCCGTCAGCCGGGCCCTGGTCTGCCTGGAACTGAAGGGCCTTGTGCGGAAATGGCCGGGCATGTACTACAGCAGGGAAGTCGAGGAGCCCGGCGCGTCATGCAGAAAATCCCTCTAGACCTTGCCAGGCCGGGTATGGTTCTGGCTAAACCCGTGACCCGGTCCGACGGCATTGCCGTGGCTGCCGCCGGCGCGGAACTCTCCACCTCCCTGCTCGACCGCTTTGACGGCATGGGCGTGACCCATCTGGTGGTGGAGGGGGAGCCGGTCAAGCTTGACGGTCCGCCGGGGGCGACCTCGTTCGACAAACGGCTCGAACGGCTCGACTTTCTCTTCAGAAAGCACGAGGACAACGCCTGGATGCAGCAAATCAAACGGCTGATGGACCATTATTTCCGTATGCGCGCGGCCTCGAGCGCCGCCCTGACCCAGGCCGCCCGGAAAGACGGGGACGCCTGACATGGAGGATCTGCGCACCGAACGCAAGGGCCGCATCCTGGCCGTCCGCGACCTGCCCACCCTGCCCAAGGTCCTCGACGAGGTGTCCAAACTCGTCGAACGGCCGGATACCACCACCGAAGAGGTGGCCAAGCTCATCAGCATGGACCAGGTGCTTTCGGCCAAGGTCTTGAAGATGGTCAACTCGCCGGTCTACGGCTTTCCCGGCCGCATCTCCTCCATCCAGCACGCCTTGGTCCTGCTCGGCTTCAACGTCCTGCGCTCCATCATCGTATCCACCTCGGTCTTCGAGGTCATGAGCGAAAACATGGTGGGCCTGTGGGAACACAGCCTGGGCTGCGCCATGGCCTGCGGCGTGACGGCCCGGATGCTCGGCTTCAAGGACGCCGAGGAATATTCCGTGGCCGGACTGCTCCACGATTTGGGCAAGGTGGTGGCCACGGTGCAACTCCCCGACCTCAAGCCCGAGATCGAAAAGGCCGTGACCGAGCGCGACCTCTTTTATCTGGAGGCCGAACGCGAAGTGCTCGGCTTCGGCCATGATCGCATCAACGCCTGGCTGGCCGACCACTGGAAGCTGCCGGCCAACATCAAGGAGGGGCTGTCCTACCACCACAAACCCCATCTGGCCCGGCTCTACCCGGAAATGGCCTGCGTGGTGCACGTCAGCGACTTCATGGTGCGGCTGTTCGAGTTCGGTTTTTCCGGCGACGTGGGGGTCACCTACCTCCAGCCCGAGGCACTCAAAATCCTTAAGATCAAGCCGGCCCAGTTCGAAAAATTGTTGGACCAGCTGTGCGAACAGTTCGTGGAGATCACGGACCTGCGTTTCGCCTAACCGCCATGCCGGTCACCGCCCCGCCGCGCGCCTTCGCCCGCCCGCAAAAAATCATGGTCTTAAGCCCCGACGCCGGGCTGGTGGGACTTTTTTCCCAGGCCTTTTCCTCCGCCGAGGTGGAAATCATCGCCCTGCCCCGGGGGCGCGGTGCCATCGAGCACCTTTTCAGCGATCCCCCGGACCTGCTGGTGGTGGACCAGAAATTGCCGGACATGCCCGGCCTCGACGTGGTGGCCATGGTCAAAAGCGAAAACGTCTACCGCCAACTGCCGGTCGCCCTGGTCCTTGACACCGAGGACCTGGAGACGGACGTGGACTGGACCGTGGCCGAGGTGGACGAGCTGCTCACCCGGCCGCTTTCCGCCGCCACACTCCGGGCCCGGACCACCCTGACCCTGGCCCGGGCCTCCCGCTCCATGGACGCCAATCCGCTGACCAAGCTGCCCGGCAACACCTCCATCATCGGCCGCATCCAGGACCTGATCGACCGCCAGGAGGACTTCGCCCTGGCCTACGCCGACCTCGACTACTTCAAATCCTTCAACGACAGGTACGGCTTTTCCCGGGGCGACGAGGTGCTCATGATGACCGCCCGCATCATCGTCAACACCGTGCGGGCCATCGGCGGTCCCCGGGCCTTCGTCGGCCACGTCGGCGGCGACGATTTCGTCTTCATCCTGACCCCGGACCGGGTGGAGGACGCCTGCCGGGCGGTGGTGCGCAGCTTCGACGACATCGTGCCCCATTTCTACGACGCCGCCGACCGCGAGCGGGGCTTCATCCAGTCCGTGGACCGCGAGGGCAACAGCCGCACCTTTCCGCTCATGGCCATTTCCATCGCCGTGGTCTTCAACCGGGACGGCCGGCTCAAGCACTACGGCGAGGCCTCCCAACTGGCCATGAACCTGAAAAAGAAAGCCAAGGAAAATCCCAGGAGCTGCTATGTCCTCGACCAGCGCCAGGGATGACGCGGCCACCCTGCCGGTGGCATTGCCCGAACCGGCCGCCGGCTTCGTGGCCTACCTGGCCGTGCAGAAGGGCTATTCCCCGGCCACCACCGCCGCCTACGCCAAGGACCTGCTGCAGTTCGAGGCCTTCCTGGCCACCCGGGGATGCAGCCTGACCGCCCCGGAGGCCGTCACCCGCGAGCATGTCCGGGGATTTCTGGCCGAGCTGCACCGCCGCCGCACGGCCAAGATCTCCATGGGACGAAAGCTCTCCAGCCTGCGGAGTTTTTTCCGCTATCTGCGCCAGAAAAAACGGGTCACCGGCGATCCCATGGCCGGAATCGCCAACCCCAAGCCGGAAAAACGAACCCCCAGGGCGCTGAACGTCGATCAGGCCATCGCTCTGGTCACGCCGCATCCGGGGACGCCTGCGGCCAGTGCCTCCCGCGAGGCCTGCCGGGACTTGGCCCTGGCCGAACTGCTCTACGGCTCGGGACTGCGGGTGAGCGAGGCCGTGGGCCTCAACCTCGACGACATCGACCTGTCCCAGGGCATCGTCCGCGTCTACGGCAAGGGGGGAAAGGAACGGATCGACCCCTTAAGCGACGCCTCCCGGGAGCGACTCGACGCCTACTGGCGCCGCCGGGGCGAATTCTCCCCCGAACCGGCCGAACAGGCCCTCTTCCTCGGCAGCCGGGGAGGCCGCCTCAACCGGCGGCAGGCGGCGCGGATCATCGAGGAACTGGCCAAGGAAGCCGGGCTCCCGCAGCACGCCCACCCCCACATGCTGCGCCACAGCTTCGCCACGCATCTGCTCGAATCCGGCGCCGACCTGCGTAGCGTCCAGGAACTCCTCGGCCACGCGAGGCTCACCACCACCCAACGCTACACCCACCTCGACCTCTCGCGCCTCATGCAGGTCTACGACAAAGCCCACCCGCGCGCTGTCGAGAAGAAGAAATAAGAGAAGAGCCTCCGGCGGCCGGGGGCATGATGCCCCCGGACCCCTCGCACCAAAGACAGGGGGCCGGGGGGGAATGATTCCCCCCAGCAGGTCCAGGGCAGCGCCCTGGAAAAGAAGGCGAAGAGCCTCCGGCGGCCGGGGGCATGATGCCCCCGGGCCCCTCGCACCGAAGGCAGGGGGCCGGGGGAGAATGGTTCCCCCCAAGCGGGTCCAGGGCAGCGCCCTGGGTTAGCTCAGCCCCTGTTTGGCCCAGTAGTCTTCGACGAAGGTTTCGGCATCCTGCGCCGTTGTGACGTCGCCGGCGACCTGGGCCTTGAGCAGGGCGGCCCGGATGAGTCCCACGGCCGGTCCCGGATTGAGCCCGGTCAATTGCATGATCCGGGCGCCGTTTAGAAGCGGTTCGAGCTTTTCCTCGGGCGTTTCGGTCCGCTCGAGCATTTTCATGTTGTGGTTGAATTCCTTGTAATTTCCGCCGAGAGCCTTGATGTCGGCCCGGGCCATCTCGATAAGGCGCGGGTACTGGTCCAGGGCCTTGAACCGGCGGATGCCCCGGTCGGTCAGCATGAAATGGAAGTGCATGTGTCCGCGCACGAGATTGCAGATGAGGTCGATCTCATCCGGGGGAAAGCCAAGGCGTGTCAGGATCTTGCGGGTGACCCTGGCCCCGACCTGGTGGTGCTGCAGAAACTGGATTTCGCCGCCGGCGTAGGTGGCCGTATGGAGCTTGCCCACGTCGTGGAACAGGCAGGCCAGGACGCCGTACCAGTCATAGGGCATCTCTTCGGGATAGAAGCGCATGACGGCCAGGGTCATGTCGAAGAGCGTGGATTCGACGCCCTCGTCGTTTTTCTGGCGGATGTGGGCCAGGCAGGCCACTTCCGGCAAAAAGCCGTGCAGGATCATGGAATCGAACAGCAGCTTCACGAAGGTGGCCATGTTGCCGGCCTCGACCTTGCGCCATTCGTCCATGACATCCTTGGCCGAGACGTAGTCCAGCACGCGTCGGGAGGCCCGCAGGATGGCCATCCAGGTGTTCTTCTCGATGGGCAGGCCGTAGTTGGCGGCAAAACGCAAGGCCCGCACGGCCCGCAGATAGTTCTGGCGCAACGATTCGTCGGGCAGGCCGATCAGGCGCACCTCGCCGGCGGACAAATCGGCGAAGCCGTCATGGGCGTCCGGCTGGTGCGGCAGATAGGAGCTGGCCAGATGTTCGGGCAAGATGCCCCGGTCCTTGAGGAGCTTGACCAACCGGCCGGTCACCCGGACCACGCATTCCTCGGGATGGGACGCGTCGGCCGCGTCGGCCGGATGGAAAAAAAACAGGCAGTCGTTTTGGCGCAAGCGGGCGAAGGCCCCATCCTCGCTCCAGGGCTCGATCTCCGGAAAAATCTTCTGCAGCTCGGCAAACGGAGCCTCGGAGCACAAATCCAGCACCGGAGCCGCCGGATCGAGGGCTTTTTCCTGGAGTTCCGGGTTGACGACATAGGCGTCATAGCCATTGCGCATGACGGTCTTGCAAATGGTGGTGGCGTCCTTGAAGGATTGCGCCATGGATCCTTCCTCCGAATGCGGCGGGTTCGCTGGTTGCAAAATCTTCTAGGCCGACGGGTCCAGGGAATGGACGACCGCGCCGGCCACCATGGTCAGCATGACGCGGCCGGTCAGGGACTGGCCGAGCAGCGGCGTGTTCTTGCCTTTGGAACGCAGGGTCTCCGGGGTGACGATCCAGGATTCGTCGGGATCGAACAGGATGCAGTCGGCCGGATCGCCCGGAGCGAACCGGTTGACGGGCAGGCCGAAAATCTCCGCCGGCCGCCAGGCGAAACGCAGGACGATATCCTCCGGGGAAAGCCGTCCCCGGCGTACCAGCCCCCACAGGCTGGCCAGGGCGGTATCCAGGCCGGAAATACCGTTTTTGGCGTCCTCGAAGGGCGTTTCCTTTTCATGCGCGGCATGGGGAGCGTGATCCGTGGCCAGGATGTCGATAACCCCCTGGCAGAGGGCATCGAGCAGGGCCGCCCGGTCGTCGTCGGTGCGGAGCGGCGGGTTGACCTTGGCCATGGTGTCGTAGCCGAAAAGGGCCGCGTCGGTCATGAGCAGGTAATGCGGGCAGGTCTCGGCCGTGACCGGCGCCCCGCGTTTTTTGGCGGCGGCGATCAGTTCCACGGACCGCCGGCAGCTCACATGGGCCAGATGCACCGGCGCCCGCAGGTATTCGGCCAACAGGATGTCCCGGGCCACCTGGATCGCCTCGGCCGCGTCGGGCTGGCCGCGAAGGCCGAGCCGGGCGCTGGCGGCCCCTTCGTTGGCCCCGCTGCCCTTGGCCATGAACGGGTCCTCGCAGTGATCGATGACCGGAGCCAGATCGGCGGCGTATTCCAGGGCCCGGCGAAAGATTTCGGTATCGGCCACGGGCTCGCCGTCATTGGAAAAGGCCACGCAGCCGGCCTCGCGCAGTTCGCCCATGGGAGACAGCTCCCGGCCGGCCAGGCCCACGGTGAGGGCTCCCACCGGGAAAAGCCGGGGACCGTTTGGCCAGGCCACCTCGGCCCGGCGCAGCATGAGCCGGGTCACCGAGGCGTTGTCGTTGACCGGCTTGGTGTTGGCCATGCACATGACGTTGGTAAAGCCGCCGGCCGCGGCGGCGGCCAGCCCCGAGGCGATGTCCTCTTTCCATTCCTGGCCCGGCTCGCGCAGATGGGTATGGGCGTCGGTCAGGCCCGGCAGGAGGAGCAGGCCCCGGCCGTCGATGTTCCGGGCGTCCGCGTACGTGACGGCGGGATCGTGGGACGCCAGTTCCAGGACCCGGCCGCCGGCCACCAGCAGATCGAACCGGCCGTCGCGGCCCGGGACGCGGACGTTCGTTACCGCCAGCGCAGGGGATGTCACAGGGTCGCCCCCTTGTCCTTGCGGGTGATGTGCAAATATAAAAGCGCCATGCGCACGGCCACGCCCGAGGCCACCTGGTCGAGAATGAGGGAATTGCCGGCGTCGGCCAGATCCGAGGCGATTTCCACGCCCCGGTTGATGGGACCGGGATGGAGCACCTTGACGTCGGGCGCGGCGTATTTGAGCCGCTCGGTGGTCAGGCAGTACCGGCGGGCGTATTCGCGCAGATCCGGGAGCAGCCCGGCTTCCTGGCGCTCCAGTTGCAGGCGCAGGCACATGACGGCGTCGGCGCCTTCCAGGGCCGGCTCCACCTCATGATAGACCGCCGCGCCGAGCGCCCCGGCATCCCAGGGAAGCAGGGTGCGCGGCGCGCAAAGGCGCACCTGGGCTCCGAGCATGGAGAGCAGCCGGCAATTGGACCGGGCCACCCGGCTGTGGGCCACATCGCCCAGGATGACCACGGTTTTGCCCGCCACCGTATCCCAGATGTCGAGCAACGTGCTGAGGTCAAGGAGCGCCTGGGTCGGATGGGCGTGCCAGCCGTCGCCGGCGTTGATGACCGCGCAGGACACCCGCCGGGCCACGAAGGCGGCCGCGCCCGAGGCGCTGTGCCGGATGACGATGGCGTCGGGATTCATGGCCTGCAGGGTCAGCACCGTGTCCTTGAGGGTTTCGCCCTTCTGCAGGGAGCTGCCGGCCTTGGCCAGGGAAAAGGTGTCGGCCGAGAGCCGTTTGCCGGCGATGTCGAAGGACGTCTTGGTGCGGGTGCTCGGCTCGGCGAAAAAAAGGACGATGCTTTTGCCCTTGAGGGTAGGAACCTTCTTGACGGGGCGGGTGTTGATCTCCCGGAAGGAGGCGGCGGTACGCATGACCACGTCCACGTCCTCCAGGGAAAGCTGGGCCACGTCGAGCAGGTCCTTGTGAGGCCAGTTCATGGAAAATCCTCGGGCCGGAAGTTATGCCACGCTCCCATGCGCGTAAGCCGGCCGATATTTTCACAAGGGGGGCACGGCGTCAATGCGGACACGCCGGAACGCCACGCCACGTTTGCCGGGAAGGCCGTGTCTGTTCTCGCTGCGGCCGCTGCGCACTTGCGTCATGGGGGAGGCCTCCGGCGGCCAAAGGGCTCTGCCCTTTGGAAACCCGTCATGCTCTGCGCCCGTTGCATTAAACGGGAGCGCATTGCCCGGCTGTCAGGCAATTGTGCCGCCGTCTCCTTATGCGTGGCGCCGGTCGAGCCGCTCCTCCAGATCCGACGGCATCACGGCATAGCCGCCCACGGCCTGGGGGGCCAAGATCCCGAGCTCGCCCGAACGGCCGAGCAGCCGGGCCGGCGTCGTGGTCAGGGCCGGCAGCACGGCTGCGGGCGGGAAATCCGGATGGTCGGCCCAAAGGGCCCGCACCTCGTTCCAGAGGTTGAGATCGTCGTTGGAGGCCAGGCTGTCCGTGCCAAGGCACAGCGGCACCCCGGCAGCGACGAGGGCCGGGGCATCGGCCAGGCCCACGCCGATGCGCCGGTTGCTGCGCGGGCAGAGGCAGACCGTGGTGCCGGTGCGGGCCAGGATCGTCCGATCCTCCTCGGTGAGCCAGACGGCATGGACAGCCAGGGTTTCCGGGCCGAGCAGCCGCAGGTCCCTGGCGTAGGCCACGGGAGAACACCCCGGCGGCACGAAATCCCGGGGCAGGACCCGCCGGCGCAAAAGCGCCGCGAAGGCGCCGCCGCCCGTGGCCAAAAGTTCCGCCTCGCCCTGGTGCTCGGCCAGATGCAGGCAGTACGGCGTGCCGCGGCGCCGGCAGATCTGCCGGGCCCGGGTCAAATTGGCGGGGCTGGTGGAATAAAGGGCGTGGCCGCTGGCCGTGACCCGGCCCAGGCGCATGGCCCGGGCCGCCGTCTCCAGGGTCGGCGGCACCTCCCCGGCCGGGAGGGACCGGAAGCCGAAATATTCGTGGCAGACCAGGGAGGCCAACCCGGCCGCTTCCAGGGCCCGGACCACGGCCGGACCGGCCCGGCTGCCGATGTCGACCAGGGTTCCCGTGCCCGTGGCGGCCGCTTCGGCCACGGCTGCGTCCAAAATGGCCGTGGACAGGGCGGTCAGGGGCTGGCCGATGAGCCACGCCACCCAGGCGGCAAAGCCCTGGCCGACCGGAGCCAGGCCGCGCAAATGGGAGAGCTCCAGGTGGACGTGGGCATTGATCAGCCCCGGCACCAGACAGACCGGTCCCAGGTCGTCAACGGGGCCGGAAAAACCGGCCAGCACCTGCCGCCGGGGGCCGACCTCCAGAATCCGCCGCCCCCGGACGACCAGGGCCGCGTCGTCAAGGGGGGCCTCACCCGGACGCATGGTCCAGGCCCGACGGGCGGTCACGGCCCGGGCGGAGCCGGCGGCGCGCATCGGCCGATCAGCGCTCGATGGCGGGCAGGGAGGATTTGAGGAGCGCCCGCAACTTCTGCACCCGATCGAGAAACGCGGCCTTCTCGTCCTGCATCTTGGCCTTGTCGCCCGTCCGAGAATCAGTGGCCACGGCGAAGGGTTTGTCGATCAGTTGCTGCAAGACGCTTGAGATACTGTCGATGCGGGAAAGCAGATAGCTTTTTTCTTCCTTGGCGAAACAATACGTGGCCCGGGAATAAATAAAATACAGGTCGCACAGATCGAGGGACAGGGTCATGGACCGCTCAATCCGGTCGCTAAGGTCCGTATAGAGCAGATAGGCCTCCGTATACGGATGCTTGGGATCCTTTTTTTCCTGCTCCAAAAATTCCTTGGTCCGGGAGAGCTGGGTTGTGGATTCGTTAAAAAAGGTCATGAAGTAGACGATGCTCTGGCGCAGGTTGGGACCGGAGTCCTGAGCCTGGGCCCAGGTCGTCCACAGCAGGGCGCAGACAAAAAAAATAGCACATCGTTTCATAATCATTTCCATCCGGTTGCAAGGAGGTCGAAGGCCGAAAGAGGCGCCCGGACCATCCGGTATGCCTCGACAGTCGCACGAGACGCCGGCGGAAGTCAAACTGGCCCAGCCACCAGCCTAAAATCCTCCCGGGATTCGAAGCGGATGGCCGAACGGGCCAAGCCGAGGGCGGCATAGGCCGGGACCAGTTCCCCGGCATGGCCGAACAGCTCGCCGGAAAATCGGCGCGGAGCGATCAGGGCCGCGGCCCGGCCGCCCATGGCCCGGACCTCGGCGGCGACCAGGGAAAACGTGGCCCGGGCCCGAACCCGGCATCCCAGGGCCGGATGCCAGGGACCGGCCACCAGCGCCCGCACCATCGCCGGTTCCGGAGCCAGACCGATGCGGGCCACCCGGATTCCGGCCCGCCACAGGACCGGCAGTACCCCGGCCAGGGCGTCGATGGTCCCGGGCAAGGACCACGGCGTGTAGCGGCCGGATCGATACCACTGGGCCAACGGCGTGCCCGGAAGCACCAGACAAGGATACAGTCGCACGATTTCCGGAGCCAGGGCGACGGTCTCGGACGCGTCATCGACCAGATCGGCCGGGGTGTGGCCGGGCAGTCCGGGCAGCAGTTGCACGCCAAGGCGCAGGCCGACGTGCCGGATATTTCGCGCCGCCCGGCGGATGGCGGCGGCGTCATGGCCGCGTCCGACCGCCGTCAGCACCGGGTCGGCAAAGGTCTGGGCGCCGATTTCCACCAGATCGAGCCCGGCCGCCCGCAGCCGGTCGAGCAAGGCCGGCTCGCAGGCGTCGGGCCGGGTGGAACAGCGGATGCGGCTGATGAGCCCGTCGGCCCTGGCCCGGCCAGCCGCCTCTAAAAACCGCTCCGGCCAGGGGCTCGGGAGGGCGGTGAACACGCCGCCGTAAAAAGCCAGCTCGTAAGGCCCTCGCCCCGCTTTCCCGGCCGCGTCGAGGTCCGCCCGCATGGCGGCCAGAATCCGGTCCGGCGGAGCGGCCGGCCGACCGGATTGGAGCGGCTGGGCGCAAAAGACGCACCGCCCCGGACATCCCTGAAAGGTCAGGTAGACCGGCCAAACCCGCGTCGCAGCGACCACGGGCTCGGGGTGCCGGAAGATGCGCCCGGGCGCCGGTTCGGCCGGAGCACCCGAACGGCCCGCGTCCCGGGAAAGAGCGACTGCCTGCAATATTTTCTCCTAAACAGCTTGAAAAAATACTTTTCCTTGCGTATACGGAGCTAAATGCAACTGGCCGCCCGTTTGTCCGGCGCCGGGTTGCCGGGCGTCCGGGCTTTTCGGCGCCCCCGTGAGGTCGTAAACGCCATGCCGCAGACAGACTGCCTGTTTTGCAAAATCGTCAAGGGCGAAATTCCCTGCGCCAAGATCTACGAGACGGACCGGATTGTGTCGTTCCTGGATATCGCGCCGTCGGCCCCCGGCCACGCCCTGATCGTGCCCAAGGTCCACGCCCCCACCCTGTTCGACCTGCCCGCATCCCTTGGTGCCGAGCTGCTTGACGCCGTGAAGGTGGTGGGACGGGCCGTCATGGACGCCACCGGCGCCACCGGGCTCAATGTGGTGGTCAACACCTTTGCCTCGGCCGGCCAAGTGGTGTTGCACGCCCACCTCCATGTGATCCCCCGATCCGACGGCGACGGCCTGGCCCCCTGGCCCGGCAAACCCTATGCCAGCAACGAGGCCATGCAGCGGCTGGCCGAGAACGTCCGCCGCCGCATCACCGTGTAACCCCAAGCGAAACGATTCCGGAGAACGCCATGAACGGGAAAACCCTCACCAAGGCCGACATCGTCGATTATATCTACGAGAAGACCGAGCGCAACCGGGCCGAAGTCAAAGTGCTGGTGGACCATCTGCTCGACCTTATGAAGCAGTCCATCAAGCGGGATCACTCGCTTCTGGTCAGCGGCTTCGGCAAGTTCGAGTCCTACGACAAAAAAGAGCGTAAGGGGCGCAACCCCCAGACCAACGCCTCCATCATGCTGCCGCCGCGCAAGGTGGTCGTGTTTCGCCTGTCGCGCAAATTCCGGGCCGAGCTCAATCCCGACGAAGTGCTGTAGCCTCCGGGAATGCGCCCATCCCGAAGCCTCCGGCGGCCAGAGGACGGAGCCATCCCGGCCGCATCCCCAACGCCAGCGGCGCGCGGCCGGTTCAGGTGAAGCCCGCGGATGCCGGAAGGCCGTCTCCTTTCCCCGTTACTGGGCGATGACGAACGCCCCGCCATACGTTGCGGCCAACCGCGCCCGGGCCGCCTCGGCCGCGGCCACGGAGGGGAACGTTCCCGCCAGCACCCGCCAATACAGCGTCCCGCCGATCATCCTGTCCACAATGCGCGAGCCGGCGTAGCCGGCGGCCACCACCTGGGGCAGCAGCCGGGTGGCATTGTCCTTTTGCACGAAGGCCCCCACCTGGACGTAAAACGGCCCCGGCAGGTCGCCGCCCGGGGTCGCCCCCGGCACGTCGCCCACGACCTCCAGGCGCACCTTGGCCGTTCCCCGGGCATGGACGCCCAGCTCCTTGGCCGCATACAACGACAAATCCACGATCCGCCCGGCCACGAACGGTCCCCGGTCGTTGACCCGCAGTTCCATGGACCGACCGTTTTGCAGATTGGTCACCCGCACCATGGTGTGCATGGGCAAAAGCTTGTGGGCGCAGGTGGGCTTGTACTGATCGTAAATCTCGCCGCTTGAAGTCAGACACCCGTGAAAGCCCGGCCCGTACCAGGAGGCCAGCCCCTCTTCCCGAAAACCCTTGGCCGATTGCAGGGGACGATAGGTCACCCCCCTCACGGTATAGGGACGCTGGGTGGCCGGCAGCCGCGAGCGGGAAGGCGCCCTGCCGGCGCAACCGGCAAGGAGCAAGACGGCCAGCACGGCCGCCAGCAGCCGACCGGAGCCGATGGCGCGAAAAAAACGCAGGGAATGGCCCATGGCGCTATGGTAGCCGCCGGAACGGCACCGGGGCAAGCCCGAAGCGCCGTCTCCAACGGTACCGGGCGAGGCGCTGCCTCTCCCCAGACCATCACGGCCAGGGCGCGGCCCTGGACCCGCCGGGGGGATCATCCCCCCGGACCCCTGTCCGGTATATTTATAAATTTTCCCCCGTGCGAGGGGTCCGGGGGCATCATGCCCCCGGCCGCCGGAGGCATCTGCGTCGTTTCTTCGTCCCTAGGCCGCGCCCTTGCCGCGGCGGCTCAAGACCAGGGCCAGGGCCGTGGTCAGTTTGACCAGCTCCACGTTGTTTTTCCGCACCACCCGGGCCAGACGCCGGGCCAGGACCGTGACGAGCTTGACCCCGATGTCCGGCCGCTCGGTCAGGAAGCGGAAAAAGCGGTCCCGGTCGATGCGCATGAACTGGCAATCGGTCAGGCAGGTGACGGTGGCCGAACGGATATCGCGGTCGAGCAGCGCCATTTCCCCGAAAAAAGGACTCTGGGTCCCGGAAAGCTCGGCCAGGGTCTTGCCGGTGCGTTCGGCTTCCAGGACCGGTGCGGCAATACCCTTTAACACCATGGACTTGCTGACCCTGACCCGGCCCGAGACCAGCAGGAACATGTCGTCACCGGGATCGCCTTCCGCGATGACGTCCCGGCCGGCAGGCAGGGAGACCGCCTCGAAGGCCGGCCTTACGGCGGTCAGTTCCTCCGACGAGAGCGCGGCAAAAAGTTCGGCCTTGGCCCAGGTTTCGGCGCTCATACCGCGCCTCCGTCATCCGGGGCGTCTGACGTTTCCCCGGCGCCCGGCGCCGGCCCCGGTTCCGGCTGGCCCAGCCGCAACACGATCAACCCATCGAAGGCGGCCAGATCCACGGCATCCCCGGGATTGAGCAGGACGTTCGGCCCTTGCTGGCCGATGCGGCCTTCCTGGCCGTAGGCGGCGAACAGCTCCAGAATGAACTGATCCAGGGCCGAATCCGCGTCCAGGAGGTCCTTGATGGTGATGTCGCGCTTGAGGCGAAAGACGGCCACGGGCAGTTCGCCGCCGGCGGCGGCGGCCTTGGCCACCAACTGGGACCAGCGCAGGCCCCGTTCTTCGCGGCTGATGAGCCGGGCGCCCATGCCGCGGTGGCCGGATTCGCCCAGCAGGCGTTCCAGGAAATGCCACAGGGCCGGATGTTCGCCGATGGCTCCGAGCGCCCGGCCGGTCAGTTCGCCCTGGATGAGGGTCACGTCCACGCCGGCCCGGGTCAGGTGCTTGCGGTTGGCTTCGAGCAGCGCCTCGGCGTAGAGCGGCACCTTGGGGGCCAGCCCCCGAAAGGTCAACGCGGTCAGCAGGCACTGCTGGTCCGCGTCACCCGGCGAGACCCCTTCGTTGGACAAAATGTAGGCGGCCCGGGCCGAACACGGCGAAGCCCGGCCGAGCACGGCCTCCTGGGCGGGGTTTCCCCGGCAAAAGGCCAACCGATCCTCCAGGCCGAGGTCCACCGTGGCCTCGGCGAAGGCCTCGGGCGTCATGGACGCCACCACCACCACGGCCGGGCCCCGGCTGGGCGGAGCCGTCGCGGCCAGGGCCTTGATCAGGTCCGGGGAGTGGGCGTTCATGCCGAGCACCAAGGCGTGTCCTGAAGTTTTCACGGGTAACAGCCCCTGCTGTTTGCGGTTGCGGCGTTCGATCAGGGCCGAGGCCAGATTTCCGGTCAAGGCGGCCATGATGCCGATGCCGGACCCCATGATGCACATGCCGATCAGCCGGCCGGGGACCGTGGTGGGGACGATGTCGCCGTAGCCCACCGTGGACACGGTGACCACGGCCCACCACACGGCATCGAACAGGGTGCGCTCGGGGTTGGCGCGCAACTCCACGTAGTAAAATCCCAGTGATGCCAGGAAAAGGATCACCACGACCAGGGCCAGGGTCGTGGCCAGGGTGGAGGCGGTCAGGCGCCGCCAGAGGCTCAGCGGACTATGCATCGGCCCGTCCTAGGCGCGCAAGCGCGCCCGCCAGGTATCCACGACCTCCTTCTCCCGGCGCGCCTGGTCGCTTTCCGGATTGAGGCGGCAGGCCTCCTCGGCCGCCAGGGCGGCCTGAGCCATCCAGCCCCCTTCCCGCAGGCTGCGCGAGGCCATGGTATACAAAAATTCCGGTTTCTCGCCGTAAATCCCCCGGACGAGCTCCCGGTAGCCCTCGGCGAACACCTCGCGCACCAGCTCGTTGCGCTTGAACAGAAACCGGGCCAGCCAGGGGTTCTCCCGCTGGTCGGCCAAAAACAAGGGAAAAAGCTTCCGGCATTCCCCGAACAGAAAGCGGATGCGCCGGATTTCGCGCTGCATGCTCTCGGCGGTCTGCATCAGGAGCTGGAACAGCTCCCGGCTGATGATGCAATCGGGTTCGGGGAGTTCCCGCTCCTGGATGGAGCGGAACCAGGGGGCGTAGTTCTGCTGCTGGTAGGCGTCTTCCTTGAGCTTCATGGATTCGTGAAAGATGTAGCCGATGCACCAGTCCAAAAACTGGCCGACCAGGCTCGTCCCGTTGCCGTCGCGGAAGAGGTGGTGCGCCGTGTCCTTCAGGCGCCACAACAGGCCCTTGTTCATTTCCTCGCCGAGCAGGTCCCGCAGATCCTCGAAGGTCATGGTGCCGGAGTGATCGAATTCCAGGAACAGCTTTTCCAGGATCTGCACGGCCAGGCAGTAGTCCCGCAGCAGGTCGCGCATGAATTCGCGGTGTTTTTCCTCGAACCAGCTATTGGACATGCCGTCATCCTCAGTCGGGCCGACATCCCGGCGACCAGGCGGCGGCATGTTTGGCCAGCTGGGCCAGACGCTCGTCGACCAGGGCGTACAGGGTGCCGGGAGGAAAAGGTTCGTCGGGACTCCGGCGGTGTCCGGCCGGCAGGCCCGTCAGGATTTCCATGGCCTCCTCGATGGTGGTCACCGGGAAAATGCGGAACAACCCCTGGCGTACGGCCTCCACCACGTCCTCGTCGAGCATGAGGTTGACCACGTTGTCGGCGGGCAGGATCACCCCCTGGCCCCCGGTCAGTCCCCGCCGGCGGCACACGGCGAAAAAGCCCCGGATTTTCTCGTTCAAGCCCCCCACGGCCAGGATGGCGCCGGACTGGGACACGGCGCCGGTCATGGCGTAGCAGAGCTTGATGGGCCGCTCGGCCAGGGCCGAGAGCAAGGCGGCCAGCTCGGCGCCCGAGGCCGAATCGCCCTCCACGGCGGCGTAGCTCTGTTCGAAGCACAGGGAGCCGGCCATGACGATGGGCTTGTCCTTGGCGAAGCGTTCGAGCAGGTAGCTTTTGAGGATCATCATGCCCTTGGTGTGGATGGGGCCGCCGAGTTCCGCCTCGCGCTCGAGGTCCAGGACGCCGCCGTGCCCGACGCCCACGGTGCAGGCGATCTGATGGGGCAGTCCGAAGGCGTAGTCCCCGAACATGCGGACGGAAAGCCCGTTGGCCCGGCCCACCGCCTCGCCCGTGGTGGAGACCTTGATCATCTCCCGGTCGTACTCCTCCAGGTATTCCTCCTCGAAGAGGTTGACCCGGAAATCCCGGGCGCGCAGGGCCTCGGCCAGATGGACGTCCCGGACCTGCTCCTCGCCCCGGGTCCGGGCCAGGGAGGCCGCCTCGATCATCAGCTCCCGGGCCAGGGGCAGCTTCAGGGACAGGCGCGTCTGGTCCTCGGACAAAAGCGAGGCATGCTCCACCAGAGCGGCCAGGGCCGACCGATCGAAGGGGGGCAGCTTGGCGTCCCGGATGACCCGCCCGGCCAGGGACAGGTAGACGAGGGTATTCTCCGGGGTGCGCGGCATGGTCTCCTGGAGGTGGGCCTTGAGCTTAAAAAGCTTGCCGAAGCGCTCGTCGCTGTAGAGCAGCACCTCGTAGGCCTCGTCCGAGCCGACCAGCACGACCTTGACATCAAGGGGAATGGGTTCGGGTTCGATGGTGCGGGTGCGGACGTGCTCGCCGCCCTCGGCCGGGTCCTCCACCCGGGCCAGCCCCGAGCGCAGGGCTCGCAGCAGGCCCTCCCAGGCCCCGGAATTGGCCGACAGGTCGTCCACCCGGATGATGCAAAACCCGCCGTTGGCCCGATGGAGCGAGCCGGCCTTGATGAGGGTGAAATCGGTATAGAGCGCCCCCATCTCGGATTCGCGCTCGATGCAGCCCATGAGGTTGAAGTAGGTGGGATGGTCCTCCACGATGACCGGGGAGCCTGTCAGGTGGCCGTTATCCACGAACAGGTTGACCTCGTAGCGGTAGAAGATGTCCTCGGGCAGGGACGGGTCGCCGTGGACGGCCGGGGGATTCGGGGCGGCCTGGGAGGCGTCGCGGGGCATGAAGGCGTCCAGGTTGTCCAGGATGTCGGCCCGCAGGGCGTCCAGATACTGGGCGATGGCCGGATTTTGCTCCCGCAGTTCGGTAAATTCCTCCAGCCGGGCGGCCAGGACCTCGCCGGCGGTTTCCCGATCCAGGTCCTTTTCCCGGTCATGGTAGCCCCGCTCTTCCTTGGAGAGGCGGCGCAGGGCCGTTCCCATCTCCTCGAGCAGGAGGTCGCCCTTGGCCTTGAGGGTCTTTTTGAGGTCCGGGTCCAGGCGCTCGAACTCCTCGTCGCTGACCACCTTGCCTTCGAGCAGGGGGTAGAGGGTATAGCCGCTCTGGTCGTCCACGAACAGGCTGTAGCCTTCGTTCTTGGCCTTGGCCTCCATCTCGTCGAGCACGGTATCCCGGCCGGCGTTGTAGCCGCGCAGCAGGCTCTGCTTCTGGTTGAGGTAGGCCTCGCGCTCGAACCGGGCGGGGATGTCCTCACGCAGGTCGGCCACGGCCTTGGCCAGGGCGGTCTTGAAGCGCTTCCCCTGGCCGGCCGGCAGCGACACGGCCCGGGGCCGGTCCGGGTCGTCGAAATTGTGGACATAGAGCCAATCCGGCGGGGTGGCCCCCCGGGCGGCGGCCGGGTCCAGGAAGGTCCGGGCGAAATGGGTCCGGCCGAGATAGGGCTCGCCGGCCAGATAGACGTTATATTCCCGGCCGCCGATGGACAGGGCCATGGACAGGGCGGCATGGGCCCTTGGCTGGGTGCGCGACAGGGCGTCGGGGTCGTCGGGGATGTCCCGGCTGTCGGCATACGGCAGGTCGGCCGGATCGCAGGCGGCGCGCAGGGCAGTGGGATCGAGGGGATGTTGTGTCTTTGTCGTTATCATGGAATCCGTCTGGTAGGGACGCGGTTTTCGGGGAGTGACCGGCGCCCGCAGGCCCACCGGCAAATGTCCTCCTTACGGGCTTCCGCCGTGTTTGTCATCACCGCCATTGCGGCCGGACCGCAGGCGCCCCGCCAGAAGGGGCCGGCCGAAACAGAAGGGGCCCCTTGCGGGGCCCCCAAGGCTCACGTCGGTTGCGCGACCAATACGTCAGAACGTGTACTTCAGGCCAAAGGCCACCTTCCAGGCGTCATTGGCCTCATTGGCCAAGTGGGTGCCCCAGACGCTCTTCTGGAACGGGCTGGCATGGGCCCATCCGGTCTCCAGGATGAAGGCCAGGTTTTCATAGATCATGTACTTGCTGTCGAAGTTGAGCCCGATGGCCCACTCGTCCCAGGTCAGGTCGCGGCCCATGTTGAACAGCGGATCGGAAACGCCGCCGGTATTGAGCGCGTAGGTGTAGCCGCCGCTGTTGGCGTAGCGGATGGCCCGAGGCGAGTTGTTGCCGTGGACGTAGGCGAAGGTCAGGATGTGGGACAGCTTCTCGATGAAGCTCATCTTGTTGAGGGATGCGCCGAAGCCGTAGGCGCCGATGGGGTTGATGCCCATGTTGGAGCCCTTGACCAGTTCCTGCCCGCCGTCGAACAGGAAGCTGTTGCCGGCATTCCAGGACTGGGTGCCTCCATTGTGGTCGCCGCCGTTGCCGGAACCGGGGAAGAAGTTCGGCATGCGCTCGGAACCGTTGCGGATGGAGCTGTCCTCGCCGGTGGACCAGAAGCCGAAGGCCTGCGGGGTCACCATGTCGAAGCCGGTGTATTCGAGGGCCGCGTCGATGAACCAGCCGTCACGGACGTTTTTGGCATACTCGTTCATGCCGTGGCGGCCCCAGATCACGTCGGCGTAGAACTTGAGGGGATCGAGCACGGAAACTTCCAGCGTGGTGCCGGCCCACATGGCGGTGATGAAGTTGTTTTTCCAACCGGGGGCGCCGTAGGCCAGGAAGCCGGGGGCGACGAGGCCTTCGGCCCAACCGCCGTCGTAGAGGTACTTGCCGTCACGGCCGCCCTGACCGTAGGCGATCCATGGGGTGGCCTTGAAGCCATCCAGGGTGAGGGGCAAGGCCAGGAGGAAAGCCTCTTCGTTGGCGTAGAGGTTCCGGTGGTTGTTGCCGATGGAGGTTGTCTGACCGAAGGTCTGGTCGCTGGCAATGGTCCGCACGTAGCCGAGGAGCAGACTCAGGGTGCCGTCGATCAGCGGCGCGGTGACGATGGCGGCGGAGACATCCGAGTCAAAGACCACGCTGCCGGCGAAAAACGAGCTCTGCGGCATGGAGGCCGGCTGCAGACCGGCCGAAACCTGGATTTCGGTGCCGGGCCACTTGAACTGCAAGTAGGCCTGATAGACCTCGACGCCGCTGGAGGTGCGCACGCCCGGGCCGTTGCTGATGCCGGCCGTCGGGTTGGCGGCGGTGTAGGTGCCGTGGCCCCAGGTATCCTCGACCAGGACGCCGAAGCGGAACTTCACGGCCTCGCTGGCGATGAAATCCGTGCGCAGACGGAAGCGTTCCCAGATTTCAAAATTATCCGAACTCCGGGAGCCGGCCCGTTGGACCGCGCCGGCGTTGTTGCTCCAATAGGCCCGGTTCCAGCCGGTAAAGTTTCTGTTGGCGAAATAGTTGCCGTAAACAAGGACATCACCTGTCATCCGCACCTCGGTGGCTGCCTCGGCGCGGGACACGGCCGTCATCACCAGGGCGGCCGCCAGCACACAGAACAATAACCGTTTCATGAATCCCTCCTCCATAAATGTTCCCCTATACGCAACCGACGCCTCTCACTGTATACGGACTGACAGCGGAACCTCCCGCAAGGCGACCGCAACCGTCGCCCTACCCTCGACTGTTCGGGGGTCCCGCTGTCAGAGTTTTTTTTTCTGCCTACCTCATGGAATCCGCGAGCGCAATGCCCCCACTGCAATAAGCCAGTCTCCTACCGCAAAAAAACGGCATGAGCCGGCCGGTTGGACAAGCGTTCGGCATCCCGCGCTCTTGGTTGGTCTTCAAAACGGGAGCTTTCCATACCCCAGCAAATCATACGCCGGGACAAGAAGGCCCACGAACGACAGGATGACCAGAAGCGTTCCCAGCACCTTCGCGGACATCTTCCCGTAGGTGACGGCCCAGATGACCAGCGTCAAAACAACAAAGGCGACCATCATGGCGCCCAAATACAGACTCTTGCCGATAAAATTCGTTCCATCCGGCTTGACGCCGCCGCCGGTGAAAAAGAAAAATGCCGCTACGGCCAAAATAACGCCCATCATCAGGCTCAGGTTCCCCAGCGAACGCTGATCTTCAATGCCGGCCAGCACAACATAGGAAATGGCCAAATAGACGACGCCGAAGGGAATAAGCAGGGTCGCCGTGAAGGCATCGCTTGCAAAAAGAGGCGTCGCCTGCAGGATGCCGCCGACAACCGTGATGACTCCGACGAATCCGGCGATGGCACCGCAGGTTTTGGCATCCCCCTGCCCCAGATAGAACAAGCCTATCGGGAACCAGAGCATGCTGATCGTAACGAATAAAACGAGTGTCATGGCATTCCCCCTCACCGGTTCTGGTTGATTTTTTCGAAGACCTCCCACACGTATAATGCGTTTACGCTGCACCGTTTCCCGGAACGCCTGCGGTATGGCCCGCCCCGTAGTCTCTCCAAAAAGCACTCGGGGAAGCCCTGAACCGGCCTCTCCGGACCGGTACCGCTGCACAGGGAAATGGAATCCGCCAGGATACCAAGGTATTCGATGCTGCTCGCAAATACCGGGCCCACATAAAAACCATTGTATTTAAGGATATTGCAAAACCATCCCGCTTTTTCCTCCGCGCCCGGGGCAATCGATGCGCCAGTCCCCCCGGCCCCCTCCCAGCCAGGGCGGTATTTTTCGAAATTTATTCCATTTATTCTATTATGTTATCGATTATGAGACACTTTGACCTAGCGAGATTCTTATTCGGGTCATTTTTTCCCATAAAAACGTGTTGGGTTTTTTTTACCCACCGCATCTCGCAACATTTTTTCCGCCGCGCGCTCCCCAAAGGCCTCTGTTGAAATACCCGGCCCGACCGGCTAAGGAGTCCACTTGCAACGGGCGTCAGACCGGCCGGCCGAAACGACCACCCACGGTCGCCCGCCGGCACCCGGACGACACCCCAAGCGCAAGGGAGAACCTATGTGCGGCATTATCGGTTATTGCGGGCACCGGCCGGCCGTCCCGATCATCCTTGAGGGACTCAAACGCCTGGAATATCGCGGCTACGACTCGGCCGGCGTGGCCTTTTTGCAGGGCCGCGATCTGATCCTGGTCAAAGCCGAGGGCAAGCTCACCAACCTGGAAAACAAGCTGGCCGCCCAGAACGTCTACCTGGCCACCTCGGGCGTGGGCCACACCCGCTGGGCCACCCACGGCCTGCCCACGGAAAAAAACGCCCATCCCCACGCGGACGCCGCCCGGTCCCTGGCCCTGGTCCACAACGGCATCATCGAGAACTACCAGGAACTCAAAAAGGAGCTGGTCGCGGCCGGCGTCCGCTTCGCCTCGGACACGGACACCGAGGTTCTGGCCCAGCTCATCGGTTTCTACCTCAAGTCCACCGGCTCCCTGGCCGAGGCCATCGCCAAGGCCCTGTCCCGGGTCGAGGGGGCCTACTCCATCGTGGTGGTCAGCCGCGACAATCCCGGCATGCTCTATGCCGCCCGCAAGTCCTCGCCGCTGGTTCTGGGCGTGGGCGTGGGCGAAAATTTCCTGGCTTCCGATATCCCGGCCTTTTTGCCCTACACCCGGGAAGTCGTTTTCCTGGACGACGGGGAGATGGCCCGCATCGACGCCGGCTCCTGGCAGGTGATGGACGTGGCCACCCTGGCCCCGGTGAAAAAGGAAGTGCGCCACATCGCCTGGGACGTGTCCGCCGCCCAGAAGGGCGGGTTCAAGCATTTCATGCTCAAGGAGATCATGGAGCAGCCCCGGGTGGTGGCCGACTGTCTGGCCGGACGCATCGACAAGGAAGGCGTCGCCGCCGTGCTGCCGGAAATCGAGGCCGCTCCCGTCCCGACGAGCCTGTGCATCGTGGCTTGCGGCACCTCGTTTCACGCCGGGCTGTGGGGGATGTATCTCCTGGAAAAATGGGCCGGCATCCCGACCCGGGTGGAGATCGCCTCGGAATTCCGCTACCGCGAGCCGCTGCTCGGTCCCGGCGACACGGTGCTGGCCATCAGCCAGTCCGGCGAGACGGCCGACACCCTGGCCTGCATCCGGCTGGCCCGGGAGCGCGGCGCCAACGTCATCGGCCTGTGCAACGTGGTGGGATCGTCCGTGGCCCGGGAGGCCGACGTGGTCCTCCACACCCAGGCCGGACCGGAAATTTCCGTCGCCTCCACCAAGGCCATGTGCAGCCAGCTCACCCTGCTCACCCTGCTGGCCCTGGCCTACGGCCGCAAAAACGGCCGGCTGCCGGCCGAGGTAGCCGCCAACTGCCTTCCGGCCCTGACCGGACTCCCCGACCAGCTGACGGATGCCTTGCCGGCCATGCGCGAGCGGGCCCGCGAGCTGTGCCGCATTTACGCCGAAGCCCAGAGCTTCCTCTATCTCGGCCGGGGCGTCTGCTACCCCCTGGCCCTGGAGGGAGCGCTCAAGCTCAAGGAAATCTCCTACATCCACGCCGAAGGCAACGCGGCCGGAGAGATGAAGCACGGCCCCATCGCCCTGATCGACCCCAAGTTCCCCACCTTCGCCCTGGCCCCGCTGGACGCGCTGTTCCCCAAGGTCAAATCCAATCTCCTGGAGGTGCAGGCCCGGGGCGGCAAGATCATCGCCCTGACCCATGCCGGGGCGAATCTCGACGTGGATCACCCCTGGGAGGTTCCGGCGGCCTGGGGCCCCCTGTCGAGTTTTCTCATGCTGCCGGCCTTGCAGCTTTTCGCTTACGAAATGGCCGACTATCTGGGCAAGGACGTGGACCAGCCGCGCAATCTGGCCAAAAGCGTGACCGTGGAGTAGCGTACCGGCGTGCAGCGACTTTTATCCCCGAGAATCGCCAGGGCAGCGGCCGTAGCGTGCCTGCTGCTCCTGACCGTCGCCATCGGCCGGGCCGCCGACGTGGCGACCCAGTTCAAGGAAGAGGCCGCCCGATTCGCCAAGCTGCGGGCCGACCCGGCCTCGATCAACCGCCGGGACCTGTGGAAGGCCCTGGACGCGCGGCTGGCCAAACTGGCCGCGGCCGCCCGGACTCCGGCGCTGCGGGGACGCATTCTGTATTGCCAGGCCTGGGCCGACGAGGAGCTGGCCAAGCGGTCCGTGCTGGACAAGGATTACGAGGCGGCCGTGGCCCTGTACGCCCAGGCGGTCCAGGCCGCCTCCGACCAGGCCTGGGCCGACGACGCCCTGCTGCGCCGGGCCACCATCCTGATCGAAACCCTGAAACGCCCGGACGAGGCCAAAGCCGACCTGACGCGTCTGCTCGGCTCCCACCCCAAGCGGGACATCGCCGACCGGGCCAAAAGCCTTTTGGCCGAACTCGGCAAGGAAGCGCCACCGGCGACGACGCCGGCCAAAAACGGCCAGCCGGCACCGGCCGCGCCGCCCGCGCCGGCCAGCCCCGCCCATCCCGCCACCCTTTCGCAGCTCGCCGTGACCTCGACCGGGGCCGACACCCGGCTGACCCTGACCCTGGACCGGGAAACGACCTACCGGTATCAACTCCTGAACCAGACCAAGGCGGGCGGGGAGCCGGTCAAGCGGCTCTACATCGACCTCGACAACACCCGGACCGGGCCGGGGGTCTCCTCGGAAAAACGCTTCGATACCGGCCGCATCGCCCGGCTGCGGGCCGGCTATTTCACGCCGGACACCGTACGGGTCGTCCTGGAATTCGATGCCCAGCAATATGCGCTGCAGGCCCAGAACGGCCCCTTCCGGATCATGCTGGACCTGACCGGCCCGGCCAAGGCCGCGTCGGGCCGTCCGCCCGAACACCGGGCCGAAGCCGCCTCGCCGGACGGCGACAAGACCGCCAACATCGTCACCTGGCTGGGGAACGTCTTTCGCGACACCAAAAAGGTCAACCTCGGCCCCACCCCCAAGGAGACGGAAAAGGCGTCGGCCCGGAAATCCTCCGGGGAGGCGCGCCAGCCGGCCTCGCCGCCGCCGCCCGACCCCACGCCCCGCGCCAATTTTCGGCCGAGCAAGGAACAGAAGAAACGTTTGGGCGATCTGGTGGAGCAGCTCGGCCTTTCGGTACGCACCATCATGATCGACCCCGGACACGGCGGCAAGGATCCCGGCGCCCACGGCCTGCACGGCCTGGTCGAAAAGGACGTGAATCTGCGTTTCGCCAAGATCCTGGGCGAGGAGCTGCGGCAGAAGGGGTTCAAGGTCCTCTATACCCGGACCACGGATGTGTTCATCCCCCTGGAGACCCGCACCGAGCTGGCCAATTCCAAAGGGGCGGACCTCTTTATTTCCGTCCACTGCAATGCCCACTCCGATGCGGAGACCTCGGGCCTGGAAACCTACTCCCTGAACCTGGCCAACAACCGGGACGCGGTCCGGGTCGCCGCCCGGGAAAATGCCTCTTCGTCGAAAAAGATCAGCGATCTCCAGGCCATTCTCACGGACCTGATGTTGTCGGCCAAAACCACCGAGTCCCGGGATCTGGCCCAATACGTCCAGAAACGCGCCCTGGCCGACATGCGCGGCCATTACGCCACCCGGGACCGCGGCCCCCATGAGGCGCCCTTTTTCGTGCTGATCGGCGCCAACATGCCGGCGGTCCTGGTGGAACTCGGCTACATCACCAACCCGACCGAGGCCGGGCGGCTGTCCTCGGGAAACTATCTGCACGCCCTGGCCTCGGGTCTGGCCGACGGCATCGTGGCCTACAAGAAAAAAATCGAGCGTTTCACCACCCTGTAACCGCAAAAAACACCACCATGTCGAAAATCCCCCCCGCCGATCGTCTCATCGTGGCCCTGGACGTGCCGAACCCAGCCCAGGCCCTGGCCCTGGTGGACCTGCTTGCGCCGCACGTCCGCTTCTTCAAGGTCGGGTTCCAATTGTTCCTGGCCGGCGGCTTGGCCGTCTGCGACGCCATCGCCACCCGCGGCTGCAAGGTCATGCTCGACCTCAAATTCCACGACATCCCCCAAACCGTGTCCCTGGCCATGGCCCAGCTGGCCGATCACGACATCGCCCTGGCCACGGTCCACGGCTATCCGCAGGTGGTGGAAGCGGCGGCCAAGGCCAAGGGCAGGACCAAAATCCTGGCGGTCACGGTGCTGACGAGCCTCGGGACGGAGGAATTGCAGCAAACCGGTTTCGCCGGCACCCTGGCCGACCTGGTGCGGCTGCGGGCGGCGACCTCCCTGGCCGCCGGGGCCGACGGCCTCGTCTGCTCGCCCTTGGAGGTGGCCGTGCTGCGCAAGCATCTGGGCCAGAAGCCGTTGATCGCCACGCCCGGCATCCGGCTGCTCGACAGCCCCCGGGACGATCAGGTCCGCACGGCGACGCCGCTGGCCGCCATCCAGGCCGGCGCCGACCACATCATCGTCGGCCGCCCCATCACCCGCCACCCCGACCCGGCCGGCGTGGCCCGGGCGATTGCGGAAGAGATAGGCTAGGGGGGAGAAGGAAGGGAAGAGGCCTCCGGCGGCCAGGGGCATGATGCCCCGGCCCCCTCGAAGGGGGGAATCCCTCAGAGCGTGGTCAGAAACGACCGCCAGCAGCCGGCGCAACCCGCGGGAGGGGTGTCCGTGTCGTGCTGGAAGCGGAATTCCTGATAGGCCGGCTCGTTCCAGATGGCGGCCAGGGGCGTGGTGCGCAAGGAGCCCCGCACGTCGTGCGGAAAGGGGATGTCCTGGCCGTGGAAGCGGTAGCTGGCCGGGGGAATCACGGGCACGTTGCGGAAGGGACAGGGGCTGACCGCCCCGTCGGCCGCCACGAACAGGGCGCTGCCCGGCGTGTCCGGACAGTGGAAACGGGTCTGCCCGCCGTTGACCAGCCGGCTGTCCAGGCGGACGCCCCGGGCTGCGGCTTCGGCGGCCAGCCGATGCAGGCGGACGCTCACCCGCTCGTACGCCGCGACGGTCACGGGCACCAGGGTGTCGTCTTCGGTCTGCGGACTGGTGGCGTAGGAAAGCAGCCGGACGCTGGCGGCCTCGAAACCGACCCGGGCCAAAAATTCAGGCAGCTGGTCGCACTCGGCGGCAAACCCCGAACGGGTCAGCGTATAGCGCACGCCGATCGCCGGCAGCCGGGACTGATGGACGGCCCGGACGGTCCGCAGGCGGTTGGCCGCCTCCAATACCGAAAAAAGGCTCGTCCCGCGCCGACGAAAATTGGCCTCCTCGGAGAGCCCCGCAATGGTGAACACCACCTGGTCCACCCCGTCGCGGACCAAGGCGTTGGCGTGATCGTCGGTGAAACAACCGGCGTCGGTGACCAGCTCCACCCTGGCGCCGGTCTTCTTGGCCACGGCCAGCATGGGCAGGATCTCGGGATTGGCCAGGGGATCGCCCCAGCCCTGGAAACGGATGACGGCCACGGCGGTCAGTTCCCGGACAAGACCCGAAAAAAGGGCCAGGGGCAGGTCATGATCGAGCCAATGCTTTTTGTGGCCGGCATGGATGGTGTAGCCGGTTTCGGCCCGGCTGCGGGAAGAGGCCTCGATAAAAAGGCGGTCCAGGACGAACGGCGCGATCATGGCTGCCCGCTGCTGGTCGCCGCGCGGCGCACGCCCGACAGGGCGGAGGCCTGTTTCCCGCCGCCTGGCGCCTGGCGGCGACCCCTTGGAGCCGGGCAGAGGACTCCCCGTTCGTGTTCGGCGCGAGGGCATTCCATGGAGGGCAACCTCGTTGCTTTTCGGTCGTTACGGTAGCCCAGGGACCGCTCCTTGGCAATGCACCCGGTCGGCGCCGCCAAGGCCTTGATTTCCTCAACGGATGCGGCTACCTCAAGCCGAACCTCCCGGTCTGCCCGGGCAGACCGCCGACGGGCCCCGGGCCTTTTCCGCCCGGGAAGACGCGCCCGCCACACAGGGGAATCATGCGGCGAACCATGGCAAGCACGCCTCGGCCTTCGGTTCGGCGGGCTCCCCCGCCTGCCGGTGGTCCTTGCAGCGATTTTTCCGGAAGATGTCCCTCCGGACGAGACGCAGCGTCCGGCCACTCGATCCGACCAACGGACGAAGGGATCCTGCATGGCTAGACTCCAGACGCCGGAACTCCTGCCGGCCGGCGGCGGCCAAGGTTTCAGCGGTGCCGTCTTTCTCGGGCTGTTCGCCATGCTGGCGCTGCTGTCCTGCTTCAAATATCTGGCGCTGCACTCCACGGTCTCCGGGCTCGGCCGCATCCTCTCCGACCTGTATTCGATCCATAACACCGGCCACTGGTGGCTGGCCTTCACGGGGCAGGCCAGACCGCTGTTGCTGGTTTTTTCCGCCATCTACCGGCTGGTGCCGGACCAGGCGGCGCCCTTCGTCCTTCTGATCCTCCAGGCCCTGTTTTTGGCCCTGCCGGCCTTTTGGGCGGCCAGGCGGTACGGCGGGCTGGCCGCCCTGGCCTATGCCCTGTATTTTCCGGTCTGGACCAACGCCTTAAACGATTTTCACCTGGACCACCTGCTCATCCCCCTCCTGTTCTGCTTTCTGGCAGCGGCCCGGTCGGAGCGTTTCGGCCTGGCCGCCTGGCTGGGGCTGCTCCCGTGCCTGATCGGGGAATACGCCGCCCTGACCACCGCCTGCTGCGGGGTGTACCTCTACGCCGTCTCCAGGCGGCGGCCGGCCGGAACCGTCCTTATGCTCGTCGGCCTGCTGCTTTTTTTCCTGGAAACCAAATGGATCGTCCCGTTTTGCACGGCCGGAACGCCGGCCTGGGCCGGCTGGACCGGTCTTTTTGCCGGAGCCGGCCAGGCCGTCGGCGGCACGTCGACCACTCCCTGGCTGACGCTGACCGCCTGTTTCGGCGCGCTGCTGTTCCTGCCGCTGTTTCGTCCCAAGGTGCTGCTCCCGGCCCTGCCGGCATTGGGGCTCATCCTTTTTTCCGGCCCGGAGGCCGCCGGCTGGACCGCCCCGGCCACGGCCGGCGCGGCCGGAGCGCTCTTCTTCTCCTTCTGCGAGGTCTTGGGGCCGCTGCGGGAGCTGGCCCGGCAATCCGGCATCGGGTCGCGCCGTTTCGGCGCGACCGTCTTTTCCATGCTGCTGCTGGTCCACGTCTTTCTGGCCCCGTCGCCGGTCTCCCGGCTGTTTCTGACCGGCGGCAGTTTCGCCTTCGGCATGGAGGCCTACGAACCCACGGCCCGCGACGCAGCCATTTTGGCCGCGATCCTGCGCTCGGTGCCCGATGCCGACACCGTTGCCGTGGTCAGCCAGAACACCCTCAACTGGGGGGCCCTGGCCGAGCGCCACCACTACGCGAGCTTTCCCCTGGGCGTCTTTACGCCCGTCCCGGTCCGCGACCTGACCGAAACCACCTGGAAGGACTTCTGGACATTTATCCGGACGGGCAAGACGGACAGCCTGCCGGTGCGTTCCTGGCAGGCCCAGTACGTCCTGCTGGACCTGACCCGCCCCTGGTGCGTGCGGGACCGGCAATGTCCCGTCCCCGCGACGGGCGGCCCGCAGCAGCCGGTGGCCCGGGACTTCAACGCCCTGGTCCTCCAGGCCCGCCAGGAGATGGATACGGTCTACGACCAGGGCGGCTTCGTGATCTTGCGCCGTCGCCCCGAACCGACGCCGGCGGCGGCGAAAACCGCACCGCCGCCCGTCGCGCCCGACCAGCCCGCGGAAACGCCCGCCGGGAACGTCACCCCATGAGGAACCAGGCGGCCGGGCTCGGGCGGCATCCTCTGCCGGGCGACACCTTTTCACCGCCGGAGGCGGCACGATGAGCGGCAACACCTTCGGGCGGATTTTCCGTCTGACCACCTTTGGCGAATCCCACGGACCGGGCCTGGGCGGCGTGATCGACGGCTGCCCGCCGGGCATCCCGCTTGATGCGGCCCTGATCCAGCGCGAGCTCGACCGCCGCCGGCCCGGCGGCGGCCTGACCGGAACCCCCCGGCAGGAACCCGACGCCATCCGGCTGCTTTCCGGCATTTTCGAGGGCGCAACCACCGGCACGCCCATCGGGTTTTTCATCGAAAATACGAACCAGCGTTCCGGCGACTACGAAGCGGCCAAGCTGCTGCCCAGGCCGGGGCATGCCGACGGGACCTATCTGGCCAAATACGGCCGGCGGGACCATCGGGGCGGCGGCCGGGCCTCGGCCCGGGAGACGGCGGCCCGGGTGGCCGGCGGCGCCGTGGCCCAGGCGGTCCTGGCGCCGGTCGGGGTGACGGTCGCGGCCTATACCGTGGAATTCGGCGGTATCCCGGCCCGGGTCGTCGATCCGGATGGCGCAGCCGACCGGCCGTTTTGCGCGCCCGACCCGGCGGTGATTCCGGCCTGGGAGGCCAGGGCCAGGGAAGTCATGGCCACCGGCGACAGCCTGGGCGGCATCGTGGAGATCCGGGCCCTGGGCGTGCCGGCCGGCCTGGGCGAGCCGGTCTTCGACAAGCTCGACGCCAGGCTGGCCTATGCCCTCATGGGCGTGGGCGCGATCAAGGGGGTGGAGATCGGCAGCGGTTTCGAGGCGGCCCGCCTGCTCGGCTCCGTCAATAACGACCCCATCGTGACGCCGGCGGAGACCAACCACGCCGGCGGCATTCTGGGCGGCATCGCGAACGGCGCCCCGCTGGTGGTCCGGGCGGCCGTCAAGCCCATCCCGTCCATCGCCCGCGAACAACGCACCACCGATCAGGCCGGCCGGCCGGCCACCATCGTGGTCGGCGGCCGGCACGACCGCAGCGCCATTCCGCGGGTGGTGCCGGTGCTGCGGGCCATGGTGCTGCTGGTGCTGGCGGACATGTGGCTTTTGCAAAAGGCGGTGCGGTAACGTGGCCGCCGCGGGCTCGTCCGGGGGCATGGCCCGGGGATGCCCGTCCCGGCATAACCTATGCAGGACGAGCGGGCGTGACTTGCGATTCGCGTCCGGCCCGACTGGCGTTTTTTCTGCATCCGACGGGAATTTTGCAAAATTTTTGACCCTGCCCTCCAACAGTCCCGTCCGTGCAGGCGCACGCTTGTTTATTTTTGACTCATTTCAGCATTTTTTTGTTCCATTTCGCCACGAAAGCTATAACCCATTGGCATCAAACACGTTAACTGTTGCAGACATTACACTTCCCGCGGCTTGTCCCCGCACGCTGCGCTGTTTTGTCTTGAAAAAAGTGGCAGAGCGTTTTACGCTGTAGCTAACCAATTGCTTTAGTATATAAATTTTCATGGTGCGATCCTTGCTTTAAAAGGTGGTATTTCTTGGAATGCTTCCCTAAGAAAATGGACACGTTCCGAAGAAAGGCCAGCCTCCACCAAAGGGTTTCCGTCCGAGGAGGATGTGGCACCAACACCTCACTGCCGCAAGAGAGCACTGCCGTTTAACGAAGGAGGCGGATATGGATGTACCCAGCAAGAGCAACAAAGCATGGCAAGACATCGTGACTGGGAAAAAGACGTACCAGCTGAAGTTTTTGGCCGCCAAGATTCTGCTTGGCCGGCTGACCCGCTCGGTCAAGGAAGATCCTTCGCCTGACAATATCAACGCCAGCGTGGATCAGATCTATGCAATCTTTGCAAACAACGTGAACATGCCGAGTGTTCAGGACGATCTGAAGACTATCTTCGGGTAGGAGGAACCATGCGCCAGATCATTTCCAACGTTGCGGATGTGAAACAAAAGATTGATGCAGGGCGAAAACTCCTTCTTGCCGGAGATGAAGACGCTCTGCGTCAATTGCCCAAGGGCGATTGGATCGGCGGCACCATCCCCTATTTCATTTCCAGCGAACAAGGCGGCGTCGTCAGCCGGGAACTCATCTGCGCCACGGACATCACCGATGTCGTCACCAGCATCGATATCGTCGTCTACGACCAGAACAGCCTGGCCCGCGTCTACAGTGAGGGCCCCAAGCACGGGTTCAGCTTCATCATCCTCCCCGCCGCCAGCAAAACCCATCTGTCCTTCGCCCTAAACGGCCCGAACTACAAGGATTTCGGCGTACGTCCCCTGATCGGCTGGGTCGCCGGCGTGCACTTGAGCGACCTCGGCAAGAAAACCCCCAAAGTCATCAACGGCCAGACCGGCGAAATGTTTGAGGAAGGGGCCATGGTCCTCCAGGCCCAACTGCCGGAAAACAAGGCCGCCGAAATCGGCATCATCAACCTTTTCGAGCAGGGCGGCGGCGATATCCTGACCTTCAACACCGACGACTTCGCCGCCAAGGACGTCCTGGTCAACGGCGAACGGCGCAATCTGTCCGCCTACATCGTCAAGAACAAGATCGACACCAAGCTGCCGTTGGTGGCCGACTACTACGGCGCCCTGGTCAACATCAGCTTCCAGGACGTGGACGAGGTGGAGGGCCTGGTGAAGTTCTACGCCCCGGTCTTCTCCGGCATCCGCTACAAGCATGCCAAGCCCGTGGCCGACTACGTCAAGAGCTTCAATGACCGCCTCTCCAAGGAATGCCACATCGACCCCGACCGGCTGGTCTTTTCCTGCAACTGCATTCTCAACTATCTGTATTCCGAACTGGAAGGCAAAAAGACCGACCCCTTCACCGGGCCGGTCACCTACGGTGAAATCGCCTATCAGTTGCTGAACCAGACGCTGGTCTATCTCGAACTCGTGGATATCTAGACCAGAGCGCCGCGCCGCCCCGACCGGGGCGGCGCGGCGTGCGGGCATAAGCGACGCGGCGTGCGTCTCGCCACGGCCCCGGCCGCAGAGACAATGCTGCGTCGCCTCCGCCGCCAACCGCCGACGTGCCACCGTCTCCGTCCCGTCGACCGGTCCGGGTCAGGCGGAAACAATTCCAGTCCTCGATGCGCGAGAGGCCATGGCCGGTGCCCTGGACACCGGCCATGGCCTCTCCCTTTTCCAGGTCTGCGGCATAAGGACCCGGACCAGCGCTGGTGTCGTGCGACAACCGTTGAGACCGCTGCACCCTTCCCTGGAGGCCCTTGTTCGTCTCAAGCCGAGACCACTGCACAATTGATCAGGAGAGGATGCCTCCGGCGGCCAAAGGGCGCAGCCCTTTGGAATCCCGTCATGGGATGCGCTTGTTGTAAGGCAACGGTAGAACATTGGCCGGCTGTCAGGCAATTGTGCAGCAGTCTCCAAGCCGGCAAGGGCACTCGCCGCAAAGCCTCTCGGGTTCCCAAAGGGCGCCGCCCTTTGGCCGCCGGAGGCATCCCCCAGACGCCATGGCGCAGCGGTCTCCTCCAGAGTGAAACCCTTTGGCCGCCGGAAACTTCCCCGGCGGTCCCTTGCAGCGTTCCTTTTTCGGGTCACCCTGACGAACGCAGGGCGTTGATCTTGTCCACCAGATAGGCCTCGAGGTCCCGGCGATCCTTGCGCAGCCGGACCAATTCCGCTTCCAACAGCCGCATTTTCTCCTGCAGCGTGGCATTTTCCGAACGAACCTCGGCCAGTTCGGCCGTCAGGGTTTCGGCCGTCCGGTCGGGCAGGGCCGCCACCGGCCGGGAACCCAGCTGCTGGAGATGGGTCAGCAGGGATTTGGCAATCTCGGAGCCGATGCGCGAGGCCACGGCCAAGGCGCCTTCCGGCTCGCTGTCACGCACCGCAGCCAGGGCCTCGACGGCCCCGGTCGTCTCCGGCGCCACATTGACCGGATACTGCCGGGCCAGCTCGGCCCGGGCGTCGGCGCAGGACATGCCCTGTCCGAGCATCCGGCCGATGGCCCGGAAAATGTCCACCGCCTCGGGTCGAAACCGCTTGTTACGGCCGCGCCCCAGGCTCGGCAGCACGTCGTCGAAACGATTTTTCCAATAATGCAGTGTGGATTCAGGCACATCCAGCATCTTGGCGATAGCGGCCACCGAGTACAACCGATTGTCTGCCACGGCGTCGTCCCCCCGGACGGAATAGAGGAGCGGTTCCCCCGGTCGTGGTGCCCTCGTGCCGAGCCGGCCGCGAACCGCGCGCCGTGCCCCTCCCCCTGTCACGCCAGGGGGGAGACCGGCTCGGGTACCCTAGGGTGGCGGCGCGTCCAGTGTCAACCGCCCAGCCCCTTGTGACGGCCCTTGCGCGCAACGGTCGCCGCATACCCACCATTTCTCCATACTTTCGTCACGGAAGGCATCTAGACCGGCCATACGCAAAATGGCGCGTCTTCAACCCAACCGCCCGCGCGGTTTTCGAGGTACGCCACATGGAACGGACAGCCCTTCCCTCGCTTTTTTCCCTGGCTCCCCGGTCAACCGGCCTCCTGGCCCGCCGGCTGACGCGTCTGGCCGCATCGGCCCTGGCCCGGATGCTGTCACTCCCGGCCATCGACGCCCTGTACCGGAGTCTGCCGACGGGTCTGGCCGCCGGCGATTTCATCGACGCGGTGTTGGCCGCCCTGGACGTCCGCATCCGGGTGGCCGGCGAGGAACTCGGCCGCATTCCCAAAAGCGGTCCCGTGGTGGTGGTGGCCAACCATCCGTTCGGCGGCCTGGAGGGACTGGTCCTGGCCAAAATGCTCCTGGCCGTGCGGCCGGACGTCCGGATCATGGCCAATTCCCTGCTCTCCCGCCTGCCGGAGCTGCGCGATCTTTTCGTCTTCGTCGATCCCTTCGGCGGGCAAACGGCCACAGGCCGCAATATCCGGCCTCTGCGGGAATGCCTGGGTTTTCTGGAAAACGGCGGCCTGCTCGGCGTGTTCCCGGCCGGTGAGGTGGCCCATCCCCGCCTGGAAAACGGCCGGCTGACCGTGGCCGATCCGGACTGGAGCACCTCCGTGGCCCGGCTGGCCCGGACGACCGGCGCCACCGTGGTGCCGATCCATTTCAACGGACAAAACAGCTTCCTTTTCCAAAGTCTCGGCCTGCTCCATCCCCTGATCCGCACGGCCATGCTCCCCCGGGAATTCATGAACAAGCACGGGCGGACCGTCCAGGCCCGGGTGGGACGCCCCCTGGACTGCGACCGCCTGGCCAGACTCCCCGGCTGCCAGGGCGGGTCCGATCCCGACGCCTGCATCACCCGGTCGTTGCGCCTGCGCACCTCGCTTTTGCGCGACCGTCCCTGCCGCCCGAGGCGCCTTCCCCCGCTTTTCCCGCCCAAGGGGGTTGTCCGCCAGCACACGCTCATCCCGCCGGTCGACCCCGAAGCCATGGCCGCGGAAATCGCCCGGCTGCCGGAGACGTCGGTGCTGCTTGCCAGCGGCGAATTCCGGGTCATCGAGGCGGGCGCGGCCGACATCCCGCTGACGTTAAAGGAAATCGGCCGACTGCGGGAACTGACCTTCCGCTCGGTCGGCGAAGGCACGGGCAAGGCCTGCGACCTGGATGCCTTCGACCGGAGCTACCGGCATCTTTTCCTCTGGAATGCCGTGCGCTGCGAGGTGGCCGGAGCCTACCGGGTCGGCCGCACCGACGAGCTGGTCGCCGGCGCCGGGCCACGCGGACTTTACACCAGCACGCTTTTCGTCCTCAAGCGCCGGTTTCTCGACCGCATCGGTCCGGCCCTGGAAATGGGCCGCTCCTTTGTCCGGCCGGAATACCAGAAAAGCTATTCCCCGCTGCTCCTGTTGTGGAAAGGCCTGGCCCGGATGGTGGTGCGCGACCCGCGCTACCGGATGCTCTTCGGCCCGGTCAGCATCAGCAACAGCTACAAGAACGCCTCCAGACGGCTGATGGCCAGCTATTTCGAGGGCGCGGCGACCAGTCCCGGCCTGGCCCGGCTGGTGCGGCCCAAAACGCCGCTTCGCGGCCAGCACTGGCTGGCCCGGGCGGCCAGGACCCTGGTCCACGACCTGGACGACCTGCTCACCATCATCGACGACATCGAAGCCGACACCAAGGGCATCCCGGTGCTTTTGCGCCAATATCTGAAGCTCGGCGGCAAAATCCTGGCCTTCAACGTGGACCGCGACTTCGCCGACACCCTGGACGGGCTGATCGTGGTGGACCTGCTGGCCGCCGACCCGCGCCAGCTGGAACGCTACATGGGCAAGGAGGGGTTGGCCGCCTTCACGGCCTACCACCGCCAGGGCGGCGACACCCTGGCGCGTACGGCCTAATGCCTCCGGCGGCCAGGGCGCTGCCCTGGACCCGCTGGGGGGAATCATTCCCCCCAGCCCCCCTGCCCCGGTGCGAGAGGTCCGGGGGCATCATGTCTGCCAGCCGGGCGTCCGGTCCCGGCCGCCGGAGGCCTCTTCTCCGCCGCCGTGGGCCGGCCCTAGTCCGGCATGATGATGATGTGGATATCGGGCGTGGCGCACATCCGGGGCAAGTCCAGATCGTTGCCGCGCGAAGCCGGCACGAACACCGTGCCCCGGAAACCGTCCCGGATGGCCTGCCACAATTCCTCGGCGTCGCCGCATTCCCTGGCCTCGCCCGGCACGATAAAAAACCGCCGGCTGACCGGACGAGTGCCGTCCGGGGAATAGAGCAGGCACGGCCGGGCATGGGCATGGCCCGACAGCAGGCCCCGCACCGTGGCCAGCAAGGCGTCCTGGTCCACGGGCTTGACCACGGCCGCATCAGCGCCGGTGCTCCCCCGCTCCCGGTCCGAAATGACCGAAACCACCACCACCGGGATGTCCCGGGTGAGCGCCCCGGCCCGCAGGGAGCGGATCACCTCGACGCCGCCCATGCCGGGCATGCGCAGGTCCATGGTGATGCAGTCGGGACGCCAGGAAGCGGCCAGACGCAACGCCTCGGAGCCGCTGCTGGCCTGGGCCACCGCATAGCCGGCATCGCTCAGGACCGTTTCCAGAAAGCACCGCACCGAGGCGTCGTCGTCCACCACCAGGATGCGCCGGCACTCCATGTCCATGGCAACCGGATCGGGCAGATCCGGCAGCCGGCAGGCCGGCGGCGGCACCACCACCTCCCCCGGCGTCAGGGGCAGGGTAAAGATGAAGGCGCTGCCCACCCCCGCCTGGCTTTCGACCCAGATGCGCCCGCCGTGGTGCTCCACGATCTGGCGGCAGATGGAAAGCCCCAGGCCCGTCCCCTTGGGTTTTTCCGTCAGGGTATCGCCGGCCTGCTTGAATTTCTCGAAAATCCGCTCCAGGTCGGCCGGAGCGATGCCGGGCCCGGTGTCGCGCACCGTGACCCGGATGAGGTCCGTCTCCCGCACCGCCTGCAGACTGACCGAGCCGATGGTGGTGAATTTCACGGCGTTGCCGAGCAGGTTCAAAAGGACCTGGACCAGCCGGTCCCGATCCCCGAGAATCCCGGGCAGATTGCGCGGCACGTCGCACCGCAGCTCCAAACCCTTGCGAGCGGCCAGGGACGCCACCGCCCGCACGGCATGGTCGGCCACCTCCGTCAGGGAAACCGGCGCCATATCCCATTCGTACCGCCCGGACTCCATCTTGGCGATGTCGAGCACGTCGTCCACCAGCTCGGTCAGGCGCTGCCCCTCGGTCACGATGATGTCCAGATTGGAGCGGATCTGGACGACGCAGCGGCCGAGCTTGGCATCGGCCGCCGGCAGGGCCGGCGCGATGTCGTCCTGGAACTTGCGGCGCAAAATCTTGGCGAATCCCAAAACCGAGGTCAACGGCGTGCGCAACTCGTGGGAAACGGTGGAGATGAACTCGGTCTTCATCCGGTCCACCTCTTTTTCCCGCGTGATGTCGCGCACCAGGATCACGGTGGTCTGCCGGCCGGCTGCGGCCTCGCCCAGGCAGACGGACGTGGCCAACGCCTTGCCCGTGCCGCCGCCGGCCAGCCGGACCTCGGCCGAGGCCGTGCCCCCGCCCGGACAGGCCTGGGCGGACAGTTCGGCCATGGCCGCGGGAAAAACATTGGCCACCGCCCGGCCGGCCACATCCGCCGGGGTCAGTTGGAACAGGGAAAGCAGGGCCGGGTTGAACTGCGTCACCTTCCCGGACGGATCGATGACCAACAGGCCGTCGGCCAGATGATCGATGATGGCCTGGGTATGGGCCAGGGTATCCTTGAGTTCGCGGGTGGTGACGGCCACCGCCCGGGTGAGGTCCGAGACCAGCAGCGACAATTCGCCGGCCATGGTGCGCATGGCCCGGGCCAGGACGCCGACCTCGTCGTCGCCGGTCTGCGGCGGGACGGCCGAAAAATCGTGGTCCCGGATCTTGACGGCGTAATCGGCCAACTCCACCAGCGGCAGGGTGATGGTCCGGGCCAGGACGTAAAACACCCCGATGGCCACGACCAAAACGAGCAGCATCAGGCCTTCCTGCCCCGCCACCGCGCCGCGCATCGCGCGCACGATCCCGGCCTTGTCCATGCCCACGGCCACCCGTCCGGCCTTCCCGTCGCCGACGGACGCCGTCACCTGAAGAAAATGCCCAAGGCCCGGCGGATGCACCTCGATGCCGTCCTGCGCCGCCGGCCGATCCACGGGCAGGCCCTCCGGCAGCGCCTTGCCCAACGTATGGGCGAGCACCCGGCCCCGGCCGTCGCGGACGATCACGTAGCCCACGCCGTCGAGCCGGGAAAAGGCGTCGATTGCGTCCTGAACCGCAGTCGTGTCCCCGGCGGCCAGGGCGGCCGGCAACGACGCGGCAATAGCCGCGGCAATGGCCCGGCCGTTGGTCAGATTGGTTTCGGTCAGATGGTGGGAGAGCAGCCAAGCGGACAACAGGGCCGAAGCGTTGGCGGCGACGCCGAACACCAGGACCACGGCAATCAGGGTTTTCCGGAAGATCTTGGACACGGTCCGTTTCTCGCCCGCAGCCACGGTCGCTACGTTTTTCTATTCCGCAAAAACGCTTCCGGCGCCGTTTCCCGAGACCGTCCGGCGAACCCTGATCGCACACCCGGGGACGCCGAATGCGGAAGCGCCGCCCGTCCGCCACACCCTCTCGCTCCAGACCGATCCGGGACAGGCATGCGGCAGGAAAAGTCAGCCTATGTCCTTTTGAAAAACCCGTCAAACGGCCCGGGACGCACCGTGGCGGGGACAAAGCCGCCATTGCGCTTTTGCCGGCGGAGTGTCACACAAACGTCACACAGCATTCACCGCCGCGACAAGGCAACATGATGTTTCGGACCTCGAAAGATACGAGGAAACCGCATGCCCAAGGATTCCATCCTGATTGTCGAGGACGACGACGATATCGTCGAACTGTTGGCCTTCAACCTGCGGGCCGCCGGCTTCACCACGGAGACGGCCCGGGACGGCTACGAAGCCCTGGCCAAGGCCCGGCGTACGCCGCCGGTCGGGGTGATCCTGGACCTGATGCTGCCGGGCCTCGACGGCTTCGAGGTCTGCCGGGAGCTCAAACGCGATCCGGCCACCGCCGCGGCCGCCATCATCATGCTGACGGCCCGGGGCGAGGAAGTGGACCGCATCGTCGGCCTCGAACTCGGGGCCGACGACTACGTGGTCAAACCGTTTTCCCCCAGGGAACTCATCTTGCGCCTGCGGGCCGTGCTCAAACGGCACTCCCCGGAGCAGGAAAAACGGCAAATCCTTACCCGCGACGCCCTGACCGTGGATCTCGGCGCCCACCGCGTGCTGCTGGACGGGGAGGAAGTGGCCCTGACGGCCACGGAATTCCGCCTGCTGGTCGAACTGTTCCAGTCCACCGGCCGGGTGCTCACCCGCGACCGGCTGCTCAATGCCGTGTGGGGCTATGAATTCGAAGGCTACGCCCGCACCGTGGACACCCATGTGCGCCGGTTGCGCCAGAAGCTCGGCGCCATGGCCGACCTGATCGAAACCGTCCGGGGCGTGGGTTACCGGTTCAAGGAATAACCCATGGCCGGCAGCGCCTCCCTCGGACTCAAGGCCGCCTTCGGCTGCCTGGCCATCACCGCCGGCAGCCTGGTGGCCGCCGCGGCCGTGCCGGCAGCGGCCGGGCGCCCGGCCAAACTCGCCGCCTACGGCCTGATCCTGGCCGCGGCCGGCGCCATCTTCTGGTGGCTGACCCGCCGGCTGTCCCGCTCCCTGGCCGAGGTCGCCGCCGTGGCCCGGGCCATCGCCGACGGCGACTACCGCCGCCGCCTCCATCTCTCCCCGGGCGGCGAACTGGCCACCCTGGCCGAGACCGTCAACCACATGGCCCGCAGCATCGAGGCCCAGATCGCCACCATCACCGAGCAGAAGATTCAGTTGCAGGCCATTTTGGACAGTATGCGCGAGGGGGTCATGGTCCTCGACGCCGCCGGCCGGATCAGGGTGGTCAATCCGGCGCTGACCCGCATGGCCCCCATCTCCGGCAGTTTCACCGGACGCCGGCCCATCGAGGTGGCCCAGAGTCCGGAACTGCAGAAGGCCTGCGACCGGCTGCTGGCCGAACGCGATCCCGCGCCGGGGCAAGCCTCCGGCCTGGAGGTGGAAGTGGCGCCCGGACGGTTCTACGAGGTCTCCCTGGTGCGCCTGGCCACCGGCCTCCGGGAGACGGGAGCGGTGCTCGTCTTCCATGACGTGACCGAAGCCCGCCGGTTGGGCAGCATCCGCCGGGATTTCGCCGCCAACGTCACCCACGAGCTGCGCACGCCGCTCACGTCCATCAAGGGCTACGCCGAAACGCTGCTCACCGCCTCGCCGGACCTCGATCCGGAAAAACGTCGCTTCCTGGACATCATTTTGCGCAACGCCAACCATATGTCCCGCATGGTGGAGGACATCCTCGATCTGGCCCGGCTGGAGGAGGAACCGACCGCCGCGGCGATCGGGGCCGTGGCCGCTCCGGGCGCGGCCCTGGCCGAGGCCGTCCGGGAATGCGAACCGCTGGCCGCCGCCCGGGAGCTGACCCTCGACATGCGCATTCCGGCGGATATCCCGCCCGTCGCCTGCGACAGCGGCCAACTGTCCCAGGTCTGGCGCAACCTTCTGGAAAACGCCACGCGGTTCGGCCCCAACGGCTCGAAAATCCTCTTGACCGCCGAGGCGGACGCCCAGACCGTCACCTGCGGCGTCCAGGACCAGGGCCCGGGCATCCCGCCCGACGAACGCCAACGCGTCTTCGAACGCTTCTACCGGGTGGAGCGCCACCGCTCCAAGGCCACGGGCAGCACGGGACTGGGGCTGGCCATCGTCAAGCATATCGTAGAGCGCCACGGCGGCCGCGTCTGGGTCGACCGGGGGCATGGGGAGATGACCGGGGCCGCCTTTTTCTTTACCCTGCCTCGGGCCGAGACGCCCGGGGAACCGGCAACCGGGCCGGACGACTGATGTCGCCGGCAACCGGCGCCGCAACGGAAAAGGAGGGGCTCCGCAGATGCCCGAAAACATCAAGATCGCCGCCAAGGATCTCAATTTCTATTACGGCCGGTTCAAGGCCTTGCGGGACATCAATCTCGCCATCCCCACCTGCCAGGTGACCGCCCTGATCGGCCCCTCGGGCTGCGGCAAATCCACCTTCCTGCGCTGCTTAAACCGCATGAACGATCTCATTCCGGGCGCCAGGCGGGAGGGGGAAATCCTGCTCGACGGCCAGGACATCCACCGGCCGGGCCTCGACGTGGTGGAACTGCGCCGCCGGGTGGGCATGGTCTTCCAAAAGCCCAATCCCTTTCCCAAAAGCGTGTTTGAAAACGTGGCCTACGGCCTTCGGGTCAGCGGCGTCCGGGATAATGCCGCCATCTCCGCCCAGGTGGAAAAAAGTCTGCGCCGCTCCGCCCTGTTCGACGAAGTCCGGGACCGGCTGCACGACTCGGCCCTGGGACTGTCCGGCGGCCAGCAACAGCGCCTGTGCATCGCCCGGGCCCTGGCCGTGGAGCCGGAAGTGCTGCTCATGGACGAGCCGGCCTCGGCGCTCGACCCCATCGCCACCCAGAAGATCGAGGAATTGATCCACGAGCTGCGCAGCGCCTACACCATCATCATCGTCACCCACAGCATGCAGCAGGCGGCCCGGGTCTCGGACCGCACCGCCTTTTTCTACATGGGCGAACTCGTCGAGGAGGACGCCACGGAAACCATTTTCACCCGTCCCGCCCAGAAGCAGACCGAAGACTACATCACCGGCCGTTTCGGCTGATCCCGGGCGGCTGCCCGGCGGCCGGCGGAGCCTGCGACCGGACGCCCGTCCCCCTTTCCCCGACGCCTGGGGGAGGGGCGCCCTCTGCGACGGCCGGGGGCAACGCCCCACCTGGCGGAATTTCCTGCCACGCCCCTTTGAATTCCCGCCATTTCCCGCTATAGCCTTAGCGAAAGCCCGGGTGCCAGGCGCAGCGTTTTCCGCCGCCCCCGGGCCGCATTTCCAACCCAAAGGACGCATCGGCATGAGGTTTCCGCTGTATCCCCTGAAACTCGGGCTGGCCGTGGTCCTGCCCGTTCTGGCAGCCCTGCTGGTCGGTCTTTTCGCCTCATCCCGGCTTTCCGCCCTGGCCGATCGAACCCGCACGCTGGAAACCGTCCGGCTGCCCCGGGCCGATCTGGCCGCGACGGTGGAGCGGCGGCTCCTTTTGGCTGCCCAGGCCGTACGCAACTACGCCTTGAACGATGACCGCGAAGCCTTGGACCGGGCCAAAAAGGAACTGGCCCAGGCGGCCGACGCCCTGCATGCCGCCCGGGAGGCTGCGGACCGCCCCGGCATGGCCGATCTGGCCACCGAGGCCCAAAAGATCGGCACCTTCCTCGACGCCTACAAAAAGGCCGCCGAGGCCTCGGTGTCCGCCAACGAACGCGTGGCCGCGGACCGGACCGCCCTGGCCCAGGCGGCCGACGCCTTCGCCGCCGCCGGCCAGGCCTACGCCGACTGGAAAACCGCCCAGTGGGACAAGGAGCTGGCCGCGAAATATCCCCAGCCCGATCCCCTGCGCCAGCACGCCAAGCGGCTCAAGACCATCCGGACGGCCATGGCCGCCGGCCGCGATCCGATGCTGGCGGCCGAATCCGCCCGGGCCGCCCGCGATCCCTCCCTGCTGGCGGCGGCCATGCCCCGCCTCGACGCGATCGAGACCCTGCTGCGCGACCTCAAGGGCGGCGATGAGGACAACAAGCGCGTCGCCCCGGTCTTCACCGCCCTGGCCGCCTACCGGCAGGCCATTGCCGTGCTGCTCTCCGACTGGGAAGCCCTGCGGGGCACCGGCCGGCAGATTCTCAAATCCGAACGGGCCGCCCTGTCCGCCGGCACGGATCTCGGCGGGGCCACCCTGACCGAGGCCGTGGGCGACGCCTCTTCCCTGGGCGCGACCCTGTCCCGTGCCCGGATCGGCCTGATGGTGGTCACCTGGGCCGTCACCGCCCTCGGTCTGGCCTTCGCCGTGCTGGTGGCCGTGGTGTTCGGCATGCCGGTCCGGCGCTGCGCCGCCTTCGCCCGGGACCTGTCCCTGGGTCGGGTCACCGAAACCCTGATCGCCGGCGGACGCGACGAGGTGGGCGTCTTGGCCGCCAGCCTCCGGGAAATGGCCCGGCGCCTGGGCAAGTGGCTGGCCCGGTGACAGGGGGGAGCGTGGGCAAACGCGCGGCGCTCACCTGCCTTGCCGTCCTGGCCTGGACGGCCGTGGCCCTGGCCGCCTCGCCGGCCAAGGTGCCGGAATTTCGCGGCATCCCCTTCGGCACCCGGCTTACGGCCCTGCCGGAGATGGAACCGGTGGCCCGCTACGGCGACGTGACCTTCACCCGCCGGCCCGAGGAAAAACCGCTTCTGGGCGACCAGTGCCGCACGGACGTCCGCTATGCCTTTTCCCGGGGGGCGCTTTTCTTCGTGCGCATGACCCTTGTCGGCTGCGAGGGACAAACCGACCTCGTGCGGGCCTACATCACCAAGTACGGCCGACCGGCCAACGCCAGCGCCCCGGGCACTCTGCGCCTTATCTGGCGATTGCCCAGCCTGACCGTTTCCCTGTCCCACTTCGCCCGGGAGGGCACCACCGAGGTGGACTACGTCTACCTGCCGGACCTCTCCCACGACGACCGGGAAGTCTGGCAGTCGCCGGAAGCGATCAGGGCCGAGGGACCCATCGGGTTTCGGGGGCTGCGCTTCGGCCGCGATATCGCCACCATCCCGGGCATGGCGCTGGCCTACCGGGAAGGAGCCGCCGCCTATTACCGCCGCCGAAACGATCGCATGGAGCTGGGGGAAATCCATCTTTCCGACGTGCTGTACGGATTCGCCCGCGGCCGTTTTTTCGCCGCGGTCATGGTCGCCCCCGAGACCTCGGATTTCGAGCCGCTGCGCCAGGCCTACGTGGCCAAGTACGGGCCGCCCCGGGCCGTGCCGGCCACCTTGGAGGAGGACCTCATCTGGAGCTGGCCCAAGGCCCAGATCACCCTGTCCCGGGACGCGGCCGACGGCGGCATCACCACCCGCTACGCCGATAGCGCGCTTCTGGCCGAAGTCGTCCATTCCGAGACCGCCGCCGGAGCGCCGCCGGTCATTTCCGGCGGCCTGCGGCTCTTCTCCCGGGGCGATCCGCCCCGCTCCTTCCGTGGCGCCACCTTCGGCTCGGCCGTATCCGCCCTGCCCGGAGCCGAATACCTCTTCACCCACCGGGGCCGGAAATATTACCGCCGGGCCGACGAACGGCTCACCCTCGGCGACATCCCGCTCACCAAGGTCCTCTACGCCTACAACGGCGACCGGCTGGCCAGCGTCGCCCTGACCGTGGCCTCGCGGGGGACCGATCCGGAAAAGGATTTCGAGCGGGTGTTGTCGGCCTACACCACCAAATACGGCCCGGCCACCGCCAAGGCCTCCGAGGACGGCGGCCGGCTGTTCCTGTGGACCTGGCCGGGGCTGTCCATCGCCTTGTGCAGCCCCAAGGTCGGCCCCCTGGAAATCCACTATCTGGACACGTCGCTTTTGCGCCGGCGGGAAGCCGACCTGGCCAGCCAGGCCCTGGGTGTCCTCGAACACAAGACGTTCGAAGCGCCCAAGGACAATCCCTCGCGCATCGAACGCGCCAACGGAGAGGAGTGAGACATGGACCGAGCCCTGTGCATCCACGGCCATTTCTACCAGCCGCCCCGGGAAGACCCCTGGCTCGGCCGCATCCTGCCCGAAGGCAGCGCCGCCCCCAGCCGTCACTGGAACGAACGCATCTGCCGCGAATCCTACGCGCCGCTAGCCCGGGCCAGACGCCTGGACGGCCAGGGCCGCATCATCGATCTCGTCAACTGCTACGAATGGATGAGCTTCAACGTCGGCCCCACCCTGCTGTCCTGGATGGAGCGCTCGGCCCCGGACACCTACGCCCGCATCCTGGAAGCCGACCGCGCCAGCGCCAAGCGGCTGGGGCACGGCAACGCCCTGGCCCAGATCTACCATCATGTCATCATGCCGCTGACTGCAGCGGCGGATAAGGAGCCGGAAGTCCTCTGGGCCGTGGACGACTTCACGGCCCGGTTCGGCCGGGCCCCCGAGGGCATGTGGCTCTCGGAAACGGCCGTGGACACGCCCAGCCTGGAGGTGCTGGCCGCCGCCGGCATCCGTTTCACCATCCTGGCCCCGTCCCAGGCCGTGGCCATAAGCGACGACGGCCGGTCCTGGCGCCCGGTGGATGCCGGGAGCCTGCCCATCAGCGAGCCCTACGCGGTGACGCTGCCGTCCGGACGGCCCATGGCCGTCTTTTTCTACCACGGGGCCCTGTCCCAGGCCGTGGCCTTCGATCGGCTCTTAGCCGACGGCGAACAGTTCTTCCGGCGGCTTTCCGGCGCGGCCGGCCCCGGGCTCCTGGCCCTGGCCACCGACGGCGAGACCTACGGCCACCACTTCACCTTCGGGGAGATGGCCCTGGCCTACGTGCTGGATCAGGTCCGGTCCGGCCGGGACGGCCTGACCCTGACCAATTTCGGCGCCTTCCTGGAAGCCCATCCGCCAAAGCGTTTCGTCCGCATCCGCGAGGCCTCGGCCTGGAGCTGCGCCCACGGCGTCGAACGCTGGCGTTCCGACTGCGGCTGCACCACGGGCGGACACCCCGGCTACAACCAGCGCTGGCGCCGGCCCTTGCGCCAGGCCCTGGACAGCCTGTCCGCCAAGCTGGCCACCCATTTCACGGCCACCGGCCGGCCGTTTTTTCCCGATCCCCGCCAGGCCCTTGGCGCCTACGGCCGGGTCATGGCCGGCGCCCAAACCCCGGAGGCCTTTGAAGCGGCCCACATGACGGCCGGACTCGCCAAGGCCGGACGGGCCACGGCCTGGAAGCTTCTGGCCATGCGCAAATGGGGTCTGGCCTCCCTGGCCAGTTGCGCCTGGTTTTTCGACGAGATTTCCCGCCTGGAGCCGGTCAACGGCCTGACCTTCGCGCTGCGGGCCATGGAACTGGCCCGGGAAACGGGACTGGCCGATCCCGAGCCGGCCCTGGCCGCCAGCCTGGCCGAGGCCGTCTCCAACATGCCGGAAATGGGAACGGGCCGCGATATCTGGGAGACCATGGTCCGGCCCCGGCGCGAGACCCCGCGTTCCCTTGTGACCCAGGCCCTGCTGACCCTGGAGCTGGAAGAACGTCTGCCCCGGCATGGCGACCAGGCCGTGGCCGCCTGGCCCGGGGTGGCCGTCACCGTCTCCCTGCAGGAAACAACGCCCGGCACCCTGTCGGGTACGGCCGTCATCGGCTATCATCTGGAAACGGCGCGCCAGCATCTGGCCATCACCTATCATCCGGCCGCCGGCTCCGATCCGTTTGCCGGCTGCGTCACCATGCTGCCCGAGGGAGGCGCCGAGGAAGGCTTCTGCTTCGAAAGCGTGGACCTGCCGGTCAACAAGCGGCAAGCCCTGGCCGACGCCTTCGCCCGCCACACCGAGGAAACGAGCTTTGCCGCCATGCTGGGGCACGCCGCCACGGGCCGCCGGCTGGTGACCGAACTGCAGGAGGCCCAGACCACCTTCAATCTGGCGCCGCTCTGGCTGCATCTGTGGCCGGGGCTGGTCTGGCAGGACGTCTTCGGGGTGCCGCTGCCCAAAAAACGGGCGGCCCTGCTACGGCTCTTTCTGCTGGAGGCCGGCCGCAATTCGCCGGTCCGGGCGGCCTTGGAAGCCCGGTTGTCCGCCGAAGCGGCCCGTCGGCTCACGGAGCCGGACCCGGATTTCGCCGCCCTTGTCCGCCTGGTCGGCCGGGCCGAGGATCTCGATCTCCATCCGGACTGGTGGCCGGCCCAGAACGCCCTGTGGGAACGGCGGCCCCTGGCCGGCAAGGCGGCGGAGCTTGGCCGGGCCCTGGGCCTTGCCGGCTAGGCGAGGCGCGGAAGGGCAAAGGGGGGCTCGCGCGAAACGGAAGCCCCTGGGATGCCGCCCGGCACGCGGTTTCCCTGCCGGCCTTCTGGAAAACGGAAGGAATGACGATGCTCGGGGGAATGCCTTGAAGCTGGTGCGCCCGGAGGGATTGCCCCCCCGACACTCGGATTCGAAGGACCTGGAAGGAATATGCCCTTCCCGTATAGCGAAATATTGTATCTGGTATCCACCGGCGGGAAACGGTATGCAAAATGATCGCAACAACGCCGCCGTCATTGCCTGCCCTTCCTGCCATGTGGCGTTCCGGGCCGATGACGTGGCCGGGATGGATGTCTGTCCGGTCTGCGGACGACCATTCGGGGAGGATCCGCCACCGGGAATGGTGTCCCACAACAAAAGCACTGCGGCCGGCATGGTGCGGTGGCCTCCATGCCCGCAGGCTGGAAGGCGTCTGGGATTCCAAAGGGCGTGAGTCCTTTGGCCGCCGGAGGCACCCTCTACGCCCCCCTTCCCTGTTCCCCTCAGCCGGCGCCTCCGGCCATTTCCAGGAAAAACTGCCGTTGGTCCGGCGGCAGGGGCAAGGTTTGGTCGGTGGCTAAAAACAGGTAGGCCTTGGCCACTTCGGCCCGGATTCGGGCCAGCCGGGCCAGTCGCCGGCCCACCGCCCCGGTGGCGGCGAGGCGTCGGGCCGTGGCCAGGATGCGCCGGGCCCGGATCGCCACCGTATGCCCGGTCAGGGTCCGGCGCCGGCCCGAGGCGGCCAGGGCGGCCAGCCGGTCCGGATCGGCCAGGGCGGATAGGGCCTTTTCCGCCGCCTCGGCCGGATCGCCGCGCCGGTAGACGAGCAGGTCCTCGCCCGGCGCGAACAACTCGCGCAGCCCGTTGCCCACGTCTTCCGTCAGCAGGGCCGCCCCGCAGGCCATGGCCTCGAACACCCGGAAATTGAGTTCGCCGGCGGCGCTCTGGTTAAGGACGATGCGGCTGCGGCCGTAGACCGGACCGTAGGCGCCGCCGGTGGCCACCAGCGGCGCGCGCCGACGGAAGGCGTCCAGAAACGGCGCCCGGTCCGGATTGGCCGTGCCGCCCACCGTGCCGACGAAGGACACCGGAATGTCGCGTTCCCCGGCCGGGGCTGGACATTTGGCCGGGTCGCAGAAGAGCGGCAGCCAGGCGGCCGGCCGGGGCGTCTCCGGCGTGGCGAAAAAGGGCAGATAGTCCTTCTGGGCCACGAACAGCGCATCGAAGCCGGCGCTCCACGGTACGTGCCAGGGGTTCATGTACTGGTCCACCGAATAGCCGATGACCACGGCCGGCAGGCTCTCCAGGCCGAAGATCCAGGGGAGTTGGCAGGCGTCGCACCAGAAGACCAGATCGGGCCGCAGGTCCCGGCCGGCGAGAAGCTCCAGGAAGCGTTTGTGCGAGAGCGGCTCGGAAAGCACCACGTCGCAGTCCGGGGTGGTGCCGATGGAGAGGACCTCGTGGCCGAGTTTGCGGAAGGTCGGCACGAAAGCCCGGTGGTGCAGGTTGACGATACGCATCCGGAGTTCCCTGGGCAGCGTTTTTTTAGGGATTCCAAGGGGCAGCCCCCTTTGGCCGCCGGAGGCGTCTTCTCCTCCCCCCCGCGACGCAATGCTGCGCCCTCTTCTGGTATCCTCCGGCGCGAGGTCGATCAAGACGCGCCCTTGCCGCCGGCCGGCGGTTGTGGGAATATGGCGTCCTGCAACCAATGGAACTGCATCGCCAAGGGAGGAAGGTCATGCGCAGTGCGCTTATGAAAACGGGTCTGGAAAAAGCTCCTCACCGTTCGCTTCTTTATGCCCTGGGACTCACCCGGGAGGAAATGGAACGCCCGTTGATCGGCGTCGTCAATTCGGCCAACGAGGTGGTCCCCGGCCACATCCATCTGAACACCATCGCCGAGGCGGTCAAGGCCGGCATCCGGTCGGCCGGCGGCACGCCCTTGATGTTTCCGGTCATCGGCGTCTGCGACGGCCTGGCCATGAACCACGACGGCATGCACTTCTCCCTGGTCAGCCGGGAAATCATCGCCGATTCCATCGAAATCATGGCTACCGCCCATCCCTTCGACGCCCTGGTCATGATCCCCAACTGCGACAAGGTCGTGCCGGGCATGTTGATGGCCATGTTGCGCTTAAACATCCCGGCCATCCTGGTCAGCGGCGGCCCCATGCTGGCCGGCACCGGCCCGGACGGCCGCGACCTGATCGACGTGTTCGAAGCCGTGGGCAAGCGCAAACGCGGCCTGATCGACGACGAGGCCCTGGAGGAACTGGAGCAGAGCGCCTGCCCCGGCTGCGGTTCCTGCTCGGGCATGTTCACGGCCAATTCCATGAACTGCCTGTCCGAATCCGTGGGCTTGGCCCTGCCCGGCAACGGCACCATCCCGGCCGTCATGGCCAAGCGCGTCCGGCTGGCCAAGACCACCGGCATGCGCGTCATGGACCTGCTGGCCAAAAACATCCGGCCCCGGGACATCGTGACCGCCAAGAGCATCGAAAACGCCGTCACCCTGGACATGGCGCTCGGCTGCTCCACCAATACGGTCCTCCATCTGCCGGCCGTTTTTTCCGAGGCCAAGCTGCCGCTTACCCTGGATATTTTCGACGCCGTTTCCCGCCGCACGCCCAACCTCTGCAAGCTCTCCCCGGCCGGACACCACTACCTGGAAGACCTGGAGCGGGCCGGCGGCATTCCGGCCGTCATGTCCGCCCTGGTCGAGCGGAACCTGCTCCACCTGGACGTCATGACCGTCACCGGCAAGACGCTGGGCGAAAACCTCAAGGACGTGAAGGCCCGCATAAAAAATCCCGACGTCATCCGGTCGGAGACGCCCTATGCCAACGAGGGCGGCATCGCTATTTTGCGCGGGTCGCTCGCCCCGGACGGCGCCGTGGTCAAGCAGTCGGCCGTGGCCCCGTCCATGATGCGCCATACCGGCCCGGCCCGGGTGTTCGACAGCGAGGAGGCGGCCAACCCCGTCATCCTCGGCGGCGGCGTCAAGCCCGGCGATGTCCTGGTCATCCGCTACGAAGGACCGCAGGGCGGCCCCGGCATGCGCGAAATGCTTTCGCCCACCTCCAACGTCATGGGCATGGGCCTGGGCGAGACCGTGGCCCTTATCACCGACGGCCGGTTCAGCGGCGGCACCCGCGGCGCGGCCATCGGCCATGTCTCGCCCGAGGCGGCCGACGGCGGTCCCATCGCCTTGGTCAAGGACGGCGACACCATCGAGATCGACATCCCGGCCCGTAAGCTGAACCTGCTCGTGCCCGAGGACGAACTGGCCAGGCGCCGGGCCGCCCTGGTGCATCCGCACAAGGAAATCGCCTCCCCGCTGCTGCGGCGCTACGCCGCCCAGGTCAAATCGGCCGCGCAGGGCGCCATCTACAAGGATCCGCAGGGTAAATAACGACGAGAAAAAGATGCCTCCGGCGGCCGGGGGGAATGATTCCCCCCGGTCCCCTTCAATGATGGGACGGGGCGAGCCACCCCGCATTCACGGATCGCCTATGTGGGACAGTGAAACCGCCAGACGCTACGACGCCTGGTTTCAGACGCCGGCCGGCATGTTCGCGCTCAAGCGGGAGATGCGCCTTTTGGAGCACATGACCGCGAGCTGGCCGCGTCGGGGCCAACGGTTGCTGGAAGTCGGCTGCGGCACGGGGTTGTTCCTGGAGGTGCTGCACCGGGCCGGTTTCGACGTCACCGGGCTCGACTCCTCGCCGGCCATGCTGGAGACGGCCCGGGCGCGGCTCGGCAAGGTGGCGGACCTGCATCTCGGACAGGCCGAGCATCTGCCCTTCGAGGACAAGGAATTCGATTTCTGCGTGCTGCTCACCGTGCTGGAATTTTGCGCCGATCCGGGCGAGGCCTTGCGCGAGGCGGCTCGCGTGGCCAGGAAGGCCATCCTGATCGGCTACCTGAACACCTGCTCCCTCTACTGGCTGAACACCATCCTGCTCGGCCGGGGAGAGGACGGCCTGTTGCGCCGGGCCCATTGGTTCACGCCCTGGGCCGTGCGCCGGCTCGTCTACGACACCCTCGGCCCGCGACCGGGGCGTCTGTTGTCCGTGCTGCCGGGCCCGCCCTGGACCTGGCGCGAAGCGCTTCCCTGGCGCCTTCTGAATGCGCCCATCCTCTCCAGCCCGGTGGGCGCCATCTGCCTGCGTAGCGTGAGCCTGACCGACGAGCCGGTCATGACCCCGCTTCCCTCCTTCAAGGCCAAAACCTGCGCCGGGTGAGGCGATTCCCCGGGCAACGATTGCCGGCCGGGCCGTTCCAGTATAAAGCGAATGCGTCCCGCACGGGGGGGCGGGCCCGCCGGTACCGTCCGAGCGCTTGTTGTGTCCCCGCATCGCAGCATAAAAGCGACATATCATTCTGTCGCAGGAGGCGGCATGAAAGCATTACGGCTGGCCATCGTGGCCCTGGCGGCCTGTTTGACCCTGTCCCTGTTCATGGCCAAAATGAGCTTGGCGGCCACCCCGGACGAGGATATGCGGCCGATCAGAACGGGCGTTTCCATCACGGGGCTTGTGGAAGAGGAATATAGCGACGGATTGCTGATCGCCACCGATGACGGCGTCACCTATGTGGTGCTGACCCCCGAGGAGATCAGCCTGGAGCAGGAAGAGGCCTTTCACCGGCAGTACAAGGGCAAGCACGTCACGCTGACCGGCGACGTCTACAAGGACGAGGACGGGACCTTGAGCCTTTCCGTCAAGACGTTGCCGCATTAGGCCGGCCGGCCGTCTGCCGGGGCGTCCGGATCATCTGGGTGAGCGCCAGCGAGCCGATGCTCATCCCCACACCGCAGAAAAACGGAATCTTGTAGTCCACCATCCACAACATGCCCCCGGCGACCGGCACCACGATGGCGGCGATGTGGTTGATGGTAAAGCCCATGGCCATGCCCGAGGCCATGTCTTCCGGCGCGGATATCTTCTGGTAGTAGGTGCGCACGGCCACCGAGAAGTTGAACATCAGGTAGTCCAGCACGAACATGACGCCGGCCACGATGTGGGAGTCGGTCACGGCGTAGGTCCAAAAGACCGCGATCAGGCAGGCGTAATCGACGGTGAGGAGCTGGCGTTCCCCGAATCGGTTGATGGCCCGGCCGATGACGGGATTGAGGAAGTAGTTGATCGCGTTGTTGATGACGAACAGCACCGAAATGGACTGGATCGAATAGTCGAATTTCTTGACCAGCAGATACACGGCGAAGACCACGAAAATCTGCCGTCTGGAGCCCTCCAGGAACGTCAGCAGGTAGTAGAGCCAGTAGCGGCGGCGCAGATACATCTTTTTTTTCTGCGGCGCTCCCGTGGTCGGGCAGGGCCTTTTGCCGAGCCCCCATAGGCCCACCCCGAGAACCGCCAGGCCGGTGCCCGCGAAGATGCCGGTATAGCCCAGGACGTCGGCCAGAAAATAGATGGCGATGCCGATGGCGATGTTGGCCAGGGCCCCGACGGCCCGGATGCGCGAGAGCACGACCGGGGCCTCCAGGGTGTTGAAATTCTGGAGCGTCAGGGACTGGTTGAGCGGCTCGTAATAGTGGAAGCCGGCGGACATGACCAGGGTGGTCAGGGTCAGGCCCCAGAAACTCGGGAAAAAGCCGGTGGCCAGAAGCCCCAGGCCGAGCACGCAGATGGACAGGGCGGCGGCCCGCTGCTCGGTAAGGACCAGCAGCACGTAGATGACCAGCATGGAGAGGAAGCCGGGCACCTCGCGGATGGATTGGACGAAGCCGATCTGATCGGCGTTGAAATGGGCCACCTCCACGGCGAAGTTGTTGATCAGCGTCTGCCAGGCCTGGATGCCGGCCGTGGAGGCAATGGTGGAGACGAGCAGGAAAAGGAGCAGGTCGGACCGGCCCGAGGCGCGAAGCGCCGTCCGGGTGAGTCCATATTCCGGCCGGTCCGGATTCGAGGCGTATTTCATGCGATGATGTCCGGCTTATGGTGGGCGAGCCAGAGTTGCAGGACGAGCAGCGTCCAGAGTTTTTTCCGGTGGTCGGCCGCGCCGGACGTGTGTTCGGCCACCAGCCGGCCGACGGTGGCCGGATCGAAAATGCCCTGTTCCCTGAGGTGGCGCTCGCCGAGCAGCGCGTCCACCTGGGGCTTGAGCTGGCCGCGCAGCCAGGCGGCCGTGGGGATGAGAAAGCCCCGCTTGCCGCGGGAGAGGATCTCCGGAGGCAGCAGGGGGGCGGCCGCCCGGCGCAGCAGGTACTTGCGCCGGCTGCCCCGCAGCTTGTAGCGCGAGGGCAGCCGGCAGATGAATTCCGCCACGTCGCGGTCCAGAAACGGGGCCCGCACCTCCAGCGAATGCATCATGGAGCAGCGGTCCACCTTCACCAGGATGTAATCCAGCATGTACTGCCGGGCGAAGACGTAGCCCACCCGGGCCAGGGGATCGGCCGTGTCCGGCGTCTCGAACAGCGTCTTGGTCGGGGCGAAAAGGGAAGCCGGCGAGGCGAGCAGATCCGGCGGCTCGCGCCAGAGTCCGGCCTGGGCCTCGGCCGTAAACGCCGACAGCCAGGTCTGGACCCGCAGCCACTGCGGGGCGGTGGCGCCGGCCAGAAAGGTCTCGGCCACGAAACGGGGATTGACGTAGCCGGCCGACTGGGGAAGGCGCCGGGCCAGCGGCTCGATCACGAACCGGCGCAGGGCCCGGGGGAGCTTGTCGTAGAGCCGGGACAGGACGAAGGCCGGGTAGTATTCGTAGCCGTAAAAAAGCTCGTCCGGCCCGTCGCCGCCCAGGGCCACGGTCACCTTTTCCCGGGTGACCTGGGAGAGGAGGAAGGTGGGCACGATGGACGGATCGGCCATGGGCTCGTCGAAGCGGGCCACGATCTCGGGGAGAAGCGACCCGCAGGCGTCGGCCGACAGGATGCGCTCGTGGTGGTCGGTGGCGTAGCGTTCGGCCACCAGCCTGGCGTAGCGCGATTCGTCGTAGGAGGCTTCGGAAAAGCCGATGCTGAACGTCTTGACGCGGGAGGACATCCCGGCCATGAGCGCCGTCACGGTGGAGGAGTCGATGCCGCCGGAGAGAAAGACCCCGAGCGGCACGTCGGCCACCAGCCGGCGTTTGACGGCCTGGCCCAAAAGCCGCCGCAGCTCTTCGCAGAGTTCTTCCTCGTCCGCCTTGGGCGCCGCTCCCGGCATCGGCATGTCCCAGTAGGGGGCCTCGGTCACGGCCCCGTCCCGGAAAAGCAGGGAGTGGCCGGGCCGAAGCTTGAAGACGTTTTTGTAAATGGTCTCGGGCGTGGGCACGTATTCGTAGGCCACGAAGCGGGCCAGGGTGGCCAGCGTCGTCTCGAAACGCAGAAACGGCAGTTGCCGCAGCGCCGTCAGCTCCGAGGCAAAGGCGAAGACGCCGTTTTGCAGGGTGTAATAAAAGGGCTTTTTCCCGAAGCGGTCCCTGGCCGCAAAAAGGGTCTGGCTGGACCTGTCCCACAGGGCGAAGGCGAACATGCCTTCCAGCAGGTCGAGGCCGGCCGGGCCCATGGTCAGCCAGGCGGCCAGGATGGCCTCGGTGTCGGACTGGGTGCGGAAGGCAAACCCCTGTTGTTCGAAGCGGGGTTTGAGCTCCCGATAATTGTAGATTTCGCCGTTGAACGTGATGGCGGCCCGCTGGTCGGCGTCCTGCATGGGCTGGGTGCCGGCGGCCAGGTCGATGATGGAAAGCCTCCGGTGCCCCAGGGCGGCCGGGCCGTCCAGGTGCAGACCCTCGCCGTCCGGGCCGCGGTGGGCCATGACCCCGGTCATCCGGGAAAGCCAGTCGAGCCGGGTCTCCCGGGGCGGGAGGCCTGGGCCGGACGGCAACACGAAGCCGGCAATGCCGCACATTTAGGATTTTTCCTTTGGGGCCAGACGCTCGTAGAAATCCAGGATGGCCCGGGTGTTGGTGGCGGGGTCGAACATCTCCCGCACCCGCTTCTGGCCGGCCGTGGCCAGGGCCAGGGCCAGGGCCCGGTCGCCGGCCAGGGCCATGATGGCCGCGGCCAGGGCTTCCGGGTCGCGTTGGGGAACGGACAGGCCCGTGACCCCGTCCTCGATGACCTCGGGAATGCCGCTCACGTCCGTGGCCACCACGGGCAGCCGGTGGGCCAGGGCCTCCATGATGACGTTGGGGATGCCGTCCCGGTCGCCGGTGTGGTGGACGACGCTCGGCATGACGAAGATGTCGGCGGCGGCATAGAGTTCGCTCATGCGGTCGTGGGAGACGAAGCCGGGCAGGAAGACCCGGGCCCGAAGCCCGTGGGCCCGGATGCGGCGGCGGATGACGGCCGTCGGCCAGGGCAGGCCCGACCCGACCAGGGTGAGCTGGTAGGGAAAGCCCCGCCGGGAGAGCAGGGCGCAGGCGTCGATCAGGAACTCGAAGCCCTTGGTCCGGCAGAACCGGCCCACGGCCAGCAGCCGGTAGGGCGGCTCCATGTGGACGCGGGCGTCCTCCCGGCCGGTCAGGGTCAGGCTGTTGTAGATCTGCCGGATCTTGCCGGCGGCCTCGGGGACCAGGGAGGCGAGATAGGCGATGTTGGCCTTGTTGTTGGTGTGGATGGCGGCGGCGGCCCGCAGCTTGTCCGACAGGGCGCCGTCCTGGGGGAAGATGTCGCCGGCCCGGGCCGAAAAGGAAAAGGGGATGCCGGAAAGGCGCGAGGCCACCCAGGCGGCCGTGGCCGGACCGTTGGCCCAGCCGGCGTGGATGTGTTCGATGCCGTCGGCGGCAAACCGCCGGGCCAGGGCGAATCCGGCCAGCATGGCCCAGATGTTTTCGCCGGCCACCTCCAGGCAGCTCCAGCGCCGCCAGGGCACCTGGGAGAGCAGGCCCCAGGTGACGGCCGGACGCCGTATGGCCCACCAGACGAGGGCGAAACAGACGGCCGGGATGCCCTTGACGCCGAGTCGCTTCACCGCGCCCGCCGCCCGCTGCATCTCCGGGGAAAGGTGTTTGCCGGCCTCCCCATAAAGGGTATAGACATGAAACGGCATACCGGCGTCGCGGGCGTTTTGCACTTCCCGGAAAATGAAGGTTTCCGAGGGCAGGGGATACCACAGCAGGATATAGGCGGTCTTGGGCAGGCTCACATTTTTGCTCGCCGGGATAAAGGGACGTGGCGTTTGGAAACAAGGACCGTTTGTAGTCCATGGATCGCCGCCCTGTAAAGTCGCACGCGCCGGCGGCGCAAACGGCTTGCGCGGGGGGCGGTGAACGGCTAAGCCTATGGTTGAACTTTCCTTGGGCCGAATTTTCCGGCGATGGCCGGAAGCGGGGACGTTTGGAATCTCAACCTGGGCACGGAGCATTCGAGGTCGGACATGACGCAAACGAACATCTTGCTGGAAACGGGGACCAACGAGCTCGAGATCATCGAGTTCTACATCGATGAGGCCACCGAGCCTGGCGTCAAACCCTACCGGGCCTATTACGGCGTCAATGTGGCCAAGGTGCTGGAGATCATCCGCCTGCCCAAGGTCACGGGCATGCCCCAGACGCCGCACCCGTGCGTCATCGGCACCTTCAACCTGCGCTCCAGGGTCATTCCGCTGATCGATTTGAGCCTGTGGCTGGGCAAGCCCATGGCCCGGGACGAAACCACCAAGGTCATCGTCTCGGAGTTCAACAAGGTAATAAACGCCTTCATGGTGTCCGGGGTGACCCGCATCCACCGCTTAAGCTGGCAGGAAGTGGAACCGCCCTCGGGCTATGTGGCCTCGTTCGCGGCCAACAATTTCACGGGCGTGGTGAAATTTCCCGATCACATCGTGCTGTTGCTCGACATGGAGCAGATCATCTGGGACTTGAACCCTGCCCTGGCCATGAGGACCGAGCGCGAGCAGGCCGCCGCGGCCATCTTGGAACACGACCGTTCGGCCTACAAGACGCTGGTGGTGGACGACTCCAATTCCATCCGGCGGCTTATCGCCTCCTATCTGGAAAAGGACGGCTTCGAGATCATCCAGGACATCAACGGCCTCGATGCCTGGAACCGGCTTTTGCAGTGGAAGGACGAGGCGGTCAAGGGCACCAAGCCCCTGTCCGCCAACGTCAGCCTGGTGGTGACGGATATCGAAATGCCGGCCATGGACGGGCACACCCTGTGCCGGAACATCAAGGACGATCCGGTGCTCAAGGAGCTGCCGGTGATTTTGTTCTCGTCGCTCATCAATGACCAGCTCTATCACAAGGGCCAGTCGGTCGGGGCCGACGATCAGGTGACCAAGCCCGAGGTGGGCACCCTGGCCGAGCGGGCCCGCAAGCTCATCGAGGCGCGCCACTAGGGGCTGTTGCGAGGCAAGTCCCCCCGGTCCTCCTGTCCCGGTGCGAGGGGCCCGGGGGCATCATGCCCCCGGCCGCCGGAGGCATCTTTTCCCCCTCTTCTCTCTTTCCGACCCTCCCGCCGAAAAGGGTGGTTGCGTCGGCGGGCAAAGGGCTTTAGGAAGCCTCAAGCGTCGCGTTTCGCGGAGGGATGGCCGAGCGGTTGAAGGCGGTGGTCTTGAAAACCACTGGCGGGGTAACCCGTCCGGGGGTTCGAATCCCTCTCCCTCCGCCAAATGATGATCCAGCCAAGTCTGATAAAATCCAGAACATCCTATAATAAAACAAAAAATACGGCGGGCTAAGTCCATAGCTGTCCGATGGTGTCCGTTGACATCCGGGGGCAAGTAGGGGCAATAATGGGGGCAACGCCACGGCGTGGCAAAGGAGTTGCCCCTATGCTCACCGACGCCGCGATACGCAACGCAAAGCCCGGCCCCAAGACATTAAAACTATTCGACGGCGGCGGCCTCTATCTGGAGGTTGCCCCCGCTGGGGGCAAGTGGTGGCGGCTGAAGTACCGCCATGCAGGTAAGGAAAAACGAATCTCCCTTGGCGTCTACCCTACCATAAGCCTGAAAGACGCCCGGGAGCGTCGTGACGTAGCCCGCAAACTCCTCGCTCAAGGCGTGGACCCGAGCAAAGCCCGACAGGAGCAAAAGGCAGAAGCCGCCGCCGAGACCCTGACTTTCGAGAAGGTGGCACGCGAATGGTCCGAACGGTTTAAACCTAAGTGGTCCCCCTCTCATTCCCTGGACATTATCCAGCGGCTTGAAAAAAATATCTTTCCCCAGCTGGGCTCTCACCCTATCCGTGAAATTACCGCCCCTGAGCTTTTGGCTGCAATCCGTCTTATCGAAGGACGGGGCGCGGTCGAAAGCGCTCGTCGTGTCCTGCAAATGTGCGGGCAAATATTCCGCTATGCCATCGCCACTGGACAGGCCTACCGCGATATAGCAGCCGATCTACGCGGATCATTGCCCCCAGCCAGAGAAAAGCACCACGCAAGCATCACGGACCCCAAGGCCGTGGCGCAACTTCTCCGGGCCATAGACGGCTATCAGGGCTCTTTTACTGCCCTTTGCGCCTTGCGGATTGCTCCGCTTGTCTTCGTTCGTCCCGGCGAATTACGCCACGCGGAGTGGTCGGAAATCGACTTCGACAAGGCAGAATGGCGCATTCCTGCCGCCAAAATGAAAATGCGGGAACAGCATATAGTCCCTCTCTCCCGCCAAACCGTCGCCCTTCTGCGTGAACTGCACCCCTTGACGGGCTCAGGCCGCTATGTGTTTCCCTCGGTTCGAACCTCGGCAAGGCCTATGTCTGAAAATACCGTTTTGGCCGCTCTACGCCGCATGGGTTACACTAAAGACGAAATGACCGGCCATGGTTTTCGCTCAATGGCATCTACGTTGCTTAATGAGATGGGATGGAACCGGGACGCTATCGAGCGTCAACTTGCCCATGCCGAGCGCAATGCCGTCCGGGCCGCCTACAACTTCGCTGAATTTTTGCCTGAGCGTCGCCGCATGATGCAGGCCTGGGCTGATTATCTGGAAAAGCTCAAGTCAGGGGAGCAAGCGACGCCGATTGGAGCTGCAAACAGAAAACATTTCTCGTGATGAATAGTTTCGGCTTGTTTTTTTACAAGCGCCCTAGCTCTGTTGATTGTCAGAAAGTGAAGGGGACAACACAATGTGCTCATATTGGATGACAGGAGAAAAGATTGTTGAAATCTATGGTATTTTAGACTTCGAGTTAAATGATCTTATAAGGAATGGACTCGACGCCTATGAACCCACAACAGGCTACAAATATGTCGACAACTTGGCGCGCAAAATACTGGAAAAGCCATCGACCCTTGCCGCGAATGAAAACCAAAATAGCGCCATACGTATTCAACTTACCCCACGCAAAAAGAAACGAATGTTTATCAATCAACATATAGATATCCGTGACTATAATGGACTTGACGAGGAGGTCTATACCAATATCCACCCTGCAAACTGTAGGTCCGTTAGTTTTGTAGTGCCAGATGATCACGAAAAGGCTGCCGAATTTTTTGCTAGGAATAGAAGCGCAATATTTAGATCGTCAGATGTAGAGAGAATCATGACCCAGTTCAACGTAATGCCTGTCCAAGAACGGCCAAGTACTTCAAGCATCCTAGCTTTTCCGCAAAACGGTAGCGCAAGCACTGACATGTCAATATCGAGGATAGGGAATGGCTTTAGTCAAAATTTTCTAGAACAAAAAAAGCTAAGTTCGTCTATGGACGAGAATGATATTAAGACGTCTGGTCGAAGGAGAAAGTTTTCTGACGACGAAAACATCAAAATTTGCCTTCAGCACTACCGCGACAAGAAATCTATAGCAACGCTAGCTGTCAATTATCCATGGGAGACATCGCCTTTTGCAGATAATCCTAAGCTGGAAACGGCGAAAGACCGAATAAAGAAAGCGATAAAACGCGGAAGAGAATTGCTCCCTTCTTATCAGTTGCTCGACAATGCACCTATGGGACGAAAGTAAAGCCATTCTGGTGAGGTTTTCTAAAGCCTCCACCATTTCCCACCAGGAATTCTCACCAAGCCTGAGATGAGCACGATCAGCTAACATGCTGCATTAATACAATAAAATATTTGAATTTATTTCCCCTGCATTAGCTCTATTCGATTGATCCCACCAGCCTAGTGCCGGTCATCCTTGGACTGTCTTGAATTCAAGGAGGCTGCCGTGGACAGTAACATGCCATTCCCGACCCAAGGCCTCGTTCGCCTGTCCCAAATTATTGGTGACAGAAAGCGGGGAATTGTCGGTCCAATCCCAGTAAGTCGCTCAACATGGTGGGCAGGTGTGAAAACCGGCCGGTTTCCCCAACCTGTCAAAATCGGGCCAAGAACAACCGCTTGGCGCGTGTCCGACATCAATAATCTTTTAGCGCAATTGAACGTTGTGGGGAAAACCACCAATGAGTGATACGTCCTTGGAAAAGCGAAGCCTGTCGTCTTGGTGTGAAGAAAGTGTCTCCGTGCAGAGAAGGAACTAGAGGCTCAGGCATGATAGATTATAAAAAAATCAACGATGCTGCTCTCGCGCGCCTGGATGACCTCTTGCAACAGTTGCTTCCAGGGGGGCGTGTAGAAGGCAACGAATATAAGGTTGGCTCCCTAAAGGGTGAGGAGGGAAAGTCCTGCTCCGTGAACAGGGTCACAGGCAAGTGGGCCGACTTCGCAACTGATGAAAAAGGGGGCGACCCCATTTCTCTGTTCGCCGCGATCCGGGGCATTAAACAAAGCGAGGCTGCCTGTGAGTTGGCCCGGTACCTCGGCCTTGAGGTAGATAAACCTGCCAGGAATGGCCGCCGCCGCGTCGTGGCCTCCTACAACTACCACGGCCCTGACGGAAAGTTGGTCTTCCAGGTCACACGCTGGGAGCCCAAGAACTTCACGCAACGTTGCCCGGACGAAAACGGCGGGTGGATCAACTCGGTCAAGGGAATCGAGTTTGTACCCTATCGCTTGCCGGAAATCATCAAGGCTGAGTCTGTATTCATTGTCGAGGGGGAAAAGGACGCCGACGCATTGACCGCTCTTGGTCTGGCTGCGACGTGCAACGCCCAAGGCGCGGGCAAATGGCGTCCCGAGTATAACCGCCACTTTGCCGGCAAGCGGGTGGCTATTCTCCCTGACAACGACGACCCCGGCCGCAAACACGCCCGCGACGTGGCCCGGCAACTCCACGGGCTGGCCGAGGTGGTGAAAATCATCGAACTGCCCGGCCTGCCGCCAAAGGGCGACGTGTCCGACTGGCTCAATAGGGGCGGGACGCGGGACGCCCTCTTGAAAATCTTGAAGGACGTGCCCGTATGGGAGCCTATCCCCGAGGTTCAGGACATGCAGGAAGCCGAGGGCGGCCGTCAGGACGAGACCGGGGACATTATTATTCAAAAAGGTGCTTTCGGGGAAATTGTGGATGCTTGCGAGGCCATCCTTGCCCGGCCTGACCTACCTACACAGTACCGAACCTTCCAGCGAGGCGGTCAGCTTGTGCGGGTGGCGACTCTCCCGGCAATGTCCACGGCCTCCGACATCACTCGTTCCCCGGGCGCGGTGGTCATCATGGGAGCCCAAAAGCCGTTCCTCCTGGATATCCTGGGTCGGTTTGGTCGGTTTAAAAAATTAGATGCAAGGTCCGGGGAATGGCGCATGGCTGACCCGCCCAAGGAAGTGGCCGAAACGATCCTTTCACGTGCGGGCCTGTGGCCCGCACCTGTCCTTCGTGGCTGTGTGTCTTGTCCGACTTTGCGTCAGGACGGCTCGCTTCTTTTGGAGCCGGGCTACGATCCCGGGAGCGGTTACTTTCTGGCACATAACCTCATGGTCAATGTTCCAAATGCGCCGACTCAAGCCGAGGCCAGGACGGCCTTCGACTTGTTGGCGAAGCTTCTGTGTGGATTCTCGTTCATCTCGACCGTGGATTGTGCAGTTGCTTTGAGCATAATCATTACAGCCGTGGTACGCCCGGCTCTGCCTGCCGCGCCACTATTTGGCATTACGGCCCCCGTGCGGGGATCGGGCAAGTCCACGCTTACGGATGTCGCGTCCGTCATCGCCACAGGACACCGCTCTGCTGTGCTCTCGGCTTCAACTGATTATGCAGAGCTGGAAAAAAGGTTGGTTGGGAGTCTCTTGGCAGGGGATAGCATTATCAATTTGGACAATATAACTGGAACCTTACGTTCTGACTTGCTTAGTCAGGCTATGACATCTGCGGCTGTGAAAATAAGACCCCTGGGGACTTCCTCCCAAGTGAACATCCCCAACACGGCCTTGTGGTGCGTCAACGGCAATAACTTGTCCTTGGCTGGGGACCTCACGCGCCGAACTCTTCTGTGCCGCCTTGATCCAGGTATGGAGCGACCCGAGGAACGAAGTTTCGACTTTGACCCCTTGGTCAGGGCCTTGGAGCAGCGGGGCGATTATGTGACCGCCGCTTTGACCCTGGTGCGAGCCTACATCGCCGCCGGTCGTCCTAACATGGACCTTACTCCCTTCGGGAGCTTTGAGCTTTGGTCGGACTTGGTTCGCTCCCCCTTGGTTTGGATCGGGGCTGACGATCCCTGCAAAAGCCGCCTAGCGGTCTTGGAGGACGACCCTGATGTGGCCCAGCTGAGCGACTTGCTCACCACATGGTGGGATTGTTTCGGGGGGACTCCTAGGACGGTCAAAGAGATTGTCAAGGCCGTGAAGGAAGTGGGGATTCCTCTTGCCGAGGTCATCTTTGACATCGCCGGGGAAGGCCGAGAGATCAACAGGCACCGCCTAGGCTGGTGGTTGCGTAGACATGCGGAACGAATCGTCGACGGCTTCAAGCTGGTGAAGCTCAGCCCGGTGTCCGGGGTTGCCAAATGGAAAGTGTTACCCGCGAGCGGTTAGTGGTTTTGTTGGTTTTATGGGTCTGTTACTCCCTATGCGGGAAAAATGTCAGGAAGATGGTCGTATTTGACAAAATGCAGAATGGGTGTTGGGCAAACCCCCTAAAACCCCCAAAACCCGCTTCATCCTGGTAGCGCTCTGGGAGACTGGGACAATTGGTCCGGCAAATTTCGACCACTGGCCAAAAGCCTGACACTGCCTTTTCCTATGCTGGCGGTATCCCCGGACAAGCTGAACTATCCGCAACGGATAAGTTCATAATGGCTTCTTACGAGATACCGCTAATCATCGTTCACAGGGAGGTATCGGATTAAGTTGCAAATCAACCCAGGTGGCTCACTACATCGACAGGGCCTCGGCCTGCTGGTGCACCACCTGGATGACCGCATCCTGAAGGTAGGGTGGGTAACCGGGGCTCTGTTGCAATCTTGCCATCGTCAGCGCGATCAAGGATACTGCTAACGCCGCCCCGCAATGTTTATCAAAAAAAAAGAATTATGGTCGATTGGTCTGGTTCGTCAATCGAAATGGCCGGTTGAAAAACGGATGGGAGCGTTTAGGCTACAAGTTGGGCGGCATTTGGCCACCCGCTTCTTGTTGGGCGTCTTGCCCTGCCGTGCTTGGCAGAGGTCAGCAGGGTGCGGATTTGGAGCATGTGGACAAGGTCGTCACCCGAGGCGGGTCTTGATCCCCTCAACGACTAGGCGGCGTCCACTGGCTCGGGAAGGCTGGCCCTTCAGGTGGTCCCTACGAACTTGGGCCAGGGCCGCCAGCAGGACGGGATAAGTCTCGGCCAGCCCTGAGGCCACTGCCGCGTCCAGTCTCAGAAGTGCCGGGGACTAGCCTAGTCTGTATCGTGAAATAAACTTGATTATAATAAATTTATATGATTACATAAAATGTCAACTTGTAACGCAGTCAACAAGTACATTTTGAGATAATAAGGATTATTTAGATTACACTAAAGGATAAGAGCGGCAATCAGTGCGGAAACTATTATTGATATATCGTTTAAATTTTTTCTGTTTTTAATAAAAAAATGACCAATTAAGAAAGAAATGCAAAACAAGAAACACATAGCTCCTGTAATAAATCCAAATGTTGATGCGTATAGGTTTGTGTGGTGCCTAGTAATGCCAATTCCAGCTTGTTTTGTGATGAAAATTGAAAATAGTAAACATATAGAGTATGCGATTAATAGCAATTTTAATGTTTGAATTTTGATCAAGCAGTCATTGGTGTCCTGGTCGGAGGTTAAATAGAAATCGGTTGCGTGTTCATTGTCACAAAATGTGTAGCTATTAGTGTTTGAGTGATGGTTATCGCCAGATGCTATATTAGAGCTATGGGTTGTTTTGTTAGCAGCGTCGTGCCTGCCCTCAAAATATGACTGCGCATCTATATTGCCTAGCCGAGCTGCTCTCAAGATTGTAGCTTCTCCGTTTACTGTGTCTCCAAGTTTTATCTTGCATACTCCTATCCCGAAATTTGCATCAGAAAAATCTGGTTGGAGTTTCACAGATTCTTCAAAACAAGAAAGAGCTTCTTTATATTTACCTTTTTCAATAAATGACATGCCTGTGTCGAAGTAGTATTGTGCATTCATTTTACACTCCAGTGAGCTTTGACCCGTTGGGGCTCCGAAAAAGTACTATCCATAGTGAGTCGTAAATTGTATGTCGCAACAACGTTGTCATGGTTGTGTAGAGGAGGAGTAGCTAAGGATTTAGGCAAGATAAGGCTGTAGAAAATTCGTTGAACATGCCTGAATTGGCATACCCTGAGACGACCAAGAATTCTCTAGCGCGAGTGCACCCAACATAAAAGACTGCTCTATCGTTTAAGCTGAGGTCAGAAAATTCATTAGCAGACAGAATAATTACACAGAAGGAGTCATAGCCCTTCGCCGAGTGGACGGTTGAGACAGTAAGTCTGTCTTGGTGGAAAATGTATTTGTCTTTGTTGTATGAAATATATGCTTTGTGCGTTTGTATTGATGACTTGTCGGTTAGATAGTCTGAAAACTCATCAAGGCGTTGTTGCGTTGGCCCAAGGACCAATATGTCACTTATGTTGACTTTTTCTTTTTGTACGAGAAATTCAATCTTTGTTCTTATGTTTTCCATTTCTTCTTTGCGAGAAGAAGCAATCTCAATGGTTGGCCATTCATAATTTCGAGCTGCAAAGTTTACACGCCAGAAATTATTTTCTTTAGTTATCAAGTTTTTTTCTTTTTCAAGGTAATGAACGTCTGCAAAGGCGTTCAGTGAACGGTTTAGGTTGTCACAAAATGAACCTACAAGAACATTGAAAGCAGTTTCAATTATCTCGCGAGTGTTTCTAAAGCAATTCGACATAACAGTAGAACGGCCAGTTACCTTTATTCCAATGCGTTCCCAGGTAGGTCTAGTTCTGCCGTACAGGTTCTGTGCGTCGTCATAAAAAATAAATAGATTTGGTGATCCGTTGTTTTTCTTGTCAGCGAGCATGAATAGTATTTTAAACCAATTTTCTAAAAAATCTTGTCCTTCATCAACGTATATGGCATCGTATTGGATGGATTTAAATTGTTTTTGGTGTTTTTTGGCAAAGTCTTCGATTTTTGACAAATAATACTCTGATTGAAGTTGCATTGACTCCTGATTGCCATTTCGAATAGCTTGGTATTCCCATAGGTAGTTGCTTGTATGTTTCGCAAGTTCATGGAATAAAGAATTCATATTTGTTATATTGATTTGGACTTGGTGAAGTTCGCCGGTGTCCATACCCCGTTGTTTGCAGCATTCGCTTATCTTCTCATGTAGCAATTCTTTCAATGTCCTGTTGTAGCAGACGACCAATATTTTTTTCTTCGTGTTTCCAAGTAAACTTTGCTGCTGCTTTTCGTGTTTTATTATTAATCTTGCCGCGTTTGCGGCGAGAACAATGGTTTTACCGCTTCCTGCCACTCCTCGAACTAACCGAGGTCCGCCAGACCAGTCCTGAGCGGCAAGTTTCTGCTGCTCGTCGGAAAGCCTTTTGTACGATGTTGCTATTTCATCAAAATACGATCCCAATGTTTCTTCTGGAATATTCCTGTTTTGTCGGGAGGGGTCGTATAGCACGCGGGAATCTCCAAAAGATTTCCACACATGGAACAATTGGTCGCTGTTAAATGTTTTGGAATTTGTTAGTGCGAGTCGTTTGTTTGTCGCTATTTCAAGTAGGCTCGTTATACTGCTTGTTTTTATATCGTCATAAAATATTAGTTCGTCAGGGCGAAAGCAATTCTCTTTCCACTTTTTGCACCATTCGTCCCTGGTAATGTTTGGAAACACTACCCAATAGACAAATGGTATGGTCAAGTCTTGCTCTGCAAAATACTCAGATGTATTCTTTATATCGAACATTGCTTTTCTAACTTGTTTAAATGGGTATATTTTTTTGGGCTTATTTTGAATCCTAACCTCAAATTCTCCTGCAACTACAGATATGATATCGTTAATTTTGTACCCTTTGATTTCAAAAACATGAACTCCAAATTTTTCATCAACTAAAACAAAGTCTGGAGGACGAATAGTGCTTTGCGAAAGACTTGGTTCACAGAGTATCGTCATTGTTTTTCTGTCTTCAAAAGCTTCGAGGTAGTTTTTTAGAACAATTTTTTCAGCATTATTCATTTGCTCGGTGTAGCCAATAACATAGCACCCTGCGCCATCAATGGTCTTTGACAAATCTAAGCTGCTCATATTTCTAAGTTGCCTTTTTTAGTGTTGACCCAGCCTCTAGCACCTGCGGGTGCTAGTTTCAAGAGAATTGAGCACCCACCTGAGGTTTCGCCCCGTCTTAAAAACCTATCCTCTAAGACGGGGGAGTCATGAAGGCGAAACTACAACTTGTCGGCGAAAACATCCGAAGGCTTCGAATTGCGAAGCAGTTATCACAGCAGCGGTTAGCTGAGTTGGCTGGTATTAGCTATAAGTACTTGGGTGAAGTCGAGAGGAACAAGTCTTCATTGTCTGTTGAGATACTTTTCCAAATAGCTTCAGGGTTAGGCGTCGAGGCATATACACTGTTGCAAAACGATATGAATGATGCAGACTCGCCAGTGCTTAGAAACGTCGCAGTGGTGCTTCGACTTCTTGACAAATCCGATCTCGATATTGTTGAAAAAATTTCAAAAATATTTCTGGATAAGCAAGTTGATGGCCACAAATAATTTGAAAATGGTTTCTTTGAGATAGATTTGTCGCTGCATTAGAATGACTTTAATCTAGAATATTCGCTGCTTTAGAACGGAGAATGTTCCCAGCTTGAAAGTAAGAGTCAAACACGGTTCCTGATCTATGTCCGGTCATTCCCATGGCCTCATTTCGCGGGACGCCTCTCCGTCCAGCTTCAGTCACAAAGCCGCTGCGCAGGCTGTGTGCGCCAAAGGCAGCAGGATCAAGGCCTGCCTTTCTGGCAAGGCTCTTCACGATACGATTTATCCCCCTTGCCGATAACTGGTCGCCCACCCGCCCATCCCGAGCAATGCTGCGAAAGATCAAGCCTGCGCGCATGCCAGCGGCATTGAGCCAAGCCTCAAGCGCCCCTGCCGCTCTCCCCAGCACCGGCACCTCACGCCCGACACCCTCCTGGTCAGTCTTGGACCGGGGGAGACGGTAGAGGTAACCGCCCGGCGCCACGGTCAGGTTCTCGACCCGGGCCTCGGCCACCTCGGACCGGCGACGGCCACCAGAGGCGAAAGCGAAGAGGAGGAGCGCCCGATCCCGAATGCCGCGCAGGTCATCCCCACAGGTGGCGAGCATTGCCTCCAGAACGTCCAGAGTGGCCGCACGCTTCTTCTTAGGGCCGAGGCCTTGCTTGGCCTTGCCACGCCGGGCAGCGGCCAACAGTGAGCGGATTTGGGGCATGCGGACGGTGTTCTCGATACCCTGGCTCTCATGGGCCACGGACAGGGCGGCCAGCCGCCGGGAGACTGTCGCCATGCTGTGGGTTCCCAGCCGCGCCTTGGCACCCTCGGCGACCAGGGCGGCATCCACAGGGATGGGGAGGCCTTCAAGGTGGTCGGTAATGAACCGGACCAGAACGGCCAGGGGTACGGGGTATTGCTCGGGGAGGCCTAGAGCCAAGCGCGCCCAGGCCCAGAAGTAGCGCAGGTCGCCCTGATACGCGCGGCGCGTGTTGTCAGCGGTCCCAGCATCGAGGATTTGGCGAACGCGTTCCTGTGTTTTGGCGTCGAAGATGGCAACTTGGCCGGCTGCGGCGGTGATGATCTCGGACATGTTTTCGCTCCTGGCATGCGTCCGATAACTGTTGGTTAACGGACGGTTCGGGTTTGGCAGGCCCCAGAAACGACGAAGCCCCCTGTGCAAGGGGGCCTCATCGTTTTGGAGAAGGTGGGCGGGTTGTCGGGGGCCGGCTACTCGCTGGCCTCTCCGTGGTGGACACCAAGGATGAAGTCAGCGGCCCGTTGAGCCTGGGCGGCGGCATGGACCACCAGCTTCGGGGTGCCCTTGAGGGCAGAGAGCCAGCCCTGGATGTAGGCGGCGTTGTTTTCGATGGTGACCTGCTCGATCCGGGCCTTGGCACACAGGAAGGCCGCGCCCATTTCGGCCACAAGCTCCTCTTGGGAGTATTCGCGGTCGCCGAAGTGGCGGATTTCGGATGATGGCCGACGGTTGAGCCGGGACTCGTGGCCGGTGGCGTGAGTCAGTTCGTGGAAAGCGGTGCTGTAATACTCCTCAGCCTTCTCAAAGAGCTCGGGCGGGGGCAGGTTCACGATGTCCGTCGACGGCCGGTAATACGCGCGCGGCTCCTTGTGGATGATCGCTGGCCGCTGCCCCATGCCCGCGATGATCCTCGCGGCCTCTTTGATGGGGACGAAATCGTGGCTAATGGGTTCAGGTGCATCCGGGGCCTCGATCCCGTCGATCTGGTCAAGATTGAAGACGGTGTAATAGCGAAGGATCGGAACCTGCTTCTTGGCCTTGGTGTCGCGGTCTTCCACCTCGTGGCGCTTCCAGAAAATCACAGGCGTGCCCTTCTCGCCCTTGCGGACATGCCCGCCCTTGTCTTGGGCCTGCTTGAAGGAAAGCCAGAAGCGACTGTTCCGACCCATGGCCATGAGCAGGAACACGTTGATGCCGCGATACTCCCGCTTACTGGTCAAGTTCATCGGATACTCAGTCGATGTGTCGCCGTCCCAGGGCTTGCGCCAAGGGATCGTCCCTTGTTCGAGCATGGTGATGATGCGCGCGGTGATCATTTCATAGATGTTGATCTGTCCGGACATGGCTAGCCTCCTTAAAGCAGAAAGAGCCGCCAGGATATTTCCTGACGGCTCTTTCTGCGGCATTGGTGTTGTGTCTTTAACGGACGCTCATCCACAGGGCGACAAGGATGACGATGACAAGGATGAAGAACGCGATGGCTGTGTATTCATTACATACCTCGAAAAACGTTAGAAAGTTGCAGCTTCGGTGGTCTCAGCTCTGAAGTTTCAGCATGCACAGGATGTAGGGGCGAATGGAGCAATCGGGCCAAGAGCGAGGCGGGGGCAGGAAGATCGTCCAGCTGGTTTCGGCGGATTTGAACATGAGACGGGAATGCCAACGGGAGCCCACATCCCGTTTTGCTATTGACCATGCGATGGATAGGGCTTCTTCGTGCGTGTCCGTTTCGACCATGGCCGCAGTGGCAAGGTGGCGGGCGTCTGATCCGCGTCTGATCTCGAAGCGTTCGCGTAAGGCGACTCTCCGCGCGGCGTGAGAAGCCACGACCTTGCCAAGGGCCTTGTACGCAAGCCCAAGGGCAAGGAGTCGCCGGTCTAGAGCCAGCGAGCGGCGTGGCCCACAGAGTAGGTCCACAAGTCGCTCTTGTTCATCAGGCGTGAGCAAGGTTCGGAAGATCGACTTCAAGCGCGCCGAGGATGGAGCCAAGAAACAAGAAAGCCCCGGACCATCTCTGGTGCCGGGGCTTTCTGCCTCGTTGATAAGCGCATTGGGGGGATCAGCCATAAATGTCCTCCTTTGTAGGATTCAGGAAATAACGCTCGTAAGTCTCAACAAATGCCAGCTTGGCAGAAGTTCTCCTTTTTGACTTCGTATAGAAGTCAATGATGGTGGACATGATTGCGGGCTGCCATTCTGTAGCCAATAGTTTCATTTCTAGATCCCATTGAACGTCTGGCTTCATAAGCAAGTTCCTTCAGTGGAAGTTTCCAGACTCGTTAGTATGGACAACAGTTTTTGCCTGTTGATCATTTTGTGATGTTTGCACGTCGTTGAACTGGATCGTTGAGGCAATAATCTCAGTCATGGTGCGTTGTGAGTTGTCTTTCCCGACATAGGAGCGATAGTTTAATCGTCCTACGACTTGTATGCTTGATCCGCTTTGTATCTGTTGGTTGGCGTTGCGAGCTAGTTGGCCAAAAGCAACAATATGATGCCAGAGGATACGTTCGACTGGTAGGCCGTATCTGTTGAAGAATGATTCGAATGTGGCAACAGTAAAATTGCAATATTCAATGCCGTTTGCAATACCTGCCTTAGGACTTGACTCTACGTTTCCAGCAAGCGTCACTCTGTTCATTCAGTCAATACTCCTGTTTGTTTTGTTGTTTTGTGTGGACTGTTTTGTCAATGCCTTATCCATATATTTTACTATATTATATCAACAACGACACTTTTTGTGCCGAGTGTGTACGTATGATGCCTGTAGTGTTGGATATTTGAAATTATTTTTACTGGAAGTGTGGGGATATTGTTGTTTTGGGACTCCTCTATTATTTTGACCTTGACCTATAGAATTCTATGTATAATATTGATAAATATTCATTGTTCGGAAGTGATGCAATACACTTAACCCATGGCTTGGTGAAGTATGGAAAATGTCGAAGAATTGCGCAGTGCGTTGGCTCTTCTTAAAAACAAGATAGATGCCCTTGAGGCAATGCCAAGTGAGACGCCACAGGAGCTCGCCGTTGTCGACGGCGGAGTTTCGCGTGGACCAGGGCGACCGCCTTACTTTGAGTCCGTGGAGGAAATGCAGGCGGCAATCGAGCAATATTTCGCGGACGCCGATGGGAAGAAATGGCCCTACACAATTCCGGACTTAGCGCTTGCCCTTGGCTTCACTTCGCGCCAGTCACTTTTGAACTACCAATACAAACCTGAATATATGGACACGATAAAAAGGGCGAAGCTCCGCATTGAAGGCCAACGGGCGCGTCAACTCGTACAGGGACAGGGGATGGTCGCGGGCCAGATATTCGACCTTAAGAATAATTTCGGATGGCGGGACCAGCAAGATTTGGCGAACTCCACTGTTGAGAAGACTTTCGTGCAGAACAACATTGGCCTGATTGGTATGCCGCCCCAGCCGAAAAGCATTGAGGAATGGGAGCAGAACTACAGACGGATCATGGGAGGACAGGCAGGACACGAACAGTCTGGAAATACAGAAGAAGATGTCGATTGCCTAGATGTCGGCGAGGTGATTTGAGGGGGGGGCGGCGGAAGTACTTCGCATGGTGGGGGGCAGTTTTGCTCATTGGTTAAGTGCTAACAGGCTGAAATGATGGATTGTGCTGCCGCAGAGAGGCCCGAGAGCGAGCTCGTTTTCACCGGCAACAAGGGGAGACTCTTCGGTGACGCCAAGAGAGTCCCTTTGGTTGCAGCAAGTAAGCTGTAAACATTTGTTTCTTACCCAACACGCAGGGGAGGATTTGCGGGGCTCGGCAGCGCTCACTGCCTCTCCGGCCGGCCTAGACCGATTCTATCGAGTCACCGTGCCCATCCTTCCCTCCTCTGGCAAACGTAAAATCCCGACCGGCGAAAAACCTTGAATGCAGCTAGGTTGATACGGTAGAGGTTTTCCGACGTCGCAACAGGGGGGGCTATGGAACAGGTCGTTATCGAGAATCCCGTCATCAATTCGCCCTTTACCGAGCCTGCCCGCCATTTTCGGTTCACAGACGAAGGCATCACAAACGAAATTATCGAAGAACGGCGTATAAGTTCTTACTTCGTCCCTATCCCCAAGCCCAAGAAAAAGGGCCGTCAGCTCTCGCTTCTCGCCGATACGGAATGGACACAGGACCGTATCGAGGAAAACAAGCTCGTCAATGAAATCCGGCGCAAGGTCGGCCTTTGGCGCAGGGGCGGTTATGCCGGGGTCACGCCGGTTACGGCCCGGCTCCTTGCCTATTGGACTGCCCCGGAGCGCGAAAAGAAGCTCTTTTTCTGTCAGATTGAAGCCCTTGAAACAGCCATTTACATCACCGAAGTGGCCCCGCGCTTTGGCGACCAATGGATTGGCAACGACCTTCGCAAGGCCAACGACATGTCCAATCCGGGCTTACCTCGCATGGCGCTTAAAATGGCCACGGGTACAGGCAAGACCGTCGTTATGGCTATGCTCATCGCTTGGCAGGCGCTGAACAAGTTCGCCGCTTCGCGTGACGTCCGCTTTTCCGACACCTTTTTGCTCATCGCCCCGGGCATCACCATCCGCGACCGGTTGCGCGTGCTTAGCGATTGCAACTGAACTTGAGAGGTCGATATGTCTTTGCCTCCTATGATAACTAAATGTAGTAAGTGCAATTTCAAGCAGACAGATGTCCTTCGGCCACGTATTTATAGGTATGTTCTGCCTCGTGGGGTAATAATTCCGATTTTGTTTGAAAAAGTTTGGTGTTGTGAGTGTGACAAAATAACGCTGTCTGAGGTTGTGCGGGCGGATGAATGGATTGAGGAAATAGAGAAAGCCAAAACGTTGCTTGAGGGTCATCTTAAGGCGAAACAAAAGTTGGTAGCTTCTTTGTCTAGGTTCGTATTCAGGAAAAAGTATCAAAAGGAATTGAGCGTTATAGAGTTGTCAATTGATGCTTCAAGTAACTATATATTTGATCTTGAGGATGGATTGAAATATATCATCATAAGAAATAGTCTTCCTCGTTGTTTGTCGTGCGGAAGTCAAAGTATTTATGAGTTAAATGTCAAGAGGGTTCGAGTCCGCGAAGAGACGGAAGATGACGACGGCATTGAAAATGTATGTGAACATCCTGGGTGTGGTGGGGACCTTGTTAGCGGTTTTGATAGGTCTCGATACCGTATTATACCTGCGCCGGATATTCTGTTTTTTGACCGTTACGGCCTAAGGATTGATCCTCCAGAGATTGGATTGGAATTTGACGACGAATATTTATACAGAGGGCATGAAGTTAGAGACGCGATCAGTCATGATAGTAGGCTCATATGGGATAGGAATAATGCGATTCGAAACAGTGTGCCGATGACTTATGCACCTATTTAGGCGGAGTGCCAGTGTGCTTGTTGCTTGAAATGGTTTTTCAGATATTTTGGTGTATTTTTATAGGTGGTGATTGTTCATGACAAAAACAACCCATGAATTTCGTGATCCTATTCACGTCTTTGTAAAGCTCGATGCCGATGAACGGATGGTTATAAACTCGGAGCCGTTTCAAAGACTGCGTCATATCCATCAATTGGCGATGACCTATCTGATTTATCCTGGCGGTACGCATAGACGTTTTGAACATTCTATTGGCTGTATGGAATTAGCCACTCGTATTTTTGACACGATCACTGATCCTGATAATTTGCGCAAGCTCCCATATGAAGTGCGAAATAGAATTCCTGAAATTGAAAGAGATAGATTCCAGCATTGGCGAAGGACATTACGCCTTGCAGCCTTGTGTCATGATATTGGGCATTTGCCATTTTCTCATGCAGCAGAAAATTTGCTGCCCAAGGGTGTTACTCATGAAACAATGACGAAACGTTTTATTTTGGAAGGGATGCGGGATATTTGGGCAAAGATGGAGCCACAGCCTAAGCCTGAGCAAATCGCCAAAATTGCCGTAGGAGAAAAAGAAGCACAAGAGCTACTTCCATTTAGTCCATGGGAAAGAATTCTTTCTGGGATTATAACGGGCGACGTGTTCGGCGCGGATCGAATGGATTATCTGTTGCGCGACTCACTTCACGCAGGGGTTACATACGGACATTTCGACCATAATCGGCTCATTGATACAATGCGCATTCTCCCAGGAACGGCGCAGGACGATACCGAGAAATATAATTTGGAGCCGGAACTTGGCATTGAGCAAGGAGGCGTTCAAGTCGCGGAGTCGCTCCTTGTCGCTCGGTATCTGATGTTTACTCAGGTCTATTTCCACAGTGTACGACGTATTTATGACATACATCTGAAATCATTTTTGAAAACAAGTCTCATCGGCGGAGTTTATCCGACTGATTTGGATGAATTCCTGGCGACAACGGATAATGAAATATTGAGTAGCATTCGCGCCGCCGCTCGAAATGTCTCTGCGGCCGGCCATGAAGATGCTTCGCGCATTTTGTATCGGAACCATTTCAGGAAAGTCTACCAGCTCATGGCCCAGGATTGCGCAAATAATCCGTTCGCCTTGGCCGATATAGCCGCAGCTCTTCAAGAGCATATTGGGGTTGACAATGTAATTGTTGATGATGCCAATAAGGCCACTGCCAGCAAAAGTGATTTTCCCATTCAGGCCGATGACGGGCGCATCATATCCGCCCACGGCCAGTCAAAAGTTATGACATCTCTTCCGATAGCCACCACTTGGTATCTTTTCGTGAATCCCGAGCAGCGGGAAAGAGCTTGCTCGTGGGTCAAGAAAAACGTAGAGACTTTCCTCAAACCGGGGAATAAAAATTATGCTTGACATCGACAAAACGGTAGCCATCTTGGCGATGGTCAAACAATTGCGGGACGAAGGGAGCTGGACAGGGGAAACCCATGTCCAGAAGGCTATGTATTTTTTGGATAAAAAATGCGCAATTCCAACAGAGTTTGATTTTATCCTCTACAAGCATGGCCCCTATTCCTTCGATCTCCATGAATCCTTGGCTTCGCTTTTCGCCAGTTGCCTGCTTGAGCACCAAGTGCAGCCATCTTATGGTCCCCGCATTCAGTTGACGGAAGCCGGCAGAATGTTTTTTGCTAAGTACGCTAGTAGGTTATCCTCGAAGGAGCGGCCCATACAAACGGTGGCGAATTGGTTCGGTCAGAAGGGTGTTGCCGATTTGGAAAAGCTGGCTACGGCGCTTTGGGTACAGACGGAATCCCCTGCCGCGACCGAGACGGCCTTGGCTGAACGTCTCCACGAGATCAAGCCGCATATTCCCGTTGAAGACGCCCGCCAAGCGCTCCAAACGGTTTCTGCTCTGGAGTCATAGGTGAGAGGCGTCCATATGCTTGCGAGAGCCACTTGCAAGCCCTATTATGATTACATGAGGGAGTTTTTTCTTGGAGGGTAGAGCCGCACTGCTCTGAACGCCTGCGGATAAAACTTTTTAAGGCTAGGTGAATTGGGGGCAACTTTGGGGGCAATAGCAAAACAGCGAACTGGATATTGTCTTTTATTCTAGCTTGTTGTGTTGTTGATTTGTCTCCCTCTCCCTCCGCCAGCTTGCAGGCGACGGCCCGTTGCGGGCAGCCTTTCCCGGTATCTTCCCCCTCCATGGCAAAAGACCGGACCAGGCCGCAAGGCGACGCCGGCCGTCCGGATGTCGTCCGTTACGGGCGGGATGCTCGAGCAACCGGAGAGGCTCCATGGGTATCGCGGTCATTACCGGATCGGCCGGGCTTATCGGTTCGGAAGCGGTTACCTTTTTCGCCGGCAAGGGGCTGGATGTCGTCGGCATCGACAACGACATGCGCGGCTATTTTTTCGGCCCCGAGGCCAGCACGGCCTGGAACCGGGACCGGCTGCTGCGCCAGGTGCCCGGCTACCGCCACCACGCGCTCGACATCCGCGACCGGGCGGCGGTGGACCGTCTGTTCGCGGCTTTGGGCCGGGATATCGACGTCGTCATCCACTGCGCGGCCCAGCCGTCCCATGATTGGGCGGCCCGCGAACCCGTTACCGATTTTTCCATCAATGCCGTCGGCACCCAGATCATGCTGGAAGCGGTGCGCGCCCATTGCCCCGAAGCGCCGTTTCTTTTTACCAGCACCAACAAGGTCTATGGCGACACCCCCAACCGTCTGCCCCTCAAGGAGCAGGAAACCCGCTTTGAGCTGGCCGCCGCCCATCCCTTCGCCGCCCGGGGCATCGACGAGACCATGAGCATCGATGCCTCGCTGCACAGCGTGTTCGGGGCCTCCAAGGTGGCGGCGGACGTCATGGTCCAGGAATACGGCCGCTACTTCGGCCTGAAGACGGCCTGCTTCCGGGGCGGCTGCCTGACCGGCCCCAACCATTCGGGCGCGCCGTTGCATGGATTTTTGGCCTACCTCATGCGCTGCGCCATTACCGGCGAGCCCTACACGGTGCTCGGCTACAAGGGCAAGCAGGTGCGCGACAACATCCACGCCAACGACCTGGTCAACATGTTCTGGCAGTTTTTTTTAAAGCCGCGCTGCGGCGAAGTGTATAACGCCGGCGGCGGCCGGCTGGCCAACTGCTCCATGCTGGAGGCCATCGCCCTGTGCGAACGCTTGACCGGCCGGCCCATGCGGTGGAGCTATTCGGAAAAAAACCGCACGGGCGACCATATCTGGTGGATCAGCGATACCGGGCGGTTTCAGCGGCACTATCCCGAGTGGCGGCAGCGTTACGACCTGGAACACATCCTGGCCGAAATCCATGACGGCCTGCAGGAACGTCTCGGGGCCTAGACGGTGGGTTCGGGAACGGTCGGCGTCGGCCAGACCGGAGAAGAGCGTTGACCGCTATCCTCCCCATTGGTAAGGTGAAAGTCTATTATGGCAGACAGCATTCGTGACGCACCGGTCGATTTCCGACCCTTTCCCCTGCGGGACTCGTTGGGCTTCCTGCTGGTGCGCACGGCCTTGCGCCTGCGTCTTTTGGGCAACACCTCCCTGCAGGCGGCCGGCCTCGGCATCACCGTGGACCAGTGGGGCATCTTGAATCTGCTGTGGGAAGAGGACGGCCAGACGCCCGTGGAGCTGGCCCGGCGGGCCGACAAGGACAAGCCCAACGTGACGCGTCTGCTGGCGATCCTGGAGGGCAAGGGGCTGGTGTCCCGCCATCCCGACAGCCAGGACCGCCGCAGCCACCGCATCCACCTGACCGAAGCCGGCCTAGCCCTGAAGGCGCCGTTGCTCGACCTCGGTGCGTCCTGCCAGGAACGGGCCTGCCAGGGGCTCTCCGGCGGGGACGTGGCCACGCTCAAGCACCTGCTCAATCGCGTTTACGCCAACGTGACCGACTGATCCGCTACGGTCGTGGGGGATCCCGGGGAAGGGTTTCGCCGGAATTATGTCTAAATTAACAGAGCCCATTTTCGCGGCCGACACCATCGGCTCCTATACGTTCGAGGAGTTCATGCGCGTGGCCGCCGCCTTTCACGGCACGGCTTCGCCGGGTCTCATGTTGGGCGCCTTCATGGTCGAGGCGGTTCGAGCGGCCCTGCCTCCGGGCATTCTGTTCGACGCCGTGGTGGAGACGATGAAGTGTTTGCCCGACGCCGTGCAGTTGCTCACGCCGCCAAGCTACGGCAACGGCTGGATGCAGGTCATCAATCTGGGACGCTTCGCCGTAAGCCTCTACGACAAGCATACCGGCGAGGGCTTCCGGGCCTGGCTCGATCCGCAGGGGCTTGACGCCTGGCCGGAAATCCATTCCTGGTATCTCAAGACCAAGCGCAAAAAGGATCAGGACCGGGAGCGGCTGTTCGCCGAGATCAAAGCGGCCGGCCGGGGTGTGTGCCGGGTGGCCGCCGTCCGAATCCGCCCGGATCGCTTGGGCCGACCGCCCATGGGCGCTACCGGGATCTGCCCGAAGTGCGGCGAGGGCTACCCCCTGGCCGACGGGGACGTCTGCCGGGGGTGCTCCGGCCAGTCCCCCTATGTGGCGCAAGCGGTGGTCCGCCCCGGAATTGCGGCCGGGACCATGGGCAAAACCGCTGCCAAATCCTCCAGGCCGGTCGACCGGACCGTCTGCCACACCTGCCGGGTGTGCGCCTATCCCCACTGTCCGTCCGGAAAACCGTCCCCTTGACCGGCCGGACGCCCCGTCTTATGGGAGACTGGTCGCACTCCCAGGAGGCTCCATGTCGTATCGCGTTTTCGGGCCGCTCGCGGCGGCCCTTGTTTTCGTGCTCGCCGCCGCGCCGTCCCGGGCCGAGCCGTTGTACGGCTTCATGGACGCCTACGGGATCGTGCACCTGAGCGCCGAGCGGCAGACGCCGGAATATGTGCTTCTCGCGCCCGACGCCGCCAAGGAAAAACTCGGCATCTTCGAGATCAAAAAACGCCTGCAGGCGCGCGGCGGCGCGGCCAAAACCCGCGATACAGCCTGGATCGCCGAGGTCACCCGGGCCTATGGCCGCATGGCCACGGCCCCGCTTGGCCCCATGGGCTTCCCGCCCGTCATCGAGTCCGGACCGCTTCTGGAGCTGGTGCGACGGCAGAGCCGGGCCGTGGGACTGGCGCCGGAACTCGTCTACGCCGTCATCGAACAGGAATCCCGGTTCACCAACCATGCCGTCTCGGCCAAGGGCGCGGCCGGGCTCATGCAGCTTATGCCCGAGACCCAGGCCACCTTCCGGGTGGCCGATCCCTTCGACCCGGTACAGAACGTGGCCACGGGCACGCGGTTTTTAAAGGCCATGCTCGTCCGCTTCAAGGATCTGCGTTTGGCTCTGGCCGCCTACAACGCCGGCCCCGAGACCGTGGCCCGGGCCGGAGCCGTGCCGACCATTCCGGAGACGGTCCAGTACGTCCAGCGGATCATGACCCGCTATGCCATGCTGCAGGAAAGCCATCCCGGGCTGGCGTCCAAGGGCAAGAGCCGGGACAAGGCCGGCAAGGGTCGAAATCGGGCCGTGGCCGGTTCCTGAGCCTGTCCCCCTTGCCTCGACCCGGCGGTTTGGCGTAACGGAAGTCCGATGTTCCGCCACAGGGCCGGGACGTTTCCGGCCAAACGAGAGGCCCCATGCAGGAAGCTCCCCCAGAAGTCGACACCGCCTTTCGCCATACCGATTGGGACATCACGTTCGTGATCCGGGCCTATCGGAAGGTCTCCAAGCCTGAAGCCGCCGCGGTCGTGCGCCGCTATCTGCTGCGGGAAAAGGGCAAACCCATGAAGCGCGGCTCCCGGATCATCATCGCCTCCGGTCTGCACTGAGGGCGGAGGGCCGGTCGGGGGGGGCCGGAGACGGTGCTCCCGGCGGCCAACGGGCGCTGCCCGTTGGGCCCTCTGCCGACGGAAGGCGGGTTCGCGGAGAAGCGGTGCCCTTACCGGCAAGGCTCTCCCCGCCAACGGGGAAGGACCGGGGTCAGGAGACGTCGGTTCCGACGTCGGCCAAACCGAGTTTCGCCAGCTCGTGCAAGACCATTTCGCGCGTGAAGGGCTTGGGCAGGTAGGCGTCGGCCCGGCCGTGGAAGAACGATTCGCTGACGTTTTTGGTGTCCGTCAGCACGGAAATCATGATGAGCTTGAAGGGGACGGCCTGGCCGTCGTCCTTTTCGAGACGGCGCAGCTCCCGGACGACCTGGGTGCCGTTCATGTCCGGCATGAGGATGTCCATGAACACGGCCGTGAAGGGACTTTTTTCGTCCCGGGCGGCCGCAAAGGCCGTGAGCGCCTCCTCACCGTTGCAGGCCGTCAGGCATTCGGCATAGGCGGACAGGATCGTCCGTAAAAAAAGAATGACACTTTCATCGTCATCCACGATGAGAAAGCGCATGGCACCTCTCTCCGATGACTTTCGGGGGCGGAGAACCCCGGTGACGTAGGGGCATCCTAGGGAGTTTTTTCAAGCAGTTCAATCGATCTTAGTCAACGAACGTCACATCGAGCCGGGCAAAAAAATCGTGCAGCGCGGCAACGAGCGCGGCGGCGCTCTCCAGGTTCCCGTGGCTGGCGGCTTCTTCCAGGCGTGCGCCCAGGACGGCGGCCGGCGGCAGCTCGTAGGTGGCGGCCCCGCCCTTGATGGTATGGCCCAGCCGGTGGAGGGTGGCGAGGTCGCCCGCGGTCAGGGCGCGTTCCAGGGCTTGCAGGTGGGCCTTTTGGATGGTGAGGTAGGCGGCGAAGATGGGTTCGAAGTGGCGGTGGACCTCGATGCGGGTGCGCGGTGCGGGAACGGGTGGCTGGGGCATGGACCCTCCGCTCGTGCTGCTTGACGAGGGCGGTTGCGGCATTTAGGTTGTGTTTGCGCGCCCGTAGCTCAGCTGGATAGAGCATCGGACTTCGAATCCGAGTGTCGGGGGTTCGAATCCCTCCGGGCGCACCATTAAATTTCAGGGTGTTACGCTTAATGCAAAGCGTTGCGCCCCTTTTTTTTGCTATCCTCTTGCTCCCTCGAGACCGATGCCCCGATGCTGGAATTGCAACCATCTCCAATATAGTGGGATTCCAAAGGGCGCGCCCTTTGGCCGCCGGAGGCATCCTCTCCTGAGCAATTGTGCGGCGGTCTCCGATCAGTCCTCGGCCTCCGGGAGACGCGACCGCTGCTGTTTGACCGTGCCGCGTCTGCGCTTGGTTTCCAGCCGGCGTCGTTTGGAAGCCAGGGTCGCCCGTGTCTTGCGGCGCGGCGGCCGGGGCGTAAGCGCCTCGCGCAGCAAGGCCACAAACCGCTCCACGGCGAGTCCCTTATTCGTCAACTGACTGCGTGTGGTCTGGGCAACCACCCGCAGGACGCCATCCTTGCCGATGCGCCCGGAAAGGGCCGCGTGAATGCGCGCCTTTTGGCCCTCGCTCAAATTCGGGGACCCATCCAGATCGAACAGCAGCGTGACCCGGGTGCTGACCTTGTTGACATGTTGTCCGCCGGGGCCGCTGGCCGTCGAGGCCGTAAAGCGGAGCTCGTCCGTCGCGATAGCCGCGTCCGGCGTCAGACGAAGCGTGGATTCGTCCATAACAAGGTTCCTCTTTGGTCACCCGCGCACGGTTGCCCATCGCCCTCAAAGAGGACCCGCGGGAAGGTGCCCGTTCTGCAAACGCTGCCCCGGCGGGGGCCATACCGCAAGCACGACGTTCAAAGGATCGGCACGATCCTCCGGGCGGCGGCTCCCTCAAGGGCACTGCAGGCGTGCCTGGCCGAGTGATTTTATCGGGAACTGGAATTTGAACAAGCGGAGACTGCTGCACAATTGCCTGACAGCCGGTCAATGCCCTCCCGTTACGCTGCAACGGGCGCATAGCATGACGGGATTCCAAAGGGCGCGCCCTTTGGCCGCCGGAGGCATCCTCTCCTGAGCAATTGCGCAGTGGTCTCAAGCGGGAATTCTTCTAGGATTCCAAAGGGTAAAACCCTTTGGCCGCCGGAGGCGTCTCCTCTGACACAATTATGCAGCTATCTCAAAAGGGTGGACCCGCCGCGTGGCGGCTACCCCGTCGCCTTCCGGACCCACGGCAGCGATCCGGAAACGCGGGGCACCGCCACGCTTGGCGGGAAGCCGCTAGGCGTAGGAACGCATGTGCGTGTTGTTGGCCAACTTCTTGTGCCGCATCGCCTGGATGACGTCGACAATCGCCTCCACGACGTTGTTGACGTCCCCGGCCGTATTGCAGAAGGTGGGAGAAATGCGCAACAGGTTGGTCCCCTTGACCTTGAGATTGGCGATGGCGAACTGGTGCTGTTCGTAGACATGCTTCATGACATCGCCGGCCTGGATACCGTCCGGGGTCTTGAACAGGAACACCGAGCTGCGCAGCTTGTCACTGCTGGTCGGCGTGGCGATCCACTTGTAGGCCTCCTTCGGTGTGAAGTCCGGAAAGATCTTGGGCAGGTGCTTGTACAGGGCCATCTTGGCCTGATCGCCCAGATAATGGATACGGGCCTCGATCTTGGCCGGCGTCACGCCCGGATGGAAGAGTCCGGTATGGAACAGGGCCGCCATCCAGGTGGAAACCAGGGTGGCGTCGTTTTGCTGGCCCAGATAGGAGAACCGCTTGGCATTGGGGTCGATTTTCCCTTCCTCGGCGCTGTACCCGTAATCCACGGGCGTATTGATGTGCTCGTCATAGCCCCAGATGCTGGGCGTGAACCTGTCGGCCGCGCCCCGCTTGTTGTTCATATAGAGGATGCCCACCATCTTGGGGCCGCAGGGCCATTTGTGGAAACTGCCCGCGATGCTGTCCACGTCGATTTTGCCGAGCTGCAAGTCCAGCACGCCGAAAGTCTGGGCGCTGTCGGCGTGGATGAAGATGTCCTTGTTGATGGCGCGCAGTTCATGGACGATGCGGTCCATGGGCAGAAGCATGCCGCATTCGTTGGACTGCCAGGACAGGGTGACCAGCTTGGTCTGCGGGGTCACCAGGGCCTTGAGCGCCGCGATGATGTCGTCCTCGCTTTGGGGGTCCGACGGCAGCATGCCCTGTTGCCGTTCCTCGGCGGTCACGGTCTGGGCAAACATCTTCGTCTGGAGCGTTCGGACGGAATCCTTGGCCCAGCCCTGGGTGGCCTTGCGGTACATCCAGGCGTCGTAATTGGTGGGATGGTTCACGTCCCACACCACGATGTTGTCCTTCTGGGGATCCAGGAAGCCGGAGGTCACCAGCCCGTTGTTGATAAAATTGTTCCCCTCGGTGGTATTCGCCGTCAGCGCGAACAGGGCATCGCCCTTGGCCGCCGCATCCTTCAGGCCGAACCAGGACTTCACCGCGTCCAGGCCGTAGCCGAGGCTGGCGTCGGCCAGTTCCCCCCGCATGGGGAAGGAAATGTCCTTGTCGAGCATCTCCCGCACCAGGGCGGCCATCCCGTTGACCGGTTTGAGACACGGGCACAGGTTGGCGGCATTGACCGAAATGCTGGCGAAGCCGTCCCGGTCGAAATAATGCTTGAGCAGCCGGTCCCACTGGGCATCGTTGTCGGCCGCCAGCTGGTCGGCCTTGAATTGCTGCCCATCCTGCTTCCACTGTTCGATCTGGGCCTTGATCCGCTCCAGGGCCGACCCGGTTGCCGCCTTGGCCTTTTTGGCCGGACCGGACTTCCGCAGGGACGACGAGAAGGCCACACCGGGAAGCATGGCGGCACCGCCCACGCCCAAGGCCACGCCAATGAACTTTCGCCGCGTAAATTCACTCATAGGTCGGTCTCCCCTGAAGTCGATAGAATGTTTCAGGCCGAGCCCCCTGCCGCAAAACATCCCCCTCCCGGGGCTCCGGACGCGCCTGAGGCAGGGAGGTTTGTTTTTACGTATCCCCTTGGGCTACGCAGGACAAGCGCCCACGAGATTTTTCCTCTTCGAGACGGCTGCCCAGGGGACGTGGAGGATGCCTCCGGCGGCCAAAGGGCAAAGCCCTTTGGAAACCCACTATGGACTGCTGCACAATGGCCTGACAGCCGGTCAATGCGCTCCCGTTGCACTGCAACGGGCCAAATCATGACGGGATTCCAAAGGGCGCAGCCCGTTGGCCGCCGGAGGCATCTCCTATAACGCACGTGATAGCGGTCTCGAAAAGAGGAAGAGCCTTGGTTACAAAACGCGCTACGCCGGTCGGATGTGATGCCTGCAGGGACGTTTCCGGACGTGCCCCGGGGATCAGGCCTCAAATCGAAGCTGTACATAAAAGCCGGCTGCGTCCACACGGCGGCGCAGGACGTTGGCGAAGCCGGCTTCCCGGGCCAGCCCTTCCACCACATCCACGGTATCCTGGCGGCCCTGCCATCCCCAGCGATCGAGCAGCACGCGCCGTTCCTCCGGACGCAGTTCCAGCCAATGCGTTTCGATTTCCCGACCGAACCGCGCCCAATAGTCCTCGGCGCTTTCCCCGTCGTTGGGCAGAGGATCGTGGACGAGCAGGACGCCGCCGGGCCGTAAGGCAGCCCTGGCCAGGACAAACAGCCCGGCTTTCTCCTCCCTCGGGAAGTGGTGCAGCAACATTCCCATCCAGATGATGTCCACAGCCTGCTGCATTCCCGCCAGGATCTCCCGGCCATCGCCGGCCAGGAGCTTCACGGCGGCCGGACTGCCGGCCAGGTTTTGCCGGGCGGCGGCGATGACTTCCGCGTCGGAATCCACGCCCGTATAGGCGGCCACATCCCCGGCGGTCAGGACCTGGGCCATGTCCCGGGCATCATTGCAGCCGAAATCGAGGAGCCGCAGATCGTTGCCCCGCCGCCCGGCGACAAATCCGGCCAGCCAGGCATAGACCGCTCCGTGGCACATGCGGTCATGGTTCCTGAGTTTGGCGAAAACCTGGCGCCGGCCCGCAGCCGGCGAGTGCATCTGGTTCACAACTCCCTCCTGAAGACGCCGCGCAATGGACCGTCGGGGATGCCTCCGGCGGCCAAAGGGTGAAACCCTTTGGAATCCTATGCGTCCCCCAGCTTGTTTCCATTTTCTCTCACGCTAAAAACACTGGAGCTGGCCATTGCGCAGTGGTCTCCTCCTGCATGTTGTTGCAATGGGTGCAATACGACCGGGGACAACGGCTCTTGGTATGGGGAACCGCCAATCCGGAGTCCTCCCCGGGAGCGCCTTGCGTCAGCGCGGTCGGGATCGGGCAATGACCACCCGGTCCGCCGATTTCCCGAAAAAATGATAGCCGGAGCCCGCCTCGGCCAAAACATCAAGGAGAGGGTCCGGATCGGTCACCATGACCCCGCCGAGGGCGGTCACGCCACGGGCAAAAAAGGCTTCCGGCAGCATGCTGGCCGTAGGGCCGACAACAAAGACGTCGGCCTGCGGTCGGGCCAGAGCGAGCAAGCCCTCCAAGGTGCCGTTGATCAACGTGGTCCCGGTAATGATGACGAGGTCGGCCTCGGCAATCTTTTGCGCCGCCATCTCCTGCGGAACATAATGCTCCAAGGCATCAGGCTTGAGCGTCTTCGTATCTTTTTCGAGGATGGAAAAATCACTTTTAGTGCTTATAAGCATCCTGATATACGGAACCAGCGCCCCCACAACAACAGCTTTCCCGTTTTTCCGCAGCATATAGCCATCGAGCGGGTCCCTCTCGTGAAAAATCGCATAGCCCGGTTGGGCGCCTTGTCCGAACAGCATGTTCGACAAGGCATTGATGACCGCTATGCCAATGGCGCGTTTGAGGACATTCCCCGAAAACATGGTCGCAAGGAGGGACAGGACTTTTGTCCCTCGAAGTTTTCCCGAGTTCGGCATGGCCTTGGCGGAACTCGGGCAGCACACGGCCTCTGGAATCATCTTTATAGGGGTAAAACAAAGCCCGCCCTGACCGTTGCTGAGTTTGACCCCAATAAAAAAAATACCGATGACGATCCGTTCGAGAACGAGCGTTTCGAGTTGATCGCCCAAGGCGGCCTTGAGATGGTCTATCGTCTCAAGGAGAATGCCATTTTCCTGACAATTGGCGGTATCCATGATTTTTTCCTCACTGCGCACGATAAAGGCGTCCGCCCTGGAAATTACTTTTCACACCGCTGGGCGGCATGATCCGGGGCACCCGTGGGACTTAGCGGAATAAACTTTTCCTTGACGGCCAGATGCAGCTGGGAACTCCCGTCCATCGTCGCGATCTCCTGGGAGGAAACCACGCAAAAGCCATGCGCATGCAGGAGCGCGGAGAATTTTTCCACATGGCACAGGGGATGCCCACAGCTCCAAAAGGCCCTGTCCAATTCCTTGAGACCGTTGGTCGGGACGCAGCCTGTGGCGCAGAACCAATGGTGCAGCACAAGAAGGCCCCCCACCTTGAGGGCCTCCCGCAGTTTCTTGAGCAATGCCGGGATGGCATCCCTCCTTTCATAGAAAACATGCGAAGCAACGATGATGTCATAGTCACGGCCGATGGCATCGGCCCAAAGATCCCCGCTCACCATTTGCATTCTGTCAGCCAGGCCATAGCCATCGATGATGCGCCTCGTGATCGGGGTAACAGCCGGTTTGTTCAAGAGCGTGGCATGGAGATTCTTGTTCATTTGACACAGGGCTATGGCATACAACCCATGTTTTCCGCCCAGATCCAGCATGGTTTTTGCTTCTGCAAAATGGGCCGTGGCGGCGGTGGCCAGGGCAACGGCCTGGACCTCGCCGCGCAGGCTGTGTTGCCCCAGCGCCAAAAGGGAAGCTTCCGCGTCGAAAATCCGTTCGGCCGGCGCTGGAGTATCGGTCTCGGCGTGGAGCGTTTTGGCGAATTGATTCCATTTTGAGGCAGTCCCCAAGTCCTGTTCTATCCAGTCTCCCTGATAAAAGGGGCTCTCCCGTACCAGAAAATATTTTGCCATTTCACTGAGCGTGAACTGGCCGTTTCTCTCGCACAGCAGACCGAGTTCCGTCAGGGCGAGTAAAAAGCTTCGTATATAGCGTCCGTCTATCGCAAGCCTCGTGGCTATCGCTTCCCGGGAAAGGCCCGGCTCTTTATCCAGCAGCGCAAAGAGCTGCAGATCAAAAGCCGCTTTAAAGACCTGATAGGCCCGGAATCCGTTTAAAATCCCTTCAAGATTGCCGATAAGTTGCGGCAACCGAAACGTACTGAGTTCTTTTTTTTCCAGCATGACAAGTCTCCCTGCGGAATTATCGTGATGCATCGGAAGCGCCGTGCAAGGCCAAAACGGGGTTGTGCTGCAGGGCGCGATCCTTTGTGACAAGTGTGGTAACGGGCGCCTCGGAATGTCTGAAAAAAATGGTGTCATGCCCGACGCAGAGGCCGATGACCACATTGAGATCCGTCTTTTCCCTATTGAGGAGGGTCGCCTGCAGGGCCGGGTTACACAGGCCCTCATAGCCTTGTCCGGAGGTCTTGAAGCGGTCCGGATAGCCGACGACGCTTTTATCGGTCGCGCCGATTTTACAAACGACGCCATAGGGAACGAGCCCGGCATCCCTGACCAGCCGGGCAAAACACTGGGCTTCCCGGATCAGGGCCATGCAGGCGGCGAGGCCAATTTTTTTGGCCCCGAACGAACGCGCGAAGGCGATGATCTCCTGGACGCGCGTGAAGGTGCCCCTGGACTGGGCGACCACCTCGGCGGCGGCCCGGCCCACCCGCGCGTCGATGTCCTGGCCGCGGTAGCAGTCCAGGGAGCGGGCCAGGAGCTCGGGGTCGAGCCCTGCCGTGAGACAGCCGGCGGGAAAGGCCTTTTCCCTGTCCCGGCAGGCAAGAACATGGCAGTCCGTGCAGGTTGCCGTCCGCGTCTTCCCGTCCATTCAGTCTTCCTCCCGGCGTCGCCGGGCCGCCCCCGCCAGGCCGCGCACGGAGGAAGCGACCAAAGGCATCCGATTGACCACGGCAACGCGTGCAGTGCCCGGCATGTCCACCATGCCGGCAAGGCGCTTCTCCCGCAGGCCCGGCATCGAGGCCAGCGCGCCGAAAATGCGGTTGCCGCCGGCGGCGGCATACCAGCGCGGCATGGCGTCAGGATCATGGCCGGCCGAGCTGCCGCTCTCGATAGGCGGCATCACGCTACGGGCCAAGGACGGCATTCCCGCAATCTCCCACGGGGAGCCGCGCTCACCGCCTGAAGCGATTCCGGGGACCCGGCCGACCAGGTCCCTTAAAAATTGCGCAAGATCTTCCTGAACGGTCTGACCGGACATCATACACATCCCTTTCCCCTGCGTTCGTGCACAGAGACTGCGGCCCCCTTCCCTGGAGGCCGTTCCCTGCCGCAAGCCTGCAATGGCAATCCCCAAAAATTCTCTCGGGATGCCAAAGGGCTCCGCCCTTTGGCCGCCGGAGGCATCCCCTATGACGCACTTGTGCAGCAGCCTCGCAGAAAACAGCCCTGCGTCCCGCTTTACTGCCGGACGCAGGCCCTGGTTTGCGCGGACTTATTGGGAACCTCCCGATCCGATACGGAGGATTTCCCGAAGTTGCGCCGTGGTAAGGTCCGTCTTGAAAAAACGTTTGTAAAACGCCTGCGCCTCCTGCTGCATGTCGAGATCGGCAAACCGGTCAGGATACAGCAGTTTGGCCAGCCAAAGGATGGCCACGGCCTGCTCCGGCGTGGCATGCGTCCAGGCATGGGCCCCGAAGGGGACGACAATCACCGCCTTGTCCCTGACCGCGGTCAGGTCGCGAAAGCGGGAATCGGACAGGAGCAGTTGCCGTTCGTGAGCGCTCCAGACGAGGATGACGTCCGGGTTCCAGACGAGCAGTTGTTCGATGTTGATCCCCGGATTGTCCAACGGCAAATCGGCCGGGCAGGCGTAGCGGCCGCCTGCTTTTTCGGCAAGGAACCGGTTGGTATTGATCATCGGCGCACCCAGCGGGATGACGCGAAGATACAGCACGGTCCGGCGCTTCTCCCGGGGAAGATCGGCCAGACGCCCCGCCACGCGCCTGATCACGTCCTGCATATAGTCCAGATAGGCCTGCGCTTGGGCGGGGCACTCCATGACGTCACCCAGCAGGGTGATGTCTTTGAGAATCGCCTGCGGATCGCGCCAGGAAAGGCAGACCGTGGTCATCCCGCGTTCCGCCAGCGATTCGGCCGTGGCCCGGCTGTCCACGAAGACGACGTCGTGGGGCAGCATTTGCAGATGCTCCAGATCCGGCACCCAGGCCGGGCCCATGGAGGAAACGGTCGGGGCATCCGCCAATTGGGGGGCGAACACGGCCTGCCATTTCCAGCGGGACCGCATGACCGGAGGCAGCCCGTTCACAATGGTTCCGCCCTTGCCCAGGGCGAACAGGAGGGCGTTGACCGCCGGGGTCCCTCCGGCAGTGACCACATGTTCGATATGTGGGGGAAGGCTGACCTCGCGGCCGCACATGTCCGTCACAACCCGTCGCGCCTGGGCCGCCGAAGCGGCAGGGCTCCGGAAGCCGACAAGGCAGAGGACGACGAGGCAGCCTACCCCATAGCGAAGCGAACGATGCATGAACCAACGTCCTTCCATGAGACCACGGCACAAGAGGTTGCCAAGGGACGCCTCCGGCGGCCAAAGGGCCCTGCCCTTTGGAATCCCGACATGACTTCAAATCGTTGCACTTTTGAGCTTGGAGCAAGGGTTTGGCTCCAGGCAATTGCGCAGCACTCCTTAAATGGATATTTTGATGCCGGCTATAACGCTAAACGGCGCCCCAGGATAATAGGTGACCGCACTCGATTGGGAGTCATCGCTATCCCGGATGATGGCAATATAGCGTTGATCCAGAATGTTTTGCAGGGTCAGGGAGAAGGTCACATCCTTGAATTTCCACAGGCCGGGGACGTCATAGGCCAGATAGAGATCCAGAAGATGGTAGCCGCTGACTTTTTCGTTGTTCTGAATATCGCCATAGCGGCTGTCGATATAGCGATAGAACGGCGTGGCGGAGAAGTTCTTGTACTGGGCGGTAAAGCCACCCTTGAGCTGCCAGAGGGGGACATCGGGGACTTGATTGCCCTTGACACGCAGGGTGGTGTTGAGGGCCGTGTGCAAATCGTTGGTGAACTGGAACCTGTTGTACGAGGCGGCTCCAAAGAAGGTCAGCCAGGAAGCCGCTTTCCAGGATGTTTCCAGTTCCGCGCCCATGGATTCGGCTTCGGCGTTGCTCTGCATATAGCTAAGACCAACGGAACTATCATAAATGGTTACTTGCTTGTTGTGATACCGGCCGTAAAAGACGGTCGGCGCGATGGTCACCGTCCCATTGTCATAGCGCAAGCCGAAGTCGAAATTGTCGGACAGCTCCAGGTCCGTATTGTCCCATATGTGTTGCAGGGTCACGCCCTTGGCCATGAAGAGGGCGTATTTGTTATAATACGCATTGTATAAAGGTCCTTGCACCGGGTAGGCATAGTTTCTGCCGTACATGAAACGGGCGGTCAAGGCGTCCGTGATGTCGTAGCTTACGCCGGCATTGGGCAGCCAGGCGTATTTGTCCGACCGGCTCGCGCTGGTCAGGGGATTTTCCAGGGCAACGTCCGTCGCCGAATCATAGGACATATTGGCCAGGCTCGCTGTCTTATAGCCGGTGACGCGCGGCAGGCAGGCCTGAAGGTATTTGAGACCGGCCGTCAGATGCAGTTTTTCAATATCCGTTTTGGTTTGGATGAAAGGCGCAAGGAAGGTCCGGTCGCCGACCGAGGACAGCGTGCCCCAGCTTTTGAAATAATACCCGCCGGAGAGCAGCTTATAGCTCCGCTGACTGGCGACAGGCGGCGGATACAGGGCGATGTCCTGGTACCAGGTACCGAGCTTGACATCAAAGAAGTTCCATTTTTGTTCGAGTTGGGTAATAAAGCCGAATTGTTCCTGCTCCATGTCCATTCTGTTCATCGTATAGCTGGTAATGGCCAGAGGACTTGAATTGGCCGGCGTAAAATAGCGGCTGCCGCTGTTGCCGGCATAATACGGCTTGAAGGTAAAGGTGGCTCCATCCCATAACTGGGCTTCGAATTTGCCAAAAATGGCCCATTCATCAAAATATTGTTTGTTGTAGTCGTAGTATGCCACATCAGTAGCCGGTATGCCCAACCGGCTATTGGAGAAGCCGAAGTTGCGATAATAGGTCATATCCTTGGTCTGGGCATAGGTCAGCGGGCGATACTCATCCTGGTTGAATTTGTTGTACAACCCATACAGTTCAATTTTCATCCGGCCCTCGGCCATCGGTTGCACGAGGCCGCCCATCAGGTTGAAACGCTCGGTATCGCCGCTCCCCCGCCAGGAATCTTGCCGGCTGTAGGAGGACGAACCGAACAGACGCGTCTGCGTGGGCAGGATGCCGGAATCGACACGCGCGAAGGAGCGGGTGAACCCGAAGGAGCCGACCTTCTGCTCCACCGTGCCCCCCGGCGCATAGGCGGGCTCCCGCATCTGCATGTCCAAGGCACCGGCCGAATTGCCGAAGCCGAAGCCCTGATCGGCCGGAATCGGCCCTCGAATGAGGGTCAGGCCGTCCACGTTTTCCAAATCCAGGAAATTTCCCATGGCGCCCTGGCCGACGTTGACGCCGAGGGGCATGCCGTTGATCGTCCGGGACAGCCGGTTATACGTGTCGCCGGATTGGCCGCGGATGCGGATGGAATTCTGGTCCTGCACCAGGCCGTAACCGTCGGAGGTGTCGGTATTGACCGAGGGCAGCAGGTTGAGCGCCTTGAACGGATTGGTTTGCGCCGGCCCGCCGAAGGTTTCGAGGGTCTTTCGGGGCAGGGTGGAAATGCTGGCCGGTTCGGAACGGTTTTCCTGGACGGGGGGTGCGGTGGCCGACTCGGTTACTTCTATTTCCGGGAGTTGATAGCCGCTGCTCTGCGACTTTTGTTTCGCATCCTGGCTGTCTTGTGCCCAGAGAGATACAGGCACAATACTCATGATACAAATACATAAACCAATAGAAAGTACAACTGACCCCTTCATATTCCTTCCTCTAGGCTAAATACTTGTACGCACTGTCGCTCCCATCAAAGAGAATCCTTTTCTATCTTTTGCCGCTCCCCCCTTGCTTGCCCAATAACTTCTGTCATGTATTCTCTATACGGTATTTATCCCCAAGCATATTTCCCTTCTTCGCCACACCCAAGCCGACCTCCAGCCCGGGTTCTGTGACACCGCACCCGGCAGCCCCGCCAGTCCGCCCCAACCATCCGCGCCTTGCCCGAACGCCCGTCCGTGGGGCCTGAAAGCTTGGCACGGCCAAGCGGCGCAGCAGCAGGCCTCACCAGTTCGCCACGGGAGCGTGGCAGCTTTCGTAGATTTAACAAATTATTCCGGTACGGAGTCGCAGCGTCCCTGCCGCGAGCGCTTCCAGCGGCCGGTCCTGTCACCGCCGGGCAGCCGCCGCGCGCCCGGTCCTCCCCGTTGCCGATCGGGGCGGAGAGCCGCGGCAGACATCCGGGCACGAGAGCCCCCCTCCCACCAGGGGAAACGGCCTGGTGAAGCGTTCTGGCAGACCATTCAAAGAAAATAGCATAAAAGGAATTCTATTTTCTTCGGGCATACCATTTCATACTGATTTAATGTTATTTTATAGTCACCAATGTACCAGTCTCCGTGACTGCAATATGTCTTAAAGATGTGGGAAATTTTACGACCTGTCAATAGATCACGCCATGACACAATAGCGTGATTGTATGCCTCCTCTCCCCTATACCATTCAAACACTAGTTCACTTTCATGGAATAGCGGGGTATCTTCTATGCGAGACCGGACGAAGGACACGCTCCCTCTTGAAGATGGACACGAATATCCGCACGGCCTGTACCCGCCACTGTGGTGACGGGTGCGCTCTGATCGCCACGCTGGGCGCGGACGGTTCCGTTTCGCTCCGGGGGGACCCCGACCACCCGTTCACGCGGGGACGCATGTGCGCGAAGACCGCCGCGTTTGCCCGACGCCTGGCCAGCCCCCGCCGGATTGTCACCCCGCTGCTGCGCGTCGGGAACGGCTTCCGGGAAGTTGACTGGGAGGCGGCACTGGACGTGGTCGTGCGCGAGATCGAACGGCTGCGGCCATCCCCGGAGCGGATGCTGCACCTCATGGGTCCGGCCTCGTTCGGGCTGCTTTTCCGCGCGAGCCGGCTGCTTTTCGGGAAACTGGGCGCTTCCGGCTTTTCCGGCGCCATGTGCCTGGCCGCGGGCGCGGCGGCCCAGCGCTGCGACTTCGGGACGCTGCGCCAGGGACCGCTCACCAGCCTCGTCCAGTCGCCCCGCATCGTGAATTGGGGCTGCAACGCCGGCATCCATTCCGTCCATTTGGCGCACCTGCTCGCCCAGGCCCGCCACAACGGCACCCGCATCCTCTCCATCCATCCGGGGGACAACGGCTATGCGCCCCTCTCGGACGACGTGCTGGTGGTGCGGCCCGGCTCGGATCGTTTTTTGGCGGCGGCCGTCCTGCAACGGCTCCGGCAGCGCGGCGCGCTCGACGCGACCGCCCTCGCCCGCTGCCATGATCCGCAGGCCTTTTTGGCCGTGCTGGCCGGTCTCGATACCGCGGCGCTCCGGGAGGCGTGCGGTATATCAGCCGACGCTGTGGAGCTGGTGGCGGACTGGTATGGCGGCGAGGCCGCCACAGCCACCCTGATCGGTCGGGGACTGCAACGGTACGCGTATGGCGGCGAGACCGTGCGCTTCGTTGATGCCCTGGCCATGCTTTCGGGCCAGGTGGGGCGCGCGGGCGGCGGCGTCTATTACAGGCAGGGGGATCCGGACGCGGCGGTCTGGGATTGGACCCGCACGACCCCCGGTTTTTCCCGGCGGTTACGCATCGCCGACCTGGCCCGGGAGATCGAACGGGCCGCCCCGCCCGTGGAGATGGTCTGGATCGAGGGCCTCAATCCGGTCACCCAATGTCCCGACAGCCGCGCCCTGGAGCGGACGCTTCGGGCGCGTTTCACTGTCGCGGTGGAAGCCTTCATGACCGATACCGCCCGTTGCGCCACGGTCATCCTGCCGCCGGCCCTCATGCTCGAATGCGAGGACATCGTCAAAAGCGACTGCCATCCATGGGTGCATTATGCGGCCCAGGTTCTCAAACCTCGCGGTCTGGCGCGCAGCAACTTCGCCATCGCCGCCGCGGTCGGGGCCAGGCTGCAGCCGCCCATCGTCTACCCCGACCCCAGGGAAGTCATGGATACGGCCCTGCGCACCGGGCGTCTCCGGGCTTCCCTGGCCGAACTTCGGGAGAAAGGCTGGTTGGGAACGCCGGTGCCGGAGGTCCCTTGGGCGCATGGCGTCTTCGACCACCCCGACGGCCTCTATCGGCTGCCACCGGAACTCCATGCCGAGACGCCCGCCCCGGCCGCCTTTCCGCTCCGGCTCCTCACGCTTGCGCGCAAAGACGCCCTCCATTCCCAAATACCGCAGGGGACGCAAGCCCTTCCCCCCGTCGCCTGGGTCTCGCCCGATTCGCCGGCCCTGGCCGGGCTTGACCGACGGCGCCCCATACGGCTGGTGACCCCGCTCGGGGCCATGCCCGTCCGATTGGCGCTTCTGGCCGGACTCCACCCCGAGGCGGTCTGCGTCGCGCGCGGCGGATGGCTGCGTACGGGCGGCTGCTGCAACAGCCTCATTGAGGCCCGCGAAGCCGATATGGGGGGGCAAATAGCCTACTATGCCCAACGCGCGCGGCTGGAAAACGGGGAGCGCCCGTCTCGCGCAGCGCCGTAGAAGCGTGTCCGCCGCCTACCGGGCGGTCCGAAAGCCGTTGCTGATGCTCGCAAGATCCTGGCGGATCGTATCGGGCAAGGCCCGATAGGGCTGCATGACCGTGCCCGGATAGCCTTCCGTGATGACCGCGAGCGCGCGTTCGGTTGTCAGGGAAAAGCGGCGCAGATCCGGCGGTGCCGGGAGCAACGAACGGCCAAAGGGGCTGATCGCTCCGTCCAGCCCGTGGCAAACGGCACAGGTGTCGGTCCAGATCTTTACGGCGGCGGCAGCGACTTTATGGGCCGGCTTCGGCGTGGCCGCGAACAGGGAAAAGCGCTCGTCGAGCGTATCCAGGAGCCGCTCCAGCTTGTCCCGGTCGTAGAGCCGGAAATAGGGCATGGCCGAACCGGGCGTCCCCTCTTTCAAAATGCCGTACACATAGGCCCTGTCCGCCCGGATCGAGGACAGATCCTCGGCCGGCACCACCAAGCGGTTGGCGGCCGGGCCATCCCCACGCCCCGCGTCGCCGTGGCACGGCTGGCAGGCCCCGGCGTAGATGGTCGTGCCGTTATCGTAGACAGTGGCCAGTTTGGCCGTAAACGCGGCCAAGGCTTGCCGGCTGTAGGGCGCCAAGGCTTTGGAGCGTTCCTGGCGGGCCGCCACGGCCTGGGCATGGGCCGGCTCCAGGGCCCGGTCCTGGAGAAACTGCCGGGCCAGCAGCATGGAGACGAAGAGCACGGGAAGCAGGACCAGCAGGCTGCGCGGTCCGTTCGCGGCAAGCGGCATCGTGGCGGGCCGCAACGCCCAAAGCACCGACATGGCGGCGGCCACGCCTACGGTCACGGCGCCGAGGACGGGCCAATCCAGGCCGGCGGCCACGGAAAAGACCAGCGGCATGCCGATGACGACCTGGGCAAGCGTCGCGCCGAAAAGCCAGTTGCGCAGGCGGGGCGCCTTTTCGGGATGCGCCCTGGTCGAAAAAAAGAGGTGGAAGGCGGCGCCGAAAACAAGCGCGGCGCCGAGGACATGCAGATAGCGCAACAGCCAGTGCGGCGCGAAAACGGCATCGAGATGCAGGCCCCTGGCCGCGAATCGAGGCCAGATATCCTGCCGCTCCATAAGCGCCACGGCGCCGGTGAAGATCGCCGGGACCGTCAGCAGCGCGCCAACGCCCACAAGGCCGCACCCCAACGCCAGCCAGGGGCTGGTGCTTATCGTGTGGCCAAAGGCGTCAATAAGCAGGAACGCCACGATCAACAGCGGAATCACCGCCAACCAGGCATACGAAAACAGTCCCGTGCCGGTAAAAAACGCCTGGGAATAGCGGACCTGGATGATGAGCAACGGGGCGACGCCCAGCACCACGGCCAGGCTCTTGAGACCCAGATGCGTATGGACCACCTGCGTGTTCCAAAGCTGGGGACCGGCGGCACCGCCGAGCCCTTTTTGCAGGAAGAACAGGAGGCCGAGCAGGGCCGTGCCGAGCATGAGCAAAACGAAAAGCAGATGCAGGCCGAAGGTGATGAAAAGCAGCCCGTGCAGCCAGCTCTCCGGTAACGGCATTGCAAGAAAGAGATCGGTCCACTGGGCCATGACTACTTCTCCTTCGGTCCCGGCTGACGGAGGCGCGAGTCTGGATTGGCCAACGTGTAGAGATAGTCGGCCAAAAGCAGGCGTTCCTGTTCGGACCCGGTGAAGGGCGTCATGAACGGCGCCAGATTTTGAGTGATGGCGGTGATGGCGTTGACCCCGTCGAGCGTGCGTCCGCCAATGCGCTTGCGGATGTCGTTTATGCCCCCGTCCGTATGGCATACGGCGCAGTTGGCCGCAAAAAGCGCCTGCCCGGCCATCATGCCGGCGGAAGCGTTGCCGCTGTCGTTGCGCCAGCGCATCCTGGGCAACAGCGCCTCTTTCTTCGCGGTCAGGGCCAGATTTTCAACCAAGGGGATCTGGTTGGCGTACATGGCGCCCGGCAGCAGATACGGGCCGCGCACGAACTCGCGAACGCGTTCGAATTCCATCACCATTCCCACGCACAAAAGGATGGTCGGGAGGCAAAGGACCCGGCACAGCCCGGGGCGCCGGAGCAGCGCCGCCAGGGCGGTGGCCAGCATGCACAGCCCGGCCAGGCCGTTGAGCAGCGGCACCAGGGCCGGCTGCTGCGCAAAGGCCGCGGTCGCCACCGCGAATTTCCAATGGGTGAGGTAGGTCTGCGGCACCCTGGAGAAATAGACGAGCGCGCTTCCCGCCGCGACCAGGGCCGCGCCGCAAAAGACCGCGCCGCCAAGGCGCAATACCCGGTCGCGCTCCTCCCGTGGTCCCGTAAAACGCCAGGCCGTCCAGGCCACGACGAACAGGGCGCCAAGGCTCAGGCCGCCCGCCACCCGCAGGAAGCATTGGGGGATAAAGGTCGGATTGAAATAGGCTTGGCGGAAGCTCTGTCCCCAGGGCCAGCCGTCGGGCGTCAGCATGAAGCCGAGAATGCCCGAAATCAAGATGGCGGAGAGGACCGCCATGGCCACATAGCCCCAGCCCAGGGCTACCAGCAGGCCCGGCCGGGTTTGGGCCAACCGGTCCCACAGATAATAATAGACGAGCAGGAGCACCACTTCCGCGGTGAAGGCGCCCCATTCGATGAACCAGGGCCAGAAAAACAGGTGGATAAGCGAGCCGATCCCCTCCGGGGCCAGCGCCCCGGTAATAAACCAGATGCCGACGCCGGTGACCGCGCCGACCGACGTCGTGACGACCACGGTCGGGCCGAGCAGCGTACGGCTTATCCGGGCCCAAAAGGGTCCCTTGCCCAGATAGGCCAGGGTTTGGAACACCACGAGCATGGTCACCAGGCCGATGGCCAGACCGTGGCTGATCAGCACATGCAGGACGGCATCAAGGGCAATGGCCATGCCGTCGCCAAGACCGGGAATATGCAGGATGGGAAAGATCATGGCTCACTTTCCTTCCGGCAGGGGGATTTCCCGTTCGATCTTGTCGGGATGGGTGGCCACGAATTTGGGCCGTGGTTTTTCATGGACGAAGCCGGCGACGTCGATGGCTTGTTCCTGGGTGAGGGTAGGGCCGTTTTTGGGCATGTAGCGCCAGGCGAAAAGCGAGAAGGTCCGAATGCGGTGCATGCCCGCCCCGTCGTTGTAGGAGCCGTCGCCCCAAAGCGGCGGTGCAATGGGGGTGCCTTGGCCTTTGTCGCCATGGCATCTGGCGCAAACGTCCGTATAGACCTTGCCACCGTTGGCCCCGTCGGGTTTGTGGGGATTGCCGAGATCATAGGGCAAGGCCCAGGGCACCTTGGAATAGATGGGGATATCCTTGGATATCCACTGCATATAGACCAGCAGGGACTGCATGATCTGGCTGTCCGCCGCCGGGGCCACGCCGTTCATGCTGCGCTCGAAGCAGCCCTGGGTCCGCAGTGCCAGATCAGCGGTATATTCCCGACGCCCGCGATAGCGCGGGTAGACGGCCCCGACGCCGACAAGCGAAATGGTGCTCAGACTTCTGCCGCCGTCGAAGTGGCAGTTGGTGCAGGACAGATCGTTTTTGATATATTTTCCGGCATACTTTTTTGTTTCCGTCATGATTTTGTAGCCGAGCAGCACTTCCGCGCGGATGCTTTCCGGAGCGTCCTCGGGACGCGGCGGATTGAAAAGCGGTTGACCGGCCGGCACCCCAGCCTGCTGGTTCGCAGTCTCCGGCGCCATGGCGATGCGTTTGGTGGAGAGCGTGGACCGGAAAAAGGCGAGAATCCAGGCACCGAACACGAGCAGGAGGATTGCCAGGACAAGCGAGAAAAGAACATTGCTTTTTTGCATAGGGACTCCGTACTGCGCGGGATGGCGAAACGCGAATCCGCCAGGCCGGGGGAGCACCAACCGGGAAGCGGCCCAAGGCAGAATACAGCTCTCGCGGTCTCCAACCCTGTCGGCAGCGGCAAAAAAATCTTATTTCTTCAAGATAGATAGAAATTACCAAGAATTCTTCGAATGTCAACTCATGCGGCTCGCGGTTCTGCGGCCCACTCCGCAGTGCATGCGTTTTTCCCGAGTCGTCACGATCCGTTCGCCGCCAAAGCCCAGTTTTTTGCGCGCTTCGGGCGTACGCGGGCGCATGCTCGGCGGCCCGAACGCCATCCTGCTGAAAATATTCTTCAAGGAGAGAGGAAACACGGCGCGGAACGTTCGCGCTATGAAGGGGATGCCCGGCGGAGCGGCGGCGAACGCGCGCACTCCGCAAAACGGCGCGGCAGACACATCCGTGCGTTATTGCTTGCCACCTTCCAAAGGGAAATTAACCCACAATAGACAAATCAAATTGACGAAAAAGGTGAAGTGTATGTACGAAGTGGAGAAAGGCGTGGCAGAAGATGCCCCCGGGGCATGGGGAGGGACATGGCCGTGAAGCAAGCACCATACGGAACAAGCCGGCGATTCCCGCAAGCAGACCAGGCGGGCTGGTCCGTTGCGGACGCGCTGCCCGGGAAAAAGACGCGCACTGCAGCCGGCCCGAGATCGGGGCCATCAGACGCCCACGGCCGTTGCCCTGCCCACGGGGGCCGGCGCGCGTTTCGGGCCGTGGCCGGACTCGTCTCCGGTGTCCGACCGCCGCGGCGTGACGGTCGGACAGGGGACGACGCATGTTGGTCTTTGTGGGGACGATTATTCGCATGAAATTTAAATTAATGCTACAAAAAAAGATAAATATCAAAAATTTTATCCGCCATATTGCCTTGACGCACTTTTTGGGGAGGACTATACGGCACCCGCCATGGTGCCACCATTTTTATTTTCATATTACGAATACTATAAAAATTTGATTTAAATAATAACCGCCCCTTGCACGGGCGGCACCGCGGCGAACAGGCATTTTTGCGAACGTGACGGCCCAAAAGCCCGGCCCGGGGCGGCGGCAACGAACTCCCGGGCCGTGATCCGTAAACGCGGCAGCGAGGCGCTTATGAACGCACCGTCTCTTGGCCAGGTCGCCTTCGTCTTTTACGCCGGCATCGTCCTGTGCGGCGGGGTGGTTGCCGTGACGGCCCCCAGCTTGATCCGGGCAATGCTTGGCCTGATCGTGTCCCTGTTCGGCGTAGCCGGGCTCTATTTCCTCCTTTTGGCCGAATTCGTCGCCCTGATGCAGATCCTCATCTATGTGGGCGCCGTCTCCGTACTCATGATCTTCGCCATCATGCTGACGCGCGCGGCGGCTGACGGCGGCGAGTCCGCCGGCCCCGGACTTCGCGGCACGCTGCGCGCCATTCCGGCCTTTCTGATCCCGGCCGGAACCCTGGTGCCGCTTCTGCTCCGGTACGGCGTGACGGGATTTGATCGGCCCAAGGCTCTCGCCCCGGCCGCTTTGGGGGCCGGGCTTTTGGGCCCCTACACCCTGGCCTTCGAACTCATCTCCGTGGTGCTGTTGGCGGCCATGGCCGGCGCGGTCATGCTGGCCTTTGAAAAGCGAGGCGCCAAATGAACCCGCTCCTGTGGTACCAGCTCGTGGCCGTGCTCCTGTTGTGCCTGGGCCTTTACGCCCTGGTCGCCCGGCGCACGCTGATCGGCATGCTGCTCGGCGTGGAACTGATGTTAAACGGCGCCGGCCTCTCCATCGTGGCCGCCGCCCAGCTCACCCCCATGGACGCCGTCTTCGGGCAACTCGGGGCCCTGCTCGTCATGGGGCTGGCCGCCGCCGAAGCCACCCTGGTCCTCGCCATCGTGCTGGTTGTTTCCAAACGGTTCGGGGACGCCACCGCCGACGCCCCCCGCGAACTCAAGGGGTAGTCCATGGCCGCCGCCGCCCAAACCGTCGAAAGCGCCCGGGTGCTTGTGCCCCTGGCCGTCACCTTCCTGGCCCCCTTCGTCCTGTGGTTGTTCCGCAAGCACCCGGACCGCCGCGAGAGCGTCTCCTTCGTGGCCGCCGCCCTGGCCTTCCTGTCGGTCCTCTCCCTGGTGCCGGCCGTCCTCGCCGGTTCCATCTGGACCTGCCATATGGTGACCTTTTTCCCGGGCGTCTCCATCCGTTTCGCCGCGGACGGCCTGTCCCTGGTCTTCGCCCTGGTGGCCACCTTCCTGTGGTTTTTCGCCACCAGCTACAACGTCGGCTACATGCGGTCCTTAAACGAGCATGCCCAGACCCGCTATTACTTCTGCTTCGCCGTGGCCATCTTCGGGGCCGTGGGCGTGGCCTTCTCCGGCACCATCGTGACGCTGTACCTTTTCTACGAGGTGATCACCGTCTTCACCTATCCGCTGGTCGCCCACCACCAGGACGCGGAGGGCTACAACGGAGCGCGCAAATACCTGGTCTACCTCATGGGCACGAGCAAGCTCTTCCTGCTGCCGGCCATGATCCTGACCTACGTGCTCACCGGCACCCTGGATTTCAACCTGGGCGACATCTCGCGCGGCATCTTCCCGCCGAACGCCGATCCCACGCTCGTGACCGTCACCTATTTCCTGTTCCTGGCCGGCCTGGCCAAGGCGGCCATCATGCCGCTGCACAACTGGCTGCCCTCGGCCATGGTCGCCCCCACCCCGGTTTCGGCCCTGCTGCATGCCGTGGCCGTGGTCAAGGCCGGCGTCTTTTCGGTCGCCCGGATCATGCTCTCGGTCTTCGGGGTGGATCTGCTGGCCAACCTGAACCTGGGGATCATCACCGCCTATCTGGCCGCCTTCACCATCGTGGCGGCGTCGGTGATCGCGCTGACCAAGGAAGACCTGAAGGCCCGGCTGGCCTATTCCACCGTCAGCCAGCTCTCCTACATCGTCATCGGCGTGGCCATGCTCTCCCCCCTGGCCGTCAAGGGCGGGTTGCTCCACATCGCCCACCACGCCTTTGCCAAGATCACCCTCTTTTTCGCGGCCGGCGCCATCTTCGTGGCCACCGGCCAGAAAAAAATCCCGCTCATGGACGGGCTGGGCCGGCGCATGCCCTGGACGTTCGGAGCCTTTGCCGTGGCCGCGCTGTCCATGATCGGCGTGCCGCCGGTGTGCGGCTTCGTCACCAAATGGTATCTGGCCAGCGGCGCCATCAGCATGCACTCCACCATCCTGCTTCTGGCCCTGCTCGCCTCCACGCTTTTAAATGCCGGCTATTTCGTGCCCGTGGTCTACCGGGCCTTTTTCCGGCCGCCGGTCCAGGGGATGGACCATGCGCAGTTCACCGAAGCGCCCATGGTCATGGTGGTGCCCCTGTGCCTGACCGCCCTTGTTTCCGTGACCCTGGGACTTTTCCCTCAAATCTTCGCGTCCCTGGTGGACGCCTTCGCCGGGTTCTAGGAGGACGCCATGCGGGAACCGAACAGCCTGGGAGCCTGGCTCGACGCGGCCAGGAACAACGCCAGGGCCTTCAAAATACTGTTGTACGCCGTGCTGGCCGTCCTGGTGGGGCTCAACGTCGTGATCCTGCCCCGCCACCCCCATTTCGAGGGCGAGGGGGTGCCCGGATTCTGGGCGGTCTTCGCCCTGGTCGCCGCGATAGGCATGGTCGTGGTGCTCAAAAAAATCGTCTACCCCCTGCTCGCCCGCCCGGAGGAGGATACCAATGACCGGTCTTGACCAGCTTGCGGGCATCCACTTCCTCCACCCCTCCATCGCCTTTCTGGCCCTGGCCCTGGCCCTGGCCTTTCTCAAAAACGACCAGTACCGGATCTGGCGCTGGCTGCTTTTGGCCCCGCCCGTCATGGCCATCGCCTCGGTGGTGTCGCTGACCATGGGGCCGGGCGGCGCCCGGGAACTGGCCGCCGTTTCCTATCTCGGCCAAACGCTGTCCCTCGGCCGGGTGGATACGCTGTCCCTGGTCTTCGCCCATGTCTTTGCCATTCAGTCGCTTATCGGCTTCATCTACGCCCTGCACGTTCCCAGCCGGGGGCAGCACATGGCCGCCTGTCTGTACGTGGCCGGGGCCTTCGGCTGCGTGTTCGCCGGCGACTATCTGTCGTTGTTCATCTTCTGGGAACTCATGAGCATCGGCTCGGTCTTCCTGATCTGGCTGCGCGGCACCCCGGCTGCGACGGCGGCCGGTTTCCGCTACCTCCTCTTCCACATCTTCGGCGGGCTGTTCCTGCTGGCCGGGCTGCTGCTGCGCCACGCGGAGCTGGGCACCTTCGCCTTCACGGCCGTGGCCCCGGACGCCGCGCGCTACTTCGATTACGTCATCCTGATCGGCTTTCTGGTCAACGCCGCCTTCGTGCCCCTGCACGCGTGGCTGCCCGACGCCTATCCCGAGGGCACCGTCACCGGCGCCGTGTTCCTGAGCGCCTTCACGACGAAAACCGCCGTCTACGTCCTGGCCCGGGGCTACGCCGGGTTCGAGATCCTGGCCGTCGGCGGCTGCGTCATGTGCCTCTACGGCGTGTTCTACGCGACCATCGAGAACAATACCCGACGCATCCTGGCCTACCACATCGTCTCCCAGGTCGGGTACATGGTGTGCGGCATCGGCATCGGCACGGCCATGACCCTGGACGGGGCCTGCGCCCACGCCTACGCCCACATCCTTTATAAGGGCCTGCTGTTTATGGGCGCCGGCTGCCTGCTGTACTCGGCCGGCACGGCCAAGTTGACCGAGCTGGGCGGGCTGGCCTCCCGGCTGCCCCTGGTCATGATCGGCTACATGGTCGGGGCCGTGTCCATCTCGGGGATGCCGCTTTTCAACGGCTTCGTCACGAAGACCATGACCATCACCGGCGCGGCCGAGGCCCATCGCACCTGGCTGGCGCTGGGCATGGAACTGGCCGCCGTGGGCACGTTTCTCTCCGTCGGCATCAAGCTTCCGTACTTCGCCTTCTGGGCCAAGCCCAAAAGCACGGCGGAACTCAAACCCATTCCCTGGAACATGTACCTGGGCATGGGCATCGCCTCGGCGCTGTGCCTTTTTATCGGCCTGTTCCCGCAGACCCTCTATGCGCTGCTGCCCTTTCCCACGGAGTACGTTCCCTACACGTCCTGGCACGTGCTCCAGGCCTGTCTGCTCCTCGGATTTACCGGCCTGGGCTTTTCCTTCATGCGCAAAATCATCGTGCCGCACCCGAGCCGCAACCTGGACTTCGACTTCCTGTACCGGGCCGTCGGCCGCGGCTTCGTCAAACTCGTGAGCGTGCCGACGGCGGCCGTGGACAACGTCTGGACCGACGTCTACGCAAAAATCGGCCTGCGCGGCCTTTTGGCGGCCGGACGCGGTACCAGCCTCTTTGACGGCAAGGGCATCGACGGCGTGATCGACGGATCGGCCCGAGGCGTCCGCGAGGGCGGCGGGGCGACGGTGGCCCGGGCCCAGACCGGGCGGATTCAGGACTATCTGGCCGCGGCCGTGGCCCTGGGGCTTCTGCTCTTCGCGGCCGTGTGGTTCCTCGGCTGACAGGGCGCGCCGGTGCGAAAAGGGAGAACTTCATGACGACGCAGTTCGGGTTTCCGGTGGTGACGGCGCTTCTCGTCCTGCCCTTGGCGGCGGCCGTGACCATCATGGGCATGCGACGCGACGGCGCCATCCGCATCCTGTCCCTGGGGGTCGGCATCCTGGAATGTCTGCTGTGCGGGCCGCTGCTGACCTATGTTCCCAACGGCGACGCCTTCCAGTTCGTGGAAAAGGCGCCGTGGCTGCCGGCGCTCGGCATGACCTACCACCTGGGCGTGGACGGCCTGAGCCTCTATATGGTCCTTTTGACGGCACTGATGCTGCCGCTTACCGTGCTCGGGTCCTGGACGTACATTTCCAAGCGGGTCAAGGAGTTCCATTTCTGCCTGCTGCTTATGACCTCGGCCTGCATCGGCGTGTTCACGGCGCTGGATTTCGTGCTCTTCTACGTCTTCTGGGAAGCCATGCTCATCCCCATGTACCTCTTGATCGCCGTCTGGGGCGGCCCCAGGCGTCGCTATGCCTCCATCAAGTTCTTCCTCTACACCCTGGCCGGCTCGACCCTCCTTTTGGCCGCCATTGTGGCCTTCCGCCAGGTGGGCGGCACCTTCTCCATTCCGGAACTGATGGAAAAAAGCTATTCCTTCAAGTTCCAGTTCTGGGCTTTCCTGGCCATGGCGCTGGCCTTCGCCATCAAGGTGCCCATGTTCCCCTTCCACACCTGGTTGCCGGCCGCCCATGTGGAGGCCCCGGCCGCCGGCAGCGTGCTTTTGGCCGCCATTCTCCTTAAAATGGGCACCTACGGTTTTTTGCGCTTCTGCCTGCCGCTGACGCCGGCCGCCTCGGTCACGGCGGCGCCGGTCATGATCGCCGTCTCCATCGCCTCCATCCTCTACGGCGGCTGCATCGCGCTGGGGCAGTCCGACATAAAAAAGCTCATCGCCTATTCCTCGGTGGCCCACATGGGTTTCGTGACGCTTGGGATCTTCCTGTTCAGCGTGGCGGGCCTGTCCGGGGCCATCCTCCAGATGGTCAACCACGGCATCACCACCGGAGCGCTGTTCATGATGATCGGCCTGCTCTACGAACGCAGCCACAGCCGGGAGATCGCGGACAACCAGGGGCTGGGCAAGCACATGCCGGTATTTATGTTTCTGCTCGGGCTGTTCTCCTTTTCCTCCCTGGCCTTTCCCGGCACCAACAGTTTTGTCGGTGAAATCCTGGTCCTGATCGGCGCGTTTAGGGGGAACGTCTGGATCGGCTTCGCCGCCGTGCCCGGAGCCATGCTGGCCGCCGCCTACATGTTTCGCCTGCTCCAGCGCGTGACCTGGGGAGCGCCCAGCTCCTTCAGGCCGAGCTGGGGAGACCTGCGCCCCCGGGAATGGATCGCCCTGGCCCCGCTCGCCGTGCTGGTGTTCTATCTGGGCCTGGCCCCGTCCCTGGCCATCACCACCATCGAACCGTCCATTGAGCGGACCCTGTCCGCTCTCCAGGCCAAAAACCAGGCCCTGGGGCTTCAGGCCGACATGCCCCTGGCCGAACGCCTGAACCTGCCCGCCGCCCTGGCCGTGGCGGACGGGGCGCTGCGCGCCCGCGAGGAACGTCCATGACCGCTACCAAACTCTTGCCGGAACTGTGGTTGCTCGCCATCGTCATCGCCCTGTTCGTCGCGAGCATAAGCGGCGGCAGGCGGTCCGTTCTGGCCTGGCTTCCAGGCGCGGCGGTGCTCGGCGTCCTGCTCGCCGCCCTGTCGCTTTCGGTCCGGGGGGAAATGCTTTTCGGCACCTATCGGCTCGACGGCCTGTCCCAGTTTTTCAAGCTGGTGATCGCCCTGGGCTTTGCCGTGGTGACCGGGATTGCCGCCAGGAACCGGACGTCAAAGGACTTCACGCCCGACTATTGCATGCTGCTTGGCCTGTCCGCCTGGGGACTCATGCTGCTGGCCTCGTGCGTGGAGCTGGTGACGCTCTATCTGGCCCTGGAGTTGTCCTCCTACAGCCTCTACGCGATCATCCCGCTTCGCGGCCAGGATCGCCGGGCCGCCGAGGCCGGCATCAAATACATTCTGTTCGGCGCGGCCGTCACGGCCCTCGCCCTGTTCGGCCTCTCCTATATCATGGCCGCCAAGCACACGACCTCCCTCGCCGCCCTGGCCGCCACGCCCTGGAGCTTTGCCGAGGCCCCGCTGGCCGTGGTCGGTCTGACCCTGTTCCTGGCCGGTTTCTTCTATAAACTGGCGTTGTTCCCGTTCCATTTCTGGTGTCCGGACGTCTACCAGGGGGCCAAGAACGAAACGGCGGCCTATGTGGCCACCATTCCCAAACTCGGGGCCGTGGTGGTGCTGGTACGGCTGGCCGCCCTGGTCGCCCCGGGCATGGCGGTGACCAACCTCTTCGCCATCCTCGGCGCCGTGTCCATGACCGGCGGCAACCTGGCCGCCCTGGTCCAGCGCGACGTCAAACGCCTGCTCGGCTACTCGTCCGTGGCCCACGCCGGCTACATCATGCTGGGACTCGCCGCCGGCTCGGTCGCCGGACTGGCGGCGGCCTCGTTCTACAGCCTGGCCTACATCCTCATGAACCTGACCTGCTTTTACGTCGTGTGCGCCATTGCCACAGACGGCGAGAACCCGACCCTGGACGACCTGGACGGCCTGCACCGCCGGGCCCCGGCCCTGGCCATGATCCTGGCCGTGGCCGCCTTCTCCCTGGTCGGGCTGCCGCCCACGGCGGGATTTACCGGCAAGCTCCTCCTGCTCTCGGCCGCCTGGGACCAGGGCTATCATTGGCTGGTCATCGTGGCCGTGCTCAATACGGCCATCTCCATCTCTTACTATCTCGGCCTGGTGCGCCACGCCTACACCGGCGAATCGCAGGCCCCGGCCCTGGCCGTTTCCCGGGGCTACGTCCTCTTCGGCGGAGTGCTGGCCGCGTTGGTGCTGCTTGTGGGCGTGCTGCCCGCCTCGCTTTACGACCTGGCGGCCTTGGCCGCTACGGGGCTGCACCCGTAGGGAGAATGGAGAGAAGACAAGAAAAGAGAAAGAGGCCTCCGGCGGCCGGGGGGATGATCCCCCCGGCCCCCTGCGTCAGGGGCACAGGCCCCCCCCGCCGGCGGCACGTGCAAAGGAGGACAGCGCATGGTCTTTACCTGGTTTCAAGCGGCGATCCTGCTCTTTTTCGCGGGCGGGGTGCTGTTCGCCGTCGGACCGCTCGTGGCCGGCGTGTTCCTGGCCCCCCGGGCCCGGGGCGGCGCCCTGGCCGAGGCCTACGAATGCGGCGTCCCCACCCACGGCGCCACCTGGGTGCGTTTCGGCATCAACTATTATTTTTACGCCCTGATCTTTTTGGCCTTTGAGGTGGACATCCTCTATCTGTTCCCGGTCGCGGCGCTTTTCGCCCAACCCCAGGGACCGGAAGCGGCCGTCAAATTGCTGGTTTTCCTGGCGGTGCTGGCCGCCGCCATCCTCTACTTCATGCGCAAGGGAGTGTTCACATGGCCCCGCAAAATCCAGGTTGCGCCCCGACCGTAGCGACGGTCGATCCGGCGCTTGTGGCCACCCCGTCGGTCCAGAAGATCCTCGACGTGTGCCGGGCCATGTCCATCTGGCCCATGACGTTCGGCATCGCCTGCTGCGCCATCGAAATGATGGCCGTCGGCATGGCCCGCTTCGACATGGCCCGCTTCGGCTTCGAGGTCTTCCGCCCCTCGCCGCGTCAGTCCGATCTCCTGATCGTGGCCGGCACGGTCAATAAGAAGATCGCCCCGGTCGTCACGCGGCTCTACGAACAGATTCCGGCCCCCCGCTTCGTCATGGCGCTCGGCAACTGCGCCATCTCCGGCGGCCCGTTCAACATCGAAGGCCAGTACAACGTCATCACGGGCGTGGACAACCTGATCCCGGTGGACGTCTACGTGCCGGGCTGCCCGCCCCGGCCCGAGGCCCTGCTGGAAGGCCTGTTCGCCATCCAGAAAAAAATGACCGGCCGACGGTGGTGGGCGGTCCCCAAGGGAGGCGCCTCATGATTCCGGCTTTCGTCGCGGCCATGCACCCGGTCCATGTCGTGGCCATGGATCACGCCGCCACGGGCGTCATCCTGTCGATCACCCTGGAGCCGGCCAGGCTGCCGGATGCCGCGGCCGTGCTCGACCGGGAGGGCTACCTCCTGGAGGACGTCATGGCCTCGGACCTGACCGAAGGGATCGAGGTCCAATACCACTTCAGCCTTCTCGACGGACCGACCCGCCTCGTGCTGCGCCTGATCGTGCCCCACGACGCCCCGGACGTGCCGAGCATCGCCGCCATCTATCCCGGCGCGAACTGGCACGAATGCGAGTGTTTCGATTTTTACGGCATCCGCTTCGTCGGCCACCCCGACCTGCACCGCCTGCTCCTGCCCGAGGACTTCGAGGGGCATCCCCTGCTCAAGGCCCCCGAAGCGCGTCGGTCCTTGGGCGAACTGATGCCGTCATCCTATTGCCGTGCCTGCGGCTTGGCCGAGCCGGACACACCCGCTGCCGCATCCGCCCCGGCGGTCAAGACGGGCCCAAGCGACGCCTGAGGCCAGGAGGAATCATGCACGCCTTCGATCCGACACTCCTGCGGGGCGACCGCGCGTCCGTGCGGTTCGAACCAGGGCCCGCCGAGGACAAACTGATTCTCAGCATGGGGCCGCAACACCCCTCCACGCACGGGGTTCTGCGCGTCATGCTCGAACTGGACGGCGAATACATCCTGCGGGCCGAACCCATCCTCGGCTACATCCATCGCATGCACGAATGGATGGCCGAGCAGCGGACCTATTACCAATTCATGCCCAACATGGGCCGGGTGGATTATCTGCAGGCCATGGCCTGGAATTGGGCCTACGCCGGGGCCGTGGAGCGGCTGGCCGGCATCGAGGTGCCCGAGCGCGCCGAATACATCCGCGTCATCGTTGCGGAACTCAACCGCATAAGCTCGCACCTCGTCTGGTGGGGGGCCTACCTCCTCGACCTCGGGGCCTTCACCCCCATCCTGTACGCCTTCGACGACCGGGAGGTGATCCTCGACATCCTTCAGGACGTCACCGGCTCGCGCCTGACCTATTCCTATTTCACCTTCGGCGGGGTCTACGCCGACGTGCCGGCCGATTTCGCCCCCCGCTGCCTGGCCTTCACCCAAAGGATGCGCTCCCGGCTCCCCATGTACCGGGATCTGGTCACGGACAACGTGATCCTGCGCGGCCGGTGCGAGGGCATTGGCGAACTGTCCGTGGATCAGGCCCGGCGCTACGGGGCCACGGGGCCGATGCTGCGGGGATCGGGCGTGGCCAGCGACACCCGGCGGGCCGAGCCGTACGGCGTTTACGACCGCCTCGACTTCCGCATCCCGGTCTATCCCCAGGGCGACGCCATGGCCCGCTATCTGGTGCGCACAGACGAGCTGGAAACAAGCTGCGACATCATCGACCAGGCCGTGGCCGGGCTGCCCGACGGCCCGTTCGCGGCCAAGACGCCGAAGACCCTGAAGCCCCCCAAGGGCGAAGCCAGCTTCGCCGTCGAGGCGGGCCGGGGAAAAATTGTCGTCCACGTGCGCTCCGACGGCAGCCCCAAACCCTACCGGGTCAAGCTGCGCGCGCCGTGCTTTTCCAACCTGAGCGTCTTTTGCGCATTGGCCAGGGGCGTGCTGCTGGCCGATGCCGTGTCCATCCTGGGCAGCCTTGACCTCGTCATCCCGGAGATCGACCGATGAACCTGGAACTCCTGCTGCGTCTGGATTATCCCCTCACCCGGCTGATCATCGGGCTCCTTGGCGTCTATGCCTTCGTCGGCATAAACGCCCTGGTGCTCGTCTGGGTGGAGCGCAAGGTGGCCGGTCATGTGCAATTACGGCCCGGTCCGCTTCATGTCGGTCCCCACGGGCTGTTGCAAACCGTCCTCGACGCCGTCAAGCTCATGGGCAAGCAGCTCGTCGCCCCGGCGGGCAGCGACAAGATCCTGTTCTGGACCGCGCCGATACTGGCCTTCACGCCGGTGACGGTCTGTTTCCTGCCGCTGCCTTTCGACCCGCATCTCGCCCCCATTCGCATGAACCTCGGCTTGGTGCTCATTTTGGCCTTTTCGGGACTTGGCACGTTGTCCCTGTACCTGGCCGGATGGGGGTCGAACAATAAATGGGGGCTTCTCGGCGCGGCCCGGGCCGTGGCCCAGTCCCTGGCCTACGAGGTGCCGCTGCTGTTATCCGTCATGGCCGTGGCCTTCACCGCCGGTTCCCTGGATCTTTACGAGATTTCGGCCCGGCAGGGCGGCTGGCCCTGGCAGTGGTACGGCCTCAAAAATCCGTTGGCCTTTTTCATTTTCCTGGTGTGCGCCGTGGCCGAGACCAACCGCGCCCCCTTCGACCTGCCCGAAGGCGAATCGGAGCTGACGGCGGGCTTCCATACGGAATACTCGGGGATGGGCTTCGGTCTGTTCTTCCTGGCCGAATACGCCAACATGATCATCGTTTCGGGCGTGGCCGCCGCTCTTTTCCTCGGCGGCTGGCAGGGACCGTTTTTGCCCGGCGCCTGGTGGTTTCTGGTCAAAATTTACTGCATTCTTCTTTTTATCATCTGGCTGCGTTGGACGTATCCCCGTGTGCGCTTCGACCAGCTCTTAAACCTCAGTTGGAAGTGGCTCACCCCGCTGGCGCTGCTGGATCTGGCGCTGGCCGTGGTCGTGGCCGGCTTTGGAGGCTGAGATGGCTGTCGTGCAGGCTCTCCGGAAGACATTTACCGATCTCAAAAGCCTTGTCATCGGCCTCGGCGTGACGGGCAAGGCCTTTTGCCGGCCGACCGTCACCGTGATCTATCCCCGGGAGGAGGTGGACAACCTGGCCTCGTTCCATGGCCATGTGGAACTTGCGGGCAAGGACGACGACCCGGCCGTGCCGCGTTGCGTGGCCTGCGGCGCCTGCGCCAAGGCTTGTCCGTCGCGTTGCCTCACCGTCCTGTGCCCGGTAGCGGCCAAGGAGGACAAGGCGGGCGGCGCTTCCGTAACGATGGCACCGGCCCCGCAGAAGGGCGTCAAGACGCCGGGACAATTCATTCTGGACTTTTCCCTGTGCAGCCTGTGCGGCCAATGCGTCAGGACCTGCCCGGTCGATTCGCTCCGCTTTTCCAACGATGCCTACTTGGTGAGCTTCGACCGCAAGGATTTCCAATTCGACCTTATTGCGCGGTTGCGACGTCAGGCCGCCAGCCCGGCCGCCGGAGGCGGCTTGCGCTAACGCCTCCGGCGGCCAGGGCGCGGCCCTGGACCTGCCGGGGGGAAGCATTCCCCCGGCCCCCCTGATCCGGTGCGAGGGGTCCGGGGGCATCATGCCCCCGGCCGCCGGAGGCATCTTCCTCTCACGCAATGGAGCAGCGGTCTCAGGGATGAAAAAGGCCAGCCGCCCACCACCGCTTGAAAATCCCCCACCCCACTTCTCCTGCATCCGGGAGGGAAGCCCTGAAAAAGATTCAAGCGCCCTTTTCCGGGTGCGCCTGCTGGCATAACGGCTGCTTGATCACAAACGCGGCACGTCCTGCAACGCTTGTCTTTGGTAAGGTGGTCGCGGGAAATTGGACAGCCTGTTAAGCTCTAGTCCTCGACGAGGGAGGACGGTTTTCGATGTCCAAGCGACGGAAGTTTTCAGCGGAATTCAAGGCGAAGGTGGCACTCGAGGCCCTGTCCGGCGAGTTGACCTTGGCCGAGCTGGCCAGCAAGAACGATGGGCATCCGACGCAGATCGCCGGTTGGCCCGGACGACCTGGTATCACAACGTCTTTAGAAACTGACGTTCACGCCCAGTTCGCCGCCGTAGGCTGTCGTCTGCGGGTTGCTGAACATGGTTGAAAAGGAAGCCCGGAGCATCACCCGTTCACTCACCTTGAAGGAGGTACCAATCGATGCCGTGGTCCAATCGGAGTCCACCGGGACGGCATCAACGCTGTACGGCGCGACCGGGACCGTGGTGAGCGAAGCCCGTACCACGCGTTTTTGCTCCACGCACTCGTGGTTCCATTTCACTTCCCCAAACGGTTGCCAGCCGCCCACATCCAGCAAGACGCGCCAGCCGAGCTGGCTGACGGCCGAATCCCGTCTCTGGTGGCCGAACGACAGGGCGGTCACACCGCTTGTGCCGGTTTCGGTGAAGCCATTGATGTCGATTTGTTGCAGAACCATGCCCGCTACCGGACCGGTCGTGAGCGGTCCGAGGCGGATGTCGCCGCCGGCGCGCAAGGCAAGCGCCAAGGACTGCCCGGAGGTGTCGGCGCTGTTCTGGTCGAGGAACATGCCAAGCGCGACCTGACGTTTGATGTTGTCCTGATATGTGCCATAGGACGCCACCACATTTCCCCAGAAAGGCCCGGCCTTGTAGGCCGTATACAGGCTGTACGCTTCGTCCACCTGGTCGTAGTGTCCGCCGCCTTCCGAAAAATGCTGCGTCTGCGTCCCCGCCGTGAACGCCGCGCCAACGATCATTCCGCATGGCATCTGATAATCCGCGCCTGCCGAGCCGACGAAGCGACCGCCGGAAGCATCGGGGAATCCCACAGTGGTTTTGAAATCCAGGGAATTGCCCCCGGCACTGGTCCAGACGTTGATGCCCTTTTCCCCTCGATGCTGCCCGGAAAGATCAATCTGGCCCTGGATGGTGGCCATGCGTGACAAGCCGCTCTGCATGGCGCTTTCCGCCAGCAGGGACATCTGGGTTGGTGCGACGATCAGGCTGTATTCGTAATCCGCTTCAATCTGCTGGCCAGCCGTGGTCAGGTGCACGCCGTTAGCGCCAATAAACAGGTAGGACTGCATCTGGGCCGGGGTGACATCGGCCCAGCTGATATAAAGGGGACTCAGCGACTGGTACAGGGCATTGGCCGAAAGCACCGAGCTGGCGGTGAATCCGAAAAGGGTCGGGTTTTGCACCACGAAGCGAAACAGGCTGTCAATATCAGCGGGAATGAAGCGCACGCCGGCCGCCGACAGGCTCGACCACCGCATTGTCCCATACGACTTGGAGGTCGCGTACAAGGCTGCGTTTTCCGGGGCGATGGCCCCGCCCGGTCCGGCAAATACGGCGTAGTTGTACGAGTTGGGCACCAGGATGGTGCGGGCCCCGGCCGCCTGCAAGGCGGACACACTCGCCGTCTCGATGGCGGCCAGATTGGACAGGAAATTGGGGTTGGCGGCGACCCAGGCCGGAGTCATGGCGCGCAAAAACTGCAGGTCATTGTCGCTGGTTTTGATCACATAAAGGGCGCTGGGATTGGCTATGCCGCCAACGGAAGCGAGGTAGTTCTGGATCTGCCGCACAGTGGACACGTTCGTGGTCGCTGAAACACCTTCAATTGAAGGGTCGCTGTCGGAGACGCGTAGCGGCGCTGTAAAGGCCCCGCCGTTGGCGTAGTTGTATCCGCCGCCACCGACGGCGGCGCCGCTCAGACCGAACCTGTTCGCCAGCATGATGGAGTTTACCACGCCGGGTCCAACGAACGCACCACTGGCGCCGTTGGCCACGGCGTTGGCCACTGCGCGATCTTTTGCCGGGTCTCCCATGGTGTTGTAGCGAAAATACCCGCTATCGAAGGTACTGTCGCCAAACCCGACGAACTGACTGAACCTCGCCACACCGGCCTGGGCCTGTGTGGCGATGACGGTGAACGCAAGCAACGCGGCGGCGAGGGCGAAGCGTTTCATCCTGAAAACCTTTCCATAGGTTGGGTGGAGGCCGATGCATCCTTCCCTGACAGGGGTCTCATGAATGAGGATATGCTTAAAACGTTAACCAGGGCAATATGAAATTTTACATGCCTGGTGGAACGAAAGAGTCGAATCTCTTCGTCGAGTCGCCAAACACCGTATCAACACTGGAGATATTTTGAAATTTCAGTGGCAAAAATTTGGGGATTAGATTCGAAGGAACAGAGGCTGGAATCACGGCCTGCGCAAGTATTATTCAAGGTTCCGCCGCTCTTGATGCCGGGTGCGGCCATGCGGCAGGGAGCACGCCGTCTGCCGCCCAGGCTGCATCCTGGACCTGGAGAAAAATCAGCCATGCCTGCCGCCTCGCGACCCCCGAGAAACGGGACAAGCTACGGCTTGCGAGAATTACGCAGCAGTCTCGGATTTCACAATATGCGGCGCGCCATGAAAAATTGGAAATAGACATGGAGAGCAGGCACTAGTATCACGAGAATGAAGATGCGCCAGATTGGTATTCTGTGTGCGCAGTGGATATGCCTTTAGATTTTTGCTCACAGTATATGTCATATCGTATTAAATTATACACGCTATGAAGCATAGCTTCATTGAAAATGATACTCAGTGTGATACGTTTGTTATAAAAAATGGGAGTCATTTATGTTTGTTTATAAAATGGCATACACTAAAAACATCTTTTTTTTGACTATTACATCGGTGCTTTGCCTCACTTTCGCCACTGCATTGGCGCAACAGGCGATTTCAACGCCGATCCTGACATCAGCCGCAAACTTCAGAGATATCGCTGGCATCCCGACAAGCTCCGGGGGGACCGGATTCGCCAACACGACCAGCAACTTTGGAGTGATGCGAACCGGCATTTATTATCGTTCCAGTGTCTTAAGTCTCAGCAATGCGGATTGGAACACGCTTTCATCGCTGCACATCGTCCGGGATATCGATTTACGGACCCCTCAGGAGATCAGTACGACACCGGACATTGTGCCGGCTGGTGCCATGTATACCACGATCAATGTCTTCGGCACGCCGAGTCCGCCATCCCTCATCCCCGCGAACCCCACCATCGCGTCCCTGCTCCGCGCCGGTCAGAACGGGTACCGGACGTTTGCGACCGATCCGGTCGAGCGGGCGGGATTTCGCACGGTCCTCCTCACCCTGGCCCACGATTCCGGCCCTGATTTGTTCCACTGCTCGGACGGCAAGGACCGCACCGGGTGGACGGCGGTTCTCCTGGAAAGTATCGCCGGCGTATCGCCGACAACCATCATGAGCGACTATCTGGCCTCCGATACCTATCTGGCCAGCCTCCTCAACGCCGCTGCGGCGCGCCTTGCGGCGGCGACGGGGTTGCGCGCAGCGGATCTGATTCCGATCCTTGGTGTAAATTCCACGTATCTCCAGGCAGCGCTCGATCAAGTGATCGCTTCCTACGGATCGATGCAAGCCTATTTGATGCAGGGTTTAGGGTTGAGCCAGGCAGATATCTACGTCCTGCGCGCCAAGATGGTCTATTATACGAGGTTGCCCGGGCAAGGTGTGTTCGCCGGCAATGCTGCCTCCGGAACCGCAATGCTGAACGCGCTCCAGAACTCGCCTCTGTCAGGCACCTATACCAACTACAATTATTATCTGCAGGCAGCCGTAGACGCGGGCACTCTCGGAGGCGTAGAGGGGCAGGTCGGCGGTCAAGTCCATGCGGATGCCGCCGCATATCTGCTGCGCCAGCCGCAGTGGATCGATGCAGCGCTCGCCCCCTATGTCGATAGCCGCGATCTTCAAGAAGGACAGCCCCGTATCTGGTTGGCCGGCCTTGGAGGTGTTTTTGCGTCCCAGGGCCGTACCGGCATTGCCAACAGCACGGAGCGTAGCGCCGGCTCGCTGGTCGGTGCCACGTACCGCCTGAGCGACCAGGCCAGTGCCACCTTCGGCCTCGGCTATCATGGGGGGACGGTTGAAAGCACTGGCGCCACCGCCACGATCAACACGCTTTTGGCGACGATTGGCGGGCGGTACGGGTTTTCGTCCCTGGAAACCGGTCCCTATGCCGTGGTGCGTGCGGATGCCGGTTGGGTCGACTATCAAAGCGAACGCCCTCTCGGATACGGGCTGGGGTCCGCACAGGGCAACACCAACGGTGCCGTTTTGAGCGGCATGGCGGGCCTTGGCGAGGTTATTCGCTTGGCGCCCCTTACGGTCACGCTGCAAGCAGGGGGACGCGTTGCCGATGAAACCCTCGGCAGCTTCAAGGAAAGCGGCAGCGAACTCGCCCTGAATGTTCATGGCCTCAACAATACCGTTTCCAGCGTATTGGCCGACCTGGATGTCAGCCTTGATCGTCACTCCATAGGGACGTGGTCCATAACGCCTGCCGTCACTCTCGGTTATGAGCGGATACTCGGGAATTCACGGATCGAAAGCACCGGAACGCTTTACGGTTACGCGGTGAGCCAATCTGCAGCCTATGAAAGCCACGATCTCATAAAGGCCGGTTTAAGCATAACGGTCCAGCACGACGCGTTCTTCATCAATACCAGAGGCAATGTGATAGCCGGTGACGGAACAAAAAGCACTGGCCTGGGCGGACAGCTCTCCGTTGGGTACCGTTTCTAGGAGAAAAAAATATTTTCTCCATATGGAACAGAGGAGTGTTGAGCCAGCCAAGAAACGTTATGGCATCCGGTCGACTTTTTTGATGATCGCGTCGGTGATGTCGATGGACGGATCGATGAAGGCGAAGCCGTTTTTGTCCTGGACGCTGACAAGTCCATGCTCCTTGGCGTACTCGGCCAGGGCCTTGTTGATCTTGTCCACCACCGGCTTGAACTTGACCGCTTCGGTTTCACCGACGTCCTTGCGTAACTTCTGGTTGTCCTCCACATATTTCTGGACCAGGGACTGCAATTCATTTTTCTTGCCGGACTTGGGATCGGCAATGGCGGAGTTCTGACGCAGTTTCTGGATGGCCTCCTCCTGGGCCTTGAGTTGTTCCTGGCGCTCGGCGAATTGCTTTTGCACCTCTTCCACCACCCGGATGCCGTCATTGCACTTGGTGAGCACCTCCCTGGTATTGATGACCGCTGCCTTGGTGCCTTTCTCGAAAAGCTGGCAACCGGAAAGCATGGCCATGAGTGACAGGGCTACCCAAAATGTCGTAAAGGCCCTCACTCCACGCTCCTTTTGAGTTTAAAATGCATACTTGATGCCGACGCTCACCGCCTGGGCCTCATGATCCGGACGGAAAAGCTCCAGGCCGGCCCTGATCGAAGCGGACAGGGTGTTGGTCATGCGCATGCTCACGCCGGCATCGATGACGGCCGCATGGTAGGCGTGGCCGGAGACACTGGCCTTGTAGCCGGAAAGCGGCGCGCCGATGAACGACGATTCGATGCCCTGGGACTGGTCGAGCCACTGGGCGCCCCAGCCGACCCGCAATTCCGGGGTGATGGTGGCGTGGGCGGTCTCGAAGTTCCGGGCCACCCGGGCACCGAGCATGGTTTGAAGCGAATGATGCTGGCGGGTCTGGACGCGTTGACCCAACGTGCCGGCTTCCGTCTCGGTGAAACCATCCTCGCCCAGGTACTGCCACTCCAGCGAACCGATGGGGCCGAAGGTATAGTCACCGGCCTTGAAATCATAGCCGCCGCCGAGCGACAGAGCGGCATTCCAGCCGTTCCAATGGGCCTTGGCCGTACGCAATACGCCCGGCAGGGCCAGGGTTCTGGCGGATGCAAATGCATCGAGACCGATCCGGGCCACGGCATCGGCATACCAGGCGTCGTGGCGATACGCGCCTAAAAACGCCAGACTCCAATCTGCGACGGTGCCGTTGCCGCTGCCGCTGGACCGCAGGTTCACCGACTGGGACATGAAGGCCGGAGCGATGCCGAAGGTCAGATCGGCCCTGGGGCGGAAGAGCAGGCCGCCGGTCAGGCCGCCGGTATACGATTCGTAGCCCGTGCGGTTGGCATTGCCATACTGTTGGGTATGCAGACCGAGCGGCTTCAGGAACATCCCATACCGTCCGACCTCCAGTTGCGCCGTCCCGTCGCCTGGAGCTACGCCGGTCGCGTTGGCGTTCATGTTGGCCAGAGCGGCAACGGCGTTCGGCCCGATGTCCTGGGTGCCGGCGAAGGCGGCGCTGCCGGTATCGGGCTCGCCGTACAGGGCGCTGCGTTGCGCCGTGGTCAGCGCCTGTCCCCCCTCGATGAGTGCCTGCGTGTAGGCGTCATAGGATTCCGGACTCAGGATGCTGAGCGCGGAGTTGGTCATGCCCGGCGAGGAGAAGTCCAACGTAGCCAGCAAGGCGGCCATCTCGCCGGTGGCCGTGTAGGCCGCGCCGTCGAGTCCCGCGCCAGCCGAGGCGGCTTTCGCGGATTGCCCGGCCAGGGCGTAGGACAGGCGAGAAAGCGTCACGTTGACGCCGTTTGCCGTAGCGGTGGGGGTGAAAATCAGATTCCAACTGCCGCTGGTATTCACGGAGGAGAAGGCGCCGGACACGCCGCCGGCCGATGTCAGGATGGTCCAGGACTGGCCAGTTGGATAGTAGGCTTGTGCCGGAGCGACCGTAAGCATACCGGCCAGGCTGGTCGCGCCGCCAACGACGAGCTGGTCGTAAGCGGTAGGCGTTGTTTCCATATACAATGTCGAGTCTGCATTCTGGGTGTAATTGCCCTGGATGGTCAAGGTGCCCGGCGAGTTGCCGGGCGAAACCAGGCCGTCGGACACAATGTTGCCCGCGATCGTCCCGGCCCCGGACAAGGTGGCGTTCGTGCCGATGGTGAGGCTTGGCGTGGTCAGGGTCCCGTTGATTTTCACCTGTCCGCTGACGGCAAGGGCCTGGCTCAGGGTCAGGTCGGCCCCGGAAGCGACGGTGTAGTTCGCACTGGCCAGGGTGCCCGTGACGGCGAGCGTGCCCGCGTTCACCACGGTGTCTCCCGTATAGGTGTTGCTCCCTTGCAGAAAGAGCGTGCCCGCCCCGAGCTTGGTGAGACCGCCGCTGCCGGCAACCACACCATTTAAGGTCAAGGTATTGGAATTCGTGTCGAAGATGCCGCCACCCGTATCCAAAGCGATGGAGCGGTTGGAAGCAAACGAGGCCCCGAGCGTGAGTTGCCCGGCGCCCAGCGTCAAGGCGCTCGAGGCAGCACCCAGGCTGGCGTCGGATTGCACCTGGAGCGTCCCACCGTACACAGAGGTTCCGCCGGTGTAGGCAGTGGTTCCAGAGAGAGAAAGCGTCCCGCCGGTTATCAATAAATATCCGCTGCCCGTAATTGTCCCGCTATTATTCAAGCTGTTCGTGCCACCGGAAAACAGCAGGCTTCCAATAATAGTGCCGCTATTATTTATTGTCACGCTGGAACCCAAGGTCTCAATGGCAAAGGAATTGTCTCCCGTGGCCGAAATCGTGCCTGTATTTGTGATGGTATTATTCCCACCGTTCACCAATAAGGCTACGCTGCTTGCCCCGGAGACAGAAACGCTTCCAGTATTTGTGATGCTGTTGTTCGCGTTTACCCAAATGCCCCAGGCCCCTGTCCCGGAACCGGAAATCGTGCCCGAGTTCAAAATGGTATTATTATCGTAGACGTGGATGCCATTTCCGCCGGAAGTGAAGCTGATACTCCCGTTATTTGTGATATTGTTGTTAAATGTTGCATCTATACCAGTATAGACGTTCGATATGGAGGCGTTATTGACGATCGTATTGCCGCTGCTGGCCAATATTCCTGTAGAGCCTTGTGTCGTTATGTCCGTATTATTTGTAAAAGTGCTATTGCTTGTCCCTGAATTGTCGAAGAATTGGAAAGCGTCTACGGTTTGGTTATACTGATTCAATACAGTAATATTGATATACCTTCCATCAATGTTGACCGTCGTGTAACCATAATCCCAGGAAAAGACATCCGTAGGAAATATAGGGCCGGGAGTTCCCGAGGGGTCGGATGAGCCACGTTCAGATCCTGCGCCACCGGATATGACTTCATAGGTGCCGTCATGGTTGGTACGATAATACAAATGCTGGTGCCCGCAAAAATAGACCGCCGCATTGCCTGTGATTGTACTCCACAACGCGGCGAAAGCCGGATTGAGCGTTGGCTGGAAAGGATTATAGGCATTCGTGTGGCCAATGACGAACTTGTGCGCAGCCGTGCTGGCCAAAAGTGTTGAATTTATCCAACTCAGTTGAGATGAACTCACATATCCATCGGGGATGGCAGAATTAGCGCTTGTTATATAATAATCATCTGTTATCACGAAAAGTGAATTACCAATCTCAAAAGAAAATGCAAGATTATTATACCCTGATGGTCCGTTTTGATTCCATCTGCTGTTGAATAAACCCTGAAATTCCTGCTGTGCTTGAAGAGGTTGCAAGGAAGAAATATCATGATTTCCGACAAGAGAGGCCGTGGGAATACCAGCACCTTCGATGGGATTGGTAAAATATGATTTGAAGATGTTGAAGTAGGCCGTGTTGCCAAAAAAGGCTGCATCTCCGCCAAAGATAACCACGGAAGGAGTTGGGTTGATGGCAAGTATCGAGCTGACAATCGGGCTAAGTATAGATGCGTTTACGGGATCTGTAAAACTATTTAAGGAACTGTCGGCAAGAAAAACGAAATTGGATGATTGTTCCGCCTCTGCCTTTTTTAGGCACAATGATGTGGATATTAAAACATATATAATTGACATACTGAAGGCATAAAAACCATACTTATTTTTCATGAAAAGTCCTTCCAATTTTTATTGTCTCATTAAATTTTATCGTGATGCTTAGCATATAATAATCATGCTTTGTCAAGACTCTATTCGCGGGAGATCCTTGGCATGGACGTCTTGCACCGACTTTCGCAGGAACTTCACCATCGAGACTGCTGCACAATTGCCTTATGCCAGGCCGATACCCCGCAGCTGGAATTGCAACCATCTCAAATCATATTTGGTTTTTCAAAGGGCAATGCCCTTTGGTCGCCGGATGCCGTCGTTTTTGCAACGATGCATCGGGAATGTCCATTTGTCCGGGTAAGGTCCGAAGGCGGGAGTCTGGACCGAGGACGATAGAAGCCCAACCCCTAGCGAAATCGTACTTTCTTCCAGACCTCCCCCCTCCTGGGCGAGAGGCCGTGCGAACCCCCAGGGCAAACGGAAAAGCTCCAGGAAGGGGCCCTACTGCACGAATCCAAGGGTTGTCCGGGCCGGCGGCCAGGGGCAGCGGGACAGGAACCCCAAAGAACCGATGGGAGCGGGTAGACCCAAGCCCAGTGTGCCTCACTCGGCCAGTTCCTGCGGCATTTCCTGTACAGGGGTCAGGCTTGGTTGCCGACGACGAGAAACCGGGGCAGTGGTCGAGCACCTGCCTCCGATTTTTTCGGAGGATGCACTTGGAAAGGCCAAATGCCCAAGTAGGGGCAGGTTCCCAAGAGAGGGAAGAAGGCCAATCGCCCACCACCGCTTGAAAATCCCCCAAGAGGTCCTCGGCCTTTTTCCTCATGCACCCATGAGGTCAGTTGCGAGGAAAAACTCTTACTGGAGCAAAAAGGCGACGGGTGGGGCGACCTCTTGAAAAAAATTCAAGCGATCCTCCTGTGGGTGCTCAGTCTGGATTGATGGTGCGAAACATCGTGCGGCCCCGGCCGGGGCCGCCAACATCCAGTGTTGGCGCTTAGGCAGAGAAAAAGGGGTCACCGATTTCTCGGTAACCCCTTGGCATGCTTCAAGGAAGGCGGCGCCCGACGAAGATGCGCACCACAAAAATTATCCTAACCATATGATATTAAATAATTATTTTGACATAATGCGGCGATTGGTGGTTATCGGCGGCGTTTGCGTAGCTAGCTGCGGCTCTTTCGGATGGTTGGGTGCTGCAGTCCACCACCAACCGGTCCGCGCGTTTCGCCGACAAGCCAGTCAACGAAGCCGGCAAACAGGTTCCCGGCATCGGCCTGACGTGGGAGGATCGCAACATAACCCGTCCGCGGCACCCGGATGTCCGGCAGCGGCGTCATCAGTCTTCCGCTGGCAATGTCGATCTCCAGCATCGGCAGCGGCCCGATCCCAATGCCCAGCCCATCTTCCACCGCCTGGCGCGTCACGAAGAAGTGATCAAATATCTGGCGGGGAAGTCCGGCAAGGTGTTGGAGCCCTGCCGCCTCGAGCCAGTTCGCCCAATCTCCGGCGCGTGTTTCGCTTGCAAGCAGCGTATGTCCCTCGATGTCGGCTGGTTTCAGGATCGGCCGATGCGCGAACAGCGCTGGGCTCATGATCAGCGTATCCACATCATCCAGCACCGGAACGACGCGATGCTGCGGCCACATATGTTCCCGAGCAACGCCGCGTCGGATCGCCACATCGACGCCACCGCGCAATTCCTCGAGCACAGTCGAAACCGTCGTAACCGCGACTTCGACGTGCGGATGATCGGCGTGGTAGCGATTGAGCCGTGGGATCAGCCAGCGCATCGCGAAACTGGTCGGGGCGCTTACACGCAAGATGCGGCGCGCGCCGGGCCGGCCGCAAGCTTCCGCCGCAACAGCCAGGCGATCGAACGAAAGACCGACCTCCGCGGCGAAGATTCTTGCCATCGGCGTCGCAACCATGCGGCGGCCGTCCTTCGTGAAAAGCCTCTGCCCTAGCCAGCTTTCGAGCGCAGCGATCTGCCGGCTAACCGCGCCATGGGTGAGACCGAGTTCGGTTCCGGCTTCGGTATAACTGCCTGTTCGAGCAGCGACCTCGAAGATGCGCAGCGCATTTAAGGGGGGAAGGTGGTGCATTTTTAATCCGTGAGAAAAACGAACGATACCTGTGATGCTGGGGGTACTAGACGATAAAATCTCACACGTCTACAATGCCGTTGAAAAGGGCGTAACCGAGCAACACCTATTCCATTCCCACTAGGTCTGCCAAAGATGAAACCGAGAGAGCGATCCCCGCGGCAAAAACACCGCCTTGTCGGTGCGTGCCTCACCCACGCGCTGCATGACGGCTACACCGACAGTCTCTATGCCTTCCTGCCCGTATGGCAGGCGCAGTTCGGCCTTTCCTATGCGGCGCTTGCCGTCGTTCGCGCGCTCTATTCCGGGACGATGGGCGGCCTCCAAATCCCGGCCGAGCGAGCCCTTCGCGGCTTGTCGTCGCGAGCGGCGCTGATCCTGTCGACCGTCCTCGCGTCGACGGGCTTGTTGATCATGGCACTGCCGTTCGGCTTTGCGTGTCTTTGCGTCGGTCTCGTCGTGGCCGGCATCGGATCGAGCATCCAGCACCCACGTGGCTCGATGCTCATCACCGACAGTTATGGCAAGGCGTCGCGACGTCCACTCGGCATCTACAACTTTTCGGGCGATCTCGGAAAGGCCTTGTTGCCGGCGCTCGCCGCGGTGCTGCTGCCGATCCTCACCTGGCGACCGGTGCTGGGCCTGATGGCGGTGCTTGGAATCGCTCTGGCGCTCGCCCTGGTGTCACTGGCACCGGCGGCTCCCGTCACCAGGAATGCCACGGGAAAGGCGGCTTCCGGCTGTGGCCGCGGCGGCTTCGGCATTCTAACGACGATCGGCGCGCTCGATACGGCGACCCGCATGGGTTATTTGCTGTTTCTGCCCTTCCTCATCCATGGACAGGGCGGAGACTCGTCGACGGTTGGAATCGCACTCGCCCTGCTGTTCATCGGCGGTGCTTTCGGAAAGGCGACGTGCGGCTGGCTCGGGGAGCGGCGGGGTGTTGTCGGGAGCGTCATGATGACCGAAGCCGCAACAGCCTTGCTGATCGCGGCGACGCTGTTCACGCCACAGACGCCAACGCTCATCCTGCTGCCGCTGCTCGGTATCGTGCTAAACGGTACCTCTTCGGTGCTCTACGGCACTGTGCCGGAGCTTTCCGATGGCGATACGAGCCAAGCCTTCGCGGTCTTCTACACGTGCGTCATCGGCTCTGGAGGTATCGCGCCGGTTCTTTACGGTGTGGTTGCCGATCACAGCAATCAGACTATCGGCGTGCTGGCCTCGGCGGTGACCGCCGCCCTGATCGTTCCGCTTGCACTGGCGCTACGGCCCCATCTGCGCAGCTCCTCCGTGAAATCGTGCAAGCGGTCCGTATGATCCCAGCGCCGACGTCCCAACCCTAGCCCAAATGGACGTTCCTCCATACCAGCCCCCTCCTGGGCGAGAAGCCGGCCGGGGAGCCGCTTACCAAGAAAGCAGCGTATTGGGCTGGGCATATCGCGGGTTGACAACGTAGCGGCCTGAGTCAGGGGGCATACTGCCGGCAACATGGCCTTTCCCAGAGTTCGCTGCGCTATTGGCGGAAGCGCTTAGGTGCAACGAATGACAGGGATGCCGCGTCTTTCGTCACCATCGTCCCCGTGCCGCTACCCGCGTCGGCTCAGGCGGACATGACAACCGCACCGGAACCGATGCTGGTGCATGTGGGCAACGCCTTTCGCATCGAGATCAGAGGCGACTTTGCCGCGCCAGTGCTGGAGAAACTTGTCCGCACGCTGACGCGGCTATGATGTTGCCGGCAAACGGCGTCCGGGTCTACCTGGCCCTGGGGGCCACGGACATGCGCAAGGCCATTGACGGCCTGTCCATCTTGGTCTCGCAGCAGCTGCGACTTGATCCGTTCGCCGGCCAGCTGTTTGGCTTTTGCAACCGCAGCCGGACGATCATCAAGCTGCTCTACTGGGACCGCAACGGGTTTTGCCTGTGGCAAAAGCGCTTGGAGCGCCACATCTTTCGCTGGCCGACTTCCGAGGCCGAGGTCATGGCCATCGACTCAAGGCAGCTCGCCTGGCTGCTCGACGGTCTTGATCCCCTGGCCGTAAAAGGGCATTCCCGCCTGGAGTATTCGACGGTCTTTTGACAAGTATTGCCTTGATTAAATTGAATAATAATGACATATTATCTGGGCCGTGGACATCAATGCCCTTCCTGACGATCCTGCCGTTCTCAAAGGTGCTGCTCAGTGCCCGCGTCGCCACCACGCCGCCCAAGAGCCTGTTCGGCAAGACCATCAACTACGCCCTCAAGCAGTGGGACCGGCTGGTCGTCTATCTGGAGGACGGCCGGCTGCGCCCGGACAACAACCTGGCCGAAAACGCCATCCGTCCCTTTGCCGTGGGGCGCAAGAACTGGCTTTTCTCAGGCCACCCGCGCGGGGCCGACGCCTCGGCCACCCTGTACTCCCTCATCGAGACCGCCAAGGCCAACGGCCTGGAGCCATACCGCTATCTGCGCCACCTCTTCGAGCACTTGCCGGCCGCGACCACCGATGCCCAGCGCAAGGCGCTCCTGCCCCAATATCTCGATCCCTGCTCCATGCGCATCCCTGCCTGAGCTTCTGCTCCTTCACTGCCAACGCCGCAAGAAGGGGCTGATGAGACGCTTACGAAGAGAGTGGTGTGGGCCTTTAGTTGTATTACCACCTATGCCTATAAAAATGGAACTAATGCCATGATATAAATAAAACTCACATAAAATCATGAGTTATTAGATGGGCAAGAAAGTTTGAGCAGGAAAGTTTATAGGAAAAATTATTTATTTGAGATGATATAAACTTCCTGAATATATCACGATTCATTTCTGTACGACAAATAGAATTAATTATCTTACAATCGTTCTTTAGTATGTCATTATATATATAATAAGCCAGGATTGTGTCATTAAATAAAAATATATTTTCTGGAGATATACATTTTTTTAAAATTAAAAAATCGCAAATAGCCTGAGAAAATGCACTAAAAATAAAATATTTACCATCCCTATCTAAAACTTGATTTGAATCAATAAATTCATCAAAATCTAACCCCAAAAACTGACTACCTAGCTTCCCCCTGCTTCCCCTGCCAATATAAAAGCTTTTTTTATTAAACAGGGCACTCGTAAATCCCAAAAGATCATGCGGACAATCTGCGTTTTTCCCATACGCCAGTGCCATTATGTTTAAGGTTGTTACATAATCTTCTGCCCTTATATTAGGAATTCTACCACATTTTTTTAAAATACAAAGTTTGTCAACTTGTTGATATTCACAAGAAGGCCAAATACGCTTTAAAGTTTCAACAAATGTATAAACACCAGGATGAATGAAATCAACATCATGAAATAAAACAAGACCATTCTCTTTAACCAATGGGGCAAGAGTAAAAAAATCCAATAAAACTCCATCAAAATAGTGATCACCATCAATAAAAAGCAAATCTATCTCAAGGGTAGCATGTTTTTCAAAAAAATCCGAGGATGTTCCTCTAAAGAAAAATAGCTTAGACCTGCTGACAGAAGAATCATCCAGAACGTCGGCAACATCAATACAATAAAGTGAAGAAGTAGGAGCTGCTTCAGTAAAAATATAAGCCGATCCACCGAAAGCACTTCCAACTTCAACTATAGTACTCCCATCTTGTAAAGAAGAACTTGCACAGGCTAGCGCGAGCCTTTCATTGTTGGTTGAGATAGAACGAGCGGACAATACGTTGAATAAGTCAAACATAAATCACCTCTGCTTAAAGAGTAAGCAAAATTCATTTTAATGTTACATTACTAGCATTTTCTTTCTATTTTAGTCAATAGCTATTTTTTAAAAAATGCCCAATTTTTCCTCCCTCCGTGAAAAAATCCCAACAAACCCCTTGACCTCCCTGTGGTCTAGGGTTTCTTGGACAGTTTCGCGACCACCTCAGTTCCGAGCGAGTCAGCTACCGCAACGGCTACCGGGCCCGCAGCCTTGATACCCGCGTCGGCTCCCTGCAGCTACGCATCCCCAAGCTGCGCCAGGGCAGCTCCTTTCCGCCCTTCCTGGAGCCGCGCAAGACCAGCGAACGCGCCTTGGTGGCCGTCATCCAGGAGGCCTGGATCGGCGGCATATCGACGCGGCGCGTGGACGATCTCGTCCAGGCCATGGGGCTTTCCGGCATCTCGAAACCCCAGGTGTCCAAGCTGTGCAAGGACATCGATGAACGGGGCCATGCCTTTCTTTCCAGGCCACTGACGGGAGAATGGCCCTATTTGTGGTTGGACGCGACCTACCTCAAACAGCGCGAAGGCGGCCGTATGGTCAGCGTCGCCGCCATAATTGCCGTGGCGGCGAACACCGAAGGCCGCCGGGAAATCGTGGGGCTGCACATCGGCCCCAGCGAAGCCGAGCCGTTCTGGTCTTTTTTCCTCAAAGGCCTTCTTCGTCGGGGACTCACCGGTGTGAAGCTTGTCGTCTCCGACGCCCATGAAGGTCTCAAGGTCGCCATCGCCAAGACGTTCGGAGCCACGTGGCAGCGTTGCCGGGTCCACGGATGCGAAACGCCTTGGCTCGCGTCCCTAAATCGCAGCACACCATGGTTTCCGCCGCCCTCCGTCAGGCCCTTTTGCAGCCGGACGCGCCAGCGCCAGCCAGACCTGGCGGCATGTCGCCGACCAGCTTCGCGGCAAATGGCCAAAACTCGCCAGCTTCATGGACGAAACCGAGCACGACGTGCTGGCCTACATGACCTTCCCGGCACAGCACCGAGTCAAGCTGCACAGCACCAATCCGTTAGAAAGGCTGAATAAAGAGGTTAAACGTCGGGCGGACGTGGGCGGCATCTTCCCCAACGAAGCCTCCATAATCCGGCTCATCGGGGCCATCTTGTTGGAGCAAAACGACGAGTGGCAGCTGCAAAGCCGCTCCATGCAGGTCGAGGCCATGGCCGAACTCAACCCCCAGCTCAACGAGGCGCAGCCAGCCCAAATTCCACCCAGGGCAGCCTGACCGATTGCCACCTCAAGCACACCGGAATTTACACCACGTTGACGGACGCGACCTGCGAACCCTTGTGTTGCTCATACCGGGGAGCCAACAAAACCTGTTGGCGCAGTGTTGGCTGGGGAAAAGAAGAAGGGGTTATCCCTTTCGAGATAACCCCTTGAAGTCGTTGTGGTGGAGCTGGAGGGAATCGAACCCACGACCTCTTGAATGCCATGTCAGCAATACATTGAAATTATTAATCTTTTTTCTGTCCATCGTACGTCTTCAACAGTATTTTGTTGGCGCCTGCCAACTGGATTTTGGCTTTTTTTGGCGGGCCTGCCACTGTGCCGCCAACAGGTATTTGGCGGCTGTGGTCGGGTAGCCAACACGGCTGTGGTTAGGCAGCCACTAGGCAGCCAACGGGGTTGTCGCTGGTCTTGGTTCATAGGCTCCTGTGACTTGTAAAACCAGCAACTTTCACCTGCACAGGACCATGACTCACTCCAAGAAGCGCACGGGGATTCTTGTTAATACCCTATATCTACTCAATATTTATGGCAGAGCACAAGATAAATAAGAATTTTTTCATTGCCTGTTGGTGACAAATATGCCAACGGGCCTTATATGAAAATGACAAGGCCGGTCTCCTGGATCAAATCGGCCCGAAAAGACTTCGAGGAATTCCCCCAGGCTGTTCAGGCAGACATCCTGAGCGCTTTGACCATGGTGGCCGAAGGGGTAACCCCGGGAGTGGCCAAGCCGCTGAAGACTCTTGAGGGCGGTGTCTTCGAATTGGCTCTCCGCCATCGGGGCGATGCCTTTCGAGCTGTGTATGCGTTGAAGATCGACTCGGACATTTGGGTGATACACGCTTTCCAGAAAAAATCGAAGCGTGGGATTAAGACACCTCAAATGGAGATCGACCTCATCCGGGAGCGCCTGAAACGGTTGCAGGAGATGTTGCGATGAATGACGACATGGAACTTGTCCGGGGAAGTGGCAATGCGTTCCAAGATTTCGGACGTGAGAACGCCGGCCTGGAACAGGCGCGTGCGTTACTTGCTGCCAGGATTGTCCGCACCTTGGACGAACGCGGCATTTCTACCCGTGAAGCTGCGCGTCTTACGGGTATCGCCCATTCCGAGTTTTCCCGTATCCGCAACGCCAGATTGTCCAGATTTTCATTAGACCGTATGATTACGATTCTGGGAAGGCTGGACCATGATGTTGAGGTGAGCGTCACCTTTCAAAAGCGTCAATCAGTTGCACAGACTAGCGTTCATGTTTGAAGCTGTGTTTCGGATACTACGGATAGGCAGTATTGCTATCACGCATCGAGCAGCTTCTGTTTTTCTGAGAATTACGCAGAAAAGCGTTAATTGGCCGAATTATGCTATTTTTCGTCGTCGGAACATTTGAAAAAAACACAAGAGGTCTCAATCTGAATTTTCAATCACCTGAAATCATTTGCTTGTTCTTTTGAGCGCTCCTGAATGCCATGCCACCATCAGAACATAACATATTGAAATATTTAATATTTTTAGATAAAATTCCGGGGAACTACAGCGCTTTTGTTGGCTCCAGCCAACAGTCATCATGAGGCCTGTGGCGCATCAGCCAACATACCGCCAACAGTCTGCCAAAGCGTCTGTGGCTCGCCTGCCAACGGTCATGTGGCATGACAGCCAACGCGGCACTCAAGGTGGCGAGCATAGAACACAACGCCAACACGTTCAATGTGATCGCGTAACTGGACGTGGCTCAGCTGGCTGAACACTGAGAGGTCAATACTATAGGGCAGATCAAGTTCATCAAGTTCATCGAGAATCCGGTTCTTTTGCTTCAGGGAAATTTCGTTGCCGTAAAGAGTCAAATCTATATCCGAACCCGGCTTGTATGTCCCCTTGGCGCGTGAACCATAAAGCACCGCCTTCTCAACCTCGGGGTGCCTTGCAAAAACCGAAATGATCTTTTCTATTGTTTGCTCGCTGAGCCCGAATTGCATCACTCGTTTCCAGATTGTTCGTAGAGACTGCTGAATTTTTTTGACATCTTCAGAAAAGCCGGATGATGTTCATTCAGGATTCTCTTGACGATGTCTTGGGCTGTTCCCTGATCGTAGGTGTGCGAGGAGAGATTTCTGTCCCGAATCATCGTCATCCATGTTTCGCCATCTTCAATCAGCCCGTTCTTGAACGCCTCGCGAACGGCCCCTCTCGAACCAACGATGTCCCTGATACCTTGGTACTCAAGGTAATCCTTCAAGACATTCCAGGCGAGTTCATGCGTGAATTCGAATGACTGGATCACTCCCTGCTCTTCCAACATCGAGAGTGACCGTTTTTTGGCCAGTTCTACGGCGCCGGAAAGCGTTTGGAGCGCCTTTACGTAGTTGTCAAACCGCTGCTTCCAGCGAATGTCTTCCGGCATCCCTTATCTCCCTTCACCGAAAATTACGCGCAGGGGTTTGGCTCATCGGTACATTCCACAGATGCAAGGCAGAATCACTCCCTTGATATGCCTCGATGACCGAAGCCACGCAACCTGAAGATGGGGACATGGCTACCATACGCCTACCCCCCGGATATCCTGTCGATCCACCGTTTACAAGGGCCTGTGATCGAAGCTTGTAATACCTTCCAGGGTGCCGCTTCTTCGAGCGGCTTGCGAGAGTCAATGCATCCTGCTACCCCTGCCGCCAAATGCCGTGCAGGGTCAAGGCTTATGATTATCCTTCATGCCGCCCAATCCGATGTCGGGTTGCTCCTCTGGGGGGAAGCGTCCTTTGATGCCGCCGCCACTCCCAGTGCATGGAAAGGGAGAAAAGCGACTCCACGCCCTTCGCCCTATGCCGTCCGCGCAGAAGCACTTGATGCGCTGCTGCAAAAACGATTTCCCTTGGCCAAGGCTGCAGCATTGCCAATTGATGCCGCAGCATGGCTGCCCTCCAATGGGAAAGCCCCCCTTCCCTCAAGCCATCTTCTGGGTGATACGCAAGCGCCCGCATCGGGCGCGGCCTTAACCCCGTGGCTGGTCTCTGCGTTGCTCCTGGAGGGTGAGGCGCTCTTGGCCATTCTTTCCGTTTGTTGGCAGAAAAGGACACTCACCAGCGGCATTGTCGTGGGAGCCGATCTCGCCTACTGGGCGGAGATGCTCCGATTCGCGGGAGCGCTTGTTGCCAAGCAACAATTTCTTCCTGGCATTCGGACCGTCGGCGGCGAAGTGCATGCCGTGTGGGAGCCTGCTTTGGACGCTGGGGACCAAGGGCGCTTGGTGACGTTCGCGAGGCGGATGCCGCCTTCGGCTCGCGCTCTGGCCGATCCCAGCCAAAAACAACCGCCATCGATACCGGCACAACAAGTTCTGCTGTCATTTCTCGTCGATGCTGTTGATGCCCTGGTTCGATCAGCCATCACGTCGGCACGGCACGCCAGCCGGCGCTCACGTCAATCGCTTGCACCGGAAAGCGTCCATGATGCCTGGATGACCGCATTGCGTTCTCCGGACGGGCTGATCGAATGGGTAAAAAAGGACGTCTCCGCGCTCCACAAGGATATCATGCGCTGGAAGCGCCCCATCACTGTGACGGCAGCGTCTCCGGTCCGCCTTTGTTTCAGGCTGGAAGAACCGGGCGAGGCGGCACCGCCAGGGAAAGAGACATGGAGGGTGTCGTATTTATTGCAGCCGCATACCGACCGCAGTTTACTGGTTCCCTTGGCTGAACTCTGGCGGACAAAAACGGTGAATCGTGAAGCACTCAAGCCCCTTGGCCCCAATCCCAAGGAATACGTGCTTCTTTCCCTGGGGCAAGCGTCTATCCTTTCTCCGCATATTGCCGCCAGTCTGAAGGGACCGGCCCCAACCGGGTTTTCCTGCGACACCAAGACGGCCCACGAGTTCCTGACGTTGACAGCCCCCTCGCTCGAACAAGCCGGTTTCGGCGTCATGCTCCCAGCCTGGTGGACCCGCACCGGGACGAAACTGCGCCCTAGCGTGCGGGCGCATGTGGAGAGTCCCCAATTTCCATCGTCAGGCGGCCTGTCCCTGGACGCCATCTCGGATTTTCAGTGGGAAGTCTCGCTCGGCGAGGCCCGCATGAGTCTAAAGGAACTCGCGGCCCTGGCCAAACTCAAGGCTCCATTGGTCCAGGTCCGGGGGCAGTGGGTCGAGGTCAATGCCGAAGCGATAGCCTCCGCCGTGGCCTATTGGAAAAAACAGGCGAGGGAGACGGCTTCGGTGCGCGAGATCATCCACATGGCGCTCGGAGGTCAGGAAACGCATCATGGATTCGCTTTTGGCGGCATCGAGGCGACCGGTTGGATCAAGGACCTTCTGGAACAGCTTGAAGGCCGAGCGAATTTTCAGGAACTTTCCTCTCCAGAAACACTCGCTGCCACGCTACGCCCTTATCAAATTCGCGGATTCTCCTGGTTGTCGTTTTTACGGCAATGGGGTCTCGGGGCCTGTCTTGCAGACGACATGGGGCTCGGCAAAACCATGCAGACCTTGGCGCTGCTTCTTTCGCTCCGGGAAGTCGAGGAGAAAAAGCCCAGTCTGTTGATCTGCCCGACTTCCGTGGTCAACAACTGGGTCCAGGAAGCAGCCCGATTCGCACCCGGCTTGCCGGTCATGGTGCATCATGGCCTTGGTCGGAAAAAAGATGCCTCTTTTGAAAAAACAGCCGCCGAGCATGCCCTGGTCATTTCGAGCTATGGGCTTTTGCAACGAGATGTATCCGTTTTTCAAAACGTCGCCTGGGCCGGCGTGATTCTGGACGAAGCGCAAAACATCAAGAATCCTGAGACGAAACAAGCCAAGGCGGCCCGGGCCATCCCGGCGGATTTTCGAATCGCCCTGACCGGCACGCCTGTCGAGAACAATGTCGGTGACCTGTGGTCGATCATGGAGTTCCTCAACCCGGGTTTCTTGGGAAATCAAGCGGAGTTTCGCCGACGATTTTTCGTTCCTATCCAGACAGGTCGCGATCCTGAGGCCCCGGAAAAGCTCAAGCGTTTGACCGGCCCCTTCATCCTGCGTCGCGTCAAGACAGACAAGACCGTCATCGCCGACCTGCCCGACAAGGTGGAACGCAAGGAACACTGCCATCTGACGAAGGAACAGGCCTCCCTGTACGCCGCAGTACTCAAGGATTTGGAAAAGACCCTGACCGAGGCCGAAGGCATACAGCGGAAAGGGATCATCCTGGCCACCCTGTCCAAGCTTAAGCAAGTGTGCAACCACCCGGCCCAATTCCTCGGCGACAATTCAGCCATTCCCGGTCGGTCCGGCAAGTTGTCCCGCCTGACGGAAATGCTTGAGGAAGTGATCGAATCCAGAGACAGGGCGCTGGTCTTTACCCAGTTCAAAGAGATGGGAGACCTCCTCAAAACCCACCTCCAGGAAACGTTTGGTCAGGAACTCCTCTTCCTGCACGGCGGCGTGACGAAAAACTTTCGCGACAAGATGGTTGAGCGTTTCCAGTCGTCCACCGGGGCGCCCCCGGTCTTTATTCTATCCCTTAAAGCTGGCGGAACCGGGCTCAACTTGACCAATGCCAATCACGTCTTCCACTATGACCGCTGGTGGAATCCGGCAGTGGAAAATCAGGCCACGGACCGGGCCTTTCGCATCGGCCAGCACAAAAACGTGCTGGTGCACAAATTCCTGTGCGTCGGAACCTTGGAAGACAAAATAGACGCCATGATCGAACAGAAGCAGAATTTGGCCAATGCCGTGGTCGGCACTGGCGAAGCATGGCTTACGGAGCTGTCTGACGCCGAGATCAAAGATCTCTTTGCGCTTCGCAAGGAAGCGCTTGGGGCATAGTATGTCTCCGTATTACGGATACTTCCCCCCATCCAAGCCCAAAGAGGCAAAGGGTGGCATCAAGGCGCAAAGCAAACGTGGCGCTTTCGGCGAAAGCTGGTGGGCCAAACGTTGGATCGAAGTTCTCTCTGGATTCAACCTTGGGGCCAGGCTGACTCGAGGCCGCAGTTATGCTCGGAGCGGGCAGGTACTCACCGTGGAAATCGGCGTTGGCGCCATTTCCGCCAAAGTGCAGGGATCTCGTTCCGAGCCCTATGCCGTTACCATACGCGTCAAGACGCTTTCGCCAGCGGAATGGTCCACGGTCGCAACCGTTCTTTCTCACAAGACAGGCCATGTCGCGGCCCTGCTCGCGGGGCAAATGCCCCAGGCCCTGGAGGACGTTTTCACAAAGGCCAAGGTATCGCTTTTCCCCTCCCGTTACGAAGACTTGATAACGGAGTGCTCCTGCCCGGACTGGTCAAATCCCTGCAAACATATCGCCGCCGTGTATTTTCTCGTGGCCGAAGAATTCGACCGAGATCCGTTTTTGCTTTTGAAGCTCAGGGGGATGACGCGGACGGGTTTGATTGAGATACTACAGGACGTACAGGCAGAGGATGATGCGCCACATCGCGAGGCTCAGCACGAGAGCATACACGCACGAGAGCCATTGCCCGTCGATTGCAGCGCATTCTGGGGGCAAGCGAAGAAAGAGGACTTGGCACTGGGTGAAGTAGCAGTGCCGGCGGTTAAAGCGTCGTTGGTCTACCGCCTGGGGGCATTTCCTTTTTGGCGGGGGCAGGAGGAATTTTTGCCGGCACTTGAGGCGTTGTATGAGGCGGCATCAAAAAAGGGGCTGGCGGCAATACTTGAGGAGTAAGGATGAGCTGGTCCCCTGGAAAATCGAAAAAGGTCCCCCGATTGTTTGAATCCCTTTCAAGCGATCCCCTCTCAAATTCTACAGATATATCAAATAAAATTAGATAGATAAAAACAAAACTGGGGGTCATTGGAATTTTAGTCAAGATGTCGGGTTGCTCTCTTCAGTTCGCCAGCAGCGTATCATACTGAAATCATTCATGCGCCTTAACGCGACCTGATGGTCCCCTGGCCTCTTGAATAATGCATCAAGTGTCCGAAGCAGCGGATTTCCAAGCTCCTGATATGTCTACTTAATAGTCCGAAGCGCTCCTGAATGCCATGCCAGCAATATATTGAAATTATTAATCTTTTTTCTGTCCATCGTACGTCTTCAACAGTATTTTGTTGGCGCCTGCCAACTGGATTTTGGCTTTCTTTGGCGGGCCTGCCACTGTGCCGCCAACAGGTATTTGGCGGCTGTGGTCGGGTAGCCAACACGGCTGTGGTTAGGCAGCCACTAGGCAGCCAACGGGGTTGTCGCTGGTCTTGGTTCATAGGCTCC
>Ga0183095_10226_pt1 | contig 283470 bp, 242 predicted proteins | sample BioMet4_FD_130346 | JGI IMG/M metagenome (GOLD analysis project Ga0183095, IMG submission 130346) | Microbial communities from bioreactor (seeded with sewage sludge) at LBNL, California, USA - Biofuel metagenome 4 (v2) (version 3) | ecosystem: Engineered > Bioreactor > Anaerobic > Unclassified ...
GTGAATTGCTTTCAAAATTGTATCTTTGAGGATTAGAAACAGCTGGGAGTCAATTGCAATGTCTGGAAACGGTGTTGTGAATTGCTTTCAAAATTGTATCTTTGAGGATTAGAAACAGCCTCTAGGCTTGCAGCAGCACATCACCCCCCGTTGTGAATTGCTTTCAAAATTGTATCTTTGAGGATTAGAAACAGCTCGATACGCGTTTTCAACTGTTTAGCAAATCATTAGAAGCTGTTTTAGAAAAGAAAAATCCGCCTGAAAATGACGGATTTTTTCTTTTAAGCGTAGAGTTTCCTTTGTCAGAAAAGTTCAAGTTGCTGCCCGGGCGAAGTTGGTGCTTTTACTTTCTTTCCGGAAAACAGTTGAATTTCTCCAAATTGTTTGTCGGTTATACACATGATTCCGATATTTCCAACTTCCGGTAAAAAAGATTTAACCCTCGTAATATGAACATCTGCATTTTCTCTGCTCGCACAATGACGAAGATAGATGGAAAATTGGAACATAGTGAATCCATCACAAATCAGATTTTTGCGGAAAACAGAATAAATTCTCCTCTCCTTCTTTGTCTCTGTCGGCAAATCAAAAAGTACCAAAACCCACATGACGCGATATTCACTAAAACGGTCGGTCAAATCAGCATGTTTGGATAAGTGATCTTGCGCAATTCTCCTTTGAAGCATTTGTATAAAGATGAAGTTGTTTGAGATACTGCCACCATTAAAGGACTTCTTTGTCCACTAATAAAAACGTCCAAAACAGGAATGGACAGAAGTCTCTTTTTCAACGGGGTAGTAACTTCGCTGATGTCCTTCTCCTCTTCCATGATTTTGAGAATAAATTCATCGACATACGGACGATAAGGTTCCATAATGTCATCGGCTAAACAATATGCATTATATCGGTTGTGATGATGAATGCCTAATGTGGGAAGCAAGCCGCTAACTACAAGTGAACGGGCAACGACTGCTCTTAGAATTGCATAACCATAATTAAGAAGGTTGTTTGGCGGAACGCCATCGCGGTCGCGCGTGAAATCGGGGATGTTTGGGAAAATATTCTTCCAATAGTAAACAGCAGCTCGCGCTTCCAAGTTCTCAGAATCTCCACTTTTCACATCACTTGCCCAAACAAGCATATTTTTGTTTTCAACTTTTCTTTTATGCAAAAGCGCCGCCTGATTCCGAATCTTGTATTGAATAGTCTGCTGCCAAAATTGTTTCTGAAGAGGAATTGAAGATTCCAACTGATTGCGGAAACGTTCGTTCTGAGTAGTGTTGCCGCATAACGGCAACAAAAGACCAACGGGCAAATGGTTGCTGTCGCACGTGATGACCGCACTATTGTTTTCCAACAATGATTCAATCGCCGCTTGAGAAATCAAGACCTGTTTGTTATCGAGCACAACAATCCCAATATCTTCAATCGGAATTGTAGCTTCGGCATTTTTCTTGAAACTTTCAGGCAAACTGTCATTACCCTCCACTTCGGGAAGTCTAATGACCAGCTGTTTGTTTTTCAATGACAAATAAGCCGGATTGCTGAAACAAAGCGTCCGTTTAATCATACGTTTTTATGATTAATATTCTCCAACTGAAACTATCTGCCCTATATGATTGACTCGAACCTTGATGATTGAATCACAGAAATTTAATGTTTGCATTCTCTTAAAAGTAATGCCCATTAGGGTCGAACTATCATCGACCGTTGTTTCTAAATGATGCCTGAATACATAATATTTAGATGCGAGCTTTTGAACACGATATAAATTTGGACTAATCAAAGAATAGTTGTATGGGTCGAGAAGATTGATTTCTTTCGGGTCGAAACCGGTTTCTTTATTCGGGAAAACAAAATACTCGTTTTGCTTCATCGTAAACATAAATTGCCAGCCCAATTCCTTGTTGTACTCTTTGTCGATTACAGGCAAGCCCAAACTCTCGGCAACTGTTGCTTCATAGAATGACACAATATGTTCATGGATTTCTCCTTGTTCGTCTTTGAAGATAGCTGCGTGATGATTGTTGCTTGTACTGACATAATCAACGGGCAGTTTGTCCCCTTTCTCATCGAGGATGTATTTTCCTTCTTTATCCTTTTTATCACGCAAAGGAATTGCATTGCTGACTCCTGTTATTGTGACACGCTTGATGTCAATACCTTTTTCTTTGTTCATCCAAATTGGATTCTCGTTCAGATTACTGAACGCTTTCTTTGCATCGCCTCCACATTCATCAAGTCGCTTTTGCAAAATTCTTCTGACATTCACATCGACAACCTTCTCAAGTTTCAAATCAGGAGATATCTCTTTACGGATTGTATAAACTGTTTCCATTGTAACTGTCTTAACTTTTTCTGGAACAGTAAATGTATGGTTGTTATCAAGATATAACGGATTTTTGTCAAGACTGTTCTTACCTGTAAAAGCTTTTTTCGGATCATTGTCGTATTCCTTCAATCGTGCGATTAATGCTTCACGATAGGATTTTATTGAGACTGTTGCAATTTTCTCAGCATCAAAATTGCCTCCGACCTTTTCAATCTTGGTCGCATATTGATTTATCTTTCCGTAAACGGTTTCGTTATGAAGCTGTCCGCGCGGTGTCAGTTGAATTTTCTGTTTCGGTTTGCCTTTTGCTTTTGTCACATTCGTGTTCGGCGTCATCACTTTATTTTTCGCTTTTATAGACACAAGTATGTTTATCAACTGACGTTTGGCTTCGGCACGGAATTCGTCGAGCGGCATTGGCGGAATGAATCTAAGCTTTCCATGGCTGTCACGATACAATTCATTACGTTCAATTCCGTAAATGCTACCGGATTTGTCACTTCGTGCATTCAGATTGTTCAAATACTGAATGATGCTTCGTTTTGTAAAAGCGATTGTCAACGCATCCATTGCATGATGACGATGGTCGTTTCGTTTTGTCCAATCTTTGATTCTGCGAATTTTATGGCCATCATGATCTTCGATGATTTCAGTCAATCCGAGCTTGTCATATTTGTCCCAATTGAGTTCCTGCATTACATCAATCAACTGCCAGTCTTCACGCAATCTGTCTGTTATCGAACCAGTAGTAGTCAACACGTTACGGACGAATTCATTTAGAATCTCGGTAGCTTTCTTCGAAATATACTGCGAATCTCTTAAATCACGATTGATGAAATCTTTCGGAATATCTTTTTCTTCCATTAAAAGCCTCTTCCGTTTTCCTTTACTGATGGCCCCATTTTTTAAGAGAGATTCGACATTCTGCTGATATCTCTGCAAGCCTTCTTCTCCATATTTTGTCCTTACAAAATCTAAGGCAGTCATATTACCTTTTTCGATATTGACAGATTTATATTCCAGTGTCTTGTTAGAAAACGAATCGTCGAACAGCTTCGCCTGCGGAATGATATGTTCAATATCCAATTCCTTGCTGAATATCTTATCCTGTGGAATGTATTGGTCGGAATACAATGTATGGAAGCCGTTTGATTTCAGTTCCAAATAGAGTCTATAACGGATGATGTCGTTTTGGCTCACGTTCATTATGCCAAATTCTTTCTGCAGCAAATCTCGATATCCTTCATATTCTTTTTTGCTTGCACTGATGCTTTTGGTCATTTCCTCTCGCTCTTTTGCGTTTTTCTTCAACTCTCTTGCAAGTTCCACTCTGATTTCATCAGGTTTTCCATAAGTTGCAACCAATGTGTTGACAACGTTTATCATCTGATTCAGAATCTTCTCAACAACAGGATTGCGAAGGCTGTTCCGAGGAAGAAGTTCCAGTCTGTCTTTGAGTATCTTATTTTCTATTTCTTCTTTTGTTAATGAATCCTTTGAATGACGATACCCTGCATTTGTGCATGCGACACTGTATTCTTCGCCTAGCTCCAAAAAAGGCAATATTTTATGCATCGCTTTTGTGCTCAATCCTCCGTAATCAGGTTTGAAGGTTATGTTTGCTATAATTTTTGCATATTCTTTATCGAATCCGAAAAGGTCGTGAAGTTTTTCGATTAGTTTTTCATTACCTGTTCGAGAATTGTCGCCTGCAAACGAATAAAGTAAATGCCATAACTGATAGGATGGTTGTTTCTGAAAATCGACATCGTTCAATGAATAATCAAATTTCAAGATATCTACGTTGATATGCAGTATTTTGAACACTGGAATTACAATTTCCAAAATTTCCTCAGACGTCATTTTTGAGAAATCATGTTCTCCATGTCCGCTCAAGTCAATGATGGTCTGATAAGCCTTGAACAGTTTCGCTTGTGTTTCGTCGCCTTCAATCTCGTTGTAATTGAGATCAAGCTCTTTATAATTACTGAAAAGTAATTTGAGTGCTTCACTTTTTGAAATGCTTTCCTTTGTTTTCAGTTCGGAAAAAAGCAGTTTCTTTTCATCTATATTCAAATAGCGCTGGCCGTTGACTGTTTCAATTTCTTGCCCTGCAAATAAAGGCATTCCGTTGTCTCTTTTAATTTTCCTACGAGAGCCGACACCAAAGACTTGAATATTGTTCAGAACTTGCCAGATTTTGAATTCTTGAAAAACAGGAGAAGATTTCGGACAAACTTTGTATCCGACAGTTTTAGTCTTCTTTTTCCCGCCCACAACGACTTCAATTTGTCGGCTTTCAAATTCACAAAAACTGATTAAACCTTTTTGAGATTTCAGATTGCGTTGATAAAAGATTACGATGTCACGGATCTCGTGCTTCAACTCTGGTGTAAGTTCTTTATGGAATTTTGCCTGCGTTTCCCAAATGGTTTCGAATTCATCCAAATAGTCTTGTCTGTAAAAGACTTTGTTGGTAAGGCTGAAATTCGGATTTTCATCCAATTTTGACAATAAGAGCTGACCGATTGTCTGTTTGTTGAAGTACAATTCCTTGCTTCGGTCACTTATGGCTCCAAGATAACCGCTTGAGCCGCTTATCTCACCATTTAAATCTGCTATAACATAAGCCAATATTTCCAAAGGCAGTTCTTTCGACAACCCTTCGACACGCCATTTGTACGCCTGTTTATCTTTGTCTTTTCCCTTATTATCTGCAGTCGTTACTTTATAACCTGCATAGAAGATGGCACTTGTGCGAGTTTTAGACTTGCCAGCAATCTGTTTTTTTAATTCTTCAGTTAGGAATTGAGGATTAAATTTCTGCTGGAAATCCCAAATCCAATCAAACTCTTTCTGCAAATCCGAACGATAGAAATCGACAACTCTCCTTTTTCCACTCTTATATGTTTTCAAAAGATATTCTCCAGGAGTGATATTCTCATCGTAAAGAATCTTCGCTATCGACATTCCATCTATAAGCTGTCCACCTTCTTGTGAGTCATTATTTACTTTTCGACTACTTTTATATCCTCTTTTCTTATTAATCATAAGAAGCACGCGGGCAAGTTCTTCTAAAGAAATCTCTTCTGTTGCAGCTTTTGAACGAAGCCTATATGTTTGGAATGTAGTTCTGTTGCCGGTTTCATTCAGCACTGAATCATCTTTTATGATATGATATTCACGTAAAACCTTAATCAGATTCTCTCTACGGAGTTTGAAACGCTGCAGATTGCGACGCATGCTTCTTTTCAAGGTTCTGTCGGCATTTGTCGTAATGCTTTTACCCGCTTCAAAATTGGTTTGTTCGTCAACCGTCAATGGATTGACGCGAACTCCTAATTTTATAATGGAAGATTTCTCCTCATTGTTTTCAGCTTCATTTACCAAAGCCCAACCAATACTGCCGACTCCTAAATCTAGCCCGAGAATCTTTTTCATGATAGTGATTTTATTTGTTTGCAAACATAATCAAAAAATAATTGAAATAAAATTTGGTAGTAAGAAATATTTTTTCTATGTTTGCAAAACAATTTTGAAGCAATTCACAATAAGGATTATTCCGTTGTGAAAACATCTAAGGCGGAACTCCGGTTTCGCCTTCTTTTTTGCAAAAAATCAATCCACGCAATCTGATTCGCGTTCGTCCCTTCGGGCGGACACGCAGGTCGGCACCTCACAGTGATGGATACAAATATTGGCGATTATTGTTTTGAACGATGATTGTTGCGAAAAATCTTTTCACTCGGGCAATTTCAATATGTCAAATAATAAAAGCCACCCGAAGGTGACTGGCACAGCAGGCACCATTGCTGGTACACTCACTGTGATGCAAAGATGACATTTCTTTGATTGACAATATTTCTGAGGAAAATATGTCAAACGGGAAGATTTCATTATCTTTGTAAAGTATTGCAGGGCTTAGATATTTTTATACAATCTTCTTTATGGAAACACCGATTAAGGAAAACACACTTGAGCTGCCGATTGACAAAGATACTTTTGACAAGTTTGTCAGTGGCGCATATAAGAACTACGACCTTACGATTAATGACGATAATTATATCTATGTCCTCAAAGGCGATATCAACACCGGGAAGATTATTTATGACAAGTCTTTGGTGAACGAAAAAGATTCTTCCGTCGGAGATCCGATGCTTTACAACAATGGCAAATTCCCCTATTTCCCAATTAACTTCAAATTTGTCAAGTTTCTTGACGGCGTAAAAAAGAATACCAGTAACATTACTCTGGCAATAGAAAACATCAAGGTTGACATGGATAAAGACAAGCTCGGCAAAGCCATCTTGTACGAATACAATCAGAAAGGGAAACCGAGAGTTTCAGAAATCGGCAAATATACTCAATGGCATATTTACTATCATTTTGGAGAAATCGTAAAGAAAGACATCAAAGCGCCTGTCGAAGTGCAGATTAAAGACAGCGTCGAAGCTGACGGAACGATTCACGGACTTTCGGTCCGCCAACCTTGGGCATCGCTTCTCTGCGTTGTCAAAGATGTCGAAAACCGGAGTTGGAGCACAAATCTGAGAGGGAAACTGCTGATTCATGCCAGCAGATATGAATCGGGCAATCCTTGGGATTTACTTTCGACCAAGCAAAAGAAAGCCGCTAAGGAAGCTATCAATAAGGGTATTATCAACGACCTCGAGAATCTCCCTACCGGCTGTTATGTCGGTTATGCGACCCTGACCGACTGTGTCGAAGGCGATAAATCGATTTGGGCTGAACCCGGCTGCATCCATTGGAAATTCAAGGACCCGCATCTTTTCAAACATCCTATCGAAGGTATCAAAGGCAAACTTGGCTTCCTCAAATACAAAGGACAACTGCCCGAATAAAAGAAAAAACTTTTATTTTTGTTAATCAATTGAGAAGACTATATATTTTGTTTTTCATTGAAGTAAAATCATAATAATCAACAACATCAATAAAAGCCATGAAAAAGACGCTATTGTTACTAATTCTCATGCCATTATTCTGCGAAGCGCAGATAAAAACCGATTTTCCGATTAAATTCACGGCAGTAACTTCTATGGAATATTCGTTAAAGAATGGCTACGGACAAGACAAAGAACTCCCTAAATCAGAAATCATCATGTTTGACGGAAAAAAGCTCACGATTGCTTATAAGAACGGAGAAAAGATTTTAGATAAGGACGTGAGGGATTATAAAAAACTCGACACAACAAAAAACGGAATAACGGAAAGCGTGAAGTTCAGAATAAAAATTATAGACAATGGCATGACAGTTTATTATATTTTGACTCTCGATATGCTTAACGGCTCACTATCAATTCCTTCTTATACTCCTACAGGAATGATTCTTTCTTATACATATTATTTGGGTGATTACTTTAATTGATTTACCATGAAAAAGATTCTATTAATAATAACGATTGCACTCCTTAGTTGCAGCTCAAAGCAAAGCGAAAAAAAGACGGTTGAAAAGCCGATTGTTGAATTTACTGCTGTTTCTATAAAAGGGATGAATGAAGAAAGCAAATTAATTGAGGACAAGAATCTTGAAGTCTCAGAACAGCCCATTATAGCTTTGTACGGAAACAGAATCAAGTCTGGTACGGAAAAGATAGCTCCGTTCATCAACGACAGTATATTAGAACTAAAAAAGATTAACGACACCGAAGATGGAAAAATCACAGGTTCGACTTACAGGATAAAAGTAAAAAAAGAAGATATGGACATGTATTACCTGTTGAAATGCGAAGAAAATGCAAAATTCTTATATGTTCCCGTCATGGGAGATGATGGAATGGTATTTGACTATTCGATATACAGCACTGTTCCGAATTAGCAGTCCTCACCATTTTTGTAGATAGTAGAAGTCAATATAGCATGAAACTATAAGGTCGTTGAAGTTCATAGGAAGAATTGAATTTCTTGATATTCATTTGTTTGATTGAAACGCGGACACAGCGTATGTACAAATAATATATTTTACTGCGGGTTCATAAAAATATTCTCTGCTGTGCAGATTGAATGCACAGTAGTTTCTGACATTTGCATACAAACTATTAAAACTTAAAAATTATGGCACGAAGACAACGAAAAGCTTATCTGCTGAGATGGAATCCGAACATTTCCACTTATACAAGAACGCGGTTTGAAAACGACATGTCCACCTATTTCAAAAAGGGAACGGAACCTAAAGATATGAATTGGAATGTGTACGAATATCAAAAAGTCAGACCCAGAGACTTTTACTTCACGGCGCAAGTCGGCTGCGAAGTGAACGGCATCGTTTGGGGCGGATTGGTGAAAGGAGAACTTTATGATATGATTGACGATAATGGAAAACTGATTTCACCTAACCATAGATGGATTGACCTGGAATACATTTTCATGCAACGAATCGAGAAGAAACTGCTCCTGACTGCGGATAAATTGTCGAAAATTGTCCCTAAAATTGATTGGGAAAAAGGACATTCGGGCATTTTGCTCACCCCTGGTACAGCGGAAAAACTCGCGCTTGCTATCGGAAACGAGCTGCTGCATGCTGAAGATGACGAAAACCTTGTGTTCGACAGCTTTTGCGGAAAGGAAGATGTCATATCCAGTTCTGTCGGTTACCTTTGCCCGAAACTGAAGAAAAGCCTGTTGGAAAAGAACCGCGTCGATGAGGAGGTAAAAAAGGATTTGAAAAAAGGTGAGAAAATAGCCATCACAGACCTTTCTGTCAGATATGATGTTAAGGATGTCAAACCGGATACGAAACTGGAAGATATTCTATATGTCACTAAAATAGGTCTCGATTTTTAGGGATTCGGGTCGAATGATATTGTTGTCCTAAAACACAAAATTTGTGACTCGGTATGTTGTTTTTTGCATGGCTGACAATTAATCCCTATATTTGCACCTTAATATTAAAAACAACATTATCGTGGCAGAAACAAAATACATCTTTGTTACAGGCGGTGTAGTTTCATCCTTAGGTAAAGGCATTATCGCCGCTTCGACAGGTAAACTTCTTCAGGCAAGAGGTTACAAAGTCACCATCCAGAAGTTCGACCCTTATATCAACGTTGATCCCGGCACGCTCAATCCCTACGAGCACGGCGAATGTTATGTGACATCCGACGGATGCGAGACCGACCTTGACCTCGGTCACTATGAACGCTTCCTGAACATCCCGACTTCGCGCTCCAACAACGTGACCACAGGACGAATCTACCAGAACGTGATTAACAAAGAACGCCGCGGCGACTATCTAGGACACACCGTCCAGGTCGTTCCTCACATCACCGACGAAATCAAACGCAACGTCAAACTGCTCGGACAAAAGAACAAGTTCGACTTCGTTATCACTGAAATCGGCGGTACGGTCGGCGACATCGAGTCGCTGCCTTTCATCGAAAGCGTGCGCCAGCTCCGCTGGGAAATGGGAAAGAACTGCGTCTGCATCCATCTGACCTACGTCCCCTATATCAGAGCTGCCAAAGAATATAAAACCAAACCGACACAGCACTCTGTCAAACAGCTTCAGGAATACGGTATCCAGCCGGACATCCTCGTGCTGCGCACCGAAAGCCGGCTCAGCCCGACACTGCTCCGCAAGGTGGCTCTGTTCTGCAACGTCTCGGAAGACGCTGTCGTTCAGAGCATCGACGTTCCGACTATCTATGAAGTGCCGCTCATGCTGCAGGACCAGAAGATGGACGAAACAATCTTGAGAAAAGTAGGACTCGAAGTCGGACCGAAACCCGAAATGAAACAGTGGCGCGATTTCATCAACATGATGAAGACCGCTACCGAAACGGTCGATATCGGACTGGTCGGCAAATATGTTGAACTGCAAGACGCCTACAAGAGCATCGACGAATCGCTGCTCCAGGCTGCCATCTACAATCACCGCAAGCTCAAGCTCCACCTCTTCCATTCGGAAAAGATTGACGAAAGCAACGTCGAGGAACAGCTCAAAGGCATGGACGGAATAGTTGTCGCGCCAGGCTTCGGACAACGCGGCATCGAAGGGAAATTCATCGCAATCCATTATGCACGGACGCACGACATCCCGACATTCGGAATCTGCCTCGGCATGCAGTGCATGGTCATCGAGTTCGCCCGCAACGTGCTCGGTTACAAGGATGCCAATTCGACGGAAATGGAGCCGACGACGACCCACAAGGTCATCGACCTAATGGAAGAACAGAAGAGTGTGACCAACATGGGCGGAACGATGCGCCTCGGCGCTTACGAATGCGAGCTGAAGAAAGGCTCCAAGGCTTACGAAGCCTACGGTTGCGACCATATCCAAGAACGCCACCGCCACCGCTATGAATTCAACAACGAATATAAGGACGAATATGAAGCCGCAGGCATGAAGTGCGTCGGCATCAATCCCGACATGAATCTGGTCGAAGTGATGGAAATCCCGACTCTCAAATGGTTCGTCGGCGTTCAATATCATCCGGAATACAACAGCACCGTCGTTAAACCGAACCCGCTTTTCCTTGCTTTCATGAAAGCGGCCATTGACAATAAAAAAGAATAGAAAGAGATGAATAAAAACACCATCATCGGGTTTGTCCTGATAGGAGTAGTTTTGGTTGTTTTCAGTTGGCTCAACAGGCCGACGCCCGAACAGTTGGCTGCACAACAGCGCTACAACGATTCAATCGCACAAGTCGAAATGGCTCAGAAGGCCGACTTGAAAAAACAGCAGCAAGCTTCGGCAGCGAAGATTGCGGTCGCCGCTGTTGCCGACTCGACCGCGAACGAAGCCGTGCGCAACAGCCTCGGCGCATTTGCCAACGCCATGACCGGCAAGGACGATTCGATAACGCTCCAGAACGACAAAGTCGAAATCCGCATCAGCAACAAAGGCGGCAGCGTCTCGTACGCTCGACTGAAAGAATACGACCGCTACGACAAGAAACCGCTCGTTCTGTTCAACAGCAGCGAAACAATGATGAACTTCACGCTCGTCACCGCTTCGAACCGCGTGGTCAACACTTCGAACCTCTATTTCACTCCTGTAAAAGGCGACGACCCGAACAGTTTGACAATGAGACTTGCAGCAGGCGACAGCGCCTTCTTCGACATCGTCTATTCGCTCAAACCGGGCGGCTACATGCTGAACATCGCTGTCAAAGGCACCGGACTGAACACCATTCTGATTCCGAGCACAAATTCTCTTGACATCAACTGGGCGCAGAAACTGACACAGCAGGAAAAAGGACGGAAGTTTGAAGACCGCTATGCAGCCATCAACTACAGCTTCGTCGCCGGCGACTTCGGTCACCTGCACGAGACTAAAGACGACAGCAAACAGATTTCGAACCGCCTGAGATGGATTGGATACAAGGACATGTTCTTCTCGTCGGTGTTCATCTGCGACGGCGAAGGATTCTCTTCTACCAACGTCGAACAGAAGATGATGGCGGAAAGCACGCCTTATCTGAAAGACTACAAGACGACGACAACCATTCCGTTCGACCTGCAGGGAAAAGAAGCCACGAATCTGCGCTTCTATTTCGGACCTAACAAGTTCTCCTATCTGCAATCACTCGACAAAGGCTTGCCCGACAGTCAGAAACTGCACCTCGAAAAGCTGGTTCCGCTGGGTTGGAGCGGCTTCCGCTGGATTAACCAGTATTTCATCATTCCGCTGTTCAACTTCCTGTCGAAATATATCAGCAACTATGGCATCATCATCCTGCTGATTACAATCATCGTAAAGATGATTCTTTATCCGCTGACTCGCAAGAGCTACATGTCGTCGGCCAAGATGCGCGTGCTGCGCCCTCAGGTCGAAGAGCTCAATGCCAAATATCCTGGACAAGACCAGGCAATGGAACGCCAGAAAGCGACAATGGACCTGTACAGTCGAGCGGGCGCGAGTCCGATGAGCGGCTGTCTGCCGATGCTGCTCTCAATGCCTGTCCTCATCGCACTCTTCTGGTTCTTCCCGACAGCCATCGAACTGCGTCACCAGAGTTTCCTCTGGGCAAGCGACCTCTCGACATACGACGCCATCGTTTCGTGGGAAGGAAACATTCCGTTCATCACGAGTTTCTACGGCAACCACATCAGTCTGTTCTGTCTGTTGATGACTGTTGTCAACATCATCTACACGAAATGGAACATGGACATGACAAACACCGGCCAGCAGCAAATGCCGGGCATGAAACTGATGATGTATTTCATGCCGGTGTTCATGATGTTCTTCTTCAACCAGTATGCTTCAGGTCTGACTTACTACTACTTCATTTCTCTGTTGATTACTATCATCCAGACTTTAGGCTTCCGCTATCACATCGACGAAGCGAAGCTGCTTGCACAACTGGAAGAGAACAAAAAGAAACCGATGAAACGCTCGGGCTTCATGGCACGGCTTGAAGAAGCGCAGCGCAAACAGCAGCAGACGCTTGAGCACCAGAAAGAAACTCAGGAAAAACAGCGCAAAGCACGCTATCACGACGGCAGCAAACGCTAATTAGCCGCTGACAGAATAAATAAGAGGTGATTTCCCGACGGAAGTCACCTCTCTTGTTTTATGGCTGTTCAAAATTAATGCTGCTTCAGATATGCGATAGCCCGCTCCATGTCGGCGGGCGTGTCGATGCCGATGGTTTCCTGATTGGTGATGGCGCATTTGATACGATAACCGTTCTCCAACCAGCGGAGCTGCTCAAGACTTTCGGCCAGCTCGAGCGGCGACTGTGGCAGCCGCGTGATTTCGCCCAGCGTAGCAGCACGGTAGGCATAAAGCCCGATATGTTTGTAAAACGTGTGGCAATGCAGCCATTCCTTATATTCTTTCCCGCGAATGTAAGGGATGATAGAACGGCTGAAATACATCGCTTCGCCCTTGCAGTTCAGAACCACTTTCGGCGAGTTGGCGTTGAAAACCGTCGTCTCGAAATCACCGTCGGCTTCAAAGGGCTTGACCAAGGTCGCAATCTGAATGCTTTCGTCGTCGAAACATTGCTTCAAGGATTCGATTTGTTCGGGATGAATGAACGGCTCGTCGCCCTGGATGTTCACCACAACATCATAATCGCCGCCGAACTTCTGCAGGGCTTCGAAACAGCGGTCGGTTCCGCTGCGATGATTGGCCGAAGTCATGACAACGCGTCCGCCGAACGCGCGGACGGCAGATTCAATCCGCTCGTCGTCGGTCGCAACAACCACGGCATCGAGCACACCGGAAACACGCTCATAGACACGCTGAACCATCGGCTTGCCGTCCATGTCGGCCAAAGGCTTGCCCGGAAAACGCGTCGATGCATAACGGGCCGGTATAATTCCCAAGAATTTCATCATATTATCAGTTAAATTTATTCATTCACTGTATGTCCTTCACTCAGCTGTACAACCTTGTCGTGCTCTCCGACAATCCAGACGATGTCGCCTTCCTCGAACACGGTCTGCGGAACCGGATTCTTGATGGACCCGCCGCCTCGCTCGATGCCGACAACAAGACATTTGGCATTGTCGCGGATGCCTGACTCACGGATGGTGCGGCCAATCAGACTGGAGCTTTCGCCGACGACAAACTGCTCCATGTTCACTTCAGCATGTTCTGTCAAGTCCTCGTCAATATGCTTATAGTTCTCAAAGACAAACTCGCGGAACTGAACCAAATCCTCATCGTCGCCCACAACAATCAGTTTGTCGAAAGGATAAATCCGCTCTTCGCCTCCCGGAATGTTGATGCGGTTGCGTCCGCGGATGATAGTCACCACATTGATATTGCATTTCTTCCTGAAATCGAGTTCCTTCAATGTCTTTCCCACACTCGGCGAATCCTGGCGCACCTCGAAATCGGCAAGGTGCAGATTGCGGTCGAGAAGATGCTGGGCGAAACGCTGGTTAATAGGCACTTCCAGTTGCTTTTTCGCCTCGCGCGCTTTCAGATTCGTGAGAAACCGGCGTTCCATTGCTATGGACTGCCGTTTCAGACGGCGCGAGAGAATGACGACGACAATAACGGTCGTCGCAATGGCAAGCGTCAAGCCCGACTCAATGTTCAGCAGTTTGACTACCGGAATCATTACCACTCCGACACATATCAGGATTCTCAGAATCACCAGCGAGACAAGAGGTCCGCGATTGTATTTACTGTCGTTCCACAAATGCTGGAACTCCTCCGAATGGTTCTTCTTCATCATGATGGCACGGAGCATCGGCGACACAATCGACACAATCAGAACAAGAGAAAGAATCTTGCCCCAGATGCCGGGCACGAACTGCTCGACCCAAGGAGAAGCGAACTGAAGCCAGAGGAATATCAATATGAGCGAGATGGCCAGATAAATACCGACTGTCAGAAGCAAGGCATGAATCAGTTTGTTCCAATAACTCTTTTGCTTCACGGTATTGGAACCCGAAGAATACCGGTTGAGGAAGTTCAGCCACTGCGCAGGGATAATCCTTTCGGCGAACTTGTTGGCAGGTCCCGCCAGACGAATCATATAAGGCGTAAAGAAGGTTGTCACAACCGAGACGGCGACGACTATCGGATAAAGGAAATGAGCCGTCACTCCCAGCGACTGTCCCAAGCTGGCAATGATAAAGGCGAACTCGCCGATTTGCGCCAGCGAGAAGCCCGACTGAATGGCTATCTTCATCGGCTGGCCGGAAAGAAGCACTCCGAAACTGCCGAAGAGAATCTGGCCGAACATGACCACAAAAGTCAATATGATGATTGGCACAATATATTGCCAAATCAATGAAGGCTCTATGAGCATGCCGACGGAAACGAAGAAAATCGCCCCGAAAAGGTCTTTCACAGGCTTGATGATGCGCTCGATGTTCTCGGCATCAATCGTCTCCGCCAAAATGGAACCCATGACAAAAGCACCGAGAGCAGCCGAAAATCCAGCTTTCGTCGCGATAATCACCATGCCGAGACAAAGCCCGAGGCTGACAATCAGCAGTGTCTCGTCGTTCAGATATTTATGTACTTTCCTCAATAATGACGGAATGAGAGTAATCCCGATGACCAGACTCAAGAAAACAAAAGCTGTAAGCTTGAGCACGCTGTAGAACAACTCCATCCCTTCGACATGTTTGCTGACGCTCAAGGTCGAAAGCAGAACCATCAGCAGGACAGCGAACAAATCCTCGACCACGAGAATGCCGAACACAACACTCGCAAACCGCTGGTTGCGCAGATTCAAATCATCGAAAGCCTTGATGATAATCGTTGTCGACGACATGGAAAGCATGCCGCCGAGAAAAAGGCCGTTGCTGTGACCCCAACCAAGCAGCATCGCCGTTGTATAGCCGAGAGTCATCATGCCGATGACAATCGTCACGGCTCCGATGATGGCCGTTCCGCCGACTTTCATCAGCTTCTTGAAACTGAAGTCCAAGCCGAGTGCAAAGAGAAGGAATATCACGCCGATATCAGCCCATGTCTGAATGCTGTGAGTGTTTGTAATCGTCGGAACAATCTTTATTGCTGGACCGGCCAACAGACCGGCGACAATATAACCCAAGACAACAGGCTGCTTGAGCATTTTAAAAAGCAGTGTGACAACACCTGCTGCAATCAGTATAACTGCGAGGTCAGAGATAAGCGATGGAATTTCAGACATGCTTTGATTGCTTTTTCTGTTGGCAAAGTTAAGGATTATTTTTAATTTTGTCCGTCCAAGTTGCTGCATGATGAAAAAGAAACATCCAATAGAAGAACTCATCGAACAAGGAGAGCATCAGCAACTCGATTTCAAGTTCGAAGTGAGCGATAGCAAAAAAATCGCCCGGACACTCAGTGCGTTTGCAAATACCGACGGCGGACGGCTGCTCATCGGCGTCAAAGACAACGGCAATATCGCAGGCATCATAAGCGAAGAGGAATACTACATGATTGAAGCCGCTTCGAAAATGTACACCCAGCCAATCGTTCCATTCACTGCAAGACGGTGGGAAGTCGGCGGCAAAACCGTGCTTGAAGTCTATATCGAAAAAGGCGATGAACCGCCTTATTGCGCGCCTGACAAAGACGACAAGTTCAAGGCTTATATCCGAGTCGCCGACGAAAACATGCTCGCCAACGACATCCTCGTCAAAGCCTGGAGAAAAAGAGGAAATCAGGAAGGGACGCTGCTCAAGCTGACAGGAGCAATCGAACAGCTCTTCACTTTCCTGGAAAACAATCCGACCATCACGATGAGGACTTTCTGCAAGATTGCCAAAATCAATTACTACTCAGCAAAAAACATCCTCATTGATTTGCTCGCTCTCGGCACGCTGCAATACACGATTGAGGACAAACACATCGTCTATAAAAAGAATCCTGGAAATACTTGACACTTTGAGAGCAATCATAAAGTGTTTTATTATACTTTTGTCTTACCCGATTATTAAATAGCATATACTGTGAAAAGACTTTTATTATTTATCAGCATCGTGATGGCTGTCGCCGCATCGGCACAAGCGACCATGCATTATTCGCTCAGTTTCGACCCAGCAAAACATTATGTCAATGTTTCTCTCTCGATGGATTCATTGCCCGCAGGCGATTTGACAATGGTCATGCCCATGTGGGCTCCGGGTTATTACAACCTGACTTACTTTCCGAAGAATGTGGTCGATTTCGCTCCTGCCGGCAGCAATGGCGAGCGGCTGAAATGGCTGAAGGAAGGCGCTTCACGTTGGATAATCGACAAAGGCGACGCTTCGGCGGTCAGTCTGACCTATCGGGTCTACTCACGCTTCATCACTGTTTGCGAAGCTAATGTCGACAGCATCCACGCTTTTGTTCCGCTGAATGGAATCTGCATGTACCGCCTTGGCTGCACGAGCGAACCGGTGGAGCTGAATGTCACGCCTTTCGAAGGATGGAGCGAGGTGACGACAGCTTTGAATATCGTGAAGAAAACCGCACCTTATCTGATTACCGCAACTGACTTCGACCAGCTCTATGATTCGCCGCTGCTGCTCGGGAACCAGAAAATCATCGGCTTCGAACTCGACGGGCATGATTATCAGGTTGTCACTCCTCAGTATGCGGGCATCGACGACCGGCTCGTCCCGACGCTGAAAAAGATGATTGCCACGACAACTAAGATGTTCGGCGAAACACCATATCAGAATTATAAGTTTATGTGGCTCGGCAAAGGCATGGGCGGATTGGAACACGCCGACTGTCAGGCCGATTACTGCGACGACAACTTCATATTCAAGGACTCGGCCGCCTTCCTGAATTTCTTCTCGTTCGTGTCGCACGAGTTCTTCCATCTCTACAACATCAAGCGAATCCGTCCTATCGAGCTCGGTCCGTTCGATTATGAACACGAATGCTACACTCCTTCCCTCTCCATCAGCGAAGGACTGACGAATCTCTATTCTGACTATGATCTGGTGCGCGCTGGCATTGCCGACGGCGATTTCCTGCTCAGCCAGCTCTCAGGGCATCTGAAAGGAGTCGAAAGCAAGGAAGGACACAATCACTGCTCGCTCCGCCAGAGCAGCTATGACACATGGCTTTATTCCTATGGAGCTTTCGAGAATACCAGCGACCGCTATGTCTCCTATTACATCAAAGGACCAGTTGTCGGTTTCCTGATGGACATTTATATCCGCCATGCGACGAACAACAAACATTCGCTCGACGACGTGATGCGAGAACTCTATGACAAATACTATAAAGAGCTGAAACGAGGCTTCAAGGAGGAAGAGGCTTGGGACATCATCTATCGGACAGCAGGTTGCGACATGAGCGAGTTCCGCCGCTATGTAGACACGACCGACGCGATTGATTACAATCGTTACCTCGGTTATGCGGGCCTTCAGCTGAACGGATACAAAATCGAAAGACTGCCCAAATGTGACGCGCTCGCTTCAAAGATTCGCGCATCATTGTTAGGGAATTAGAAGGAACTGATAGTTATGAACCTCAACAATGGGGAAGATTATTGATTATATTCAAAAAAACAAAATAAGATGAGAACTAAAATTGTACTGTTGATGTCTGCACTTCTGTGCGTGATGAGTTTATCGGCACAGTCAGACTTCGAGAAATATTTCGAGAAGAAAACATTGAGAATCGATTTCGACCTGAGCGGGAATCTGCAATCACAATCGGCCGCCATCCGTGAACTGCGGGAAGAACCGGTCTGGGGCGGACCGCTCAAGAATCTGATTGACAAATTCTATTATGGCGGATATTATGTCAATGTCTATGACAAGGCAAGCTTGAAAATGATTTATTCGCGCAGCTTCAACACGCTCTTCGAAGAATGGCGCACAACGAAAGAAGCAAAGAGCGAAACACAATCGTGGACGAACAGCGTGGCAGTTCCATTTCCAAAAGATACTGTGGTCATAGAAATTACCGGACGAGACAAGAACGATAATTTGTTTCATCCGCTGATAAGACAGACTGTCGCTCCTAAAAGCATCTTCATCGACCGCCGCAAACTGCACGAAAATGTTGTCAAACAAATTCAGTATAAAGGCGATCCGGCAGAAAAAGTCGACTTGGTTTTCCTTGCTGAAGGTTATACAGCTGCCGAGCAGGACAAGTTCTTTGAAGACGCAAAACGATTCGCAGAAAGTCTGTTCAGTGTCGCGCCTTATACTTCGCACCGCGACCGGTTCAATATCTGGGCAGTCGGACTTGTTTCCGAAGAATCGGGCGTCAGCTCATCAGGCAAGGGCATCTATAAGAATACGGCTCTTCATTCCGGTTACTATACTTTTGGCCTCGACCGCTATCTGACAACTTCCGACATCAAGTCCATCCGCGATGCAGTCTGGAATGTGCCGAATGACGCGATTTTCATCCTTGCCAATGCCAAGACTTATGGCGGCGGCGGAATGTACAACTTCTATGCGATGGGAACGGCCGACAACGAGCGGACGCTGCGCGTCTTCGTGCATGAATTCGGACACAGCTTCGCAGGACTCGCCGACGAATATTTCACTTCTGAAGTTGCTTACGAAAACTTCTACAATCTGAAATTCGAACCTTGGGAACCGAACATCACAACGCTCGTCGATTTCTCAAAGAAATGGAAAGACCTCATCTCGGCCGGAACTCCGATTCCAACACCCGACACCGATGCCTACAAAGATGTCTGCGGCGTGTTTGAGGGCGGAGGCTACATCCCCAAAGGCATTTATCGGCCGAAGGAGAACTGCATGATGCGCGATTATGCGCCTTTCTGCCCCGCTTGTTCGAGAGCAATCGTCAAGATGATTGACTATCTTTCCGACAATGAAGTGTTCAAATAAAAATTATTGACTACTTTTGCATCCCAATAAATAACAAAACTTATGGCAGTATATTTAAACGATGTATCAAGAACATTCGGTGAATATCTTCTCATTCCCGGCCTAACAACTAAATCGTGCGTTCCTTCCAATGTGTGTTTGAAAACACCTTTAGCGAAATTCAAAGCCGGAGAGAAATCTCCCATCGAACTGAATATACCGTTCGTTTCAGCTATCATGCAATCAGTCTCAGGACCAGAATTGGCAATCGAACTGGCTCGCAATGGCGGACTTTCGTTCATCTTCGGTTCGCAAGCTATCAGCAGCCAAGCTGAAATGGTCCGCAAAGTGAAAAAGTTCAAGGCCGGCTTTGTCATCAGCGACTCCAATCTGATGCCCAATAACACCGTTGCCGATGTCGTGGCTCTCGTCAACCGCACCGGACACAATACTCTCGGCGTCACGGAAGATGGAACACCGAACGGAAAACTTCTCGGTATTGTCACAGGCCGCGATTACCGCGCCGACAAAGATGACCCGAACATGCAGGTCAAAGATTTCATGACTCCTTTCAGCAAACTGATTTATGGCGAAGCGGGAATATCTCTCAGCGAAGCCAACCAGATTATCTGGGACAACAAACTCAATGCGCTGCCAATCATTGATGCTGAACAGAATCTGCAATATTTCGTCTTCCGCAAGGACTATGACAGCCACCGCGAAAATCCGTTTGAACTCTCAGGTGCAGACAAAAAACTCCTCGTCGGAGCCGGAATAAACACCCGTGATTTTGAGACTCGCATTCCTGCTCTGGTAGAAGCCGGTGTCGATGTGCTTTGCATCGATTCAAGCGACGGATACTCCGAATGGCAGCAATCGACAATCCATTGGATTCGCGAACATTATGGCAACAGCGTCCTCGTCGGCGCAGGCAATGTCGTCGATAAAGAAGGCTTTGAATATCTTGTTGAAGCAGGCGCAGATTTTGTGAAAGTCGGCATTGGCGGCGGAAGCATCTGCATCACCCGCGAACAGAAAGGAATCGGGCGCGGACAAGCAACAGCACTGATTGACGTCGCTCAAGCTCGTGACGAATACTTTAAGATGACCGGTACTTATATTCCAATATGCAGCGACGGCGGACTTGTCCATGATTATCACATGGTTCTCGCTCTCGCAATGGGCGCAGACTTCCTGATGATGGGACGATATTTCGCACGCTTCGACGAATCGCCGACGAAGAAACTCAAGATTGGGAACAGCTTTGTCAAGGAATATTGGGGCGAAGGTTCGAACCGCGCCAAAAACTGGCAGCGCTATGACCTCGGAGGAAATGAAGCTCTGAAATTCGAAGAAGGCGTCGACAGCTATGTCCCTTATGCCGGAAGCATGAAAGACAACCTGGAAGTCACTCTCGGAAAGATTCGCGCAACAATGTGCAGCTGCGGAACGATTACAATTCCTGAACTGCAGAAACGTGCGAAAATCACATTGATATCTTCGACAAGCATCGTTGAAGGTGGTGCTCATGATGTTATACTCAAAGATCAACACTAATATATGGAACCAACAGTATTAAACAAAGATTCTTTCATCCAACTCGTCGGCAACTTCTCAGAAGAAAACTGGAAGTTCGTTGGTGAACGTCCTTGCATCGTCGATTTCTTTGCTCCTTGGTGCGGCTATTGCAAACGCTTGGCTCCGCTGTTTGAGGAATTCGCTAAAGAATACGACGGTCGAGTTAATTTCTATACCGTCGATGTTGACCAGGAAGCAGAATTGGAAGCTGCTTTTGACATTCGGACTATTCCGACTCTTCTCACCTGCAAAACATCTGGAGAAAAAAATTCGATGCTGGGAACTCTGACAAAAGCCGAATTGCGCAAGGTTATTGATTCGCTTCTTGTCTAAAAAGACTTTTTAAAACTTCGTTTTAAAACAAAAAAAAACGGACACAATTAATCTGTGCCCGTTTTTTTTATTCTTTTTGCTCTATCAGTTGGAAAGCCGCTGTTCCATCCAAGGCAGAAAGTCACGATACCAATAGGGTGCTTCAGCTCCTGCTTTTGCCCGATTCGGATTCATTCCGAAACCATGGCCCTTTTCTTCATAAAGCCGATAATAGTGAGGAACACCAGCCTTTGTCAAGGCTTTATCGTACCAAAAACTGTTGCGGTAATCGACTGTCGGGTCTTTGTGACATTGTATCATAAAGACCGGCGGCATTGAAGATTTTACATTCAACTCAAGCGACATGGAGTCGCGCAGACTTTTTGAGTATTTTGGTTTGAGCAGGAAAAAGCGGGAACGTTTGTGAACAATGCTGTCCTGCATCGACACTACGGGATAAATCATCGCTATGAAAGCCGGCCGAAGCGAGACATCCGGAATAATTCCAAGAGGTTCCAGATAATTCACTTCCGGATAAGTGGCTGCAACACCGACCAAATGACCTCCGGCAGAAAATCCAATCAATCCGACCCGCGCTGTGTCAACTCCGAACTGAGCGGCATTATGCTTGATATATAGAATCGACTCCTGCAAATCCTGAATCATTGCCGGATAATGATTTCCATTCATCCCGACACGATAACGCAAAACAAAAGCATTGATTCCTTCCTGACTCAACCATTTACCGATTTCACGTCCTTCATGTTTCATTCCCAACCAGGCATAACTGCCGCCAGGACAAACTATGATAGAAATGTTCCTGTTCTTTGAAGTGTCTGCAGGATACCAAGTCAAATCGACGCGTTTCATTTTATGATTCATGGGTCTTTCGCCCCAAAGCTTAATCTTTTGCTGAGCATTGAGTATCGGCATTGTTCCTAACAACAGGAACAAAATGACGGAAAAAACAAGAATGAAGTCGAAACGTTTCATCTGTATGAACTATATATAAAAAGCCACTCGAGAAAAATCGAATGGCTCTTTATTATATCAAAGTAAAGTCTTATACTCTCTTTTCACGAATACGAGCTTTCTTACCTGTAAGATTGCGCAGATAGTAGAGTTTAGCACGACGAACGCGGCCAATCTTATTAACAACAACCTCTTCAATGAACGGAGAATCATAAGGGAAGATTCTTTCCACTCCGACATTTTCAGAAACTTTGCGAACTGTAAAACGACGCTTGTCACCACATCCGCAAATACGGATTACGACACCGCGATACTGCTGAATACGCTCTTTATTACCTTCCTTAATACGATAGGCAACTGTGATTGTATCGCCACTTTTGAATGAAGGAAGCTCTTTCTTGGTCTGAAAAGCCTCTTCTGCTACCTTAATTAAATCCATTGTCTTATAAGCTTTTATTTATTCAATTTTTACGAACGCAATATTCACGGACTACTTTTTCCGCCAGAGATTACGTAAAGCGGGTGCAAAGAAAAGAAATATTTTTTGATTGAACAAATTTACTGAGTTTTTATTTTACCGAATGACAAAAACAATTACTTTTGTCATCATCATTAAAAGATTTGCAGACATGAAAAAGACATTATTGGCAGCTATCTCAATTCTATTCATTCTTTCAGGATGTACAAAGGCAACTGACGGATTTGTAATCAATGGAAAGACACAATGTGCAAAGAGTGGAATCATTTATTTGAAGTCGTTCCGCAACAAGATGTTCTTCAACATCGATTCCACGAACATCGTCGACGGCAAGTTCACATTCAAAGGCAAAGTCGACCAACCGCTGCTGTTCGCTCTGCAATCGGATGACATGGATGAACCTCTTCAGTTCTTCCTGGAAAACAAGAATCTTAACATTGACATCGACAGCGTCAAAGGGCATCCCGATTCATCGACAATTGTAGTCAAACGTTCGCCAATCAATGTATTATTCTCCAGAACCCTTAAATTGGTCACAGACGACAATTATAATATCGATACTCTGATTACCGATTATCCGGGCTCACCTGTCGTTGCATATTATCTTTATCGCTATTACTCTTTCAGACTTCCTTTAGACCAGCTGAAGAAAGAACGTGCCAAATTCTCGCCATCAATTACCAAACATTCATATCTTGCAAGTCTGGATACAATCATCGGCCGGCTCGAAGCTGTTCAAATCGGGAAAGTCGCGCCGGAGTTTTCTTTGCCCGACACAGCCGGAGTAGCAGTCTCTCTGAAGAATTTCCGCGGCAAATATATTCTGCTCGATTTCTGGGCGTCATGGTGCCCTTATTGCCGCAAAGAAAATCCGAATGTTGTAAAAGCCTTTGGATTGTTCAAGGACAAGAACTTTACAATCATCGGCATTTCATTGGACAGAAATAAGGACAATTGGATTGAAGCCATCAATCATGACGGCCTTACCTGGACTCAAGTTTCCGACCTTAAGTTCTGGGATTCACAGATACCTGAACTTTATGGAGTGCGCGGCATTCCCGCCAATCTTTTACTCGACACAGCCGGAGTGATTGTTGAACGGAACATCATGGGCGACGACTTGATTAAAGCCTTGCAGAAACATCTACGATGAGACACAGGCTCACCCTGATTTTTTCTTTGATGCTGATTTCTTGCTTTTCTGCATTTGGGGAAAGAAAATTCCATCACGCAGTGAAAGAAGCAGTCATGGCAGAAATGAAAGCCTATCCCAAATCGACTCTCAAAGACTTTTATAAGAACTTTTTCCAAGACAAATTCGGACCAGGTCATCTCGTCACCGACACTGCATCAGCTGGAAAATATCTCCGAAGCGAATTAGCTTCATGCACCGACATCAAAGGTGCGCTTTATGAACAGACCGGATGGCAGGGAAACTTTATCCGAGTGAATCTATCAGTGATTAAAAACGGACAGATTTCTTATGAACATTTCTTCGACGCTTTCCTTGAAAGTGTCAACAACATTCAGAAACCGACGATAAAGCAATGGACTAATGAATGGTCGCGAATCGAGAAGATTATCCGCAGCATGAACTTGAATCTGCCCAATTATGAAGCTGATAAGAATTTTATTGATGCCAACTTAAAAGCAGGCATCGTTCAAGGCGAACACAGCGAAGTCTTCGTTTCTGACTATTCACCGCACTATCGAATCATTGCTCGGAAAATATTTTATAAAGAGATTTATCCTTTTTTGAAGTAAAGGACATAAAAAGGATTTGCTGTGAATTTATTGTTTCGAAGAATCTTGATTCTCGTCTGAGTCCTCTTCAAAATCCGAATCGAAAAAGGAATCCAAATCGAAATCGCTCCAATCGACAGATTCGGAACCGGTGAACTGTTCCAAATCACGACGTTCTTTCTTCGTCGGCCGCCCAAGACCACGTGCACGGTTGATAAACCCGGACATGTGATTCATCTTCAAAATTTCATACTGATCCTCAGTCGTGACATTCTCCAAAAAACCGGGAACCAACTTCGCTCCCATACGCTGTTCGGAAAGAGCCAGAACTTTGAAAGAAAATGTAATCGGAGGTTTGCGGACTGCAATAACATCGCCGACCTTAATCATGCGCGAAGGTTTGACATTGACTCCGCCAACAGCTACACGACCTTTCTTACAAGCATCTGCAGCAATTGTCCGCGTCTTGAAGATGCGCGTCGCCCACATCCATTTGTCAATTCTTACTTCGTTCATTGAAGAGATTCATTGTGTTCTGAACTCCGGAGAGACAGAAACTGTGGATTATTTCGACAGCTGTTTTCATTAAATCAGGAATCTGAGCTTCTTGCTCAGACGGGAATCTGGCAAGCACAAAATCGATTTGTCCGCCGCGCGGATAATCGCTTCCCAATCCGAAACGAAGTCGACTATATTGTTGCGTTCCGATTTGCTCTTCGATACTTTTCAAGCCATTGTGACCTGCGGAACTTCCTTTCGGCTTAAGACGAAGTGTCCCGAAAGGCAATGCGAGATCGTCAACACAAACCAACAGATTCTCAACTGGAATATTCTCTTTCGCCAACCAATAACGGACAGCATCGCCGCTAAGGTTCATATAAGTATTAGGTTTGAGAACGACAAGCTCGCAATTCTTCACGCGAAAACGTGAGAGCGCGCCATAACGCTCTTCCGTGAATGTGGCACCGGCTTCATCCACCAATGCATTTGCCATTCGGAAACCGGCGTTATGACGCGTTCCATTATATTCAGAGCCGATGTTACCCAACCCGGCTATCAGATATTTCATTTCTTTTCAGGAGCAGCGGCAGCGTCAGCAGCAGGTGCAGCGGCATCAGCAGCAGGAGCAGCGGCAGCGTCAGCAGCTGGAGCAGCTGTTGTTTCAATTGCAGCACGAGTTGAAAGGACACTGCAGACAACAGAATGTTTAGAATTCAGTAATTCGAGACCGTCAAACTGAAGAGCACCAACCTGAATAGATTTACCGATTGTCAGCTTATCAACATTAACTGTCAAGAATTCAGGAATGACATCAAACATACCGCGAACTTTCAGACGACGCATTTGTTGGTTCAAGCGACCGCCGGCCTTAACACCTTCAGCATGACCTTCAAGAACAACAGGAACGTCCATAACAATAGGTTTGCTTGGAGAAACTTCAAGAAAATCAATATGCAAAGGCAGATCTGTTACCGGATGGAATTGCAGCTCTTTCAAGATTGCATTCATAGGTTTGCCGTCGATTGACAATTTAACCAAATAAATATCAGGTGTATAAATCAGATTGCGGGCAGCAGTGCTCTCCACACTGAATGGAATAACTTTTTCGCCACCGTAAATAACAGCAGGAATACGATTTTCTTTACGCAAAGCTTTTAAAGCTCTTTTTTTGTCAGCAGAGTTGTCAGCAATCTCTCTTGACTTTCCTTCCAATTCAAAAGTTTTCATTTTTCTAAAATTTTTGTGTTACTCAAAATTAGTTCATTTGCTTCCTAATTTCCCATCACACGTACGGGGTTGAAAAGCGGTGCAAAAGTACATATTATTTCTAAATCACCAAATTCTTTTGCCCTAAAAAAGAAAGAGTGCGTGCCAGCGAAACTGACACGCACTCTTCAAATAAAAGATTATCACTTAGTTCTGTACAATCTTAGGATTGTATAACATTTCGTCTTCCGGAATCTGCAAAGTCATATCCGATACAGATAAAGTACCTTTAACGACATGATTAGCAGAAGATGCACGGTTTACAGGAATGTTCCAACGTTTGTTGTTATAGAACTCACGTCCATTCTCACCCCACATCTCGATGCGCCACTGCAACTGAATCTTCTGAAGCGTTGTCATACCGCTCATCGAAGGATAATTGTCGCAAGTCAGAGTTGTCGCACCTGAACGTGTACGAGCTGCAAGCAGTTTGTTGAGAGAAGCCTTTGCTCCTGCTTCGTCGCCGCTCATTGACTGAGATTCAGCTAACATCAGCAATACCTCAGAAGTACGGAAGTTGCAGAACGACTGCATACCGGCATCCGAAGTATTATTGGTTCCAAGACCATAGTTGGCAGCGAACTTGATGTTTGTGTATGAAGGAATGTAGTGAACACCTCTGTTCGGGAAGTTGTAGTCACCAAATGCTTTTAGCATGAAGCAATCCTTGCGATAGTCGTTATCGGCAATTTTCTCATACAGACGATTGTCAATTCTCTGACAAGCATCAGCAGATGCACCATATTCGTGAGTGTTCAGGAAGCTCGGGCTGAAGCAATTCATCCAGCTACCAAATATCTTAAAGTCAGCGCTAGCATCCCATCCGAAGAGAACTTCAGGATTGACTGCGTTGTTGAGGAAAGCATTCTTTTCAGGACGAACATTCAGAACTCCGTCAGAGGTATATGCGATGCGGCTGCCATAAGCTGCTTCACCGATTAAAGTCGGTTTTTGGGCCATGATGGCATTGCAGCAACTGATACATGTTGCATAATCGCCGGTCCAAAGAGATACACGCGCAAGGATAAAATAAGCGACGCCTAAATCCAAATCATAGACATTACTTGTAAAACCTACACCTGCCTCTTGATACAATTTAATAGCTGCATTCAAGTCCTTCTTGATAAAAGCATAAGTTTCTTCAGAAGTGGAACGAGCTTTATATTCCTGAGAAGGATCGTAGGTATCATAAAGCATCATACCCAATTTGCTTTTCCCGCCTTGCAAGTACGCATCTTGATAATTTTCCATCAAATAGTTGTAGAACCAAGCGCGAGCAATCAAACCACGACCTTTGTACTCTTTCAACAGAGCGTTTGAGCCGACAACGTCGTCACTCAGATAAGCAAGAAGCTTGTTTGCCGCAACGATACCTTTCCAACCGTTGTTCCAGTAAGGAAGGTTCTTCGGAGATGTGTATGTGTGAAAATCGACCAAATCATACTCGTCACCGCCGCCGCAGAATGAATTGACAATTGCAGTTCCGAGAACGATATCATTGCCTTCAAGGTTACGCATAACGTCCAAACCATTGATATAAGCATAACGGACATCATAAGCCAAATCATCCATGACACTGCTGTTGTTGAACTGCGTCGGCATCGCATTGGCCATACTTCCTAAGATTTTATTAATCGTCGTTGCGTCGCCCGAAGCCAGCAGTTCAGAAATCTGCTCATCTGTTATAGCATTAGGAGGAGTGACATCCAACTGACTTGAACAAGAAGAAAACAGCAACAAAGAGCTGATAACATAAAATATATACTTTTTCATAATGAAATTTCTTTATGTGTATTTATTAAAACTCAACATCAAGACCTACAGAATAGGTTCTTACATAAGGATAAGTACTTGCACCGATTTCCATACCGCCGACCAACGACATACGTGGATCAATTCCTGAATGGTCTGTATAAAGCAACAGGTTATTGCCAGTCACGAATACACGCAGTTTGGAGATATTATACTTCTGCAGCAACTGTGTTGGAAGAGTGTAACCAAGAGTGATATTTTTGAAACTCAGATAAGAAGCACTGAACAATGCCATATCAGTAAAGACTTTATCACCAATCTTTGATCCGTTTCCATAAGAGTTGTTGTACAGCAACATCGGGAATTTGGCTCCCGTATTGTTCTCTGTCCAAGTATTGCCGACCAATTCACGTGATTTACCTGCAGAATTCCAGTTCTCTGACAGATAGAAGTTATCACCATATTCAACACTGTAATATTTGCCGCCTAATTGATAAGCCCAAGCTGCCGTGAAATCGAAGTCTTTGTATTGAATGAATGTACTCAAACCGCCAATCCATTTTGGAATAGCACTTCCATATTCATAACGGCTGGCCTGATTATAATTGGTTGTCAAGACGTCATCACCGACCTTTGCTCCGGGGAAATTACCGATATTGGCATCTGTAACTTTTGCTCCATACAGTGCAGAGCCACGTCCTGCAGAAGAAGCATCACCTGAATACTTAACACCTTTGCAATAATATTCTTTACCAGGATTACCGGCGACGCCACCATATTTATACAAATACATATTATAGAATGGTTTGCCTACGCCACGCAGATAGCAAATAGCTGCATAACTTGATGCTCCGGCTGTTGACCAAACATCAGCAACTGAAGTCCAGCATCCGCCCAACGCTTCAGAACCTACTCCATCAGGAACCTTTGTCAATTCGGTTGTATAAGTGGTTCCGTTCGTAGAAACTGACCAATAGAAATCTTTATTTTTGATAATGTCATAATTTAACTCAACTTCCAAACCTCGGTTGCGGATAGCTGCGGAGTTTGAACTGATAGAAGTCTGACCAAGTGAAGAAGCAATCGGCTGATTCCAGATAGCATTCACTGTTTTTCTATTGTAGTAATCAATTGTACCTGATAAACGGCCGAATAAGGTGAAATCGGCACCGACATCAAATGTATGAACATTTTCCCATGTCAGATTAGAGTTGACATATGAATTCTTTGACAGTTTGTAAGATGTCGGGTCACCGCCACCACTTGTACTTGCAGCAAAAGTTGCTGCACTGTAGCCCCAAGTCTGATAACCTGAATAGTTGGCAATACCGTTTTGGTTACCGATGACACCATAGCTGGCACGCAGTTTCAAGTTGTTCAGCCAATCTTTCGTTCCGCTCAAGAAATCTTCACCTGTGACTCTCCAGCCTGCGCCGACAGACCAGAATGTTCCCCAACGTTTGTCTTTGAGTTTAAATTTTGAAGAACCGTCACGACGGAGAGAACCCTCCAAATAGTATTTCTGATTGTAATTGTAATTGACACGAGAGAAGTAACCTTCCATTCTGGTCTTTTCTTTTGTTCCACCAGGATTACTGAAAGTTCCGCCTTGATAACGACCAACGAAGTTTACGTATGTATCAAAGCCCGGAACCAATTCATCAGATGATTTATAGAATGTACCTTCCAAATCGTATGAATTGAACTCATGTCCAATCAAAGCATCAATGTGATGAGAACCATACTCATGGCTCCAGTTCAACAGTTGCTGTAATGTCAGATATCCGGAATCCTGAACAACTTTGCCATAAGCACCATCGCCTGCAACCTGACCGGTAGCAGAATTCTGATAACGCGTACGGTTATCAAAGTATTTGATTGCTGAAAGGTTGTTTGTGAAAGAGAAGTCTTTCAAGAAAATGATTGTTGCATATGCATTGATATTAACATCGTTTGACAAAGTCTGGTCTTTATCCATGTCCAGAATCTTCAGAATGTCGTTCTTCGAGAACAGAGGAGAGCCTGTCGGTCCCAGAGGAGAATAAGACTGTCCTTCAGTTGTATGAACCATCTTCGTACCATCGCTATTCATGATGATATTACCACTTGCATCACGAGCGTACAGAGATACCAAAGGAAGCTGGTTATTGATGTAGTTAAACACATTCTGCTGTGAGTTACCAGGATTACGTCCCCAACGAGTTGCCTGAGCTTTTGTATTACGATAAGTGTAAGCCATGTTTACTCCGGCCTTCAACCATGAATAAATCTGAGAATCCAAAGATGTACGAATGTTGTATCTCTTGAATGCAGAACCTGTGATATAAGAAGGATTGTCCAGATATCCCAAGGATACATAGTATTTTGATTTGTCAGAACCGCCGCTTGCCGAGATGTTGTATTCCTGACGAAGTACATTCTTCAGCAATTCCTTATAATAAGAATCTGTTCCGAACAACTGTGTAGCATTCGGATTGATTTTGCCATCTGTATTAACCAGATAAGCACCGGACATTGTTGAACTAGCCGATGAACCGCTGCCTGTAGAAGTATAAACTGCACCGGGAACATTGTAAAGCATCCAGTTACCCAAAGTGTTGCGTTTAAAGTTTGTCAAAGAGCCAGCATAGTCGAACAAGTGAGCACTGGCGAATTGTGCTGCTGCTTCGCTTGACATATTCGGGTTTGTGATATTGTTTGAATAATTGGACTGAATGCCATTGGCATTTCCATATCGAGCTGAATTATAAATTGTCTGCCATGCATATTCATAGATATCAGAAGCTTTTGTCATTCTATCATAAGTATTTGGACCCATTTGGTTAATACCCCAACGTCCTTCGAAGTTAATCTTTGTTTTGCCCTTGGAGCCCTTCTTTGTAGTAACCATCACAACGCCATTGGCACCACGCGAACCATAAAGGGCTGTTGATGCAGCATCCTTCAAAACAGTTACACTTTCGATATCCTTTGAGTTGATACTTGACAAAGCGTTAGCATAAGAACTTGGCACACCGTCAATAACGACCAAAGCGTCGGCATTGTTAGGGTTTGCACTACCTAAACCTCTGACACGCATACCCATATCCCAACCAGGTTGTCCATCGGCCTGAGCGACCTGAACACCAGGAACGGAACCTTCCAAGTAATTAGTGACTGAAGTAACCGACTGAACATTCAGCAGCTTGCTATCAACTGCAGTAAGAGAACCTGTCAAATCCTTCTTTTTTGCAGTACCGTAAGCGACAACTACAACCTCATCCAAGGCTTGTGTATCTTCAAGCAATCTGATCTGAATAGTATTCCGATTGCCAACAAGTATTTCCTGTGATTTATAACCGATATAAGAAATCACAAGTGTTGCATTCTTAGGAACGTCGAGACTTACCTTACCATCGACATCTGTGATGTTTCCGATTGTTGTACCTTTTACAGCAACATTTGCGCCAATTACCGGTTCGCCTTTGCTGTCAATGACTGTCGCAACAACGTGACGGCCATTTTGCTGCTGATCGATTGCTGCAGGCAGAAAATGATTTGTTGTTTTCTGATTAGACACAACTGATGTCACAGCGTTTGCTTTTACACCAGTATTGTCATCTGAAGGAAGTGAAGCTGAAGCCGCACTTGCGAACAAAAACATAGGTATAAAAGCCAATTTCGCGATTTTAAAGCATTTATTCCAAATCTGATGAGAATAAAAGCCAAAACAGTTTGTTTTATTCATACATTTTGATATAATAGTTAGTTAATAAAAATCTTTCGCTCACCGTTTTAAGACCATATCAGAGCGTTTTTCATGTGTAGGAATATGTATCACGGTATTTCCATGCGTGTTATTTTTTGATATCAGTCTCTAATTTCAACTTCTTTTGTTCTCCATAGGCCTCAAATAATCTAAATTATACAATATTTTAATACTATCTACTTTTAATTCAATCCAATAACCATTGTACCTCGCAATAGTTTATGTATATTTATGGAAACATTTTACAAAAATATGTTGAAAGAATCTTTTACAATCTTCACTTCGCGACTTTTATTACTCAAAAAACGTCATACTATCATTTGTCATCCTATTCGTCTTTTACTGTTAAATTAGTTATATCTATTAAAAAAACTTGACAAAAATAGGTTGATTAAACGCATTAGCATGTTTCAAATTTGACATTTTTTGTTCCAATTATGACACACAGAAGAGACCTGGAGACTTTACAACGAAGTGTTAAAAAAAAGAGATGCCAAAATCTGACATCTCTTTTTTTAATTATACAAAACAGATTATTGTATTCTTAACCTGCGGAGAACATTTTGTAGTCTATAAACAATATCCGGATGTTGATCTGCTACATTGCTCTTTTCATAAACATCCTGCAAAACATTATAGAGTTGCGGAGTAGGGAAATTTCCAGTTTCAATCTTTGGTCCCCAAGTAATCATTTTCGGTCCGTCGCTCGGTTCGATATATTTCCATTCCTTTGTCCTCACTGAAAGAGTGTGATTTGACGACTGTTCAATGACCCAATCACGATCTGTGACGTTTTTACCAAGCCATGTATCAATATGATTCTCACTATCGGGAGCTGAACCTCTAGGCAATTTTGCTCCAATCATAGAGGCAAACGATGAAAACAAATCTATTTGAGAAACCAAAGCGTCCGACGCCTGTGCTTTCTTGATTTGCTTTGGCCAGCTAACAATGGCAGGAATTCGAGTTCCGCCTTCGAATGCACTATATTTATTGCCGCGCAAAACACCCGCCGGACTATGTCCATTAAGTAATTCCTCTGCTTTGTCTTGATAACCGTCATCAACGACTGGGCCATTATCACTTGACAGAATAATCAACGTGTTTTCTGTCAATCCAAGTTTCTCAAGCGTTTCCATAATCTGACCAACAGACCAGTCGAACTCGACTATTGCATCTCCACGCAAGCCCATTCCACTTTGTCCGCGAAAACGTTGATTCGGAAAACGGGGAACGTGAACGTCGTTGGTTGCAAAATACATAAAGAATGGTTCATTCTTATGCTGTGTAATAAATGCAACCGCATGAGAAGTGATTGAATCAGCAATGTTTTCATCCTTCCACAAAGCTTTGCCGCCGCCTTTCATATATCCAATTCGTCCGATGCCGTTCACTATGGCCATATCGTGGCCGTGACTTGATTTTAAGTTGAACAGCAATTCCGGGTGGTCCTGGCCCAATGGTTCTCCGGGAAAAGGATTTGTATAACTAACTTCAATAGGAGCCGAAGAATCGTAATTGACAATTTTACCATTTTCTATAAACACGCAAGGAACTCGATCTGCTGTTGCAGCCATAATATAAGAGTAATCGAATCCCAAATCATCAAGACCCGACGGTAGTGGAGCATTCCAATCCTGTTCGCCATCTTTGTCGCCAAGACCGAGATGCCATTTCCCAAATGCAGCCGTTGAATAGCCTGCATTTTTGAACATATCAGCCATTGTGTATCGTTCCGGACGAATAATCATTCCTGCATTTCCGGCAGCAATGTCAGTTCCCTGACGACGCCAAGCATATTCTCCAGTCAACAAGGAATAGCGAGATGGAGTACTGGTTGCCGCTGTAGCATGAGCATGATTGAATCGGATTCCTTGAGCCGCGAGTCGATCTACATTCGGAGTTTTGACATTTTTGGCTCCATAACATTGCAAATCGCCATAACCTAAATCGTCAGCATAAATGATGACGACATTCGGCAGTTTCCTATCATTGATGTTCGCTTTGGTTTTTCCATCTTTTACTGCAGCAGATGCAATCATCACCATTGGTGATAGCGCCATGCAGAATAAATATTGTTTCATGTTTATCAATTTATAGAGTGCAATTAATTACTGGGCATACAATCCAAGTTCCGAAATGTCAACGTTTTTTCGCTCTGTCGTGACTGATTGAACCTCTAGTTTGACAAACTTAGTTGTTTTCGTCTTAAAATAGATTTGCTGTTCAATCGGATTGTTCTGAATATTTCCAAATCTTCCTTCAGAGACAGATTCCCAGTGTTTGCCGTCGTTACTGAGATAAACCGAATAACGTTCGATGAAGCTTTCGCTCTCGGCACTTGGCAGATAAGAAAGTCCACCCACTTGAGTCGGTTTGTTAAATGTGAAAACAAACGAAGCCGGCAATGATATAATCTTACCTTTCCAAACACTTTGATTATTTCCATCGAATAATGCAGATTGATTATCACCTTCAATATTCTGTATGCTAAGAGAACGAACCGATTGCCTGTCGATAGCGAATTGACGTGCCGTCGATTCGACTACGTCTTTAACAGAATCTATATAATACAGCGACAGATTGCCGAACGAAATTGAAATGCGCGAATTGAGAAAACGAACGCGGAAAGCATCCGTGTGAACAGGTTCAGTCAAATGAACCATTCTGCGGAAGCCGATTGTCGTACCTCTCGCAATCTCTTTCCATTCACCTAAGAGGTAAGCTTCAATAGCAAAGCTTTCGACTCTTTGTCCGAAGTCACGCACATTTTCCTGTAGCTTGATGACATTGACAGTCGCCGGCTTAACAAGTCGAATTTCGGCTGAAGCAGACGTGACGCTATCAGCTGTATGCCATGAAGTGAAAGGCGAATCATCGGTGATTACAGCCGACGGAGAGTCGGATGTCCAACCGCCAAGCGGAATAGCTTGAGCGCCTTTGGCATAATCGACCGATTTCATTCTCTGAATCATTTGTCCAAAGGCAATCATTCTCTGAGCATCTTTCACGGGAAAACGTCCAGTTGAGTCTGGCGACAGATTAGGCAAAAGATTGGAATTACGCCCGACTGAAGAGAAATAACTGTCAATCAAATACGACATCGACTTGGTCGTGTTGTCGTCCTTGCTATTGTAGAACCAGCCGTTTCTGAGCGGCATTCCACTGCGTGAAGGATACCAAACGAGCCGTTTCTTAGTCATCAAATCTTCTATGCTGCCAAGATTAGGAGTCTTGTAACTATAGCCGTTCAGCGAGCCAAAAAATTGGTCCAGACTGTTGATGCCTTGCACGCACCATTCGGTTTCACGTCCTTTTCCCTTTTCATTTCCTACCCAACGGATGTCGGGAGCATTTCCTGAGAGGAGAACATCTGGCTGTAATTCGCGAGCCCGACGGAAAATCCGGTTCCAATCAAAAGGCATCTTCTTGCCGCTAACAGCATCATCTGTTCCAGCACCGTCAAACCAAAGAAGATAAACCGGACCATAATTAGTCAGCAATTCTTCCAACTGATGAATGTAATGGTCGTTGTAAGCATCTGTTCCATAGGTCGGTTCATGCATATCCCAAGGCGAGAGATAAAGGCAGAGTTTCATGTCGTACTTGCGGCAAGCGTCAGCGACCTCCTTCACCAAGTCTCCTTTTCCATTGCGCCAAGGTGAATGGGCAACTGTATGATCAGTATATTTACTTGGCCAGACGCAAAAACCGTCATGATGCTTAGTGACGAGAATAACGCCTGTCAAACCTGCCTCTTTGAATGTCCTCACCCAATCGTCGGCATTCAACCGTGACGGATTGAAGATTGAAGGAGATTCTTTTCCTGTTCCCCATTCCGCTCCTGTAAACGTATTCATACCGATATGAATGAATCCAAGCATTTCTCTTTTCTGATAATCAAGTTGTCGATACGACGGCCTTACTTCCGTAGCACAGCGAATGACCTGTTCTCGTGTAGGATTATCAGGCAATATAACAGAAATGCCCTCTCTTTTATCTTGCTGTGCAGAAAGAAGAGAAGGTACAACCAACAATAATAGCCATTTATATTTCATCTTTTATAGATATCATAAATCAACTCCGACCTTTTGGTCGGAGTTGTAGTGAATTATTTCAAATTAGGATTAATATCCTGTTCAGACTGAGATATAGGCCAAACAGATGGGCCGCCACTGAAAGCTCTAGTTCCTACATACCAGCGGTTTACACCTTCCGGATCTACTTTCTTGTTTCCCGTATTTCTTCTTGTTGTAGCAGCAGAATTCGGGAATGAAGCGCCCCAGACATCGCCTGTAAGAGCCTCATTTGCTGTTCCCCAGCGGAGCAAATCCCACAAACGAATACCTTCCAAAGCAAGTTCCACTCGACGTTCATTACGGAGCAGAGGCCTCAAAGTGGCCGCATCCACAGCTGTGATATCTGGCATGTTTGAACGTCTTCTAACAAGATTGAGATAATATAAGTCATTTGCTGTCAACGATCCTGCTTCCATCTTTGCCTCAACATATCCTAAAAGAACTTCAGCATAACGAATGACAGGTATCTTAGCCGGATACTTATTGTTGTCTCCACCATCGTACATATAGTTCTCATTGATATACTTACGCATCATATAACCCGTTTTTGTAGATTGGTTTGATGGATGCAGACCGTCTTTACCATTAGCTGCGTTCTTATCAGGGTCACAGTTGTAGACGCCTTGACCGAACTTACAGCCATTCCAATACAAAGTCTGAGCCAAACGTTGGTCACGGTTTTTGGACAAATCTGTCGGGTCATACATTGAACTCTTGTAGCTGAAAGCGGTACCGTCAGAGAATGGATAAGCTTCGAACAAGCTTGCTGTGACATTATGCAGGCACCATCCACCTACAGCGCCGTCCATCGTTGGATTGAACTGTTTCAATAGTCCTGAACCGCATTTGTCATCGTCATACCGTTGAACATAAATGTTCTCGCTGTAACTGTCGGCAGTCGACGGCAAGAAAAGAGCAGGATAGCTGGATGCAAGCGTATTATCATTCAAATCAATGATTTGTTTGTAAGTCGTTGCTGCATCGCTCCACTTTTTCATCATCAATTCAGTACGAGCCTTAAATGCTAGAGCAGCCTGCTTACTGGCACGTCCGTCCATTCCTTCAGAGTGAACTGCAGACCAAAGAGGTAAACTGGCAGCTGCTTCACCCATTTCTTTAATCACCCAATCAGCAACAACAGCCTGAGTAGATTTCGTAACCGCATTGGCTTCGTCCATCGAAAGAGTTTTTTCTATCAAAGGAACATCGTGAAAAAATGATGCCAGATAGAAATATTGAGCTGCCCGCAAAAAACGAGCTTCAGCTTTAAAACGATTGATAGTTGCGTCAGCCACAATTCCATTCAAGCCTTCAATTCTTTGCAGGAAATCGTTACAACGAGCGATCTTACTATAAGACAAGCTCCAATAAGTAGATGTAGCGCCGGTTTTTGAAGCACTGAGCGTTCCTGCAGCAATAATGCCATAATTACTGGTCAGACCTCGGCGGTCCCAACCATTGTCGGAACAAATGTCCATCATTAGAATACCTTGATAACTCCACCAATCGGATGGGCCGTATTCTTCTCTACCATAAGTGAGGTTGGCATGATACAAGCCTGTCAAAGCAAGCATCGCATTCTGTTCATTGGACAAAAAGCTATCTGATCCATAAGAAGTCAAAGGCGAGCGGTCCAAATCACATGAAGAAGTTCCAATCAATGAAAGGAATAAACTTCCGACAATATATATTTTAAGTCTGTTCATAGTTCTCTATATTAAAAATTCAAATTAACGCCAAATGTATAAGTCTTAAGAATAGGATAATAACTTCCGCTAGTATTGATTTCCGGATCCCATCCCTTCGGATAATGATGGAATGTAAACGGATTCTCGCTCTGAACATATAACCGTGCTCCTAAGATACCTAATGCATTAGTAATCGACTTCGGAATCGTATAGCCGAACTGAATATTCTTCACTCTGAAATAAGATGCATTACGAACCCAGAAATCTGAAGTCAAAGTATTGTTTGAACTGTTCTGGATAATTTCCAAGCGAGGATATTTCGGATAACGTGTAGGTTTATCAGGATTGAAAAATCCGTCTGCCTGCCAGCGTTGGATTGAACCGTAGCCGTAGAAAGCATAACCTGCATATCCATCAAGGTAACCTTTCACATCGGCAACACCTTGTATTTGAGTAGAGAAATCGAAGCCTTTCCAATCGCAGCCAATCGTGAAACCATAAGTATATTTAGGTATTCTGGAACCCAATACGACACGGTCTTTCGAAGTCACTTTACCGTCGCCGTCAATATCGACATAGCGAATGTCACCGACTTTGGAGTTGTTTGCTATGGCTGATTGATTTGCCCATGAAGAAATGTCATTCTGATCAAGGAATACACCGTCTGTCTTATAACCATAGTAGATATTCATAGGGTAGCCGATAAAGTAAGTACCGTTTCCTACCAAACCATTGTCCTGAGTTACGTCTGCCAAACCAAGTGTCAATACCTTGTTCTTGATAATAGAGAAGTTGGCATTGAAGTTGTAGGAGAACTCACCTATACGGTTGCGATGTCCTAATTGAAATTCAAAGCCTTTATTTTCCAACTTACCCATATTCATCTGGGAGAGAGAGAATCCGAATACAGAAGAAACGCTCGAACTCGGCGAGAACAAAATACCGGTCGTCTTGCGGTAGAAATAGGTCGCATCGAAGCTCAACAAGCCGTTCCACAGATTGCCTTCAATGCCGACATCAGATGTTCTCGTTGTTTCCCAATGCAAAGTAGGATCAGTAGCAGTTGTAATAGCGACACCTTGTGACAGAGAGCTTCCAAACGGATAATTATAGCCATTGTTATAAACAGACTGATAAGGATAGTTACCGATATTCTGGTTACCGAGCTTACCGTAAGAAGCTTTGAGTTTGAGATTGTTGATCCAGCTAAAATTGTCTTTAATGAAGCTTTCTTCCGATAATCTCCAGCCAATAGCTGCTGACGGGAAAAATGCATATCTATTATCCTTAGGGAATCGTGAAGAACCGTCATAACGGAAGGTGAAGTCTGCCAAATAACGTTCCATAAAGTTGTATTTCACACGACCGAAAACAGATTGCAAAGCCCATCCGTAACCGCCACCTCCATTGGATGACGTATCAGAATCGCCAGTATCAACTTCCGGATAATCGTCACTAGGCAGATTTGTCCTTGAAGCCGAGAGATATCGTGTATCGTCCTGTTCCCAAGAATATCCTATCAACGCGCCGACTGAATGCCCTCCAAAAGTCTTATTGAAATCCGCTGTCGCCTGGAATGTTTTATAGATGTCCTTGGTCGTTGCATTGTATATATAATTGCCTGTAGTGGTTATCTTGTCTGTCGAATAGGTTGAACGGAATTGTTTATTTTCACTTCCCGTATAAGAATATCCTCCTATCAAAGACAACTTAATCCAACTGAACGGAGTATAATCCAATCGTTCGTTGATGCTGGCAGTGTGATAATCATATTTAATAAACGAAGGCGTTTCCAACCACATCAATGGTGTTCCATGACCTTCTTCTCCTGAACCATATTTACCATTCGACAATACGGTAGGAACTGTACCCGGCCAACGCAAAGAATTGGAAATGATAGCATCCAATCCATCTGTATCTTTTCCATAAGGAACATTCGGTTGTTTTCTGACTCCATAAACTCCTTGCAGACGCGTTGTCAAAGTCACATTGCGCCAAAGCGAAGTAATCAGATTCAGACGTGTATTATACCTTGTAAAATTATTCTTCTTAACAATACCATCTTGATTCAGGTAGCCGAACGATAACATATATTTGTTTGTATCGTTTCCACCTGAAATCGACAAATCATGACCAGTTTGGAAAGCTGATTTGAAGAGTTGATCCAGATATCGGTTGTTGGCATAATTGTCAGGATCGCTTCCATCCTTGAACTTTTGTATCTCTTCATCGGTGTAAACGACCGAACCGTTAGCGATATTATATAGCGTGGCATATTCCCATGTATCGACCTTGTCAGGAATAGCAGTTGCCTTGCTGGAACCGACATAACCATTGTACGTTACCTGTGTTTTGCCTGTCTTACCGGTCTTTGTAGTAACCAAAATGACGCCATTGGCAGCACGCGATCCGTAAATGGCTGCTGTAGACGCGTCTTTCAAAACAGAAATACTTTCAATATCTTCCATGTGAATGTCAGAAAGACTGCCTGGAATTCCATCGACAAGTACGAGAGCACTTGGAGTAGCACCAAACGAACCGACGCCACGAATACGGATTTCACCTGAGTCTTCACCCGGACTACCAGAAGTCTGCCGAACAGTTACACCCGGCATCTGGCCCATGATTGCATTGGTTACAGAAGGAGTGGAACGGTTCTGTAACTTGTCGGCCGTTACAGTTGAAATGGAGCCAACGACATTGACTTTCTTCTCAACGCCGTAACCGACTACAACGACCTCTTCAAGCTTTTGTGTGTCTTCAACCAAGTTGATAAAAATCTCGCGTTGCGACTTGACAGCAATATCTTGTGTAAGATAGCCGACATACGAAACTGTAAGTGTAGCGTTATCAGGAACCTGAAGTTTAAAACCTCCGTTCACATCGGTAATTGTTCCGTTGGTCGTCCCTTTCACAGAAACGTTAGCTCCGATGACCGGTTCGCCCTTCTCATCCTTCACGACACCGGATATTTCACGATGTCCGGCTTGCTGAACACCGGGAACTGCAACCGTTGTGATTGATGATTGACCATTCTTTTTGAGGATAATATGTGAACCTTCCATTGCAAAATCGATATCAGTATTGCGGAAGATTCCTTCAAGGACTGAAGAAACAGTCTTATCTTTCGCTTTCACTGACACTCTTCGGTTAACATTTACCTGATTGTCGTAAACGAACAGATAATCCGTCTGATTCTCAATGTCCGCAAGAACTTCTTCTATCAGGACATTACTTTTATGAATGCTGACTTTGGCATTCTGCGAACGCACATTTCCGGCGTATGAACAGAAGATGCAAGCTAATAGCAAAACAGTAGAGATTCGCATAATTCTAAAAAATCGTTTAAAACCGCCTAATTCTTCCGTAAAGAATTTTGGCAAGAATAAAAAATTCATACTTTTGTTGTTGATTAGATGTTAATACAATTAGTTGTTAAGTTGTGTTGACTTGAATGCCGACTATCGCCCCCCAGCTTTACTCGGCATTCTCTTTTGTTTGTCTTTTTTCATGTTTTCATATCTCTTTTGTTATTAATTAATTGATATAGATAATCTGATTAATATCGTCACGTTTGTAACTGAATTTGATTTCTTTCTGCAAAACTTTTAGAGCATATTCGATTCCGTCAGCCTGACGGAATTTCCCAGTATAAAAATATTTTTGTACCTGCTGATTCTGGACTTCTATCTCGATTCCATAATATTTGCTGAATTCGTGCATGACGCCTTTGAACGAACGGTTCTTAAAACATATCAAACCTTCACGCCAACGGTAAAGATTCGAATCGTCGACATGGCCGGAAACAAGTTTCCCGTTATCAAAATAAGCCCTCATGTCAGGAGTCAGAATCAAAGGTTCTTGAACGGAAGTGAGCGGGCTGACTTTCACCTTGCCTTCCATCAATGCCACTTCGAATCGTGAATAGTTTGAATAATCTTCAACATTGAATTGTGTACCGAGGACTTCCAACGAACTGCGTGATGTCTGCACACGGAAAGGCCATTCTTTATCCTTCGAAACGCTAAAATAAGCTTCACCGTCGAGATAGACCTGACGGACCCTGCTTTTGTCGAATTTTACCGGATAGCGCAAAGTTGTGCCAGCGTTTAACCAAACATCCGTACCGTCTGAAAGCTTCAAATCGATGCGCTGGCCAAAAGGAACTGAAATCGACTGCATTGCAACAGGTTCGTGTGCTTCCTTATAAACCGAATACATAAGTGTACAACACAATGTGATCGCTACCACCGCTGCGATTCTAAGCAAGTCAAATCCGATTCGCCTTACAGCGCCTTGAGCCATCAGTTTTCCTGGCATGTTGTGAGAGTTATCGCCATTCACAACCGTAGCGTCGAACATCTTGCGCGCATGCATGAAAACGCGTTTGTTTTCAGGCGACTCGTCCATCCATTTGCGGATTTCTTTTTGCTCTTCAATAGTGGCCGTTCCCTCAAACAATTTTATCAATATGTTTTGTTCCATTATATTCTAATTTTTTCGCTTTATATAAAATTAGCAGTTCACGAAGTAAAAACCCTAAATCTAACTTTAAAAATTTTTTATCTCAAAATTAGATTCATTATCTTTGTAGCGTTAGAATGGCAATAATGGAACCGACATCGGATTTGAAGAAATTCAACGAACTGTTTACCACATATCATAATAAATTTGTTCGCTTTGCTACGCTGTACACTAAAGACAGCGATGCGGCTGAAGATTTTACTACCGATGCACTGATTTATTATTGGGAAAAACGCAATGAACTTCCAGCCGACACGAATATTCCAGCTTATATTCTGACTACCATAAAACATAAATGTCTCAATTATCTTGAGCATAAAGAAGTCATTTATTCGGCCAACGAAGAAATGAAATCGCTCGCCCAATGGGAATTGGGAACACGCATCTCAACACTTACAGCATGCGATCCGAAAGAGTTATTTGCAACCGACGTTCAATCCATCATCAACAGCACTCTCGAACAGCTGCCCAAACAGACACATAAAATATTCGCCATGAACAGATTCGAAGGTAAAACTCAGAAAGAAATAGCCGCTATACTCGGTATTTCAGTCAAAAGCGTCGAATACCACATCGGAATCGCCTTAAAATCATTCCACACAAATCTTAGAGATTATCTCTATCTTTTCTTCTGATTTCCACAAAGACTGATGCTTATATCTGCTTTGTTGAACATAGCTTTTTGAATCAACGAGTTATAATGCACGATTATCTATTTCTTCATATTCTATCCGCCCACTTACCTTTGGACTTTTATCTGAAAATCATTTACAATCCAGAACCGTATGCTTTAAAAGAAAAATAACTTCTACTATATCATGTATATCCTTTCCTTTGCGGTTCTATAAAAATCACAGATATCCTTGACTGGACGACAAACTTTTCGTATTTTTGAATTGGAAATTCGAAGAACAGACATTTAAAACAGATTATGCCACAAACAAAGAAACCGGTTATAGCCTTGATTTACGACTTCGACGGAACTCTTTCGCCGAAAAACATGCAGGAATATGCGTTCATCAATTCAATCAACGGAACTGACAGCGACAGCTTTTGGAACGAGACCGCCGAGTTGATGGTAAAACATAATGCCAGCAGCATCCTCTGTTACATGAAACTGATGCTCGAGAAGGCTCATGAATCGGGCATAAGCATCAAAAGGGAGCAGTTCGTCGAGTTCGGTAAAAGCATTGAACTTTATAATGGCGTGGCCGAATGGTTTGACCTTATCAATCAGCTTGGAAAAAAGAATGGCGTTGTCATCGAGCATTACATCAATTCGTCCGGACTGAAAGAGATGATTGAAGGAACGCCGATTGCAAAACAATTCAAGGAAATCTTTGCCTGTTCATTCATGTATGAAAATGATATTGCTGTCTGGCCGGCCGTGGCTGTAGATTTCACCGCAAAGACTCAGTTTATGTTCATGATAAACAAAGGCATTTCAAAGATCAGCGACAACCGGAGAGTCAATGAGTTTATGACCGAAGACGAACGGCCTGTGCCTTTTAATCACATGATTTATTTCGGCGACGGAGAGACAGACATTCCCTGCATGAGATTGGTCAAGCAGCAAGGCGGAATATCGATTGCCGTTTACAGACCGAACAGCGAAAGCAAAAAAGAATGTGCAGAGCGACTTATCAAAGACAACAGAGTCAATTTCGCCTGTGAAGCCGATTATAGTAAAGACGGATTGCTTTATCAGACCATTGAGATTGTAATTAAACAGATTAAATCGGCCTACGACTTCAAGAACCTGCAGAAAGCAAATCACAAGAGAATTTGCGGAGAAGGCAACGAATCAATCTATCATTGAATAGCGGGAAATATAGGTTGACTTCAGGTCGAAGTGCATTTCCCGCGTGAAGATTATAGGTAATCTCTGGAAAAACTCCATTCTTCAGGCGACGAATGCATTATCACCGCATCAAAAGTCCATTCCTCAAGTGAAGATTTCACTTCTCATGGAAGCGATGTCTAATCTGCACCCTAACGAAACACATTTCACACTGCAAATCTCTATTTTTCACATGAAGATTGCATTTTTCAAACATAAAATGTCCAATCCGCATGCGGGAAATGGACTTCAACCTAAAGTCAACCCTATTTTCCCGCATTACAATCAGAGATTTTACAATGCAGACCTGAATTACGCGGATGTTTATAACTCCAAAATCAAATCAGACCTCATATTCAGTCGTGTCTTCAATGCCGGCGTCTCTCAAGGCTTCTTTCCGTTCGACGCAGGTTCCGCATTTTCCACAATGTCTCTCTCCGCCTTTATAGCAGGACCAAGTTTCGGAATAATCCAAGCCCAGACGCTTTCCGTGGCGAGCAATATCCGACTTTGTAATCTCAGTGTAAGGCGCGAAAATCTTAATATTTTCATACGTTCCTGCCGACATCGCATCGGACATTGAGGAAATGAACTCGGCACGACAATCCGGATATATCGCATGGTCGCCATGATGATTGGCAATCATGACAAATTTCAACCCATGACTTTCTGCAATTCCACAGGCAATGGCAAGCATGATACCGTTTCTGAACGGAACTACAGTCGATTTCATGTTCTCATCGTCGTAACTTCCTTCCGGTATTGCCTCCGCACCTTCCAAAAGAGAGCTCTTGAAATACTGATGAATGAAGTCGAGCGGTATGATGATTTGCTTGATTCCCAAACGCCGGCAATGAAGCTCCGCAAAAGGAATCTCCTTTTTGTTGTGATTGCTTCCATAGTCGAAGGAAATGGCAAGCGCTATTCTGTTCTTGTATTCATAAAGCATTGTGACACTGTCCATGCCACCAGAAATGATTATCGCTGAATCTTTCATATTATTATTTCATTGATTAAATAAGAAACTACATTGAAGAATCAAAAGTACAAAAAAGCTGCTTTGGTCGAAGGTTCAATTATCCCATTTCTTTCTATTTCGCTATTTTTAGTACATTTAATAGTTAAGGTATTGTCTGAAGCCTTTATTTTTCAGAAAAAAAGCAGTACCTTTGTCCCCAAATCGTGGCATAGTTTTTGTCATACTTAGAGTTATTATGAAGAGATATGTGATTTTCATCCTGTTGTTCCTGACGTTTTTTGCTCCCGCAAAAGCGGTCAATGAGCTTAGTGACAGTGCTGTTGTAAGCCTGCTCACCGTGGCTCCCTTTCAAGGCAGGATTTGGACGGTGTACGGCCACACGGCTATTCGCGTGCTTGACCCTGCCAATCGTCTCGACATAGCTTTCAATTATGGCATTTTCGACTATAGCAAACCCCATTTCATTTATCGCTTCACGAAAGGCGAGACTGACTATCAGTTGGGTGCGCAGAGTTTCAACGATTTCATGATAGATTATATGATGCGTGGAAGTGCAGTCACAGAGCAAGTGCTGAACCTCACAGCAAAGGAAAAGAATAACATCTGGCAAGCCCTGATGGTTAACTATCAGCCTGAGAACCGCGTCTATCGCTACAATTTCTTTTTCGACAACTGCGCAACACGTCCGAAAAAAATCATCGAACGAGGCATAGAAGGCAAACTCACTTATCCTGTGCAGGCGAAACACCATTCGTTCCGAACGCTTATCAACAACTGCACTAAGTTTCATCAATGGCTCACCTTCGGTTGCGACTTGGTTCTCGGACAACCGACCGACCGGCGCGCAACCCAAGACGAAGAGATGTTTCTGCCAACGATACTTGCAGACAACATCAGCAGAGCAACCGTTACCGACTCAAGCGGCGTTGCCAGACAATTGGTCGTTAAGACCAACCAGCTTTCTGAAGAAACGGCTGAACCACTGCAACAAACATTTCTCGATACATTTTCTCCGAAGGTTTTCGGCTGGACAATCTTTTTCATAATCCTTGCTATCACAGCGCTCGGATGGTACACCGGAAAAATCTTCAGAGTCACCGATTATATCCTTTTCGGCGCTGCCGGTCTCGGTGGCTGTCTGATTTGGTTCATCTGCTTTATCTCCACACATCCATGCGTTTGGCCTAATTGGAACGCACTTTGGCTGCAGCCAATCCATTTGGTGGCTGTCGCATTGTTCGCCGTTCCAAGTTTGAGAAAAGCAGGATACATTTATCATTTCGTTAATTTCATCCTAATCGCCGTATTGATTGCCTTGTGGAATTTCGTTCCGCAGCACTTCAACGCCGCTGCTCTGCCGCTCGTACTGTCGTTGTGGATTCGTTCCGCTTTCAACATCACAGCACAGAGATATTCCGACGTTGCAGTACACAAAAGACATAGGACCAAAACCAACATCAAAAAGTGAAAAGAAAAAATATACATAGATTATTGTCGTCGCTGATAGCCATTATGGTCATCACGAACCTCAACGCCCAGCAAAAGACGCCGAAGCTCGTGGTTTGCATCACGGTCGACCAATTGCGCGGCGATTATGTCGAGTATTTCTGGAATACTTTCGGAGAACAAGGATTCAAACGTCTGATGAAAAACGGGCTGGTATACAGCAACGTCCGCTTCGACTTCAACAACATCGAACAGGCCAGTGCGTTCGCCACTATTTTCACCGGCAGCAATCCGAGCATGAATGCCATCACAGGCGACTGCGTCTATGATTTCGATAAGGAACGCGAAACACCTATCCTTACTGACCCCGATTATCTTGGCAATTATACACAAGACCATTTCTCACCCAAGAAACTGATGGGCTCAACCATCGGCGATGAGCTAAAAATAGCTTCCGGCGGTTCGTGCGATGTCTATTCAATCGCTCCAGACGCACAAAGTGCCATTCTCTCGGCCGGACATGCTGCCAACGGCGCTTTCTGGATGGACGACTACAACGGCAAATGGGCAACAACGACCTATTACAAAGATGTTCCTTGGTTCGTTGAAAAATACAACAACGGAAGCGAGTCACTGACAACACGTCAGGACAAAATCGTTTGGACACCGTCACTGCCAATCAACAGTTACAATGCTCTGCCCTATATCACTAACTTTTCGCCGTTTAAATACACATTCAAGCAGAACACGCGTGACGGAATACTCAACCTGAAAACATCTCCATATATCAATAAGGAGGTGAATAACTTTGCGCTAAAGTTCATCGAATATGCCGGATTCGGCACACGCAAGAATCCCGACCTTCTCTGTCTCACTTACTATGCAGGAACTTTCCGCGGAAACAAAAACAGCGAATATACCCACGAAATACAAGACACTTATTATCAGCTTGACAAAGACATTGAACAACTCCTTGGAGCTATAGATAAAAAAGTTGGGCTGGCAAATACAATGATTGTATTCTGCGGTTCAGGCTATTTCCGCACCGAAGAAGAATATCCTGAAAAATTGCAGCTTGGAGGAGGCGAATTTCATCCTAAGCGTTGCATTGCTCTTTTGAACATGTATCTGATGGCTATCTACGGTCAGCAGAGCAATTGGGTGAAAGGCTATTACAAGAATCAGATATTTCTCGACCGCAAAGCTATCGAGAAAGCCAAACTTGACTTGGGCTCTGTTCAGGAAAAGGCTGCCGAGTTCCTCAGAGAATTCAGCGGCATTCAAGAAGTTACAACCGACAATATGCTTCGGACAATCGGATGGAATAACAGAACCAACCGTTTCCTCGAAAGCACGAATATCGCAACTCGCGGAGACATCATCATCGAGTTGCAACCCGGATGGAAAATCAATTTCGACAATCCAAAAGTTAAAGATAATGTCGTACGCAACAATGCCGTGCTGAATCCGCTCATCTTTTTTGGCAATGGCATTAGAGCACAACGCGTCTTCAGAGAAGTTAATGCCACAGACATTGCTCCCACAGTCACGCACGTGCTAAGAATACGTCCGCCAAATGCTTCGACAAGAATGCCTTTGCAAGAACTGAGTTTCTAAAAGGCCCCACTTTCACACTTTTTTAATAATACAGATTTAATAACAACAGTAGGCAGGATATGTACGTCATATTCGAAAGTCTACAAACAACAATATAAAATATGGGATTTAATGAATTCATGACGAAGCTGCTAGGCAACAAGTCGCAGCGGGATCTAAAAGAAATAACACCTTTCGTAGATAAAATCAAGGCAGTCTATCCATCGATAGAGAAGCTCAGTAACGACGAACTGAGAGCAAAATCGCAAGAGCTGATGAAAAAGGTTGCCGACTATGTGACAGAAGACCGTGCAAAAATCGATGAACTTCGCTCCGGCATTGAGGAAAAAGAACTGGAAGAACGTGAAGCCATCTGGACAGAAGTCGACAAAAGAGAAAAAGATGTGACTGAGAAACTTGAAGAAATCCTTAACGAAATCCTTCCGGAAGCGTTCTCAATAATGAAAGACACGGCTCGCCGCTTCAAGGAAAATGAAACAATTGAGGTTACTGCAACCGATTTCGACCGCGACCTCGCGGCTACGCATGATTTTGTACATATCGACGGCGATAAAGCCATCTATCAGAACCATTGGGTCGCTGGCGGAAATGAAATCGTTTGGGATATGGTGCACTACGATGTTCAGTTGTTCGGCGGCGTCGTTCTGCATAAAGGTAAAATTGCCGAAATGGCTACCGGTGAAGGTAAAACTCTTGTTGCAACCTTGCCGGTATTCTTGAATGCCTTGACTCACAACGGCGTTCATGTTGTCACTGTCAACGACTACTTGTCGAAACGTGACTCGGAATGGATGGGACCGCTTTATATGTTCCACGGACTTTCAGTGGATTGTATCGACAAGCATCAACCAAACTCAATGGAACGCCGCAAGGCTTACAATGCCGACATCACTTTCGGAACAAACAATGAATTCGGTTTCGACTACTTGCGTGACAACATGGCTATCAACCCGAGCGACTTGGTTCAGAGAAAACACAACTACGCAATCGTCGATGAGGTCGACTCAGTCTTGATTGATGATGCTCGTACGCCGCTGATTATTTCGGGTCCGATTCCAAAAGGCGAAGAACAGCTCTTCGAGGAATATCGTCCGAACGTTGAAGTTGTATTCAACGCTCAAAGAGACCTCTGCAGCAAACTGCTTCTCGAAGCCAAAAAGAAAATGGCAAGTTCTGACCAAAAGGAACACGACGAAGGTTCTGTGCTGCTTTACAAAGCATTCAAAGGACTGCCAAAGAGCAAGCCTCTTATCAAGTTCCTCAGCGAGGAAGGCGTCAAAGCTTCAATGCTCAAGACAGAAGAATATTTCCTTAGCGAAAATATGCGTCACATGCACGAAGCTACCGACGACCTTTACTTCTCAATCGATGAGAAAAACAATGCTGTCGAACTGAGTGATAAAGGCATCGACTTGTTGAGCGGCAAATATAATGACACACAGTTCTTCATTCTGCCTGATATCGCATCAGAGCTGTCACAACTCGACCATATCAAAGACGAAGAAGAACGCCAGACAAAGAAAGACGAATTGCTTTCGAACTACGCTGTCAAGAGCGAACGCGTTCACACTGTAAACCAGCTGCTGAAAGCATACGCTTTGTTCGACAGAGATGACCAATATGTCGTTATCGACGGCCAAGTTAAGATTGTCGATGAGCAAACCGGCCGTATCCTTGAAGGACGCCGCTACAGCGAAGGTCTGCATCAGGCAATCGAAGCAAAGGAACGTGTTCATGTGGAAGCTGCAACTCAGACATTCGCAACCATCACTTTACAGAACTACTTCAGAATGTATCACAAACTGGCCGGTATGACCGGTACTGCTGAGACTGAAGCAGGTGAGTTCTGGGACATCTATAAATTGGACGTTGTCGTGATTCCGACCAACAAGCCGGTAATTCGTAACGATATGAACGACCGCATCTATAGAACCAAACGTGAGAAATATAATGCGGTCATCGCGGAAATCGAAAGTTTGGTCAAAGCCGGCAGACCAGTATTGGTCGGTACGACTTCGGTCGAGATTTCTGAATTATTGAGCCGTATGCTTACCATTCGCAAGATTCAGCATAATGTGTTGAACGCCAAGTTGCACCAGAAAGAGGCTGAAATCGTTGCTACCGCCGGACAAACAAGTACTGTCACAATCGCAACCAACATGGCCGGTCGTGGTACCGATATCAAGCTTTCACCGGAAGTACGCGCTGCAGGCGGTCTCGCCATCATCGGTACGGAACGTCACGAAAGTCGCCGCGTCGACCGTCAGTTAAGAGGTCGTGCCGGTCGTCAAGGTGATCCGGGCTCGTCAGTGTTCTTCGTTTCGTTGGAAGACAACCTCATGCGTCTGTTCGCTTCTGATAAAATCGCCAGTCTGATGGACAAATTGGGATTCAAAGAGGGTGAAGTTCTCGAACACCCGATGTTGAGCAAGTCCGTTGAACGTGCACAGAAAAAGGTCGAAGAGAACAACTTCGGTATTCGTAAACGTTTGCTTGAATATGATGATGTCATGAACTCGCAGCGTAATGTAATCTATACTCGTCGTCGTCACGCTCTTATGGGCGAACGTATCGGTATGGACGTATTGAATACGATTTACGACACTTCGGTTGCCATCGTCGAGCAGCATGTCGATTCTCAGGATTTTGAAGGTCTGAAGATGGAACTTTTCAAAACATTCGCAATGGAATCACCTTTCACGGAAGACGAATTCAAGAACCTGAACGAAGACGAACTGACAGATAAACTGTTCAACGAATCACTTTCAAACTTCAAACGTCGTACGGAAAGAATGTCAACTGTCGCTAATCCGGTCATCAAGCAGGTTTATGAAAACCAAGGCGGACAATATGAGAACATCCTCATTCCAGTTACCGACGGTAAGAAGATGTACAACATCTCCTGCAACCTCAAAGAAGCATACGAAACAGAAAGTAAAGCAATTGTAAAAGCCTTTGAGAAATCGATTATCCTGCATATCATCGATGACGAATGGAAAGAGCATCTTCGCGACATGGACGATTTGCGTCAGTCGGTACAGAATGCAAGTTATGAGAATAAGGATCCTTTGCTGATTTACAAACTCGAAGCTTACAACCTCTTCAAGTCGATGGTCGATCAGATGAACCGCAAATCTGCGGCAATCCTGATGCGTGGTCAGATTCCTGTTCGTGAGGAACCGACTGAAGAAGAAAAGAAAAAGATGGCGGCTCAGCAACAGGCAATGGTTGCCGAACAGGAAGCGCTCCGTCGAATCGCTCTGAGACGTGCTAATGTTGAACAGCACGAAGACATGAGCAAATATCATACTATCAAAAATGATATCGGCGGCAGCAATGAACAGGCTGAACATACTGAAATTCCACAAGGTCCGGCAATGCCTCAGCGTCATGAACCGGTTCGCGTGGAGAAACGTGTTGGTCGCAACGATCCATGTCCTTGCGGCAGTGGTAAGAAGTACAAAAACTGTCACGGTAAAGGATTGTGAAAATAATTATTGCCATAGATTCATTCAAAGGATGCCTTTCATCAAGCGAAGCTGCGGAAGCAGCTGCGAAAGGCATCACTGCCGAATGGCCGGATATCAATGTGATTAGGATTCCGATAGCCGATGGCGGCGAGGGTACAATTGATGCCTTTCTGAATGAGAAAGGAAGCAGAAAGATTGCCGCTATGGTCCATAATCAGTTGATGGAACCAATGATGGCTGAATATGGAGTTTTACCCAACGGAACAACTGCCGTCATAGAGATGGCAGCTGCTAACGGTTTAGAACTTGTTCCAATAGCTCAGCGCGATATCATGAACATGACAACCTTCGGAACTGGTGAGATGATTGCAGACGCCATTCGTCGCGGCTGTCGTCATTTTATTCTCGGCGCAGGAGGAAGTGGTACTTGCGACGCTGGTTTTGGAATGCTTCAAGCACTTGGTTTCCGTTTCTACGACAAAAACAAACGATTGATTTCATCGCCGATAACGGGAAATCTTTTGAATGAGATTTCCAATATCGACGAAGAAAAGACTATCCCAGAGCTCGAAGAATGCAACTTCAAAGTGGCTGCGGATGTTACTAATCCTTTCTGCGGGAAATATGGCGCAGCCTTTGTCTTCGCTCGTCAAAAAGGTGCGGGAGCAATCGAAATAGATTTGCTCGAAAAAGGTCTGCGTAATATCGTCCGACTGACAACAGAAAAGAAAAGAATCAACATTGCTTCACTTCAAGGAGCAGGTGCTGGAGGCGGATTTGCCGGCGGCTGCGCAGCTTATCTCGGAGCAAAAATAACTTCAGGCATCGATATCGTGCTGCAACATCATCACTATGACATACTGATTGACAACACGCTTTTTGTCCTGACAGGCGAAGGCCGCATCGACAGCCAGACTGTTGGCGGAAAAGTAGTATCAGGAATTGCTCAAGCTACTTTCAAACGCGGAATTCCCGTATTTGCCATTGCAGGAGATGTCAATTTGTCACATGAAGACTTTCCCAAAGGATTGACGGCTGTTTTTCCTATACAACCGTCACCTGTTCCTTATGCTAAAGCCATAACAAAAGATTTTGCCGCAGATCAAATAGCTCGCACAGCAGGACAAATTTGCAGGATATTCAAACCGGGCATCTGAAATGGAAAGAAAGGAAGAAAACGAACTGCGTGCACTAGGAAGCAAAACCGTTTATCGCACGGATTACTCGCCAGAAGTTCTTGAAGCTTTCACAAACAAACATCAAGAAAATGACTATTGGGTGCATTTGAACTGTCCGGAATTTACAAGCCTCTGTCCTATCACAGGTCAACCGGACTTTGCTACAATCTTGATTGATTACATTCCAGGCGAAAAAATGGTTGAAAGCAAAAGCCTCAAACTTTATCTTTTCAGCTTCCGCCAACATGGCGCTTTCCATGAGGATTGTGTAAATATCATCATGAAAGACCTCATCCAATTGATGAATCCGAAATATATAGAAGTCACAGGCATTTTCTCTCCTCGCGGCGGCATTAGCATTTATCCATATTGCAACTACGGACGACCAAATACCGATTTTGCCAAATTGGCACAGGAACGATTATTCCATCATGAAACCAAAAGTGTTTAATTATAAATAATATGAACAAGAAAAATCTGATTCTGACGGCTGCTATGGCGTGCGCAACCGTTGCATGCATGAATGCACAAAACGCAAAGGTTTATCCTCAACAGGAGAAAATGTCTCCTGGAATGTCGGAGTATTGGACACCTCAACCAAAGGTTGTAACACCTGGAACTGCCAACTCTGCTCCTTCTGACGCAATAGTTCTTTTCGACGGAAAAGATTTGTCAGCATGGGAGAACACAAAAGGAGAAGCAGCTGGTTGGAACGTTCACAATGGTATAGTTACAGTGAACAAAAAAGCCGGCGACATTCAGACTAAACGCAATTTTGAAAACTTCCAACTTCACATCGAATGGTGTGTTCCAGAAGGAATTACCGGAACAAGCCAAGCCCGTGGCAACAGCGGTGTTTTCCTGCAAGGTCATTACGAAGTGCAAGTGCTCGACTGCTATAACAACGAAACTTACGTAAACGGATCAACAGGAAGTATTTACAAACAAACGCCTCCTCTGGTTAATGCAATGCGCAAACCTGGAGAATGGAATGTTTATGACATCATCTATTCTGCTCCTGTATTCAAAGAAGATGGAACTTATCGGATTCCTCCACGTGTTACTGTTCTGCAGAATGGCATTTTGCTGCAAAACAATACTACAATCCTTGGAAATACAGAATACATCGGATTTCCTGTAGTTGAGAAACACGGAGCAGGTCCGATTCGCCTGCAAGCTCACGGCGATCCAAGTGCTCCAATCAGCTATCGTAATATTTGGATAAGAGATTTGTAAATCTTAATCGAACTTGAGGTCCAGCTCATTAACAAGTTTATTAAGAAGAGGATTTTGGTCTGCGAGGTGCTCATACTTCTGTTGATTAGAAACAAGAACTTCCTCCTGTAAACTTTTATCAATGACAACTCGCATCTGGATGTGCGAGTTGTTTAGATTTTTACGTATAAATTGCAATAAATCAAAACTATTGGCACTCAAATCATCAACTTGAGATGGATTCGTCACTTTAACTTCGAAAAGATTGTCACCTAACAAATGAGGTGTAGACATTATCATAGTGTTTTTAAGGAGCACTTGTGAATCTAACGTTTCAGCAAAAGCTTTCCACTGAGTACAAATATCTTCTTCTGTATAAGAATCGTTGAGAGATATTTTATTGGCAGCTTCTTGAACAGACTGTTTTTCGTCTTTCTTAGCGACCCCTTTGATTGACACTCCAAAAGGAGACGAAAGTTCAGGAATTTTTTCTGTTGGTTTTGATTGAGGTTCTGCAGTCGGCACTTTGACAGCCGGCACAGGTTGTTTGACTTCAACTTTCGCAGCTAATGGTGCTTCTGAAGCAGGAATAGCTTCAATCAGTTGTTTTTTTTTACTTGCTTCGTTCGAAACGGCTCCCATCAGTTGACAAAGCTGAATGAAAGTCAATTCCAACAAAAGCCTTTTGTTTCCACTTGCACGATAATTAAGGTCGCAAGTATTGGCAAGTTCAATCGCTTTGAATAGAAAACTATCTGAACAACGAATAGCAGTTTGACGATAACGTTCTCTAATCGACGCTCCAACTTCCAACAAAACGAGAGTCGATTCATCTTTGCATACAAGCAAATCGCGGAAATGAGAAGCCAATCCGGAAATAATATTTTGTCCGTCGAAACCTTTAGACAAGATTTCATTCAAAGTCAATAAAGCTTGACGAATATTTCCGCCGAGCATGCAATCGGTCAGACGAAAATAATATTCGTAATCGAGAACATTCAAATTGTCAATAACCGACTGGTAGGTTATTTTACCGCCCGTGAAATTAACTACCTGATCAAAAATTGAAAGAGCGTCACGCATTCCTCCTTCAGCCTTGATCGCAATGATATTCAATGCTTCTGGTTCCGCAGAAACGCCTTCATTCTCGGCCACATGTTGAAGATGCCCAACGATGTCAGCTACAGAAATACGATTGAAATCATAAATCTGACAACGTGAAAGAATTGTAGGCAAGACTTTGTTCTTTTCCGTTGTTGCTAAAATAAACACAGCATGCTGAGGAGGTTCTTCAAGCGTTTTCAAAAAGGCATTGAAAGCCTGAGGACTAAGCATGTGAACTTCATCAATAATAAAAACCTTGTATTTTCCGATAGCCGGCGGAATGCGAACTTCCTCAATCAACATTCGAATATCATCAACAGAATTATTTGATGCAGCATCAAGCTCTCGGATATTGTATGAACGCTGCTCATTAAAGGCTTTACACGATTCACATTCGTTGCAGGCTTCACCATCAGACTGAGGATTCAAGCAATTTATAGCTTTAGCAAATATTCTCGCGCAGGAAGTTTTCCCGACACCTCGCGGACCACAGAACAGATAAGCGTGAGCAAGCTTATTGTTCTGAATTGCATTCTTGAGCGTCGTTGTCAATGCTTTCTGGCCAACAACACTATCGAATGTTGAAGGACGATACTTTCGAGCAGAAACTATATAATTTTCCATGCGTTTTTATTGTGACATCGCAAAGATAAATAAAATAATTCACTTATCTTTGTTCCAACGAAACGAAGAAAGTATTACTCCGACAAATCAAGTATTTTTGTTTTTTTACTCGAGATGCATTACCTTTGTTTTTGATTTTGTAACTGACATGTCACGTTTTAAAGACTTTTACAATAAAAATTTCGGGTGGATCAATGCCTATTGGCTTGTCTTCTTTATTTTTGTCATCCTCACATTTTCTGTTGGTGACAGCAGTCTTTATAAACGCTACACTTACAATGAAAAAATCCGGACATTAGAAAATGAAATCGACCATTACGAAAATGACATTCAAGTAAACAGCAAGAAACTTCATGATTTGCATACTGATAAGGACGGACTTGAACGCTTTGCACGCGAAGAATACTTTATGAAAAGAGACAGCGAAGACATTTTTTTAATCAAAGAGAAATAACTGCAATGGGCAAACAAATACGTACAATAATCTTCTGTCTGTCAGGACTACTAATTCTTGCCGGACTGACTCTTTATCTCACAGGTTGGAATGTTGCGCCATGGTTGTTTGCTATTGGAGCTGCAGGAATAACTCTTTATCACCTAATTTTACCAACTGAAGGTTTGAACGTCAGACAAAAACGGTTACAACGTTTCAATGTGATTGGAGGAATTATTCTCTTGGCTTCATCGTGGTTCATGTTCCGTCATCGGACAGAATGGATTCTCGGATTGACAATTGCAGTCATATTCATGGTTTATGCTGCATTTGTCCCTGGAGATAAAAAATAAAATTCACTTTAAAAAATCAAAGACTTACAGATTTGAGGGTTTCACCTTTTGTGTTCAATGCACGAAGGGTTAGATTTCCATCTTTCTTCTGCAGAATCAAAACTGCTCCACTTTCCATCTCAGGTCCACCGCCAACTACAACCGGAAAAGCATTTCCTTGTGCTCCTTTGGGATAAAAGTCGAAGCGATGCATGTGAGCATTTATCGAGATATTAAAAGGTGCCTTTGCCAACAATCCGCCCCAAAGTTCCAAGCAAGGATTGTATTCTATTTCCTTATCATATAAAGGGATATGATGAACAAGCACATGTTTCGCCGCTTTCTTGAAAGCAGACGATGAAAGTTCTGATTTCAAGAAATCTGCCTGTGCTGTTCTCAACGCACTGAAATCATTTAATCCATAATAAACCCATGTCGTGTCAGGTTTGTCTTCACCGCAATCAAGGATTACAAAACGTGTATCGCCCCAAGTAAATGCACCGTAAGTTTTTCCTCCAGGATTGTCGAACATCTGAGGAAGAGCCATTGAATAAGCGTTACGCGTTTCATGATTTCCGCGAATATAAAAAACAGGTTTTTCAGAAGCATCGACTGTCTCTGTCAAATCGTTCAATAAAGCTGTAGAATAGTTGTAATCAACTGGATCGGGTATGCAATCTCCATTGTAAATCACAAAATCATAATGCAAATCCTTCACTTGGTCAAAAAGTGCATGAAAAGTCTTGGAATAGCCGTGAAGGTCGTTGAACACAAGTGCAGTAAAATCTTTGTCGGCGGCTGTTGGCAATCGGAAAGTGAACCACTGTGAAACAGCTGTTGCACCAAACACCTTCTTATAAGCCTGATACAGCAGAATTTCTTTAGAACAGACTCGATAATAATAGGTCTTTCCAGGGACAAGATTTGTCAAACGAATCTTGTTTTGTAAGCCATTGCTGATAACTTCACCGTCGACAATTGTCCGAGCCTTCGTCAACTGAGTTTTGTCAGTTCCGTATTCAACCCAACTATAAGAAGGAACTCGCGTTTGCCACATGACAGTGATTCCATTTCCAAAAGGATTCTGGAGATAAGGTTTTGCCGCAAATATTTTATTTTCAGGCTGCCCAAAAACCACATTCACAACAATTGGACGATGATCCGAGGCGGTCGGTTCATTAAGAACTTGCCGAGAAATATTGCAGACAGAAACTGAATCAGCACGACGAACAGCTATATAATCGATTGTTTCATTTGGCTTATCAGCAGGATAAGTTGGAATTCTAACATCATTCAAAACTGTAAAACTTTTCTTCAACCCTTGAATGAAAGGCGAATCAGGATGTGAATTCATATCTCCTGCAATAAAGAAAGGTTTTCCAGCCACTGAAGCTTCTTGTTCAATGATGGACAAAGAAGCCATTCTGTCTTCATCAGTCAATGTAAGATGAGTACAACAAAGAATGTAGTGTTCAAACTCAACAACTAATAAAGCCCGTTTTTCCTCTCTTCCTGGAAGAGAAAGATAATGATATTTAACCGGTTTTTCTTTGCTTAAAATGCCGATTCCATACTTTCCTCCCTGAAAATCAATTGCCGGAGCGAAAGTATGATGCATCAACGTCATATCTGCCAATTCATGAAGCAAATCAATCTTACCGGTTCGTTCTGTGACGCTGTCAATTTCTTGAAGAGCAACAACATCAGGAGCAACACGATTAATCACAGCTGCAGTGTTTTGCAAATTGAACTGCTCATCCATTCCATGACCGGAACGGATATTATAAGTCATGATGCGCAATGAATTGCGGCTTCTATCATCAGGATTGGCTCCTGACATCTTTTCCAAAGAAAAGATGGTCAATAGAGACAGCAGAATTAATAAACCGGATTTCTTCATAATTCAATTATCAGAGTATTTCATTCAAGAACTTTTCCAAACTGTCAATATCTTCTTCAGAAGTATCCCAAGAAGTGACAAATCTAGCTTCGTTCTTATCCTCATTCCACATGTAAAAGAAATATTTTTCCTGAAGTTTACGGAGCGGCTCGGTCGGGATAGTAAAGAAAAGCTGATTTGATTCTACCTTCTGTGTAAAATGAATTGCCGGATATTTCTTCAGCACATTGGCCAATCGCAATGCTGTCGCATTAGCATGTTGAGCATTCTTGAGCCAAAGATTATTATCAAGATAAGGGATATACTGAGCTGTCAGATAGCGCATCTTAGACGCGAGTTGAGCCGACTGTTTGCGATAATACATCAGATTTTGAGCAATTTCGGGACGGAAAGCTATTACAGCCTCGCCCATCATCATACCGTTCTTTGTACCTCCGAAACTCATGACATCGACACCTGCATCAACGCTCAGTTCTCGCATCGAACAGCCAAGATAAGCACAAGCATTAGCCAAACGAGCACCGTCGAGATGCAAGTACATTCCATGTTTGTGAAGCAAATCTGCAATTGCCCTTGTTTCTTCAATTGTATAAATTGTCCCTAATTCCGAGACGTTTGAGATATATACTGCTCCTGGTTGGGAATGATGGCAAACACCGAAATTAATCAGATGCGGAAGAATCAGTTCTGGCGTCAGCTTTCCATCTGGTGAATCAATCGGAATCAATGAACAACCTGTCATTCTTGCAGGCGCACCGCATTCATCAACAAAGATATGCGCTGTCGAAGCGCACAAAATACTATTGAACGAACGAGTCACAGATTGCAGAGCTACAGAATTAGCACCTGTTCCATTAAACACAAAAAATGGAGATGCTTTTTCTCCAAATATTTCTTTGATTTTCTTTTCCGCTGCGGCAGTCCACGGATCATCGCCATAACCGACAGCATGATCACTATTTGCCTTTACAATTGCGTCCATCACTAGTGGATGGACGCCTGAATTATTATCACTTGCAAAACTTCTCATTTATCTTTTTCTATGTTTATCAATGATGAAAATCTTTCAACTTCTTCTGCAATTCCTGACGTGCAAAAAAGATACGGCTCTTAACTGTCCCAACAGGAATATCCAACTTTTCGGCAATCTCCTGATATTTATAGCCGCTAAGAAACATGGAGAACGGAACCTTCAAATCGTTTGAGAGTTCATTTATTGCGACTGAAATCTCTTTGATTTGAATTGAACTTTCCGGAGAACCGAACCCTGAATCATTTACGACATCCAGATTATAAAGATCAACACTTTGGTCAACAACACCTTGAATTCTAACTACACGATGATAATTGTTGATAAAAAGATTCCGCATGACAGTAAGAACCCAACCTTTGAAATTGACGTTGTCAATGAATTTATCCCGATTGTCTAAGACCTTGAGCGATGTGTCCTGCATCAAATCCAAGGCATCATCTTTATTAGATGTGAGCATAAGCGCAAAATTCATCATATTTTCTTGCATGCCCAATAATTTTTTCTGAAATTGCGACGCGTTCATATAGTTTGTACTTTATGTTTGTACGTTTGTATTGCAAATATAATTAATTCCACAAATAATGGACCAGACTTTTAAATAATTAATATAATAAAAGGCAACTTAATACTATCGGCGATGAAAACTCTTAATAAATGTCTGACTTTAATATTGTTACTGACGACAATCACACTCTCTCTTTCAGCAACAAGACGTCCGATTATCTATAAAATCGACATCAAAAAAGAGATAAACAAGACCACTTGGTTCTACCTCAAAGGCGGACTCTTAGAAGCTAACAAATTACATGCCAAAGCCGTGCTCATCGATATGAATACTTACGGCGGACTGCTTGAAACTGCCGATTCTATGCGGACAGCAATTTTATATAGCCAAATTCCGGTTTATGTTTTTATCGACAACAATGCTGCCTCGGCAGGAGCTTTGATTTCCATCGCCTGCAAAAAGATCTATATGCGCAAAGGAGCCAACATCGGCGCAGCAACAGTTGTGGATCAGACTGGAGCAGCCTTACCGGATAAATATCAATCTTATATGCGTTCCATGATTCGTTCGACCGCTGAAGCGCAAGGTTCCGACACAATCATCCAAAAAGGAGACACGATTATTTCTTGGAAACGTAATCCTTCCATTGCCGAAGCGATGGTCGATCAGCGCATTGTCATTCCCGGACTTATCGACTCGACAAAAGTGTTGACTTTCACAGCATCAGAAGCGCAGAAATGGGGTTACTGCGACGGAATAGCAGAATCTGTGAATGAAGTTATAACCAAATATATCGGTTACAATGATTATGAATTAAAATCATACGAACCGACTTGGACCGACAATCTGAAAGGATTCCTGATGAATCCTGCGATGCAAGCGCTTTTAATCATCATCATTATTGGAGGAATTTATTTCGAATTGCAAACTCCTGGAATCGGATTCCCTTCAGCGGCCTCAATTCTTTCTGCCATTTTGTATTTCGCACCTTTATATCTTGACGGATTGGCAGCCAATTGGGAAATACTTGTTTTCATTCTTGGTCTTTTTCTCATTGCTGCAGAGATATTTATCATTCCAGGATTCGGTGTGGCAGGAATCAGCGGAATTATATGTGTCATCGGCGGACTGACAATGAGTCTGCTCGACAACGACTTTTTCAACTTCGATGCAGTTTCCGGCAAAGATTTCGGAGAAGCGACTCTCACGGTACTAATTGGAATCATATTGGGTTTTGCTCTGACGCTTTGGCTAAGCAACCGGATTGGTCATCGGGGAATGTTCCGTCGCATTGCTCTTAACACAGACCTGCAAGAATCCGTCTCAACTCCGGTTTTGACAAACCTTGTCGGCTGCACTGGAACAGCAGCCAGTGTTCTCAGACTTTCGGGAAAGGTTATGATTAATGGTGAGATTTACGACGGAGTGTCAGAATCCGGCTTTATTGAGAAAGGAACTGCAGTTAAAGTCGTTCGCTTTGAGAATGCCCAAGTTTATGTAGTTGCTATTGAATAAAAGTTTTAATAAACACTTGAAACGTATATCAATTTTGTTTACTTTTGCATGACATAAGGATTGATTCTAATGGCTAAGAAAACAAATACGACGAAAAAAAACACTGAGAAAAAACTTTCCATAAAAGCATTCTTCTGCTCTGAACGCACCAGATTTGTCACAGGACTGATAATTTCTTTCATCACTATTTACTTTGCTATTGCGATGGTCTCGTTCTTCTTCACAGGAGCAGCCGACCAAAGCAAGGTTGAGAATGTTCCAGTCGGCGAACTTCTTGCTTCTCACGAACAAGTGGGCAACTGGACAGGCGTTCGCGGAGCTTTCATAGCTGATACGCTCATAAACAATTGGTTCGGCTTATCTTCATTTATGATCATTATTTTCTTGGGTGCAGTCGGCATCAAACTGATGAACATAAAAAGAATCAAGCTGCTGAACACTTTCCTTTTTTGCGCCGCGACACTGATATGGAGTTCTGTCTTTTTTGCTTTCGTATTTATAAACAGCTATCAAGACTCGTTTATTTACCTTGGAGGAAAACATGGATACTATATTTCTGAGATATTAATCCGTAATCTCGGAATTCCGGGAACAATTCTGGCTTTGGCAGTCTCATTCCTGATTATCGCCGTTTTCTGCAGCAAGAGTACAATTCCAGCTTTACAACATGCTTTCTCGTTCGATTGGGCAAAAAGAAAAGCCAAAGAACCTGATGATGAAGTGGTAGAAGATTCCATGGACGACAACGCTGTCGCTACGCCTATCAAAGAAGAAGAGGAAGAAGAAATCGTACAAGAGCCTGTTAATGAAGATGAAGAAGATAACAGTCAGTTCGTGGTTACAGTAGCTCCAGAAGACGAATTGGTTCCGGAAGAGAATCTTCCGACACAAGAAGTCAACAGCAATGACAACTCAAGCCATTATACATTCACTGTCAATCACAACGAAAATGATGACGAGAATTATGACGCTTCTTCCTTAGGCGAATACGATCCGAAATTGGACCTTTCGTCCTTCCGCAATCCGACCATCGATTTGCTCCAAAAATACGACAGCAATGAACATCCTGTCGATATGGATGAACAGATTAACAACCAAAAGCGCATCAAACAAACACTCGAAAGCTTCGGAATCAGCATTTCTTCTATCAAAGCGACTGTCGGCCCGACAATCACTCTTTACGAAGTCGTTCCGGATGCCGGCGTCAGAATCTCAAAAATCAAGAATCTTGAAGACGACATTGCTCTGAACTTGGCTGCAATAGGCATTCGAATCATAGCGCCTATGCCTGGAAAAGGCACAATCGGTATCGAAGTGCCTAATAAAGACCCGCAAATTGTTTCTATGCAGACAGTGATTTCGTCCCGCAAGTTCCAAGAAACCAAATATGACCTTCCCGTCGCCCTTGGCAAGACTATCATGAATGAAGTGTTCATGTTCGACCTTTGCAAAATGCCACACTTACTGGTTGCAGGTGCGACAGGACAAGGCAAATCTGTCGGACTTAACGCCATCATCACATCTTTGCTGTACAAAAAACATCCTTCAGAACTGAAATTTGTTCTCGTCGATCCCAAGATGGTTGAGTTCAGCATGTATTCCAACCTGGAAAAATTCTATCTGGCCAAACTTCCGGGCAATGAAGAAGCTGTCATTACCGACTTTACGAAAGTCATCGAAACACTTAACTCCATTTGTACGGAAATGGAAAACCGTTACAAGCTTTTCCAACAAGCTCAACTGCGTAACATCAAAGAGTATAATCAGAAATTCATTTCCCGTCACCTCAATCCCGAGAAAGGTCATAAATTCCTGCCATTCATCGTCGTTGTCATTGATGAATACGGAGATTTGATGATGCAGGCAGGAAGAGAGATTGAAACGCCGATTGCGCGAATAGCTCAGAAAGGACGTGCAGCTGGAATCCACATGATTATTGCTACTCAACGGCCTTCAACCAATATCATCACCGGAATTATCAAAGCTAATTTCACCTCTCGAATGGCATTCCGCGTACAGCAAATGGTTGACTCACGCACCATTCTCGATGCTCCAGGTGCAAATCAGCTCGTCGGCCGAGGCGATATGCTGTTCTCTCAAGGAGGCGAAACGACCCGCGTTCAATGCGCATTCATCGACACTCCGGAAGTTCAGCAGATTGTCAAATTCATATCCAATCAGACCGGTTATCCGACAGCCTTCATGTTGCCGGAATATGTTCCGGATGAAGATGCAAACAAAATGCCGGGAACTGTTGATTTGAGTGAACGCGATCCTCTTTTCGAAGATGCAGCTCGCCTGATTGTCATTCAGCAGCAAGGTTCGACATCGCTTATCCAGCGCAAATTCGCTATCGGCTATAATCGCGCAGGAAGAATTATGGACCAATTGGAACAAGCAGGCATTGTCGGTCCGTTTGAAGGAAGCAAAGCCCGCCAAGTTCTGATTCAAGACGCTTACGGACTAGAGCAACTCCTCAATTCTCTGAAATAGGTTTTGTTTGACATCCAATTATCTTTTTATAAATATATTGTAAAGACCCGTTGTCGGTATTAAAGAGTTAAGAGGCTGGTTCAAATAAGTTACGTATCATTGATATTTTATATTAAATGAAGGGCTTAATTACTTATATTCAAAGAATGTCTATTCATGACGGACCAGGATTGCGCAGTACTGTCTTTTTAAAAGGTTGTAATTTGCGCTGTAAATGGTGTCACAATCCGGAGACATGGAGCAATAATTGTCAGTTGCAATATCTTGAAGAAAAATGTATTCATTGTTTCACTTGTATCAATGTTTGTGAGAACAATGTTTTTTCTGTAAATGGCGAATCATTACAGATTGATAGAGATAAATGTGTATTATGCAAAAAGTGCATTGAAAATTGTCCGAGTGAAGCATTAACATTTGTGGGTAATTATGTGGAATCTGACGAAATAGTCAGTAGCGTCCTTCAAGATAAAATCTTCTATGAAAATTCAAATGGTGGAATTACTATTTCGGGCGGTGAACCATCATTACAAAAAGGCTTCACTTTAGATATTCTGAAGAAATGTAAAGAATCAGATATTCATACAGCTATAGAAACTAATCTTTTAATGGATAGAGATGTTTTAGAAAGCTTTTTCCCCTATGTCGATTTATGGATATGTGATTTAAAGATAATGGATTCAGAAAAACATAAACACTGGACAGGCTGTAGTAATAGAGTAATTTTATCAAACATTAAAACGCTAAGCAGCATGAGTGCAAAGATGCTCATACACACTCCAGTTATTCCAGGCGTAAACGATAGTCCCGAAGACATAAATTCAATATGTTCTTTTCTTTCAGAATTGCCGATTATTCCTAAGTATGAACTTTTACCTTATCATTCTCTTGGAATGATGAAATTCGCCAATCTGGGGATGAAGAATCTGTTTAACCATGACCAATTTTTGGATAAGGAAACATTAAAGCAACTCAATGAAATAGTAGATAGTTATAACTTAAATGCAAAATAAATGAAAACACTTGATGAGAAAATCAATCAGTTAAAAATCAACAAGCATAATCAGACTCAAGAGAAGATTAAGGTAGAAGGCTCTTTAGATGAGGATGATTACGGTAGAATTGTCCCTCCAAAAGGTTTATGGAATATTATTCCAAATAACGAAGACGGTTCTTTTTATGGTTATAAGGCTTGGACTGACAATTTTTGCAGTTTAATGTCTGTTCATCCTGTTTATGTGAATAGTGACGATGCTTTTACAGGACGATGGATGTATTTTATGTCGAAAATGCGTCCTAATAAATGGAATCCTAAATATCCGTACGATCACTTAAAGGGAAATATTGAAAAGTACAACATTATCTGTGGCATTGGAGATGATGCTCATTTTGCGCCCGATTTTAAAAAAGGTTTGGATTTGGGATGGAAAGGCTTGTTAGATGAAATTGAGAAATATGAGGCAATCAATAATGCGCCTGAACAAATTGAATTTTATGAATATCATAAAAGAGCCATCAAAGCAATTCAGGGTTGGATAAAAAGGCATATTGATAAAGCTATAGAATTGGCAAACAGTGAAGATGATGAGCAAAAACGCGATGATTACCTTCAACTTGCGAATGTGAACAAAAATATATTGGAGAATCCGCCCGTTACATTCAGAGAAGCGTGTCAGTGGATGATTTGGTATCATTTGGCTTCAAGAACTTATAATCGTGACGGAGCCGGCGGGCAGTTGGATTCACTTTTGTTGCCATATTATGAAAATGACTTGAAGAAAGGATTGATTACAAGGGAGCTAGCTGTATATTATCTTGCATGCTTCTTGATTAGCGATCCAGTTTATTGGCAATTGGGCGGTCCTGATGAAAATGGCAATGACCAGACATCAGAAATGTCTTTCATGATTCTTGAGGCTGGCGATAAAATAAATACTTCATTGAATCTGACCGTTAGAGTGTATGACGGTCTTAATCCTGAATTGCTAAGGAAATCAGTTGAGTATCTTGTAAAGAATAAAAACGGATGGCCAAGATTCTCTGGAGATAAAGCTTTGGTAGAAGGCTTTGTAAAGAACGGATTTACTAAAGAGTTGGCCCGCAAACGTATAGCCGTTGGTTGCAACTGGATGTCGTTGCCAGGATTGGAATATACCATGAATGACTTGGTAAAAGTTAATATGGCAAAAGTATTTGAGGTTGCATACCAGGAAATGACTCATGGAAATGAGGCTTCTTCCGATAAATTGTGGCAGTTGTTCGAGAAACATTTAAAGATAGCGGTAAAGACTGCGGCAGAAGGCATTCGTCACCATTTGGCTTATCAAAAGTATAATGAGCCTGAACTTTTGTTGAACCTATTAAGCTATGGACCTTTGGAAAAAGGAAGAGATGCATCTGATGACGGCGCACGTTATTATAATCTGGCTATTGATGGAGCAGGTCTTGCTATCGTTGCAGACTCTTTTTCTGCCATAGAGCAGAGAATAGAAAAAGAGCATAAACTTTCTTTTGATGATTTGAAAAGATTATTGGAAAGCAATTTTGATGGCGCTGAAGGACGCAAACTCAGACTTGTATTATCGAACAGTCAAAGGTATGGCGCAAGCAATTCAATTGCAGAGAAATGGGCATTAAAAATCAGAGATTCCTTTACAAAAGCAGTTAAGGAAGAATCAGAACCGGAGAAAAGAAGAGTCTTTATTCCAGGTTTCTTCTCGTGGGCAAATACGATTCAGCTTGGTAAAGCGGTTGGAGCTACTCCGAACGGAAGATATGCTCAAACGCCGATTTCTCATGGAGCCAATCCTTGTCCGGGATTCGTAAAAGACGGAGCATCTTTGGCTTTAGCTCGTATCATTGCTCTTATTCAACCTGGATATGGAAATACTGCACCTATGCAATGGGAACTTGACCCTTCTTTTGCTGAAGACAAGAATATAGATATTATAGTTTCTATTATTAAGTCTCATTTTATGTTGGGAGGAACTCTTATCAATGTTAACATATTGGATAAAAATGTGATATTAGAAGCGAATGAAGACCCAATGAAATATCCTGACTTAATAGTAAGAGTAACGGGATTCACTGCTTATTTCTGTATGTTGACACCTCAATTCAGAAAATTAGTGGTCGACAGAATTCTTGAAAACTAATAATAATTATACCATGAAAAATATTCAGAATTATAAATTTGACGGAGAAGGTTATCTTCCTTTCCTTATTTCTGACAAATGGCAAATTGCATATTTAAACTATGCGCCAACAGAAACGCTTGAGAGCATAACCAAGCTTGATATTCATCATCATACTGATGAAACTTTTACTCTTTTAAGAGGAAAAGCGACTCTTATCGGAGCGAATATCGAGAACGGAAAAGTAGAATATGAACTTATCGATATGAAAGAAAATGTCACATATAATATCCCTCAAAATATGTGGCATAAAATTGCTCTCTGGCAAAATGCCCAAGTGCTTATTGTTGAAAATGCAAATACTCATTTGGGAGATTTTGAATTCTATGATTTAAATAAAGACCAGATAAATGAACTCAGATTAAGGGTAAACAATCTAATGAAATAAACTATGGAATCAATGTTATTTATTGGACTTTTACTTGTAATCTTCGGAGGAATATGTTCGGGTATCTTTGCCATTCCATTCAAATGCACTAAAAAATGGAATTGGGAAAATCATTGGTTTATTTGGAGCATTATTGCTTTGATTATTGCGCCATGGTTTGTCTCATCTTATGACCTAAAGAGCATTATCACTTTATACAGTCAAAATACTGAAAGTCTAATTTACATTTCAATTTTTGGGCTGTTATGGGGCTTCGGTGCAATTCTCTTCGGTAAAGGCATCGCTTACTTGGGAAATTCCTTGGGACTGTCGATAATGCAAGGTTTGATAAACATAATAGGGACAATGGCTCCTATTATCTATTTAGATTCAAGCAAGTTGTTGTCGCCACTTGGGATGAAGCTGCTTATTGGCATTTCCATTATGTTTATCGGAATCCTGATGTTTGCAAATGCAGGCAAATCGCGTGATGGGAACACTATTGCCGATGGGAAAAGCAAGAATTTTAAAAGAGGCTTGATAATCTGTATTTTGGCAGGCATTCTTGGTCCAATGATAAATATATCGTTTGTTTATGGACAATCATTAATACAGTCAGCTGTCAATATGGGCATGCCGCAATATATGGCTAGTAATACTGTGTGGTCCATAGCATTGACAAGTGGAGCGATTATAAACATCATTGAATGTGTCCGCCTCTTTAAGAAGAACAAATCATGGTCTCTTTACAAGACAAATACCAGAAACGGTTTGTTAGCTGATTCTCTTTCAGGAATTATCTGGTTCTCAAGCATACTTTTGTATGGAATTGGAGTGCTGAAAATGGGAAAATACGGAACATCTGTAGGTTGGGCTACTATGCAGGGAGTTTGTATTTTAGCTGCAAATACTGCAGGTATTCTTACAAAAGAGTGGAAAGGTTCAGATAAGAAGACAATGAATAAATTATACCTAGGAATTGTCTTCCTGTTAATTGGAATCCTGGTAATTGCTTTTAATTAATTGCTAAATATAACTCGTTGGCGGAATTAACACATTTAATTCTGCCAAAGGGTTGTAAGGTGTTTATAACAAGGCTAAATTTTCATATCTCTCAAAAACGAATGTTGTAACAGACCTCTGACTGTCGGAAGTGTCGAAATAATTTGTGCTGACATTTCTGGAGCATCGGAAGTCTCGGAATATTTTGTGCCAGCATTTCCTGAACTCCGGAAGTCTCGGAATATTTTGTGCTAGCATTTCTGGAACTCCAGAAGTCTCGGAATATTTTGTGCCAACATTTCCGGAGCATCGGAAGTCTCGGAATATTTTGTGCTGACATTTCCGGAACTCCGGAAGTCTTGGAATAATTTGTGCCAACACTTCCGGAACTCAAAAAGTCAAAAAAACATTTATTCCGCCACAGTCTAAACCTAGAAGCTTCAATAATCGGCCGCAGATGAAAGAAACCGAGTATTAATCGTATCTTTGCATGTCTAAGAAAAGGGAAATTAAAGTTTGCGCATATTTCATACCTATGCGAACAACATTCTTTATTCTCTTGACTTATTGTAGAATAATAAAGACAATGAGAAAAATCAAGAATCCTTGGATTGATAAAGAGAATTATTTCTGCTTTGGTTGTTGCCCTGACAATCCGATGGGCGTTCACATGAATTTCTTTGCAAAAGGTGAAGAAGTCGTTTGTCTATGGAAACCCGAAAAACAATTCCAAGGTTGGATTGACACACTGCATGGCGGAATTCAAGCCGTTCTTCTTGACGAAATCTGTGCTTGGGCAGTAATGCTGAAAATGAACACGACTGGCGTAACTGCCAAAATGGAAACGCGTTATAAGCACCATATTTCAACAACAGACAAACATATTCTGATTCGGGCTCATGTGACAGAAATCAAACGAAACATTGCAACTGTCGAAGCATCCATTACTGACGGTAACGGACAAATCTGTTCTCAAGCGACTTGCACTTACTTCACTTTCACCAAAGAAAAGGCTCTTGAAATGGGCTTTAAAGGTTTGACTGTGGAAGACGAGGAAGTTGACCTGACAGAATTTGACTAAATCAAATTCAAACTGTCATAACTAAAAGAAAAAAATTCTCATTAACTTCGCTGAATAAATAAATACCAATCATGAAGAAGATAATTTTGTTTCTGTTCCTACTTTGCACTACGGCATCTTTTGCTGTTGAAAAACGCATGTCTGTACAAGTTACAAATCCTTTAAAAGTTGAGCGGAAAGATGTTCCCGTTGTCGTTCGCATAAACAGTTCATCGATTGGATTCGACGTCCAATCCGCTGTCGTTAAGGATAAAGGAAAAGAAATCTCTTCGCAACTGGACGACCTTAATGGCGACCGTAAAGCCGATGAACTTGCTTTCGTAGCAGATTTGAAACCCAACGAAAGTAAATCGTTCACAGTCGAATTCTCTTCAGAGAAATCTGGTAAAAATTATACTTCACGTGTCTATTCTGACATGCTAATCAGTGACAAAGACGGAAAACATGTTCCAATCACTTCGTTGACAATTCCGGGAACGAGCAATGTTTACAACAATCTGCATCATCACGGACCTGATTTCGAATCCGAAATGGTTGGCTACCGCATTTATTTTGATAAAAAACAAACTGTCGATATTTATGGCAAGTTTCATAAAGGCCTAGAACTTGAAGCCTGCGGTTTTTATCCGAATGACGCTCAACTTGCCAAAGGTTTCGGAGACGATGTTCTTTGGGTTGGTTCAAGTTGCGGTTTAGGTACGCTGAAAGGTTGGAATGGTAAAGAAGCAACTCATATAGAACCTGTTGCTCTTCGAACTGAAAGAGTCATTGCAAAAGGTCCCGTTCGCACAATCGTCGAAGTTGAAGACGTCGATTGGCAATACCAAAATTCTACGCTCAATATGACAACGCGCTACACTCTTTATGCAGGTCATCGAGATGCTAATGTGATTGTTACTTTTAAAGAACCATTGAAAAAAGAAACCTTTGCGACTGGAGTCATCAACATCAAAGGTTCAACTTCATTCTCCGATCACAAAGGTCTGATTGCCTGTTGGGGAACAGATTGGCCAGTTACTGACACAGTCAAATATGCCAAAGAAACAGTCGGTTTAGCTGTTTCGATTCCTGAGAAACTCATCAAAACCGAAACAAAAGACAAGATGAATTATCTTTATACACTTGGTGCAGAGAATGAAAAATCATTTTCTTACGATATCACTTTCACCTCGATGAAAGAGACATTTGGATACAAAAATTCAGAAGCTTGGTTCGACTATGTAAAACAATGGAAGAACGAGCTTCAAAATCCTTGCACTGTTTTTGTGCTCGTTTCGTCTAAAGCTTCAATCTCAAGGCGTCGGAAGTGACATTCTGTCCTTTGACAACAAGAATAACTTCTGAAGGACAATCTTTTGGCAATACTTGAATGGAAATCGTCCGATGTTCAGACGGCAGCAACGAGAAAAAGTTGTCGCTGAAGAATGCCGGACGAATTGGTTTCATGTTCTTGTCAAGCAATTGAAACTGAGTGAAGAATGCCAGCGAAGATGACGGATTCTTGACTTCAACTACAATACCCTTTTCTGACAATGAACTGTTTGCTTTGCAGCTGACTTTCAACTTGACTGCTTTCAACTTATTCAAATCTTCAAAGCCTGAAGTTGCCGGTCCCGTAACAGTTTTGCGACCTTCATATTTATCTTTCGAACGCCAGTAAAAAGAACTTGCAACCTCAACATTCTTTTCGTTGAACAGACGTAGTTTGATGAAATGTACTTGAGTAATATCAGTTGGGAAATCGATCTTGAATACATCATTGACAACGCCGTCTTCAGGAATGTCGACAACAGCAGATTTTTTCCAGACTTTCCGACTGCTCAAATCATATACTTCAGCAGAGACCTTATAGCCTTTGAAAGCACGATAATAATCGTTATAGACAGAAACCGTATTTTTCAAATAATCGAACTGAGCGTGGAGCGGTTCCAAAGCGTTCTTTGTATAATATAAAGAAGCTGTCGGCTCAAGAAAATAATCCCACATTCTGCCTGCAACCTGCCAAACCGGACAATTGTGATACCAGAACAAAAAACCTGAAGCATAACGGTCGCCATAATTAAACTTATTGTAATTCCAAACTTCCCAGATGGATTTGGAATTCATAGCGCCAACAAGCTGACCTTTCGAAGCGAACTCATCAATCGACGAAGGCTTCCCGTATTTCTCAACCAAATCTTTATAAAGACTCGCCACAAGATGGAATCCGCCGCCATCATGATAATCCCAAACTTCTTTATTGATTGGCCAAAGGTCTTTCTCATCCATCATATTACGAAGGCTCTCAACAAGAGGAATCGTTGGAGCACCATATTCGGGATTGAATCCGTCAACTCGGCTACCACGGTCGGAAGCTGTATTTTCATAGTTTTGCATCGGATTAACCTGTTTATAAGGACTTCCGTCGTGAACGCCGTCGCATTCAGACTGCATCTGATAACCGCGCGTTCCGTCAAGATTCATCAAAAGGTTTTTTGCACCAGGCATTTCTGTGCTTTCATTCGACGACACATAATAAGCCAGCGACGGATGATTTCTGATTCGCTTCACAGTTGCTTCCATATTGCTCAGATACAAATCAGCGTCGTTTGGGTGTTTTGTATCTCCTGTCAGCCAAAACTCTTGCCAAACAAGAAGGCCCATTTCATCGCACAGCTGGAAGAAATAATCGGATTCGGCAATTCCACCGCCCCAAATACGGAGCATGTTAATTCCACTTTGCTCAGTAAATCTCAGTTCTGTATACATTCGTGCATCATCAGAACGCAGCATCGCTTCCGGAACCCAATTGCTTCCACGAATAAAGAGTTTCTTTCCGTTGATATAGAATTGTTTCGACTTGTCAGGAGTATTTTGATCAGCCGTGATTTCCCGAATGCCAAAACGCGTCTTTGAGACGTCAGAAATCTTATCATTAACGTATGCGGTCAACTTTAATTCGTACAAATTTTGTTCTCCCTTGAAACGCGGCCACCAAAGACGCGGTTGTTTAATTCTCAGTTGAGAAAACTCTTCCGGCGAAAAGCCAACCTCACGAATCTCGCCTCTGAAAAGTTTCACTTCTTTCTGAAAAGCGATTCCTTCACCGACGATTTCGCCTTTGACAACGCATTTTACACTATCTTGTGTTGAATTGACAACTTCCACACTTACTGTTTCTTTCGACAAATCATAATCCGGTTTAGCCAAATCCGATTTGATAAACGGATTCCGCAAAGCAACTTTATCCGTTGCATAAAGACTTATGCTTTTCCAAATTCCAGTGTTTCTGTCACGAATGCCATCGTTGAACGAGAAATCCCAACCGACACTCATCAGCATTGTTGTATTCAAACCGATATTTCCATCTCCGCCGTTATGATATTCGCCAACAGCGCCCCATTTCTTCGGCATGATTGTTCCCGGCATATCAACGGGATAAACTTTTATTGCCAATGCGTTAGCCTGGCCAATCTTTGCAAAATCTGTGATATTGATATAATCAGGTCTGAACATTCCCGACATATTGCCAAGCAACCGTCCATTCACCCAAATCTCAGCACGATAATTGATTCCGTCGACTTGTAGCCAAACTGTCTTATCCTTATAATCAGCAGGAACAGTAAATTCCGTGCGGAACCAATAAGTGTAAAAATCTCGTCCGACCTTTGCCAAATCGGGAATAAGATTCGTACTCAACTTGTTGTTCAAGCCATAATATGGTTCAGGATAAACTTTATCGTAAACCAACGAATTCAGAATTGTTCCAGGAACGACTGCAGGCAGCCAGCTCGTTGTCGAATAATCGGTTTGAGAAATCTTTTCCGCTTCATCTTTCGCATCTGAAGCTTTAATCATTTTCCAAACGGACTTTCCATTGTGTCCGTCCTTCGAATCTAAATAAATTTTATCCGGATTCAGACAATAGTTGGGAACCTGCCCAAAAGCGAAGCAGGAAAAAAGAAGAATCAACGATGTAATCAATAAGTTTTTCATATTTCGATTTATATCAATAATTCAACACAACAGGACCTAACAAACCGCTTTCGCGTAAAGGAGCACTTTTATCCGGACCGCTAATTGTCCAGGTTTTTCTATCTGCTTCAGGCAATCCTGCGTCATAAACAAGGCGATTGAACCAAGTGCTTGTCACTTCTACCGACAAGACATTTTTTCCTGCTTTCACTGCATTGTTCAAATCCAAACGATAAGGAGTTGTCCACAGAGTGCGAAGTTTCTTTCCGTTAAGAGTCACAGCAGCAATCATCTCCACGCGGCCCAAATCAAGTGTGAAATTCATTCCTGGTTTTACTTGGTCGAGATTGAAAGTTGTCGTATAAGTGACAGTCCCTGAGAAAGCCTTGGCCTCTGAAGTCATATCCAAATCTTTCCATGCTTTCAATTGATTGACTTTAAGCATACTTGGAGCATTCCAACCCGATGGGAAAGAAAGTGTCCAATTGGAATCAAGATTTATAGTTTTTCCAAGAGAAACTTTCTTTGTTGGCGCTGTTGCTTTCCCCAATTTAAAAACCAAGAAACAAGAACCTGCATGAGGCAAATCCAAAGCGACGGACGTGTAATTACCTGTATGTTTTGAAGAGAGCGGAGAAACTTCACCAGTCAAAGGATCCCATAATTCAACGTTTCCGGAAACATGAAAATCAATCGTTCCATTGAATCCGTTTCCTCGCGGTGCACAAACATAATACCAATCAGCACCTTGAATCCGACGATGTGTCCACATTACATTTCCCCCTTTCACATCTGGCTGAAGATTAATTTTCTGCAAAGCTTCATCAATCGTCAAACCTGAAACGACCGTTCCTTTTCCGACTTTATGAACGCCGGTCCCTTTTCCCCAAAGTTTCTCGACAGCGGAATCGAATCGTTTCTGACTGTTTTCAGAGTCCTTTAAAGTCGCCAAACCTTTTGGTGCATTTCCGATAATCGTTGCACCTTCAGAAACAAGTTCGTACATTCTTTCCAACGTTTGCGGCAACATCCTTTCATTTTCAGGAATCCACATTACCTTATAAGTGATACCTTCAGGAGTGGAAAACAGACCGCCTTTCACACTCAGGCGATTCAACAAAACATCAGAATTGCAATAGTCATATTTGAATCCGAAAGGAAACGGATATTCCTGATCAGGTTTATGAGTTATCTCGTCACCCAAATACCAAAGCACATCAGAAACAGGTTTGCCGCGTTCAAGCATGTAACTTGTGCGAGCTAAATAACCTGTAAATTCAGGCATATATTTCCACCACGTCTCGCCACGAAGAAATGGCGTTCCGATTTTAGAGCCGAACGAAGTTCCCGGAGACAGAAAGTCAGTACGAGGATTGTGCGTGTAAGTATGGAAAATCGAATGAGTCACTCCTTCAACATAATTCAGATTTGCAACTTCTTTCAACATTTCCCAATGCTCGTCCCAAGTCAGTTCGAATGAGGTGAACGATTCTGCTGCTACGCGAGGCTTTCCATACATTCGAGCGGCAGATGCAGTCGGTTTAATCGGCTTGAAATGAAGACTTCCGACATAGCCTTCTGTAAACGGCTGCCAAAATTCGCACATCGGAATATCGGCATATTTATAATACTCAAGAATATCAGCCGGGAATATATCACCTGCAGCAGTCTCATACTGAACTGTCAAACCTTTGGCTTTTGCCAATTGTGACATGCGACCAAAGAACTTGTTGGCAAACAAATCTCCGAGAGTAGTTCTCCAATCGAGTAAAAACCGAGCAGTAGTTTCCTGATCATTAATCACATAACCCATCACAGCCGGAAGCCATTTGCGAAGCGGATATCCGGATTTGTTAAGGAATTCACTTTCCAGCTCAGGCGTCCAAGTTTGAGTCTTGCATTCCCAACTATCCATCAACATGCCGTTCAGTAAACCACCATTTAACGGTCCGTTTATCAATCGCCCAATGTAACCTGCGAAATGGGCATTTGGTCCGGATTCAGAGAGTTTATCGCATTCCCAACCGGTTCCTTCCTTTGGAGCAGGTCCGTTTTTCCGTCCCGAATTGACATGACCGATTCGTAAAACAGTCCATTTACAAGCTTTTGGTGCTTTCCATGAAAGATTTCCGGCTGCGTCAACATTCGCTGATATATCATAAATCTCATTTGCTTTCACATAAGCGTCTGACGATTGTTGTGGATGTTCTGATGTTCTTTCAATGCTGCGCAGGGTCCAACCGGCTTCCGATTCCCAACTGTTTTTGCGAGCTGCAGAAAACAGACGAATTGAACTGAGCGATATATCGTGTTTATTACATAATGTAATTCGATACTTGCTTGCACCTTGTACTTCTGAACAAGCAATAGAGAAAGGATAACTGTCTTGCCAATTACTTTGAGGAAGATTCATCTTGGCAACGGTCTTACTTGTTCCGTCCGGCAACAGAGCTTCAACAGAAAAAAAGACTTCCGGCTTTGTACACCAACTATGATTCATTTTGTCGATGCTCGGCAGTTCAACAGTGCGAACGACAGTTTTTTCGGGGAACGAAACTTCAATAGTATATGGTTTATCTTCGGTTACTGGAGAAAGTTTGAGTGAATTTTTCAAAGTTCCAGACAAACAATCAGTCCAATTCAAATCAGAAGTGCTTTTCACCGACGAAGGTTTAAGCGGCTCACCTGTGTCGCCGAATGGAGTTGGGAAAGCCAATACTGTAATATCTTTATAATCGCGCCATTCTTCATCGCTAGGCTGTGGCTTTGGAAGCGCAATGTGAACTGTTTCCGAGCCATCCACGTCAGTGCGACTCCAAACCAAATCACGCATTGCATTTGAAGGTGTAATCCAAGGTCCTCCAGACATTGCCCAACCAGGACAGTTCTGCATTGTAAAACGCAAGCCAAGACGTCGACATTCCTGAGCAGCAAATTTGACTGCATCGTCCCATGAAGGACTTAAGCAAGGAATCTGAGGCTCGACTCCAGGCCATGCGCCGCCAAACTGTCCATGGAAAAGCTGAACGCCGGAAATACCTGCAGCTTTGATTGCTTCCAAATCGGCAGTGATTCCTTTCAGAGAAACATTTCCACCGATGAAATGGAACCACGTTTCAGGAAAATAGACTTTCGAAGGCGATTTGAAGTTCAACATGTCTTGCTTATCAAAAGATCGATTCAACTCACTATACGACGGCAATGCCGGTGTTTGAGCAATAGACGGATAAACAAAAACAGAAATCAGCACAATTGCTGTAAAGATTCTAAAAAGATTATTTGGCTTCATGGCATTATTTATTAATCTGTATCCTAAAGTGCAGGAAAAATGATTTTCCAAATTTGATTAAACTCATTCGTCGGATCTGATCGGTAAGCCGTCAGAACGATTACCGCATCTTTATCCGGAACGACTATGATTGCTTGTCCTTTTGCGCCATCTGCTCTATAAGCATTGTGCTGACAGCGCCATATCTGATAACCGTAACCTTGAAGCCAGTCACTTCTAGATTGTATTTCATCATGAGCCCAAGTCGGGTACGACTCCACTTGTTTCTTCGAAGCCTCTTCAATCCATGCTGCAGGAATCAACTGTTTACCTTTCCATTTACCTTTTTGAAGAAGAAATTGACCAACTTTAGCCATATCTTCTGTCTTGAGATATAATCCCCAACCGCCACAATTTATTCCTGCACAACTTTCATCCCAATGAATTCCGGTAATATCTAGCGGAGCGAAAAGCCGCGGCGTAAGATAATCGAACACTTTCTGTCCCGTCACCTTTTGAACAATCGCACTTAAGACATAAGTTCCCATAGTATTGTAAGCAAAATAAGTTCCAGGCTGATGAATAATTGGGTATTCAAAGAATGCCCGAATCCAGTCTTTATTCGAATCCCATGTATTTGGGGCAAAAATATCTGCAATCGAACCGGTCGGGTCAGTATCATGGCCAGAATTCATTGTCAGCAGGTGACGTATTTCCAAAGCCTTCAAATTGTCACTTATCTCAGAAGGAAGTTTATCGGGGAAAAAAGATATAACTTTATCAGTCAGTTTCAATTTACCTTCGGTAATGGCAAATCCCACAGCCAAAGAAGTGAATGTCTTACTGACTGACCACATTACATGCGGTTTATCTGCAGATTCCCCATTCATCCAAGCAGAAAAGATAATTTTTCCATGCTGCAAAATCATTATACTGTGTTGATCTGCCTTTGTCTGCTTAATAGTGTCCAAATACTGACTGAACGCAATTTTCATCTCCTTGGATGGTTTCCCTTTCGGAAGATGTGAATCAGAAGAGGCAAACGAAGGAAGAATCGTCGCCAAAGCAAAGCAAACAGCTGCAACTCCAATGAATCCGAACCGTTTTATCTGCATCATTCAATTATTTGGCTATTGTTATTTCATCGACTTTCTTCCCTGTATTATCAAGAACAAACATGTCAAGTTTATGACTATCAGCTTGTGCTTTCAATACAGTATTGAAAGAATTCACGACAATTGGAAAGGATGCTGCCTCTCCTGCTTTCTTATAAAAATATTTATGAAGATGTCCACACAGTAGAACATCAATGTTAGCCTTTTCAAGTAGAGGGATAAACTTCTGTGCAACCTCCTGATTCCCATGCCAACCGCCAAAAGGAGGAATATGACAAGTTACGACCTTAAATGGCGCTTCAAGGAATTCCTTGCTCTCCAAAGCCTCTTTCAACCAAGCAGCCTCTTCCGTGCGATATTGGTCATAATCGGTAATTCCTGCATACTCGATATCGTTGTCAGGCTTGTCTTCGCCGCTGTCAAGCGCAATGAAACAAACTGGACCTTGACGGAACATATAATAAATATGTTGGTTCGTCGGAGAGAAATATTTTTGAAACTCCGTAGCAAAAATACCGCGCGTTTCATGATTGCCGCGTGTATAATACATTGGAGTTTCGGAAGCGAAGAGTTTTGTCGCAGTATCCATGAAGCCATCAAAGACCTGTTTTTCGTTGTCGAAAATAGAAACCATATCTCCGTTGAACAGAATGAAATCGGTTTTTTTCATATCACATAGTCCGACAAGTTGTGTCAACAACTCATTATTGGCATGAATATCATTCAACATCGCAAATGAAACATTCTGCCTTTTCGGGTCTGCAGTAAGGAAAGTTAACGGAGCTTTGGAATATACATCTGTGGCTGCAACATTTCCGTAAGTCACATGAATACCTTTATGATCCAAGACTTCCTGCGCATAAACGCGATAACGATAATGTGTTCCCGGATTCAGACCTGAAATGCGCACAAAATGAACAGTAGAAGTTTTCTTCACTCCATTGACAGAATCGAAATATTTCGGACGAGCTGTTTCATAGAAGTTAGTATTATCTTCAGGAGCCAATTCAACCCAACCGACAGACGGTTTATCAGCAACCCAAACGATTGTCACTTCATTTGCTTGAAGATTCTGAAGATATGGTCCATGTATCAGATGAATTCCTTCTTGAGCGGAGATAGAGAAACTCATCAGGAGCAATAAAAACAATAACAGTTTTGTCTTTTTCATGTCTGTAAACTTATTCGTTAACTAAATGACGATTGCAAGGAAAGATTCTTGCTATTAAACAAAAAATAGGGTTTTGCTCCTATTCCTGTTTAATCAGGAACAAAGATACTACAAGTCAAGAAAAATGCAATACTTTCCGTTTCATCAAAAGAGGAATCTTTTTGACCAAATTAATCAAGCACTAGTCCGCAGATAGTAATTTACATCACAAAAAAAGGCCTGCCAATATTGGCAGGCCATAAAGCAATACTAGGGAACTATCTTATTTCAAGAAGATTTCTAATACAGGAATCTCAGTGTCCGGTTTCAAGATAGGCAAAGATAGACGAAATACATTGTCTTTTAGTTTGCTGAATTTTATTTCAGAACCGTCATGAAGGAACTGGACATATTTGATTTTATCACCAAATGAGACATTCAATGATTCCATTGGATAGTCCAAAAGGTGAACATAAAGAACATTCGTTTTGGGATTGTAAGTCAGCAAAGTGTTTGCCGGAGCTTGGATATCAGCCGGAGCTTCTGTGCATCCGTAAATCGAACGGCCGTTGAATCTCATCCACTTGCCCATTGCTTGAAGGCGATCTTGAGCGCGCTGATCAAAAACGCCGCGAGCTGTCGGTCCGACATTCAGAAGCAGATTTCCACCCTTGCTTACAGATTCTATCAAGAGTTCGAGCAATTGAGCCGGACTTTTCCAAGAAGTTTCGTCACGATAATAGCCCCAAGATCCTGAAAATGTCTGGCATGTTTCCCAAGGAACACGTTTGCCATTGTATTCTGGCCATTTGTCAACTTTATATTGCTCAGGTGTCGTGAAATCCCAACCGCCTTCAACATCCTTCATATCCAAACGATCATCGATAATAATCCCCGGTTGAAGTCTGCGAGCTAATTTGAGAATGCCTTCAGAATCCCAATCGTCATGGCCTTTCCCATTCTTGCCAGGATAAGAGAAATCAAACCAAATAATACTGATTTTACCATAATTAGTAAGAAGCTCTGTTACTTGATCCTTTATATATTGACGATATTTTGCCATGTCTTTACCTTTGTTGATTGCCGTATAAGTTGTATCGACATCTCGTTGTGGATGCAGACGATCGACAGTGAAATCAGGATGATGCCAATCAAGCAATGAATAATAGAACCCGACTTTCAAACCTTCTGCACGGAAAGCCTCTACATATTCTTTCAGTAAATCCTTATGAATAGGCGTATTAGTCGCTTTATAATCCGTGTATTTTGAATCCCAAAGGCAAAAGCCTTCATGGTGCTTCGATGTAATGACTACATATTTCATTCCTGCTTCTTTAGCCATCTTCGCCCAAGCTTTTGGATCGAACATATCTGGATTGAAATGGTCAAAATACTTCTGATAATCTTCATTAGTCAATTTCTCACGGTTTTTAACCCATTCGTGACGTGCAGGAAGAGCGTAAAGTCCCCAATGAATGAACATGCCAAAACGTGCGTCTGTCCACCACTGCATGCGATCTGCCTTCTGTTCAGGAGTTTCCTTTGGTAATTGAGCTTGTAACGGCTGAGAAGATCCAGCCAACATCATTGCAGCTAAAGCCGCCAAAAGAATTTTTTTTGCGTTCATGGTTATTTGTTAAAGAATACTCTGCAAAGATAAAGAATATTCATGCAAATCTAAAAGGATTTTTGCATAAATTTCAATTAAGACAAATCAGATGGTCGGAATAACTGCTTGTTTAGCAGGCACCGAATTTTCAACGATTGGCCAATCGTCAATCCATTTAATTTGATCCATCATTAACACACGTCCTAAATTTGGCTGAGCCACACTGTAAGCATGATAGAAAATCCAATCCTTTCCAGCTTTATCTGTAATGATTTCGGCATTATGACCTGTACCAACGAAATTTTCATTACCATGAATCACAACCACATGATGATTGCTTAACATTGCTTGCCCGCCTTTATCCACATAAGGTCCCAAAAGATTTTCCGAACGTGCAACAACAGTTTTATAAGTACTTTTCAACCCCTCACAACAACTTCCAGTTGAAGCAAACAAATAATAATACTTTCCATGCTTATAGATAAAGGTCCCTTCATAATCGGTTCCAGCGACTTGTTTTTTAACTGCTCCAGGCATAATAGACAAACCATCTTTACTCAATTCAATGCCATAAATGCCATGGAAGCTTCCCCAAAACAGATACTTATGCCCATTGTCTTCTATATAGCAAGGATCTATAGAATTCTGAACGTCAATGTCACTGCTAATGAATATTTTGCCAAGACTCGTGAATGGTCCTTCAGGTTTATCTGCTGTTGCAACGCCTACTCCGCAAGTCCATTCGCCACCCCAAACTGACATAGCATGATACATTATATATTTATTACCGATTTTATTGATATCAGGAGCCCAAACAGAACCTTTTTCCACGAAGTCAGGACGTATTCCATTTTCAAAAGCACCTCCGACATACACCCACTTTACTAAATCTTTAGAACGATAGATAGGAACTTCTCGTTTATTTGCTGACTTTTCAAAATGTTCTGTCGCATAAACGTAATAATAACCGTCATCAGCCAACATCACAGTTGGGTCAGGCATATTCAAATTAATAATAGGATTCGTATAAACTTTCTTTGTTTGAGTCTTATCAGAAATTGAATCAGACGAGCAATTGAGTGCTGTCAAAAGTAATACTAATGTCAAAAGTGTTTGCTTCATGATACTATAAAAATGAATATTAATAATTGACACGCGAAATTCGAAGTTTAAATGCTTAATGATACCTGACTCAACCTTAAATGTGATTGTGTCTTGGACAAAAATATGTTATAATCATTTATAATTCGACTTTCACTATTGTTGATCTTAAAAGACTGATGTAATTATTTGAACATTTTCTTGACACGCTCGATTCCTGCAACAAAAGCATCAATTTCTTCGCGTGTATTATAAAAAGAGAATGAAGCACGAGCAGTTCCTTCTATTCCAAGCGCAATCATCAAGGGTTGAGCACAATGATGCCCTGTTCTAACTGCGATTCCCAAATGATCGAGCAGCATTCCCAAGTCATAATGATGAATATTTCCTACATGAAAAGAAATGACGGCGCTTTTATGCGCTGCATTACCGAAGATGCGCATACCTTCAATTGCTTCCATCTTCTCTGTAGCGTAACTAAGAAGTTCCGCTTCATAAGATTCGATGTTATCTAATCCGATTTTTGTAACATATCGAAGAGCCTCTGCCAAAGCTGTACTTCCGATGAAATCAGGTGTTCCAGCTTCGAATTTGAAAGGAAGTTCATTGAAAGTTGTCTTTTCAAAAGAGACAGATTGAATCATCTCACCTCCACCTTGATAAGGTGGTAATTTGTCAAGCCATTCTTCTTTACCATATAAAACACCGATTCCTGTCGGACCATAAATCTTATGTCCAGAAAAAACATAAAACTCGGCATCCAAATCCTGAACATCAACTTTCAAATGCGGAACCGATTGCGCTCCGTCAATAAGAACAGGGACATCATGTTCGTGAGCGATACGAACTATTTCTTTCACCGGATTCACAGTGCCAAGCACGTTACTGACGTGCGTTACAGCAACCAATCGTGTTCGTTCATTAAATAGTTTTTCATATTCATCAATCAGCAACTCTCCTTTCTCATTCATAGGGATAACCTTCAAAGCTATCCCGTGACGAGCAGTTTGAATCTGCCAAGGAACAATGTTGGAATGATGTTCCATCACAGAAACTATTACTTCGTCTCCAGCCGACATGCAAGCATCGGTGAATGATGAAGCGACAAGATTGATTGATTCTGTAGTTCCGCGCGTGAACACAATTTCATTCGATGAGCGTGCATTCAAGAACTTCTGCACAGCGATTCGTGCTGATTCATGCGCTTCAGTTGCTTCCTGACTTAGGAAATGAACTCCACGATGAACATTTGCATTCGTATTATAATAGCCATCTTCTATCTTTTCAACAACGCAACGCGGTTTTTGAGTCGTGGCGGCATTATCAAAATATATAAGCGGTTTATCGTATATCTTATGCGAAAGAATAGGAAAATCTTCACGCAATTTTTGCACATCTATCATATATCATTAGTATATTTGCCTCACAAAAGTAGCGAAACATAAATAAAAACCAACTACAGGTTCTGAAATAATAGTTTTTTGGTAGATAAAATTTGCCATTTCGTCGGTTTTCTCCTTTTTCTTACTTATATTTTTTTGCAATACTTATTTGGATGTTGTATCTTTGAGGTGTAAAAAATAAAACTTCTATATCAATTTAAGTATGACAAAAAGTATTATCTGTATGATTAGCGCTTGCATGCTGGCGACAGCAGCTTTTACAGCACAAGCAACTATTGTAAATGAATATCAAGCTGCCAAGACACAACAAACCCAAAAAGCCAACAAAGCTAAGAAGGGTGAAAAAGGCGGTCAGATGTGCGATAAATGTAAAAATGGACATGGTCCAGGCGCTCCTATGTCTCTGACAAGCGATGAAATGGTTAAGAAATTGAATCTTACAAGTGCCCAAGTTTCAAAACTGAAAACGATGGAGTCAAATTTTGATAGCAAAATGAAAGCTAACCGTCCAGAAATGAAAGGTTGTGAACAAGGCGCAAAAGGCTCTAAAAATGCTGAGAAATGCAATAAAGATCAGAAAATGAAACCCGGTAAAGGTGGACCTGGAGATAATGGTGAAATGGACAAGATGATGCAGGAAAAGGAGACTCAAATCAAGGGCATCCTTTCTGATTCGCAATACAAAACTTATCAGAAAATGATGCAAGAGAATCGCCCTTCGAAACCAGGTGACAACAATAAGAAAAGCAACAATACAAAATAAGAAATGATTTCAAGAAGATAGAATATTGATTTAAGAAGAATGATTTAACTAAGACCATCTAAGATTAATTTTCCGTTTTAGAAGCCTTCCATTCATTATTGGGAACTGATGAATGTGAAGGCTTCCTTGTTTTTGTATGTCTCGAAAGATATATCTTGCACTATTTAATAAATCTTTTGAATAGATTCATTACTTTTGTGGAAAGTTAAACAGATAATCATTATCGGAAAGACATGCAAAGAAGATCATTTATCAGACAAGGTGTGCTGTTAGCTGCGGGATGTGCTGTCGGCGGACGCATGGAAGTTTTAGCTGAAGAAGTCAGCTGGGACAAGATTTCAAACATGGCAGACACTACAGGAAAAGTCAAGGATTTATATACATTATTCAAAAATCCTGATACAATCTATCATCCCTTCGTTCGTTGGTGGTGGAACGGTGATAAAGTTGAAGAGCCAGAACTGCGTAGAGAACTGCGACTGCTTCACGACGCCGGAATTGGAGGCGTTGAGATAAATCCTGTCGCTTTTCCGGGAAATGACACCGACGATCTCGGTAAAAAATCTCTTCCTTGGCTTAGCGACGCTTGGATTGACATGTTGAAAGTCGCTTTTGATGAAGCTGGGAAATTAGGAATGACATGTGATCTGATTGTCGGCTCAGGCTGGCCATTCGGAGGAGAATTCCTCAACGATGACGAACGAGCTCAAGTTGTTGTCAATTATTCAACCAAGCTCACGGGCCCAATCGACTACGAAATATCTCGCGATGGCATATTCTGTGGAGCGAATCCTGATATCAGTTCCCCTTTCCCTGGCAGGAAAATGGAATTGATGTCACTTCAACTCGTTCCTGAACCATTCGGAAGCCTCGATCAAGCCATAGATCTGATGCCGAAGGAGAAAGATGGAACATTCAAGTTCAAAGTACCTGATGGAAAGTATGTTCTTTTTGCCCTTGTCAAAATTAAAGGATTCCTAGAGGTTATCAACGGAGCTCCAGGTGCACAAGGTCCGGTAATGAACCATTACGACAAAGCTGTAGTTGAAAAATATCTAAACCACATGTCGGATACAATCCAGAAAAAGACAGGACCGCTCTCACAATATATTCGTGCATTATTTACTGACAGTATGGAACTTGAAGGTTCAAACTGGAGCAATACAATGGCCGATGACTTCAAAGCACAGCGGGGATACGATCTATTACCTTACATGCCTTTCATACTCTTCAAGACAGGCGGCATGGGAAATGCTTTAACATACGAACCAAAAGTGCAGTTCACACCTGAAATGCAGGAAAAAATTGACCGCGTCCGTTACGATTTTGAAGATACCAAAGCACAGATCCTGCTCAATAACTTTACTAAACCGTATGTAGAATGGTGTCACAAGTTGAATGTAAAAGCTCGTGCACAAGCATACGGACGGAATCTGTATCCGCTTGAAAGTAGCCTTTACTACGATATTCCTGAATGTGAATCATGGACAATGACCTGGCTGCGGCATCGCCTCGGAGAGGAAATGTCAGAAGAAGATTATCGTCGCGGACGAGCTTACACAATGGTCAACAAATACGTTTCTTCAGCTGCTCATCTAACGGGCAGAAGATTGGTAAGTTGCGAGGAAATGACAAACACTTACACCGTGTTTAACATGACGCTTGAATTGCTTAAAATAGGTGGAGACCAAACAGCCATTTCCGGTGTAACGCATTCAATCTTCCACGGCTTCAATTACTCTCCAAAAGAAGCTCCGTTCCCAGGATGGATACGTTACGGAGCATATTATAACGAGAAAAACAACTGGTGGCCATATTTCCACTATTATACAGAATATAAAGGTCGTCTTTCTGCCGCTCTTCAGCATGGCACGATGTTCGCTGATATCGCATTGCTCTATCCTATCACTGATATGTGGAGCACAATCGGCATGCAGAACGAACCATTCCCCTCGACAACTACAGTTCAGTACAAAACACTCATTTGGGAGGCAATCAACAAGAACGGTAGCGGATGCGATTATGTTACCGAATCCATTATTCAAGGTTCAACAGTCAAAAATGGATGGCTGTGCTACGGCCCGCGTAAATACAGAACTCTGTTCCTCGTTGAAGTTGAAAGTATGGCTGTTGACACAGCCAAGAAATTGTCAGAATTCGTATCGTCAGGTGGCAGAATCTTCTGCGTTGAGAAAGAGCCATGTAAATCTGCCGGCTTAAAGGAACATCAAGAACATGATGAAGAAGTTGCTACGTACGTTGAGAAGATGAAGCAATCTCCTGACAATTTCATTCTGCTTAGAAAGCCTGAAAAGGATTTTGTTGACTGGTATCAGCAGATTCAGCAACAATACAACATTCCTCATTATTTGACCATAGGAAAGCCCGACCTTTACTTGATGCAGAACCGTTATCAGACCGACGACAAACGTGAGATATTCTTCTTCAGCTTCGCGCACCGATATAACAGCCTTCAAACGCCGATTACTTTCTCATCCGAAATAGTTAAAGGTCGCCAAGGATGGGTTTGGAATCTCGAAACGGGAGAACGGCTACGTCTCAACCTTGACAGCTCTAATACAAGATTATTCGACTTCGGACCTGCCGATTCGTTGCTGATTGTATTCGACAAGAATCAACGTGGCGATGACTGGCGTCAATTGCCGATTTGTGGGAGCGCGTATGAAACACTCAATGAAAATTGGGACGTTGAATTCCGACACAGCATAGAGAATACAACTAAAAAGGCACATTTCGACAAACTGATTGACTTGAAAGATTCTCCAGAATATTTGCCATTCTGCGGAACTGTCATCTATCGCAAGACTATCACGGTTGCATCTCCTGAAAAAATGCTTCTCAACTTGGGGCTTGTTCATGGAGTGAACGAATTGTATGTCAACGGACAAGCCTGTGGAACGAAATGGTACGGACGACGCATTTATGATATCTCAGACAAACTGAAAAAAGGCAAGAATGAGATTGAAGTGCACGTAATAACTATCATGGGGAACTATCTGAAGACGTTGAAGGACAATAAAATTGCACAAGCGTGGGTAAATCGTAAAAACGGTCCTCAACTTGATCAACCTATGGGTCTTGTGGGACCAGTTGCAATTTACAAAGACTGATTGTGGACTTATTTACAAGAAAAGAGCTTCTCGAAATTCGGGAAGCTCTTTTCTTATGTCGTAAAAACGCTTATGCGATTTAAAAATAACCGTTTGTCTCGACCGGACCATATTTCAAAGAAAGTTCAATACGTTTGACAGTGAACGGATCGTTTCCGGAATTTGAGAAAGAAACTTGATTATATCCTTGACGAAGAGCTGAAACAGGAACTTCATAAGCATAATTCATATCAGTGCCTTCCATATTGTGCTCTTTATCATACGTCTTCGCAAAGCCTTGAATTTCCTGACCGACAGTTCTACCATTCACTGCAACAGAAAATTTGCCCGATTTATCAGTTCTGAAATAAAGAAAAACATTTTCAGGAACATCAGTTCTAACTTCGTCTCCAACAAAGATATTGCCAGAAGCATTTTTCTTTACTTGGAGAGGTAGTGGAGTTACAGGAAACATTCCATATTGAGGCGAACCATCAGGGAGAAAATATGTTTTATTGCGATAGCGCAATGTTTCCATGCGGCCTAGATATTGAAGAGCTTTCGGAGTACGAACGCGAATCACTTCTCCTCCTGGCAATGGTTTAGGATTATTGTTCTGGAAATTCGGTGGACCGAAATAATAATTAAAGAGATAAACGCCGTCAGCGCCATTAGCCAAAATATGTGAAGCTGCACCTGTGTTCATTCCCTCTGAAAGCGTTTCAAACGGTTTATAACCGCCATCCGCTAAAGTCGCGTAAAGCGGGACATTCAAATCATCGCCCAACTCGGTGCGAAAGTGATCGACAGGCAAAGCCGGATCAATTCGCCAATGCGTCCCGATAGTGACAAAATCGACTAAATCATGACGAAGCCATTCACGCACGTCCAATCCTTTCTCCATATTCTCACTGAGCTTTGGTGCAACTCGCACAGCTAATAAGATTTGATGCCCCGTGCGGGTGGAAATCTCATCAATCTTTTTTCGAACATCACTGACAAACTGCGTCATTTCTTTGGTATATTTATGGCCTTCACCCGGCTTAAAATAGACGAAAAATCGAAGAAAATCAAGTTCATATCCGTCAAGACAGTCAGCATATTTGTCAAGTTGTTCATAAATCATGTTAAGCTTTTGTTGACGGACTTCAGGATGGGCGAAATCTAGTGCACCAGCACTGTTAAATCCTTGCGTCGTATCATTTACCCAATATTCTGGATGAGCATTCCAGAAATCAGAAAACATTAGCGGACAATCTTCATTGTGATTGTTGAAATGCAAATCATTCACACGATAAGTAATGAAAGATTCCAAACCCTTCTGGCGCGCACGCGATAATGTATAGCGAATAATGTCAGTTCCCTTTGATTGCAGAAAACTCTCGTTATCATACATCGTTTTAAGCTGCTTATAGAGAGTCGGATTTGATTTACAATCTAACGTTCCGTTTTTATCATCGCCCAAGAGACGTCCATAATTGCTTGGATAGTAAACGAAATCGGAACCGGAACACATCATATAAGTTGTCACTTGCGTATTAGCAATCAAATCAACGCTAGAGTCAAGGTCAGCTAGCGTCAACGGACGATCGTTAAACCATCGGTTCAATAGAAGATCTGAGCCATCATTATTGTGAATGAATCGGAACTGATGAGCACTTCCCGTTCTCCTTAGCGTCTGAGTACTATCAGTAGAAAGAGAATAAGGTTTTTCCGCCTCTGTAAATTGACGATTCTTAACCGGTGAAGAAACCATATCGAAGAACAGTTCTCCTCCGTTCATAATATCGTTCTGCGTGATATATGATTTTGTATAAAGCTTGCCATTCAAGCGAATAGAGCGAATGTAACGATTCTTGTCACTAACTTTCGGAGCTTTAATCGTAAAGGTTCGTCCATTCTCCAGATTAATTTTCATATACGGAAGATACGGAGCTCCAAAAACATACTGGTCAGTTCCCGGGCAAACGGGATAAAAGCCCATTGCTGAAAAGATATACCATGCCGACATTTGTCCACAATCGTCATTGCCGCAAAGTCCGTCAATATTGTTACGGTACATTTTGTTCATAATTTCACGAATCCAGTATTGACTTTTCCAGGGCTGTGAAGTCCACGCATAGAGATAAGGAATATGATGGCTCGGTTCGTTGCCCTGCACATAACCGCCAAGCATTCCTTCACGCGTTACATCTTCTGTATTCGCAAAAAACTCATCAGGAATATGCATTGTAAAGAGTGTATCCAAACGGGAAATAAAGCGTTTGTCTCCTCCCATGATACGAATCAGGCTGTTCACATCATGCGGAACATAAAATGAATAATTCCAGCCGTTGCCTTCCACGAAACCCTCATCGCTTGTCTGCAGAAGATCAAACGGTTTCCTCCACTTTCCATCAGCGAATCGCGGTTGAGCAAATCCCGTTGCAGGATTAAATACTTTCTGATAACTCATGGCACGAGTACGATACTCATTTGCAGTTTTCAAGTCGCCGAGAGCTAACGCTGTACGATAAACCGTCCAGTCGTCGTACGCATATTCAAGCGTAACTGAAGCAGACGTTGCTGAATGGTCACATGGAACAAATCCATACTTTTTATAGTCCGCGGTGTGGTCATAATAGTCAACGTTACTGGTAGTAATCATATCCTGCAAAGCAGCCTGCTTATCAATTGCAAAGTTTTTGGTGATAGCATCTGCCACAACAGAAACTCCGTGATAGCCAACCATACACCAATTCTCATTACCATCATGTGACCATACAGGAAGCATTTTATGGACACTTTGTGAACAATGTGCCATCATAGACTTTACGATATCGGTACCAACACGTCTGTTTATGATAGTAAGCAATGGATGAAGAGCACGATATGTATCCCAAACTGAAAAGATTGTGTAGTTAGTGAATCCGTCAGCGTGGTGAATCTCATGGTCGATTCCACGATAGTTGCCGTCAGCATCCATATATACCGACGGATTAATCATCGTATGATAGAGAGATGTATAAAACATAGCGAGCTGATCATCAGTTCCCTCAGCATCGATAACTCCAAGAGCCTTTTCCCACTTATCATTCGCTTTGCGAACAAGTTCATCGAACGTTAAACCGGCAGTTTCCTTTTCCAGATTAAGACGTGCGCCATGTGTGCTTACCGCAGAAAGAGCAACCTTTATTTCTAAAGGGCGATTGCTGACGTCGCTTCCAAAATCAAACCAAGTGACTATCTGACGTCCGCCAATTTCCGGAAAATCGTGATTCACATCGAATCGTTTCCAAAATCCGTTATAGTTAATCTTTTTCTTATCAGCATAACCATAATGTTTGATAGGACGCGAGAAAGTGATTGCGAAATAAGTATAGTTCACGCGGCTCCAACCATTCGTGATTCGATAACCTGTCAGCAGCGTATCGTTTTCCACGCGCAGGTTGGCCCAAAGAACTTTGCCGTCATAATTATAGATAGAATGATTCAAGTCGATGATCAGCTTCTGCTGAGCGCCGGCAGGATATACATACTGGTGAATGCCGGCATGTTCGGTAGCTGTCAAGCGTACTTTCACATTCGCATCGGAAAGTTTTACTTCATAATAACCGGGACGTGAGATCTCTGTCTTATGGCTGAAACGCTGGCGATATCCGCTATCAGGATTATCCGCCGTACCAGGATTAAGTTGTAATTTCCCTGTAAAAGGCATAAGAAGGATATCTCCAAGGTCGGAGTGTCCAGTGCCGCTGAAATGTGTATGACTGAAACCTACGATTGAACTGTCGCGGTGCTGATAACCTGCACAGTATTCGTAGGCTCTGCGTTGATAGACGCCGTCGATATTGTGAGGAATGGTATCAGTATCAGGACTGACTTGAACGATACCAAAAGGTACACATGCTCCAGGGAATGTATGACCCATGCCATTCGTACCGATAATCGGATTGACTCGAGACGTCAACTGAGCCATTGCAGGTAAAGTTGCTAAAGTCAAGAGTAACAGAAGAGATTTACGTAACATATATAGGATTGTTTTACGAGTTATTGTAGATAATTCAGCCCAAAAATAGAGAATATTATCTTAACATCAAAGTTCACAAACAATAATTCATAGTTTATGAAAAAAGCGACTTTATAAACTAATTGACAGAAGCGAATGGAAATGTTGTGGATGATAACCTGTTTTTGATTACATGCGCCCAACATAAAGAAGTGATACCCTTCAGCATGCTGCTAATACTCACGGCCCACCAAACGCCCGCAATACCTAGTCCAAGTGCTGGAAAGAATAATGCCATAGGTATGCGCAATGTATTAAAGGTTATACTGATGAGTGCGGGAGGAATGGTTTTGCCTATTCCGTAGAATAGACCTTGAGTTGATATTTCTGCCATCATTAATATCATAGAGAAACCGTCAATACGCAAATACAACCCTCCTCCCTCGTAAGCAGCTCGTTCTGGAACAAAAACAGAGAAGACAGCATTCCCGAAAAAGATAAATAGAAGCATGACAAAGGTGCCAAGCCAAAACATGATGCGAAGCGTCGTATGATAAGCTGTGATAACACGATTGAGATGTCCGGCAGCAAAATTCTGAGCAGTAAAAGCACTTAACGCAGTACTAAAACCCTGTGCAGTGTTCCAAGCTATCGCTTCAATCTGGCCGCCTGCCGTCATAGACATCAATCCGATGTGACCGCCGCATGTAGATGCAATACGGGCAAGAATAAGATTGATGATGGAGAAAAACACATTAAGTAAAGCAACAGGAAGGCCAACACGCACTATGCGACCAACATATTTTCCGGATAACCTCGTCAAAAATGAAAAACCTCCAAACAGAGGATTGGAGTGTTTCAATCGATAGATAAAAATTATGCAAACTACCGCTTGTGACAGCCAAGTAGCAATGGCAACACCAATAGTCCCAAGATGGAATCCATAAATGAACAGAGGGTCGAGTATCATGTTCAACAAAAGCCCTATCCCATTAGTATAAAAAGGGATTTTGCTTCGTCCTGCTGCATTGTAAATGCCCGTAAAGGAGGCCGAAAGAAAAATGAAAGGGAATGCTGTTGCAACAATCCTCAAATAGACTGCAGAAGAGACAGCAATAGGTGCTTCAAGGCGAAAGAAACTGATAATTGGCTTTGCTAGCAGAAAAAGAAATAAAGCCCAACAAAATGCAATAATCAATCCAAGAGTAATATTATGGGAAGCAAACTTACGAGCGTTCGACACGTTCTGAGCTCCAATGCTTTGTCCAACGCAAACTTCTGAGCCGACTTTTGTCAATAAAGATATAGAATTCGTCATCCAAACGAGAATTCCCGCTGCACCGACAGCTGCAACAGACTCGCTACCCAAACGACCAACCCAAGCCATATCGGTAAGACTATAAGCCATCTGGATGAAGGACGTTCCCATAATTGGCAATGCCAAATTAAGGAGTTGACGGCGGATAGAACCCTGCGTTAAATCTTTTGTTCCTTGCATTATTTAAAAATTGCGGTGCAAAAGTAGAGAAATTCTACATATCTTTGGGCAAATAATTTACTATAGCTTTTACATCATGAATCTAAAACATATATACATATTCCTCTTCATCATTGCAGCCGTATTTACAGGATGTTCCACTGACAACACTGAAGAAATACAGAAACAAGACTCATATCAATATTTTGTCCAAGTACTCGAACAAAATAAAACTAACCGAGACGGATTGATTACTCGTTTAGGATATGGTGACAGCGAATATGCGAGTACGGCAAAACTGTTGGTTAAAAACAATACAATACGTACCATTGCCATTGAATACAATACAAAGGCTCCCAATGGAAGCAATATCGTAGCATCAGGCTTATTGTCTTTTCCTGACGATGGAGTTTTCCGTGGTGTAGTTGTTGGAGAACATTACACTGTTGGATCAAACGCAGAATGTCCGACATCAGTAATGGCGACAGTTGAAACTGCATTAGCTCTATACGGATATGTAGTAATAGCACCTGATTATCTTGGCTTCGGCAGTACTGTGTCAGAGCCTCAAGCCTATTTAAATGTCCAAAGTGCAGGCCAAGTTTCGATTGATATGGTGTTTGCTGTCCGAGAATATATGAAAGCTTTAAATATGCCGATTGATGACTTGAACACATACGTGGTTGGTTATTCACAAGGAGGTCAAGTTTCTATTGCTTTTACAAAAATGGCAGAAGAGAAATATTCAGATAAGATAACTATCAAGAAGGTCATGGCAGGCGGAGGACCTTATGACCCGCTTGCAACAATCACTGGGGTGGTTGAGAAAAAATATACTGGAATTCCATGTTCAATTCCATTATCCGTCATTGGACTTAATTATGGAGACAATTTAAAGATCAATTTCAATAACATATTTAAGGAACCATTACTAAGTAACTATAAGGAATGGTATATTGACGGGAAGAAATATACAACAGGGCAACTTAATGCAAAACTTGGTTCTAACGATATAACTGCATTCATGAACGATGCAATGTTTACAGAGGCAAGAAATCCGGATTTCAATAAATTATTTGATGCTGCAGAAAATAACGACCTGACCAAATTTGTCCCTAAAGCAAAAGTCATACTTGTTCATAGCCAAGATGATGAATATGTTCCATATTCGAATGCCGTAAATGCAGAAAAGGCATGGAAAGCAGGTGGTGCTAATGTTGAACTTATCACAACGACAGGATCACACCCAAAGACAGGAGCGATTTTCTACCTTAAGGTGTTAAATGAACTTAAATAGAGAAATTAATTCGTTTTTATTTGTAGTAGTAAATAATTATGCTTAACTTCGTAGCATAATTTAATGAAATACATAAATCCTGGTACTATGAAAGTTGACTTGAATTTGATTACTATCATTTTTTACTTACGGAAGTCTCGTAAAACAATCAATTCTGAAAAGGACGATCCTTTGAGGGTCATCAAAAATATCATGTAAAATAGCGAGAAGGTTTTGTAGGCATACAAAAGCTTCATGCTAAATGACGAGAATGTTTTGTAGGCATACAAAAGCTCCATGCTAAATGACGAGAAGGTTTTGTAGGCATACAAAAGCTCCATGCTAAATGACGAGAAGGTTTTGTAGGCATACAAAAGCTCCATGCTAAATGACGAGAAGGTTTTGCAGGCATACAAAAGCTCCATGCTAAATTCAAAGTGGTTTTTTAGGAATCCAAAGCAACAAATATGAAATATTTAATAACAAGAAGAAACATCTGCTTGAATAGTCAAGCTATAACCAATTACAAACAACTTAAATAACAAGAATTATGAAAATAATAATAGCAATATACTCAATTGCGTTGTCAAGATTGAGCAAATCCGCATTAGGCAACTTTCTTCAAAAGGTAAAGGCTCTGATAGCTGAATTAAATCTGGAAGAAATACCTATAAAAGAACTGAAATTAATACTCGATGGTCTGTTAGATAAATACACAAATTTAAATGCCCGAAGTTTCAAAAGTTTTTATACTCAAATAATCTTCTTAGGAAACAAGACTAGAGACAAATATGTAAAATTCCTTTTGAAGGCTGCATCAAATGCAAGACGTTCGCCAAAAGAAGAAGAAGTGACCGCTGCAGAAAAACTCCTTGCAATCATTTCACCCTTTTATGTCAGAGATCTTTGTCGTTTGAGCATCGGAGATAAGACAGACAGAATCAGCGATTTACTACATGCAATCGATAATGATGAAGCTAAAGCTCTGATTACGACATTAAGCCTGACAAATGCTGTCATCTCGTTGAGAGCGGCAAATGGAGAAGTGAACGATGCAGTCAAAAAACGTACAGAAGAACGCACAGCTATGCCTAAAGACCCGAATAAAGAAATTCGCAAGTCACTGATGCAATGCTATAGAGATATAATTAACAGAATTAATGCATGCTATCTATTGGGGCAGAGTAATGAATTAAACTTATTTATAAATAAATTGAATCAAATCATCATTGAGACGAAAAATGATGAAGCTAAAAAAAGAAAAAAGAAGAAAAGCAGCGACAATGTCAAACCTGTTGAAACAGTCAATTCTTCAAATACCATTAAAGAGAATGTGGAGACAGTCAGAGACAATGATTCATCAACGACAGAAAAAACGAATGAGCAGACAGAGCCGTCGACTGGAAACGGTTCTGAAGACATTCCAAAAGAATAGTTCTATAATTAATTGAATTTTTAGAAATTAACATTCGAACTCATCTTTACTGAATTAATAGAAACTGTTTGTTAAAGATGAAAATCGAGAAAAAGCAGCCCGCTGCGATAGTGCGCTGCTTTTTTATATACATTTGCAGATGATAAACATATAAGCAATATCTATTCTGTGATTGATTGGACATAAAAGTTATCTAGTAAAATGAAAAAGATTCTTTCCCTACTGATTATTCTCTTTTTATATACAACGGCTTTCTCTCAGAGCATTGATGAGCAATGGGTAAAAAAGAATTATACAAAAAAAGAAGTGATGATTCCGATGCGTGATGGTGTTAAACTATTCACGGCAATATATGAACCTTTAGGAAAATCCGAGGAGCATCCTTTTATCATGATTCGGACGCCCTATAGTTGCAATCCATACGGGAACGAATACAGCGGTAACATGTGGCATTTTTGTAGAGAATTCTCGAAGAACGGATATATAATCGTCTTTCAAGACGTTCGTGGACGTTGGATGAGTGAAGGCGATTATGTAAATATTCGTCCGTACATTGAGAATAAGATTTCGAGAAAAGATATAGATGAAGCAAGTGATACATACGATACAGTCGATTGGCTTCTGAAAAACATCCCCAATAATAACGGTAATGTTGGAGTCGCAGGCTGCTCGTACCCAGGTTTTTATACCGTAATGGCTGCCTTGAGCCGTCACCCTGCTATTAAAGCAGTATGTCCACAAGCGCCTGTCACCGATTGGTTTATGGGAGACGATATCCATCACAATGGAGCATTTATGCTAATGGATGCGTTCGGATTCATTCCAACGATGAGCAGGCCGAGGCCTCAGCCGACAAAACAGATAAGTAATAATCCAAAATTCTATAGTGGAGATGCCTATCCTTTCTACATGAAAGTCGGAGCAATTAGTAATTTGACAAAACTTTTAGGCGACTCCATCAGTTTCTGGAAAGATTTGATGAAACATCCCAATTACGACGAATGGTGGAAGGCAAGAAATACTATGAACTTCTGCAAAGATATCAAAGCGGCCGTTTTGGTGACTGGTGGGTTTTTCGATGCCGAAGATCTTTACGGCACCTTGGGCGTGTATAAAACACTTGTCGAAAAAAGTCCGGCAACAGAATCTCGGCTGATTATGGGTCCTTGGAGTCATGGACAATGGCTTAATGATGAAGCAATACAACTTGGCAACGTCCGTTTTGGCAATGACAATACAGCCAATTACTTTCGAAAGGTGGAGATTGAGTTCTTCAATCACTACCTAAAAGATAAAAATAGCTTGATAGAACAAAAACCTGTATCAATTTTCTTTACGGGTGAAAACAAATGGCAGGAATATGATGTATGGCCTCTACAAAATGTGCAACAAACCCCAATTTATCTGCAAGAAAAAGGCAAACTGAGTTTTTTAGCTCCCGTAAATGACAATTCTTACACAGAGTATGTTTCAGATCCACAGAAACCTGTACCATACGTCAATCAGCCTTGGGAATGGCGAGGCGCAGAGTTTATGACCGATGATCAGAGTTTTGCTGCCCGAAGACCGGACGTGGTCACCTTTGAAACAGAACCGCTCACAAAGGACATCACTTTGGCTGGAGAACTAATTGCGGATCTCCAAATCAGTATTTCTACAACAGATGTCGATGTTGTAGTCAAACTTGTAGATGTCTTTCCTGACGATTTTAAGTACGATCCGGAAAAAGACAATTCATGGGACAGAAAGAGTTATATGATGCAAAGGTATCAGATGCTTGTGAGAGGCGACGTTATGCGAGCCCATTACAGAAACAGTTTTGAGCATCCTGAGGCATTTGTTCCTGGGAAACCTACTGAAGTATCTTTCAAATTGAACGATGTGGCCCATACGTTTCAGAAAGGACATAAACTTATGATTCAGATACAAAGCAGTTGGTTCCCGATTGTCGACCGCAATCCACAACAGTTCGTTGACATCTATCATTGCAGCGACAACGATTTTGTAAAGACAAACGTGAAAATCTTCCATCAGAAAGACCTCTCATCTAAAGTGATATTACCAATTTTAAACAAATAATCCATAATGAAATCAATTAAATTAATTCTATCATTTTTCCTTACGCTGGCAGCATCATCTATGATGGCTCAACAACCTGAGGAAATGCAACTTTGGCCAAATAATCAAGCTGCATCTGAAGCGAAATTGTTCGTTTATCATCCTAAGATAACTGAAACACCGGCACCTGCCATATTGATTTGTCCAGGTGGAGGTTACGGTAGTCTGGCGATCGACAACGAAGGTTATGGAATGGCTAAATGGTACGTGAAACAAGGATTTGTAGCAGTAGTTCTGAAATACAGAATGCCGAGAGGTGTCCGCACAATTCCGTTGAGTGATGCTGAAGAAGCTATGAGAACCATCCGCAAGAACGCGAAGAAATGGAATCTCGATCCGAATCGTGTCGGAATAGTAGGTTCTTCTGCCGGCGGACATTTGGCAGCATCTGTCAGCACATTAGCAGCTGACGAAAATCGTCCGAACTTCGCCATTCTGTATTATCCAGTCATCAGTTTCGATGATGCTATCACACATGCAGGCACGAAAAAGAATCTACTTGGGAGTGATATCAACAATAAAGAGCTGGTAGAACACTACACTCTCCAGAATCGTGTTGATGCAAAAACACCGAAGACTCTACTCCTTCTGCCCGATGACGATAAAACAGTTCCACCAATCAACTCCGTATTGTATTATGAAGCCTTAAAAGCTCAACATATTCCAGCCGCAATGTATATCTTCCCAAATGGTAGTCACGGATTCGGATCCCACGAGACATTTGAATATAACAAGATAATGTGGGAACTCATTGCCCAATGGCTGAAACATATAGAAATTCTCAAGTAATATAACATCAGTATTATGACAAACATCTCAAGAAGAACAGCAATTAAGACAGTCCTTGCAAGTGGTGCCATATTGGCAACATCAAGTCTTGAAGCCGCATCATCGACAGATAGAAAAAAGAAACTAAAAGCTGTTGAACCTGAACCGTTGAAAGGGAACATTCATCATTCCGTCAGCAAATGGTGCTTCGGTGATTATACTCTGGATGATTTCTGTGAAATCTGCAAAAAAATCGGTATAGAATCAGTTGAACTTCTAGACCCTGCTGACTGGCCGATTGTAAAGAAGCATGGACTTACAGTTGCAATGGCCCAAGGAGCCGGATTAGGAATATACAAAGGCTTTAACGACCCGAGTCTGCATGATGAGCTTGTAGCAAGCTATGAGAAAGTTATCCCGATGGTTGCGGATGCCGGATTGAAGAATCTCATCTGTTTTTCAGGCGTACGTGCAGGAGTTACAGACCTGCAAGGTTGGGAAAACTGCGAAAAAGGATTAAAGAGAATTATTCCAACAGCGGAAAAGTATAATGTCACTCTGATAATGGAACTTTTGAACAGTATCGGTCACAAAGATTATCTGTGTGATCATACAGTTTGGGGTGCAGAACTTTGCCGCAGGCTAGGTTCACCGAACTTTAAACTGCTGTATGACATTTACCACATGCAAATAATGGAAGGCAATGTGATTGACCATATTAACAAATATCATGAATATATCGGACACTATCATACGGGAGGCGTTCCAGGACGTGCTGAGATTGACGAAACTCAAGAGCTCTATTATCCTGCAATTATGAAAGCTATCGTTGCAACAGGGTATAAGGGATTTGTTGGACAAGAATTCGTACCTAAGCAAGCAGACAAGATTGCTTCACTGGAGAAGTGCATCCGTATCTGCGACGTATAAAATATTTGTGTTATTGAAACAGTCTGTTTCCGCAGAAGCTGAGAACTATTAGATATTTGAAGCATCCTTCCACTTTGTGAAAGGGTGCTTTATTAACATAGAGTTGTAATAACGGCGATCGCCTGTCACTTCCTGCCCCAGCCAATCGGGATGGATAAATTCTTCGCTTTCACATCGCAATTCGATTTCGGCGACAGTCAATCCTTCATTTTCACCATGAAAGACATCCACCTCCCAAGTGTGATTTCCAGCGTGAATCAGATTACGCACTTTATCGATAATCCCAGGCTCGCAAATCCTCATCAATTCTTCAGCATCGGCAATCGGAATGGCTGTTTCAAATTCATAACGATTAATGCCACTCTCATCAGAAGGACCTTTAATTGTAAGGAATCCTTGGTCGTCACGGATACGAACTCGCACTGTGCGACCTTGAGACGAACATATATAACCTTGTACAATACGTTGAGAATTATAAACCTGTTTGGTAAAATCGCCATTCACCAAGAACTTTCGCTCTATTTCCTGTGACATAAGCCTTCTATCGAATTGTAATCATCGTTGCGCCAAATCCATATTGTTGGAATGATGCATCTTGAAAAATATAATCTTTGTAGCGGGTCTTAAGTTCATTTTCAATAGCTCTTCGCAGAACACCTTCGCCTTTACCATGAATGAAAACGATCTTCCTTCCTTTCTCGTTTGCATGTTCCTGAAGAGTATCACGAAAAACTTTTAGTTGATAGTTCAGCATATCGGTACTATTCATACCGGCTGTTGTATCCAATATTTGAGCAATATGCAAATCAACCTCAATAATATCGTTTATGGATGTTTTTTTCTTGTGAATCTGTTGAGGGGCCGATCGATCGATTCGAACCTTTTGCTGCATTGACTCTTGCAACTCTGTCGCCGATACAAGTAATTCGCGTTCCGGAATATCCTGTTTCACAAGTGGCAACAACAAGGCGTCATCATCAAAATAATCATTTTCAATAAAACAATGCTGTTTGTAAAACTTTACTGTATCAACATGAAGCTCTATCGAATAAGAGTTTTTCAAAGCGTAAGGCTTATTTTTCTTAAAAGCGATAAATTGTACACAGATACGCTCAAGTTGATTGAGTACTTCGCGGTCGAATTCCTCCAAAAACATCTTCGTATTTGGTTCAATCAATCCGTTAAACCGGCTAACCCAACTACCATTGTCCCGATTCATATAATTGAAGAAAATGAAATAGTTGCTATCGTTGACGAAATATGCTTCGTAATTGGTAGATTCGAGAATCTTAGATTCGTCAACAGGGAGATACGCGATAAACAGATTTAATCGTTCTCCTTCAGCAGTTTCCGTAATTGTAACTTGTGGCTGATGCTCAACCGGTTTCTGTTGAGGAGTTGCAGGTGTTTGAACCGTTGATGCAGGTTGCGCCGCCCGAACATGTGCAGCTCGTTCCTCCACGACAATACATTCTTTAATAGAGACAGGCATTTCAAAGCCGTCTTCATCAGTTACAATCACCTGATCTTTACCACGGAAACTTTTCACTGTGCCGCCTCCAGTTGAACTTAGAAAGCGGATCTTATCACCAATTTTAATACTCATATAGACCTTTCATTGAAATATGTGGACAAAGTTCACTAATTTTGCGCACAAATTAAAATGATGACAACAAAAACTCAACAAATATCCATCGATGATTTCGATTATCCTTTGCCCGATGAAAGAATTGCGAAGTTTCCGCTCGCCCATCGTGACGAATCGAAACTTCTTCTCTATAGAAATGGAGAAGTTGGTGAATCGATATTCAAAAATATTGCTAATTACATTCCCAACGATTCACTTATGGTGTTCAACAATACGCGCGTTATTCAAGCACGTATCCTTTTCCACAAAGAAACCGGTGCGAAGATTGAAATCTTCTGTTTGGAGCCAATTGAACCTCATGATTATGTGCTGACATTTCAAACTACAGGAAGTTGCACATGGAATTGTCTTGTTGGGAATTCGAGTAAATGGCGCGAAGGCTTGCTAAGCATGGAAATTAATGCTGATGGCGAAAATACGGTACTTCATGCAGAAAGAAAAAGACAAGATAACGACAGCAGCATAGTAGAATTTACATGGAACAATCCGTCACTCACATTTGCAGACATTCTTGACGTTGTTGGAATAATTCCAATTCCTCCGTACTTGCATCGTAAGTCCGAGAAGAGCGATTTGACTACATATCAGACAGTATATGCCCGTATCAAAGGCTCTGTTGCCGCTCCAACAGCAGGATTACATTTCACACCTGAAGTGCTTGCCGATATTGATGCGCACGGGATAGTTCGTGAAGAAGTAACATTGCATGTCGGCGCAGGGACCTTCAAGCCTGTCAAAAGCAAGACTATCGAAGGACATGAAATGCATACTGAATTTATTTCGGTCAATAAATCGTCCATTGAAAAATTCAAGAATAAACTCGGAAAAATCATCGCTGTAGGGACAACTTCCGTCCGAACATTAGAAAGTCTTTATTATATAGGTGTGATTCTTTCCCATAATCCACAAGCGACATCCGAAGAGCTTGTGGTAAAACAATGGTTCCCTTACGAAGAAGAGAACAACCAACTAAGTGTTTACGATGCTTTACAGAACATCATAGATTATCTCGGCCGTGAACAAGAAGAAAAGCTTGTCACTGCAACCCAAATTATTATAGCTCCTGGATATGAATTCAAGCTTGTGAAAGGAATAATTACTAATTTCCATCAACCGAAAAGCACTTTGCTGCTACTAATTTCAGCATTTGTGAAAGGCGATTGGAAAAATATATATCATTACGCACTTAGTCATGATTTCCGCTTTCTCAGCTATGGTGATAGTTCTCTCCTCTTATAAGGACTTAATAAACAAACGCCGGCAGAGATTAAATCTTTGCCGGCGCTTATATTTTGTTTCAATTCAAATCTATTCCTCAAAAAAAGTATTTTTATTTTCTGTTGAGGATTATCTTATGCAATTCACTTGATTCTATTAACCGTTTTTATTACCAATTCTTCCATAATTTCATAGCCCTTATCCGTAGGATGAACGTCGTCTTTAGAAAGACCATCTTTCATTCCTCGTGTTTGAGGATTAAGCATTGATTCGTAGAAGTTTATATAGCTACATTTGTGTGTTTTGGCATAGGCTTCAATATCTGCATTGAGTTTTGCAATCTTGTCGGGTACATTCTCGATTGTTTTCCTCCATGGATAGAGAGCAGTAGGTAGCACGGACGTCAAAACGACCTTAATCTTATTGGCTTGAGCAAGTTGAGCCATAGACTCAATGTTTTCAAGAGTAAACTGTTCATCGAAAGTGCCGGTATTCTCTGCGACATCATTAGTACCAATGTGAATTACCACGATTTGTGGTTTGAGATTAATAACATCACGGCGGAAGCGTGATAGCAGCTGTGGACTGGTTTGACCGCTAATGCCACGGCCAATATAATTGTTGTTTTTGAAGAAATCAGGACGCATCCTTGCCCAGTTGTCTGTAACTGAATTGCCGATAATTACGACACGATGTTCACCTTTTACAGGAGGAGCAAGTTCAGCGTTTGCTTTTGCATACCGTGTAAGATTGATTAAATCGTTAAATTTTTGTGCATTGCACAAGCTTCCTGTCAAAAACATGACAGCCATGAGTAAAAATACTTTCTTCATTTATCTGATGCTTTATTATTGTGTTGCAAATATAGGATAAAACAAATTTGATTAGACTTCATAAGCTATTTTTTAATTGTCATTACAAAGTAATCATTATCAAAAAACAAATAAAGTTTCACTTTCATTTAAAAGGCATTCCAAAAATGATTAACTTTTAAAAAGCACAAGAGTATTTATCCTATTTATAGAAAGGAGTCATATACAAAGCTGTAACTTTACATCATGAAAGTCATCTGTACTCAGCAAATACTTCTTTGCATCATGTTTTTGATGGATTCTTACTATTCAGAGGCACAACTGGATAAAAAAGATTCCATTTGGCTACAGAAAGTTATTTCAGGCAAAGCGAAAATAGAGCTCAATCAAGAGACATTGAAGGCAATTCAATCGGGGACATTAATAAATATGGGGGCATCGAAGGAAACATTAAAGATCGCTCCCAAAAGCAAGTTTCAGATATCCAAAGACTTTTCTAAATACGCAAAAAAAGACAATTCACTTCGTAAAATAAATTGGGAAAGCATGGCGCCAGCCGTTTTCTGGTTATATCCTACTCCATTAGTGATAATGCCACCTGCATTTAATATAGACATTGGTCAAATATGGAATACAAATACTGGACTTGTCACTTTCGATGCTGGAGAACTGACAAGCCGTAAAGCATATATCCATAAAAGAAATGCCAAGTTCGACTACATTTGGAAAGAGTATAACGACCTGCCAAAACCTGAATTATACCGAAAACAAAAGGAATATCAGAAAGAACATCCAGAGACTATATATCCTACCGACAGCGTACGTCGAAAAGGATTATTCAATTCTCCTCCTGTACGATAATCATTGTTGATTCATTATAGTTGCCTATACATAAAACAAGTATAATCTCAATTTTTTGTTACCTTTGTACCTAATATAAACAATAAGAATCGACGATAAGAATCCATGAAATTACTCGGAAACATCATCTGGCTGCTATTTGGTGGTTTAGCAACATGCATTGAATATGTTGTCAGCAGCATTGGATTGTTTATCACCATTATCGGAATTCCCTTTGGACTGCAAACGTTGAAATTAGCCGTTGTTATGTTATGGCCATTTGGCACAACTATCAAAGACAACGACAATGCAGGGGGTTGCTTATCAATAACAATGAATATTATTTGGTTCTTTATAGGAGGTCTTTGGATAGCGCTTACACACCTGTTTTTTGGATTACTCTTATGCATTACTATAATCGGAATTCCTTTTGGTATGCAACACTTTAAGTTTGCACGTCTCGCGTTGGTTCCATTCGGTAAAGACATTTGTTAAACACATATATAATGAAAAAGACTATTTTAATTGCAGTCATACTATCCCTAGCATCACTTCAGGTACAAGCACAAAAAAACTTTCCTAAAAATGAGGAAGAAGATAGCACACATGTTATGAGCGCAGCCTATTGGAATCTTTGGAACACGGAAGAACAAAAAAAGATTGATAGAGATATTGATGAAAATCGTAAGGCTGACGGAAATATTATCCTCCCACAAGTCAAAGAAGGTACCAAAGTAAAAGTTGAACTTGTGAAACATGACTTCATCTTTGGTGCGCATATATTCAATTTCAATCAACTTGGCTCAAAAGAACGAAATGATAAATACAAGGCCTTGTATGGGACTCTTTTCAATTCTGCAACAATAGCTTTTTATTGGAGAGCCTTTGAAACGGAACCAAACCGCCTTCGTTTCCGTGAAGAATACTGGGACACAGAAGATTTCTGGAATAACGAAAAGAATCCGAAGCAGGCACTGAATTGGCGAAGGCCTGCTACAGACCCGGTTGTGAAGTTTTGCGAGCAGAAAGGTATCCGACTGCATGGTCATACTATGATTTGGGGCAATAGAAAATGGCAGAATCCGGATTGGTTAATGAATTTTATGCCAAAAGATGAAAGAATCAAAGCAGATAGTATGCTGATTGAAAAAGGGAACACAATCAATCATCACGACTATGATACATGGAATGAATTCTATCAGAAAAGTTCACCCGCAGAACTTCAGAAGATTTTCCCTATATACACACGTGAACTGAATCGACTATTTGCAAAAAGAATCTCTGATATTGCCAAGTATTATGCTGGACGATTGGATAGCTGGGATATTGTAAATGAGAGTAATGCTGATTACACAAAAAATCTGCTCATACCTGGAGACAGTCTCTGCAAATCAACTTATGGACTTATGGCAGGAGACTATGCATTCAATGCTTTTCAAACTGCAGTCAAAGTTTTCCCTCAAAAAGTTAAACTGAACATCAACGACTATACAAATAATCAATCTTATGCCGATGAAGTAAAGGATCTTCTCAAACGTGGTTGCAAAATAGATATAGTTGGTTCTCAAATGCATCTCTTCAACCCTCAACAATGCCTTGATATAGCGAAAGGTGAAAAAATTGAAACTCCTGAAATAGTCCGAAATAGAATGAAGATTATCGGTTCCACTGGACTACCAATTCATCTGAGCGAAATCACAATACCAGCTCCAGGTAACGATACAAGGGGCAGACAAATACAAGCCGTAATAGCAAGGAATCTCTATCGGCTGTGGTTCAGCATCAAACCGATGATGGGGATTACCTGGTGGAATGTTGTTGACGATTGCGGAGCTCCAGGTGAGACCTCTGTTTCTGGACTTTTCACACGCGATATGCAACCGAAGCCTGCTTATTATGCGCTTGAACAATTAATCAATCATGAGTGGAAGACAAGTTTTACAACAACAGTTTCACGTGGAGGAAAAATAAACTTCCGAGGTTTCAGAGGAACTTATTTAGTTTCATGGAATGACACATCCGGCAAAAAGCATACACAGAAATATATTTTAAAGTAATATGAAGAAATACCTGTTATCACTTCTCGCACTTTTTATCCTGTTACCGGCATTTGCAGGAAAACCTTTTGAGGTCAAATTAAAAAATGGCCTTCGTATGAATGTTGAAATATGCTCTGATCAAATAATCAGAGTTAGAATCGCACCACGTGATACATTTAGTGAGTCACTGTTGGAAAGATACAAAATACTTCGCACGAATTGGGACGCTGTTGACGTTTCTGAAAAAACATCTGGCGACATCACTAAGTTGTTCACTCCTACGCATGTAATTTCTATTAATAAGAAAAACGGGAATCTCTCCATCGCGGATAAAAATGGTAAGACAATTCTCTCAAATGTTTCGCTTTTGACTTCTAAAGATGAACGCGTCACCTCTGTGGGGAAGACGATAAATACGACCTTTGCAGATTTGAAAGTACCTAATAATGGTACAACTATCATCGGAGATGATGAGAGCAAAGGCTCGATGAAAGATGTCGAAGAAACCGGTCCATACAAAAATAATAGCATTATCCAAGTTGCTCTTCAAGACGGAGAGCGTTTTTATGGAGGCGGAAGTACGAGTCGTGAACATATCCAACATCGTGGAGAACTTCTCAGGATGTGGGCGACTTATCAACACACAGAAATTCCCCAACCATTTATTCTCAGTTCAAACAACTGGGGGATTTTCAACAACACAACCCGCAAGAATTTCTTTGATATCGGTAAATCAGACAAAAATGCTCTGATGATTTACAACACTTCCGATGAAGCTGATTTCTATCTTTTATTAGGCAATTCGATGAGAGATGTTATAAGTAAATACACTGCTGTCACGGGTTCACCTTTCTTATTGCCAAAATGGGCTTATGGACTAAACTTCGGAAATAATATGTCGGAAGATCAATTCGGCGTTCTGAGCGATGCAGTGCGTTTCCGTGATGAAAAAATCCCATGCGACATGATGTGGCTTGAACCACAATGGATGGAAAAACGATATGACTTCTCGACAGCAAAAAAATGGAATTATCAAAAGTTCGCAGGAGAACCATATTGGTGCGTTGATAAATATCCTAAGACAGAACATCCACATCTGTTTATCGGACGATTACATGGCTTGGGATATCACCTTTGCCTGTGGCTTTGTCTAGAATATGACCTAAGCATTACAGCTGAAGATGAATTGGCAACGTTAGCCGGTCGACCTACTTCAGGCCAAGTGCATTGGATGGATCATTTGACAAACTTTGTTGATAATGGAGTCGATGGGTTCAAGATGGATCCTGCAAGAACAATCGATGAACATACAGGATTCAAATACTATAATGGTAAAAGCGATAAAGAGATGCACAACCTTAATCAGGTTCTGCTTCCAAAACAAATGAACCAAATGTTTAGAAATCACAAACAGATTCGCTCTTTCCAACACTACACTTCAGGTTGGGCAGGAACACAGCATTGGGGAGCTTCAACCAGCGGAGATAATGGCGGCGGACTTACCGCTTTATTTGATCAACTGAATCTCGGAATGAGTGGATTTTTAAACACATCATGCGATGTTATGAATGATGGTAATGAAATGGCTGGTCTTCATATGGGATTGTTTCTTCCGTGGGTGCAAGTAAACAGTTGGTATTCTCTTTTCCAACCATGGTATTATCCGGCACAACAAAGACAGACATATGCCGACTATGTCCGTCTACGTTACAGTCTGATTCCTTATATTTATTCTGCTGCAATTGAAGGACAACAAACCGGCATGCCTATCGTTCGCGCAATGCCATTGATGTTTCCTAATGACCGTAATGTTGACGATATGCACATTGAATATATGTTCGGCGACAATCTTCTTGTCGGTGCTTTCAGCGACTCCATCTATTTGCCGAAAGGTATTTGGATAGATTTTTGGACTGGAGAAAAATTAACAGGTAATTCAGAGACAATCAGACATTCTTACCCGGAAAATCGTGCAGGACAACTATTTATCCGTGAAGGAGCAATCATTCCTTTTCAAAAACCGATGCAATACATCGGAGAATTTCCTCTTGACACACTCATTATTCGTGTTTGGCCAAGCGGAAAAACTTCGTATAAGTTATTGGAAGACGATGGATTAACATACAATTACGAGAAAGGTGAAACAGCCTCAACTCTCTATGAATGTGATCAGCAGAAAGGTAATACTCTTATTACAATAAATCCGACAAAAGGCAATTATGAAAATATGCCTCTAAAACGCGTATACCAATTGGAATGTGCTTCCAATAAAAAGCCAACTAAGATATTGGTTAATGGAATTCAAACTTCAGAATGGATTTACAATGGAAACAAAATACTTATGACTCTTCCCCAAAAAGATATAAAAGTAAAGCAAACAATTTCAATTGTTGAGTAAGCTATATTGACTATCGTTTTGTTTTCGAAGAATGATTCTGACGCATGTTGTAATCGTCAATCAGCCACATTCGATTGAAGAACCAACTAAGTGCCATCAAAATTTTGTAAAGGATTTCTTTAACATACATAATCTTCATCTCTTTATTTATTATTTCATGATGCAAAAAAAGTATGACACTATTACATCATGATATCAAAGAGATGAAGATTATGTTACAAAAAACTTTTATTCATAAAGTTCAATTTCACCCAACGACGGATTCTGTTTTGCATTACTTATAGTCAAACGAAACCGTTGAGCTTTTTGTGGAGTGAAACCTTGTGTGATTCCGACTCCTCCCGTCAATCCTTCGGATACCTTAACCCATTTACTATTTTCAAATTTATCCAGTTGCCATTTCTGTGAAATTGCATCCCAAATATTCCAAGGTTCAGCAAGTGAAATGCACTGAACAAAAACAGGTTTGCCTAAATCAATCTCAATTGTAGCATCAGATGATTTAGCAGCCCACTTAGTTCTTTCGCTACTATCAGTCAATACTTTCACCATTTCATTATCTGTACTACCGCCAGAAACGATTCTCAATTCCTTGCCTTTTGTAGGAACAATTTGAACAGGTATTTTACCTTCATGTTTTACGGCAATTATCGACACAGCCTTATCTGGTGCATAAGCAGGTAATTTAATTGTCAATAGACCATCTTTTATCGTGTATTTCAAAGGATTTGTCGGGTCAGCTAACAAATACGCCTTTAGCACTTTATTCGTGAAAGGCAATGATATGGTACGCGCCCAATTGAAAACATGCAAATATAGTGTTTGCCCCTTTTCAGTTGCGCGGCCGAATGGCAAATAAGCAAATGGGGAAGCAGTTGTCCCATATATTGCTTCACCATTGATTTTCATCCAATCTCCAATCTCACGCAATTCTTTTTGACAAACTAGAGGAATAGTGCCCGTCTGATCAGGTCCAACATTCAACAATAAATTGCCACCTTTACTTACAATATCCGAGAGCTTTTGCAACAACTCTGTAGTCGTCTTCCAATTGTCATCCCATGCATTATAACCCCAATGACCGTTCATTGTCATGCATACTTCCCAGTTCTTTCCAGGGATTCCAGTTGCTGGAATTCTTTGTTCGGGTGTTTCGAGATCTCCAGTTCCTTCTCCCAAACGATTATTTGTTATCATGTTCGGATATTCTTTGACTAATTCTTCGAAACGTGCGATACGTTCCTTCGACATATTCGTCGGAGTATCCCACCAAATAATATCCGGTTTGTAATTAGTAAGCAATTCTTTAACCTGAGGGATTGAGATCTGATCCATGTATTTATCATAATCGCCCAAATGAGTAGAATCCCAATCGCCTCCTGAAACAGCTCCTCCCGGATGATACCAATCCTGTGCTTGTGAATAGTACAATCCGATTTTCATACCATACTTTCTACAAGCATCAACCAACTGACGAATAACATCTTTGCCATAAGGAGTGCGATCCATAATATTATAATCGGTAACTTTCGTATCGAACATTGCGAATCCATCATGATGCTTCGATGTTATTACCATATACTTTTGCCCAGAAGCCAAGGCCAATTTCACCCATTCTTCAGGATTATATTTTGTAGGATTAAATTGAGGTGCAAACTGCTCGTAAATAGCACGAGGAATTTTTCCGCCATTCATAATCCATTCGCCATGATCTGTACGAGTGCCCCATTTTCCAGCAGGAACTGAGTAAATACCCCAATGGATAAACATGCCGAACTTTGCCTCTTTCCACCACGTCATTTTAGCGTCATTTTTCACATTCTGACTCTGAACTGCCCCTTGTTGTCCATAGGAATATTCTATTGACAACAAACAGATTAATAAAATAGCCAAACTTTTTACTTTGTTTTTCATATAAAACGAATTTAGATATTAATCACTAAATGAATACTATATAATAATTATCAACTCAATCTAACTATACAAAACGAAACCCATAACTCCTGCTAAAAAAATCATTAGAATTGGGTGAACTCGAAATTTCCACACAAGAAGAAATGAAACTATAAAAATAACCAAGCTCTTTAAATCTATAAAATTCTCTTTGTTCATCAGCAGAAGTGCTGCTGCAGCTATTAATCCGACAGTCGCAGGACGTAATCCATAAAAAGCAGCATCGACATAACGATTATGACGGAATTTGGCAAAAGCCGCTGAAATAGCTAATACAAGTATAAAAGATGGAAGACAAACCGCAATTGTAGCTAGACTAGAACCTAAAATAGACATTTCTGGAGAATAGCCTGCATTGTGTATAGAAGTATAACCAATATAAGTTGCACTATTGATACCAATTGGGCCTGGGGTCATTTGCGATATGGCAACAATGTCGGTAAACTCCCGTAACGAAATCCAATGATAACGATATACCACATCATTCTGTATAAGTGATAGCATAGCATAGCCTCCTCCAAAGCCAAACAGCCCAATCTTAAAATATACATATAGCAGTTGTAACCAAATCATAGGTGTTTCCTCCGTTTATAAACTAAACCATACCAAATTCCACCAACGATAGAGGTCAAAACAATCCACACTGGAGAAATATGAAGTAACCATATCAACAAGGCTGCAGCAATCGGTATAATTATTGTCTTGTGGTTCAATTTTATACTTTTTGCCGTTGTCAGACATGGTACTGCAATCAAAGCGACAACAGCAGGACGTAATCCTTTGAAAATTCGTTCAACTATAGGATTATCCTCAATGTGAGTAAAGAAAAGAGCTATAGCCAAAATAATAAGAAAAGAAGGTAGAATGCTTCCCAATGCACAAACAAGAGCTCCTCCAACTCTGCGGATGCGATAACCTACAAAAATTGAGATATTTACAGCGAAAATGCCAGGCAAAGACTGAGCAACAGAAAAAATATCAATAAATTCCTCCTTAGTTAGCCAACCCCGTTCAACTACTTCACGCTGTATTAAAGGTAACATAGCGTAACCTCCACCAATTGTAAAGGTTCCTATTTTAATGAATGTAAGGAATAAAGTCCAACACATAATTACTTCTTTAATCCTGATTTATTGCTTTGTTCATTAAGGGTAGCAATAATTTTTTTCTTTACAACATTAAAGCTATCTCTAAATTGAGGTTTTATAGGTTCGGATGGAGGAGCTTGTATGCGAAGAGGATTTATAGCCGTTCCTCCTTTATAAACGCGGAAATCCAAATGTGGGCCTGTCGCCAATCCCGTAGAACCAACATAACCTATTATTTGACCTTGTTCTATGTGACTACCTCTACGGATTCCTCTTGCAAAGCGACTTAGATGCATATATGATGTTTCATAAGAGCCGTTATGACGAATACGCAAACTATTTCCGCCACCATTCATCCAACCTTTGAAAATAACGGTTCCCTGTCCTATGCTATGAACAGCAGTACCTCGTGGAGCTGCATAATCTACACCATGATGAGGGCGATAACGTTTTAGTATCGGATGAAAGCGAGCATTTGTGAATCGGGATGTTATGCGATAAAAATTTAAAGGAGCTTTCAGAAATGCTTTACGAAGTGCTCTTCCGTCAGAATCAAAGAACTCTCTTACACTATCCTGCATAAAGGGAATTGCCGTATATATTTTCCCATCATGGGTAATTTGAGCACCTTTAATATCAACAATATTTAGAGCTGTTGTATCATCTGTGTATGAGACATCATAAAGTACTCGAAAGGAATCGCCTTCTTTAATATCAAAAAAGTCTATCTGCCAAGCAAAGACATCGGACAAACGAATTGCCAAAAGTGGATCAGCGCCTTGGTCTTGAATGACGCTCCAAAGAGTAGAAGTAATTGTTCCTTCTGTAAAACACTGTTTGATGGTAAGTGGCTTACTATATATTCTTGAGACAACAACATTACCGGTTAAATCTATTACAGCGAAATCAGTTTGTGACTTAGCAAAGACAACATAACGGACGGCTGAAAGGCTATCCTGAGTTGTAAATGCATAATACTGCATGCCTGCTTGTAATTTTTTTGGATCTAAAACATTTGCTGAGGCACGAGAAATACTATCAGAAAACGCAGGAGAAAAACCAAGTTCCGCAAAAATAGAAGCCGGAGAATCTCCCCTCTTCATTATTTCTGAAGATACATCAAGCGTATCAATGCAAATACCATATTCGTAAACATGCTTATCCTTATTAATCCACTCACTATCAACTTCCATTTCTTTAGGATGCTTCCGACAAGATGGCAAGACAGAAGCAAGCACTACGATAAATAACAAGATATATATATGTTCCCAAAATTGCCATTTATTTTTCAACATAATGTATGATCGAATAGTTTATTTTTCTCAGTAAATACATAATAATCAAAAGCTAATTATTCTGAATAAAGAAGATAGCGTTTACGCATACTCTTATACTTTTTTAAATCGGGTTGCCATGACGCACGAATTTGTTTCTCAGACAATCCTTTGACTATTTGAAATCGGAGTTCTTTTGATCCAGCCAACAAATCAAACCATTGAGGTCGTGAAAAAAGAAGAGCTCTATCTTTTCCCGCTCTTTGATAAAATCGGGAAAAAAACTGAAGGCTAAAACCTCCTTTAAAAGACAACGTGCGATAGTCTTCGCCGTAACAAAGCTGATCTTGTTGAAGAGGATGAAGATCAAAACCTTTTTTTGCTTGCGGAGTGAAAGTAAAAGGGCCATAACGCTTATCTGGAAATCCCACGACTTGAAAAGGGAAATCTGTTCCTCTTCCAACGCTAAATTGAGTTGCCTCAAAAAGACACAGCGAAGGATATAACCTTATAGCTTGTTGATTTGGGAGATTGGGAGAAGGCCGCACAGGTAAAGAATAAAGATTACCATGTTTCCACCCTTTAACAGGAATAACAATCAAGCGACAAGTATCGGGATTACTTTTAAGCCAATGTTCTCCATTAATCATTCGAGCTAATTCACCAACAGTCAAGCCGTGCAATAAAGGAATCGGATCTAAACCGACAAAAGATGAAAAGCCTTCACGACGCATTGGACCATCAACATAATCATTCGGATTGGGACGATCAAGGACAACAAAGTCTTTACCATTATCTGCACAAGCTTCCATCACATAATGCATTGTACTAATATAAGTATAAAATCGAGCCCCGACATCTTGAATGTCAAAAACAACAACATCAAGATCCTTGAGTTGATCAGCGGAAGGTTTTCGCGTCTTACCAAAAAGAGAAATAATCGGAATTCCCGTTTTGCTATCAACGCTATCAGTTACGGCATCGCCCGCGGCCGCCGAGCCTCGGAATCCATGTTCAGGCGCGAATACACATCGCACATTTATCCCTTCAGCAAGAAGTACATCGAGTAGATGCCGTTTTTCACTTCCAACGATAGAAGTCTGATTAACAACTAAACCGACACGCTTCCCTTTAAGTATCTTTGAAACAAGTTCAGTACGTTCAGCCCCAACAACAATATCTGCTTGTTCAGCAGATAGGCATATTGCTGATGTTGAATAAATAGCTTCAAACGCAATTATTCCTATAGAAATCCATTTGGTAATATTATTCATAGCTGCAAATATAAAAGAAATTCTTTAGATAGGAGTAAATATAATCACTACCTTCGCAAGTACAAACAAAAGATCAATAACGGTCATGAAGAGAACAAGCCAATTTGCACTAATCGTAATTCTATTAACAATGCAAAGTCTCTGCTTTGCAAAAAGTCAACCCGGTAAGCAGCCAACAACATCTGATCTGTATTTCACTAGATTGTCAACAACTTGGGATGAAGGCATTCCTCTTGGTAACGCAACTCTCGGTGCGCTCGTATGGCAACACAAAGACAAACTGCGCTTTTCCCTTGACCGAACAGATCTATGGGATCTCAGACCGATAGAAAGCTTTAAAAACAAAGACTTCAACTATCAATGGATTTGCAAGCAAGTAATGAACAATGACTATAAGCCTGTTCAAGAACTTATAGACGATCAATACAATATTAATCCTGCGCCTACCAAAATTCCAGGAGCAGCTTTAGAGTTTCCTTTAAATAGATTGGGAGAAATCAAATATGTAAGGCTTTACCTCAAGGACGCTGTTTGTGAAATAATCTGGAAAAACGGAACAAGAATGCTATCATTTGTACATGCAGGAGATAATATAGGCTGGTTCCGTTTTGAGAATCTTCCAAATGGAATTACACCGGATATAATAGCTCCACAATATCAATCAACGACAGAAACAAGTCAAACCAATAGTCAAAGTGGTGAAACTATTGACAAGTTAGGATACAAACAAGGAACAATCGTCAAGCATACGAACAGCATTAGCTATCATCAACCTGGTTGGGGAACGTTCAGTTACGATGTTGCTGTTCAATGGAAACAAGCAGGAAAGAGTCTGACTGGTGTTTGGAGCATTTCATCATCGCTCTCAAGAAACAACGCTAATGAAGATGTCTCAAATGCAATAAAGCGTGGCTTCACAACCGATTATAATAAGCATATGATTTGGTGGACGAATTATTGGAAGCAGTCATCAATAAATATCCCAGATTCAGTTCTCCAGAAACAATACGACAATGAGGTCTATAAATTCGGTTCTGCAGCCCACGAAGATTCCTATCCTATTTCACTTCAAGCTGTTTGGACAGCAGATAACGGCAAGCTTCCTCCTTGGAAAGGAGACTTTCACCATGATTTAAATACACAACTCAGTTATTGGCCTTGTTATACAGGAAACCATCTTAAGGAAGGTCTTAGTTATCTGAATACACTTTGGAATCAACGCAACATATATAAAAACTACACAAAATCGTTCTTTGGAACTGATGGAATAAATGTTCCAGGAGTTTGTGCATTGCAAGGAGAAGCATTAGGCGGTTGGGCACAATATTCCTTTTCACCTACAGTTGGCGCATGGATAGCGCAACATTTTTATCTCCATTGGAAATACTCTGCAGATAACAGCTTCTTGCGTGACAAAGCTTGGCCGTTCGTAAGCGGAGTTGCTCGCCACTTAGAGCAGCTTTCAGTGAAGGACGAAAACGGCAAGTTAAAATTTCCGCTTAGTTCAAGCCCTGAAATATTCGACAACACCATCCATGCATGGTTCAAAACAATCACCAATTATGATTTGTCGCTAACCGAATTTGTCTTTAAAGCCTCTGAAGAGATGGCCGACTCATTGCATTTAGACAAAGAGGCCGCACATTGGAGAAATATGGAATCTCAACTTCCGGAGTTTGACACTGATGAAACCGGGGCACTCACTTTTGCTAAAGGTTTTCCCTATAATAAATCACATCGTCATTTTTCACATGCGATGGCTATTCATCCGCTTGGTTTAATAGACTGGAGTCAAGGAGAAAAATCTCAAAAAATTATCAAAGCGACATTGAAGAAATTGGACGATTATGGTCCTGATTGGTGGTGTGGATATTCGTACGCATGGTTAGGAAGTATGAAAGCACGAGCTTTCGATGGAGAAGGCTCAGCAAAAGCTCTTAAAACTTTTGCTCAATGCTTCTGCCTTCCTAATACATTCCATGCCAATGGAGACCAATCAAAAAGTGGGAAATCAAAGTTTTCTTACCGTCCGTTCACATTAGAAGGGAACTTTGCATTTGCAGCAGGGATTCAAGAAATGTTGCTTCAAAGCCATACTGGCATTATCCACGTTTTCCCATCAATTCCCGATGAATGGAAAGATGCTTCTTTCAAGCAGCTACGCGCTATGGGCGCTTTTCTCGTTTCTGCGACAAAAAAGAATGGAAATATAACCGAGATTCAAATTCTTCCTGAAAAAGGAGGAACTTGCAGAATAGTATCACCTTTCAAACAAGCAAAAGTCGTCGGCAATGCCAGCGACGTACTACAAAAAGACCAGATTCTCACATTTGCAACAAAAGCCGGCAAAGTTGTCACAATTACCGGCTTATAATTAGAATGGAGAACTTGTTATTTCCAATAAAGAAAACCAAGAACGCCACAAGTAATAAGGGCCGAACCAAGAAGTGCATAGAAAATCCGTGCTCCAGAACGGCCCATGTGGCGAACAAAGAAGCGAGCTCCTTCAGTTTCGAAATACCAATTAAAGTTAAAGATAGCCGAAATCAAGGAAAAAGCCCCTAGAATAAAAAATATGACCAGAATAAAATATTCAGAAGGTTCCATTGTCGAATCAATCTACATCAACGCGACGAACGCCATCTGCTTCCTCCGTGATTGTAACGTTCACAACATCACCGGGTAAAATATCCTCTATTTTTTCCGGCCATTCGATAAAGCATAAAGCTCCACTATAAAAGTAATCTTCTGTACCAATATCCTCAGCCTCACTGATTTTATTGATGCGATAAAAATCGAAATGATAAATCAGTTCAGCAGTAGTTGCACTTCTGTACTCATTAATAATAGCAAAAGTCGGACTATTAATAACATCTTCTACGCCAAGTTTCTCACAGATGGCTTTGATAAAAGTCGTTTTACCTGCGCCCATAACTCCGCGGAAAGCAAAAACTGTGCGGTCATCCATTTCGGCAACAAACTCTTTTGCAGCGTCTCCGATAGTTTCCAAATTCTTAATATAAATAGTTTTCATATTGTTCTTTTCAATTATTTCTATTCATAAACTGATTGTCCATAGCAAAAGCTGCTTTACGGCCATCGCCCATTGCAAGAATTACAGTTGCTCCACCACGAACGATATCTCCACCAGCAAAAACATCATGCAAAGCCGAACGATTTGTATCCTCTTCAACCACAATCGTGCCATGTTTACTAATTTCGAGACCAGAGAAAGTTGTTGGAATTAATGAATTAGGAGATACGCCGACACTGACGATAACTTCGTCTACATCTATTGTTTCGACAGCACCTTCTATTGGAATTGGGCGACGGCGACCTGAAGCATCCGGTTCTCCAAGTTCCATTTTTTGAAGAAGCATTTTCTGCACGCGACCTTTCCCATCACCGATATATTCAATAGGATTGTGGAGCGTCATAAACTCAACTCCTTCTTCCTTAGCGTGTTTAACCTCTTCGAGTCTTGCAGGCATTTCCGCCTCGCTTCTACGATATACTATCATTGCACGCTTAGCACCAAGTCGCAAAGCAGTACGAACCGAATCCATCGCCGTATTTCCACCGCCGATGACAGCAACGAACTTCCCTTTCTGAACAGGAGTATCAGTTTCCGGATTTGCAGCATCCATAAGATTGACACGCGTCAAATATTCATTACTCGACATAACACCGATAAGATTTTCCCCTGGAATATTCATGAAATTTGGAAAACCCGCACCACTACCGACAAAAATGCCCTTGTAACCCAATATATGGAGATCGTCGTAACTTAGAGTACGACCAATGATGGTATCAGTAACAAACTTCACACCGAGTTTCCGCAAACCGTCAATTTCAACATCTACTATTTTATTAGGCAGACGAAATTCAGGAATCCCATACTTTAATACTCCGCCTATTTCATGAAGCGCTTCGTAAACTGTAACATCATAACCCCGTTTAGCCATTTCGCCAGCGAAAGACAAACCGGAAGGGCCAGAACCTGCCACAGCGACTTTTATGCCATTGCTTGGAGCCACTTCAGGAGAAGACATCTGACCGCTTTCACGCTCATAATCCGCAGCAAAACGTTCAAGATAGCCGATGGCGACTGCTGGTTTACCCATTTTGAGATGTATACATTGGCTTTCACACTGTTTTTCTTGCGGACAAACGCGTCCGCAAACGGCTGGAAGAGCATTGGTTTCCTTCAAGATTTTTGCAGCCTCAAGGAATTCTCCCCGTTCTATATTCTTGATGAATGAAGGAATATTTATTCCAACTGGACAGCCTGTCATACATGTTGGGTTCGCACAATCGAGACAGCGTTGTGCTTCACGCATTGCCTGTTCTTTAGTTAACCCTTGATTTACTTCTTCAAGGCGAGTATGACTACGATAAACAGGATCGAGCTCGTTCATCTTCACGCGCTCAATAGCTGTACGATCTTTACTCTTCATACTTTTGCGAAGCGCTTCCCTCCACGGTTCAGCGCGACGCGCAGAAACTATATCTTCTTTTTTCATAATATCAATCATTGAATATCCTTATAAGCGCCGAGCCGCATAAGCATCTCGTCAAAATTCACTTCATGAGCATCAAATTCCGGACCGTCCACACAGACGAACTTCGTTTTTCCGCCAACAGTAACGCGGCATGCGCCGCACATTCCAGTACCATCAACCATAATAGTATTGAGAGAAGCAATCGTAGGTATATTATATTTCTTTGTAAGCAAAGACACAAATTTCATCATGATAGCAGGACCAATAGTGACGCAGAAGTCCACTTTCTCACGTTGAATAACGCTTTCAACACCATTGGTAACAAGACCTTTAGTGCCATATGATCCATCATCAGTCATAATTATCACTTCATCAGCCAAATCTCTCATTTGCTGTTCGAGGATAATCAGGTTCTTGGTGCGAGCGGCTAAAACAACAATCACACGATTACCAATCTTATGCAGTGCTTCAACTATAGGAAGAAGCGGAGCGACACCAACTCCGCCACCGGCACATACGACAGTACCAAATTTTTCGATATGCGTTGGTTTTCCAAGCGGACCGACAACATCAGTAATATTTTCTCCAGGATTGAGCGCACAAAGTTTGCGAGTAGAAGTACCAGTTGTCTGCACAACAAGCGTAATGGTACCTGTTCCAGTATCAGCATTTGCGATGGTAAGGGGAATTCTCTCGCCTTTCTCGCCAGTGCGGACAATCACAAAATTTCCAGGCTTGCGAGAACGAGCTATAAGTGGCGCCTCAACAACCAGCTTAACGACATTCTCCGAGAAATACTCTTTGCTTACGATTTTATTCATTCTATATCTTTCTATTAATAAATTCTTTTATTATGTAGTATATTGGAATTATTCTGCTCATTCAAACAAGCCTTCGTCCCTAATCAGCATAAGAATTGCCGTATGGGAAAGAATCACGTAGTTCTCGCCGTTAAAAGTTATTTCCCAAGACTGGTTCTGAAGATAAACAGCCAAATCACCAGGATTAGCTTGAAGAGGAAGATAACGGACTGCTTTGTCCTTCTTCTTCCATTCCTCCACTTCATCTTCCTGAACTGGAATAGGATAACCAGGTCCGGCTTTTATGACATATCCGCATTGAATTTTATCACCTTGTGTGACAGTTGGGGGCAGATATAATCCAGACTTGGTTTTACTTTGGGGATCTTTAGGTTTGATAAGAACCTTATCTCCAACCATGATAAACTTATCTATATCTTTAGGTTCAATAGCTAATTGCATATATTTCCAATTTATCTATGCAAAGATACTGAATAATTAATAAAATGGCGATAAAACTATCTATCATCTTACGAACGGTTGTTCTGTGAAATATCGGAAACAAGAAAAACCATAAATAATTTCTAGAAACAAGATTTCAAACATTCAATCACCCCAGCCACATTATTCACAAGAGTTTCTTGTCCTTGAGGAAGAACAACACGAAAATGTGTAGAATTGTCGCAATAAACAGAAATGCAGGAAGAAGCAGCGGCAATGGGATGATATCCGTTGCGAAGCAATGCATTTTTCACCCAGCGAACTGTAAGTTCATCACCGGCAATACCAATCGGAACCGTAGGTTCGCCGATACTAAGTTTGCCTGACAATCTATCGAAAGTAATGCCTTTTCTTGTAAAGAAACGACCGAAATCACCACTGAGGATAAGATCTTCAGGAGTTCCAACACCTATAGGTCGTGATGTTTCTTCCATCCAAAGGCAATCGCCGGTTTGAACGGCAAGTTCAATATCGTGCGTAGAAAGAAGCACGGCTTTGCCTTGTTCAGCAGCCAAACGATGCAAAAGCAGCATCGTTTCAATTCTACTTGTTACATCAAGAAAAGCAGTCGGTTCGTCAAGCAGAACAATCGGGCATTCCTGAGCAAGAACTTTAGCAATCATTGCTTTCTGGCGTTCGCCATCACTAAGTTCAGCGACAAAAGAATTAGCCTTATGAGCAATGCCGACAAGATTCATAGCTTCTTGAATGACATCGATATCATGACTTTTCAACTGTCCGAAGAAGCCTGTATAAGGATGACGCCCAAGCGAAACAAGGTCAGAAACAGTTATACTACCCACAGAAGTCTTTTCCGTCAACACAACTCCAAGAGTCAACGACAAACGATGTTGTGAATAGTTTTGAAGTGGTCGGTCGAGAATCCGTATTTCTCCTTTAAGTGGAAGTTGGAAACCGCTAAGTGTACGAAGTAGAGTACTCTTGCCCGAACCATTAAGACCAAGCAGGCACGTAAGTTGTCCAGGATAAAGCTGAAGTGAGATGTCGTCATGAACGATTATTTTGCGTCCATGTTTCTGACGATAACCGATAGCAAGACCGGAAGTTGTTATGACTGGAGATGGCTTCATGCTAGTTGAAATATCGGATATTCTTACGGTTCATGATAACATAAATGATTATCGGAGCTCCAAACAAAGGTGTGACAGCATTCAGCGGCAGAATGTAATTTGTCCCAGGAACGACCGTAAGCAGATTGCAGATGAGCGCAATGCAAGCGCCTGTCAATAAGGTTACTGGAAGCAACTGTTTATGATTGCTTGTGCCAAGAAGAAGTCGGGCAACATGAGGCACAGCAAGTCCTATGAAACCAATCGGTCCGCAGAATGCTGTTGTCGTAGCGGTCAGAATACCTGTGCAAAGCAAAATCAGAATTCGCGTCCTGCGAACCTTTACACCCAGATTTGCAGCATAAAGTTCACCAAGCAGCAATGCATTCAATGGTTTAATGAGAAGAATAGACAATGTCAGTCCCACGAAAGCAAATCCTAAAAACCAAGGCAACTGTTCAACAGAAACAGCAGAGAAATTTCCGTAACCCCAAATCACAAAGGCATGAACTCGATCGCTGGATGCGTAAAAATTCAGAATGGAAATCATAGAGGAAGCTAAATAACCAATCATGATGCCAATGATTAGAAGCATGACATTGTTACGTACACGGGTAGAAAACCAGATTATCAACATTAAAACAATGGATGCACCAAAAAGTGCTGCAATGATTAATGCAACATATCCACCCACAGGAAAGCCTGTCGTAATAGACATCGTTCCACCGAAATAGAGAAGAACAGCAGCGACGCCAAGATTGGCGCCGTCAGTTATACCGAGAATGGACGGTCCCGCCAATGGATTGCGAAAAAGCGTCTGCAACAGAAGTCCACTGACAGCCAACGAAGAACCTGCAAGTACAGCCGTGACCGCTTGTGGAACACGACTTTGGAGCACAATACTTCTCCAAGCCTCGTTTACGTTGCCAGCATCGCCAAAGCAAATTGCAAAGACACTTTTAGGTGGGATAAAAACCGCACCGTAAAAAAGGCTGACAATAAACAGAACGACCAACAGCAGCGAAAGCGATGGAAAATAAATTGCTGACCGCCTTTCGGCTAACATAGGTTTATTCGACATATTTGAAATCTAACTGCTTCTTCTCCAAGTTAGCAGCAGCGACCTGCACACGGATTGGGTCACCAAGACTGAATTTCATATGGCTACGACGTGCAATCAGACAATAGTTTTTATCATCGTAATCGAAATAATCGCTGTCGTCCAAATCACGGATTGGAATAAGACCTTCACATTTATTTTCGTTGAGCTCGACATAAAGTCCCCATTCTGTAACGCCAGAAATCACGCCGTCATAAATGCGACCGAGTTTATCCTTCATATACTCAACTTGTTTATACTTGACAGAAGCCCGTTCGGCATTGGCAGCAACTTGCTCCATTTCCGAACAATGCTCGCAGTATTCCTCATACTTGTTTTTCAAGACACTTCGTCCGCCACCAATGTAACGAGTTAACAAACGATGAACCATCAAATCCGGATAACGTCGGATAGGCGAAGTGAAATGAGTATAATAATCAAAAGCAAGTCCATAATGTCCAACGTTGTCTGTCGAATAGCGAGCCTTCTGCATAGAACGAACTGCAATTGAACCGATAAGGTCCTCTTCAGGACGACCTTTTATCTTGTCGATAACTCGATTGATGCTCTTTGAGAGTTCTTGTTTTGTACCGTTCAAATTAAGATGGTAACCGAAACGGCTGATAAAGGTTGAGAAATTCTCAAGCTTTTCCGGATCCGGTTTCTCATGAATTCGGTAAACGAAAGCCTTGGCGGTTTTGCCCTTCGGCACTTTTCCGATAAACTCTGCAACCGTACGATTTGCCAGCAGCATAAACTCCTCAACGAGTTTGTTGGCATCTTTCGACTCTTTGATATAGACACCAATTGGATGTCCCTTCTCGTCGATATCGAATTTCACTTCAACACTGTCGAAATCTATAGCCCCGTTCTTGAAACGTTCATCTCGAAGTTTCTTCGCCAGTTCGTTTAGTTTCAAGAGTTCGTCCCGACAGTCGCCTTCGCCGGTTTCAAGTACCTGCTGAGCTTCCTCATAAGTGAAACGGCGATTACTGCGAATCACTGTGCGAGCGATATGCGAACTCAATACATTACCAGCATCATTCAGTTCGAAAATAGCGGCATAACAAAGTTTTTCCTCGTCGGGACGAAGTGAACAGATCTGATTACAAAGGCGTTCTGGCAACATTGGAACCGTACGATCGACTAGATAAACGGAAGTAGCCCGATTATAAGCTTCCTGGTCAATAATTCCTTCGAGAGTCACATAATATGTAACATCTGCTATATGAACTCCCACTTCCCAATTGCCATTGTCTAACTTGCGTGCGGAGAGTGCATCATCGAAGTCTTTAGCGTCTTTCGGGTCAATCGTAAAAGTCATCACATCGCGGAAGTCTTCTCGACGAACGATTTCATCGGGAGGAATCTGATCCGATATTTTAGCTGCTGCTTTCTCGACATTCTCCGGATAATGGTATGGCAATCCAAACTGAGCCAAGATTGCATGCATCTCTGTATTATTTTCACCAGATTTGCCTAGGATATCGACAACCTCACCGATAGGATTCTTTGCTCCTTCAGGCCACTCGACGATATGGACAATTGCTTTATCACCCGTTTTTCCCCCTTTCAGACTATCGCGCGGAATGAATATGTCATTGGCAAGCGTCTTATCTTCAGTTATTAGAAAAGCGTAATTATTAGTAACCTGAAGATTACCCACGAAAGAAGTGTTTTTGCTCTCAATAATTTTAAGCACCTGCGCTTCCGGTTCTGCACCGCGGCGTTTTGCCAACATCTGAACCTGCACAGTATCTCCGTTCATGGCATGACCCGAATTACGTTCAGCAACGAAAATCGGTGTTCCGCCTTCTTTTGGTATGAATGAATTCTTCCCATTGCTTCGACGGACGAATGTTCCTTCGACAACTGTTCCCAAATCGTTGTAGCGAAAACGGCCTCGGTCAATCTGAGATATGATGTTTTCTGTCGCAAGATCATAGAGGAAATCCATAATTATTCTTTGTTGTATCGGATTACTGATGCCAAGCATACCGCTTATCTGTCTGTAATTGAAAACCGTACGAGGCGATTCGCGAAAAATCGCCATTACTGCATTCTGCAAGTCCGATTTACGCAAGCGAGGAGCCTGATTTTCAGGTTTGCTTTGTCTCTTCTCTTTTCTATTATTTATTTTTTTCTTTTTCATTTTTCCATCTATTTACTAAGTATTTTATTGTTGATGCCCGAACTTGTTCGCAGTCACACCTTTCACTCCCGGGCGACAAGAGAATAGGCTTCCGCTGAGCGGATACTGTTTTAATTGCGCTTCCGACAAACCTGCGCGAGCGGTAGTGATGTAAAGGACATCAAGATTCTCACCGCCGAAAGCGCATGAAGCGACATGTGGAGCAGGAACTTTAATCTTTGCAATCAGCTCTCCTGTATATGGGTTATAGCAATAGACTCCAAAACCGCCCCATTGAGCCACCCAAAGGTTGTTCTTGCTGTCTATTGTCATTCCATCAGGCGAACCGGAGTTTTTAGGTAAGGTGATTGCTGTTCCATCGTACAAAATCTCACCTCTTTCAGCGTTGTAACGAAAACGGGCTATACGTCCTGTTGGCGTATCATTATAAAACATGAAACGTTTGTCTGAAGTCCAGACCAAACCATTGGATATTGTTACATTAGGAAGTTTCTTAGAGACCGCTCCATCTGCTGTTACAGTATAGAGTGAGGCAATGCCTTTCTGCGTCTCGAAGCCCATTGTTCCAACCCAAAGACGGCCCGCAGGATCGCATTTACCATCGTTCGTCCGCATCAGACCGTCACGGACCGGAATGTCAGCGATATGTGTCAACGAACTAGTATTAAGATTAATTCGCACAATCTCATCCTGCAAAGCAAGAACAACAGTTGAATCCGTTTCAGGAACAACCGTAGTAATCATTTTGTCGAGTTTCCACACGGCGCAAGTGTCAACACTAGGGAAGAACTCGAACAAAGATTTTCCTTCAATATCTACCCAAAACAACGTGTGCCGATCCGAATTCCAAATTGAGCCTTCTCCAGTTGTAGCACTAGCTCTGAAAACAGGTTTTGCCTCAATTTCCCTCACTTTAGAGTGAAAGACACAAGAAAGCATCGGGAGGAGCAACAGAAGTAGGAAAATCAGTTTTTTATTCATTGCGTAATATCTCTTTTATAATTCTACGTAATTAGTTCATGTTCTTACGATCAGATACAAAATCCTTGGCATCTTCCTTTTCCGGTTTTACAAGATAACCATAAAATCGCTCACGAGCACTAAATATCGTCTGTAGGTTTTCCTTTAAAAACGACTCCAAAGAATCGGCCAAATCTTTAGAAAACTGGACGTTCATAATAATATGTACAAGCTGATGGCCTTCATTGGCAGGCAGCATTACATAGCGGAGCTGGACATATTCGTAGTTTAGACGATTAATAACCTTGTTGACAGCTTCCATTTCAGTTGCTTCAGCTTCATAAATAGCCGGAAGAGTAAAATAGATGAACTGAGAAGCGCATTGTATGTAGAATGAGCCTCCTTGATAGGTAAAAATTAGCCGCTCATCTTTATCCTTCTCGACAGGGCAACCTATCGATTGGAGTGCAGTAAAACAGCTATTGAACAATTCTCCTTCTGCCCAAATGGGCGGAGTCCCACGAGAACTTTTCAATTTCTGATAGAGATAGTATAAAACTCCTATCACGACAGCGACCAACAATATATTTATCATCTGAATCTTTTTATGATATTTATGGTTACAAAGATAACAAGAATATATTACTTTTGGCAAAAACTTCTCCATAGTATGAAAAGCAAGATTATTCTTATAAATGTTTTAATTATGGCAATATTTAGCTCATGCAGTCCATCAAAAGAACAGGCTGCTCCAACATCTGCTGAAAACGGATGGAAACAGGAAGTCGCTGAAAAGCTCCCATTACTCGGTCATCGCAACTGGATTGTAGTAACCGACATGGCTTATCCTCTACAGACAAAACCTGGAATAACAACCATTTATGCCGGTGCACCTTATGCCGAAATCATTGATTTCGTCAGCAAGCAAATCCAAGCCGCACCACACGTTTATGCACACGTTTATCAGGATAAAGAACTTTCAGCACTCAAAGAAGAATTCTGTCCAGGCATTGATGCATTCCGCAAAAGCATTTATGACATCATTCCTCAGAAAGACATCACATCTGAAGTACATGAAGATTTGATTGCCAAACTCGACAGTGTTAGCGCTGTATATCAAGTGCTGATTATCAAATCTAATCTGACATTACCTTACACGACGACATTCTTCCAGCTTGATTGCAAATACTGGAACAAACAGCAGCAAGACCAGTTGCAGCAAGCAACCGAAAAATAGAAGTCTTACAGAACTCTAATACTACTTTGCCGCAAGGAAATTAAAAAAGCTTTGCGGCAAACATATATTTTCCACATCAAGAGCGTCCTTGAAAAGTGGAGCAATTTGTTTTTCACTAAATCCAGCTATTCCGCAGCCGATTTTTGTAACAAAAAATTTCAGTTGCGGATGTTCTTTTGCAAAATTGATGAACTCATCAACATACGGCTTGATAGTTTCAACTCCACCTTGCATAGTAGGAATTGCATAAGTTTGTCCTTGTAAGCCAACACCTTGTCCCCACACTGCTCCCCATTTGTCATATGCTAAACGTGCAGCGCCTCCACCATGCATGCCCGACAAATTACTACCGAACACAAAAATCTCATTTTGCGCCAAATACTGAATTCTTTCAGGAGTTATTCGATTATTCATAATTCATGCTGATTTAAAATTCAAGTCCCACTTTTAAAGCAAAACCATATCTGTAATGGTCGTCGTTATTTTCATAATATTTCTCACGATAATAGCTGTTGAATTCCTGAATCGGGAGAGAGAGCGAAACATAAAATGCTCTTTTATAATCGGTCATGAACTTCACTCCTGTATAAGGTTCAAAGTAAGAACCGATATTGTCCATTCCGTCAGAAAGATTATAAGTATATCCTGATTTCATTCCGGCAAAAGGAATAATTCTTCCGGTTGTGAAATTGCCTCGAATATCAAAATAAAAAGGCATCAGTACATCATCGAAATCATCGTCAGTATAAAAATGCAATCCGGTTCCAACTCCGATAAACAAGTATGGAATAAACTGGTAACCTGTAGTAAAACTCAAATTGAAATAATTCAGATGTCTTGAATTGTAACCATTGTAGCCATCATTATCATCGTCGTCATCGTAAAACAGATTATCCCAAAATCCATCGCTTGTTGTAGTGCTGACCAGACCAACATCAAGAGAACTTTTCCAACCGACCAAACTTGAAGGATATCCAAAATCTCTGTGCGGTCGCATCATTGGTTCACGATTATTATTATAGTTATAATCATAATCATTATATTGTCTTCTGATAGGCTTCTGACGACTGATTCTAGAAACTTCGTCCATTCCAAACCTGTATATATGTCCATTGCCCGTTTCAATACTGACAGAACGATTTGGTACTATCTCAACGATTGTACCACGAATAACACTTCCGTTACGCAGATAAACTGCATCAGGACGATAGTTTTGAGAGAATGCCGCGAGAGCAAGTCCCAAGAACAACAGAGTAAGGATTATTGTACGTTTCATAGCTTTGTCAGTTTAAATTTTAATAATTAGACTGTTCAAAAGAGAAAAACGCTGCAATCGAAAGGTGTAAAAAACAAAAAGCAAACCTTAACTTTCTTAACAGGAAGTATTCCTTCTTCTAAATGTTCCAATGAGTCTACTTATATAACAGAAAAACAAGGATAAAGTTTGTCTTACTGAAAATCCAGCTGATGTTGAGCAGCTAATCGTTGAGCCATTTCCAGTATCTTAGCAGCTTTTTCACCTCGTTGCTTCTCATAATAAGTTCCACCGATGCTGTAGCAGGCAAAACCTCCGGCAGCAGTTCCTAAAATAGCCGCTTTTGGCAGAGACAATGGTCTTGTACCGTTTGCCAACTGTTTGACAATCGAAGCAATCACCGCTCCGGCGAAGTTGTCGCCGCAGCCCGTTGTATCTCCTTTCTTTTCAAGATGTTCGGCAAAGTCCTCTGAAATCCAATCGCAAATAGGCAACGGCATCTCAACAGCTTCAAAAAGCTTGCCGGAAGAATACAGATATGTCGGTTTAGCTCCATTCGTTATGCACAAAGCATTGCATCCGTTCTGTTTGTAGTAACGACAAATATCAGCAAAGTTATTTTGACCGCTGATTCTTTGAGCCTCAACATAATCCATAATCAACAAGTCAATCAAAGGCAAACTTTCGAGTGTTTCGCCAAGTGGCCAAGCCTCTTTGGAACTACGTTTTTCGTTCAAAAAATCGAATACTGTATGAACAACAGTAAAAGCAGCTCTTCGTTTTGCTTTTGAAAGCAAAGATGTCAATTCCTGATGAAGTCGTGGAACCAAGGCTGTTGCTCCGAAGACAATGATATCCGACGACCAAAAATGCTCATCCAAATAGCTCGAATCGAATTGCCCTGCGCAACCGATATTGTTCACGAAAGTACGTTCGCCTTTTCCTCCTTCATAATGCGGATCCGACAGTACATCTGTGAAAGGAGTTTCTCCGTCTAAAACAGAATAATGAGTCAAATCGACAGGCAGTTTGTGAAGGAGATTAGTTATCGCTTTACCTTTATCGTCATTGCCCCGAGCTCCATAAAAAGAGACTTCGACATCTGCATCATACAAGAGCTGAGATGCATTTATCATACTGACCAAAGCCGGACCGCCAACATTGAAAGTATCATAACTTCTATCGCCAACAATATCTTTCAAAATTTCCTTGAAAGATTTACCGGAATACTTCTCAAGTTCCTGCGTAAAAACAAGTTTCCCAGGTTCCAGTCCTCCATCGCCGGAAACGACTGATAAATATTTTTGAAAAGTGGCGGAAGAGAAATCCACATTCTGATAGACAAAGTCTCCCAACCCGGAGCCGGCAATAGACAATTTCAACTTATTCATAAAGGCAAATCAAAGATATTTTTCGTAATCGGTGGCTAACAGATAAAGAGGCTTTTCATCTTCCTCGATATCCGGAAATCTTCCGACGGGATTATAGAAAAAGTTATCGTTTGTATCGTCATTCACTGTGCTAACCTCTCCAACAAGAACCGGTGCTTCAACACCATAAAAACGATGATAAATGCCTTGCTCCATACAGACACTTTGTCCGGACAATAATCTGATTTTATCTCCGGGAGAAAGATGGTTAATCACGCCGTCTATTTTGACTGTAAAATCGTCCGTCGAATATGAGCCGTCGGGATTTGATTTATAAAACTCAATTTCAAGGATTCCGCCCCCACGATTAATGATATCTTCCATCTTCAATTTATGAAAATGCATAGGCGTTTCCTGGCCGACTCCGGCAATCATGATTTTCTCGCAATAAGGTTTTTTATCCTTCTTGATGTTGCCGTTTCTGATGGTAAACAACAATAAGCCAATCCGATTGAAATCGTTACTGCCAAAATCCGTCAAATCCCAACCCAAAACATTGTCCACAATTTCCGGGCATTCTTTGTACTTTCCTTTCCAATCTTCCGGACTGAAAGTTGCCCATTTAGGCAAATAAAAATGATTCTCTTTAAAGAAACCGAGAGCATCTCTCATCAGACTGTTAATTTCACTGCGTTTCATCGATATTTAGTTTTAAGTTTTTATGCTTTTCCGTCGGATTCAAACACGCGGATATGTTCCATAACAACCTCTTTTGTTGCAGAGATTATTTCCGCTTTCATTCCTTCATAACTGCAATCAGCACAGTTCAAATAAGGCTTGATTTTCGACAAAGCCCTCAATTGGATTGCAGTTGCAACATTAATCTTGCAAATCCCGTGATGAACGCAACTCTTGAAATCCTCTTCAGAGGTTCCAGAGCCGCCGTGCAGAACGAGTGGAATCTGATTCCGCTGACTTATTTCCGTCAATCGCTGAATGTTCAACTTCGGTGTTGCGATATATTTTCCGTGTTTGTTTCCGATTGCAATCGCCAAGGCATCGATTCCGGTTTTTCCAATGAAATAAGCCGACTCTTCGACATCCGTGAAAACATCCTGATTCAAATCGCCTGCATTCCCGACTTTGCCCAATTCAGCCTCCACACCTATTCCGAATTGTTTTGCCATTGCAACAACCTTCTTGGTAATCCGAATATTTTCTTCGATAGGCAAAGCCGCGCCGTCGAACATAACACCTGTAAATCCCAGCTCAGCAGCATGTTCACAGGTTTCATAACTGTTTCCGTGGTCAAGATGGACAGCCACCGGAACTTTAGCCAAATGCGCGGCAGCCAACATAATTGGGGCCATATAATCTATCGGAGCGGTAGGAAATTGCACTTCAGCCAATTGAAGGATAATCGGAGAATGCAATTCTTCGGCAGCCTGAATGGCGCCAATCACATTTTCCACACTCAAAGTATTGAATGCACCGACTGCGTAATGTCCTTTTAATGCCCTATTTAAAAGCTCGGAGTAAGTGTTTAACATGATTCAAATCATTAGATTAATATCATTCGGAGGCTATGCAAACAGCAAAAAAGTTTCCGATTTTTCGAACAAATATACGGAACTTTTTGAATTAATAAAAAACTTTCAAACGATGAAATATGAAAGAGCAGAACTTCCAAAAAACAGGAAGGATAAAAATGAGATTTAAATGTTCCGCATACAAAAAGAAAAACCCTGAAAGTCATTGACAATCAGGGATAAATTCATTGAATCGGTACTCGAAGAGGGACTTGAACCCTCACAGCCGTTAATGGCCAAGGGATTTTAAGTCCCTCGTGTCTACCGATTCCACCATTCGAGCATCTTTCCCGTATAGAAAAGAAAAGAGCGGAAGACGGGACTCGGACCCGCGACCTCGACCTTGGCAAGGTCGCGCTCTACCAACTGAGCTACTTCCGCGTTTATCAACATTTCGGTTGCAAAGGTAGCTATCTTTTTGAAACCTGCAAATAATATGAAAAAAAAATTTAGGGCCTTTCTAAAGATATCTATACTTCAGTACGATACGACCAACTTTTCTGTACTTTGAGTAACGTTATATCGAAGCAAAGCATATTTCGACGGTCCGTTTGAAGGTTGGCCGGTTCCGTAAGCAATCTCATAAGTCGTTCCACATTCGGGACATTTTGCATAACCGGTATTGTCCGGAACAATGAGCACATTCCGTTTTGCCTCGTACGGACAGCACAGACTATAAGCATAATATTGCGTTCCACCGGAAGTGTTGTATCCGCAAACGACTAATACTCCTGCATATCCGACAGCTTCACCCGAATAGCGAATCGCGTTGAAAGTCTTGTATTTAAGTGCACCGACAAGATCCTTATCTGCATACGTAAGATTGAGCTGGAGATAAACTCGGGAATATGGGATAATCGTCTCATTTACCTTGCCGCAAGAAACGACTAATAATGCCAAAAGACAGAATAGAAACCGTTTCATACGAAATATTAAGCTAGAAGTTTATCAACAGCCTGATGCACCTTATCGAAAGCAAAGCCGTCAATATTCTGCTGCATCAAAGCAGCAATCTTATCGTTGCACAGATTGCCGATGCTTCCTTCATGAGTATGATGAATCTCTCGGACAGGTTTGAAATTTCCGGCCTCGATTTCAAGAGCGACCTGCTTGTAAGCATCACGGAAAGGAACGCCTTCACGCACGCGGCGATTAACTTCTTCAACACTGAAGCACAAAGCATAACGGTCGTCTTCAATAATATGTTCATTCACTTCTATCGCGCCCATCATCTGCGTCACCATCCGAATGCAATCCTTCAGCTCGTCGAATGCTGGAAGAAAGACCTCCTTGATAATCTGCAGGTCGCGGAAATAACCTGACGGAAGATTATTGCTAATCATCATGATGGTTTGCGGCAGGCTTTGCAACTTATTGCATTTTGCACGCGTCAGTTCAAACACATCGGGATTCTTCTTATGTGGCATGATGCTCGAACCAGTCGTGTATTGTGTAGGCAGATGGATAAATCCAAAGTTCTGACTGTTGAACAGGCAAGCGTCGAAAGCCATTTTGGCAATCGTGCCGGCGATTCCAGCCAAGGCAAAAGCGACGGTTCGCTCCATTTTACCGCGGCCCATTTGAGCATAAACGACATTGTAATCCATCGAATCGAAGCCCAATAAATCTGTTGTCATCTGCCGATTGAGCGGGAAAGACGAACCATAACCGGCAGCAGAACCGAGCGGATTGCGATTACAAATTCTATAAGAGGCTTGAAGCAGAGTCATATCGTCAGCAAGACTTTCGGCATAAGCGCCGAACCACAAGCCGAACGACGATGGCATCGCAACCTGAAGATGCGTATAACCCGGCATCAAGACATCTTTGTATCGATTGCTCTGGGAAATGAGTGCATCAAAAAGTTTTGAAGTGAGCCTGACAATCGTTTCAATCTCGGCACGTGTGAAAAGTTTCAAGTCAAGCAAAACCTGGTCGTTGCGCGAACGGCCGCTATGAATCTTCTTCCCGACATCGCCCAAAGCACGAGTCAGCATCAGCTCGACCTCAGAATGAACATCTTCAACATCATCTTCAATGACGAACCTACCTTCATCGGCAATATGATAAATCTTCTTCAGCTCAGCGAGCAAAGAGGTCAATTCATTTTTGGCAATGAGACCGATGCTTTCAAGCATAGTGATATGAGCCATCGAGCCAAGGACATCATATTTAGCCAAATAGATGTCCATTTCCCTATCGTGTCCGACAGTGAAGCGATCAACTTCTCCGTCTTCCTGAACGTTCTTTTCCCACAGTTTTTGAGACATAGACTAATATTGTATTTTGGTAAGCATATCTGCCAGTTTATCAACAGCGTCCTGAAGCGGTTTCTGCAGCATAGGCTTGAGAAACGGATTCAAGTCTGCTCTGGCAGTCAACTTGATTCTCGTGTCGTTTTCCTCAACTTGCTTCATCTGAATCCACAAAGTGAGCGGCATCGGGGACTTGCTGGTGATAAACTTTATCGTTTTGAAAGGTTCCCGTTCGATGACGTTAAAAGTCACTTCCCCAACTGGATCCACTGAAACCGTACACGAATCGGCATCACAAGTGAAACTCTTTATCTTGTCTGCTGGAATGCGGTCACGGAATTTCTCCAGATTTGACAAATCCGACAAAGTATTATAAATGCGTTCTTCGCCGCACGGAATCGATTTCTGCTCGCTTACAAAATCAGTCATAATGCTTAAATTTAATATATCATTTATCAGGATCCCATTTAGCAGGATCTTTTCTCCATTCTTGAAGTGTAGCTATCTCATCCTCATCAATATAACCGGTACGCAGACCTTCTTCGACAACGGCATCGTAATTGCTGAGAGTTGTCAGTTGTACTTGTGCCGCTTTGAATGCGCTTGTAGACTGAGGAAATCCATGAGTGAAGATAGCGACCATTCCAATCACGTCGCAACCGAAATTACGTACGGCTTCAACAGCTTTCAAGCTGCTTCCTCCCGTGGAAACAAGGTCTTCGACAATGACGACTTTCGAACCGGGTTTCAATTCACCTTCGATTAGATTTTCCAGACCGTGATCTTTTGGCGTAGAACGAATATAAACAAACGGCAAGCCAAGCTCGTCGGCAACAAGTGCGCCTTGTGCAATGGCTCCAGTGGCTACTCCAGCAATAGCATCGACATTTTCATACTTTTCGATGATGACACGCGCCAGCTGTAATTTAATAAAGGTTCGGATTTCCGGATAGGAAAGTGTTTTTCTGTTGTCGCAATAAATCGGGGATTTCCAGCCGGAAGCCCACGTAAAAGGGTTAGCGGGTTGCAGTTTGACCGCCTTAATTTTCAGTAACTTTTCAGCTACTAATCTTTCAAGTGTTTTCATATCATAAATCATTTCTATTCATCCGCAAAGTTAAGCAATCCGATTGGAAAAACCTTATGTATCATCATTAAAATCGTATGAGACTGAAGAAGACCGACTCAAAACCGCATATAAAAGGACTGAAAAATTATCTCTGCAATTTCCATGCGGGAAATATAGGTTGACCTCAGGAAAAAATGTATTTCCCGCACGTCGATGATCGGTCAGCTGAGTCAAAACACCAATCTGCATGCTGCGAAACCATTTCTGACGAATCGAATATCCATTCTTCACGTGCAGATTAGAGATTCAACTGCTGAGAAGGACCAATCTGCATGTGAAGATTGCATTTTCCACGTCTGAAATGTCTAATCCACGCGAGAAGATTAACGTCGAACGCTGACATTCTCGAATCTTCAACCGGGAAAAGCACTTTTACCTGAGGTCAACCTCCAATTCCCGCACGAAGATGACAGATTCAAAAGATTTGACCTTCATTCTTCATGAATCGATAAGAAATCGAAAATTATGGGGCATAATAATGTTCGCAAAGTTTGCGGTATTGAAAAAGTCTCCCTAAATTTGAAGCATGAAAATGGTCGGAAGCCGGATGATTCTCTCGCAAAGGAAATTCATTGGTTGTCGACAAAATATTTTATTGGGTTTAATCAGTTAGATGTAAATGAATTAATCGCAACAACAAACGATATGGAAAAGAAAATTGTAACTTTTGGAGAGATTATGCTTCGATTGGCAACGCCAGGTTATCTCAGATTCAGCCAGTGTGACAATCTGAACGCAACTTTCGGCGGTGGAGAAGCTAACGTAGCTGTTTCACTCGCCAACTACGGAATGAAAGCCGAATTTGTCACCCGAATGCCAGAGAACGACATTGCACGTGCTTGTGAAATGGATCTTCACAAATACGGTGTCGACACAAGTCATTTTGTATATGGCGGCGAAAGATTAGGCATTTACTTTCTGGAAACGGGAGCAGTTGCCCGCGCCAGCAAGGTGGTTTACGACCGCGCTCATTCCGCCATTTCTGAAATCAAACCGGGAATGGTCGATTGGAAGGATGTCTTCAAAGATGCTTCATGGTTCCATTGGACTGGTATTACGCCAGCCATCTCACAAGGCGCTGCTGATGCATGTCTGGAAGCAATCGAGATGGCCAACAAAATGGGCGTGACTGTTTCATGCGACCTTAACTATCGCAAAAACCTATGGAAATTCGGCAAAAAAGCTTCCGATATCATGCCCGCATTGGTTGCTGGCAGCGACGTTATCCTCGGCAATGAAGAAGATGCAGAAAAAGTGTTCGGAATCAAACCGGAAGGCTTCGATGTTGCCAATACCAACGGTGAAGTCAATGAAGCCGAATTCGAATCCGTTTGCGTACAGCTGTTGAAAAAATTCCCGCGTGCAAAGAAAGTGATTATCACGCTGCGCGGCTCAATCAATGCCAATCACAACACTTGGGGCGGAGTGCTCTACTCTGGTGGACATCTTTGCCAATCAAGACGTTATGACATCACGCATATCGTCGACCGCGTCGGCGGCGGCGATTCATTCATGGGCGGACTGATTTACGGTCTGCTTAATTATGCTCCCGACGACCAGAAAGCGCTCGATTTCGCCGTAGCTGCTTCCTGTCTTAAACATACTATTTACGGCGACTTCAATCAAGTGACAGTTTCTGAAGTTGAGAAGCTGATGAGCGGCGACGCTTCAGGACGAGTTTCACGTTAACACATAATATCATGGCAAGATTCAATAAAATACAGGTTCTGACCGCAATGAAAGAGACGGGAATGGTTCCCGTTTACTACAACAAGGATTTGGAAACGGCTAAACAGGTTGTCAAAGCCTGCTACGACGGCGGTGTCCGCGCTTTTGAATTCACTAACCGCGGCGACTTCGCTCAAGAAGTTTTCGGCGAACTGAACAAATGGGTGGCAAAAGAATGCCCGGAAATGATTCTTGGCGTCGGAACGATTGTCGACGCGGGAACAGCTTCGCTTTATATTCAATTGGGCGCCAACTTCGTTGTCGGTCCGCTCTTCAACCCTGATGTAGCAAAAGTCTGCAATCGCAGATTGGTTCCTTATACTCCCGGCTGCGGTTCAGTTTCTGAAGTAGGTTTTGCTCAGGAAATGGGCTGCGACCTCTGCAAAGTTTTCCCGGCAGGAAATGTAGGAGGTCCGTCGTTTGTCAAAAACATGAAAGCACCGATGCCTTGGTCAATGCTAATGGCAACAGGCGCTGTTGAGCCCACTGAAGAAAACCTTTCCGCTTGGTTCAAAGCCGGCGTTGACGTTGTCGGAATGGGCTCGAAACTATTTCCTAAAGAGGCGATTGCCGCTAAAGACTGGAGTGCCGTTACAACGCTTTGCCGCACTGCATTAGAAACAATTCAAAAATACAAATAAACATGAGACAATTCTTAGACAAAGACTTCCTGCTGCTGAACGATACAGCTAAAATGCTTTTTCATGAACATGCAGAGAAATTACCGATTATCGACTACCATTGCCATCTGATTCCACAACAGATTGCTGAAAACTATCAATTTACCGACTTGACAGAGGCTTGGCTCGGCGGCGACCATTACAAATGGCGTGCAATGCGTGCCAACGGCGTTCCTGAAGATTATATGACAGGCAATAAGCCTGGCTACGAGAAATTTGAAAAATGGGCAGAGACCTTGCAATGTGCTATGCGTAATCCGCTCTACCATTGGACTCACCTTGAGCTGAGCAGAATTTTCGGCGTCAACAAGGTCTTGAATCCTTCAACAGCCCGTGAGATTTATGACGAATGCACAGCCAAACTGCAAACGCCTGAATTCCGCGCCCATGCCATTATGGAACGCATGAATGTGGAAACAGTTTGCACAACTGATGACCCTGCCGACGACCTTCGTTATCACGCAGCCATCCGCAAGACCTCATTGAAGACAAAAGTCCTTCCGGCTTGGCGTGCCGACAAAGCCATGAATGTTGACGACTTGAAAGTCTACAACGAATACTTGAGTAAACTTGAAGCCGCTTCCGACACGTCCATCATCGAATTCCGCGATTTGATTGACGCTTTGCAAAAACGTCACGACTTTTTCGCAAGTCAAGGCTGCAGCTTGAGCGACCATGGTTTGCTGACAATTTATGCAACTCCTTATACCGATGAGGAAATCAACCAGATTTTCATCAAAGCCAGAATGCAACGCGAATTGACATCTGATGAAGCTGACAAGTTCCGCAGCGCAGTTCTCTACGAACTGGCAAAGATGGATGCACGCAGCAATTGGGTTCAGCAGTTTCATATCGGAGCAACGCGCAACAACAATGCTCGCATGTTCCGCCAACTCGGTCCTGACAGTGGTTTCGATGCCATTGCCGATGTTGAAGTCGCTCAACCGCTTATCAATCTTTTGAGTCGTCTCTACGATGAAGATTGCCTGACGAAGAGCATCTTCTACAATCTGAATCCGCGCGACAACGAACTGATGGTTTCAACTATCTACAGTTTCAACGACGGCACATTCCCCGGCAAGATGCAATATGGCGCAGGCTGGTGGTTCCTGGATCAAATCAACGGAATGACAAACCAAATCAATGCGCTGTCGAACCTCGGACTGCTCAGCCGCTTTGTAGGAATGTTGACCGATTCACGCAGCTTCCTCTCTTATCCGCGTCACGAATATTTCCGTCGCATTCTTTGCAACATCTTGGGAAGTGACGTTGAAAATGGCTTGCTGCCAGAATCTGAATTGCCATTCATCGGCAAGATGGTTGAAGGCATCAGCTACTATAACGCTAAGAACTATTTTGCTTTTTGATAACCAATTAATTGAGATAGGCCTGGATTAACGCTGTTTTCCAGCAGAGCTAATCCAGGTTTTTAACTGTCATGGACAAAACCAATAAAAACAAACGTGAGGGCATTGTTTTCTCCACAAATCCGAATTACAGCTTTACTCCTGATGAATCGGAAGTTGAAACTTTGCCAAAAGACAAGCAATCTCTACGAGTTCAGCTCGACAAACGGAATCGTAACGGTAAGACTGTCACGATAATCACGGGTTTTGTCGGAACTGACGACGACCAGACCGATTTGGGAAAACTGCTTAAAGTTAAATGCGGTGTCGGAGGTTCCGTTAAAGATAATGAGATTATCATTCAAGGAGACGTACGTCAAAAAGTTCTCGCTATTCTTCAAAAGGAAGGCTATGTAAAAACAAAACTTATCTGATACTTTTATGCTGACTATCTGCAAGGCTTCGGCCGGTTCCGGAAAAACTCACCGATTGACAGAAGATTTCATCAAAATGCTCTTCGAGCGTGACGGTGAATACAAGCGAATCTTGGCCGTCACTTTTACAAACAAAGCGACCGACGAGATGAAGGGAAGAATTGTCAAAGAACTATTTAACCTTGCAGATAAAGACAGAAAATCGGATTGCCTTCAGCCGCTGATGAAGACATACGGGAAAAATGAAACCGAAATCCGCGGCAAAGCCTCCAAAATTCTTAAAGATATCCTGCACGATTATTCATCGTTCCACATCAGCACAATCGACACATTCTTCCAGCAAACACTTCGCGCTTTCACACGCGAAATAGGAATGCAAGGCGGCTACAGCATTGAGATGGACAATGATTCCGTTCTCGACCAAGCCATTGACAATCTATACTCTTCGCTCGACAAGCCTGAAAAGAAACAACTCCTCGATTGGCTTATAAAGTTCTCTGAAGATAAAATTGAAAACAGCGAAAGGTGGAATATCATCGACGATATCAAAGGTCTCGGCAAAGACCTTTTTAAAGAGAAATATGTTGGAATAAAAGAATCCGTCGACAAAGAAATCAAGGACAAGGAAAATCTCGGGCAATTTCGGGACAAGATGTATCAAATCATCAAAAATACCGAGAATCAAGTGGCAGAGCTTGGACAAAAAGGATTGGATATTTTAGCAAGATATGATATCACGGCAAACGATATTGCCTATGGAAACAATGCCATTTTCTCTCCGCTCAATAAAGCCCTCAATAAAGCCGACATTTCAGGTTTTGTCAAGTTATCCGCATTCACCAAACTTGAAAATAATTTGGAAGGCTACTTCTCGAAGAAAGCTACAGAAAATACAAGGGCAAAAGTTGCCGATGCATACAACAACGGACTAAACGACTGTGTTTGCGGAATCATCAGACTGTCGAAAGACAAGAATTATTTTACCGCAAAAGCCATTGTCAGCTATTTCTACACTCTTGGAATTCTGACAGACCTCGAAGAAGCCGTCGAAGACTATCGGAAAGAGAATAATGTGATGATGATTTCCGACACAAGCTCGCTGCTGAGTTCAATCATCGGAAAAAGTGAGACTCCTTTCATTTATGAGAAAATCGGGACGCAAACCGACCATTACATGATTGACGAGTTCCAGGACACAAGCCAGATGCAATGGAACAATTTCCTGCCTTTAATCAAGGACAGCCTTGCAAACGGTTTCACGAATATGATTGTCGGCGACATTAAACAGAGCATTTATCGTTTCCGCGACTCCGATTGGGAACTGCTCGAGAAAAAAGTTGCCAGTGACCTCCAGGGACAGAAAATTGTGGAAAACTCTCTTGACGTCAACTGGCGAAGTTGCCGCAACATTGTTGAATTCAACAACATCGTCTTCAGCAATCTTCCTCAGGTTTTGCAAAACAAATTCAATGCAGATATCACAGATTCATCGCTGGACGAAGGCCAAAAGGGAAGTTTCTATGACCAAATCACTTCGGCATATAAACAGGCTGAACAGAAAGTTTCTTCGGCATTTGCAGAAAAACCCGGTCATGTGAAAATCCGTTTTTTAACGAAAGAAAAAGGTGAATCGAGCGACGATGTGGACGAAAAGATTTTTGAACAGACAATCGAAAGTATCCAACAACTCGAAGACCACGGATACAAGCCAAAAGACATCTGTATCTTAGTAAGATGGAACAGAGACGGCATGAAAATTGCCGATTTCCTTCTCAAATACAGAGAAGAGCATCCCGAAGATAATCATCAATATCAAGTTATTACAAGTGAGTCGCTGACTATCAACAGTGCCGCTTCCATCCGGTTCCTTATTGCGATGCTTCGTTATCTCAACAACCCGAAAGAGAAAACATACAAAGGCATTGCAATCGGTTGCTTGCAAGCAATGAGCAAACAGACTTTGAGTCTTGATTCTTTTCCGGAAGACATTACTGACGATGGAATCAACAAGTTGCTTCGACTGCCGCTTTATGAAATGGTGGAAAGTCTTTATCGGCTCTTTACTCCTTATATTCCCGAGCAAGAAATGATTTTTATGCAATCATTTCTCGATATCATTTATGATTTTGTTCAGAAAACCGGTTCTGAACTGAACCTCTTCCTCAAATGGTGGAATGACGTTGGCAAAAATAAAAGCATCACTTCACAGGACCAGCAGGATGCGATTCAGATTCTAACAATTCATAAGGCAAAAGGCCTTGGGTTCAAGGCTGTCATAATTCCTTACTGCAATTGGACAATCGACAACTCATCAAGGAACAGCAAGCCAATCCTTTGGTGCCGCCCGACGGAGAAACCGTTCAACGAACTTTCTCTCATTCCAATCAACTACGAAGAAGGCTTAAAGAACACAATCTTTGCGGAAGAATATTATAAGGAAAAGATTAATACTTACATCGATAGTCTCAATGCACTCTATGTCGCATTCACGAGAGCAAAAAATGAATTGATTGCCTTTGCTCCTCCTCCAACAAGAAGCAATTTCACTGTAAAAGATTGTCTGCATGACTATTTGGCGGATGAATTAGACAACGAAACTTATGAAAAAGGGGATTGGAGCACATCCGAAAAAGATGAAGAATCTTCAGTCGAAGAATTTCAATTGAACGACTTCAACTCTTTCTCGTCGAATGATCGTCTGCGACTGCGTTATCATAGTTCAGACTTCACTTTCGACGATAAACAACGCAAAAAAGGTTCTCTCATGCATGAGATTCTTAGTAAAGTAACGACCGAAAAAGATATTCCAATAGCAATTGAAGACTATAAGTCGAATGGCATTATCAGCGGAGATGAAGCAGATGATATGCTCACGAAACTGCAGGATTATTTGTCGAATCCGACTGTCAGCAGTTGGTACGACGGCTCCGCAACCGTGCTGAACGAAATCAGCATCTTATTCGGCGAAGAGCCAGAACAACGTCCCGACCGCGTCATGATTAAAAACGACCAAGTCACAATAATCGATTACAAATTCGGAGAAAACAGAAATGAACATTATTTTCGGCAAGTGCATAATTATCTTGAACTTATTCGGAAAATGGGCTATAGAAACGTCTCCGGCTATCTTTGGTATTTCGAATTAGGAAAAATCGAAGAGGTGAGTTAACATAGCTTTTTTGTTACCAATGAAAATTATAATTACTTTTGCAAGCACTATTAAGCCAAAAGAATTTTGCATAGAATAAAAGTACATAGAGAAGGGACGGGTTTGTTGCTGTCGTTGTTTACGATATTTTTTATCGTAGACGTAACTCTATATCACACTATTGGGAAGGGCGCCATCTTTTACACGACGACGACTGTCACAACGTTACTTTTTTTGCTTATTCTGAACTTTTTCCGGAGTCCTTTCCGCCGTTTCCCTTTCGATTCGGAAGGTCTTGTCATCGCGCCTGCTGACGGGACAATCGTCGCTATTGAGCAAACTGACGAGGACGAAATCCTTCATTGCCGCTGCCTGCAGATTTCAATCTTCATGTCGATATTCAACGTTCATGCCAACTGGTTTCCTGTAAACGGAACTATAAAGTATGTTGAGCATCAAGACGGACGGTTCAGAGCTGCCTATCTGCCAAAAAGCAGCACGGAAAACGAACGTTCTTCCATCATTATCAATACGCGGAATGGCATTGATATTCTGACTCGGCAAATAGCCGGAGCAATGGCCCGCCGCATCGTCACTTATGCGCACGTTGGCGAAGAATGTCATGTGAATGACCAAATGGGTTTTATTAAATTCGGTTCGCGTGTGGATGTTTTCCTGCCTGTTGACGTTGAAGTCCTTGTTGAAATGGACCAAAAAGTCACCGGTAATCAAACACCAATCGCCCGCCTAAATATCAAGAAATGAAAATTGTAAAGCATATTCCTAACACCCTCACCAGTTTAAATCTCGTTTCCGGTTGTATCGCAATAGTTATGGCCTTCAAAGGAGATCTTACACTGGCGACTGTATGGATTGTCATCGGAGCAGCTTTCGATTTCTCGGACGGATTTGCAGCACGGCTTTTGAATGCAAAATCACCCATCGGGAAAGAGCTTGATTCTCTGACTGACTGTGTAACATTTGGAGTGGCTCCGAGCATCATGATTTTTCAAATGCTCAATGTTGCGACTCAATCCGTTCCTGACGGAGTATTGAAATGGATTCCATTCTTAGCTTTCTTCATTCCTGTTTTTTCAGCTCTCCGACTTGCGAAATTCAATCTGGACGAACGTCAGACAACTTCTTTCATAGGACTGCCTGTTCCGGCAAATGCTCTATTTTGGGCTCCCGCAACAACTGCGGTTTTCTCTGCCATTCCAAATCATGAAGGCGTTTTCATTGGAATCACCCTTTTGCTGATTGCAATTTCTTCATACTTGATGGTATCAGAAATCCCGATGTTTTCGTTGAAGATTCATTCTATCGCTTGGAAAGGAAATGAGTTTCGTTACATTCTTGTCATCTGTGCAATCGTGTTCATCTTAGTCTTCGGGCTTCTCGGTGTTTCAGGAACAATCGTTCTTTATATTCTGTTGTCATTGTTCAACAATAGGTTTTCAAAAGTAAATTGCAACTGCCATGTTTAAATTTTTGTTTTTGATAGCAGCATTCTTTGCTTTAATGGTGTTCTTGATGGGATTCTCAGTATTCAGAGCCTTCAGGACGATGCTGTTTGGAAGCAGTGACAACAAAAGCCGACGTGAAAATGAAAACCGTCGGCGTCGTGCCGAACAACAACGTCGTGAACGTGAAGAAGAACAAGAAAGGATGAAACGTGAAGCCTCGACTCAGAAAAAGATTTTCTCCAAAGATGACGGAGAATATGTCGACTATGAAGAGATAAAATAGATGCAGCAGCTTTTGCTAACGTCTATCTCGAAAGAATATTTTCATTAGTTCCGCGCATTCGATTTCCAAAACGCCTCTTTTAACAACGGCTTTGGGATGAAGCGCCTGAGGTGCAAAACGCGTGAATCCTCGTTTTTCATCGTCCGCACCATAAATCACTTCGCTGATTTGAGCCCAACCGATTGCTCCTGCACACATGATGCAAGGTTCAACTGTGACATAGATTTTGCAATCGGGTAAATATTTCGAACCTAAATAATTTGAAGCTGACGTTATTGCAAGCATTTCTGCATGAGCTGTAGTGTCGTGCAAACATTCTGTTTGATTATGAGCTCTGGCAATTATCTGCTCACCGCAAACAATCACTGCTCCGACAGGAACTTCTCCTTCATTGAAAGCTTCTTTGGCTTCTTGAAAAGCCTGCTTCATATAATATTCATCACCTTGGAAACTCATCTGTTCAAAATACGTTTTCACAAATGTAGTCAGTAATCCTGAAATAAAGGTTATCTTTGTAAAAATTGAAGTGTTAAGAAATGGCGCCCCATAATGAACGAGGAAAAGAAGGCGAAGAAGAAGCTCGCAAGTATTTGTTGAGCAACGGCTACAATATATATGAAAGCAATTGGCGCTTTCATCATTTTGAACTTGACATTATTGCCGAAAAAGACGGAATGCTTGTAGTTGTTGAAGTCAAAACTCGTTCAAGCGAAAGCCTATTGACTCCTGAGGAGATTGTGGACAAAAGAAAAATCCGGCGCACCGTAGAAGCAGCCGACGCTTATATCAGATTTAAGAACATCAATCTTCCTGTCCGTTTTGATATTATTGGTATATTTGTACAGCCAAATGGGACAACATCTATCGATCACATCGAAGATGCTTTTTTAGCTCCATTGAATTGACAAAATGAAAAAGAATACTTTAGCTGCGAAAATTATCGATGTTCCCGAAACGGCGTCGACCAATAAACTCCTCCGAGAATTATTAGTTAACGAAAAGCTTCCCGAATTCAGTCTGATCAAAACAGGTTTTCAAACGGCTGGACGCGGGCAATTAGGCAATAGTTGGGAATCGGCCAAAGGCGAAAACCTGACCTTCAGCTTGGTCATCTATCCCGAATTTCTCCCCGCAAACCGACAATTTTTGATTTCGGAAGTAACTGCACTCAGCATTAAACAGATGCTCGACGAATTCACGGAAAACATAACTGTCAAATGGCCGAACGACATTTACTTCGAAGACAATAAAATCTGCGGAATGCTGATTGAAAACGACCTTTTAGGCGACAAACTCTGCCGTTCGATAATCGGCATAGGACTTAACATAAATCAAAAACGATTCATCAGCAACGCACCCAATCCGATTTCCTTGCATCAAATAACCGGAAATACATATTCATTAGACAAATTGCTCGACCGTTTCATCGAATTGTTCAGAAACGATTATCAATCAATAAAAGATGGCAAACATGATACTGTTGAAACTGCATATATGAATTCACTATATCGAAAAGACGGTTTTCATACCTTTAAAGATAAAGAAGGCGAATTCAAAGCTTCAATATTCGGCATCGAACCAACCGGGCATCTAATATTGAAACTTTCCAGCAAGGAAATTCGTAGATATGCTTTCAAAGAAGTTTCTTTTGTTCAAGAAGAAGATTAACGCTGAATAAGAACAACTGCATAAGCGGCCATTCCTTCTTCACGACCGGCAAAACCCAAATGCTCGGTTGTTGTTGCTTTGATGGAAACCGAGTCTGCATCGACTTGAAGAACCTCAGCTAAAGTCTTCTGCATCTTAGGAATGTAGGGAGAGAGTTTTGGAAGTTGCGCAACAATTGTCGCATCAATATTACCAAGAGTGTAGCCGGCATCACGAAGCAATTCCATCGTGTTGAATAGCAGAATTTTACTGTCTATATCTTTATACTCTTCTTTATTGTCAGGAAAATGATATCCGATATCGCGAAGATTTGCGGCGCCAAGCATGGCGTCACAGATTGCATGAATCAAAACATCAGCATCGCTATGACCTTCCAAGCCCGTTGAATGGTCGACTTTGATTCCTCCAAGCCAAAGGTCTCTTTCGGGAACCAATTTGTGAACGTCATAACCAAAACCGACACGTATCTTCATAAGAATTATTTGAATAAATTACGAAGTCCGTCCATATCAAAGGACAAAGAAAAACGTAATGTCTGGTCAAGAGGATTGCTTTGAATGGTGCTGACCAAGTAAGCTGCGTCAAGTTGGAAAACACTCATTCGGAAACCTGCACCAAAAGAGAAATATTGACGATTACCGACATTTGCATTCTCATAAAAATATCCGCCGCGAACAAAGAACTGTTCATTGTAACTGTATTCAGCACCGACAGAAACCATTACTTCTCGCATCTCGCCTTTGAAACCGTCAGGAGAATCGTGGAAAGACTTAAAGATTCCGCTAACGCCACTCATGGAATTATAATCTTCTTTCTTTTTACTATAAGCTTCCTTCTCTGCATCTGTACTGTTGCTGCCGAGAAGAGGAAGACTTGGAACCATGTATTTGCTCAAATCCAAATAGAAACCAAAACGGTTGTAATCGTCAATCGGATAAAGGAGTCCGGTTCCAATCTTAAGCATTGTCGGAAGAAAACCATTCGTTGTTCCTCCGTTATAAGAAATCTTTGTACCCATGTTTGAAGCATTAAAACCTAAACTCCAAAGGCACTCACTTTGACCGAGCATCACATAGTGCTCCAAATAACCCGCCAAATCAACTGCAAAAGCATTTCCTGCTTGTTTTTCCTCGTTGAGATCCGTTCCCATATCACTTCTGATATATCGACCGGCAACAGCCATTGAAAAGCTCTCCGACAATTTTCGACTATAGCTTAAATCCAAAGACATTTCGTAAGGATTTACATAGACTGGAATATCTGCCGAACTTTCCTGCTGAGGAACTTCTCCAAGAGAGAAATAGCGGAGTGATGCACCAACGGCTTCTAATTCGTCAATCTGATAATAACCAGAAAGGTTAGCCAATGCGACATCATTTACCAACTTGCGCAACCAAGGCGTGTAAGATAAAGAAACTCCAGCTTTACTATCAGCAAATGCATACTTTGCAGGATTCCAAAACTGCGAATTGACGTCAGGAAGTGTCGCTACACCATTATCGCCCATTGCACCGCCTCGAGCATCGGGAGCAATGGAAAGAGATGGAACAGCTGTATTCACAGGTGCAAAATTATTTTTCAAATCATTATTGCTACTTTGGGCACGCACTACAGATGAAACCATAATGAGTAAACATGCTACAAAGAATGTTTTCATTCTTGATTTATTGATCATATTCTATTTTTAATCGAGTAATAAATAAACTGATTTCGGGGGAATATATTGTACTAATAGCCCAAAATGATAAGCTTTCTAGCTTTAGTTGCCTCTTTTGATGAATTTGTACTTATTGCAGCTCTGTAAATATAAACTCCTGGAATCAAACGAGCTCCACTTCCACTTGTCAAATCCCAAGTGATTGTATAAGCTTTAAATAATTCAGAAGAACCGGTTTCAGTATGACGCCATTGAAGTCGTCCCATCATGTCATAAACCATGATTCCAACAGTCATCTTACTTTCGGGACGATTATGGAAAATACTGAATGTCACAGATTGATGTGCCGGACTTGGCGTCGCAGTAATGTCAAGAATAAAGGGTTTCAAACCCTCAACGACATTGAAAGTAAATGTTGTATCAGTACTATTGTTCAAAATATCCCAAACTCGGAATTGAGCAGTGTGAGTTCCAGAAGAAAGTGCAGGAATTTGGAATTGAACAATTCCAGCTCCATCTTCATTCGAAAGCAAAGAATAATAGCTATTTAAATTATAGGCTAAATCTGACGAGCCGTCGATAATCAGCATCATATCGTGACCAACACTGCTTCCTGTAATGTTTATTCCGCTTTGATCCCAAAGTTTAGCCACAAAATAAGGGGTAGCATTCACATTTCCTCCACTGACAAAGGTTGTGTCGTTCAAATACATACTGCGAATCTCAGGTCCAATCGTATCTGCATCAGCAACGGACCCTGTTCCTCCAACAATAAATTTCTGAAAACTGCCCTGGGCTTCATTCCCGTTCACAGCATCCGAAGCATACAAATTCATTTTGCCTGCGAGATTGGAATATGAGATATCTTTAGGAACAGTAAAAGTAAAACTGAACTGTCCATTACGAACAGAATCGTTTCCGATATAAAGAGTGTTCGGATAATCCGTATAACTGAAAGTCGTTCCTGTTGAATTGTTATCGAGTGTCGTTTCCGTGACTTTACTATCTTTTACCGTCACGCTCAATGAACCAGTAAAATTGGTAGCGAGATTTCCGTCAGCGTTATGAACTTCACCTTTTACCGTAATTTTTTGAAGCGCTTTGAATTGAACTGTATCAGTAACTGCAGCACCATTAATTGACGTAACTTCAATAGGGTATTCAGGATAAGCAAGTTTCATTGCAGGATCGCCAATGAGTGAAAAACCAAGTTTATAAAGTGCAGCACTTGTAGAAACGAGTTTACATTTTGTATTCTTCATAACTTCACCAAGCGTGAGACGCCGACCATTTTCCTTCTCAAAAAGGCCTCGAATCAAATTATCATTAATTGAAAAGTTAGGCGAAGAATAAGCAACACGAGTTGTCGTAAACAAAGCTATTCCTCCACTTGTGGCATTTAAGAATACATCTTCACCTGCAGAAGTTGTGTTATCGTCAAAACGGGTGAAATCACAAGTTGCAGTAATCCAAATCGGAAGTCTAGTATATGTATATTGTCCGATATCTGTTTGTTTCACTACTTTTTCATCTCCCCAAGAAGTCGTATTTCCATGTCCGGTATAATTAATGAGTAACAAGCCGTTCTTTAATTCTTTCTTGATTTCTGAATTTACATCGGGATATGTTGTCGTTCCTCCAGTGAAATCTTTTTTATATGAATCAAAAAAGATTTTATTCACCAGAAACTCCGAATGGTCCGCCTCCATATAAGTCGCCAACAAATCAGCAAACTCTTCATGTTCGGTTGAATAACTGTCAGCACTACTTCCGTCGTCGGCCACAAAACAAACATTATTTTTCCACGAACCGGTTTCTCCATTATTCATATAAGTAATGACCTTATCCACAGTTTGTGCAGCTTCTGAAACTGTTCGAACCGGAAATCGTCCTATTCCTATATCGACTTTCCGATATTCAATTGATTTTGCACTTTCACTGTCAGACAAGAACCCGAAATAATCGTCGACTACATACGACGACGCATCGAGAGAATTCTCTGTCTGATAAGTCAACAGCATATTACTCATATCGATGGACTTCCATGTAGTCGTCAGCTGTCTGTTGTCAAAAGCGCCATCGCCGAAAAGAAGCAAATATTTGGGAGCATCAGAACTGCTCTTGCTGCGATCATAAAACATTTTCATAAAACGACGATATGCAGTAGCGTCAGGAGTTCCGCTTGAAAACTCGTTATAAATACTTTCAGGAGTGACGACCTGCACACTTATGCTGTCTTTTGTCCTATGAGCAACAGCCAAACGTTCAGCTTGAGCAACCAATGCAGGCTGAGCAATAATAATCATGTCAGTCTGAGGAAGTCCATGCAGATTCTGATTCGTTACTGTGCCGACAGTTGTCGGAGCTGAAAGTCCGGAAGGCTGAACAAGGGCAAACTCCCGCAATGTCGATGATGCCGGAATATTGAAAGATAATTCTGTCCCGCTAAGAGTCGTTTCCATCAAAGTCGGATTAACGGCATCTGTCACATCAAACACAAGTGTATTTGCATCAGCTCCGCTAATCACAAAATGCGAAGCATTATTCTTTGATGCAATACTTCTGAAGAGCGTACATCCACCATACACTTTTAAAGTACGTTTCATTTGGAGGCAGAAATAATCGAGATAGACATTTTGATGTCCGGTCGTTCCGTATTGAATATTGACTTTTGTTGATTCATTCTTAGTGCCGTTCCAAGTAGTCGAACGGAAAGTGGAAAGCGCTTTAGTATAAGAATCTGAAGTCGGACTTTTATACACAACCGCAGAAATGACCTGATTATCGTCAATATTCATTGTAACAGTAGAAGAACCGGTTGTTGCCTTTGCAATAAAACTCAGTGTCGCCCGTCCGGCATCACTCGTAATTCCTGGTATTGAAACTGAAAAGTCTCTCGAAAGCGTGGTTTCGAACGATTCGCCATAGAGCTCGCGACCGGAGGCATTCACCGATACCAAATCCTGTTCATGGAGAATATGGTCATCAAATGTGTTTATTTGAAGAGCAGAGCTTTCAGACGAAGCAATTTTCTTCATTTCGCTCACGTTGGTCGCGTCTGTGATGAAATAATATCCGCTTGTTGAATAAGGATTATTTGTATGCACAAACCCATTAGTTGAATTGTATTCCCATTTTATCGGTCCGTGACCATAAAAGAGGATGTAATCTGTACCTTTATAGATAGCACAAGCCGGAACGTCGTCAATATAAGTTGTCGTAAAATCTTCGCTGAGCGGCCAACCGCCATAACCATGAACAGAAACTTTGTTAATGTCGCTAAACCCCATCTTCTTGAGTTCGTCCGCAGTAATTTTATAAATACCTGTTTCCGTAATCTTCACTTTTACCCAAGTACCTGAATGAAGCGCAGACGAATCAGCATAAAGAGTTCCGTCCGCCTTTGCAGGTAGAATAAAAAAGAGGGACAATATGATGACAAACAAATATTTCATTCCAACATATCTCTTATCTTACAAAGAAATCCAAGACCTTACGTTCTCCAAGAAAGCCCTGCAAATGATCGTCAATATGAACAGGGCCAACTCCAGCCGGCGTTCCAGTATAAATCAAATCGCCCGTTTTCAAGGTGAAGAAACGACTGGCATGAGCTATAATCCGTTCGAGCGGAAATATCATCTCACTTGTGTTGCCGTTCTGAACCGTTTGACCATTTATGTCAAGATGAAACTGAAGTTTATGAATGTCTTCAACTTCTTCTATCGGGACAAAAGTTCCTACGGCAGCAGAACCGTCAAATGCCTTACTTATCTCCCACGGCAAACCTGCAGCTCTTTGTTGACTCTGCAAATCGCGTGCAGTGAAATCTATTCCAACAGTCACTTCACTATAATAGCGGTAAGCAAACCGTTCGGAAATGTTTTTTCCAAGTCTGCCAATCTTCACCACAACTTCCGTTTCATACTGAACGTCTTTCGAAAAATCGGGAATAAAAAAAGGTTTCCCATCCTTCAAAAGTGCAGAATCAGCTTTCATGAAAAGGGTTGGATCCGTTTGTTCTAACGCATGTTGCATCTCTTTATTGTGAGAAGCATAGTTCATTCCGACAGCTATAATCTTCATTTTAACGATTAATTGATTTAAGACGGTTAAACATTACTGCAAGATTGGCATACAAAAATGTATTCTGAACGACTATATTTTTAGGAACACGAATCCTATAAGGTGTAAAATTCCAAAGAGCACGGATTCCGCCGGCCACAATCCAATCGGTTAACGATTGCGCTTGATCGACAGGAACTGTGATAACGCCGATTGAAACACCGGATTGCTTGCGAATCTCCGGAAATTCGTCGATATGATAAACAGGAATATTATTGATTGCCTTTCCGATGAGATTAGGATTAACATCAAAACCGGCAACAATTTCAAGTCCGTACTGACGAAGACCCGAGTCATGCAACAATGCGGCTCCAAGACTTCCTGTTCCGAACAAAAAGGCTTTGTGAGTTTCACCGAAACCTAAAAAAGCTTCGAGGACTTCGACAAGCGTTTCAATTTCATAACCGACACGCGTCTTGCCTGTCGCATTTACATACGACAAATCTTTTGCGACCTGGCTGGCGTCGACACTTATTTCGCGCGCGATTTGCGTTGAAGAGACAAAGAACTCGCCACGATCCGACATGATTTTCAGCAATGCAAGATACCATGGCAACCTGCGAAGCGTCGGCTCTGGAATCTTCCACGATTGATTAATTTCTTTATCTGACATATTCCCATCATTTTATTTGCAAATTTACAAATGTTTCGGGAATCTGAAGAACAACAATCTGTGATTATGAACAAAACGAAATTCGGCGTGGAAAAAACCACGCCGAAACTCATATCAGAACTTAAAATACTTTTCTCTTATTGGTCTGTCAATTAATGCAGAAGCGGCATTATCGCCAATAAAGTCTTCTTTCACAGGATCCCACTTCAGCTTCGCACCAATCTTTACTGCAATCAGTCCCAACTGACACATAGAGATGGTTCGATGAGCGGTTTCAAGCGGTTCCATCGATGGCCTTCTTTTCTTCACAGCATTCAAGAAATCTTCTTTATCAGAAAGCGCAGTGCTGAAATGGATTTCATTCGGGCCTATTTCCGAATTCAATATTGCATCAGAACTTGCAGTCAGTTTATCAGGATATTCCACTTCAACCCAACCTTCAGTACCTTCAAAGCGTACATAAGGACGCTCGATTTTGAAAAACATTTCCACACCATTAGCGTATGTGTAATGGATTTCAAAACGATTCATTGTGTTCCACAGACCTTTGTCGAAATCACCGTTTCCTTCAATCTCAACCGGTCCGGTATATTCAGTGTTATTTCCCCATTGAGCGATACCCATCAAATGAGCTCCCCAATTGGAAATCATGCCGTTGCAATAACTATCAACTCTCATCCAACCCGGACGGCCGTATGCCTTCTGCGCATGAACTCTTTTTTCCGTATAAGGAGCTTCCCACGCCGGTCCTAACCACATATCATAATTGAGTTCAGTAGGAACAGGCATCGTCGGTTGTGGAGGTAAAGCATTCCCGTTCAATTCTGCAGGAACGGCCAAATAGATTTTCTGAATTTTGCCGATTCTTCCATTCCGCACCAATTCAACTGCTCTTGCAAACTTGGGCAAAGTTCTGAACTCACTGTCATTTCTCGTGATGACATGTGTTTTCTTCAAAACCTCAACCAATCTTCTACCATGACCAATGCATGTCGAAATCGGTTTTTCCAAAGATATATGCTTTCCAGCTTTTGCAGCTTCAATAGCAAGCGGGACATGCCAATGGTCGGGCGTTGCAATCATCACGGCATCAATTTCTTTAGAAGACAAAACATCCCTAAAATCGGAATAAGCTTTGCAACCTTTATATGTAAAACCTTTACTTTTCGAATAACCTTCATTGACTTGCTTAACGGCATTGTCCAAACGCCATTTATCGACATCGCAGACAGCCAATATCTGACCGATTTCCGATTTAAGAAATTGCGGGATATTAGGAGTGACCGTTTGCCGTCCGCATCCAATCATTGCAACGTTGATGCGGTTTGATGGAGCTTCTTTGCCAAAAACATAAGAAGGAACAATAGTTGGGAGAACCATTACGCCTAGAGTTCCGACAGCCGATCTTCTCAAGAATTCTCTTCGTGTAGTCATCTTTATTTTATAGTTTTAATTTTAATATTCCGATAATTGATAACACTTCCATGGTCCTGCAAAAGAATCGGTCCTTCTTTCACCAGTCCATAATCAGGCGTGTTTTTAAACTTGCTGGCTTTAATCTTGTCCTTGAAATCCTGGCTCGAACGGTCGTATTTCACTATCATTTTGCCGTTCAACCAATGCTCAACATGTGTTCCGTCACTGACAATCATACTTTCGTTCCATATTCCGATGGAATTAACCTTTTTGTCGTCAGACGCAGCATATATCTCATACAAAGAACCTACAGAGTGAAAGTCATTCAGCTTCATCTTACCATCCAGCAGCATTTTGTTGTACTTGTCGTCCAGCAGCTGGTATTCCAGTCCAAAACCATAGAGTTTATCTTTTCCGATTCCTTCCTGGACATAATACTTGACGCCGCTGTTTCCACCACGAGTCTGCATGTTCCATTCCCATTTCAGAACGAATTTCGAATATTTGGTCTTGGTGACGATGTCGCCGACATCAGGAGATTCGGAACCGCCTTTCACATCCGCAATCAGAGAATTGTCTGCAACTCTCCAACCCTTTGTCGGGAAGAATGTTCTGTTGACTCCTCTCCATTTCTTCGTGTCTTTTCCGTTGAAGAGAAGTTCCCATCCCTCTTTCTTTTCCTTTTTTGTCAGCACGTTCAAAGGTTCAGCATATCTCTGTTTGAATCCATTCCATGCCTCAATTGTAGGCACAAGATAAGTTTCAGGATTACCTTTCAAATTATAACATTGGATTCCAATCGGACCTTTATACCCTTTGTCAATCAGCATTTCCACGAAGCGATAGCAATCGAATGTTCCTTGTCCGAGAGGACGAATCAGCCTCGTCCAATCCATTTTCGGAGTATCTCCACTGTCGGCACCGTTAATCGAAACGACAAACAGCTTCGACAAAGTCATGTCGACCGTTTTCGTCAAATCGTCTTCCGAAGCAGTCCGCAAATAATGGCACAGATTGAGGACGGAGCCGACATTGTCGCGATTCACTTTTGTCGCTATACGATAGGAATCCTCAGCTGTTTGAACAAGGAAGCCGATATGGTGATAAATAGCGATGCGAATGCCGTAAGGTTTCGCAAAATCGGCCAAATCCTGAACAATCTTGACAATCTTATCGTCCGCAGCAGTATCCGACGATTTGTATTTCTCAGAATGAAAATGCGCCCACAGAATGATGTTCGTCCCTTTTAATTTCGGAATCATCTCTCTCCATGATGGCAAATAAGGCTCATCCTTGTCAATATCGATGTTCATGTAATCGGTATAAACACGCAGTCCGACTTTTTTCATTGCATTGACAGCCTCTAGTAAACCGCTTGTTTCTCTCTGCTCAATGCCACTGTAACCCAACTGTTTCAAAAAAGCCGATTGCTTGTCAATCGACATCGTATCGACTCCTCTCTTATTCAATCCATTATTGAATACAAAGAGAGGATTGGTTATCTGCCGCTTATTCTGAGCAAAACCAACGATAGAAATCCATACTACACAGAAAAACAATAATATCTTAGATATTTTCATAAAAAATCGTTTTGTCAAAGTTACAAATAAAATATAACATCCCAATGTTTAATTATTGGGATGTTATTACTACCATTCATGCAAAAGGAACCTTATTTAGAAGTATCTGCACCTTCGCCAGCAACTGTTGGCCATCCAGGATTCTGATATATAGGAGAATCAGCGATAGTTTGACCATCAGGAGCAGTAATCAAGAAATGTTGAATACTGATTGGATCCAAATAATGAGCCTGACAGAAATTAAACCCATTATAATACTCGTTTCCAGACTTAACTATTTGGTAAACGCGCAGATAATCACTTAATGAAGGCGAAGAAACAGTATTCTTCTTTTCATTAGCTTGATCTGCTAACAATAATCCTGTCTTGTAAAGTTTCTGCATTGGTCCCCAAATCTTACAGCCTTCAAGCTGGAAATTAACGAGTTGGTCCAAAGCTCTCCAACGAATAAGGTCGTCCCAACGCATTCCTTCTCCAATCAATTCGCATCTCCGTTCACGGCGAATATTATATAATGTAGCGTCCACAAGTTTGTTATGAGAATAAGCACCCCAATCATTCAAGGCTTCCTTACTCATGTCTGTTGCAGCAATAGTTTTTGTATAGTCAGGATCAACTCCAGCTCTTTCCCGAAGAGCTCTCCAATATTTATCAGCTTTGGAATCAATAGTTCCGTTCTTCAAATAAGATGCTTCCATATAAATCAGATAAGCTTCTGAAGCTCTAAAGCAAACGAAAGCAGTCTCGTCACGTCCATCCAAAGTATAATTGAAATTCTGAGTCACACCTTTACCATACATATATCCAGTCGTTGTTCCCAATTTTGTGTCCGTTGAATAAATACCTGGAGCTGCAGGATAATATTCAACAGCAGAAACATTTTCCACCGCTCTTGGATCTCCTGGAGCCTTCATAAACAAAATCCAGCGCCAATCTCTGTTCACCTTGGTATCAGCAATATAATCATCTCCTTTATATCCACTTCCGTTAGCATAAATCGGGAGACCATTCTGCATCAGAAAACTTTGTTCAAATTGATGCGTATAACCTCTCAGCGAACTGAAATAAGCCTGTAAATTGAAACTGTGAGCGACGTTCAACGATTGATTGAATGCACGATACATGATTACTTCAGAATAACCGCTTGGATTCGTACATGAGAACATATCATAATATGGATTCTTTTGATCAGTTGGCGTACTCCTTATCACTTTATTGTTAGGCGTTAAAGTAAAGGCATCAGCGACTTGTGCAGAAGCGTCCATAGCCTGTTCAAGGAACCAATTAATTTCACCTTCAGCACTGCCAGACGGGAATTTATAATTAGAATTATAATCCTTGCTTGCTCCCGGCCAACCAGAACCATTGGGAACCATTGCTGTTCCTGCATGATATTTTTCCCATGTGGCTTCAAATAAGGCTACTCTAGCCTTTAACAATAAAGCGACATTCTTGGTCAATCGTGTTTTGCCTCCTACCGGATTATTATTCATTAAAGAAATGGCTTTATCCAAATCACTAATGATAAATCTGGCCACTTCATTGCGAGGACGACGTTTAGATACCTCAATAAGAGTATCTTTATTGTCAGGCAATGTTCTTGTTATGATTGGGAAATCACCCAAATGCTTTAGTCTGAAAAAGTATTCATGAGCTCGAAGCAAATAACCTTCACCGATATAATGTCTAATAGACGGATCGTTACCAGTGATAAGTTTCGCGTTGTAATTGGCAACAGCATGCTCAATATAATAATTGAGAGCATAAATGTTGGTAAAATTCCAATATCCGCCTGATTGACTCACCGTTTTCAAGCCAGGGACATATTTACTATCACCGTTTCGAGTAACGCCATTATCATTAATAGCTTCATTTAAATATGGTCCACTATAACCGTCAAAAGAAGGCAATTGACCGCCGGTTGCGACATCTGTTTGAGTATTTCCTCCATAATAATTGATAATATAGGAAGCTAACTGATCGTCACTTTTTAAATAATTCTCTGGAGATGCTGTCGATTCAGGTTGAATATCCAAATAATCATTACAACCGCTGATTGCAAACAGACAAATCCCCATCAATAAGTTCCCGGCAATTTGTATATATTTATGTGTGTTCATCTTATTCAATTTTAAAAGTTTACACTTAAGCCAAAAGAATATGTCTTAGAAAGAGGATAAACGGTACCACCCATTCTTCCTATTCCTGCAGTTTCCGGGTCCATTGTCTTAGATAAATCTGTAATTGTCAGCAGATTTTCTCCTGAAACATATATCCTTAAGTTTTGCAGTTTGAGTTTATTTACAATGCTCTTTGGAAGTGTGTATCCGAACTGCAAATTTTTAAGACGCATATAAGATGCATCCTGCAAATAACGAGTCTGGCTCTGTTTGTTCTTTATTCCAAAAACTGGGCGTGGATAATATCCATTAGGATTTGAACCAAAAATAGAAGTGTCATCTTCAGCACGGAAATAATTCAGATGCTGTTTAAAGAACGTTGATTGCCAATTGCCGGTATTAACGCCCCAAAATACCAAATTATTTGTTCCTGGATAATAATCTCTTTTCAGAACACCTTGCCAAAACATTTGAAAATCAAAGCCACGATATGCGGCGTCAAATGTAATGCCTGTACGGAAGCGTGGAGTACTGTTTCCAATCTTTTTCATGTCGCCCATGTTATAGATTGTATTATCGCCTGTACTGATTTTTCCATCTCCGTTCAAATCTGCATACATTATATCTCCAGCTGCCCAATTGCTTCCGATAGCACTCTGGCCGCCATTAGTCAATGTTGACAAATAATTATTCATTTCCTCATCGGTTTTTGCAATGCCGATAGTTTTATAACCATAAATATTATTAATCAACTGTCCTTCAACATACGGCTGAGACAAACTTCCTGTCGGATTGGCATATTTTGTAATTTTAGTCCGTGAATCAGAAATATTCATTTTAATGCCATAACTCAAATCACCGATATGATCTCTCCAACCCAATTCAAATTCCCAACCATAGGTTTTCAAGTCACAGTTATTTGTATTTGGAACAGAAGTACCAAGAATGACAGGTAATTCGGTTCCAGGACCAACCATATTCAAAGTTTTACGGATGAAATAATCAAAAGTACCAGTCAATCGATTATTCAAAGCCCCAAAATCAAGACCGATATTTGTTGTCCGAACCTTCTCCCAAGTTAGTGTCGATGATATTAACAAAGGAGCAGACGCAACATTAGGTTTTGTGTCATTAATCAACCATGTTCCTCCTGATGCAACCGTTGCCAACGTTTGATAAGTCGGATAATAGCTATTCGTATTTTGATTTGCCAATTCACCGTATGATGCTCTCAACTTTAACGTCTGAATAATATTGGACCAATTACTCCAGAAATTTTCACGGGCGATGTTCCAACCTAAAGAAAATGAAGGAGTCCAAATCCAACGAGTATCAGAGCGGAACCGTGAAGAACCGTCATAACGCAAGTTCACTTCAGCTAAATAACGTCCATCATAATCATAGTTCAATCGGCCGAAGAATCCTGCCGTTGCCCAATTATTGTAATTACCTCCAACTATCGTATTATCTGTATCTGTTGTCAGGTCGAGAACAGGCATATCTGTTGAAATCATTCCTGAACGATAGCCGGTCAAAGAACGAAGTTTCTCCTTTTCAGCTTGAAAACCCAACATCACCGCGAAATTATTCTTGTCCAAACTGAATGAATAATTTGAATAAATATTAGGATTCAGATAAGTGGAGCGATAAGAGTATTCTTCTACTGAATTTAGTGCAGGACTTGTTCCATTGGCAACATAAACGGCATTTGGATCGCTTCTATAATGTGCATAAACCTGTTTGTAATCCGTGTGTTCCCAATTATTTGCAATTCGAATATTCATTTCACCAATAATATTCCAATTCTTAATCGGAGTAATGGTCAGTTTTATCTGATTGTACAGATTATCATTCTGCTCTTTGTGTCTTCCACCGTCTTGCAATGCTTGAATGTAATTGATATCAGTCATGTAATAACCGTTCGGATCCTTAATGGCGCGTGTAGGACGACAACGGCGTAATAAATTGTCATAAAAGGATGTTGTCATTATTGAAGGACGACCATAATCGTCACGGATGAAACGGGAATTATAATCCATCTTGGCATATTTTGTCAACTGTCCCGAAATCTTTGCAGTCAACGAATAACGGTCCTCTGTATCCTGTCCATAACGCATGAAACCATCTTGATTCAAATAGTTGCCGGACAAATAATAATTGATTTTATCCGTTCCGCCACTAACGCTAACATTTTGTTCTTGAGCAGGTGAAGTGCTTCTATAGTATTCTTTAAGCCAATTGACATTGGCATAAGTATAATCGTAATTCCATTTGCCTCCGCCGCCGATTCCATAGTCGCCAACAACATCTGTAGGATCAAGCTGCCCTTCATAATACTCTTTTACTTTCTCGACATAGGCTGCATCAAACAGATTTGTATGATTCGTATTGAACTGTGCCTCATTAAAATAATTTACAAATTCCCATGAATTCTGCATATCTGGCATCATTACAGGCTTATTGTAGCGGACATTCACATTATAATTTATCTGTGCCCTTCCGGATTTTCCTGTTTTTGTCGTAATCAGAATAACGCCAAAAGGAGCTCTTGATCCATAAATAGAAGAAGCTGCCGCATCCTTTAACACTGAAATATTATCAATATCCTGAGGGTTCAGAGCTTTCAGGTTTCCTTCCATTCCATCAATCAGAATCAAAGGAGAACTGCTTGTGTTACCAATAGTTCCTGTACCACGAATATCGATTGACTTTGAAGAATTCAATTCACCGCCATTGCCGCTATTGGTAATATTAAGTCCGGGAACGACACCTTGCAAAGCCAAAATAGCATTTTGAACGGGGCGTGACTCAAAGTCTTTAGCTGTGGCTGTTCCTACGGCACCAGTCAAATTGATTTTCTTCTGCGTACCGAATCCGACAACAACAATTTCATCCAAGTTTTGCGTGTTTTCAGTCAGAACAATCTCCAAAGAAGTCCGTCCTTTCAGGGGAATAGTTTGACTGTTATATCCTATATAAGTAACAGATAATACCGCATTATCAGAAACATCCAAAGTGAATTTACCATCGGCATCCGTAATCGTTCCGTTTGTCGTTCCTTTTACAGCCACATTGGCACCTGTAATCGGCTCGCCTTTACTATCAGTTATAAGACCGCTGATTCCGCGTTTTCTTATGTTAGGATTAATAGTGCTCTTTTTTTCTGAAATAGCAATCATTGTTGCCGACACAATCTTGTAATTTAAATCGCGTCCTTTAAGAGCTTCATCCAAAACAGAGGGAACGCTTGCCTTTTCTTTTGACATTGTTATGTCCCTTCGTTCATCCAACAGGACATCACGATAAGAAAAACGATAGGTCGTCTGTTTCTCAATTTCTTTAAATACTTCCTTTATAGAAGCATTCCTGACATTCACCGTGACTCTCTGCTCCTGCGCATAAACACTTACGCTACAAAACAAAGATAGTACAATGAATGCCATTAACATTCTAAAGTTCTGTCTGTTCTTCATGTTATATAAATTTTATCATTACTATATTCACCTCTATTTGAGGCACCTTTAGTAATGTTCCTCAAATATTATAAATATACCAAAATATTCTTATGTTTTAAAACATGATTCTCGACTAAAACCTTAAAAATATCTATTTAGCTCTATCAATTGAAATAATATTGTTTGTTTTCGTGGCTTTAAGGTTGTTAGTAGTTTCAATTACCTCCAAAACGCTGTTCAAGTCATTGGTTACCAATGTCCCGGTAAACACATCCAAGCTGTCGCTCTTATAATTCATCCGAATTTTAATTCCGTAGACATTCTCTATGCTTTTCAAGACTGTTTCGAAAGGAGCATTACGGAATATCATTTCATTGCGACGCCAAGCTGTTGCTTGATTATCTAGCTCTTTCTCTACCGAAATTTCTCCAGTCAATTGGTTCATCGTCAGTTTTTGATTGGGGAAAAGCGCTACGGATTCATTTTTTAACAAAGAAATAAACAAAACTTTTCCTGACTCCAAATACAGTTCTGCATTTTTGTCTTCTTCCCGAACCACCAGATTGAATTTGGTTCCAAGCACTTTTACTTTCAAGCCCTTTGCATCTATTATAAAAGGCCGTTTCTTGTCCTTAGCTACATTAAAATAAGCTTCTCCTGAGAAACCAATTTGCCTGTTACCCTTGTTGTAAACCTTTGGTATATAAGATAATCTTGAATTCGAATTGAGCGTCACATGAGTTCCATCGGGCAAAGTTATAGTAGCTTTTTCACCTGTCGCAGTTGCAACAAACATCTCTTCAGAAACTGCCTGTGCGTGTTCCTGATAGATATACAATGTCGATAAGATGAATAAAGGAAGCAGAATGACTGCTGCCCATCCTAATATTTTGTAATATAGAGGAATTGACGTTTCATGCTCTTTGTCAATAGATTTATCCAATCGACTTTTTATTCCATCAATCACATCGCTGGACACCCGAGAACAATCTTCATCGGAATTCCATTCCATACGCATCGGTTCCTCCATCCCCAAAGCGAATTCCTCAGGATTCTTCTTTCTCAATTCTTCCAGTTCCGTACCGGTCAATTGATTGTTTATATATTGGCTATATAAATCTTTCATACTTTTGTAATCTAATTGTAATGTTCCTTTTTCTCGAAATTTATACTTTAGTCAGATAAAAATTTAACCAATAATAACAACAAAGCAGGTAATCCTCCAAGCAATTGCTTTAGTGTCTTTAGCCCCAAAGATAATTGATTCCGTATCGTTTGTTCGCTTAGAGAAAGCTGTACAGCCACCTCTCGAACAGAATATTGTTGCAATCTGGATAGCTCTATCACTTTTCGTTGGGTTTCGGGCAATTTCTGCATTGCGAAACGAACCGTTTTCAAGAAGTCCTCATATTCAATGTTTGAATCAGAACGGTCATTATTTCTCAGTTTTTCTTCATAATTGACATAATCTTCAAAGATTTGAGAATTGATTCGGTTGTAGCTCGATTTGATAAGATAATTCTTAGAGATAATAAACAATAATGAGCGCAGGGTTTCTTCCTGACGAATATCAGCTTTCATATTCCAAAGACGCAAAAAGACATCCTGAACGATTTCCTCAGCATCTTCCCTGCTCTTTGAGATCTTAAGACAATAACCATACAATCGTTTGGAATACAACGTGTAGATTTTGTCAAAAGCATCTTTTGAACCTAGTTTTAACTCACGGATAAGTTCTGCCTCACTAATTTCTTTGGTGTTAATCATTGATGAAAGGAACCGATTAAAAAAAATTATAGTCTTAGTAGATGCAATATTCGTCATAATTTTTGATAGTACAAACAATAATGCAGTCACTTTACCTTGTTGAGATTTTACAAAATCTCGTTTTACAACATCGTCGCAAATCATGGCAAATGAAAAATAATAGGATTATTTCCCTCTCAGCAGGGAAAGAGACATAAATTTCAGTTTGTGTTTCTGCGATGCGCAGAATGAAGTAAAATATTGTATGGATGTCTCTGCAGAGTGTGGAAATTGGAAAAAATCCGTGATGAATGTCCGTAGAGGTACAATATCTTGTGTCTCGGATTGAAAATACAATCTTCACGTGCAGATTAGAGGTTTTCACCTGACAAAATGATTTCGCAACATGCAGATTGGACTTTTCCGACCGACAAAATGATTTCTTAACCTGCAGATTGGACTTTTCCACCTGACGAAATGATTTCGCAACATGCAGATTGCATTTTTCCGCCTGACAAAATGATTTCGCAACATGCAGATTGCATTTTTCCGCCCGACGACCTCTAATCTGCAAGCTGCGGAAAGGGAAAACCAGTTGTTATTTGTAAGTTGCTGATATAATTATTATGAGAATAACAAATATACTCGCCGTCGTCTGCTGCTGTCAAAATAATAAAGGCGCATTCAGAACAAAGTCAGAATGCGCCCATTACATAATTGTTAACTAAAATAATTAATGACTGTATTTCATGATATCGGATATTATATCTATTTTAATTCAATGGTATTAATCTTACCTTTATGATTTTATGTTCATTAGGCCGTAACAATGCAATAAAGCCAACACGAAGAGTTCCTGGGTTTGGTGCATCATAATAATGTTCAGGAGCATTTGACCAAATTTTCAAATCTATTTTTTTAGGAGAATCAACTACTAGGTTCAATTTCTTACCCTTCTGACTTAATTGTATTATATTTTTTGCGATAATTTGAGCTGAAGCTGGTGTACACATTATCCACTGTACAGAATCAAGATGATTCTTAGAAGTTAAATCGTCTGTAATCTCCAAATACTTATTGTTTATCAAATTGACACTTCTATATGCTTTCTGCACGTCAAGATTTAAAACTGAACTCAAATCAATAATTGCTCCACGCTTCTCCTTAGAGTCAGAAACCTTAACTATTGTTGCATGAGCATTGATGTCATGAAGATTTCCATTAATAGTTAATGTATTATGATGTCGGCTATTGAATCTAAGGATATCCCATCTTTGAGTCTTGGGATTAAAAAGGTCTATTTTGTACTTCTCCAGTGATTCGTAATCTTGAGAGCCTAAATCCATTGCCCAGCGTAATCCTAAAGCATCAAAAACGAATGAGCCTGCATCCATGTGAGCATGGCTATGAACAGCTAAACCACCTTTAACTCCAAAAAATGTAGCATTATTGTCCCAAGAATTGCGGACAAGAACAACTGGAGTTATTCCTTTACCGACCCACATCGTCTGTTTTGGTTTAGATATCTTTTGAAAATCGCAATTGCTAAATAATGATAAAGCCAAAGGAAGATATCTGTCCATTGTTACCAGATAACAATCTTCCTCTGTAGATAATCGTTTGTTCAGCAATGCTTGCTCCCACCATAGTATAGAGGAGTCTTTCATTTTTTTTGCGAACCAAAATAATAGTAAAACATGATCAATCAAACCACCTCCGCAATCTGAGTAATTAAAACAATAACCTGTAGGACCAACCATATTTAACATGTAATATGCAGATTCCATAAAACCTTTAGACTTAGACAGACCATTATCCGTACCGAAAACACTTTCTAATGCTGCATCCAAGAATACTTGATGACTAGTACCATATTGCCAATAACTGTATCCTTCAGGATAAGCTCCATCTGGTTCATAGGATTTCAACGGTTTATAAATAGTTTCCATACATTTCTCTATAATCTCTTCTGAAGCTTTTGGCTCGTCTTCATATATCGCTAATGCTGCAAAAACCAAGCTGGCATTACAAACAGAATTCCAATTTGTATCAAGGGTATAAAACCAATTCCCAGGAGCGATTTTAGAAGGTTCAAACCCTTTTTCAATAATTGATTTGCGAATCAATGATTTCAACTCTGATGTCAAATCATTATACATCCAATCATAAGCAATAGCAAGAGACATTGTTATTGATCCGACATCTAAGAAATGTGAAGGATTCCAACTTGGGAAAGAACATAACGCATTAATCTCTTTTTCGGCTCGAAACAAGAACTGCTTATTATGTGTAATTCTATAAGCATAGGAGAGATAAAACAAATAACTTGAACTAATGTATCCAGCATATAACCGCTTTCCTTCTTTATGATAATACTGTACTGGCATATTAAGTATCTTATCACAACTATCCAATACTTGTTTATTGATTTTCTGAAGTTCCGAATATAAACTGAATGTCTTCAACAATTTTTGTTCATCCCCTTTCTTTAATAGAAGTCTAGGATGCTCTCTCCCAATCTTTGAATAATCGAATGATTGAGAATATACACAAGGAGTTATCAACAACAAAACTGCTGCAATTATAAGATTTCTCATAATATCTTTATTAATTAAAAGACACCTGCAATTTTATGTAATTCATATAATTCACAGGTGCTTTTAGAATAACTAATAACTAATTTTTCCAGCCTTCATTTTGGACCAAATTAGGATTCATCTGACATTCTATTACAGGTATTGGCCATACTTGTACATAATCTCCTAAGTACGTATCTTGACTACTGCCTCCAACCAATGTTCCCCAAACTTCTTTTAAACCCGCATTCGTAAAAAATTTCTTTTCTTTCCAGGTTCCCCAGCGCAATTCATCGAAATATGTTACACCTTCCGTTGGGAATTCCCAACGACGTTCATTCTGGATTCTTTCTCTGAGATTTGCTTGGCTTGTTACAGTTGTATATGTATTGCTGTTTAATAAAGCAACTCCAGCGCGCTGACGCACTTGATTGACACATTGAATCGCCCGGCTCATATTTCCTGTTTCATTTAACGCTTCAGCTAAACAAAGTAACACGTCAGCATAACGTATAACTGGGATATCAATTGGAGATCTGTCACGAGCTGTCATTTCGGAAGTACCTTCTGCAACGAATTTACGGAAAAGATAATGATATTTTGTATTTGTATCTGTACGCAAATCAAAAGGTTCTGCACTATCCGAACCACGATATGGCCAACGAAGAGTGTATGTATGTTCTACTCCCAGTGGAGCTCCCAAATAAGTTGAATATGGAGTAATAATTGTTTGTTGCAAACGGGGGTCTCGGTTTGAATAAGCTTGAAGTATTCTTTCCTCATTACCTGTCGGTAAATATTTAGACATATCTGCTCCATAATTTGTCATTTTTGCAATTTCAGCAGCAGTCATATTATTTCTCAAAAAATAAACAGAACGAGCATTAACAGACATTTCATTATAACCAGGTATAATATCATTCCAATTGAAAGGTTTACCATCAGCACATTCGTATGTATCCACGAAATCGGCACTTGGAAAGTAATCATTCCAACAAGAACCATAAGTCGTTCGCGTACCCATTTTGAAACTCAAGTTATTTCCATAACCAACCAAATCAATACATGGTACAGAAAAAATAAACTCTTTGCATTGTTCGTTTTCCTGTTTAAATAATGCCTTATAAGTACAATCATAGATTCCATAACCAAGCTCTCCGACTTTTTCAAAGTCCGGAATTGCTTTTGCATAATCTTTGAGCCACATATACACTTTACCTCTTAAAGCATAAGCTGCACCTTTAGTTATATGCCCATAACTGGCATTCCCAGCAGAATATTTGTCTGGCAAATTCGCTTCATTGATACAATCAGTCAAATCTGTTAGGACAGCATTCCATACCGCAGACTCAGATTCTCGCGCTTGATTACATTTATCCAAGTCCACAGGTTCCAAATAAAGAGGTACGCCTCGATAAAGCATGTTCAATTTGTAATAAAAGAATGCACGTAAGAACTTACATTCAGCTATCAGACGGCCTTTTTTTGCATCCGACAGTCCCGGGACATTCGGTAAATTATAAATGGCATCATTTGCCCGTTGGATGCCTTCATAATGTTGTTTCCAACATGTTGCGAACATAGTGCTGCTCGGAGTTGCTGTACCACAAAGATTAGGCCACGTTGAACTCCAATTCCCCCGTGCATCAGTTGACACAGCCATAGCATCCCAATCGTTTGGATTATAAGCCACATATTCATATCGGAGGCAATTATAAACACCTGTTACTCCTAAATCGGCCAAGTTTTCTGACTGCCACATATTTGACGAACTTACAGCATTGGTAGGTGATGTATCCAATAAATCACCTCGGCAGCTATTAAAAGCAACTGCAAAAATAAAAACACTAAGAATACATATAAATCGTTTCATCTTTCTTTCATTTTAAAATGTTACGTTTAAACCAAATGCCAATTGGCGAATAGATACATATCCTGGATCTGAGCCCATTTCAGGATCCTGACCGAGAAATGATGTAATTGTTAATAAATTTTCTCCAGAAAAATAAAATCTGATAGACTGCGCATACATCTTTTTTGCAATAATACCAGGAAGTGTATATCCTATAGTCAAATTCTTAAGTTTTAAATAATTCCCATTATACAAAACCAAATGACTTGCTATAGCATTTTGAGACGAGCCCTCATTACATGTAAGACGGGCATATTTTGCATTTAGATTTGTACGACTGTCACTTGGATTTGAAGGATCATAAAAATAATGGTTTTCTGCGATTTTCTTCATGATGCTATATCCGTTTCGTGTTCCTGTAGAATTGTAACCTACTGTCGGACCCCAAAGCAGATTAAAACCAGCAGCACCAGACCAATTCATAGAGAAATCTATGTTCTTCCAGTTTGCTCCATATTGAAATCCAAAGAAATATTTTGGTTGATTGGACGTTCCAGTAAAACATTTGTCATATTCATTGCCATAAATTCCATCTCCATTCTCATCGGCATATATATAATCGCCATACCAGATTTTACTTTGACTGATACTTTGATTAGGATAAAATGTGTATCCAGCTGCTACCATTGATTTTAACCAGCTCATGTCATCTTCAGTCCGAATCATACCATCTTTAGGACCTCCACTGATGTTAACTGATCCGTCACTGTTGAAATGGTTGCCATTTCCATGATAAGGATTGAGCAAATAAAATTCATTCATTTTCTTTCCCTCTAATACACGAGTATTACTTCCAGTAGAAACTTCTCCAATATTACTTTGATAAATCTTTTGTCCATTATCATCTACCCAACCTGAAATTAATTTTCCTTTGTATTTGGATACTTTGTTAATATTGTATGTCACATTTCCGTTAAAGTAATAATTAAAGTCACGAATATGATCTTTCCAACCGACGGTCAGTTCAACACCTTGATTTCGAACAGCCGCAATGTTCTTGAATGGAGCCGTTTTATCTCCCATAGTATAATACACGACAGGTTGATAAAGAATGCCATCAGTGTATTTATTATATGCATCCATTTCAACAGTCAAACGATTATGCAACATGGTTAAATCAACTCCTATATCAGTTACTGCAGTCGATTCCCATTTTAACAAAGAATTGGCAATAGAAGTAGCTGCTAAACCACTCGCTGCAGCATTACCAAACACATAATTTAATTTACTATAAGTTGACATGTATGGATAATTATAAACTGTACCTCCAACTTGTACAGCATTATTTCCCAACTTACCCCATGAAGCTCGAATTTTCAGATTATCTAACCAACTACGACTTGATGCCATAAAATTTTCTTCAGAGATCCTCCACGCTCCTGAGAAAGAAGGAAAATAACCATATCTACGGGAAGAGGCAAAACGAGAAGATCCATCATACCTCAAATTCGCCTCAAATAAATAACGTTGTTTAAAGTCGTAGTTCACGCGTCCAAAGAAAGAACGAGACGAATAGTCTGTCGTCGAGCCACCAATAGAAATCATATCCGTTGCTGTGTCTAGATCTGTTATCGATGCATCAATCAATCCTTTTTTTGTAGCAGAATTTGAATATGAATAATGATAAGATTCCTCATGACCTAACAAAACAGATAATGAATGAACTCCATTGAATACTTTATCATAATTCAACAGATTTTGGATTGTCCAACTCCAAGCTCCTGAATTACCATAAGAAGTTGATAAATTCGAAGGTAAAGTTCCGATATAATCGTCATTTGCGCTGAAACGCTTTCTGTCTAAAGGAACAGACCATGTCTTTTTTTCATTCCACGAACGATCGTAATTCAAATTAAAACTATAGTTGAAATCTTTCAAAAATTTCACTTTCGAATATAATGTTGTATTGATGAGAGATACTTGCTGGGAGCCTCCTGTTCCATTTAAAGCATATAAAATATTATTTGCAGTAGCACTCTCTCCATCTGCTTCTGGAAATCCATATATTCCATTATATCGTGGTGTTACTCCAGGCGTTGTCAAATTGATATATTGATTTGCTGTGCTGAAATTCCCAACGTCCTGATTTTGCATATATGCATAAGTTCTATTTCCTACACTCAACCAATCGGTAGTTTTCACATCGACATTGGAACGAAACGAATACCTCTTCGCGCCTGTATGTTCAACGATTCCTGGATTATCCATATATCCTGCAGAAACCAAAAAAGATACTTTGTCTGTAGCTCCATTCAAAGAAACATTATGCTCATTCATCACCTTGTCCTTAAATAATACCTTTTCCCAATCTGTATTAGGATAAGCAACATAATTTGGATAACCAAATTCATTTAACTCATTTGGAACTTTTTCTTTTTCTCTCCATAAATCAATGGTGCTCTGCGAAAAAATATTGCTACTACCAATATTAACTGATGATTCATTCATATATTCCATAAAATCAGCATAATTTGTCACCATTTCTATTAAATTGGTCGGACTTGACATGGATAAACGACCGGAATATGAGACATTGATTTTACCTTGCTTTCCTTTTTTTGTTGTAACAAGAATGACACCATTTGCGGCTCTTGCCCCATAAATGGCAGAGGACGCTGCATCCTTTAATATGGATATATTTTCGACGTCATTTGGATTTACTGCATCTAATGAACCTTCAAGGCCATCAATAATAATCAAAGGATTTGCATTGTTTAATGTTCCAACGCCTCTAATACGAATTGTAGCACCATCACTACCTGGCTGACCAGAAGTTTGATTAACTTGAACACCTGCACTCATACCAGATAAAGCGGTTGAAACATTTGTAACGGGACGCGAATCTGCCAAAGTACCAAAACTAACTGATGAAACAGATCCCGTTAAATTCACTTTCTTCTGTGTACCATAGCCAACGACAACAACTTCATCCAATTTTTGTGTATCTTCAAGCAGTTTAATAAGGAAATCGCTTTTGTTTCCTACGGCTAAATCTTGTGTTAAATAACCGATATAGGAAACTTCAAGTGTTGATGCAGATGCGATTTCAAGACTGAATTTTCCATCTGCATCTGTAATAATGCCATTGGTGGTTCCTTTCTCTAGTACATTGGCTCCGACAATCGGTTCGCCTTTACCATCTGTCACGATACCAGTAATACGACGACCTCTTTGTTGAGGAATACTAATGAATTCAACATTTTTTTTTGAAAGATAAATTTTGCCATTTTTAATCTCATAAGTCATATTTGTCCCTTCAGTAATTTTGTTAAGGACGTTTCTGACTTCTGCGTCTTTCACATCAATAGTAATCAGTCGATTCAAATCGACAACCTGTTTGCTATAAGCAACTGTTAATCCAGTCTGCTGAGTAATCTCATCAAGGACCTTTTCCATTTTCATGTTATTGGCAGTGATTGAGACCCGTTGAGCCGATGCTGCGGCTGAGAAACTCAGCATACTGACAGTAAGAAATAATAAAGTTAATTTCATGCAATTCAGTATTTGTTTTTTTTCCATACTTTTGTTATGTATTTAAGTGTTTGAAATGAATTAAATTTTCGAGCGCTGGCAGCCGGAAAGGTGCGAACTTTCCGGCTGTTCTTTAAGTTCTTAGGATGTGTTTTCCATTAGTTTAATCATTAATAAATACTACATTCTTTTCCGATTTTTATATATTGACACATAAAGATCTGAAAAGTATGAGCTAAAAGAAAAAATATTTACTCTTTGTTAACCGTCACAGTTTGTCCATCGACAGTAAATCTCAATGGAGATATTTTTTCTAATTCGTTAAGAATGGAACGAAGGTCGGTAAATCTTGTCTGTAGCGTGAAAGAATATTTCATCACACTTGAATTGGCTGTAATGAATTTACAGCCAAACCGACGGCTAAGTGTAGACATCACAACCTGCAAAGGTGCATTGTCAAAGTTCAAAACATCCTGTTTCCACAGCGAAGATTGCTGAACTTTAGCATGATGATAAATCATACAATTACCGGATTCTTTATTATAAACAGCCTTATCACCCGGATTCATATTCAAGGGCTTGAATGTATAACCTGAGAGTTTGACAATACCAGTATTTAATGTCACCGAGATATCAGGATCTTCATCATACGAACTTATATTGAATGTCGTTCCCAAGACTTTAACATTGACGTAACTCAATTTGACAATAAAAGGACGGTTCTTCAATTTAGCCACTTCGAAATAGCCTTCTCCATTGAGTTCTACCTTTCGTTCATCCAATCCGAATTTTTTTGGATAACGAATGTGACTCATCGAATTGAGGCAAACTTTTGTTCCATCCTGAAACATCAGCTGCAGATGTTCGCCTTGAGGAACAGTGACTTCCTCAAATTCTGAGGAAGAGAATAAATCAACCCGAGAATTGAGATTGATATATAATCCTAAAATCAGAACCAAAGGAATAAGAACAGCAGCAATTTTAAAAGTGTAACTCCATATATGGCGCATACGAATCTTACGCATTATTTGAGTATAAATCTCCTCTGAAGGAATTGCATGACCGATAAACTCCTCTTCATGACCTGGAAAAATCAGACTCTCGTCGTGGTTCATTCTTTCCTGAAGCAGCGCCTGACCATCTTTGGTTGCCAGCCAACGAACGACTTCGCGCACTTCATTTTTTGAAGCTTCTCCGCTAAAGACTTTATCTATTATCAATTGTTCAGGTGCTTTCATATTCTGCTTTTATTAATTGACACTCATTTAATGAAAAAGTATGAGCATATAATGACTATCAGTTCGGTCAAATGACTGCGAAGAATTTTGATAGCCTGATTATAATGCGTTTTCACTGTCGGAATTGAAAGATGCATTTTATCGGCAATCTGCTGATTCGTCAAATCGCCTCTTAGTTTCAATTTACAAATCATCATCTTCTGCGGAGGCAATTGTTCAATCGCTTCATAAAGCTGACGAATCATATCCTTATCGGCAAAATCCGTAAGCAAATCATTTTTTTCTTCAAGCGCCATCTGTGCATATTCATAGTTTTTCTCAATCGCAAGATTGTTGTTTCGAATCTCGTTCAGAACATGATTCTTCAGCATCGTATAGAGATAATTCCTCAAATTGATACAGATGTTAAGCTCGCTTCGTGATTCCCACAGTTTCAAAAAAACAGTTTGCACAGCATTCTTCGCTGAATCGTCGCTCTTCAAATAATTATAAGCCAACGCGTACAGAAGTCTGTTGTATCGTTCGAAAATGATAGAAAAAGCATCTTCGCTCCCTTTGTAAAGTAAAGAAAGCAATTCGTCATCCTCTTTGAATATAAAAGATTCTTTATGCATCGTTTCTACTCAATAAATATTCCTCTAAAGCGTCAAACTATTCAACCTGAATCTTCACAGGACCAAGGATTCCAGCGCGTACTGTACCGCGATAGTTGGTCGGAATCGATTCATAATGATTGGATGCTGTATTAAACACTTTTATTTCGAGCAGATTGTCGCCTGCCTTCATGTACTTGCCGATGTCGAATGTCCAAGGTGGAGTCATTCGCAATCCGACTTCTGCGCCATTGATATACAAATGTGCGGTGGAAACGACATCGCCCAAATCTAGTTGCATCGGACGGCCTAAATCACTTGCATCCAAATGGATAGTCTTGCGATACCAAGCGCCACCTGAATAACAACGCAAACCATCGATTTTAGTCCAATCGCCAATAGAAATTTCGCCTTTTTCACAAATCTGACGGATTGGATAAGAAAAGGCCGCCGTTCCTGAAAACCCTTTCTGCAAACCTTTGATTCCCAAAGTGACTTCGGCTGGTTTTGCCATAGGTTTTGTTTCAATCTGATATTTCTTCAAACCGTCGACACGTTTCTCTAACAAGGAAACCTTGCATTTTCCATTCTCCGTTTGAGCCAACAACGAATCGCCGTATGCCCACAAGATAGCTTTATTCAATCCAGGAGCGCTTGTGAAACGATAAGTTCCATTCTCTTTAGCCACGGAAGAAATATCAAATGGAAGAAGCGACAAATCTCCATTCCACTGCATTGCCAAAGGTTTTTCTTTCTCAATACCCGGCACAAACTGTCCTTTTTTAACTGAATTGCGAAAGACAAGATAAGTAGTACAAGGAGCCAGATAATGAAGCAGAACCTCGTTACATCCTGCTTTCAGAGCAACACGAGTCGCCTTTGCCGATTGCTTTGTGCGATTCACATAAAAGTCCTCAGGAAGAACATTTCCAAATTCAACTTCATATTCTCCATCTACAGGAGCAAAAACATAGCTCAACAGATAACAATGGTCGCCGTTCGGATTCTTCTCTCTGACAATTTCTGTGCTCTTGTGTACCGGCACGCCAAGACGAATAAAATCGTTGTACATTTCCTCTTTCAAGCCATGATAACCTTGATGACCATAATCATCTTTAACGCCCCATCGCCATGAGAAGACCAAATCTTCCCAGCGATTTGCATTTTTCACTTCTGAGAACAATTCCTCTTCCGACAGCGGCGACTTGATATTTTGCAGCAATTTGAAACGTGAAGTATATCCAATCTGTTGGTCTTCCCATTTGTCGCCGTTTTTGCATTGAACGAAGTTGACCATAGCGCTGATGTTTTCGTCCGTTGCCGGCCAATAATAATCACCCCATTTATTATACAGAACCGGAATCTGCTCGAACGACCAGTTTCCGTCGATATTTAAGCTTTTTGTATACGTTTCCGGCTTCGTCTCTCCTATTTGCGGTTTCGCCGACGAATCGAAGACAAATATCTGAATCTCCTTATTTGCTAGCGGAGTTTCAAGAAAAGTACCTTTGTCAGTTATCTTTGCGACTGGAATCATTTTCTTGGTTGCAGTCCAAGGGTCCCACATTTCCACATTTCCTTGAGAGCGGAAGAAGCATTGAGAACCTTTAGGCACATTATACAAAGCATAGAAATCTTTCTGACCGATTTTGCGGTGCATTATATACGGAATATTATCTGCATCAATCTTAGCTCCAACGATTTCAAAATCACGCGTGAACTTATGATTGATATATTCAAGAACTTTCTCGGATTCAGTGAAGACAACACCTTCGCCTGCACCATTTTTTTCCTTAAACAACGACTGGACAAGTTGTGTCACTTCTTTGCTGTTACGTCCTGCAAGCTCTGTTGCTTCAGGCAAATCGCCGAAACAAATCACTGTTCCGCCAGCCCGTTTAAAGGCCAAAGCTTTCACCAAAGTAGAATGATGCAAAGCCTTCATAGACGGAATAATCAGCACGCTATATGATTCTCCTGAGATTGTCAGTTTGTGATTATTTATGGCTGCTCTGTCTAGCGATTCATAATCCATGAAATCGAAGTCGAGGCCGTTTCCGTACAATTTATCGCCCAAACTGAAAGCGTTATCAACCGATTTATTTCCATATCCTGCTACTAAAGATTCAACAGGATAAAGAATCGCTACATCGGCGCAATGATAACCTTGTGAAAGCAGATAACTGAGTCGTTCTGAGCATCCAAGCAACGACGGCATTTCCTGCCAATAAGGCATTCGATAGTGATTGCAAGGCGGCGCCCATTCCCACCAACCGCCCATAGTTGAGTAATAAAGTCCATGCAAACTCAGCAGATTATGTCCCATGACAAAATCTGCAAACAACGCATCGGCGACATCAGCCGACGAAGTGCTCCAGCCGCTACTGTGAAATCCTTCGAGCCAAACACGCGGCCTTTCATACATGTGAGCGATAGACGAAGCGACTTTTGCCTTAATGATATCTTTTGCCAACTTGGGCTGGTCGCAACCCGGACCTTGATTCCAGCGCTGCGTGCGGAAATAATCACCGAATTCGTTGACTGTCCGTCCACGTCCACCATGATCGCAACCGAAAATCAGACCGCGGTCCTGATGCCACATATAAACAGGCTTGAAAAAATGCTCTTCACTCAACGTAACAAAGACATCGTTGTAGTCCAAGCGAATCTTCGGAGTTTTATCACCAATATCATAAAACATTGCAGCAAGATAAGGTGTTATGTCATAGCCTTTACGTTGCAGGAATTCCTTTTGGAAGCGATCGTCCCAAGTGATACCTTTCAAATGGAAATCGAGTTCGTCAGAGAAAAAGAAGTTCAAACCGCCTTTCGAAAGTTCAGGGAAATGGTCCTCAAACGGCTGGAAGAAATGCTGTACATAAGCCTTTCCCGAAAGCGGATGCATCGGGTCATAAGAATTGGGCTGCAACTGTTTATAAACAGAGAAAATCGACCAAACTCCTTTGGGAGCTTTCCACTGTAATGTCTTGCCGTTTACATATTTCTGAAGATTGACGGCCGATTTGCCCTGTACTGTACTATCAGCATTCATTCGATAAGCATAAATACTTATTGGACTTTCCTCAAGACTCAAACTGACAGCACCGCTGACATCAAAGCGCTGGCAATGCAAACCGTATGCTTCGATGTCGGGATGTTCCTTATGCACTGCATCGATGGCAAAACCTTGGCCAACGCCGAGAGTATAATCGCTCAGCGAAACAGTCATTCCACGTTTCTTGGCTTCCGACATGAACCAGCCAAACAAATCCCACCATTTTTCAGTGAAAAGTGCCGGCTTTGACGGTGCCGACAATCCATATAACAATCCGCCTTTATCGGTGTGATTATAATTAATCTGCAGACTGCTGACATGATGCGTTGCCATCTGGTCAAGCTGCCAAGTCAATTTATCACGAGTCAAAGTATCGCCTTCCCACCAGAAGAACGGAACACCTCCATAACCTCTTGGCGGTGAAACAAATCCTTTCCAAGCATCCATGTTCGGCGAACGGTCAGGAATCCCTATTCCTTTAGTCTGAGCATTAACTGTTACACATAACACAAAGAACAAGAGAAATGATGCAATACTTAACTTTTTCATGATCTTAAATAGTAAAACTCGCGATATAATAAACTTACAAATAATACATTATTTTGCCTCAACAACCAAAGTCGTCAATGATCTTGCAGGAATCTTCACTGATGCCGTGCAATTGTAGATCCTCAACTTAGGCATCATGTTTCTATCGCTCTTATTGAGAACAACAACGACTATTTTCCCGTCAGGATTTACAAATGAAGAGACTTTCAACAGGTCGTTATAACAACTGTTACCGATTCGTTTTGCTCCTCGCTGGATAAACTTACTGAAATGACCGAATGCATAATAAAGCGGTTGCAATGAAAAAGTATCATTCGCCGCATCGACAACAATCTGAGCCATACAGCCACCGCCACGATTGTGAAACGGTCCGCCTTTAAAATCGACAGCCAAATTCCAATCGACAGCAGCCGAAACGTAATTGTTAAAGTCACCGATGATTTCATTGGCATACATTTCTGCATCGTTCCAGTTGCTGGCCGCATAATTCGGACCTTCTTTACTTATTCCCGAACAGAATTCCGTCAGAATGATGGGCTTGTCAGGGAAAGTCTCGTGCGTCATTCTTAAAGCGTCGAAATGGTCGCCTGAATACCAATGGCAAGCGATTCCCCAAATATCATTTTTGGCTCCTGGAACGGCAAACGATTCTTTTGCTCTATCTAAAACGCGTTCCTTATTATGGTCCCAAATCATAATTTTCACATCGCCAAACCCAGCCTTCTGCAACTGCGGTTTCAGGTTCTTGGTGGCAAAAACACCTTCGTCTGTTCCTGAGAACTGGCAACTTTCCCAAGTCTGAATAGCTTTCGGCTCGTTCTGAACCGTCACACCGAAGAAATTAATTCCTTCTTTCTTAAAGGCTGAAAGATACTTTGCGAAATATTGTGCCCAAGTATCATAATATTTAGGGAGAAGTTTTCCGCCCTTAATTCTGTTGTTATTGTCTTTCATCCATGCTGGCGGACTCCAAGGCGAAGCAAACAAATAAAGGTCTTTGGAATATTTCTGAGCTGCTTTAATCATCGGAACAATATACTTGCGGTCACGGTCTATCGTAAACGATTTAAGGTTCTTATCCTCATCTTTGACATAAGTGTATTCACTTAAAGAAAAGTCGGCAGAGCCGATATGTGTACGGCAGAAATTCAGGCCGATGCCATTGTTTTTATCAAAAAGACTTTCGGCCAACTTCATCCGTTGCGGTTCGCTTAGTTGCATGAAATTATAAGCTGAAGTTTCGGTGAAAGCACCGCCAAAGCCCAAGATTTTTTGATATTTGATTCCGGGATATACATTGATTAGATTATTTTCAGTTTCCAAGTCTGAGGTCAGTTGGACTGAAGGCAGTTCCTTCATCACAGGATCATCTTTCTGACTCTGAAACACTTTAACATTTAATGGCGACTGGGCTGAGAGTGAAACAGCAAAACTCAAAAACATTCCCGCCAGAATCGTTTTGTTGGCTTTAATAATTTCTTTAATTTCCATGGTTAGATAATTTAATTCTGAACAAAGTTACAATAAATCAAGATACAATGGCGCGTTTGGGAAAAATGAATGTAGCAAGAGCAAATGCAACATTTGGGTGCCCATTGTTTTACTTTACCTCACAAAAATCTTCGTCGTTCTAAAGCCATCATTGGTATTCGCTTGCAGTATATATAATCCCGGACTTAGACCTGATAAATTAAACATTATATGTGACAACATTCCATTATGAACAGATTTATAGACAACAGCTCCCGACAAAGAAAACATCTCGATTTCTTTTATTCCACTGTCAGCAATCACATTAAGGAAATCAGTTGCCGGGTTTGGATAAACTTGAATTGGCGAGACGGTTTTGATATTATCAACTGAAGTAGCCAGTCCCCAAGTAAATTCGAATTGTGATTTATATGTCTGCGCTGTGTCAGTCGGGAAAATGAATTTAGCAAAATATTTATCTCCGGGAATTCCAGTCAAATTATCAAGAAGAAAAGAGATTACTTTCTCTTCCTCTTTATCAATAAGCAGAGCTTTCTTGCCTTGCATAATCTGTTCTTCGCTTCCATCCGATTTATGATGGATAAGAGCTAAACTCACATTATCATAAAACAATCCGCCAAAATTCTTCAACGTCGCATCAAACTGAACACTGTTTCCTCCAGTATATTTGCAAACAAGGTCCTTCGAAAGAACCAATTTGGAAGACTCCGGCTGTGGATACAAAATAACATCTTTAGAATACAACTTGTAAGAATCATAATACAGATAAAGAGCGCACATAGTTGGCCCCGTTATGTTTTTATATGAGCTAAAAAGAACAGCAAAATCGATTTCCTTGTTTTCACCCGACAAGATAGATGTCATCAAGGATTTCTCTGCAATAAGTACTGAATTTGAACTGTAAAGACAGAAACGAAGATTGCCGGAAAAATCACTTCCGGTATTCTCAACCTGGACTGATAAAGATGAAAGCGTTTTAAAATAAAGTTTGCCATTAATCTTAAGATTGGAGACTTTCAGATATGTTTTTCCCCAGCCATAATTAAGAGCTGTAATCTTATTATTCAGGCACTGAACAGTAACCAAATTTTCTTCGCTGTTGCCTTCGCTATAATAAACCCTTTGCCATTTCCCACTTCCCGATAATTTATGATAAACCTTTACAGCATATTGCCCATCAGCTAATGAAACAGCATCATCGGTTGACAAAATACCCTGATTCAATAATGAACCGTGTTTAATCACACCGGAAGGGCAGTTCGTGCTCTCTGACAATACTTTGCTAAAAACTGACGCACCTTTCTCATTCACCAATTCATATTTCAATGAAGAAGTGAAATCATAAAGACCCATATTGTACATTTTCATCGACAAAGAGCCGTTGTTTATGAAGTATTTCCCATAAAGGAATTCGTCATTCACAACACTATCGGTTTCAGGTTGAATTCCGATTATAATAGTTTGAGCGACATCAAATCCTTGGATTACGGTACTCGAATCGTACCAGTCATAATCCAATGCTGTCGTCAAGAAATATCCGTTTGAAGTACCGCTCCAACCCCAATTAAAATGAAAATATCCGTCCTGATTATATCCGTCACAAACAAAAGCATGTCCGAACTCATTCTCATTTTCTCCTCTATAAAACACAGGGCGACCGTTGTCTAGTTCGTCTTTAATGATAGTTTCCCATTCCGACGTTCTATAGTACAATCTATTCAGTAATTTCATTCCGTTGTCGTAGCCAAAATATTTATATAAGGCCGAAATAGCATCTATCAGAAAAGCGCTGCTGCCATTCAAATTATAATCCATATCGACGCTGACTCCACAATGATAAACCAACTGAGCAGCCGCTTTACGAGACTCTTCAGAGGCCGAAGCATTAATATAATTTGGCAGCATCTTATCCCAACCATAAGTTGTATTCGCGAAGTCGGCTGAAAGTGTTTTCTTATTCCATGAATAGCCATGCGAACCGCTTCCTTTTTTAGGCCATTTATAGAAGTACATAATCTGCGCCATTGCTGTCGCGACACAGCCCGCAGGATAACGAGTTTTATTGACCGAATCGTAAGGACAATTATCGTTGAAAGGAGTTCGTTGACTCCATGCTATATTTCCTAAAAGCGGTTCTACTTTTGTTGCAAATCCACGTGCGGAAGTTTTCACTTCCACATTCGGATTCTTAAGCAGATAATCAATCTGAATGCAGTAATTGTCCAACCACGATTTCATGTTTTCCGGTAATTCGTCAGCAACGAAAGTACCGTCGTCGCTGTATCCTAAAATCGGACTAATTGTTCTGTCTTCTCCCGAAACTATTATATATCCTTTCCCATTCTCTTTTGAGAAAACATAATAATAGCCATTATCGTCATTTGCAGACTTTCTTTTCGTGTACGAAAGTTTGAGATTATCGTCGGCGAAACTCCTCAACTGCGTATTGGAATTCTGTTGAAGGAAATGCAACGCTTTTTGTTGCGCTTGAAACTTAGTAACAACATCCGCATAGGAAGAACCGACACACAACATAAAGATAATGCATGTCAACGCAAATGCAGAGGCTTTCCTTTTCCTTTTCATCTTGCAAATATAAGATGAACGGTGCTAATCTCAAAATCTGCATCCGTCACAATAATAAAACAGGTCTTTTAGATAAACTGTGTCATCTTCATGCGGGAGAAGTATGTTTACCTCAGGTAAAAGTGTATTTCCCGGTTGAAGAATGGACTTTTTACGCTTCAAATGTGTAATCTTCATGTGAGGAATGGACTTTTGACCCTACAGGAATGGTTTAGACGTGTGAAGATTAGTGTTTTTAGCCGCAGGAAATGCAATCTGCACATGAAGAATGGAGATTATATGAGTTGAAAATGGTTTCGCCATGCGTCGAAAGCATTTTCAATGAGTTGGACCTATAATCTGCGTGCGGGAAATACACTTTAACCTGAGGTCAACCTATATTTCCCAGTTGAGCATTATAGAATCAAGCTATGCAACCTTCTATCAGCAAATGCATTTCTTTTGCTGAATCAGCGATAGAATGTCCTGCGCGGAAAAGGCTGGAAGTTCCAGCAACAAGTAATGTCGCACCCGCTGAAATCATGCGGGGAACATTCTCGAAACTGACATTTCCATCTGTCATGATTTCAATATTTTCATAACCGCGACTATCAAACATTTGACGAGCATCTGAAATTTTCCGAACTGTTGAGGGAACGAGCTGCTGCCCCGCGAAACCTGGATTGACAGTCATGATGACAACGTAATCAATGTCATCGAGCACATAATCAAGCACGTCAAGTGGCGTAGCAGGATTAAGAACAACGCCCGCTTTCAATCCGAATGCATGGATTTGACTTAAGGCTCGCTGTAAATTCAAATCTGACTCTGCATGAACAGCAACAGCCGAAGCGCCAGAAGCGGCAACTTCCGAGATATATTGTTCGGGTTGTTGTATCATCAGATGGCAATCGATTGGAATATCCGTTATCTTTTTCAGCTGTTTCATTACATCAAACCCGAAAGTTATGTTCGGCACAAAAACCCCGTCCATAATGTCATAGTGCAGATAATCGACTTTAGCCTCTTCCAACGCTCGTATTTCATCAGAAAGATGAAGTAAGTCGGCACATGCGACAGATGCACATATTTTGATTCTTTTTTTCATACAAGCAAAAATACTATTTCAACAAGAGCCAAGCAAGGTTTTATAGAAAATAATGTGTACTTTTGAAAATTAAAACAAAAACGCGTAATGAACAAGTTAGACATAGCACTGAAAGCCGCTGACGAAACAAAAGCCATTCTCATCGGAGCTGGCGTTGTTGAACAGACTGCCGCTTTCTTCAAAAAATCATTTCCTGGAAAACGCGCTGTAATCATTGCAGATTCAAGTACTTATCCCATAGCAGGGAAACTGATTTTTGACAACCTGAATGTCAACGGCGTCAAGCAAGACGAGCCTTTCATTTTCAATGCTGAAGGACTTTTCGCCGAGTACGGTTTTGCACAGCAACTTGTCGACCTTCTGAAACAGACTGACGCAATTCCGATTGCTGTCGGGACAGGCTCGCTCAACGATATGACTAAATTTGCAGCATTTACGACAGGAAGACGATACATGTGCTTTGGAACAGCAGCTTCGATGGACGGTTATACCGCATACGGCGCATCAATTACTTATAACGGCGTCAAACAGACATTTCAATGCCCGGCACCTTTGGCTTGGATTGGCGACACGGAAATCATTTGCGCCGCACCGCAAAAACTGACTGCTGCAGGCTATGCCGACTTGATTGCAAAACTTACTTCCGGCGCTGACTGGATTATTTCAGACGAACTTGGCATTGAACCAATCAATAAAGATGTTTGGGACATTGTACAAGGTTGCTTGCCGAAAGCACTCGGCAACCCGAAAGGCATTCACGACGGCGACAAAGAAGCCATAGGGAATCTTGTGGAAGGCTTAATATTGAGTGGGTTTGCCATGCAGGCTTACAAAACGAGCCGACCAGCTTCCGGAGCTGAACATCAGTTCAATACTCTTTGGGAAATGCAGCATTTCAACAACCACCGCATCTCTCACGGATTTCAAGTGGCGATTGGAACGCTTTCCATCATAGCAATGTATGAACAGGCGCTGAAGGAAGACATGAGTGCAGTCGACATCGATGCTTGCTGCAAAGCTTGGCCGACTGCCGAAGAACTGAAAGTCAAAGCGCTTGATATGTTCGAAGGAACTGATTTCCCAAAAATCGGTGCTAAAGAGACCGCCGTCAAATATGTGACAAAATCACAATTGGCCGACCGACTCGCCTTATTGAAAGAGAGATGGCCGATAATTGCTGAGCGCCTAAAAAAAGAACTGCTCACATTCGACGAACTTAAAGAACGCCTGCAAACAGTTGGCGCTCCGACAAAACCCGAAGATATCGGCATGACACGCGAATATTTGAGAAGCACCTATATCCGAGCTCAATATATTCGACGCAGATTTACAGTTTTGGACCTCGGATTAATCACCGGCAATCTGGATAAATGGCTCAATGCGATATTCGGAAAAGGCGGACGTTGGGAAATGTAAAAAACGCTCTGATATACTATGGATAAATACACTGAATTGATTGGAAAGCCCGTTGATGAAGCCACTGGGAAGAAGTTCATGTCGTGGCAAATAAGAAGCATCGTCGGTACGATGGTCGGCTACGCACTGTTTTATGTTGTCAGGAAAAATCTCAGCATGGCAATTCCTGGAATGGAAGCCGACGCGTCACTCGATTTCTCGAAAGCCGACCTTGGCATTTTCCTCACACTTAATGGCGTGGTTTATGGCATATCGAAATTCGCCAACGGATTTTTAGGCGACCGTATCAATGCGCGCTACTTCATGATGTTCGGATTGGCAATGTGCGCCATCTGCAACTTCGTTTTCGGTATGAGCTCCGTTGTTTGGCTCTTCGGTTTGGCTTGGGTTCTGAACGGCTGGTTTCAAGGCACCGGTTATCCTCCATGCGCACGAATCCTAAGTCACTGGATTCATCCCAAACAACTGGCAACCAAGATGTCAATCTGGAACACTTCTCATTCAATCGGGGCCTTTGTTTCCATCGTTCTCTGCGGCTATATTGTCAGCCTCGGCTGGCGTTGGTGTTTCTATATTCCAGCAATCATTGCAATCCTTGGCGTTTTCGCCATTTGGGTTATGCTTCGCGATACTCCGACGTCGGTCGGTCTGCCTGAAGTTACAGCAGGCAAACTGCAAGACACTGTCGATCATAAGGTAACGAATGCTGAATTCAAGGCAATCCTGCGCAAACGTGTGTTTGGCAATCCTTTTATCTGGACTCTCGCGGTCGCGAACTTTTTCGTCTATACTGTTCGATTTGCCTTCTTGGATTGGGGTCCTGCGATGCTTCAGCAATGGTTGGGCGTTTCCCCTTCTTCGTCCGGTTGGTTGATTGGCGGTTTCGAACTCTTCGGTCTTTGCGGAATGACGCTTGCCGGATGGATGACAGACAAATATTTGAAAGGAAAGGCTGCAAGAACTTGCCTTATCTGCATGATTCTGACTATGATTTTCGTCGGCTGCTTCTGGATGTGGCACAGTAACGGACTTCCTATGGCCGGCTCAATCGTTCTGCTGTTTATCATCGGATTCTTCATCTATGGTCCGCAAGCGTTGCTTGGCATCGCGGCTGCGAACCTGGCAACAAAAGAAGCTGCTGCAACGGCAGTCGGATTGACTGGACTTTTTGCTTACGCAAGCACAGTCATCTCTGGCTGGGGAATGGGCGCTTTGGTTGACCATTTCACAACAAGAACCGTTGTCAACGGACAAACAATAGTTGATTCAAGTCTCGGTTGGAGCTATGCTTTCGGTCTGCTTATCATCGCTGCTATCATCGGCTCAATAATTCTGGCTGCTGTGTGGAAAGCAAAAGCCGACGGATATGACGATTAATTGATTCAAGAACTTTATAAGAAAGCTATGTATAAAACAATTATAGAACGCATTGCTGCTTTAAGGCATTTAATGAAAGAGGATAAGATTGATGCTTTCATCATTCCAACTGCAGATCCTCATATCAGTGAATATCCGGCCGCTTGCTGGAAAGACCGAGAATGGATTTCGGGCTTCACAGGCTCGAGCGGAACTGTCGTCATCACTGCCGACAAAGCCGGTCTTTGGACCGACTCACGCTATTTTCTGCAAGCTGACGAACAGTTGAAGAATTCCGGTATTGACTTATATAAAATGAGAACTGCCGGTTTCCCAACTATCGCAGAGTTTTTGCTCGATGTACTGAAGAATGGTCAAACTGTCGGTCTGAATGGCTTGACATACAGCATTGCAGATGCAAAAAGTCTTGCTCAAGCACTTTCATCTAAAGGCATCAAACTCGACAGTGACAAATATTTCATCGACCGACTCTGGACCGAGCGTCCTGCACTTCCTGACGGAATGGCTTTTGAAATGCCGACGGAACTGAGCGGAAAAGACACTGTCGAAAAACTGACCGAAATTAAAGAGGCTTTGCATAAGGCAAACGCCGACTGTACCGTTCTTTCTTCTCTCGATGAAGTTGCGTGGACTTTCAATTTCAGAGGAACAGATGTCCTCTACAATCCGGTTGTAGTCAGCTACGCTTTCATTTCCGACAAAGAAACAGTCCTTTTCGTCAATCCAAAGAAACTGCCTGATGAACTTTCCGACCGATTGACAAAAGACGACGTTATCATTGCCGATTACGCGATGCTGACCGCTTATCTCAAACGACTTGCTGCAGGCACAAGGGTCTTTTTGGATTGCAACCGTACAAATGTCGCGATTGGAAATGCCGTGAAACACTGCACTATCATCGATGGCATTTCACCTGCGAACCATCTGAAAAGCGTCAAGAACGAAACAGAAATCAATGGATTTCATAATGCCGTTCTGAAAGATGGAATTGCATTGGCTAAATTCTTCTTCTGGCTCGAGAAGAGCATGGCGAATGGAGATAAGGTTACTGAATTAAGCTCTTCAGATAAGTTGACAACTTTCCGTGCCGAGCAACCTCTTTATATCATGAACAGCTTCGAAACCATCTCAAGCTATGGCGCTCACGGAGCAATCGTTCATTATGAACCGACTCCAGAAACCGATGTCGAACTCAAACCCGATAACTTATATCTTAATGATTCGGGCGGTCAATATTTGGACGGAACAACCGACATCACTCGCACTATTGCTCTTTGTACAAATCCGACAGCTCAAATGAAAGACGATTACACAAGAGTCTTGAAAGGCACCATTGATTTGGCCAAATGCAAGTTCCCAGCAGGAGCAAGAGGTTGCATGGTTGATGCTTTCGCTCGCAAAGCACTTTGGGAAGGCGGAATAAATTTCACTCACGGAACAGGCCACGGCATCGGTCATTGCCTCAACGTTCACGAAGGTCCGCAAAGCATCAGAATGGAGGAAAATCCAACAATACTAAAAGAAGGGATGGTCATCAGCGACGAACCAGCTTTGTATCGCACGGGGCAATATGGAATCCGTACCGAAAATATGATTCTTGTCAAGAAAGACTGCGAAACTGAATGGGGACAATTCCTTTCTTTCGAAACGCTGACTCTCTGCTATATCGATACAAAACTTATCGATATGTCTCTGATGTCGCCTGATGAACTTCGATGGCTCAACAGCTATCATCAAATGGTTTATAATAAGCTCTCACCTCATCTGAACGAGGAAGAACGCGCTTGGCTAAAGGATAAGACAAAAGAAATTTAATACATTAATAATATTATGGCAATTATAAGATCAGTTCGTGGATTCACTCCGAAAATCGGAAAAGACACATTTCTCGCCGACAATGCCGCCATCATCGGCGATGTTGTAATTGGCGACGGATGCAGTATTTGGTTCAGCACAGTTTTGCGCGGCGACGTTAATTCCATTCGCATCGGCAACGGTGTCAATATCCAGGACGGAAGCGTTCTGCACACACTTTATAAGAAGTCGACGATTGAAATCGGTGACGATGTTTCAGTCGGTCACAACGTGACTATTCACGGAGCGAAAATCTGTCACGGAGCACTCATCGGAATGGGTTCTGTCGTTCTCGACCACGCAGTTATCGGCGAAGGAGCAATCATTGCCGCTGGAGCAGTCGTCTTGAGCGGCACACAAGTTGAAGCTGGCAGCATTTATGCCGGTGTTCCTGCAAAGTTCGTCAAGAAAGTTGACCCGCAACAATCAAAAGAAATCAATCAGAAAATAGCTAACAACTACCACATGTATGCATCGTGGTATAAAAACGAAGAATCATGAAACACAATTCTCTGCTACTATTATCAGCAATCGCGTTTGTATCACAATCAGCCATTGCACAGACGGAGACTTTCGAACCTCCGCAGTACATCTGTTATCGAACACCGCAAAAAATCACCGTCGATGGAATCATTTCGCCTAAAGAATGGGACTCTGCACCTTGGACCAGAGACTTTATTGATATTGAAGGCGAAAGTCATCCCACACCTTATTTCCAGACTCGCGCCAAAATGCTTTGGGACGATGAAGGCATCTACTTCGCTGCCAAACTTGATGAGACAAACGTTTGCGCAACACTGAAACATCACGACGACGTCATCTACCATGACAACGATTTCGAAATCTTCATCGACCCGACAGGAATGACGCATCATTATCTGGAATATGAAATGAATGCATTTGGAACAGATTGGGATTTGATGCTAACTGCACCGTATCGTGATGGTGCGTTCATGCTCAACAATTGGGAAATAATCGGGAAGAAATCTGCGGTTCACGTCGAAGGAACCGTCAACAATGCTAAAGATAAAGACAAATATTGGAGCATTGAAGTCTTTTTCCCTTGGAGTGCAATCCTCCAAGTTATGCCTGACAAAAGCAAGATTGAAAACGGTCTCCAACTTCGAGTCAATTTCTCGCGTGTTGAATATCCTGAAGGAAAAACAACCGGCGAAAATAACTGGGTTTGGGCTGCAACAAAGGAGATTAATATTCATCGTCCCGAGTTCTGGGGCTTTGTTCAGCTGAGTGATAAGAAAGCCGGAGCAGGCACGGACAGTTTTGTTCTCCGTCCAGCAGAAAAGACAAAATGGACGTTGCGCAATCTGTATTACAGACAGACGAATTACAAAAAACAATCAGGCCATTATGCGGAGACGCTCGAGCAACTTCATCCCGAAACGCTTTGCAATCAAGAAGACATCGCGAAAATTCGTCTTTACACAACTCCTGATTTATATGAAATCACAATGCCTTCGCCAGACGGACACATTTGGACGATTTATCAGAACGGACTAATTAAGTAAAAATCATATCAAATAAACATTAAAGAATATGGGAAAGATTATTAAAGAATTCAAGGAATTTGCAATGCGCGGAAATGTGATTGACATGGCTGTCGGTATCATCATCGGCGCAGCATTTGGAAAAATCGTTTCTTCGCTTGTTAATGACATCATCATGCCAGCTGTTGGCGTTTTAGTTGGAGGAATGAATTTCGCTGACCTTAAAATTGTATTGAAGGAAGCGGTTATGGAAGGAGACAAAGTAATTACTCCTGAGGCAACTATCAATTATGGTGTTTTCATTCAAGATATCATCGACTTTTTGATTGTCGCTCTTGCAGTATTTTTCCTTATTAAAGGCATCAACTCGCTGTCAAAGAAAAAGAAAGAAGAAGCTCCTGCAGCTCCTCCTGCTCCACCCGCAGACATTCAATTACTGACAGAAATCCGCGATTTGTTGAAAGACAAATAAAGTCAAACAAAAAACTCAGGAATTAAATAATTCCTGAGTTTTTTATATTTATAGTTTCCTTATTAATAAGTGAGAATTTCCAATCCGTTGTCCGTCATCAAAAAGGTGTTTTCCCATTGAGCTGAAGGACGTTCATCTTCAGTGACGACTGTCCAACCATCGTCCTCATCGATAAAGACTTTATAAGTTCCGGCATTTATCATCGGTTCGATAGTAAATACCATCCCCGGAACGAGTAACATTCCTGTTCCTCTACGACCGAAATGACATACTTCAGGTTCCTCGTGGAAGGCCAATCCGACGCCATGACCGCACAAATCTCTAACAACAGAAAAACCATTCTTTTCAGCGTGATGCTGAATGGCATTTCCGATGTCGCCAACAAATCCGAAAGGCTTTGCTGCGTCTCTTCCGATTTCAAGACATTCTTTTGTGACACGTACCAGCTTTTCCTTTTCAGGAGAAACTTTGCCTATCATAAACATTCGCGAAGCATCTGAATAATAACCATTAAGAATAGTTGAAACATCAACATTGATGATGTCACCTTCTTCCAATATTTCATCTTCGCTTGGGATGCCATGGCAAACTACTTCATTGATTGAAGTACAAACACTTTTTGGAAAACCTTCGAAATTTAATGGAGCAGGAATTGCTCCGTGTGCAACCGTATAATCAAATACTAAGCGGTCGATTTCTGCTGTTGACATTCCTTCATGGATTTTTTCATCCACTAAATCCAATACACCGGTATTCACTTCACAGCTTTTGCGAATGCCTTCAATTTGTTCGGGAGTTTTTATCAGACTTTTGGAAGGAACCAAATGTCCCTGGTTCTGATAAAACAGAACTTTTTTATCCAATTCGGTTGGTTCTTGTCCTTTCGGAACTCGCCAGTTGTTTGACCTGTTTTTAAACATTATATTATTGATTTGATGCGCAAACTTACATAAAAACCACCGATTATCGCATAATTATTATGGAAAGCGCAAATAAACTATCTATTTTACAACAATCAAAGGAAACGACCTATTTCAATTGTTTGACAGAAACGGGCATAAATCCTATGCGTTCATAAGGGTTCTTCAAACCATATTCGAAGAGAACTCCAACCTCTTTGTCAGAAATGGCAACCAAATCCGAATATGCAGAAGGGCCAGAATAAACTTCAAATGAATGAGGCCAGCTTTTTCCGTTGTCGCGACTTTGACGAACAGTCATTTTGATGCGTTCACTTTCTGATGCAGGATTAGAAAAGAAAAGATTCTTGCTGACTTTTCCATGCTTCAAAAGATTCAGCACATTTCCTTGACAAATCGGTTCGATTTGTTCTTGTTGAAAGTGAAAATCCGACCAAGAAGCACCGCCATCATGACTAACGGCAACGGCTCTCGCTTTGAATGCTTTTCTATCGTAATTGCGCATATTAAGCATCAAATCCCCATTCTTCAATTCGACGACGCTGCATTCATTAACTCCAGTTTGCGGAATCACTCCGCCAAGTTGCCAGCTATTTCCGCCATCGTCGGAATAAAATACTTGAGAATAATGATTGTTCGATTCGTCGTGATTCGAAGGAATGACTAATCGGTTGCGATAGCTTTTCCCTTGAAGCTGAATAGCATGACAAGGACCAGTTGCGTACCAAGTCCAACTTTCTTTCTTCACTGAAGAAGTGATTTCTCTAGGAGAAGTCCACGACACTCCAACATCGTCAGAAGTCATAACAAACACCCGACGGGTATCACGACTTGTTTTCTTTACAATCTTCGATTCTGTATCGGATCCATCATTCCATGTGGAAAGAAGAACGATTCTTCCAGTTCGCTTATCAACGACTGGTGCTGGATTTCCGCAAGTGTTTCCGTTATCGGTCCAAACGACCTGCAAAGGGCTCCAAACTTTTCCGTCTTTAGAACGTTTGAGGACCAAGTCAATGTTGCCCGTATCGGAAGCACTTTTCCGTCGTCCTTCAGCAAAAGCCAAGAAAGTTCCGTCTTGAGCCTTTATAATTGCCGGAATCCGAAAACAAGCATAACCTTCTTCTCCACTCTTATAAACATCAACTATTTCTTGCGCTTTCGTCTGAGCAGAAAACATCAGAACGAGAAACAATGGAAATAATAATCTCGACAGCTTAGTCATATTTATCTAATGAAAAGCAATTCGCGATACTTAGGCAGAGGCCACATCTGATTGTCAACCATCAATTCCAAATCATCGATATGATCACGAATCGACTCCAAATAAGGCGCAACGACATCATGATAAGCAATAGCCTTCGAACGCATATCAACGATATGATTCGATTGCTTACGTGCTTCAGTCATTTCGTCAACCATTCGTGTAACAGCTGTCACGTGACCTGCAATCTTCTTCACCAAACGACGAGGTTCTGCTGAAAGCTCTTCATACTCAGCTACAGCAAAAGTTTCTTGTAACTTAGTGATATTCTCAAGCAAATCAGATTGATATCTAAGTACAACGGGAATAATATGATTGAGAGACAAATCACCAAGCACACGTGATTCAATCTGCACTTTCTTGATATACATTTCCCATTTTACCTCATTGCGAGCCTGCAATTCCTTCTCACTTAAAACGCCAGTTTCATGAAACATCTGAATCACGCCAGGTTCAAGATAAGCGTCATATTGAAGAGGAACACTGCTCTCACAATCGAGACCGCGTTCTGCAGCCTCTTTAATCCATTCTTCACCATAACCGTTTCCGTCGAAACGAATCGGTTTGGATTCTTTGATATACGCTTGAAGCACTTTAAAAATTGCCGATTCTTTGCTTTCACCGTTTGCACGCAATTCCTCAACTTCCGAATGGAAACGATTGAGTTGCCAGGCAACAGCAGAATTGAGAGCTAAAATTGCCGAACCGCAATTGGCCGAAGAACCGAGTGCACGGAATTCGAAGCGATTGCCAGTAAAAGCAAAAGGAGAAGTTCTGTTGCGGTCAGTATTATCGAGTAAAATTTCCGGAATCTGACCGAAACCAAGATGAAGGCGTTTCTTTGCATCCACCTCGATTGCATCCTTGATCGAAGCATTTTCGAAGCGATCGAGAATATCGCTGATTTGGGTTCCAAGGAAAGAAGAAATAATAGCGGGAGGAGCTTCGTTAGCGCCAAGTCGATGTTCATTGGTTGCAGAAGCGATACTTGCTTTCAGCAATCTGTTATAACGATAAACGGCCATCAAAGTGTTCACGATGAACGTGATGAAGCGCAAGTTATCTTCACGGTTCTTGCCTGGAGAGAAAAGATTAATTCCCGTATTTGTTCCAAGCGACCAATTGCAATGTTTGCCTGAGCCATTGATTCCCTTGAAAGGCTTTTCGTGAAGTAGAACGCGGAACTTATGTTTTTGGGCAACCCGACGCATTACAGACATCAGTAACTGATTGTGGTCATTAGCCAAATTACATTCTTCATAAATCGGAGCCAATTCGAACTGGTTTGGAGCGACTTCATTATGACGCGTCTTAACCGGAATACCAAGTTTATAACATTCCATCTCCAAGTCTTTCATAAATTCTTGAACGCGTGACGGAATTGCACCGAAATAATGGTCGTCAAGCTGTTGATTCTTGGCACTTTCATGACCGAGCAACGTTCTTTCTGTCAGAGAGAGATCGGGACGAGCAGAATAAAGGTCTTCATCGACAAGAAAATATTCCTGTTCCCAACCAAGATATGTAATAACCTTATTTACATCTTCATTGAAATAACGGCAGACCTCACGACCTGCTCTGTTTACTGCTTCCAAAGAACGGATAAGCGGAGTTTTATAATCAAGTGCTTCACCAGTGTAAGCGATAAAAACCGTTGGAATACAAAGCGTATCATCAACTATAAATGCAGGTGAAGACGGATCCCATGCCGAATAGCCGCGCGCTTCGAAAGTGTTGCGCAAACCTCCGCTCGGAAAACTTGAAGCGTCAGGTTCCTGCTGAGCAAGCAACTTTCCGCTGAACTCTTCAATCATTCCTCCATTGCCGTCAAACTCCACAAAAGCATCATGCTTTTCAGCAGTTCCATCAGTTAAAGGTTGAAACCAGTGGGTATAATGTGTGACGCCTTTTTCCAAAGCCCACATTCTCATACCTGCTGCCACATGATTGGCAATTTCCCTATCGATTGGGACCTCATTGTCAATAGCATAAGTCAGAGCTTGATAAGTCTCTTTAGAGAGATATTTTTCCATCGCCTTACGATTGAAAACGTTCTCTCCAAAATATTCCGACACCTTTTGTTGAGGTACTAAAGCCGGAACAGCTTTACGATTGGATGCTCGCTCAACTGCTTTAAATCGTGAAATGGTCATATTGATTGTTTTGTATTATAAAAATCATTCGTTGTTTTTCTCTTTTGCCTTAGCTTCATCCCAAATCTTATCCATTTCAGCCAACGTCATTTCCTTGAGCGATTTCCCTTTGTCTATCGTTTGTGATTCAAGATAATTGAACCGTCGGATAAACTTATGGTTTGTTCGTTCCAAAGCATTGTCAGGATTGATTTTATAAAGACGGGCAGCATTTATCATGCTAAAGAAAAAGTCTCCGAATTCTGCTTCCATCCTGTCTGCATCCATCTTGTCAATTTCAACTTTCAGTTCATTCATCTCTTCCTGTACTTTATCCCAAACTTGAGAACGTTCCTCCCAATCAAATCCCACATTTCGCGCCTTATCCTGAATGCGATAAGCTTTGATGACAGATGGAAGTGACGAAGGAACTCCTTCAAGGACAGTCTTATTGCCGCCTTTTTCCTTCAGTTTCAATTGCTCCCAATTCTGCTCCACTTTCTGAGAAGTATCAGCATGAACATTTCCATAAATATGCGGATGGCGATATATCAGTTTCTTGCAAAGAGCATCACAGACATCAGCTATATCGAAAGCTTTTTTCTCACTGCCGATTTTCGCATAAAAAACCACATGCAACAATAAATCGCCCAATTCTTTCTTAATGTTTTCGTTGTCATTTTTCACGATGGCATCGCTGAGCTCATAAGTCTCTTCAATTGTATTGGCACGCAAGCTTTCATTTGTCTGCTTGCTGTCCCAAGGACATTTCTCACGCAAGTCGTCCATTACGTCGAGCAAGCGTCCGAAAGCCTCCATCTTTTCTTGTTTTGTTGACATTCTTATATTTTTTAGCCGTAATCACTTAGCGGCATTCTCGTTTCTATCCAAACCGTTGCGCAGGAACTTGATATACTGCTGGACATTCTCGTTGTAAGCATACGACGGACCAAGAGGTTTGCCGTTGTTATCCAATAAAATGTAATACGGTTGCGCATTCGCTCCAAACTTACTGCGTTGCAAATAACTCCATTTATCTCCTATCGTACGGAGTTTGCGGACTTTTCCATTTTCATTGATTGTGACTTCATTCTTCAGATGAGCTTTGTCATCAACAAAAAGTGTAATCAAAACATAATCGTTTTCGATAATCTGTTTGACAGTCGGGTCAGTCCAAACCGAAGCTTCCATTTTCCGGCAGTTCACACAGCCATAACCAGAGAAGTCAATCATCACAGGTTTCCCGACTTTGGCAGCATATTCCATACCAGTTTCAAAGTCATCGAAACGTGCGTGCACTTCTTTATTATAAAGGTTGAAATCCTGGGTATAAAGAGGAGGAGCAAAAGCGCTGATAGCTTTCAGCGGAGCGCCCCACAAACCCGGAATCATATAAACAGCAAAAGCCAAAGAAATGATAGACAGGAAAAGACGTGTAACAGAAACATGCTTCAAATCGCTATCATTTTTAAATTTGATTTTACCAAGCAGGTAGAAACCTAGCATTGCAAAGATGATTATCCAAAGAACAATAAATACTTCTCGGTCAAGAATTCTCCATCCGTAGGCTAAGTCTGCAACCGAGAGGAATTTCAATGCTAAAGCTAATTCGAGGAAGCCTAAAACAACTTTCACCGAATTGAGCCAACCGCCGGATTTTGGCATATTCTGCATCATATTCGGGAATATTGCAAACACGCTGAACGGAATAGCGAGAGCAAGTGCAAATCCAAACATTCCGATTGCCGGACCAATTGTCTGTCCTGTTGAAGCTGCCTGAACAAGCAATGTTCCAATGATTGGACCAGTGCAAGAGAAAGAAACCAGCACAAGCGTGAAAGCCATAAAGAAAATACTCAACACGCCAGTTGTACTATCGGCTTTCGCATCCATTTTATTTGTCCAGCTCGAAGGCAGAACCAACTCGAATGCTCCAAAGAAAGAGACAGCGAACAGAACCAATAACAGGAAAAATATGATATTAAAGATTGCATTTGTCGAAAGGTCGTTGAGCGCACTTGCTCCGAAAATACCGGTAATGAGCAGACCCATGATAAGATAAATCACAATGATTGAAAGTCCATATAAAACAGCATCGCGAATCGCTTTCTTCCGGTTTTTTGTCCGTTTGAGGAAAAAGCTGACAGTCATTGGAATCATCGGCCAAACGCATGGAGTAAGCAATGCAATTAATCCGCCGACAAAACCGGCGAGGAAAATATAGAGCCACGACATATCAGCAGCAGAAACAGTTGCATCAGAAAAGGCTTTCAACTCATTAATGACAGGCGACCATAAATCAGGTTTGTCTGTAAGCATTGATTGCGATTTTCTCACTTGGTCAGGTGTATCGCCAAGAATATCTCCAGAAGCAGCGGCTATCGATGAATCGGATGCCATCTCTGTCGAAGCAGCAGTCGTGTCGACAGGAACTGTTTCTGTTTCAGGTGCTGATGCAACATCGGCAGTTGTAGCTTTTATATTTTTCTTATCGAAAGCAAATCCCACATGGTCTGGTGGCAAACACGTTTCGTCGTTACAAGCCATATATTCCACTTCTCCGATGACTTTAAAATGTTTCGGGTCCGTTACTTTTATCTTTTGAGTAAAAGAAACCGTTCCAACGAACCAACGGATATTCATATTGAAGTTCTTATCGAAAACAGAAGTTGGCTTAATCGACGATTCGGTTTTCCCAACAAGTTCGGCACCTTTAAGGGTTAAGAAAGTAAACGCAGTCGACACTGGACCGCCGTTTGGAAGATTCTGATCATAAACGTGCCATCCTTTAGCTGCCGTAGCTGTGAAAACGATACTTTTTTCCGCTGTTCCGCTGTCATCAAGTCTGGTTTTCCACTTAACAGGATCAAGAATCTGAGCCTCAACAACGACAGCTGTCAGAACCAATAGTAAAACTGAGAAAAATTTCCGAATCATATTATACATCTATTATTTAGCAAGTGAAACAAAAGCATCTGGAATACGCGTTTCGAAACGCATCTCTTCGCCTGTGACAGGATGAATAAAGAAAAGCCGCATTGCATGAAGCATCAATCGTCCGGTCGGATCGGTTTCAGCTCCATATTTAAAATCTCCGGCAACAGGATGACCGATAGACTGCATTTGGACGCGAATCTGATTCTTACGCCCGGTTTCCAAATCAAGCTGAACCAGAGAATAGTTGCCATTACTTTGCAAAACTTTATAGCGTGTTACAGCTTCCTTGCCGCCTTCAGGTGTTACATAAACCTGCATGTGCTCATTCTCAATCAGATTGGAAACGAGCAAATCGGAATCCTTCTCAGGGCGACCTTCGACAACTGCAACGTAAGTACGTTGAGTGATAACATTATTCCAATCGTCGCGCATCTTATATTGAACATCTTGATTCTTCGCATACATCATCAGCCCGGACGTGTCTCTATCCAAACGATGGAGAACAAATATCTTATTCCGCGGATCAGTCTGTTTAACATAATCACTCAAGAAATGATACGCCGTTCGGTCTTTCGTATGTTCGTTTGCCACAGAGAGCAACCCTTCCTTTTTATTGATGACTATAATTGAATCATCTTCATAAACTATTTTGAGCAACGGATTACGCAGTTCTTTCTTTGCACGTTCATAGCTAATCAACACCTCGTCGTCAGGATTCAGAGGCTCATTAAATTGTTTTGTCATCTTTCCGTTCACGAGCACCTGTCCATGAGCGAGCAATGCTTTAACAGAAGATTTGCTTTGGTCGGAAAGGGCTGAAAAAAGGAAAGGGAGCAATGTATTTTGTTCCTTCACTACAATCTTGCGTCCTCTAGGAGCCGACGATTTTCCAGCTGATTTTGGAGTTTTATCTTTGTCTATCATATCGATTGAATAATTCGTGCAAAGATAAGGCTTTAAGAAGAATGAAGCAAGAAAACGGCCTCAAATAAGTGTCAGACACGTCTATCATTTTGTAATGTGCGCATGAACGAAATAATGAAAGGCAGCGACATCAGACAAGATAGAATGTCAGCAATCGTCTGAGAAATCTGAACGCCGGTCAATCCGTAAACATTCGGGAGAATCAGAATCACCGGAATGAAGAAAATACCGCTTCGCATGGCCGAAAGCAAAGATGCAATCCCGCTTTTGCCTATGCTTTGAAACAGCATATTGGTTGTAACTGCAATTGGCTGGAAGAAGCAAGCAATGCACTGGCAACGCAGTGCAAACGTGCCGATTTCAATTACTGCAGGATCATTTCTGAAAAGCGTGACAATCTGTTCGGAAAAGATAAATCCGAGAATGGCAAGAAGTCCGAGGAACGCCTCACATGATGTTGCTGTAAAAATCACGCCGCGACGGACACGTTTGAGAAGACCTGCACCATAGTTGAATGCCGCAACTGGTTGAAATCCTTGACCGATACCCAAACCAACCGCGAAAATAAAGAAGGAAACGCGATTGACAATGCTCATGGCCGCTACAGCAGCATCGCCATAAACGGCCGCCGCATTATTAAGCATCATCGTCGATATACTATTCAATCCCTGGCGAATCATACTCGGGAAACCGACAGAGACAATTTCGAAAATATCTCTGAAACGATGCGAAATATTTCGGAACGACAAACGGCTGGTTGTCTTTCCCGACAGAAACATATATAGCAAAATAAAGAAACTGATGATTTGAGAAATTGCCGTAGAAAGGCCTGCTCCGACGACTCCCATTCCACAGCCAAACATCAGAATCGGGTCGCCGATGATGTTGAGAACTCCGCCTGTCGCCAGCCCAATCATTGCAAGCATCGCTTTTCCCTCGTAACGCAAAATATTATTCATCACGCAACTTGCGGCCAAGAAAGGGGACGACAACAAAATAAAAAATCCGTATTGACGAGCATAAGGGAGAATTGTCGGTGTGCTACCAAGCAGATACATCAGCGGATTAAGAAAAATCATGCCGACAAGAGCGATGAACGTTCCGACTTCGATTGAAAGAGCGAAACTGGTTGAAGCGAATCGAGTTGCGCCTTCCGTATCGCGAGCACCAAGACGACGGGAAATAATACTTCCTGCACCATGACCAAACATGAATCCAAAAGCCTGGATAATCGCCATCAGTCCGAAAACGACTCCGACCGCTCCACTGGCGCTCGTTCCTATCTTACTGACGAAGTAAGTATCAACCAAATTGTAGATGCTTGTAATAAGCATACTGACAATGGTCGGAATGCCAAGGCTGATAATCAGACGTGACACAGGCGTTTCAGTCATTTTCCTGAATTGCACATCAGCCACTCGGTTATCCATGTATTATTGATGAATGAGAGATTTCCCGAAATTGTTTTCAGGAGAAAAATAATGAGAAATAGCTTCCGGAAGGAAAAAACGGATATCCTTATTGTCTTCGAGAGCTTGACGAATAAATGTTGACGAGATTTCGAACATTGGAGCATCAACAGTATGAATATTCGGATAATTGTCAGGTATGACAACATCGAATCCTTTGCGCGGATAAACAATAATACTGAATTCTTCCATCAGTTTGTCTGATTCTTTCCATCGTTTCAGCGAGGCCCAATTGTCGGCACCAAGAATAAACACAAATTCCCGGTCGGGATACAACGACTTCAAAGCGTGCAAAGTATCTATAGTATAAGCCGGCTGAGGACGATGAAATTCAAAATCGCTGACGCGGAAATGAGGATAATCTTTCACAGCCTCTTTCACTAACGAAAGACGCAAATCGTCGTCCATAAGTTGTGAAAGGTTTTTTAATGGGTTTTGCGGAGTTACGAGGAACCAAAGCGCTTCAAGTCCGCCATATTCACAAAGCCAGTTGGCTAAAGCCAGATGACCGATATGAATTGGATTGAAAGAACCGCTGAAAACACCTGTCCGTATCATGATTGAAGGAAAGACTGAACAATTCCCAAAGCTTCGTTTTCCGCTTTTCCCAAGTCGCTGTTCACAATTACGCAATCGAACTTCGGAGCGAAACTCATTTCATATTGAGCCTTAGCGATACGGCTTTCGATTACTTCAGGAGAATCTGTACCGCGTTTCTCAAGACGATGTCGAAGTTCCTCAATGCTTGGAGGTTGAATGAAAATGGAAAGCGCACGCGAACCATAGATGTTCTTGATGTTACAACCGCCGACAACGTCAACGTCGAAAACCACATTCTCGCCTTTATGTAGGATACGATCCACTTCGCTGCGCAAGGTCCCGTAAAACTTATCTTTATAGACTTCTTGATATTCAAGGAAATCTCCGTTGTCAATGCGGCGACGAAAATCTTCGGGTGTAAGAAAAAAATAATCCTCCCCATCTTTTTCTGTACCTCGAGGAGCACGGCTTGTAGCCGAAACAGAAAAACTGAGGTCAAGTCCTTGGCTTAGCAGATAATCGATAATCGTGGATTTTCCTGAGCCTGAAGGAGCGGAAAAAACTATCAGTTTGCCAGCCATATTTCTTTATAGCACGTTTAAGACCTGCTCTTTCATTTGTTCCAGTTGGTCCTTCATCTGGACAACAATTTTCTGCATTTCGGCATGATTACTCTTCGAGCCGAGCGTATTGATTTCGCGTCCCATTTCCTGAGCGATGAAACCGAGCTTTTTACCTTGCCCATGGCCATTATCCATTGTAGAGAGGAAATATTTAATATGATTGTCCAAGCGATTCTTTTCTTCATTTACATCGAGTTTCTCAATGTAGTAAATCATTTCCTGCTCGAAACGGTTTTTATCATAATCTTGACTGGCAATCTGCTCCATATTCTCTTTCAAGCGAGCTTTAATTTTCTCGACGCGCTCTTTTTCAAAAGGTTCAATAGCCTTTAATAAATCAGCGATAATCGTCACCTTTTCCGTGAAGAGTTTCTGAAGCATAGCACCTTCCTGAATACGGAAGTCGCAAAGCTTATCGATTGCTTTATTGATTGCATCCATCACGATTTGCCATTCTGATTCATCCGCCTCAACGGATTCCGTCTTAACGACGTCAGGCAATTTAAGGAGAATCTTGAACCAGTCTGTCGGAGCAGGAATATTCTGGCTAGACGAGATTTCCTTTATTCTGTTATAATAATTGGCAAGGACTGTTTCGTTGATTTGTGTAGGAACGTCTTTACCGATGTACTCAACAAATATACTGAAGTCGACTTTTCCACGTTCAAGCTTCTGCAACAAGAGATTACGAATTTCCATCTCTTTTTCTCTATAAACTGAAGGAATGCGTGTTGAGAGATCAAGCTGTTTGCTATTGAGTGCTTTAATCTCGATGGTTACCTTTTTTGAAGGAAGTTCGGCGATAACCTTACCGAAACCTGTCATTGATTGTATCATTGATATTCCAAACTTTTCGCAAAGATAGTGAAAGCTGAGTGCAGAACAAAATGAACTTGTTCATTTTTTATGCTACATCATATCGAATTCTATCTTCGGTTCTTCGAAGCAAAGATAAGACTTTAAGTTGACATCCGATAGATTATTTGTACTTTTGCAACGATTAAACGATTATATGTCATGTCAACCATATTAAATATAGAGACTTCTACCGATTATTGCTCCGTTGCAATATCTCAAGGCGAAGCAATTACTTTTTCAATAGGTGCTCCCAGCACGACATCTCATGCCGCAATCATCGGCCTTTACATTGAAGAAGCGCTTAAACAATGCAGAAATATTGATGCAGTTGCAGTCAGCAGTGGTCCAGGTTCTTACACCGGGCTTCGCATTGGAGCTTCCATTTCAAAAGGATTGTGTTTCGGACTTGGCGTTCCGCTGATCGCCATTCGGACATTGGAACTTATGGCTCATGCCGCCATAAAAAAACAATTGTCGCCAGATGCGCTCTATTGCCCGATGATTGACGCCAGAAGAATGGAAGTTTTCTCTGAGCTTTTCGACAGCTCGCTCAATCATGTCCGCGAAACGCAAGCCGACATTGTCACAGCCGAAACCTATCTCGAATATCTTGACAAAAAAACGGTCCTGTTTTTCGGCAATGGAATGCCGAAATGCAAGACCGTCTTAAATCATCCGAATGCCCATTTCATTGAAGACATTCACCCGTGGGCTTCTGAAATGGCTTCTCTCTCAGCTGCTGCTTTTGAAAAGAAGCAATTCGAGAACACTGCATATTTTGAACCCTATTATTTCAAGGAATATCACGCAGTTATAAGCCGCAATAAAGTGCTTGGCCGCTGATTAGATTACAGCCATTGTTTCATAAAACCGTCCATTTCATCTGCATGTTCTTCAAGACTTTGCAGATGTTTGAACTGTGCACGTGTACGAACGAGATTGTGTTCAGGATAAGCTATCTTATAATATGTATCGCCGTTAATATAGTCTGTCAGGAACCGGACTGTCTGCATATAAGTAAGCAGACGACCGCCGTATGGCAGCATTTCGGTTTCAGTCTTTGAAAGGAAAGCCTTTGCCTTTTCCATGTAACCGCGAGTGTAGGCATAGAAAATATCCAAGTTGACATATACATTGTCCAGATTCTTGTCATCTTCAGCGCCATGATTTCCTGCTGTGCGGATGAAATCACCGATGTCAGACAACACAAAGCCAGGCATTACTGTATCAAGGTCAATGACGCAAAGGACCTTGCCCGATTCGTCGAAAAGAATATTGTTGACCTTCGTATCGCAGTGGTTTGTACGTTTTTTCAGTTTTCCTTCCTTATACAGTACTTCCTGAATGCACATCGCATCGGCACGCTTTTCAATCTCAGCAATCAAATCCTTAACATCTTTGACGCGTCCGACCGGATCTGCAGAGATTGCATCGTGGAACTGCTGCAAACGGAAAGGCATGTTGTGGAAGTTCGGAATTGTTTCGCCCAAAGTTCCTTCCGGAATATCGGAAAGCATAGTTTGGAAGTCGCCGAAAGCTTTGCCTGCCTCAAAAGAAAGTTCAGGTGTAACTTCTTCAAAACTCTGGCTACGAGGAATAAGCAGACTTACACGCCAATAACTCTCGCCGTCGAAATAATAAGTCTTGCCTGTGTCGGCCGGAAAGAAATGCAGAACTTTACGGTCAATATCCGATTCTCCAGCAGCAATCAGTTTTTCACGGATATGTTGAGTAACAATCTCAATATTATGCTGCAACATCTCCACATTTGTAAAGATGAGATGATTAATGCGTTGAAGCACAAATTTCGCTTCACCTTTGTCCGTTGTCACTTTCAATGTGTCATTGATATGACCATTACCAAAAGGCACTGCCGACACGACTTTGTCTCCCAATTTGAAATGGGAAAGTATTTCCAAAAATTGTTCCTGTGTTTTTGCCATAACTTATATTGAATTATGTGGCAAATATAGTGAAATTCCTCACAAAACAAAAAAAGGTTGTCAAACGACAACCTCCTTTTTACATAAAGCCTGTTCAGCTTATTTCTTTTTGCTGCGATCTCCGTAACGGCTGAGGAATTTATCAACACGGCCGGCTGTATCGACAAGTTTAGATTTGCCGGTGTAGAACGGATGAGATGAACTTGAGATTTCGACCTTTACCAACGGATATGTAACACCGTCAATATCAATGGTCTCTTTTGTTGCAATTGTCGAACGTGTGATGAACGTATCATCATTCGACATGTCCTTGAATACGACAGGACGATAGTTTTCAGGATGGATTCCTTGTTTCATTATACTTATCTATTTATTATTTATTTCTATATGTTATTGCCGAATATGGATTTCGGGCTGCAAATTTAGTTATTCGCCTTGAACTGACAAAAAAAATCCGATAATTTTTTCTTTGATATTCTCTTTTGCATTATTTTATATGTTAAAATCCGAATAGATAATTATCTTTGCAGAAAAATTTTAGATTCACTTATTAATTAATTTATCTATGGTAAGTTTTAAGACAATAGGTTTGGTAAACACAAGAGAGATGTTTGCTAAAGCCGTTAAAGGCGGATATGCAATTCCTGCTTTCAACTTCAATAACATGGAACAATTGCAGGCTATCATCATGGCTGCTGTTGAAACAAAGTCACCGGTTATTCTCCAGGTTTCGAAAGGCGCACGTCAATATGCAAATCAGACGTTGCTTCGTTACATGGCTGAAGGTGCTGTCCAATATGCAAAAGAACTTGGTTGCGAACATCCGCAAATCGTGCTTCATCTCGATCATGGCGACACATTTGAACTCTGCAAGAGCTGTGTTGACATGGGCTTTTCTTCTGTCATGATTGACGGTTCAAGCAAACCTTACGACGAAAATGTCGCTCTGACAAAACAAGTCGTTGAATATGCTCATCAATTCGATGTTACAGTTGAAGGTGAATTAGGCGTTCTTGCCGGCGTTGAAGACGAAGTAAAAGCTGAGCATCATACTTACACACGTCCGGAAGAAGTTCAGGACTTTGTGAGCAAGACTGGCGTTGACAGTTTGGCTATTTCAATTGGCACAAGCCACGGCGCATACAAGTTCAAACCGGAACAATGCACACGTAATGCAGAAGGTCGCCTCGTTCCTCCTCCATTGGCATTTGATGTACTGAAAGGCTGCGAAGAAAAACTTCCTGGTTTCCCAATCGTTCTCCACGGTTCATCATCTGTTCCACAGGACCTCGTTGACATTATCAACACTCACGGAGGTAAATTGCCAGATGCTATCGGCATTCCTGAAGACCAACTTCGCGAAGCTGCAAAGAGCGCTGTTTGCAAGATTAACATCGACTCAGACAGCCGTTTGGCTATGACAGCCGCTATCCGCAAAGTATTTGTTGAAAAACCAGGCGAATTCGATCCTCGCAAATATCTGGGTCCGGCTCGCGATTCAATGAAAGCTTTGTATGAGCACAAGATTATGGATGTTCTCGGTTCAAACGATAAACTTTAACAGAGAAATTCGACAATATTGACAGCACGGATGAAAGAGGATATTCGTTATCCCTTCATCCGTGTTCTCTTTATAAAAACATATCAATGAAAAAAATAATAGTATTGGCAATCGCCATTTGCAGTATGCTCGGCGTTTCATCTTATTCGGAAGCGCAATCTATCACAGACATTTTAAATGCTCTCGGCAATAAGGTTTCCTCCCTGACAGGAAAAGATTCATTGACAATGAAATCATTGGTGGGAACTTGGATTTATCAAGAGCCAGCCATGAAACTTCAGAGCAACAATGTATTGAAAGATGTTGCGGGCACCGTCGCCATTGCATCAGCAAAAAGCAAACTGATAGCCTATTATCAGAAGGTTGGAATCGTTGCCGGCTCACTCAATTACGTTTTCAAAACCGACAGTTCTTTTTCGAATAAGATTCGGAGAATGAATTTCGTCGGAAACTATACAGTCAACATGTCCAAAAAACAGGTTGTTCTCCACTACTCCATTGGAGGCGTGTTGAATTACTCCACTTTGACAGGCTGGGTCGATTACTCCGGCAATTCAATGAGTCTGCTCTTTGACGGAAAGAAACTTCTGAAATTCTTATCTCTCGTTTCGTCCGTTTCAAACAACAGCACATTGAAAGTTCTAAATGAATTGGCAAAGCAGTACGACGGACTGTTGATAGGTTTCCAACTTAAAAAATAAAGATGTGTCGACGACAAACAGATACTTTATCTATTTATCATACGACGGGACAAATTACTGCGGCTGGCAGATTCAACCCAACGGCATTTCGGTTCAGGAAAGCATAGAAAAAGCTTTGTCGGTACTCTACAGCAACGATATTTCAATAACTGGAGCTGGAAGAACTGATGCAGGCGTTCATGCGAAACTGATGGTTGCGCATTTCGATGCTCCGGAACCTGTTGCTGACTTGCCCCAACTCGTATATAAACTGAATTGTCTGCTGCCAAAAGACATTGTCGTCAGCGACGTCAAAGCTGTCAGCGAAACCGCTCATGCACGTTTCAGTGCGATTTCCCGCACGTATCAATATTTCATGGCAACCGCGATAACACCATTCAATCGCAATTTTGTCTGGCGTTACCGAGGCGACCTTGATTACAAACTGATGAACCGCCTTTGTCCCGTGCTGAAAGAATACACCGATTTCACCAGTTTCAGCAAATTACATACAGACACCAAAACCAACAACTGCCGCATCATGAATGCAGAATGGACAATCGAGGATGATGTTCACGTCTTCACAATCCAAGCCGACCGATTCCTCAGAAATATGGTCCGCGCGATTGTCGGCACGTTCGTAGAAGTCGGACGCGGAAAAATCGACGAAGCCAGCTTCAGAAGAATTATCGAAGCCAAAGACCGCTGTCAGGCAGGAAGCTCGATTCCTGCAAAAGGCCTGTTTTTGACAGACATAGTTTACCCAGAAAATATTTTTCTCTGATATTCTCAGCTCTATAACAGGTTTTTTCTTTTAAAAACATAATCGCAGGTTGCAGATTAGAGGTTTCCATCCGAAAAAATGATTTCTTCACCTGCAGATTAGACATTTCCACCTGAGAAAATGATTTCTTCATCTGCAGATTAGAGTTTTCCACTCGAGAAAATGATTTCTTCATCTGCAGATTAGAGTTTTCCACTCGAGAAAATGATTTCTTCATCTGCAGATTAGAGTTTTTCACCTGCGGACCTCTAATCTGCATGCTCAGAAAGTAATTTTATCTTATTGCTCTTCGTTCCACACTTGAAGATCATAGAAAAAAAGAATTTAGCTCCTCTTGTTCAACAGAGAATATATTATTGTTCGTATAGACGTGTCTTGCTATTGAAGCCGTAACGGATTTTTATTTCAGTCGGGATATAACGGAAGTCTCTAGCTCTCAAAACATCCAAGACGTTTTCATTCGGATGAGCCATCATATAAAGCGTAACTTTCTCCACTTTGCTTATCAACAGCTTCTCATTCCACAAATCGATAAGTGACCGCAATGGTAAAGAAACATTCTTGTCTCTTCTGCGCAAACCTGTACGGATAATATGATATACACAACCGCTTTCAGAATTGTCGCGTTGACAAAGTGCTTGAGGCGAATGCAAATCGTTGAGCTGATTCATCACGGCAATCTTATCGTTCACCTTGTCGTGTTCTTCAATGGCTTTGACAACAAGGTCTCTAACTCTTGACTGACTCCACGATTCGACTCCATTGACTAAAGCAGCTTGAATTGTACAGCACAAAGCAAAACTATTACTATCAGAGAGACAAACATCAATACCACCCAATCCCTTCTTATGACAATAAATCTGTCCGAATCTGTTCGACTGCAATTTCCAAATCTCTTCATCTGTTTTCGGATCCAACACGCAATGCATGTTCGCGTCGATGAAAGGTCTCGGAGCCATTCTATTAACATAGAAAACCTCCACTTCTTTCGGAATGACAGTCAGATAGTCTCCTATCTTAAGTTCACAATTTCGTAATAACTCTTCATTGATTTGTTGCAGTAATGTTGTAGGATTGTCTTTTACCGTCAATAATTCCTGCACTAAATTCTTCAGCTTTTCCATGTTGTTTCCTTTCATTTGAATATTAATTTCGACAGTAAAATTACTCAAAAAAAGTATGTTTCCGAACTCATCTAAAAGCCTACCTGGAATAGAAAAAGAAGATTAAAATACACTATTTCAATATTTTAGACAATTATAAATATTGTTAAATTTGAATGTCGTTTTTACCTTACCTCTTGTATAATTATAAGGGAATTGCACTTCATAAGGCTCAAGCAAATGAACAGTTCAAAATTGATAATAATGCATACTTACAAGAAATAATATACAGAGATTTATTATAACTTTTTTTGTGCTTTAAATACTCTTCATGTACGAATATCGTATTATTTTTGTGCACTTAAAAACAGACCATAATCTGTTTATTTGTTTTTGCGCCTAAGATGATTCAGAGTATTACAAATATTGTCCGTTGGTTCTCATCACAGAAACACATCTATTTTCTATTGGGAATATTGTTTATCATCCCCAATATTGTTCTGTTTGTAACTGACCCTAAACCAATTGTCGTAGGCATCGCATCACTGATACTTCCATTATCTTTGTGGTATGGTTTGATGCTAATCACACGTAAACCGGGAGTTATTGCACTCTGTCTGCTTCCTATTATCATTTTGAACGGCGGACAAATCGTTCTTTTGGATTTATTTGGACAATCAGTGATAGCTGTCGATATGTATCTGAATCTCATCAGTTCCGATGCTTCAGAAGCCAGCGAACTGCTTGCAAACATCGCGCTCATCATCGGTTGCGTGTTGCTACTTTACGTTGTACCGACGATTTGGCTCGCCATTCATTCAGTCCGTCTTAAAGAAGCTCTTTCCAATTCGTTCCGCAAGAAATCGGCACTGTCGATTTTTATAATTGTTCTTCTGGTTTGTATTTTTGCGCCTCTGCAGGATTACAACTTCTCTTGGAAAAACGACATTTATCCAGTCAATGCACTTTACAACCTCCATTTTGCCATTCATAAAGCGGCAAAAAATGAGAAATATCCTATAACTTCTGCCGATTTCAAATTTCACTCCAAGAGAACAGACACTGCCAATGGGAAACGCGAAATTTATGTTCTTGTTGTCGGTGAAACTTCACGGGCGATGGAATGGAGCCTTTACGGATACAGAAAAGAAACGACTCCTTGTCTGGAGAAAGTTGACGGACTTGTCCATTTCAGAGATGTTATAACACAGTCGAACAACACTCAAAAAAGCGTGCCAATCATTCTTTCAGCTGCATGTGCTGAAAACTATGGCATCATCTACGATGAGAAAAGTATCGTTTCCGCCTTTAAAGAAGCCGGATTTCACACGCTCGTGATTGCCAATCAGAAACTTACAACACTGATGATTTATTCGTTCTATCACGAAGCCGATAAGTTTATCGATTTAAGCAAATTCCATTCCGGCTCCTATCTGACATCTCTTTACGATGGAGCGCTGCTTCCTTACCTGAAAAAGGAAATAGATAATACGCCTGGAAATATGTTCATTGTGATTCATACTTATGGCTCACATTTCAAATATTGCGATCGTTATCCTAAGAATTTCCGAATATTTATGCCCGACAAATTTGAAGGAATCAGCGTTGCCTATAAAAAACGAATGCGCAATGCCTACGACAATTCGATTCGTTATACAGATTATGTGCTCAGTCAAATAATAAACATGCTCGACCAGACAGGTTCATGTTCCACAATGCTTTATCTAAGCGACCACGGAGAGGACATTTTCGACGACGCACGCGAACGATATCTGCATGCTTCACCTGTTCCAACTTATTATCAACTGCACATTCCTTATATCATCTGGTTTTCGAAATCGTATCGGCAAACATTCCCCGATAAATTCGACGAAGCTTTAGACCATCAGGCCTTTCCTGTAAGCACGAACAGCGTGTTCCACACAATATTGGATATCGCCAACGTGAAAACGGACAAATCAATCCCTTCGTTATCACTGACTAACAGGGCTTTCAGAGTTGCCGACCGCATGTACTTGGACGACCACGACGAACCGATTCCTTTCTGGAAAGTTGGCTTGAAAAAAGAAGATTTCTCCATGATGGACAAATGGAAAATCGAATACGATAAAGAATAACTGCCTTTTTCGTAAGCGAAAACTTGATTATACAAAGGAGGGAATCTTATTCTCTAAATAATCGAATCATTTACTATCGGGATTCAATACATCGATGAATCTTCTTAACATTTTTAGGCTTGACAATCAGCGGAACGTCTTCAATCACTACATTACTCGTATCTAGTCCAAAAGCTTTTGAGACACTCGTTTCGAGGAAACTTAATACATTATAGAGATTCATTATAAAGTTATCTCGTATAGTGAACAAATTCTCATAAGAATAGATTCGATTTATAATTACGAATCTGAAATCGCCCTGAATATTACTCTTACGTAAAGAAGCATAGCAACTTGTCAAATCGAATTCTTTGCTTCTGACCAAATCTTCAATTATTTGTCGAAAATATAGATTGATATATGGTTGAACTCTAAAGCCCAAACGAAGATTAATCTTATACAATACGTTCGGTATCAATTGATCAAATGTATATTCAAGCATGGATGGGTCATCATGATAATCTACATGAAGCAACCAATAATGGTCCGCTCTCTTTGGTTGCTTATTGATTATCGAATAAATGATCTTCGTCTCTATTTCATCTTTAAAATCAGCCTTGCTCAAATACACTAGATTAGTCGCATACTTCGGGATGCTTTCATCCTGCCTTATATCTGAAATGATATTATAATAAGGCTTTATCTTTGTAAACTGCATGTGATTGTTACGGATGATTCGAGCGTTGTACCAAACATACATGACAATTGCAATTAATCCGGCAATTAAGATGATAACCCAACCGCCATGAGCAAACTTAAACATGTTTGCAACAAGAAAAATGGATTCGATGGCCACAAAGAAAAGAACAAACGGCAGAACCAATGCCCAATGTACTTGTTTGAAATATAAGTACAAGCCAAGCAACAATGTTGTCATCAACATAGTTATTGTGATCGACAGACCATAAGCTGCTTCCATGTTTCCAGAATTCTGGAAAAACAGGATAACGCACACACAAAGGACAAACAAAGAACCGTTCACAAAAGGAATATAAAGTTGTCCCTTTACGTCAGTTGGATATTTTATCTTCTGTCGAGGCCAGAAATTCAAGTTCATCGCTTCGCTGAAGACAGTAAACGAACCGCTGATTAATGCCTGACTAGCAATAATTGCAGCTATAGTGGCCATAACGACTCCACCTATCAAGAACTTTTGTGGCATTATTGCGTAAAAAGGATTGACGTTTTCAGATAAATCATTGCTGTTGATGATTATCCAAGCTCCTTGCCCAAGATAATTCAGAATAAGCGTCACTTTCACAAAAATCCAACTGATACGAATATTGTTAATGCCACAATGTCCCAAATCCGAATATAAAGCCTCAGCGCCTGTTGTACAGAGGAAAACCGCACCAAGGATTAAAAACCAGTTAGGATTGCTTATTAATAGATTAATAGCATAATATGGATTAAAAGCTTTCAGGATTGGGAAGAAGTGCCCTATTTGCAGCAATCCGAGAATACCAATCATCGAAAACCAAACGAACATCATCGGTCCAAACATCTTTCCAATGGCCTTCGTACCAAATTGCTGGATGAAAAACAAGACAGAAATAATAGCAATGCTTATTGGCACAACTGGTGTTGCAGGTTCAAGCCCTTGCAATCCTTCAATTGCAGAAACGACTGTGATAGAAGGAGTGATAACTCCATCAGCAATCAACGTGCTTGCACCGATGATTGGAATAATATACAAGCACCATTTTTTATGTTTTCTTATCAATGCATACAAGGCAAGGATTCCTCCTTCACCTTTATTATCTGCTCTGAGAGCAATAATCACATATTTTACAGTCGTTTGTAAAGTTAAAGTCCATATTATACACGATACTGCTCCCAAGACATAATCCGTAGTGGCAATCCCATGGCTTGCTCCCAAAATCGCTTTCATGACATATAAAGGAGAAGTCCCGATATCACCGAAAACGATACCCAATGTAACCACTAATCCTACAAAGCTAATCTTTGTGAGCCTCTTCATTTTACATCGTATTTGACTAACCTATTTTATGCAAAACAGCGCCAAAGTTATTTCTATTTCAAATACATCCATAAGAAAAAATGTTAAAATTCTGTTACAATTGCTCATAAACCAAAAATCTCTTCAGAATGAAGGTTCTCCCATTTATTTTATGTTACTTTGCTCCAAATTGAAACGAAAATGAAACGACTGTTTATCACTTTATTGATATTTGTATTCGCAACAGGCATCAAAGCGCAGACTATAGAAAGCATCTTTACTTCCATGCCGGACCAGATTATTCCTCAACTTGAGACTGAATGGAGAAAAGATCTCATCGACGTTTATAAATCAGGGAAAGAAGCTCGGCTGAAGAACACAATGAATGGTTTTTCAACACTTGAGAAGTTAACCGCCGACTATGTGAAGGTGAAAGTAACTGACCGCAGTTACATTGAGATGAAACTCCTTCCGCTTGTCAATAATACAAAAGTCATCTGTGTGATTTCAACTTTTTACGGTCCTGCTCCCGATAGCAATGTCTCTTTCTATAGCTCAGACTGGAAGCTATTGAATTCCAAAGACATTTTCACTCCGGTTTCAGCCGAATGGTTCATCAAAGATGATGTTGACAAAAACAGCATCAAGTTTATGGAAGCGAGCTCCAACTTGGACATCAATCTATTTTTCTATGCATTAAGTCCCGACGACCAAACGCTCACAGAAACTTATTCGACGCCTGCTTACTTGAGCAAAGAAGTTCGCGATAAAGTTATGCCATACTTGAAAGGTTCCAAAGTTTACACTTGGAAACAATCGCATTTCGAATAAAATTCACCCAACATAAAAGAGCCGGCAGAACATCTGTTCCGTCGGCTCTTGTTTTTTATCTGCAATTATTCCCACTCAATTGTCGCGGGCGGTTTGGAGCTGATGTCATAAACTACGCGATTGACGCCTTTGACCTTGTTGATGATTTCATTCGAAACCTTTGCAAGAAAATCATAAGGAAGCTGAGCCCAATCCGCAGTCATCGCATCCATTGAAGTCACTGCACGCAAAGCGACGACATATTCGTAAGTGCGGAAATCACCCATCACACCAACAGAACGAATCGGCAACAGAATTGCTCCTGCTTGCCAAATCTTGTCGTACAAACCCCATTCGTGCAACATAGATATATAAATATCATCGGCATCTTGCAGGATGCGAACTTTCTCTTCTGTAATCTCGCCAAGAATACGAATGCCAAGTCCAGGACCTGGGAACGGATGACGACGAATAAGATGTTCAGGCATTCCAAGCTCGTGACCGACACGACGAACTTCGTCCTTAAACAACGAACGCAACGGTTCTACAAGCTTCAGATTCATATCCTTTGGCAAACCGCCGACATTGTGATGACTTTTAATGGTTTGTCCTGTGATTGACAAAGATTCGATTACATCGGGATAAATTGTTCCTTGACCGAGCCAACGAATGCCTTGCATTTTTTGCGCTTCTTCATTGAAAACATCGATAAAACCTTTCCCGATGATTTTCCGTTTTTTCTCTGGTTCAGAAACTCCAACCAATTCGCTATAGAATTTGTCCTTTGCATTGACACCAATGACATTCAATCCCATATCTTCATAAGCCTTGAGCACTTTTGAGAACTCATTCTTGCGAAGCAGGCCATGATCGACAAAAACGCAAGTCAGATTTTTGCCAATTGCCCTATGAAGCAGCACTGCAGTTACCGAAGAATCGACACCTCCGGAAAGAGCGAGAATAACTTTATCGTCGCCCAACTTTGTCTTCAACTCCTTGACTGTCGATTCAATGAACGAAGCCGGAGTCCAATCTTTAGAACAACCACAAATATTCAGGAAGTTATCCAGAATCTTCATTCCGTCAGTTGTATGGAAAACTTCAGGATGGAATTGAACGCCCCAAGTTTTCTCACCCTCGATATGATAAGAAGCGACTTTCACATCGTTAGTGCTTGCGATAACCTTAAAGTTTTCAGGTAAACGAGTAATGGAATCGCCGTGCGACATCCAAATCTGAGAACCTGTTTTCAGTCCTTGGAGCAAAGGATCTCCGTCTTGAATGTGGGAAAGATTTGCACGTCCGTATTCACGAGTCCCTGCAGCTTCTACTGTTCCTCCAGCCGAATAAGCCATTAATTGCGCACCGTAACAAATGCCGAGCACGGGATATTTTCCTCTCAAAATCGAAAGGTCCGTATGAAAAGCATCTTCGTCATAGACAGAATATGGTCCGCCGGAAAGAATTACTCCTTTGACACCCGAATCATCTGCAGGAAATTTATTGTATGGAAAGATTTCACAATACTGATTCAACTCACGGACACGTCTTCCGATAAGCTGAGTCGTTTGTGAACCGAAATCCAAGATAATGATTTTCTCGTACATATTATAAAATGTTTGTTATTTAAACTGTTTGAAAACCTTGCCCAGCATACTGATGATGTCAGAGGCAATCATACTTTCTTCAGAATGAAAAGAAGCTGCCAAATCACCTGCAGTCGCATGGACAAAAACTCCGGCGATTGCTGCAGTTTCAGGTTCGTAACCTTGAGCGAGCAATCCAAGAAGAACTCCAGTCAGAACATCTCCGCTTCCTGCAGTCGCCATTCCCGGATTTCCGCAATTATTAAAGAGAACCTTTCCTGTAGGAACACATACTGCTGTATATGCACCTTTCAAAACGACTGTCACTTGATATTTGGCAGCGAATTGAGAGGCATCGTAAAGACGTTCATACGAATCATTATGTTCTTTCGTCAATCTGTCAAACTCTTTCGGATGAGGCGTAAGAATACTTCTTTTAGGAATCAAATCTAACAGAGTTTTGTTCGCTGCCATCAGATTAAGTGCATCTGCGTCTAACACGACCGGTTTCCCGACTGTTTCCAGCAAACGTTCCAAGGCTGTGCCGGTTTCAAGACGTTGGCCAATTCCCGGTCCTACAGCAACTGCTGTATAAGTGGAGAGATTTGGGATTATAGAAAAAAACTCGCTGTTTTTATCAAGACTGAGCATCGCTTCAGGAAAGGCTGTCTGAAGAATCTGTTCTCCACATTGAGGAACATGAACAGTCAGCAATCCTGCCCCACTTCTCAAACAAGCTCTTGCAGACATTACAGCTGCACCCATTTTACAACGGCTTCCTGCAATCAGAAGAGCGTGCCCGAATATTCCTTTATGAGCGAAACGGTCTCGAGGGAAAAAGACATCAGCTACATCAGTTTCTCCAATCAATAGATACTTTGAATCCGTCTGTTTAACTATATCTGGATGAGTTCCGATATCAAGGACTTTCCATTCGCCAACGTAAGGCTCGTTCTCCGGAAAAAGAAAAGCAAGTTTTGGAAAACCGAATGTCAGTGTCAAATCGGCCTTTACGACACATTCCATCTTGTTGTTCCGGTTGTCCTCGCCAAACAAACCCGATGGAATATCGATGGCGACAACTTCCGCCTTTTCATTATTTATATAATCGGCCATCGCTGCATAACCTTTTTCAAGCGGGCGGTTAAGACCTGAACCAAAAAGTCCGTCAATCACAACGTCTTGTGCTGTCAACTTGGGCGGATCAAATTCTTCGACAACTTCAGTAAAAACGACATTACGCAAAACCAGCAAACGATCGCGGTTTATCGCACAATCCGTTGACAAATGGTTCTGAGGATTGATGAGATAGGTTTCCACACTATAATCGTCCTCGACAAGCATTCTTGCAATGGCTAATGCGTCTGCGCCATTATTTCCGGGACCTGAGAAAATGATTACATGATGCTGTTTGTTATAACGGTGGACAAACTCTTGAACGAACATAATTGCAGCACGTTCAACAAAATCGATGGAACTAATCGGCTCATTTGTGATTGTATATTGGTCAAGTTCCTTGATTTTTTCAGTTGCAAATATCTTAATCATATTTTGGAAAAATATTTATTTGAGCGGACAAATCTACACAGAATATTTGAAATTGACCAATTGAAAAGATATTAAGTTGTATATTTGCATTTGTTTTAAAGTTCACAGCACATGGATAGAATAAGTTTAAACGGCAAGAATTTTGAATTGTTCATACCTGAAGAGGAAATAAAGAACGCAATTGCAGATGTTGCGCAACAAATCATTCCCGATGTGAGAGGGAAAGACCCTCTATTTGTCGGTATTCTTAATGGCGCTTTTATGTTCACTGCTGAACTGATGGGACAGATTGAAGAACCTTATGAAATCACTTTCGCTCGATATTCTTCATACTCCGGCACTTCCTCAACAGGAAAAATTCGTGAGGTCATGCCAATTCAAGTTGATTTCCATGGACGGAATCTGGTTTTGATAGAAGATATTGTCGACACCGGCTTTACTATGCAATATGTTATGGCAAAACTTAGAAACGAAGGTGCCGCAAGTGTTAGATTGGCAACTATGCTCTTTAAACCCGATTCATTGAAATGTGATTTAAAACCTGATTATATCGGAATAAAAATCCCAAGTACATTCATTGTCGGTCATGGACTTGATTTTGACGGAAAAGGCCGTGCTTATAAAGACATCTACAAACTGATTGAAGAATGATTATTTGAAAATATAAACTTAATAATATGCTTAACATTGTAATATTTGGAGCTCCAGGCTCAGGTAAAGGAACACAAAGTGAATTAATCATCAAAGAATATGGTCTCGACCATATCTCTACAGGTGATGTACTACGCAGCGAGATTAAAGAAAACACAGCCTTAGGTAAGGTAGCAAAAGATTATATCGATAAAGGGCAGTTGGTCCCGGATGAACTGATTGTCAATATGCTGGCCAGCGTTTTGGATAAATTGAAAAATTCCAGAGGCGTCATCTTTGATGGTTTTCCGCGTACAATTCCTCAGGCTGAATCTTTAAAGAAAATGCTCAACGAACGCGGTACCGATGTTACGGTTATGCTCGATCTTCATGTTAATGAAGAAGAACTGATTCATCGCCTAATTGAACGAGGCAAAATCTCAGGACGTTCCGACGACAATTTAGAAACAATCAAATCACGGTTGGAAGTTTATCATACACAAACAGCCCCTTTGGCGGAATTCTACAAGAAGGAAGGCAGCCATGTGACCATCGACGGAATGGGTACGATTGAAGAAATCTTCGAACGTATCATGAAGGCTATCGATGATTTAAAGAAATAGACAAATTATGCCGCAATCAAACTTCATTGACTCAGTAAGAATTTTTTGCCGCTCCGGAAAAGGCGGCCATGGTTCCGCTCATTTCCGTCGTGCAAAATATATCCCAAAAGGAGGGCCTGACGGTGGCGACGGTGGTCGTGGCGGTAGTATTTTCCTTCACGCGAACCGCAACTATTGGACTCTTCTCCACTTGAAATATGAACGCCATGTTTTAGCTACAGATGGCGCTCCAGGCGGAGCTAAAGGGAGTTCAGGCAGAAGCGGAGAAGACAAAATCATTGAAGTCCCATGCGGAACAGTTGTCTACGACGGCACGACAGGAGAATACATCTGCGACGTGACAGAAAATAACCAGCAGGTTCTTCTCCTCAAAGGTGGAAAAGGAGGCGAAGGGAATTGCCATTTCAAGACTTCGACAAACCAAGCTCCAAGATATTCACAACCTGGTGAACCGGCACAAGAGCGTATTATTCAACTTGAGCTCAAATTGTTGGCCGACGTAGGATTGGTAGGATTTCCTAATGCTGGCAAATCGACACTTCTCGCCTCAATTTCAGCGGCCAAACCTAAGATTGCGGATTATCCATTCACGACTCTTGAACCGAACTTGGGAATAGTTGGCTATCGAGGCAATCGCTCTTTTGTCATGGCAGATATTCCGGGAATTATTGAAGGCGCAAGCGAAGGCAAAGGCCTTGGACTTCAATTTCTCCGACATATCGAAAGAAATTCTCTGCTACTATTTATGGTCTCGGCAGATTCTGAAGACATAAAAAAAGCCTACGACATTTTACTGGAAGAACTTACGAAATACAATCCTGGTCTTATCTCAAAACGGCGCGTACTTGCCATCACCAAGTGCGACTTGATTGACGATGCGACACGCGACAAGATTGTTAAACAACTTCCGGATGAAATTCCTCATGTCCTGATTTCTTCCATTACAGGTTTCGGACTACAAGAATTAAAAGATGTTCTTTGGCGGGAATTGTCTGAAAACGATTTTCAAGACGATGAACAAATAGTCCATAAAGATTTGGACATAACCAAACTCGCTGATGCAAACGGGAGACTTGTCGTTCCGACAACTGATGATGACTTATCAAACGACGGAGACATTGAAGAGATAGACTTCGATTAATTCATCAGTAATGATACAAGTACATATATCCGAACAAGTAGCTAATTTGTGTTCGAATCTTCATCTTTTTGTGATTGAGTGCGATGTTAATAATACCGCATCCGACGAAATGCTCTGGAAAGAAATCGACAAAGAGACAGAATATGTCAGAGCAACCATGAAGTTGGATGAAATAAGTCATTGGAATCCTATCCATGCCAATAGATTGGCTTATAAAGCGCTTGGAAAAGACCCTAATCGCTATCGGCCTTCGGCAGAAGCCCTTCGTCGACGTATTTTGAGAGAATTACCACTCTATAAAATAGATACGTTGGTCGACATTATCAACCTCGTTTCCATTAGAAGCGGCTACTCTATCGGAGGATTTGATGTCAATAAAATCTCCGGGAAAAATTTGACATTAGGCGTTGGTCAAGATGGAGAGGTTTATCATGGCATCGGACGCGGCATTCTGAATATCTCAGGACTGCCGGTCTATCGAGATGAAATTGGCGGAATTGGCACTCCAACCAGCGACGAAGAACGCACAAAAATAGACATGGATACCAATCGCCTGCTTATGATTATTAATGGCTATTCCGGTCTTGAAGGGCTGAATGAAGCCGGTACATTTGCAATTGAACTGCTAAAACGTTATGTTAAAGCAGAAAACTTGAATGCAAAGGTATATGATGCAGCAAACAAAGTTGAAGAAATATTGTTGAGCTGTTAATTTAGCCGTTCAAATGACAACAAACGTTTATTTTATGCTGAAAAACATGTTTTTCCTTGTTCAAAAGAATTAAATGACTTAACTTTGCAGCGATTTAAGTTATTAAAATAAATAAGATTATGATTGAGACAATAGGAAACAATGCCGGTCTTGTTTGGAATGCATTAAACGAAAGCGGCAAAATGAGTACAAAAGAGCTGAAAAAGGCCACCAAAATTAAAGCTGAAAAAGACTTATATGCTGCTTTAGGTTGGTTAGCTAAAGAGGGCAAATTGGTATTTACAGAAGAAGGCGCTGAACTTTATGTTGAGTTAGCATAAACGCAAACTCAAATCCTTTTTGCGAAGGCTGTTCAGATTATTTGAACGGCCTTTTTTGTTTTTTGGCGTCATATTAAAAAAAACCACATTTCTTATTGCAATTCTCATTTTATAAGTTTACTTTTGTCAACAATTTGGTGGAAAATGATTGATGATCAAAAGGAAATACTGGATGTTTTTAAAGTCCGAATTCATGATCTTATGAAGTTATGCGATGAGCAGAAGTCTCAGATCAAGGATTTGAAAGCTGATATTCAGCTGAAAGAAGGGCAACTGAAACAGTCGCATAGCCGGATCGAGGAATTGTCTGCCAGATGCAATGACATCGTGACTGCGCGTGTAGTTTCAGCTAATGAAAGCGAGATTAAAAGCGCTCGAAACCGATTGTCAGCGCTTGTGCGGGAAGTAGATAAGTGCATCGCACTTTTAAACGAATAAAGCGATGGACGATAAGTTACTTATACATTTAGAAATAGCGAACAAATCTTATGGTTTAACAATAAACCGGGATGAGGAAGAATTGGCAAGAAAAGCCGCAGCACAGATACGGAACAAAATGTTACAGTATCGCCAAGTCTTTTCACAATCAGAAGTGGATGATAAAGACTTGCTGGCAATGGTTGCTCTACAACTCTCCTTATGCAATTTGCAATTAGAGGAAAGAAACGATACTTTACCTATTTGTAATGAAGTGCTCAAGCTTTCTCAGGAAATAGAAAGTTACCTGAAAAACGAATGACACGCTATCAATGTATGAGATAAATAAAATAAATCCCCTCACTCGACGCAAATGTAAAGTGGTTCTTATTTTGTTTATTAAATAATTGATTAAAAAATAATAGAATGACAACGGGAAATATAATTGCAATTGTGGCTGCCTTTGTGATTGGCTGTGTCATAGCATGGGTGATCTCACACCTGATTTTGAGGACACGACGTGAATCTTTAATTCACGAAGCTGAGAACGAAGCTGAAGTCATAAAACAAAAGAAACTACTCGAAGTAAAAGAGAAATTCCTTCACCTAAAAGCAGACCTGGAAAAACAGGTCTCTGCAAGAAATTCAAAAATCCAATCAGTTGAGACCAAACTCAAACAGCGTGAACTGAATCTGAATCAACATCAAGAAGACTTGCAACGTCGTAATGCAGAAATCGACACAATCAAAGAAAATCTTGCCGCTCAACAAGAAGTCGTAGACAAGAAAAAACAGGATTTAGAGAAATTACACCAGAAAGAAGTTGAACAACTGGAAACTTTATCTGGGCTTTCGGCTGCTGAAGCTAAAGAGCATTTGATTGAATCTCTTAAAGATGAAGCAAAAGCAGAAGCTACTTCCTACATCAACGAGATTATGGAAGAAGCCAAAATGACTGCTAACAAGGATGCGAAAAAGATTATCATTCAGTCTATTCAACGTGTGGCTACAGAAACAGCTATTGAAAACTCTATAACTGTATTCCATATCGATTCTGACGAAATCAAAGGCCGTATCATTGGCCGTGAGGGACGAAACATCCGTGCATTAGAGGCTGCTACAGGTATTGAAATCGTCGTGGACGACACGCCTGAAGCTATTGTCCTCTCAGGTTTTGATCCTGTTCGCCGTGAAATCGCTCGACTTGCTCTTCACCAGCTCGTGCAAGATGGAAGAATCCATCCTGCACGTATTGAAGAGGTTGTTCAAAAAGTTAAGAAACAGGTCGAAGACGAAGTTGTTGAAACCGGAAAACGTACTGCTATAGACCTTGGAGTCCATGGACTACATCCTGAATTAATCAGACTTATCGGTAAAATGAAATATCGTTCATCTTATGGACAGAATCTGCTTCAGCACGCACGTGAAACTGCAAATCTATGTGCAGTCATGGCATCTGAATTAGGGTTGAATCCTAAGAAAGCTCGCCGTGCAGGATTACTCCATGATATTGGCAAAGTTCCTGATGACGAACCGGAACTTCCACATGCACTGCTAGGCATGAAACTTTGCGAGAAATTCAAAGAGAAACCTGAAATCTGTAATGCTGTCGGTGCACACCACGATGAAGTCGAAATGCAAACTCTACTCGCTCCTATCGTACAGGTTTGCGATGCAATTTCAGGCGCTCGTCCAGGTGCTCGTAGAGAAATCGTCGAAGCTTATATTAAACGCTTGAACGACCTCGAACAAGTCGCGATGTCATACCCTGGTGTTGTTAAGACTTATGCTATCCAAGCCGGTCGTGAACTACGAGTCATTGTCGGTGCAGACAAGATTGACGATAAAGAAACAGAAAATCTGTCGACTGAAATAGCAAAGAAAATACAAGATGAAATGACGTATCCTGGACAAGTCAAAATCACGGTAATCCGTGAGACTCGTGCAGTCAGCTATGCCAAATAATTAATAAAAATACTAAGCATATATCATGAAGAAGTATCCAAAAATCGGGATTCGTCCCATTATCGACGGCCGTCAAGGCGGCGTCCGCGAAAGTCTAGAAGAAAAGACTATGAATCTTGCAAAGGCTGTTGCAAACTTGATTTCCACAAATCTGAGGAATGGTGATGGCAGTCCTGTTGAATGTGTAATTGCAGATGGAACAATTGGCCGTGTAGCTGAAAGTGCCGCTTGCGCTGAGAAATTCGAACTTGCTGGAGTAGGTTCTACAATAAGTGTAACTTCTTGCTGGTGCTACGGTTCAGAAACGATGGACATGAATCCGTACTATCCAAAAGCGGTTTGGGGTTTCAACGGAACAGAACGTCCGGGAGCTGTTTATTTGGCAGCTGTTTTAGCCGCTCATGCTCAGAAAGGTTTGCCAGCTTTTGGTATTTATGGCCACGACGTACAAGATTTACCTGATAATTCCATTCCTGCTGACGTAGCAGAAAAGATTCTTCGCTTTGCACGCGCTGCACAAGCAGTTGCAACAATGCGTGGAAAATCTTATCTCTCAATCGGTAGTGTTGCAATGGGTATTGCCGGTTCAATCGTTAATCCGGACTTCTTCCAAGAATATCTTGGAATTCGTAACGAGTCCATTGACGAGTCAGAAATCATCCGCCGCGTCAATGAAGGCATCTACGATCCAGAAGAATTCAAGAAAGCCATGGCTTGGACAGAAAAATATTGCAAATCTCATGAAGGGCGCGACTTTAATCAATCTTCTAAGGTTAAATCCCGCGATGATAAAGATAAGGATTGGGAATTTGTAGTGAAGATGACTTTAATTATGCTTGATTTACTTCATGGCAATCCAAAACTTCTTGAAATGGGATTCAAAGAAGAATCTCTTGGATTCAACGCTATCGCCGGAGGTTTCCAAGGTCAACGTCAATGGACAGACTTCATGCCGAACGGAGACTTCTCTGAAACATTCCTGAATACTTCATTCGATTGGAACGGCATTCGCGAACCGAACGTATTCGCTACAGAGAATGACTCTCTGAATGGTGTCGCAATGCTGTTCGGTCATCTGCTTAGCAACAAAGCTCAAATATTCTCTGATATCCGTACATACTGGAGCCCTGCAGCTGTAAAACGCGTTACAGGAAAAGAACTGACCGGCGCTGCAGCAAATGGTATTATTCACTTCATCAATTCAGGTTCAACAACATTGGACGGAACTGGACAGATGAACGACGCAGAAGGAAATCCTATAATGAAATCTCATTGGGAAATCTCTGAAGAGGAGACCAAGAAATGCCTTGATGCAACAACATGGTATCCTGCTGACCGCGGTTACTTCCGAGGCGGCGGTTTCTCTTCAAACTTCTTGACTCGTGGCGGCATGCCAGTGACAATGATGCGTGTAAATATCGTCAAAGGACTAGGTCCTGTTCTCCAACTTGCTGAAGGTTGGACAGTCGATATCGATCCTGAAATCCATGATGTTCTCAACAAACGTACCGATAAGACTTGGCCTACTACTTGGTTTACTCCACGTTTGGATCCGACTAAAGATGCATTTAAGGATGTTTATTCAGTAATGAACAATTGGGGCGCAAATCACGGAGCAATTAGCTTTGGTCATATTGGCAAAGACCTTATTACAATGGCAAGTATTTTGCGTATTCCTGTTTGCATGCACAACATCAAGGATGAAGATATCTTCCGCCCAGCTGCATGGAATGCATTCGGTATGAATAAGGAAGGCGCCGATTACCGCGCTTGCACTAATTACGGACCTCTTTATAAGTAATATTTAATAAGTATGTAAAGAAGTAATGAATATAAAAGCCAGGTAGCAGTTTGAATCTGCTGCCTGACTTTTTTCACAATTTTACTTCACCTTTTATCAACAATCTAAAACATGAGTAACTCTAATAAAAGCTCAATACTCGTTAAGGATGGAGTTTCCTATTTACTTCCTTTCATCCTTGTGACCTCATGCTTCGCCCTGTGGGGTTTCGCGAACGATATCACAAACCCGATGGTAAAAGCCTTTTCGAAGATATTCCGTATGAGCGTTACTGACGGTGCTTTAGTACAAGTTGCCTTCTATGGCGGCTATTTTGCTATGGCATTTCCAGCAGCGATGTTCATTCGCAAGTTCTCTTATAAAGCAGGTATCTTGATGGGTCTTTCCCTCTATGCAATCGGTGCATTATTATTTTTCCCCGCAAAAATGACCGGCAATTATTATCCGTTCTTGATTGCATACTTTATTCTTACTTGCGGACTTTCATTCCTCGAAACCAGTTCAAATCCATACATTCTTTCTATGGGTACGGAAGAGACTTCAACACGAAGGTTAAACCTAGCCCAATCATTCAATCCGATGGGTTCGCTACTCGGAATGTTTGTCGCGATGAACTTTATTCAAGCAAGGCTTGATCCACGTGATACTGCAGCGCGTGCACAACTTGATACAGCCACATTCGAATCAGTCAAGATGCATGATCTTTCGATTTTGATTACACCATATATAATCATTGGTCTTGTAATCATAGCTATGGCGATTATCATTCGCTTCGCGAAGATGCCAAAGAATTGTGATCAATCGCATGAAATCAACTTCATCCCTACTCTGAAGAGAATTTTTTCTATTCATCATTATCGTGAAGGAGTTATTGCACAGTTCTTTTATGTCGGCGCGCAAATCATGTGCTGGACTTTCATCATCCAATATGGAACGCGCGTTTTCATGAACCAAGGAATGCCAGAGCTTGACGCAGAAGTAATATCTCAACGTTACAATATTTATGCGATGATTATTTTCTGCTGCAGCCGCTTCATATGCACATATTTTCTGAAATATATCGATCCGGGACGTTTACTCATGATATTGGCTATTGCTGCAGGATGTTTCACTGTCGGAGTAATTGGTTTCCAAAATATTTGGGGATTGTATTGCCTTGTTGCAGTTTCTGCTTGCATGTCTTTAATGTTCCCGACAATTTATGGTATCTCTCTAAAAGGACTTGGTGACGATGCCAAATTTGGTGCCGCAGGTTTGATTATGGCTATTTTAGGAGGTTCAATTCTACCGCCGGTTCAAGCTTCTATTATCGACCTAAAAACTATCGGTTCTTTCCCTGCGGTGAACTTATCATTTATTCTTCCTTTTATCTGTTTCTTAGTTATCATCGTATTTGGAATACGTTCACATAACAGAGACAAAAGAGACAAAATAAAAGAAGCTGCATAGAACAAACCTACATAAACTAAACCGATGCATCAAAGCTTTTGATGCATCGGTTTTTCTTTTATATAAATACTATATGTTAGTTTTTGCTTTCTTACGTCCTATCCATCTATTCAACTCGCCAAACCAAAGAATAAGAGAAGTAGAAGCTACTATCACAATCCAATCATGTAGAGGGAGCGGGACAACATTAAACATTTTCCCCCCGAAAGTGATAATCAGTATTTGTCCAATTATAATAACCGCCGCAACGAAAAGAAAACCTTTGCTTTCCTTTAAGTCAGAAAATGTGGAACTGTTTGTTGAAAATGTTTTTGCATTAAATAAATTCCAAAATTGTAGCATGACAAAGAATGTAAAGAAAAAGGACAAATCATGAGGAGATAATCCCTCATCTGCATGAAAGCAAAGTAAAAGGGCGAAAAGAATTACGACAAAGAATCCACCAACTCCAAAAATAGAACGACGCATATTCCTTGTAATGATAAAATCTCCATTCGGACCGCTTCGACGAGGTTTATCCTTCATCACATCTTCATTCGGAGGCAACGAAGCTAATGCGCCAGCAGCAAAAGTATCCATAATAAGATTAACCCAAAGCATCTGCGTGATTGTTAATGGAGATTCGGTTCCGATCAAAGAACCGATAAGGACAATTAAACATGCTGCTACATTTATGGTCAACTGATAAAGCAAGAACTTTTGTATGTTCTGATAAAGCGAACGGCCCCACATCACAGCACGCACAATACTGCTAAATGAATTATCCAAGATTGTAATATCGCTAGCTTCCTTTGCAACAGCTGTGCCATCTCCCATAGAAAGCCCGACTTGAGCAGCCTTAAGAGCTGGAGCATCGTTAGTTCCATCTCCTGTAACTGCAACAACCGCACCTTTTTCTTGTAAGAGCTGAACCAAACGTTGTTTGTCCTGCGGTCGAGCTCGACACATAATTTTCAAATCGTCAATCCGATTCAAGGCCTCGTTATCAGTCAATGCCGCAAAATCCGAGCCGGATATAATATTTCTGTCTGTATCATTAACCGTCCAAATTCCTATCTGGTAAGCAATCTCACGGGTCGTTGCAGAGGTATCTCCTGTCACTATTTTTACTCCAATTCCTGCAGAAAGACATTTTTCTACTGCTCTCGGAACGTCGTATCTAACTGGATCGGATATCGCAACAATACCTAAAAACACAAAACCTGGCTCATCTAAAAATTCATATGAAAAGCCTAATGTCCGCATTCCTTCATTCTGAAAATTTAAAAGTTGTGCCTCAATAGTACTACGTATTTCATCAACAGATTTTATTCCGTCTGCCGTAAGCACTGACGAACACTGGTTCAACACTATTTCAGGTGCGCCTTTCTTATATGTCACTTTACGAGAAAAAAGCGATGACAGAACCGTTGTTGACATAAATTTTCTCTCAGTAGAAAAGGTCACTTGACTTAAAACTTCTGCTCCATGACGTAATTTCAAATAATCAATGCCTTGATCATTAAGCCATAATAAAAGTGCAGCTTCCGTTGGATTTCCTAATGTCTGTATTTTACCTGGATTGGAAAAATCGAGGAATGCCGTCGAGTTTACCGCAATACCTTCTCGAATTAAATTAGCTATCTGACTATCATCAGACAAAGATCCTTTCATTCCGTAGAAGTTAGCATCAGAAACTTGCATGAGATTCTGGGTCAACGTTCCAGTTTTATCAGTACAAATCACAGTAGCCGCTCCCATTGTCTCACAAGCATGCATCTTACGGACCAAGTTGTTTGTCTTTAGCATCCGATTCATGCTAAGTGCCAAACTTAATGTCACACTCATAGGAAGTCCTTCTGGGACAGACACAACTATTAATGTAACAGCCACCATGAAACTATTCAATATATGTGAAATAAGCGTAAGTGTCGAAAAATCAGCAGCAGAGATAATCAACTTTACCAGTAACGCAAGAAACGTAAATCCAGCGGCCGTATAACCCGCTCGATTTATAACCTTCGCTAAGCCTGACAATTGAATCTGCAAAGGAGTTTTAATTCCACTTTCAATCTGAGAACCTGTATAAACTTTACCGTATCCGGTTGCGTCTCCGACCAAATCAGTACGCATAATTCCATGGCCATCAGAAATAGTCGTTCCTCGCATGACGACATTCGATGGATAAGTAGCTTCCTTATCAAAGAATTCTTCATGAATTGTTTTATTGGCAATCGGTTCGCCCGTCAGAGTAGACTCGTTAACTTGCAACGAAACCGCTTCAAGTAAGGTCCCGTCTGCAGGAATTTCATCGCCTGTTTCTAGAATGACTATATCGCCAACAACGACTTCTCTTTTCATGATTTGAGTGATCACTCCATCACGTATTACTTTAACCAGCGCATCATCACTCATCTTATTGAGTACACAAAATGCCCTATCAGCCTTCATCTCAAAGGCAAAACCGACACCTGTTGCTAACATTATTGCAAAAAAGATACCTAATGGCTCAAGAAAAATTGAGAAGCCTTTTCCTTCTGGGCCCCAACATTCTATACCTGCTATAATCATTGCCAAGACCCAAGCAACGAGCAATATACGAATGATCGGATCTTCAAATTTTTCTAAGAAAAGTTTCCAAAGAGGCGTATGTGGAGGCGGAGTGAGTATATTTTCTCCATTTAAACGGCGGCTTTCTTCAACTTCTTGTTGGGTAAGTCCCTTGTATTTAGTTTCCATGAACGCTATATATACAATAATATTAAATATTCTGAGATGCGGTAGAATTATCTGATTTCATAACAACTCCAATACTGCGCTTTCCATCCATCTTAATAATAATTGGTTTATTAAAATGGACATGTTTAACATACTGAGTTTCTTCAACTGCAGGGAACGAATCTAAATATTGAGTATCGCACCATCCATCATTTCGATATGTATTGATTGTAAAATATCCAACTCCAAAAGAAGTGAGATTCTGGAAGAAATGTGTTCCCTGACTAGGGTCAATATGATTATCTTTCAAACCACATTCAACAATAACACGAGCGTTGCAAATATGCGGCCATTTAACAGGAATTCCCAACCAAGGATCACTGCTGCCCCATCTTCCCGGTCCAATTAATACATAATTTTTATCTGAATCCGTAAATTTCCGATTCATTCTTTCAATTTCACGAGCAATCAATTGGTTGCTATTGGAATCAAAGTTGCCCGACTTCACATAAATAACATCCTGCACATCTGAAACAACTCCATGACCAAGTACACTAGAAGACTGCAATAAAGTATCTTCTTTTTTTATCTTGCTAAGATCTTCATCCAAAAACTCTTTGTTATCTACAATTGGACGAATTTGAAGTAGATAAAACGTTGCATGTTTAATAGAATCGGGTTCCATATTAACAGCAAATTCTATCTCAATCGGTCGTCCCATCTCTTCTTGACCAATATGCAAGACCTTATCAAGTGTACTTGCAAGAGGAAACAAATCGTTCTGTAAAATATTGACAAATGACAAAACTTTGCGTCCTCCTTGATAATAGCCATCTCTCATCATCTGATCAACTGGATCAAATGTCGATGTAATATATTTCAATGAACCGTCTTCATCAGCGTCTTTCAGGGTAAGACGCAGCAAATTAAAAGAATCATCAACAGAGAATTGTTCAGTAAGATTGTTTATATCAAGTGCATAAAAACGTGTTTGGGTTTCACGAAGTGCAAGGTCCAATGTACTCATTTGTAGAACACTATGTGGATGACGGGGAGAGAAACGGAGAGTTTGACCTCCATCTACAATATATTTTCCGAGACCAAGCGCAATGTTAGCAATTCCATCATCTGCTTTTTCATCACCAATCGGATAGAAATTAAGAGAGCGAGCAACTCCTGAAATAGACGGATAAAAACGATTTCCATATTGATTACCAACAACCTCTTGTAAGACAACAGACATCTTCTCCTGATCAATCAAATTTGAAGTAGCTGTCATATATGCCTTACTGTCACGATAAAAGACAGATGCATAAACAGCCTTGATTGCATCACTCACAGTCCTAAGCATGTCATATTTATCTTCAAGCTTAGGAACCATGTATGTTGAATATATCCCAGCGAAAGGTTGATAATGCGAATCCTCCAATAAGCTGGATGAGCGAACTGCAATCGGCCCTTTCAATACATTAAAGAAAGCCATTAAATCATCAATCAGCTTTGACGGAAGGCTCGCTCGAAGGAAATATTTTAAAATCGTTTCATCGTCAACATCACTTAACGATACCTGATAGAGTTCATTTGTTTCCATAAACTCATCAAAAATATCTGCACAAATGACTACAGTCTTAGGAATCGTAACGGAGAAATTTTCATAATCTATATCAGGATTACGTTTCAACATTGCACCTATAAACGCCAGACCTCTGCCTTTTCCGCCTAGCGAACCTTCTCCAATACGGGCGAAATTGCTGTATTCATCAAATCTTTCTTTCTGATAAATTGCCACAACACCTGAATTCTTCATCCTTCGATATTGAACAATTAAATCGAAAATAAGCTGACGGGCTTCATCCATATCTTTATAATCGCTGACATCCACATGTTTCAGCACCTCTGCCGGCGGGAACATCGCGCGAGAATAAAAGAATCTGGAAAAATGATTTTGTGAAAGATGATATACTAAGGAATCATCAGGGATTTGAAACACTTTCTTTTGCAAGTCTTTCAAATCCTTTATTCGCATAATTTCTTCTTTAGTATGCGGATTGACAATAACGAAATCGCCAAATCCGAATCGTTCCATAATCTTTTTACGAAGATCCTGAGGATAGCTCTTGGAATTTTTATCTATAAACGATGCTCCTAATTCATCGGCATAGACAACATTTGCAGATTCTGAAGACTCAAGAACAAATGGAATAATATCTCCTGTTTTACGAACATATTGACCAAACTTATAACCGGCATAAGGATCTTTGACATTGTCGTGCATAAAACTCATGTCAGAAATAATGCCAAGCATATAATCGCGATATTGATCGAATATACTTACAGCTTCCTCATAAGTTCGAGCAAGCTTGATTTTAGGACGACCACGCATTCTAAGCGTCCGTTGATGGTCATTCAACGCTTCTTTTGCAAATTCTTGGCTTTGTTCAAGCACAAACTTGTATAAATGAGGCAATGCTGAAGAGTAAAACCGCACGGAATCTTCAACAAGTAGAATGATTTGAACGCCAACACTTAGAGAATCATCCGGCGTATTCATATTATCCTCTACGAGTTTAATAATAGCTAAAAGCAATTCAGAATTACCGAGCCAACTGAATACGTAATCAATAGCACTTAAATCCTCACGTGCAACACGTTTTGAGACCTCTTTTGAGAATGGTGTCAATACGACAATAGGAATAGAAGGATATCGTAATTTGATTTCGTTAGCCGTCGCGAAAATATCTCGATTATCCATATTTGGCATACAGATAATCAACTCGAAATTGCGACTGGCAAGCATAGAAAGTGCCTCTTCTTCCGTAGTAACTTGTGTAAAACGAGGAGGATAACGCAAACTCAACGCCATATATTCATTGAAAATCTGTTCATCAACACGGCCATCATCTTCCAACATAAACGCATCATACTTTGTTGCTATGAGCAAAACGTTATATATGCGTTTGTTCATTAAATTTGCAAAAGATGTATCTTTGAAAGCTAGATTTTTGAAGTTTGGTATACCACTCATATAACTTACTGCACTATTTCTCAGCAAAGGTAACCATAATAATCATATTTCTAAAATCTAAAGGAGAGAAGATTAAACTCAAAATATAACCGCACATACAAAGCATATCTGGACTACTTTCAAATCCCAATTGCCTAACCGCGCCATACGCAGGAAGTCTTACTATTCTAATCTTCAATTTACACAACAGATCCCAGTCGTTTTATCACATCTATTAAAAATGAGGAAAGAGGGTTGACAACAAATTCGTATCTCACCATTTTGCGGGAACAGGATATGCAACCAGCAAGTGTTGGCACAAATTATTCCTGGACTTCCGGGATACCGGAAATGTCAGCACAAATTATTCTTGGGCTTCCGGAGCCCCGGAAATGTCAGCACAAATTATTTTTGGACTTTCGGAGTTCCGGAAATATCAGCACAAATTATTCCCGGACTTTCGGTGTTCCGGAAGTGTCGGCACAAAATATTCTGAAGCGTCAGAACTGAAAGGGTTACTGTATTATATCGCAGGAAAAGGAATAAGTTATTAAACTACATTCCGGCATAATCGGTTATGGCATTTATTTGACAAAACTATTAAAAATAAGGAAGGGGAGTCGGCTCACGCCGTGTCCCCTTCCATCTTTACACGCCAAAACTAAATCTAAACAAAAAACACAAATAATATCTTTAACAATTAATCATTGTTGTCTTTATTTCCTTGTCGTGGAGGCATTTCGTCTCTAAAGAAACGAGCTTCTGCTTCTCTATACTTAAAGAGTTTCTCAGGAGAAAGAATCTTAAGAAACTTCGCATTATATTCTTTTTCTAATTTTGCCTGTTGCAGATGAACATCAAGAGACGCATTAATGACTTTCAGATATTCAGCATTTGTCGGATTATCTTTATCGCGCAATTTTTTGTAAATGCCATGTTGTAGTACACGTTGCGTACGACCCAAATGAAACATTTTATCCTGCATCTCATTGCACAAAGGAATAAATTTAGCTGCTTCTTCCGGAGTCAATCCGACTTGCGCTGTGATATAAGCATTGTGTTTAGCACGAAAGGCTTCTTTATCAAATCCTTTACGGCCATTCTGTGCCATTGCTGGAGTAATAGCGAACACAAACAAAGTAAAAAACAGAAAGAGCATCTTTTTCATAACCATTTCCTCCCTATTCATAATTTGTTCTTACTTCAGCCATTGCATAGCTTGTATATCTATCCTCGAGATATTCAAGATACTCTTCATCAGATGACTTTCCCGATTGAATGACTTCTGAGCGAATGCCATCCGCTTTATTACTTCCACTCTTGGAAGAAATATCAAGACTTGCAACACCTTTCAAAAGGAGAACTATACCAATAAAAGCTGCTGCCAAGTATAACCATGGACTTATTTTATCATACAAAGTCACTTTAGGCTCTTGAACGGGAACTTTTTCGGGGAGACAATTCATTATATTGTCTGTAAGATTCTCCAAATAGCCATCAGGTACCTTGAAAGGATTTTTCTTTTTCAGCTCCTCTAATTGATTTAATATTTCTTGATCTCTACTATTCATTTCTTTACTGAATTATTTCTTTGACAAACCAAAGGATAAAAGGTTTAAATGTCTTTTGTTAAAAAATCAGATACTTTTTTTACAGCAAAATGATAAGATGCTTTTAATGCGCCAACAGAAGTTCCCAAAATCTCCGACATATCTTCATACTTCATATCATCATAATACTTCATATTAAAGACAGCTCTTTGTTTTTCAGGCAACGACAGTACAGCTTGCTGTAATTTCAATTGAGTTTCATCTCCATCAAAATAGACGTCGCCGCGAAGATGTTCCAACATTGGTGAATCGGCATCGTCAATCGAAACATTATTTAGAGCTCGTTGATGAGCAAGGAAGGTCATGCATTCATTGAATGCAATCTTATAAAGCCAGGTGGAAAGTTTTGCATCGCCACGAAAATAATCGATATTCTCCCATGCTTTCATAAAAGTATTCTGAAGAATATCGTTAGCATCATCGTGATCAAGAACCATTCTACGAATTTGCCAATAAAGTTTCTCCGCATAAAAATCGACAACCCAAGTAAAAGCCTGCCGTTGCTTGGCTGGATCACGTAACTGCTCGATTACCTCTTCTTCACTATAAAGTTGCTTCTGCATATATTTCTATTCTGTATACAAAGATCGTAAAAGCCGTGCAAGAATGTCAAACTAGTTCAAGCATTTTCAAGGCATCGCCTATCTTCGATTCTTTGAAGCAAAGATAATGAATAAAATAAAAGCGAAAGAAAAAAGTCTCCCGCTTTTTAATATCCAATTTTTCACTCACTTCTAAAAGCGTGTGTATCTGTATTTATTAGTTTAATACAATCGGAACGCCATTATAAAAGTCTAGTATTTTTGCCCTGAAAATAAAATTATATTTTGCTTGTGCTTGTTCTGACAAACTTTTAGAATATTTCGTTTTTGAATCATTAAACTCAAAGACAGTACTTTTTCCTGCATCGTACCGTTCTTGGGCATATTTAAAGGCTTCCAAACTTGCATCAACCGATTTACCGGATGCAATATACTTATCTTGAGCAGCAGTTGCATTATAGTAAGCCTGTTGGATTTCCTTATATAAAGCCTTCTTGCTGTTCTCTATAGCCAATTGCTGATTAAGAATATTAATGCGCGCTGTCCTTACGCTATTACGAACTGTAAAACGATTGAAAAGAGGAATGGTAAGCGTCAATCCAAGAGTTTTACGTTCGTTTTGTTTCAATTGATCGGAAAACGACACATTGGCATATTCATCGTTATAATAATGATAATAACCATTACTGTAATTGGCATTGAAATCAAGTTTTGGAAGATATCCCGCTTGAGCAACTTTGAGTGATTTTTTTTGGCCTTCCAGCAGATATTCCTGCATTTTTATCTGTGGCTTGACAAGGACAGCATTACTATAAATCTGATCCGGAGGTAAAATACTGCTCATATACTTCGCAACCACATCTCCGGTTTCAGGAGTAATAACATCAAATGATGTTCCAGTGCGTTCCAATTCCAAGGTTTGCTCCAAATCAAGTAAGGCCAATTTATAATTGTTACGAGCTTCGGTTAAAGACGCCTCATCTGTTGCCAATTGAGATTTAATATCATACAGTTGTGATAACGGCACTTTTCCGGCCTTTACCATCAAGTCGGTCTTATTAACTTGCATGCTGTCAAGAGATACTTGCATTTCAGAAATCTTCTGAATCTCTTTTGTATATAACACCTGCAAATAATATTGAGCAACATTGACTGATAAATCTTCTCTCGCTTTATTTAGAGTTTCTACAGCAGCCTGAAGGTCCAATTTTCTGGCAGCTATATCGTTAGGGATTTTCAGTCCATCAAAGACCGGAATACTGAGCGAAAGATAAGCCGCTGAGTTTGCCGAATTCTGGTCAACAATAACTCCGGTTTTAGAAGGAGAACGGCCAAAATCAAAGTTCTGGCTCATGCCTGCATTCAAACTTGGAAGCCAACTGGATTTACTGGTATTTAAATCAACTTTTCGGCTTTCCAAATCTTGCGCCTTTTGCTTCAAATCTATATTATGCGATACAGCATAACTAATACATTTCTCCAAAGACCATTGTTCAGGAGAATTCTGAGCATAGAGAGAAAAACTTAAGAAGCTAATTAATAATCCAACAATAATAATTCTTTTCATAAGCCATTTTTATGATTCTGAACTTGTATCTTCATTATTTTGCTTCTTAGTGTCAATAGCCGCACCACGGATTCTATCTTTAATTGTCAGTCCTTTTTTTATTTCAATGTTGATTCCATCAGAAAGGCCAACCACAACCTGTCTGCGAGAGAAGACTTGCTTTGGTTTCTCCTGTTTAAGTACTTGAACAAATGTAGAATCTCCATGAAACTCCACGCAACTCTCAGGCACAGTCAATACATCTTTGGCTTGATCCAATACTATTTCGGCATTGGCGCTATAACCTGCGCGGATAAAAGTGTTAGCCGGAATTTTAACAGCGGCTTTAATCTCAAATTGAATAGCTCCATTTTTTTCTACACCTTTCGGAGAAACATACTCTAAAGTCGCATCAAAAACTTGGCTTTCCATTGCGCCGACTGTCAGTTTAATTGGCATTCCTTCCCGAATACGTCCAATTTCTGTTTCATCGACGTTACCATCAAAAATCAAATCATTCATATCGGCAACAGAAGCAATTGTAGTCCCTTCATTAAAGTTATTTGCTTGGATAACTGAATTACCAACTTTGACAGGAACATCAAGAATCATTCCTGTAATTGTAGAACGAATTTGCGTTGTACTTGCAACTTTAGAACTCTTCGAAATTCCATCCCTGATGATTTCCAAGGCACTGATTGCATTCGCTTTTTCCTCTTTAGCCTTAAGATAGTTAGCTTTTGACACATCGTGATCTTCACGAGAAATAACACCTTGTTTAAACAACTGGTCATCTCGTTTCCAAGTTTCTTCAACCTGTTTAAGAGAAATATCAGCTACGTTGACACGACTTTCCGCACTATTGAGTTGAACCATTTCCGGAATCACCTTCACCTTTGCTATTATTTCGCCTTGAGTCACTTTTTGACCAGCTTCTTTATTCAGTTCCGAAATAATGCCCGAAATTTGCGGTTTAATTAGAACTTCATAACGAGGAGAGACATTACCTGTTGCCACTGTTTTAGATTCGACTGTGCCTATTGTAGGTTTGACAATTTCATAAACAGTAATAACCGGCTGCGCTTTTTTCCATAAGAAATAAAATGTACCGAGCACTGCGAAACCTACTAAAACCAGCACTGTAATGCGAATAATCTTCTTTACAATTCTATTTTTCATTCCGTATATAGTTTTATATTATTCATCTTGAATGTTTTCCTGCTCTTCATTACTCTTCTCTGATTGCATCAATTGCTTTTATCTGCATTGCTCTCCATGCCGGAATTAAGCCAGCCAACAAACCACTGAAGAGTAAAATGACAGTAGCAATGACAGCAGTTTTAATGTCGACGTTAGGATCCACCAATAGAGAATCTGATCCTTGTTGAGCTGCAAAGATCTTTCCTATCCAATCCATAATAAAAACGCCGAGACTTAATCCCAACATACCGGCAAGCGCTGTCAGAACCAAACTTTCGCTCATTATTTGCGAAATAATATTGAATGGTTTTGCTCCAATTGCCCGACGGACTCCTATTTCTCGAGTCCGCTCACGAACTGTTACCATTGTAATGTTGCTTACACCGATAATTCCAGACAATAAAGTTCCCAATCCAACTAACCATATTAAGAAATCAATTCCAAAAAACATCTTCTCGAAAGTTTTGAATTGAGCTGAAATATTTATAACCATAACAGCCTGTGGGTCCTTAGGAGATATGTCATTTTGAGCTTTTAAAATTGATTTAATCTGTCTGATGACGGGTTCAATCTGACTTCCTGGCCGAGCACTGACTGCCAGAAAATCAAAGACGTCACCTTTGTTGAGAGTTTGCTGCATAGTTGTAAAGGGAATGCAAACCGATTCCTCAGATTTCCCACCAATAGAAACTTTTGATACTCCTTTTACTACACCAACTACTTGATAATATATGCCATTTACACGAATATATTTGCCACATGGATTAATGTTATGAAAAAGAACTTCATTGACTTTATTACCGATTATACAGACTTTTCGTTTTTCTATTAAATCAATATTATTGATTAATCTGCCAAAAATGATGTGTTGCTTCTCTATATTAAAATAATCTGGAGCCAATCCTTTAACGCTATAACTGCCCGAAAGTTCTCCATAAACGATATTCTTTTCACCTCTACCGCTGCCAATCACTGGAGAAATTGATTCAATATCTTTTATATTCCGTGTGATTATTTCAACATCTCGGTTTCTCATATTCCACTCACGACCTTTATTAAACCCTTTATAAGGTTCGCTCGTTAGACCCGCTATAAAAAAGGAGGAATTAGTTGCAAAACCATTTACCTGCACATATAAAGAGTTTTTCACTCCTTGCCCTGCTCCAAGCAAAAGAACAAGCATAAGGATTCCCCAAAAAACGCCGAAACAAGTAAGCAAACTTCGCGTTTTATTTTTGGTGATTGCCACCCATATTTCAATCCATTTATCTATATCAAACATAATACACTCTATTCATCTGTTCTCATTGCCTCAATAGCAGTAATCTTGATTGCCTTTCTCGCAGGGAAATATCCAGCGACAACTCCTGCAATCACGATGAGCAAAGTAGCGCCCAATGCAATTCCAAGACTGACTGTCGGATCTCGAAATATGGAAATATTGCCCATTAAATCTTCTGTAGACGGACTTGGTTTGGCATTCTGAAGAAAATAATTAATTATCTCAGTAATTCCTATTCCAATAAGCATTCCAATATAACCGAATATCGCTGTAACGCACAGAGATTCAGTAATGACAAGATTCAAAATAGAAGCAGGCTTCGCTCCTAGAGCTTTCCTGATACCAAACTCCCGTGTTCGTTCACGGACCGTTATCAACATAATATTACTTACTCCAACAATACCAGCCATAAGAGTTGCAATTCCAACGATCCAAATAAAAAGAGACAATGCATCCATCACTTTATTCATCATACGGAAATCTTCTGCCGTGTTATTAATTCTTATTGCTCTAGTATCTGTTGGGTCAAACTGATGAAATCGCGCCATCTTTTCACGAAGTCGTTTTTCAAACGCATCGTTATCTTTAGAAGATACTAATCCTTGAACAGTAAAAGCAATCTGATCAATGTTCACACCTTTATTGAAAATAATCTGACCGGTTGAAAATGGAATATACGCTGTTGCATCATTGCTCTTCTCTTCATCTTTATAGACTCCAACAACTTTCATCATGCATTTTTTTCCAACTCTGACATATTGCCCCAATGGCTCTTTGTGACGGAACAAGACTTCAGCTACATGAGGATTAATAACTATAACTTTTCTTCTCTGTTCCTGGTCAACATCATTAATGAAACGGCCATTCCCAGGCTCGAACGTAACGTAATGGATTTGAGAATAATCTGGATGAGCAGCAAGTATCTGGCAAGAAATCATTTCTTTATTGAAAGTCAAAGTGTCAAAATTGAACACTACTGCTGAATATAAATTAACTTCAGGCAAGTCTTTGACCAGTTCAACATCCTTCTCAGTGAGTTGAATATGTCTGTCAACTTGCAATCCTTTCCACGCCTTAGAAACATAATCAGGCCACATCTCAACTTCGTTTCTTGAGATATTCCGAAAATTGTAGAAAACTCCGTTCCTCAGGCCATTCCCTGCTCCAAGTAAAACAATAAGCATGAAGATTCCCCAAGCGACAGAGAATCCCGTTAAGAATGTTCGAAGCTTATTTTTTCGAATTGTCCCCCAGATTTCACGGAAATTATCAAAATCAAACATGCGCCCTGATATTTTCTTCAATATTTTCTATTAATCCGTCCTTAATATGAATGATACGTCTTGTCACGTCTGCTACTGAACGTTCATGTGTGACAATAATCATAGTAATTCCTTCTTTATTGACTTGACGTAACAAATCCATAACTTCAATTGTCGTTTTACTATCAAGAGCTCCAGTTGGTTCATCCGCAAGAATCACTTTTGGATGAGCAATTAAAGCACGTGCAATCGCAACACGTTGTTTTTGACCACCGGACATTTCATTTGGCATATGTTCCGACCAATCAGCTAAACCGACCATATCCAAATATTCCATCGCTATTTTATTACGTTTGTGACGGTTAACCCCTTGATAATATAATGGTAATGCGACATTTTCTACTGCGTTTTTAAAAGCGATAAGATTAAAAGATTGGAAAACAAAGCCAACCATCCGATTGCGTAATTCTGCCGCTCGAGTTTCACTGAGGTCACGAATAAGCTGCCCGCCTAAATAATATGCACCAGTATCATAAGTATCCAGGATTCCAATAATGTTGAGCAATGTTGACTTGCCCGAACCTGATGCACCCATAATGGAAACCATGTCACCTTCCTCAATGTCAAGGTTTATTCCTTTCAATACATGCAAAGGTGCACCATTATAGTATGTTTTGTTAATGTCTTTTAGTTGAATGATCATCTTTGTTCTTGCTTATATAATTTAGACGAAATTTTGCGTATAAAGTTACACAAATCTATGAAAAATTTAATCAGACGCAAAAGAATAGTATATGCAAAGATTAATTGCTACATTCCAATCCTATAAACAAAATCAAAATTATAGGAACAAAAATTGTTTTTCATGCTATAATGAGAGTTTTACAACAAATAGAATTTCTAAGATTCTTAGGGCAAAACAGAATAACTTAAAGCACAAAAAAAGCCGGATCCAAATCAGATCCGGCTTCTTTTATATTAGAATTACTCTGCAGGTTTTTCCTCTGTAACAGCTGGAGCCTCAGCCACTGGAGCAGATGGTTCTTCATCTGCTGCTGGTGCAGCTTCAGTTGTAACTTCAGCAACTTTTTTACGTGAACGGCGTGTACGTGTAGCCGTTTTAGCTGCAGTAGCTTCTTTTTTCAAATTGTCGTTATAATCGACCAATTCAATAAAACACATTGCTGCATTATCACCTAAACGTGCACCAGTTTTAAGAATGCGAGTATAACCTCCGGGGCGATCACCAATTTTTTGTGGGATTTCGCTGAACAAAACAGTCACAGCTCGTTTATCTTGAAGAATGCTAAAAACAACACGACGAGAATGAGTTGTATCGTCTTTAGACTTAGTGATGATAGGTTCGACGAACTTACGAAGTGATTTTGCTTTTGCAACAGTTGTGAAAATTCTCTTCTCCTTGATAAGAGAGGAGGCCATGTTGGCAAGCATAGCATTTCGATGTGTATTCGTTCTGCCTAAATGGTTGATAGTTTTATTATGTCTCATTTTCTTTACTCTTTATCAATATTATATTTGGAAATATCCATGCCGAAAGAAAGGTGAAGGCCATCAAGCAACTCATCAAGTTCGGTAAGTGATTTCTTGCCAAAATTACGGAACTTCAGCAAATCATTTTTGTTGAATTTGACTAAATCGCCAAGAGTCTCAACATCCGCAGCTTTCAAACAATTGAGAGCTCTTACTGAAAGATCCATATCCGACAATTTGCTCTTAAGCAACTGACGCATATGCAAACCTTCTTCATCAAAGTCCTCGTTAGCTTGACTCTGAACATTCTCAATTGCGATTTTCTCATCAGAGAAAAGCATAAAATGGAATATCAAAATCTTGGCAGCTTCTTTGAGAGCGTCTTTTGGATGAATAGATCCATCGGTTGTAACCTCTAAGAAAAGTTGTTCATAATCTGTTTTCTGCTCAACACGATAATTTTCTACGGTATATTTGACATTACGGATAGGCGTAAAAATCGAATCTATCGGAATTACATGAACGTCAGCATTCGGATCACGATTATCGTCAGCCGGAACATATCCACGACCATGATTGACAGTCAACTCAATTTGAAAACTTGCGGTTGGATTCATATGGCAAATTACCAGCAAGGGGTTCAGCACCTCAAAGGCGGTGAGCTGCTTGCCAATGTCGCCGGCAGTGAAAGCTGTTGACCCACTGACAGTAAAAGATGCTTTTTCAGTATCTGTATTGTCAACCAAGTGGCGGAAGCGTACTTGTTTCAGGTTCAGAATCATGTTAGTTACATCTTCAATAACACCAGGAATAGTATCAAATTCATGTTGTACTCCTTCAATTTTGATAGATGTAATAGCAAATCCTTCAAGCGACGATAAGAGAATGCGGCGCAAGGCATTGCCTATGGTAATTCCATAGCCAGGCTCCAATGGATGAATTTCGAACTTGCCAAAATTGCTGTTCGACTCCATCATCAGTACTTTTTCGGGTTTTTGAAATGCTAATATCGCCATGGGAATCTTTTTTATTTTGAATATAATTCTACGATTGACTGCTCATTGATATTTTCAGGGATATCAACACGTTCCGGCAGATGCAGTAATTTTCCGCTCAAAGAATTTTCATCCCATTCAATCCAAGCATATTTGCTATGATTGAAACCAGCCAAAGCAGCAGCAATCACCTCTAAAGATTTAGACTTTTCTCTAATAGCCACGACTTGTCCTGGTTTAATAGAATAAGAAGGAATATTGACAACTTGTCCATCTACAGTAATATGACGGTGAGAAACCAACTGACGTGCAGCAGCACGGGTTGGAGCCATACCTAAACGGAAAACGATATTATCCAAACGGCTTTCAAGTAATTGAAGAAGAACGACACCAGTAATACCTTTAGAGCGTGAAGCTTTTTCAAAAGTATTGCGGAACTGACGTTCCAAAACACCGTATGTATATTTCGCTTTTTGTTTTTCGCGAAGCTGATTCCCATATTCGGAAGTTTTTCTTCTATGGACATTATTTCCGTGTTCTCCAGGAGGGTTTGTCTTCTTAGACAACACTTTGTCCGGCCCGAAAATGGGTTCACCAAACTTACGCGAGATCTTTGTTTTTGGTCCTATATATCTTGCCATTGTTTTATTGTTTTAATTGTTCTCAGGTTTATACTCTTCTCTTTTTAGGAGGACGGCAACCATTGTGAGGTAATGGCGTAACATCGATGATTTCAGTCACTTCTATACCTGCACCATGAATAGTACGAATAGCAGATTCACGACCATTGCCTGGTCCTTTCACATAAACTTTCACTTTTCTCAAACCGAGATCAAAAGCTACTTTTGCACAATCTTGCGCTGCCATCTGAGCTGCATACGGAGTGTTTTTCTTCGAACTGCGGAAGCCCATCTTACCAGCTGACGACCAACTTATAATCTGACCGTCACTATTGGCGAGTGATACAATAATGTTATTAAAAGAAGAATGGATATGAGCTTGACCCATAGCATCAACCTTAACAACTCTTTTCTTTACTGCAACTGTCTTTTTTGCCATAGTTCTAATTATTTAGTAGCTTTTTTCTTATTTGCAACTGTCTTCTTCTTGCCTTTACGCGTACGAGCATTATTCTTTGTGCTCTGACCACGTACAGGTAAACCAATACGATGACGTACTCCTCTGTAACATCCAATATCCATCAGACGTTTAATATTCAATTGAGTTTCAGAACGAAGATCACCTTCAACCTTATACTCACTGCCGATGATTTCACGGACTTTAGCAGCCTGGTCGTCTGTCCAATCCTTGATCTTAATATCACGATTGATGCCAGCTTTTGCTAAAATAGCGTTTGATGCGCTTCTGCCGATACCAAAGATATATGTCAAGGCAATTTCGCCTCTCTTATTCTGCGGTAAATCTACTCCAACGATTCTTATAGCCATATTTCTAATTTATTATTTTTCAAATAATGAATTAACCCTGACGTTGTTTAAACTTCGGGTTTTTCTTATTAATTACATATAAGCGACCTTTTCTGCGGACTATCTTACAGTCAGGGGTGCGCTTTTTCAAAGACGTTCTTACTTTCATATCTGTATGTTTTTATTTGTATCTAAACGAGATCCTGCCTTTCGACAAGTCGTATGGCGACATTTCAACTTTCACTTTATCTCCAGGGAGAATCTTAATATAATGCATACGCATCTTCCCAGAAATATGAGCTGTAATTTCATGTCCGTTTTCCAACTCAACACGAAACATTGCATTCGACAATGCTTCAACAATTACTCCATCCTGTTCAATAGCCGCCTGTTTTGCCATATATTTCAAATTGCATTAATTACCAAAACTTTTCTGAATACGGAAAATATTAAAATTAATCTGTTTTAAATTAGACATTCATAATCGTCATTTATCTTAAACATCGTTGCTTCGTTAATTTAGCGAACTTCGGTTCATCTCATTTGCAAAGAGAATCTTCAGCTTTAGGGATTCCTGCAATACTACCATTATGGTAAATGCAAAAACACTGAAATCAAAACCTAAAGCAACTTCAATCAATATATTTCCGTTTTCAGATAAAACATTTTGTTAATAACCAGCACTCGCACCGGTGCGACCCTTGATTCTACCAGATTTCAACAAGCCATCGTAATGACGCATCAACAAATGACTTTCAATCTGCTGCAAAGTATCCAAGACTACACCAACAAGAATCAGCAACGACGTTCCTCCAAAGAACTGAGAAAAGCCTTGGCTGATACCTGCTATCCTAGCAAACGCCGGTAAAATAGCGACGATAGCAAGGAAAATAGCACCTGGTAAAGTAATACGGTCCATAATCATATCCAGATAATCCTTTGTATGTTTTCCTGGTTTAACGCCTGGAATAAATCCATTATTACGTTTCAGGTCATCTGCCATTTGGGTTGGATTAATCGTAATAGCAGTATAGAAATATGTGAATATGAGAATTAGTACTGCAAATACAAAATTGTACCAAAAGCCGGAGTTATCCATAAATGCAGCGACAAATCCTGAACGATCATTCGTAGAGAAACCTACAATTGAAATCGGGATAAACATGATAGCCTGAGCAAAGATAATAGGCATTACGTTTGCAGCATTCACCTTTAAAGGAATATACTGACGTGCACCACCATATTGTTTGTTACCGATAATTCTCTTAGCATACTGTACAGGGACCTTACGTGTTCCTTGAACAAGAAGTATTGCTGCTGCGATAACCAATAACAAGAACAACATTTCAAACAAGAACATTACCAAACCACCTGTTTTTTCTGTACTTCTGGAAACGAATTCCTCGAACAGAGAATGAGGCAGACGAGCAATGATTCCCACCAAGATGATGAACGAAATACCATTACCAACGCCTTTGTCAGTTATACGCTCGCCAAGCCACAATATAAACATACTACCAGCAGCTAAAATAATAGTTGATGAAATAGTAAACCATATTCCGGCAGGTAAAGCAGCTCCAGCGTTTCTTAATTGTACGCTAAGATTGACAAGGTAAGTCGGGCCTTGCAAGAAAAGAATAATAACGGTCAAATAACGAGTCCATTGATTAATCTTTCTACGACCACTTTCACCTTCTCTCTGTAGCTTTTGGAAAGATGGAACTGCAATAGCCATCAACTGCATAACGATAGAAGCTGAGATGTAAGGCATAATACCTAATGCAAAGATAGAAGCATTAGAGAATGCACCTCCAGAGAACATATCCAGCAACGCAAGCAAACCGCCACGTGTTTGCGCCTGTAAAGCACCAAGTGCTGTAGGATCAATACCCGGAAGAACCACATACGTACCAAAACGATATATAGCGACAAAGAGGATAGTAGTAAGAATTCGTTTCCTCAAATCCTCAATCTTCCAAATATTTTTTATGGTTTCAACTGCTCGCATGACTTAGAGTTTTGTGACTGTTCCACCTACTGACTCAATGGCTGCCTGTGCATTTTTAGAAAATGCATGAGCTTCTACATCTATCTTAGTTGTAAGAGCACCTTTTGCAAGAATTTTAACCAACTGAGAAGAAGATACAAAACCTGCATCAATCAAATCTTGAATTGAGATTTTTGTAAGGTTTTTCTCGTCAGCTAACTGCTGTAATGTCAATAAATTGATTGCCTTATATTCAACGCGGTTGAAATTCTTGAAGCCAAATTTAGGCACACGTCTTTGAAGCGGCATCTGGCCACCTTCAAAACCGATCTTTCTGGAATAACCTGAGCGCGCTTTTGCACCTTTATGTCCCCGTGTTGAAGTACCACCAAGTCCGGAACCTTGACCACGTCCTACTCTTTTTCTTATTTTAGTAGATCCTTCAGCGGGTTTTAAATTTGATAAATCCATATCGATATTTATTACTTGTTATTTTGTTCAACCGAAACCAAGTGTTTAACCTTTTCCACCATACCTAAGATAGATGGATTTGCTTCATGTTCTACAACCTGATTCATTTTCTTCAGACCAAGAGAATCAAGAGTTCTCTTTTGATCCTTCGGGCATTTAATTCTACTTTTGATTTGTTTAATCTTAATCGTTGTCATTTCACATCCTCCTTTTAGCCTTTGAATACTTTTTCTACAGCGACACTTCTGTTTTGGGCAACCATCAACGGGCTTCTTAATTCGCCAAGCGCAGCGATAGTAGCTTTAACCAAATTATGAGGATTGGAAGAACCTTTCGATTTAGCAAGCACGTCAGTAATGCCAACACTTTCCAATACGGCACGCATAGCACCACCGGCCTTTACACCAGTTCCATGAGAAGCCGGACGGATAAGCACCTGTGCACCACCGAACTTTGCATTTTGTTCGTGAGGAATAGTTCCTTTATAAACCGGAACACGGATTAAGTTCTTCTTAGCAGCTTCAGTACCTTTTGCAATTGCTGCAGTTACTTCACCAGCTTTACCTAATCCCCAACCTACGATGCCGTCACCATTTCCAACAACAACAATAGCTGCAAAACTAAATGTACGTCCACCTTTTGTAACTTTTGTTACTCGGTTGATAGCAACTAATCGATCTTTAAGTTCGATATCGTTAGTTGATTTAACTCTATTATTATTTTCTCCTGCCATTTTAATCAGAATTTAAGTCCGCCTTTACGAGCAGCATCTGCCAACTCTTTGACTCTCCCATGATACAAATAACCATTACGGTCAAATACAACTTCACCAACACCAGCTTCAGCAGCCTTATGTGCGATTTCTTCTCCGACCTTAGCAGCAATTTCCTTTTTAGGAGCTTTCAGATCCATCTTCAAAGAAGAAGCTGCGGCCAACGTTTTACCTACAGTATCATCTATAACTTGTGCATAGATCTGTTTGTTGCTTCTAAACACAGTCAGACGCGGACGTTCAGATGTACCTGAAACTTTCCCACGAATGCTTTTCTTTATCTTAATTCGTCTTTCTATCTTAGTTGTCATGATAAATACACTTTATGCAGATTATTTAGCTGCTGTTTTACCGGATTTTCTACGAATCTCTTCACCTACGAACTTAATACCTTTGCCTTTGTAAGGTTCCGGCATTCTAAATGAACGGATTTTTGCGCAAATCTGGCCTAATAACTGTCTGTCGGCGGATTCAAGAATAATGAGTGGATTTTTATTTCTCTCACTCTTTGTTTCAACCTTTACTTCTTTAGGTAATTCCATATAAATATTATGAGTATAACCTAAAGAAAGGTCTAGCACCTGACCTTCATTATTTACACGATAGCCAACTCCAACCAATTCAAGTTCTTTCTTGTAGCCAGTTGATACGCCATAAACCATGTTATTGATCAAAGCACGATATAAACCATGACGTTCACGATGAATCTTATCATCTGAAGGGCGCTCGCAATGAAGGATTCCATCTTCCATTGTTACTTTGATTTCTGGATCTACTTGTTGACTTATTTCACCTTTCGGACCTTTTACAGTCACTAAATTATTTTCTACAGTAACTGTTACGCCTGCAGGAATGTGAATCGGTAATTTTCCTATTCTAGACATTGTATTCTTTCCTCCCGTTTAATAAACATAACATAATACTTCACCACCAATTTTGAGGTCACGGGCTTCTTTATCTGTCATCACACCTTTAGAAGTTGAAAGAACAGCTATACCTAAACCATTTAATACTCTTGGCATTTCTTTATAACCGGAATATTGACGCAAACCCGGAGAAGAAACTCTGATAAGTTTCCGGATTGCATTCGTTTTGTTCAACTGGTCATACTTCAACGCAATTTTGATTGTGCCCTGAGGGCCTTCGTCTATAAACTTAAAATTAAGAATATAGCCTTTGTCAAAAAGGATTTTCGTAATCTCTTTTTTTAGATTTGACGCCGGTATTTCAACTACTCTGTGCCGGGCTTTAATTGCGTTACGCAATCTTGTCAAATAATCTGCAATAGGATCTGTCATATTTAATTTAATTTAAATTGATCCGGATAACCGGACAATATTTAAAAACTCTCTTACCAACTTGCTTTCTTTACTCCAGGAATTAAACCATGAGAAGCCATTTCACGTAATTCGATACGGGAAATACCAAACTGGCGAACATAACCTTTTGGTCTTCCTGTGATTTTGCATCTATTATGCAAACGAACGGGTGATGCATTCTTTGGTAAAGATTGCAAAGCCTCATAATTGCCTTCTTTTTTAAGTTGAGCTCTTTTGGCTGCATATTTTGCGACCAATTTTTCTCTTTTTGCCTCACGGGCTTTTAATGATTCTTTTGCCATATTTACTTATTCTTTTTTTCGTTTTTAAAAGGCAATCCGAACTCGCGTAATAATGCGTAACCTTCTTCATCTGTTGGAGCAGACGTAACGAAAGTAATATTCATTCCCAATATTTTTGTGATATTATCGATATTGATTTCAGGGAAAATGATCTGTTCCTGGATACCTAATGTATAGTTTCCTCTTCCATCCAATTTGCCTTCAATACCTTTAAAGTCACGAATACGAGGAAGGGCAATACGCACTAGTCTTTCCAAGAATTCGTACATACGTTCATGGCGTAAGGTTACTCTTGCGCCAATTGGCATATGTTTACGCAATTTGAAATTGGAAATATCTTTGCGAGAAATTGTTGCCACAGCCTTCTGTCCGGTAATAGTTGTAAGCTCAGCGATAGCAACATCGATGATTTTCTTATCGGCAGTTGCTGAACCGAGACCTTCATTTATAACTATTTTTTTCAAGACAGGAACTTGCATAACGGTCTTATAACCGAATTCCTTTGTCAAAGCAGGAACAATCCTCTCTTGATATTCTTTCTTAAGATTTGTAGTATTACTCATTACTTTATTACCTCCCCAGATCTTTTAGAATAACGAACCAAAGCGCCTTTCTCATCCAATTTACGTCCGATTCGTGTAGCTTTTCCTGTTTTAGGATCCACAACGTTCAGATTAGAAATATGAACGGGAGCTTCTTTCTTCTCAATTCCACCTTGAGGTGATTTTGCATTAGGTTTAGTATGTTTAGAAACCATATTAATACCTTCAACAACAGCACGCTCTTCTTCTACTAGAACCTTCAGTACGCGGCCTGTACGTCCTTTATCTTCTCCGGCATTGACATAAACCATGTCGCCTTTTTTGATATGTAATTTACTCATTGTTGTAAGTTTTACAAGATTATAGAACTTCAGGTGCAAGTGAAACAATCTTCATATTTGTTGCACGAAGCTCTCTGGCTACCGGACCAAAAATACGGCTGCCACGAATATCACCACTTGGGCTCAAGAGAACGCATGCGTTATCATCAAAGCGGATGTAAGAACCATCTTGACGACGAACTTCCTTCTTTGTGCGAACAATAACAGCTCTTGAAACTGCACCTTTTTTAATATCGCTAGAAGGGATCACACTTTTGATAGCGACTACAATGATATCACCAACTGTAGCATAGCGTTTCTTTGTGCCACCTAAGACACGAATACAGAGTGCCTCTTTTGCGCCGCTGTTATCAGCAACGACCAGCCTAGATTCTTGTTGTATCATGTTACTTAGCCTTTTCGATTATTTGAATCAATCTCCATCTTTTCGTCTTGCTTAAAGGACGAGTTTCCATAATTCTGACGGTATCGCCAACATTACACTCGTTCTTCTCGTCATGAGCATGATATTTCTTCGTTTTGCTGACGAACTTTCCATAAATAGGGTGTTTTTCCTTCCATTTAATAGCAACTGTGATGCTTTTATCCATCTTATTGCTAGTAACAACACCAGTTCTTTCCTTTCTTAAATTTCTTGTTTCCATCAAGCTCATTTTTTAATAAGTTCGCGTCTGCGCAATTCAGTTTTCAGACGAGCAATACTTCTGCGGTCTAATCTGATTTGAGCAGGATTATCCATCGGTGAAATGCTATGATTTAGCACTTTTTGTTCATAGGCTGTAACATCAGCATCTATTCTTTCAAGCAATTCTTTATCGCTTAACTCTCTAATTTCTGCTATTTTCATGATTCCTAAACGTTTTCGTTTTGCATATCATAATCACGTCGTATAACAAATTTAGTAGGAACAGAAAGTTTCTGAGCTCCTAAACGTAGAGCTTCTTTAGCAATTGCAAAAGGAACTCCAGCGACTTCGAACAATATACGACCGGGAGTAACAGGAGCGACAAATCCTTCAGGATTTCCTTTACCTTTACCCATACGTACATCTGCAGGTTTCTTAGTAATTGGTTTATCCGGGAAAATCCGAACCCAAACTTCACCCTGGCGTTGCATATAACGAGTTACTGCAACACGGGCAGCCTCAATCTGCCGTCCAGTAACCCATTTATTTTCTAAAGCTTTTATACCAAAAGATCCGAAGGCAAGTTGAGCACCACGTTGTGCGGTACCTTTCAAACGTCCTTTTTGAACCCTTCTGAACTTGGTTTTTTTAGGTTGTAACATATCTCAATTCAAAAATTAATGATTATTCGTCCGTCTCCTTTTGAAGTTTTTATCTCGGCCACCGGCAGCAGGATTATCATTTCTGTGCCCAAGCTCTTTTGTAACTGTAAAGTTAGGAGCAAGATCTTTCTTGCCATAAATTTCACCTCTACAAATCCAAACTTTCACGCCAATCAGTCCAACCTTCGTCAAAGCCTCGCCAAGAGCATAATCGATGTCAGCACGGAAGGTATGTAAAGGAGTTCTTCCTTCCTTATACATTTCCGAGCGAGCCATTTCAGCTCCGTTAAGACGTCCAGAGAGTTGTACTTTAATGCCTTCAGCGCCCATTCTCATCGTTGATGCAATAGCCATCTTGACTGCGCGTCTGTAAGCAATTTTTCCTTCAAGTTGACGGGCAATGTTATTTGCAACAATAACTGCATCCAACTCAGGTTTTTTCACTTCAAAGATGTTTATTTGAACCTCTTTATCTGTGATTTTCTTCAATTCTTCTTTCAGTTTGTCCACTTCCTGTCCACCTTTTCCGATGATGATTCCCGGACGAGATGTACAAACAGTTATTGTGATCAACTTTAATGTGCGTTCAATAACTACTCGAGAGACACTTGCTTTGGCAAGACGGGCATTCAAATATTTACGAATCTCACAGTCTTCCAACAGAGTGTCACCGTAATTCTTTCCGCCATACCAATTGGAATCCCAACCACGGATGATTCCTAAACGATTACTAACCGGATTAACTTTTTGTCCCATTATTAATTATTTTGACTATCGTTTTTAGTAAGTGTATCTACATAAAGCGTTACATGGTTAGAACGCTTGCGCATTGTATAACCCATCCCATGAGGAGCTGTGCGCAATCTCTTCAAGGTAGTTGAGCAATCAACAAATACAGTTGATACGCACAACTCGCCGGTTTCTGCTTTTCTTTCATTTTTTTGCTCCCAATTGGCAATAGCCGACCGAAGCAATTTTTCAACTTTAGCTGCAGCTTCTTTATTAGAATACTTCAAAATACCTAATGCACGAAATACTTCCACGCCACGGACCATATCCGCAACTAAACGCATTTTGCGAGGGGAAGTAGGTACGTTACGCAATACTGCGAAATATTTAGATTTCTGGGCTTCTTTTCTAGCTTCAGCTGATGTTCTTTTTCTTGCACCCATTTTATTAATTCCTTTTATTATTCAAATTAATATTCCTTGTTTAAACCGGATTAATCTTTACGATTGCCAGCATGTCCACGGAATGTACGCGTCGGAGAAAATTCACCGAGTTTATGACCAACCATATTTTCAGTAACGAAAACTGGAACAAACTTGTTTCCATTATGAACTGCAATAGTATGACCAACAAAATCTGGTGAAATCATTGAAGCTCTAGCCCATGTTTTTACCACAGCCTTTTTGCCTTCTTCATTCATGGCGAGGATTTTATCCTCGAGTTTCACGTTGATATATGGACCTTTTTTTAGCGAACGACTCATAACTTTCTTAATTAATCAAATTATTTACTTCTTCTTTCAATAATATATTTTGAAGAATGCTTCTTCGGACTTCTAGTTTTCAAGCCCTTCGCATATAGACCCTTGCGTGATCTAGGATGACCTCCTGATGCACGTCCTTCACCACCACCCATTGGGTGATCAACTGGATTCATAACAACGCCACGATTGTGAGGACGACGACCTAACCATCTTGAACGGCCTGCTTTACCGGATTTCTCAAGACCGTGATCTGAGTTACCTACACTTCCAATAGTTGCCTTGCAAGCTGCAAGGATTTTACGTGTTTCACCTGAAGGCATCTTAATAATTGCATAGTCACCTTCTTTCGAAGTCAATTGAGCGAAAACACCAGCTGAACGAACCAGCTTTGCACCCTGTCCCGGGCGGAGCTCAATGTTGTGAATAATTGTACCTACAGGAATATTTGCCAATGGCAAAGTGTTTCCAACTTCAGGAGCAACACCACTTCCTGAAACCACTGTTTGGCCAACTTCCAATCCGTTCGGAGCAATGATATAACTCTTTGCACCGTCAACGTAATACAACAATGCTATACGAGATGTGCGATTAGGATCATACTCGATAGATTTTACTGTTGCAGGAATGCCATCTTTACTTCTCTTGAAATCGACAAATCTGAATTTGTTCTTGTGACCGCCACCGATATAACGCATTGTCATCTTACCGGTATTGTTACGTCCACCTGAACTCATCTTACCTCTAACAAGAGACTTCTCTGGTGCACTTGCAGTGATTGTATCAAATGCGCCAATAACCTTGTGTCTCTGCCCCGGTGATGTGGGCTTTAATTTACGTATTCCCATTTCTAATTTTTAGATATTGCTAAAGAAATCAATTGTCTCGCCTTCCTTCAAGGTTACGATAGCCTTTTTGAAAGCATTTTGACGACCTGAAATAACGCCGGATTTTGTATAACGGCTTTTAATTTTACCTGGGTAGTTGATAGTATTTACATCAACAACGGTAACATTATACTTTTCCTCAACGGCTTTTTTTATTTGGAGCTTGTTAGCATCAGGAAGAACACGGAAACCGTAACGGTTAGGCATTTTCTCTGTGACTGCCGTCAGCTTTTCTGTTACAATAGGTTTAATAATAATTCCCATTTCTTTTCCTCCTTATGCTTTAAACATTTCATCAATAACAGCTACTGAACCTTCTGTCAATACGAGATTACCAGCATTCAGCACCTTATATGTGTTCAATTCTGATGCCTTCATGATTTCAACTTTTTGCAAGTTTCTAGCAGAAAGCATTACAGATTCCTCTTTTTCCGGAACAACCAGAAGGAATTTTGAACCAGCGACATTCAAATTCTTTGCAATTTCCAAAAACTCTTTTGTTTTAGGAGCTTCAAACTTGAAATCTTCAACGACAATGATCTTGTTGTCTTTAGCCTTATAAGTCAATGCAGATTTTCTAGCAAGACTCTTAATTTTCTTATTCAGCTTAAAGCTGTAATCTCTTGGTTTCGGACCAAAAACACGACCGCCACCGACTAGAACCGGAGAGTTGATGTCACCGCGACGGGCACCACCACCACCTTTTTGACGTCCTAGTTTTCTGGTACTACCAGAAATTTCACTTCTTTCTTTTGACTTATGAGTACCTTGACGTTTGTTTGCCATATATTGTTTAACATCAAGATAAATGGCATGATCATTAGGCTCGATGCCGAAAACAGCATCATCCAAAGTCACTTTTCTTCCGGTATCGCTACCTTTAATATTTAATACGTTCAGTTCCATTACTTTTCAATTAATAAGATCGAACCTCTAGCACCAGGAACAGAACCTTTCAACATCAACAGATTATGTTCCGGTATTACTTTAATTACCTGAAGGTTTTGAACAGTAACCCGTTCGTTACCCATCTGACCAGCCATACGCATACCCTTGAAAACCTTCGCAGGATAAGAGCAAGCGCCCGTACTACCTGGTGCACGCAGACGATCACTTTGACCGTGAGTTGTCTGGCCAACACCACCAAAACCATGGCGTTTAACTACGCCTTGAAAACCTTTACCTTTAGAGGTACCGATTACATCAACGAAACCTGCATCTTCCAGATAATCGACATTGATAATGTCACCCAGATGATGTTCAGTTTCAAAATTCTTGAACTCAGCCAAGAATCTCTTGGGTGTTACACCTGCCTTTTTGAAATGGCCCATTTCAGCTTGTGTAGTGTGTTTCTCTTTTTTGTCGGCGAAACCCAACTGAACAGCTTCATAACCATCTTTCTCGACAGTTTTAATTTGTGTAACGACACAAGGACCTACTTCGATAACAGTGCATGGAAGATTTTTTCCCTCGGCACTGAAAACGGATGTCATTCCGATTTTTTTTCCTAATAACCCTGGCATTTCACTAAATTGTTTGAATACTAAACTTTAATTTCTACTTCTACGCCGCTCGGCAATTCTAGCTTCATCAAAGCATCGACTGTTTTTGCGGTTGAACTATAAATGTCAATCAGCCTCTTATAAGAAGAGAGCTGAAACTGTTCGCGAGACTTTTTATTGACGAAAGTCGAGCGGTTTACAGTAAAGATTTGTTTGTGCGTTGGCAGAGGTATCGGACCACTGACTACAGCACCCGTGGACTTAACGGTCTTCACGATTTTATCTGCCGATTTATCTACGAGAGAATAATCGTAAGACTTCAACTTAATTCTGATCTTTTGGCTCATATTTGTTTTATAATATTTTCTTTTACTTAATCAAATCAACTCTACCATCGACTGTTGTCAAAACTTCCCTGGCAATGGAACTTGTCACAGGAGAATAATGAGAGAACTGCATTGTAGATGTTGCACGTCCCGATGTAATCGTACGTAACGCTGTAACATAGCCGAATGTTTCTGCAAGAGGAACAAAAGCTTTTACGATACGAGCACCTGTGCGGCTGGTTTCCATTCCTTCGATCTGACCGCGTCTCTTGTTTAAGTCGCCAATCACATCTCCCATATTTTCTTCCGGAGTAACCACTTCTATCTTCATGATAGGCTCCAACAATGCTGGAGACGCTTTTTCTGAAGCATGTCTGAATGCCTGCATTCCGGCAACTTCGAATGAGAGCTGGTCTGAATCAACCGGATGGTAAGAACCATCAATAAGAGTGACCTTAAGTTTATCCAAAGGATATCCAGCCAAAACGCCATTCTTCATCGCTTTTTCGAAGCCTTTCTGTACAGAAGGAATAAACTCCTTAGGAACATTACCGCCTTTAACTTCGTCAATAAACTGAAGAGTGCCTTCGAAATTTTCATCTGCTGGTTCTACGCGAACAATAATGTCAGCGAACTTACCTCGGCCACCGGATTGTTTTTTATAAACTTCACGAAGCTCAACAGCTTTTGTGATAGCCTCTTTATAAGCAACCTGAGGACGGCCCTGATTACATTCAACTTTAAATTCGCGACGAAGACGGTCGACAATAATATCAAGGTGCAATTCGCCCATTCCGCTGATGACTGTCTGACCAGTATCTTCATTTGTCTGAACGCGGAAAGTCGGATCTTCTTCAGCCAATTTCGACAATCCGATGCCTAGTTTCTCCAGGTCAGATTGAGTCTTTGGTTCAATAGCAACGCCGATTACAGGATCCGGGAATTCAATTGACTCAAGAGTGATAGGGTGACTTTCATCACACAATGTATCACCTGTATGGATATCTTTCAGACCAACGCCTGCGCCGATATCACCGCAACCGAGAACATCGATAGGATTCTGTTTGTTGGAAAACATTTGGAACAAACGTGAAACACGTTCTTTCTTACCGGAACGAGTATTCAAAACATATGAACCGGAAGGAATAGAACCTGAATAAACACGAATATAGCACAAACGACCAACGTATGGATCTGTTGCAATTTTAAATGCCAAAGCACACATCGGGTCTTCGAAGACCGGACGGCGTGACAAAACTTTTTCCGTATCCGAAGGATCGACTCCCTCAATGTCAGGAGTGTCTTCAGGACTTGGAAGGTAAGCGCAAACTGCATCAAGCAAAGTTTGAACGCCTTTATTCTTAAATGAAGAACCACAAAGCATCGGATAGAACTGCATGGAAATTGTACCCTTGCGCAATGCTGCTCTAATCTCATCTTCTGTGATTGTTGCAGGATCGTCGAGGTATTTACCCATCAGTTTGTCATCAACATCAGCCACAGTCTGGAGCATTTTATCTCTCCATTCTTCAGCTTCGTCTTTAAGATCTGCAGGGATTTCATCTACTTCATACTCAGCACCGAGAGATTCATCGTGCCAGTAAATAGCTTTCATCTTAACCAGATCAACGACACCTTTAAATGTTTCTTCAACACCAATTGGAATCTGTATTGGACAAGGTGTCGCTCCTAAAACCGATTTAACCTGGTTACAAACCTCAAAGAAGTTAGCACCGGAGCGGTCCATCTTGTTTACATAACCGATACGCGGAACATTATATTTATCTGCCTGGCGCCAAACTGTCTCAGACTGCGGTTCAACACCACCGACTGCGCAGAATGTTGCAATAGCGCCATCCAATACTCTCAACGAGCGTTCAACTTCGACTGTGAAATCGACGTGCCCCGGAGTATCAATCAGATTAATCTTAAATTTATCACCGGCGTAATTCCAGTACGCAGTTGTAGCTGCAGAAGTGATCGTGATTCCACGCTCCTGTTCTTGAGCCATCCAGTCCATGGTAGCTGCTCCGTCGTGCACTTCACCGATTTTGTGTGTCAAACCGGTATAGTAAAGAATACGCTCAGAAGTCGTAGTCTTACCTGCATCGATATGGGCCATGATACCAATGTTTCTGGTATATTTCAACTGTTCGTCTGTGTTAGTAGCCATCTGTTATATATTCTGTTTATTAGAATCTGAAGTGTGCGAATGCACGGTTAGCCTCAGCCATTCTGTGCATGTCCTCTTTACGTTTGAAGGCGCCACCTTGGTTGTTGAATGCATCAACAATCTCAGCTGACAGTTTGTCTGCCATTGACTTGCCGCCTCTTTTACGTGCGAAGGAAATCAGATTTTTCATTGAAATTGATTCTTTTCTGTCTGGGCGGATTTCGGTAGGAACCTGAAATGTTGCACCGCCAACGCGACGAGATTTTACCTCTACCTGAGGTGTGATGTTATCTAAAGCAGCCTTCCAAATCTCAAGGGGGGCTTTCTCTTCATTCGGGAGTTTATTCTTTAATGTATTCAATGCGGTATAGAAAATCTCAAATGCTGTATTTTTCTTACCGTCATACATCAAATGGTTAACAAATCTTGTAACCGTTACATCACCATAAACAGGATCCGGAAGGATCTGTCTTTTCTTTGGTTTTGCTTTTCTCATTGTTTTCTAAAATTACGTTTTTGTTTATTGATTGCCTTTCCAGTCTTCAACGGTTCCACTGAACCATTTACTCAACCTATAAGTCTATTTCAAACAAAACAAATCAACCTGTTAGAATTGAATTTGTTTTAATTTATTTCTTTGCACTTGCTTTTGGACGTTTAGCACCATATTTTGAACGGCGTTGTGTGCGTCCGTTAACTCCTGCCGTATCCAATGTACCTCTTACAATATGATAACGAACACCTGGCAGATCCTTAACACGACCGCCACGAACCAACACGATTGAGTGTTCCTGTAGGTTATGTCCTTCTCCTGGAATATAAGAATTGACTTCCTTACCGTTAGTCAAACGAACTCTGGCCACCTTACGCATTGCCGAATTAGGTTTTTTCGGCGTTGTAGTATAAACACGTACGCAAACGCCACGACGCTGCGGACATGAATCGAGTGCCGGAGATTTTCCCTTGACTACCAAAGTTTCTCTTCCTTTTCTAACTAATTGTTGAATTGTAGGCATTTCTTTTTAACTTTGAATTTCTCGTTTTCTTTATTTATTTCAATTATTTCCTTATTTAAAGCGCTTTACGAACCTTTTTTTCGTATTTAGCGCTAAAAACGGGGCAAAGTTAATCTATTCTTTTCAATTCTCAATGATTATCTTGGTCTAATTTATGCTTATTTAACTATTTAATCTATATAGACCAAAAGATACGCGCAATTCCACTTCTTTTTGCCCGCCTAATTAAAAAGGCAGAAGTGAACAGTTACAAAATATTTACGACCCAGAAACAAAAAACGTTTTTTGAAATTATTGAATGTTTTTTTAATTCTCATCAAAAAAGCATCTTTCATCATGGCATAGGACTAAAACCTTCTGCTTTTACATTCCAGGTTCCGTCTTTTGGAAAACCGGGATTTTCACCAGCGCTGCCATCCCAACCGCCAGCCATCATAGCAACAGCTGTCAAAAGAGCACCATTTGATGGAAAGTACGGGAACGGACCGCCTGTAGCCAATCCATGGTCATCGAAGAAAAATCCTTTTCCGGGATGAAGGAGAAAATTCATTGCCAATGTAGGCTGTCCCATGCGGGCAGCAGCCATTGCAAGCATCGGGAAATCCCAACCCCAAGTACGGTCAAAGTCCCAAATACGGGCTACTTTATCCAAGGTCCGGCTGAAAGTCGCTTTATCAACACCGTCACCAGGCAGCAATCCATAAATGCCAATCAATCCCGGATGCTCATAATTGTATTTGGTCCACATATCCGGAATGCCTTCGTATGTGACATAAACGCTGTCTTGTACAGGCAACGGAGAAAGATTGTTTTCAACATCTTTCCATTTCTTTTCTACCGGCAAAGAAAGACGCTCACGCCATTGTTGAGCAACGCGCAGACCGAAGCGCCAATAACCGAGTTCGAAAATCGGATTATAAGTAACCATCATCCTGACATTTTCGGAAACCGGAATTAGCGGTGGGCCAAGCACGTATTGTTTCTTTGACTTATCATAATAAGGATAATCGGCCATGAAATCTGCAGTGGCAAAAACGATATCCTTCCATTTATCTAATGTTGCTTGTGTCGGATGAAGACGATAATCCATTTCAGCAAAGTAAATCGGATGCGGTTGCTGCCAAATCAATACTCCATGAACGTCGCACGGCCATTCGCGGTCTAAATTACCCGTACATTTTGGCCAGCGCGCGCCTTTATAGCCTTGCTCCTTGGCGCGTTGCGTCGAAGTTGGAAGATATTTCTTATATACAGAGAGGCTTTTATCTATTTCCTCCCAACGATTCCAAAAAGCCGCATGCATCGTATGCCACCAAATCATTTCGAAGTGGAAACGGCCGTACCAGCCATTGTTGAGCAATCCGCTTTCCTGTGGCGGCAGCGAACCTGCTTCATTTACCCGAAGGACATATTGCGAAAGCACGATTCTTTTCTCAAGCTCTCGCCAGCGAGGGTCGGAACTTCCCGACAAATCAATTGCTGCGCCGCTCATCCAGAACGATTCCCAAGCTGCGGTACTTTTGTTTATGATTTCAGCAACATCAGGTAAGTTTCTGTTTTCCTTTTCAGAGAAAAGGCAAGTGAACGATAATTTGTCAGAACCCGTCGGTTGCAATTCGAAATGATGCGGAGTTTTCTCTGTGGCAGCCACAAAATGTGCAGGAGTTGTCCAATGAATTGCGGTGTAATAACGGACTGAATCCATTTCGCGAGCGATATATGCCGCATCGTTCTGCTGATAAACGATTTTCGAAGAATGAGCCTGAGGCATATCATAACGTCCGGCATAAACCTGGAAATAACTATTCGTCGGATAAGGGAAATCGATAAAGACAGAGACCTTACCACTCTTCAATGCAGGACTTTCGACCGACACGCCGATTGCATCAAGTGTCGGATGACAAGATGTAGTCACTTTTACAGAATCGCCTTCAAAGATGAAACTGCTGTATATGATGCCCGACCACAAATCGACCTCCTGATGCGGACTCTTCATATCTTCTTCCGAGGCAATAGAACCGTCACTTTTGACCAACTTCAGACCGACACGGCCGAGATTGAAACGGTGAGGATTGCGTGCCAGCCAGGCAGTCATCTCAGGATGAGCCGGATCGCCGATATTATAAGGAACTTTTTTGCCATGAACGTCAATAATCTGCGGCTTGCAATCCGACGGGTTCGACCCGGCAGGAAGCGGAAAACTATGCCAGCTCCAATGCGACATCGTGTTGAAAGGAACAAATGTCTGCAAACCTGTCACGTCGACAGCGAATGCAAATTCGCCGTTACCGACTTGTGCCGGACTTGTCTTGTCCAACTTGCCCGTAATGATACGATGGCGAGCTACGACAGCGCGACGGTCAATCCGTTCGACTGCAAACAACTGAGTTACGCACAGCAATGCGACAAGTATATACAATGTCCTTTTCATGTCATTTAATCTTTGTTGCGAAGATAGTTATAATATCCGAACAATCAAAGGGAATCTGCATTATTCTGATATCTTTATAGTTATCCATTCACAATACGGTGATTGGAGGTTTGACAACTTGAAAATGGTTTCGACGCACGAAGATTGGTTATTTGAAGTGTGAGGAATGATTTCGACGCATGAAGACTGCGCATTTGAAGTGTGAGAAATGATTCCAACTCACGAAGACTGGACATTTGAAGTGTGAGAAATAGGTTTCGACGCATGAAGATTGGACATTTGAAGTGTGAAAAATGATTCCGACACGAAGAGGATTAATGTTTATACATCTTATTATATACTGCTACGGTAACTCTTGTTATTTACGAACTGGACGAATCATTGTCAAAAGCGGAATAGAAAGCAATTGGGCTCCGACGGAAACAGCAACCATCAAACCAATCGACTGGTCGTAAAGCAATCCCATCAGCCAACTTCCTAAGAACCAGAATATGCCGAACGACGTTTCGAAGACTCCGAATCCAGTCGAACGATTCTGTTTGGAGACCAGAGAAGCGACAGCGGATTTCATAACCGATTCCTGCGCTCCCATACCGATTCCCCAAAGAGCGATGCCAAACAAAAGCGCAGATTGAGAATTCATCAAGAAGATTAGCGGAGCAAAAAAGGCGGACAAAATTGTCGGAGCAATCAGCACACGCAAACCAAACCGATCGTACATCCAACCAAACAACAGCGCCGCAAATGCGTCGACCAACATCGCTCCTGCATAAAGCAACGGCAAATATGATGCCCCGAAAAGTGCATGCTTCGACATGTGCATCGTTATCAAAGGAAAATCGATGAAACCGAATGCAAACAGATTGATGGCGATAATATATATGATGAAAGAACGGCTGAACTTAGTTCGCGAATTCACCTCATTCGAAACCTCAAGATTTTCAGGGTGCGGAAAACGGTGCTTTGCTCTCAACAGGAAAAACATCGTCAGCACTGCAGGAATAATCAAAGCTGCGAAACACAGTTGATAAGTCGAAAACAAATCTGAATAACCTTTCCTCAATGCGACAATGACAAACAGCATCAACGGTCCGCAAAAAGCCCCAATCTGGTCCATGAATTCCTGAAGAGCAAATGCTTTTCCATGACCGACTTGCGAAGAAGCAAACGAAACCATCGTATTCTTGGCCGGATGGCGGATAGCTTTCCCTACTCTTTCAAGGACAATCAACGCGCAGGCATATTTCCATCCGTTTTGTGGAACCAAAGCTATCAAAGGAACTGCAAACATATTGATGCCGTAGCCGACAATCGAAACAGTCCAATAACGATGTGTTCGGTCAGCAATATAACCTGTAAGCAAACGGAACGAATATCCGATGAACTCGCCTAAGCCGGAAACGAAACCGATTGCAGCTGCCGAAGCGCCCGCAAGAGCCAAATATGCTCCGTAAATGCTTCGAGCTCCTTCGTGCGTCATGTCAGAAAACAGACTGACGACGCCGATTAGAATCACGAACGATAAAGCCGCGCTCTTATGTTTGATTTCCATAATTTATAATAAGTACAAAGACTAACCGAAACGCTTCTCAAATTCTTCGTCGGTCAATAAGGAGATGATAGTTTGTCCTTCAGGTGTGAGATTTGGTTCCGGACATGAAAACAGAGATGCAACCATCTGGTCCATTTCAGCTGTCGACAAATTTTTTCCTGCTGGAACAGCCGACGATTTGGCAAGCGACAATGCCAAAGCCTCACCGATTTCTTCCTGCACTTCACAACCAGTTTCCATGGCTTTATCAGCCATATCTTTAATCAAATCGGTAATATTGGAGTTCTTCAATCCGGAAGGAACTCCTTTGATTGCATAATTATTATTGTCAACTTTCACCAAGTCGAAACCCATATAATGCATATCGGGTAGCAGCGATGGAAAAACGCTGGCTTCTTCAGGAGTCAATTCAACAACTTCAGGGAAAAGGACCTGCTGTGAAGCTCCTCTTTGTTGACGTATATTCGAGATATAACGGTCGAAGAGAATCCGGATGTGAGCACGATGTTGGTCAATTATGGCCAGTCCGGATTTCAATGCGGTAATAATATAACGACCTTTATACTGGTGATAGAGAATGGAGACGTCTATAGTAACATCTTCGTCGGGAATCAATTTTTCCGGGACGGAATCGGTTGTCGGAAGGTCCTTGTTTATATCGGTATACAACTTTGTCCAATCAGGATTTTCTCTTTTGTCATGAGAATATGACCCTGAACGGAAAGGATTGTAATTCGGGTTGACATCGACTTTCGGGATGTGCAACTCCTGAGATGCCTTATTAGGATTATAAATAGGTATATCTATTTTACCTGCTTCATCAAAATCCAATGTCGGAACTGCACTGGCCTTAGCAAGCGCTTCCCGAATCGCCGCCATCAGAATCTGCCAGATTGGTTGTTCGTTCTCGAATTTGATTTCTGTCTTTGTCGGATGAATATTCACATCGATAGACGACGGATCAAGCGTAAAGTAGATGAAATAATTAGGTTGGTCGGTCGAGGGAATCAACTGGTCGAAAGCCTGAACCACAGCCTTATGAAAATAAGGATGTTTCATGAAACGTCCATTCACAAAAAAGTACTGCAAAGCTCCACGTTTACGTGATGAATCAGGAGCGCCGACAAAACCGGAAATAGAAGCAAGTGAACTTTTGACATCCAAAGATAGAAGTTTCGGATTCAGATTCTTTCCGTAAATATCAATAATACGCTGGCGAAAAATAGTCTGATAAAGGTCAAATACTTCAATCCCGTTGTGCGATAGCGACATCGCGATTTCAGGATTGACAAGAGCAACTCGCTCGAATTCTGTTATTATCGCACGGAACTCTGTTTCATTCGACTTCAGAAACTTTCTGCGGGCGGGAACGTTGAAAAAGAGGTTTTTCACCGAGAAAACGCTTCCGAAATTACATGAATTCTCTTCCGCGCTTTCCAAATTGGAACCGATATAATTAAGGACTGTACCCAATTCGGCATTCTTTTCACGTGTGCGAAGCTCCACCTGCGATACAGCGACAATAGAAGCCAAGGCTTCACCTCGAAAACCCATTGTCCGAAGTGAAAAGAGATCGTCGGCTGAAGAAATCTTAGAGGTTGCATGACGTTCGAATGCCATGCGAGCATCTGTAGCTGACATTCCTTTTCCGTTGTCAATCACCTGAATCAGCGTTCGACCGGCATCTTTTATGATTACTTGAATATTTGTCGCTCCAGCATCAATAGAATTCTCGACAAGTTCTTTGACGACAGAAGCCGGTCGCTGAATCACTTCGCCTGCAGCGATTTGATTGGCAATATTGTCAGGAAGAAGATGAATAATATCGCTCATTAATGCATCAGATACCAAAGAATGACGGCCAAAACGACCAAAGCTAAAATCAACTTGACATTTTTATACTCACGAGTACGAGGATTATTACCTTTCTCTTTACTGCGTTTAAGATGAGATGTTCCTTCATGAAAAGCATTTTTGATTTCTTCATTATACTCTTCCTTGCTTTCTTCGGGAGTCAACGGTTCAGATTGGCCTAATTCGCGTTTGATACGCTGGAGGCGTTTTTCCATCTCTTCTTTGTGCGGATCCCAATAAATTGGTTTATGATCGAACTGACGAGGTTTACGTACATGATAGTATGAAAACATAATTCTGTCTTTATATTATTACACCGCTAAGGTATGAATTTATTGCTTCTCTTAGGCACTTGAGCCTCTTTTCTTTTCACTTCACGGAAGATGTCTTTCTGATTAAGAGGACGTAAATAATCCAACCAGAAAAAGTTCCTCAACGTTTTCTGTTCCGGCTTCAAATCCGGAATAGGTGTCATACTCCCTTCAGGTGTTGGCCAGATTTTCAAATGGTCGAGTTTCCTATCCTTTATCCAAATCGTTAAGAAACCACTTTTCGTAGCATTCAATCCGACTATAGAACTGTCTTTTTCTTGAGGATAAAAAATAGACTCGGCATTACCCTCCACATCAATCTGTCTTATTTCCTTTCCTTCAAAATAAGCCTTCAGGTCTTTCCCGGACAACTGGTCATAAAAGGAAGATGTCGAATCGACTTGCTGACAGGCCATCGCGAACTGTTTGACATGAGCGAAATCCGGAGTACTGTCATTCATATGAATTGAAATTGTATCGCCATAAAGCTGATAATTCTCATTCCACAAAACCGGATTGTTATACATATGCAAAAGTGAATCCCTTGTATCGTAAAGCATCGAATCACAGACTCCTTGAATATCCGCTCGATAGAATCGCACTCCGTAAAAAGCCTTCACTCTTCGATATGTCGAATCAATTGTTATCATTTGCAATGTATCGGCATGAAGGAAAAGCGTATCTCCGCCTGATGCGGAATATTGCTGAACAAAGGCTTTACCTGTAGCAAATGCAGATTCATCCTTTTCATTATAATATCCGTAGTCGCCTCTTAAATCTATATGTTGAACTGTATCTGTGATAAAAATATTGCCAAAAGCTTCCCCATAGCCCTTATCCCGGTCATAATAAATTGAATCGCCTATCAAAGATCTCGTTTTAGATTTAGAATCGACACGAGAGCGGTCGAGTAAAAGAGCTGTATTTTTCTCCGTATTGTACCAGCCGTGAGCGGATTGAATCGTTCCACTGTCGGAAACGATTGTCGAAGGACCGGTTATTGTAGCAATCTTCGAGTTCGTATTATATAATAATGTATCCGAATAAAGCGTGAACTTCGGGTTCTCCAAGCGAACACTATCATTAAAAGTGGCGTCTTTCGTTTCGGGCGAATACTGCCCATAAAAAGATGAAAGTTGATTAAGCGAGTCGACAATCATACCGCCTTCAAAGAAATAGCCGATATTCGGAATCCGTTCATAATTCAAACTATCGGTAAACAATGTCACCTGACCGTTTTCCATCCTGACATTGTTACGCAGATAAGCTATTTGAGTATTTCCATCGTAATAAAGATGATCGCCATATACAAAAAGCGTATCACCTTGTTCCATCCTGACATTATTGAAGGCTTCGAGAGAATTTGTCTTTTCGTAAAAATAAGCGCTGTCACAATACATATAAGCGCTGTCATGACGAAAAACCACATTTCCGCGCAAAACCTGAACATCAGGATTCACGGCTTGGTCAAACGACAATACATCAGCATGTTCCCATCTGACGATGGTAGTTTTTTTAGGACGAATAGGCTTTGAAGCTGTCTTTTTTACCTGTCCAAAAAGGCAAAACACAGCTATTATAGATAAACTTGCGAATATGAATTTCCTGCTGACAAATTTCATTCTTTAACCCAACCGGGATACTGGAAATCACAATTGCGCCAACCATCGGCAATACGAACGTATGTCGTTTTCTGTTTCTTCAAAATCCAATCGTGCAACAAATCTTCTCTTTTCTTATTCTCGACCATACTCTTCATAGCCTGAAAATCGTCCGAAAGGTTTGCCCGATGCTGATTGACACGGCTCTTCAGTTTGACAATAGCAACAACTTCCTTTTGACTATTATTAATCATTGTAAACGGCTTAGATGTTTCGCCTACTTTCATGTTAAACACGACTTTGCCGACTTCCTGAGGAAGTTCCTGCATTTCAAACCGAGGCGTTCCGACATTGGAACTCTCCTGATTGCTATTAACCATCAAACCTTTATTATAACGCGTATCTTTATCAGAAGAGACGAACATTGCTGCATCGTCGAACGTAAACTTCGCAGATTTCAAGTCGTTATACAAAGAATCCATCTTTACAGTTGCTTCATTCAACTCCTTTTCTGAGACTTTAGGCTTCAGCAGGATATGACGACATTTGATTCGGTCGCCGCGTTTTTCAATCAATTGAATAATATGAAAACCATATTCAGTTTGAACGATTTGAGACACGCGCTTCGGATCATTCAAATTAAAAGCCACATTGGCAAACTCCGGCACCAAACTCGTCTTGCTCATGAACTCCATTTCTCCACCTTTTGGAGCTGAAGCAGGATCCTCAGAATAAAGTCGAGCTAAAGTTGAGAAAGAATATTTTCCACTATTTATATCATCCGTAAAGCCACGAAGCCTAGCTTTGATGGCATCCGACTCCTCAACAGGAATCGCCGGTTCCATTGTAATAATCTGGACTTCAACCGTAGTAGGAATTGTCGGCAGACTGTCTTTCGGCAAAGCGTTAAAATATTTTCGGACGTCGGCCGGAGTAAGTTTGATATCTCCAACCAGTTGTCGTTTCATTTTCTCAACCGTCTGTTGTTCCATGAACATTTCTTTACGTTCTTCCTTTATCTGGGAAAGTTTCTTTCCGAAATATTCTTCAACTTTTTCTTTCGAACCAATCTGGCTTATTGCCCAGTTTACCCACTGCTCAGCGGATTGAATCACTTGACTTTCATCAACGCTGACACTATCGAGTTTGGCTTGATTAAGAAAAAGCTTCTGGATTGCTATCTGTTCTGGAATAAAGCAATAAGGATCTCCTTCAAATTTTTGACCTTCATTTTGCAAATACAACCGCTGTGATTCAACATCAGAGCGCAAGATTGCATCATCACCGACAACCCAAACTATTTCATCAATCACATTATCCTGGGCTGTGGCATAGAAGGAAAGAGTTGCCAGGAAGAATAGGGTCAGTATCTTTTTCATTTTAAATATTTCTTATTCTTAAGTTTATTAATCAGAGTCCAGTTGATTACAACCGGATATTTTTCATCAAGACGTTTAATCCATTCTTTTTCAGCTGCAGCCTGTTGATCTGCAGGTTTGCTCCAAACCTCATTGTTGCTGACATCAAAGAGTAGGATTCCATCACGATATTCCTGCATCAAAGGCTCGATTTCAGGATGTTTCTTTGAGAGATTCTTTTGTTCTGCAGTTGTGACAATGTCTCGGATAAACATATTATATACCTCCTTCATGAAGTCGCCGGAATAATGTTTTGTCGAGAACGGACAACGAACCATATAATGTGCGAATTCAACTTGCGAAAAGTCAGTATTGACCACATGAATCAATGTCTTTTTCATATCCTTTGCATTATCTGCGAAAGCATGATCGCTCGGAAAATAGTCGTTGCATAACTTTTGCAATTCAGAGTATGCTTCCGGATACTCCACAAATCCATATTCTTCCTTGAGCTTTTCGTCAAAAGAACGGTTCAATTCGAAGTTGCGTTCACCTTCTGCCATAACAGGTTTCCATTCATTTTTCATTTGCTCAAAAGAAGGGATTTCCGCTTTCTTGATAAGCTTGATAAGATGGAATCCAAAACGTGTTTTAACAGGAAGCGACACTTCACCCGGCGTTGTTAAAGAGAAAGCGACTTTTTCAAAGAACTCATCAAATTTTCCAGGATCAGAAACAGGCAAAACTCCACCTTTTGCTGCGGAGCCAGAATCACCTGAATATTTTTTAGCCAATTCACCAAAATCTTCGCCGGCTTTTACTTTCTCATAAACTTCCTGAATACGGTCGAGTGCCATCTGCTCTCCTTTTTCCTTACTGATTGTCGAATCATCTGGGAAAGGAACAAGGATATGAGCAACTTGGATGCGTCCGGGATTCGGGCGTTTACTGTTTATTTTAATTAGAAAATAACCTATGTCTGTACGAACCGGCAGAGAAACTCCGCCTTCAGGTAAAGAATAAGCAGCATTCTCGAATGATTTCTGCACTTTCATCGGAAGAAACGTAGCAATATGGTCCAGCATAACATTTACCGTATCAGCTTGGTATAACTCCACGCTGACTTTATCGAAATCTTCACCGCTCTTAATCCTATTGTAAGCCTGCATTGCTTTCTGATAGACGACAGCTGTATCTTTAGAGAAATATTTATCGGCAGGCAAAGCGAACATGATGCTTGACAAATCAAGGATTGTAGAATAGCGGTCGTAAATCTTGCGGATTTCTGCATCCTCGCCTTTCGAATCCGACATATAACCGCTAACTAACTGAGAAGCATAATTTCTCAATTCATCCATGAACTCTTTTTTCTTATCAAGGCCTTGAGCTTCCGCATCAGCGACTTTTAGTTTAAAGTTTTTAAACAACGCCACGTAATCGTTGAGTGATTTTGTGTTGGAAAAATTGACTCCTCCATTTTTCTTTGCCAAATAAATAAAGTCTGTCAGAGGGATGTTCTTTCCGGCAACAGTCATAACTACGGTGTCATTATTTATCTGAGCTTCAGCAACAGAGAATGCAAACAGGGTGAAAACCACCAATACAATTTTAATCAATCCTTCTTTTATCATACTACTTGTCATTTCAAAATAATATCATTCTAACGGCATTTTTTAATTAAAAGTATTACTTACTCACTTTTTCACCAACATTATAATTAGTTTTCTTACACACTTATATATTCAACTAACTGAATCGGATTAATTTCCCATTTCAGACAAGAACTTTATGCGAACCAAACGAATCTCATCTTCAGTATAATCGCCACCAAGTTCTTCAATGGCAGTTTCGAGGTCATCCGTTTCGGATTCTTTGAAATATTGAAAGATGTCTTGCACGTGGTCTTCATCCATAACGTCATTGAGGAAATAATCAATATTGATACGCGTTCCTGAATAGACAATTGCCTCAATCTCGTCAAGCAGCTCAGAGAACTCAAGACCATTGGTCAACGCGATTTCGTCTAAAGCTACTTTTCTGTCTATACGCTGAATAATAGACACTTTCAATTTCGATTTATTGGCGACTGTACGTACGCGAAGATCTTCCGGACGTTCTATCTCATTCTCCTCGACATGTTTTCTGATTAAATCCACAAATTCTTTTCCATAGCGTTTGGCCTTTCCCGAGCCAACACCCGGAATATTTTGCAATTCCTCAATAGTGATGGGATAAGTCGTCGCCATTGCTTCAAGCGACGGATCCTGGAAGATAACAAACGGGGGAACAGAAAGCTGTTTAGAAAGCTTCTTCCTCAAATCCTTCATCATTGAATACAGTTCCGGATCGACTGCGCAGCTTGCTCCTCCATGAGGCATTTCATAATCATCATTACTGAACTCGTTGTCTTTTGTAATCTTGAAAGATTCCGGTTCGTCCATGAACTTACGTCCTTTTGCCGTAATCTTCAGCAAGCCATAGTTTTCAATATCTTTTTCGAGATATCCGGCAATCAGTGCCTGGCGGATGACTGCATTCCAAGTCTTTTCATCCTCATCTTGCCCGCACCCGTAAATGTCAAGTTTATCATGACCAAACGAATGAATGTCGTTTGTCAGATGACCGACTAGGACATCCACAATATATTCCGCTTTATATTTTTCCTTCAAAGTGCTGATGACATCAAGTGTAGCAGCAAGCAATTCGCCTGCTTCAACCTGAGTCTTCGGATTAAGACAGTTGTCGCAATTACCGCAATTTTCCTCTTTATATTCTTCTCCAAAATAATGAAGAAGAACTTTGCGACGACAAACGGAGGTTTCCGCATAAGCGGCTGTTTCCAAAAGGAGTTGTTTACCGATTTCTTGTTCGGCGACTGGTTTGCTCTGCATAAATTTCTCGAGTTTCTGCAAATCCTTATAAGCATAAAAAGCTATACAACGGCCCTCACCACCGTCACGTCCAGCGCGTCCGGTTTCCTGATAATAACCTTCGAGACTTTTGGGAATATCATAATGAATGACAAAACGCACATCCGGTTTGTCGATGCCCATACCAAATGCAATGGTTGCGACTATCACATCCGCTTTCTCCATCAGAAAAGCATCTTGATTGATGGTTCTCTGTTGCGAATCCATACCTGCATGATAAGGTAACGCTTTAATGTCGTTTGCCTGAAGAATGCTTGCAAATTCCTCAACCTTCTTACGGCTTAAACAATAGATAATACCAGATTTCCCTTCGTTGGCCTTTATATATTTAATGATGTCACGATCAATATTGGATGTTTTCGGACGAACTTCGTAATAAAGGTTCGGTCTGTTGAATGATGACTTGTAGACCGTTGCATCACTCATGCCGAGATTCTTTTGAATATCATGCTGAACCTTCGGAGTTGCAGTTGCAGTCAGCGCAATAACAGGGCGTTTGCCAATTTGATTTATAATCGGACGGATACGACGATATTCAGGTCTGAAATCGTGGCCCCACTCAGATATACAATGCGCTTCATCAACAGCATAGAACGAAATGTTGATTTGACGGAGGAATTCTATATTTTCTTCCTTTGTCAACGATTCGGGAGCGACATACAATAGTTTTGTAACTCCCGTAGTTATATCGGACTTCACCTGATCAATCGCGGATTTATTCAACGAAGAATTGATAAAATGTGCAACTCCATCATATTCGCTGAAGTTACGCATCGCATCGACTTGATTCTTCATCAAAGCAATCAATGGTGAAATCACAATTGCAGTACCGTCCATCATGAGCGACGGCAACTGATAACACAACGATTTACCGCCGCCAGTAGGCATAAGAACAAAGGTATCTTTCCCTGCAAGCACATTCTCAATGATTTGCCGTTGATTCCCCTTAAAAGTATCAAAACCAAAATGTTGCTTAAGCGCTTCTGTTAATTTATCCTTCGCCATATTTACACAATTTAAACCCCACAACCAGTGTCAGGCAACCTGCAACCGGTTTACATCCGATTTGTTAAACATCTCTTTGGCATAAGCGAGAGTCACATTGAGTTTCTTTTTGTTCGTAGAAGGCATCGTAAACATGGCATCCATCATTACTGCTTCGACAATTGAACGCAAACCTCTTGCTCCAAGCTTGAACTCCAAAGCTTTGTCAACAATAAAATCATAAACATCCTCATCAAACACAAGAGAGATGTTGTCCATTCCGAACAACTTCACATACTGTCTAATAATGGAATTCTTAGGTTCAGTCAATATTCTGCGCAAAGCACTGCGGTCTAGAGGATTGAGATAAGTGAGAATCGGCAAACGCCCAATGATTTCAGGTATAAGTCCAAAACTCTTCATATCAACCGGATTAATGTATTTGAGTAGATTATTCCGATCCACTTGTGCAGTTGCTTCTTTGGCAACATAACCGACAACACGCGTATTGAGTCGATGTGCTATTATTTTCTCAATACCGTCAAATGCGCCGCCGCAGATGAAGAGGATATTCTTCGTATCAACAGGTATCATTCTCTGCTCAGGATGTTTACGCCCGCCCTGAGGTGGAACATTTACCAACGAACCTTCGAGTAATTTCAGCAACCCTTGTTGTACGCCTTCACCACTTACATCTCGCGTGATAGAAGGATTATCACCTTTACGGGCAATCTTATCTATCTCATCAATAAAAACTATTCCCCGCTGAGCTGCGTCCACATCATAATCAGCGACCTGCAGCAAGCGAGTCAATATACTTTCGATATCCTCACCGACATAACCAGCTTCAGTGAAAACTGTAGCATCAACAATCGTGAAGGGCACCTTTAGTAATTTGGCAATTGTCCTGGCAAGAAGAGTTTTTCCCGTTCCTGTTGCGCCTACCATGATGATGTTCGATTTTTCGATTTCAACGTCATCTGCCGACGGTTTCTGCATCAACCTCTTATAATGATTATAGACTGAAACGGCAAGATAGCGTTTGGCATCATCCTGACCAATCACATACTGGTCCAAGAAATTCTTGATGTCCTCAGGTTTTGGCAGATCATCCTTATTCAAATCAAAAGCAGACTTTTTAGAGGTTTCTTCCTCTACTATATTATATGCCTGACGGACACACTCGTCGCAGATGGCTCCGCTGATTCCATTAATCAGCAGATTCACTTCGCTCCTGCTCCGTCCGCAGAAAGTACACGTTTCACCAGTTTTGGCCATATTCGATTATTTAGAATCTGTTTTCTCTTCTTTTCTCTTTTCGTTTACCAGAACCTTATCAATCATTCCATAAGCAAGAGCCTCATCGGCCGTCATCCAATAATCACGGTCACTGTCACGTTCCACTTCCTCGTAAGATTTACCGGAATGCTTGGAAATGATGGTATACAATTCTTTTTTAACCTTTAATATTTCCCGAGCTGTAATTTCGATATCTGAAGCCTGTCCTTGAGCTCCTCCAAGCGGTTGATGAATCATTACGCGAGAATGAGGCAAAGCGAAACGTTTGCCTTTAGTTCCGGCAACAAGCAGAACCGCAGCAAAAGAAGCGGCCATTCCAGTACAGATTGTCGAAATGTCGCAGTTGATGTACTGCATGGTGTCATATATTCCGTAACCGGCATAAACAGAGCCGCCGGGAGAATTTATGTATATGGAAATGTCCTTACCTGGATCACTGGAATCAAGATACAGCAACTGAGCCTGGATCACATTGGCAGAGTAGTCATCTACTTGAGTGCCCAAAAATATGATTCGGTCCATCATCAATCTCGAGAAGACATCCATTTGCGCAACATTGAGCTGACGCTCTTCGATAATCGTCGGAGAAATGTAATTGCTGCTGATATCCATATATTGGTCAAGAGCATTACTATTCAAGCCAAGATGATTTATGGCATAATTTCTAAAATCGTTCATATAATCCTTTCTTATGTCTTTTAAGCAAAGATACAAAATTATTCTATTAATAATGGATTAAGCCAAAAGTTTATTGAATTCCTCAACAGTAACTTCTTTCATATCGAGTTTCAGTGTCTGTTTCAGCCAACCAGTTAACTTGGTTTCTCTTGCACGATCCCTGATTTGTTCTTTCTGATCATTGTTTTTCAGCATCTCATTTGCATAAGAGTTAAGAGATTCTTCAGGCATCTGAAGTAAACCGTACTGACGAATCTGATTCATATACAAAAGTTTTGCCTGAGCCAACAAATCGTCGTCCGTAACTTGAATATTGTTATCGGTAACCAATTTTTCTAACACCAGATGGTTTGTGATATCTTTAATCAACTGAGGATAATCCATATCGACTTTTTCCTTCGAATAATTCTTATCAGAAGAGAGCAGCCAACGTTTTATCAACTCATCGGCGAATTTCAGTTCTCCGACTTTCTGCAACATCAGACCACGAGCATCGATTAAAAACTTATAATCGCTTTCCGGTGTAAATTGTTCAACCAATGACTGACGTACATGTTCGCGGAATTCAGCTTCGTCTTTGACAGCATCCTTACCGCAGACACGTTCGAACAATGTCTGGTCGATAGGAGCATCCTTATGACGGGAAATCTCTGTGATTTCGAAATTGAAGTCGTTTGTTAAATTTTCAGCTGCATCCTTGCTTTTCAGTTTCAAGAATGAATAGAGCTCCGTTACGTTGCCACTGAATGCTTTCATCGGATTGAAAACGATAACAGAATTCTTTTTGGCATTTGTAAACTTTGCTTTTTCCTCTTCATCTGACAAATAATTGGCCATCAGAACAGCTCCTTCGGTTACGATTCCACCCTCTTTTGGCTGACCGTTTTCCAATTCCGTCACTGTTCCTTTAATCATGTCGTCAGGTTGAGCTTCGTCGACACTCTCATAAGAGCCGAAATTAGCCTTGTAAGAATTGATTTGTTTGTCAACCAATTCATCATCTACCTTTATATTATAATAAGGAAGAGAATCCTCAGCAGTTAAAGAAGCTTCGATTTTAGGTGCGAATGCAACATCAAAGAAAAACTCAAAATTTTCCTGAGTATCAAAATCCTGAGGTTGCTGCTCAACTTCGTTGGGCATCGGCTCACCCAAAATATTCACCTTATTCTCAACAATATATTTACCCAACTCATCACTGAGCATTTTATATATCAAATTGTACAACGCGTTTTTACCAAACATTTTTCTGACTATGCTCATCGGAGCCATTCCTCTACGGAAGCCCGGAAGATTAGCTTTCTGTCTGAAATTACGGAGACTCTTATCATATTCCTCCGCATAATCAGCTTTTACAATTTCCATCTTGATGACACCCTTAGTGTCATCCACGTTTTTTAACGTAATTTCCATCTGAATGAATATTTAATGATTTACTTGTTCAAAATAGTCAGCAAAATTAGTATATATCTCTCAAACTTACAAATGGTTTTCCTATTAATTAATTAGAATATCCGTTATCTTTTCGAGATAATCGACCATCAAATCTGTCAAAGCACTACCTTTTCGAAATATAATTTTACTAGAAAGACAAAAAATTATAGGACAAAACAAAAAAAACTTGAAGAAAAGAAAGTACAATCAAAAATAATTTGTTTCTTTGCCGCGCAAAAGGTTTCTAACCTCGAACGATATAACATTGTTTTATATTTCCTCAATTGCTTATGTAATGGCGGTTTATCTTTCATGTTACTACATTCGGTTACGGCTTTTTCATAAGTAACTATTTAATTATTTTTTTATGAACATTTACATTGGGAACCTGAACTATCGGGTTCGTGAAGAAGATTTGAAGAACAAATTGGCTGAATTCGGTGAAGTTGAATCTGTTAAGATTGTAAAAGATCGCGAAACAGGAAGATCAAAAGGATTTGCATTTGCTGAAATGCCAGACGAAGAAGCTGCTCGCAAAGTCATTGCTGAACTTGATCAGCAAGAATTTGAAGGCCGGCCTATGTATGTCAAAGAGGCAAGACCGAGACAATAATATTTCTCAAATATTCCTGTAGGTGTATCAAAGGCTGTTTCAGCGCTTTTGATACACCTTTTTGTTAATGAATCATTTTCTTTTTCTTGATTTACCCCTATTCTAACATGCACATAAAAGAAATTTTCGCCGGACGTTCGGCACTTTACCAATTGATGACATTATTAGTCCTGATACTGCTGTTTGCCATTCTGTCGTCTGTGGTTTTAATAGGAATCGTTTCTGTTTCGTCTAAATTCACACATGGAGCAGGCTTAAATCTATATGAGAGTCCAAACCTGATGCGGTTCACGCAGTTCATCACTTCTCTCGGCACTTTTCTAATTCCTGCTTTGGGAGTTGCCTGGCTGTGCAGTCCTGAATTCAAGAAATATCTTTTCATTGGGAAATGCCCAAGTTGGCAGGTTCTTCTTCTAACGTTTCTCTGCACTTTACTAATCGGTCCAGCCATCAATCTGACGGGTTATCTGAACGAGCAATTCGTTCTTCCGCAATCTCTTCAACCGCTTTACCAGTGGATGCGTACGACAGAAGATGCTGCTGACGAACTCACCAAAACACTACTCTCGGGAAATGGATTGGGCGTTCTCACCGCCAACCTGATTGTCATAGCACTTACAGCCGCTGTGAGCGAGGAATTTCTTTTCCGTGGAGCATTGATGACAATCTTCAATCAGTGGATCCGGAATCATCATCACATCACGATTTGGGTGATTGCAATCGTATTCAGTGCAATACATCTTCAATTCTTCGGATTTATTCCAAGAATGCTCCTTGGCGCTTTTCTCGGTTATCTGGTTTATTGGGGGAAAAACATCTGGGTTCCCGTATTTGCGCATTTCGTCAATAATGCCGTCGCTGTCATAGGCATGTCGAGCGACAAATTGAAAGACAACGATTATGTCACCGGCGAAATAAAGCCGGACGAACTTCTTCCCTTCACTATTCTGGCAGTTGTATGTCTGGTACTTTTCTATTTCTGTATCAGAAGACTCCGAAAAGAATTGAGCTAAACATCCTTTCTGACTAAAGTAAAATCCTTTCCAAGATATTTCTCGCGGACAATCGGGTTTGCAGCCAATTCTTCAGCGGTACCTTGAAACAGGACCTTGCCTTCGAACAGCAGATATGCTCGGTCGCAAATACTCAATGTTTCATGCACATTGTGGTCGGTAATCAGAATTCCGATATTTTTACGTTTCAACCGAGCGACAATTCCCTGAATATCTTGAACGGCAATCGGGTCGACTCCGGCAAACGGTTCATCAAGCATGATGAATTTAGGGTCGATAGCCAAACAACGGGCGATTTCAGTACGGCGGCGCTCGCCTCCGGAAAGTTGGTCGCCCAAATTCTTGCGAACCTTATGCAAACCGAATTCATCAATCAGTCCTTCTAGCTCAGCCTTTTGTTGGGCAGGCGATTTAGGAGTCATCTCCAAAACAGAACGTATATTATCCTCAACGGTCATTTTCCGAAAGACAGATGCTTCCTGTGCAAGATAACTGATTCCTGCCTGTGCACGACGATAAACAGGAAATTTGGTAATGTCCAAATCGTTGAGGAATATGCGTCCGCCGTTAGGCGTCACCAAACCGACAGTCATATAGAAAGTCGTCGTTTTCCCGGCGCCATTCGGACCGAGAAGTCCCACGATTTCTCCCTGTTTCACATCGATAGAGACATGATTCACAACTGTTCTCGCCTTGTATTTCTTCACAAGATCTTCCGTGCGAAGCACCATTCCTTGCTCGTCTGCCATATTCCTTCAATAGATTTTCTGCAAAGTAAAAGATTTATTTTAGAAACACAAAGTTCTTTTGCGAACTTGTTCGCTCTCAAAGATGTCTTCACTTTTTCTCAATCAGTTTCAGTGTATAATCGAGAGCTTTTTCCTGCGGAACTTTATAATCGGGCAAAGTTCCGTGAATATCATTTTCTTTTGCTCCGTATTGCGTGAACCGTTTGCACGATATCCCGCATTGAAGCTTAGAATTAGGCAATTCATAAGATAACATTTCTCCGAAACAGATATTCATGCCACCACTTTCTTCACCGACAACTGTTCCCATTTTGAAATATTTGAACGCCCAAGAGAACGAACCTGCAGAAGAAAATGTCGTATGACTGATGAGCAGATAGACTTTTCCATTATAACGCAAAGGATTCTTATGAAGAGGTATCAGATTTTCATCATCATAAAACGAGTATTGCTCTTCAGGGATAATTGACCAAGCATGTCGCATGAGCCGGATGCTGGTTGGAGAAACTCTGAATAATGCTTTTCCAAACTGCTGATATGGAACCGGCGAAATGTATTGGAATAAAGTATCGCCGACACTTGAATTTCCGCCACCATTGTTGCGGATATCAATAATCAGATTTTTGATACGTTTATCCTTGAGAATCGTGAACATGGAATCAGCAAAAGACTTGAATCTTTCCTCATTAATAAATGAATTGAAATCCATCACAGCTATGCTTTTGCCATCTAAGATATGGAACGAATAATCGCCTTGCGGAATCTTCGGATTATTTGTTATCAATTTCGACATTCTCGACTTGGCGTCTGGATATGTCATGGCTTTCAACGTTGTTTCCGCAATCTTTCCTCCATATTTATATTTAATGGCATATTCAGGTGCCTGATATAATACTTTCATCAATCCGGGATAATCATATTTTAATCTGTCTAAACGGTAAAAAGCACGTTCGCCACTTTCATAACGAAGCATATTCTCAATCATTTCCTTATAACCATGTCCGTTGAGAGAAATCAGCTTCGCACCGATAGGTATTTTCCCATCAACGCATCCATTCACTGTCATAGCAGAATCATTGCTATCTATATCCAGAGACAAAGGAAGCCAGAGCAACGTACTGTCTTTCAATATTTGATACGGGAACCAAAGTCGCGTATGTGCATCGCCAATCATTGCAACAGACGTTGCAATCCGTCCATAAAAATCAGCGACACTTAAAGAATCCGGCAAATTGCGTTTCGCTTTCAAGACGGATTCCATAAATTCAATCTGTTTGCACGACGCATACATATTGGGATGTACTTCACTGATTGTATATACTAATGAATCGATATCGGCCAAAGCCTGATCACGGGTAATCATACGATTTTGAGCTGATGACAATAGAAATGCAAAAGCCGAAAGACATATCGGCAAAATGACGCGCGAATATTTCATATTAAGCTGTTTTTATTGAGAACTTGTTTATATATTATATGACGTAAATTTTTTTCAAAGGTTGCAACTAATCGAATCAAAATATTATCCGTCTTACACAATTATTGAATCTGCAGCCGACAATCGTCACAGAATAAGGATATCATGTTATTTTTTCTTTTTTTAGAATGAAAAATATGGTCAGCTGCAAGATTAATCATATATTTGCCAAACAGAAAAACATATTAATCAAGAATAAAAAAAAAGAAAAACATGGAGAAGCCTTATGTAGTAGGTATCGATATTGGTGGAACCAATACCGTTTTTGGAGTCGTTGATGCAAGAGGTACTATCTTGTACAGTGGATCAATCAAAACAGGAAAATACACAGATGTTAATGATTATGTTGATGAATTGTGCAAAGGTTTGAACACCGTTATGGAGCAAGCCGGCGGCAAAGATGTCATCAAAGGCATTGGCGTTGGTGCACCAAACGGAAACTATTTCAACGGTTGCATAGAGTTTGCGCCGAATCTTCCTTGGAAGGGAAAGATCGAACTCGCCCGCATGATTAGTGAAGGCTGTGGCGTTCCCGTTGCTTTGACCAACGACGCTAACGCAGCTGCTATCGGTGAAATGACTTATGGCGCCGCTCGCGGAATGAAAGATTTCATTGTCATCACATTGGGAACCGGCGTCGGCTCAGGTATCGTTATCGGTGGACAATTGGTTTACGGTCATGACGGTTTCGCCGGCGAACTCGGCCACGTTATTTTAAAACGCAAAAACGGACGTCTCTGCGGTTGCGGCCGTACAGGCTGCCTCGAAGCTTACGCTTCAGCTACAGGCGTTGCTCGTACAGCACGCGAATATCTGTCAATCCGTAAGGACGAAAGTATTCTTCGCGAACTCGATCCTGAGGAAATAACCTCAAAGGATGTTTACGACGCAGCTATGAAAGACGATCCTATTGCAAAGGAAATCTTCGAATTTACAGGCACAATCCTTGGCGAAGCATTCGCTGACTTTGTCGCTTTCTCAAGTCCTGAAGCAATTATCATGTTCGGCGGTCTGACAAAAGCCGGCGACTTGATTTACAACCCAACCAAACGCGCTATGGATGCAAACATGCTGAAGGTATTCCAGGGCAAGACAAAACTTCTCTTCTCGCAACTGAAGGAAAGTGACGCTGCAGTTCTGGGAGCAAGCGCTCTCGGCTGGGAATTGAAGTAATCAGATTTTTCTCAATCATCTGAGGATTAGGATAAGAGTCCCCGGAGAACAACTCGTTCTTCGGGGATTGTTTTTTATAGGTTTAGGGTATCGGAAGTGTCGGCACAAATTATTTTGAGACTTCCGGAGTTCCGGAAATGTCAGCACAAATTATTCTGAGACTTCCGACGTTCCGAAAATGCTGGCACAAAATATTTCGAGACTTTCGGAGTTCCGAAAATGCCGGCACAAATTATTTCGAGATTTTCGGAGTTTCGGAAATGTCAGCTCAAATTATTTCGGAACGTACCGAGCATTTACCCTATAATAATTTTGCGCGGTTTATCTTCATCTTCTGAAACACCGGTTAACGGAGATTTGAAAGCGCTTATCCGATGTTTAAGACCATTCATCTTAAGTTGAAGACCAAATGCTTGAATCTTACAACTATTATTATTATCTTTGCAACAATATAAAACAAACATACTATGACACATCCGTTAAATCAATTCGTTTTTTGTCCCGTTTGTGGAGCCAAAACTTTTGTAGAACACAATGAAAAATCAAAAGAATGTACATCTTGTGGATTCGTTTACTACTACAACCCTTCGGCTGCTGTCGCTTGCTTTATCCGCAACAGAAAAGGAGAACTTCTCTTAGTCCGCAGAGCTAAAGAGCCGGCAATGGGAACTTTAGATTTGCCCGGAGGTTTTGTCGATATGCACGAATCGGCTGAAGACGCGGTTCGCCGAGAAGTGAAAGAGGAAACAGGACTTGAAGTCGGCAAACCATATTATCTGTTCTCGGTCCCGAATAAATATATGTTCAGCAACTTCGAAGTTCAGACTCTCGATTTGTTCTTCGAATGTTATGTCGATAATTTCGATAATGCCGTCGCTGCAGACGACGCTTCCGAACTTGTGGTTCGTACGGAACAGACATTGAGGCCCAAACAATTCGGGCTCGAATCCATTAAAGAAGCATTGGTCCTATATCACCTGATGAACACCAGACAACAATAATTCATAATAAAATAGCAAGAGGTCATGAAAAAAGTATTCGTCCTACTCTGTTTGCTTGCCTTTATCCTGCCTGTAAGCGGACAACGTTCAGTTCAGTCCGTATTACCGGATAAATTGTTTTACGAAGGAAGAGATTTCTTTGAAATAAACAACTACAACGGATGCATCGACAAAATAAACGCATTCTTGAAATTAAGCAACAATGCAGATTTGATTCAAGAATCCAATTATATGCTTGCGGCCTGCGATTTCATACAAGGGAAAGAAGGCGCTGAAGAATCTCTGAAAAACTACCTGAACAAATATTCTGATTCTCGTCACGCCAACGAGGCATACTTCATGCTCGGAACAATCAGTTTCGAACACGGCAATTACCAAAATGCCATAACCTGGCTTGAGAAGACAAACGCAGATCTGCTTAGCAGCAGCAATCAGGAGAAATGCTTCTATCGGCTCGCCTTTTCTCTCATGAAAACCGGTTCTTTGGACAAAGCCCGCGGCTATTTCGCCAGAATCGCGGAAATCGGGCACGACTATCGTGACGCTTCAGCTTATTATACAGCTTACATCGATTATTCAAACAAGAAATACGACAAAGCTCTCGAAGGCTTTTCTAAAATGAAAAATGTCTCCGGGTATAAACAGCAGGCTTCATATTTCATTACGCAAATCGATTTCATACAAAACAAATACGAGTCGGTAATCAGTGAAGGCAATGCTCTGCTGAACGAATATCCGAACAATGCCAACAATGCGGAACTCTACCGAATGCTGGGAAATTCCTACTATCACGTAGGCAATCAGACGAAAGCTATCAACAATCTGAGCAAATATGTTTCAATGACTGCAAACCCGCTCAGAAGTGATTTGTATATTCTCGGTGTCTGCTATTTCAATGAAGGAGAATATTCGAGCGCCGCTAACACTCTTGGCAAGACCGTAAAAGAAAACGATGCTCTGACGCAGAATGCTTATCTCTATCTTGGACAAAGCTATCTGAAACTTAAAAACAAGAATAATGCGCGAATGGCTTTCGAGTCGGCCGCAACTGCAAACTTCGACAAGAAAATCAAGGAAGTGGCAATGTACAACTATGCTCTTCTGATTCACGAAACTTCATTCACAGGCTTTGGGGAATCAGTCACGAACTTTGAAAACTTTCTGAATGAATTTCCAAATTCACAGTATGCCGACAAAGTGAGCGATTACCTGGTCGAGACTTATCTGACGACCAAGAATTATGAAGCCGCATTGAATTCAATCAATAAAATCAAGCAACCGGACAGAAAGATTCTGACTGCAAAGCAAGGAATCCTTTTTCAACTCGGAACTCAAGCTTTTGCAAACATGAAGATTGCTGAAGCGAAAAACTATTTTACCAAAACGATTGAAATGGGTGATTACGATGCCGACGCTCTGAACAACGCTTACTTCTGGCGCGGCGAATCGAAATATCGTCAGCAGAACTTTAGCGGAGCAATCGCCGATTACAATGCTTTTCAGAATAAAGCTACAGACAAAGGCACGGATATGTATCCGCTCTCTTTCTATAATTTAGGCTATTGCCATTTCAAGCAGAAAGAATATACAAATGCGCTCAGCGATTTCCGCCAATACACCAACGTAGAAACAAATGCTAAAGCCTCAACATTGGCAGATGCTTACAATCGAATCGGCGACTGCCTCTATCAAAACAGAGAATTCACAAGCGCTGATGAGAATTACTCAAAAGCTGCGCAACTCAAACCTTCTGTCGGCGACTATTCGACTTTCCAAAGAGGTTTCCTGCTTGGACTGGAAAAAAATTATTCCGGCAAGATTGCAATGATGAACCGACTGATTCAAGAATATCCCGAATCTCAATATGTGGATGATGCACTCTTTGAAAAAGGACGCGCATACGTAATGATGGAAAATAACAAAGATGCAGCGACTGCTTTTGAGAAAATTGTGAAAGAATATCCGCAAAGCTCTCTCGCTCGCAAGGCAGGAATCCAACTCGGACTCCTTTATTATAATGACAATCAGCCCGAGAAATCGGCTGCAGCTTATAAGCAGGTTATCAGCAAATATCCGGGAAGCGACGAAGCAAAAGTCGCTATCGAAGACTTGAAATCCGTTTATGTGGATATGAACGATGTCGGCGGTTATGCCGAATATCTGAATTCTCTCGGAGATGCCGCAAAGCTCAAAGTCGGCGAACAGGATTCTCTCACTTATTTAGCTGCAGAACGACTGATGATGAAGAGCGACAACAGCGCAGCGGAGAAGAGTTTCAAACATTATCTCCAACTTTACCCGAACGGAGCATTCAGCACCGACGCCAACTTCTATCTCGGCAGCATCGCTTTCCAAAACAAAACTTATCCGGAGGCAAAGACGCATTTTGCGAACGTGCTGAAAAAAGGTTCAAATAAATACACTGAAGAGACCTTGGCACGCATGGCGGAAATGAATTATAACGACAAAGACTATACTTCAGCTCTGAAATATTTCAAAGATCTCTCGAATGTTGCAGAAAGCACTTCCAATCGGGAAGCTGCACTTATTGGAATCATGAGATGTGCAAACCAGACTGACGAACCTAAAGAAGCTCTAACCGCCGCTGAAGAATTGCTTAAAAGTCCGAAACTTTCGCCCGAAATGGAAAGTGAGGCTCGTTATGCAAGAGCAAAAGCTTACATCAGCCTGAAGCAAGAGGGAAACGCCTTTGCCGACTTGAAAGAACTTAGCAAGGACACAAGAACCGCTTATGGTGCTGAGGCAAAATATCTTTTGGCTCAACTATACTACGACAATAAAGACGATAAGAATGCCGAAAAAGAATTGATGAACTTTATTGAAAACGGAACACCTCATCAGTATTGGCTCGCTCGCGGATTTATCTTACTGTCGGATGTTTACTTCCGAAAAGGCGACAATTTTCAAGCACAACAATATCTCATCAGCCTGCAGAAGAACTACAAGGCGAATGACGATATCGAAGGAATGATTAACGAGAGATTGGCAAAACTTCAAAAATAACGAACATGAAAAATCCGATATATAATCTCAGCATACTGCTTTGCACAACAACTCTTCTGTTTTCGGTAACTGCTTTGCAGGCACAGGAAGACAAGACTAAAAAGGAAGGTCTGAATCGGGAAATGACGCTCGAACGCGAGTTCGCTCCAACAGTGAATGATGTTGATAAAGTGAATTCCCTTCCTGCAGTCCAAGCTCCGGTTCCGAAAAAGATGTCAATTGATTATTCCAACTACACGTTGACTGCTGAACCTCAGAAACTATATACTCGCCTTACGTCGGGCGATTTCTCAACCGATGTTTATCATAACAAGAAACACGGATATTTGAATCTCGGCGCTGGTTCGTATACAAATATCAACGGCGATTTCGGCTATCACATTCTGAATACCGCCACTGATAGATTGAATGTCTTCTTTTCGCACAGCTCGTCGAATGGAAACGTGAATTATCTGGAGCCTGCATATAATATCGACAAGGCGAAGATGAAACTTAACGACAATTCCGGCGGGATTGATTTCTCTCACGATTTCAGCAAGTTCACATTAAACATGGGTGCTAAATACGGTTATTCGCACTTCAATTATTACGGACAGACTTTCAGACCGAAAACTATCGGATTCACAGACCTCGGACTGCTATTCTTGTCAACGACTTATGATAAGAGACTCGATAGCCTGCAAACGAAGAATCAGACTTTCCAAACATTCCAACTGAATGCCGGAATAACATCACATAACAACGATAAGTTCGGATATGACTTTAATATCCTGTTTAATAACTTCGACCAAAAACATGGCATCGCTTCTTTCAATGACAACAATACAACTGAAAGAACCTTTACCGTCGACTTCGACTTTTTCTCTCCTTTCAGAGAAAATCAGAAAATCGGCATCGAAGGGAACGTGAATTTCCTCAGTTACTCAGGAGAATTGAAAGACACCAACTATGGTTCGACGACTTTTGAAACAGGTTATCCCATTCCAGCAGAAAATCATATTGAAGCGACACTTTCTCCTTACTATAAGCTTGCCGGCGACAATTGGCATTTCCGTCTTGGAGCAAATGCCATGTTTATCACCGGAAACAACGACAAAGTCTTTGCTTCGCCAAATATTGCCGGCGACATAACCATTGCCGACAAGACTTTGCTCTACGCTTCAGCTTCCGGAAGACTTCAGACGAACAGCCTATACAATATTTCTCTCATGAACAGATATGTCAACAGCGGAAGTTCAACGCTTGCTTCTCGGAATTGGCTCGACGCTAAAATCGGCTTGAATTGCGGCGCAGCACCAGGTTTTTGGTTTGGAATTTTTGGAGGATACCGTGCGACTGACAACGATATTTTCTTCACGCTGACTACTTTTTCAAATCATTACAGAGCTATTTTATTCGACTCAAAACAATTCTATGCAGGCGCAAATCTGAAATACAGCTATCAGGATTTTCTGGATTTCACTCTTAAAGGTGTTTACAACCATTGGTCGATTGATAAAAAAGAAGGTTACATCAATTGCGAAGCATTCGGACGTCCACAAATGGAAGTTACAACAGGAATCACTGTTCGCCCAATTAAAAAACTTTCAGCAACAATTGATTATCATCTGGCAACCTCACGTTACGCATACTTGGATTCAGATGTCAAGATGAAAGACTTGAGCGAACTGAATCTTCGCTGCTCATACAGTTTCAACGAAACCTTCGGTTTTTACGCAAGTCTGAACAATATCCTCAACCGCAAGCAGGAAATTTTCTACAATTATCCGATTCAAGGCATAAATGTTATGGCTGGAGTCAACATCAATTTCTAGAAAAACAATCCGTTTTTACAATAGACAGGAAGGAGCAGGTTTGTTCTTTCCTGTTTTTTTATCATTTCACCGAGTGAAATGACCTTTTCCAGCCCCTTTTTGCCTTTGCACCCGATGCGACAAACTAAAGCATAGTTGAATTTGCCTTTTCACCCGACGCGACAGACTAAAACATAGTTGAATTTGCCTTTTCACCCGATGCGACAGACTAAAGCATAGTTGAATTTGCCTTTTCACCCGACGCGACAGACTAAAACATAGTTGAATTTGCCTTTTCACCCGACGCGACAGACTAAAGCATAGTTGAATTTGCCTTTACACCAAGCGCGACAGACTAAAACATAGTTGAATTTGCCTTTTCACCCGACGCGACAGACTAAAACATAGTCGGATTTGGCATTCCCCCACAGACGAACAGAAACAAGAAAAGCGAGATAGTCGAAACTACCTCGCTTTTTTATATCCTATTTAATTAATTAGAACATTCCTTTTTCCAACTCTGAAGCTTTCACGCGAAAAATACAACCGTTACGTGAAAAGACCAATTCTCCGTCTTCTTTTTTCTTTTCATTAACCAGACGTTGAAATGCTATGTTGGCACCTTTGACAATGTTTTCTTCAAATTTTCTTACTTCCTGTTCACTCATGACCTTCAAGTTTAGCATAAATTTCAGAATTATAAATCTCGCGCTTCTCATCTTTGAAACCTGTGGCGATCACCGCCATCGGAGACATGGAATTGTCGGTTATCATCCAATAATCACTGATGTGAAGATACAATTCAAATAAATTGTGGATTCCCGCTTCATATCGACGCCGAATTGTATTCTCAGGAATACTATGTCCACCTGTCGATACTCTCATCTTCACCCGTTCCACTGCTAAATCTGGCGTGTTAAGCCAGAAATATAACAACGTAACATAATAACCATTTCCCTGTGCTTCTCGAATCAGATTTGCGACCGATCGAGTTGCTAAAGTAGTTTCCATCGCAAACGTATCGCCGGCCGCGATCAGTTCTTTAATGCGCTTATACATAATTCGACTGGCTTCAATAGCTACCGCGATATTATCTGAATTAAAAGGGGAAAGCCCCTTGGCAATCTCGTCGGAATTTACAAACTCCTTACATTTCAACATCTCAGGGAGAATGGTGAAAGAAGCCGTCGTTTTACCTGCTCCATTGCATCCAGCAATAATGTATAAATAGGGCACTACTTCAATAACTTTTACGCTGCAAATTTAAATATTAGTTTTTTACGTAGTATATATTTTGGATTAAAAAAAGTAAATAAAATGGCAAAATGTACTCGAAAGCCTAACTTTCGTTGCGAAAACCCAAGGTTTTGTCATTAATTCACCCACAGAAGGTCCGTCATAATACTATCGGAAACGAATAATCCTGCCTGTGTAAGGTAAAAATTTCTATTTTCTGAACGAAGTTTTCCTGATTCAAGATAAGGTTTTGCCATCAGCAAACAATATTGGAGGCGACCTTCTCCAAACTTCTCTGAAATTTCATCAAGACTGATTCCCCAACATGTTCGAAGACCCGTAATTATGTAATCGTTGTATTTCATATCATCAGTCAAAGCTTCCCTTTCATAATTCAATCTGCCTTCCTCTATTCCTTTAATATACAATGGTAAGGAGGAAACATTCCACTGACGACTTTGCAAATCGTATGAATGTGCAGCTGCTCCAATCCCGAGATACTTTTTTTCTGTCCAATAAGAGCTGTTATGTCGTGAAATAAAACCGGGACGAGCAAAATTAGATATTTCATAATGCTGATAGCCGGCTTCGGTCAACCGCTTTATCAGTGTAGAATACAATTCAAGACTTAAATCGTCATCAACAGGTTTGATTTTTCCCGATTTCAACAAGCGATAAAGCGGAGTGCTCTCTTCATAGATAAGACTATATGCAGAAACGTGCGGAACATTTAAAGACAGCGCTTGCTCTAGATTGTCAATCCACGCAGACAAAGTCTGATTAGGAAGCCCATAAATCAAATCAATGCTAATATTCTCGAATCCTTTTTCCTTGCACAGACTGACAGCTTGAATCGCTCCTTCCCTATCATGACGACGATTCAGGAAATGCAAATCCTCGTTATGAAAACTCTGAATGCCCATGCTTATCCTGTTAAACGGCAAAGAACAGAGAGATGAAACATAAGAAGACGTCAAATCATCAGGATTTGCTTCGAGCGTAATTTCACTATCAGAAGAGACATTGAAGGTATTGTAAATCGCATTGAAAATCCGGTCAAAATCTGCCGATGAAAGTTGCGATGGCGTGCCTCCACCGAAATAAATCGTTTCAATCTTCTCTCCACCTAAATAATCTTTCCGCATATCAAGTTCGCGGATAAGAGAAGAGACATAGATTGACTTGTACTTCATCTCAGTACTTGAGAAGAAGTCACAATAAAGACATCTCTTTGCGCAAAATGGAATATGAATGTATAAACCTGCCAATTTTACAAGTTGTATGAATAATCACACGGAATTGTATATTTAACCTCCGAGCCTTTTTCTCCATTCCTCATCCAAGTATTCTTGACGGAAACGAGGATTTGTTCCTTATTATGACTATTCAGAATCTCAATTATCTTAGAAATCAGATTTACACCGCTGTTGTCTTCTCCGCTCGTGTGAAGCATAAGATTCCCTCCGTTATCAAGAATCTGCAGAATTGTAGAAATTCCATCTGCTTCAAGTGTAATAGTCACTTCCTTCGAGTCATTCTTTCCTGATAGAGCACGCTTCATTGCACTGGCAGCAGGAATTTGGAGCATTCGCCCGAGGATTTGCTTGCCTTTTACAGAAAGCTTTGGGTCAATCGTGAACTGAACTTTCAAATTAGGATTGCATTTCTGTTCGAGTTCAATATACGATTTCACAAAATTCAATTCTTCTTCAAGTGGAACAATAGGTTTATCTGAGAGCTGAGTATTCTTATACAGCAACTCGCTTAACAATCCCAATTCATCTGCTTGATTCCTTTGCTGAACGTTATGTACAAAGTCTTCCGACATGCTAACAGAAGCTATACTCTTGCGAATCTCATCGATATCACTTTTGTGTTTGATTTTCAGCGACGAAATTCGGCTCTTTGAGAACAGAACAACCATAACCACAGCCACAACAACAGCAATGATGATAATAAGCCACATCAATATTGCCTGACCCGTCGACTTCATTGAATTATAATGCTTTTGGCTTGCAATTATCTGCTGCATGCGTGTCGTATCTTGGTTATAACGCATCTGAATTTCTTTCAATCTTATATTTGACAAAGCCTTGAGTGTTGAATCCTGTGCAACCAAACGACCTTTGACAGACCAATAGGCATCTCTGAAATCATTTATGCTTAAGAAATATTGTTCCAACACTTTCTTTCTTTTGTCAAGAGAAGCTTTGTCAACGCCGGCTGTATACTGCGGTCTATAAATTATAGCATTGGCAGTCTCAGAATTGCCTTGCCTTAGCGACACTTGCAAAATCTGCGTCAGGAAATCGTATTTGTCTGATGCATTCGCAGTTGAGTCAAAGTAAGCGTAGCACTGACGTTGAAACAATTGAGCCGAATCTATTCTATCGACTTGTACATAAAGTTCACCTAGGTTTTTCTTCACCCTTAATTCCGCAACACTATTATAAATTAAACTTTTTAAGTACCTGAGCAACAAAAAGTTGCTCAGGATTTTGCCATGTCAGAATTTTCACTTATCTTAGTGTTGCAAAAAAAACAAGAGAATCCGA